>Ga0070741_10000186_pt1 | contig 232072 bp, 175 predicted proteins | sample Coa_R1_4_FD_66440 | JGI IMG/M metagenome (GOLD analysis project Ga0070741, IMG submission 66440) | Surface soil microbial communities from Centralia Pennsylvania, which are recovering from an underground coalmine fire - Coalmine... | ecosystem: Environmental > Terrestrial > Soil >... | reverse complement strand
GATCTCCGAAAGCGAATGGTTCGCGCCTTTGCAAAAGACGACGATCGGGGCATCGTGGTGCGTTTCGTTCTTCACGATCCGAATGATCTCGCCGATATATTCGAGCGAAAACTCGTGAAAATCGTGCGGTGTAAGGATGCCGGCCCACGTATCGAAGATCTGGACGATATCCGCTCCGGCTTCGATCTGGGCGATCAGGTATTGCGCAACGGCGTCGGTGAGTTTGCGAAGCAAAAGGTGTGCATCTTCCGAACGGGTAAAGAGCATCTGCTTGGCATGATGGAAATCCTTCGAGCCTTCGCCCTCGACCATATAGGCAAAGAGGGTCCATGGCGCGCCGGAAAATCCGATGAGCGGGACGCGGCCATTCAGTTTTTCTTTTGTGACCTTTATTGCCTCGGTGACATAAGAAAGCTTTTGGACAATGTTCGCATCGGTGAGCGCCTTGATCTGTTTATAGAGCCGAACGGGGTCCGAAAAGCGGGGACCGCGGCCCTCTTCGATCGTCAGTTCCATGCCCATCGCTTCCGGAACGACGAGAATATCCGAAAAAATGATCGCCGCATCGACTCCGACGAGATCGACCGGTTGAATGGTCACCTCGGCGGCGAGTTCCGGCGTCCGGACCATTTCGAGGAACGAATGTTTCGCTCGTATCGCGCGGTACTCCGGCAGGTAGCGTCCGGCCTGCCGCATGAACCAGACGGGCGCCCGCTCGACCGGTTCCATACGTGCCGCTCGGACGAGAAGATCGTTTTTTAATTCAACCGATTTTTTTAATTCACTCACAATTGTAGATAACGTATAATGTCCTCTGCCAAACTGGCCTGGTCGGACTTTCGCGCGACGATCTCGGGCCGGCGGTGCAGTGCTTCCTCGACTGCTTTGGCCGTTGTTTCCCCGATGGTTGCCAGCGCCGGAAGTTCACGTAACATTCCACTCGCCATTTCCGCAAGGGTCCGAACAAAATATTGGACGGCCGATGGCGAAAAAAATGCGATCACATCGGGCCGCGGGCCAGACTCCAGCATGGTCAGCAGGCGCGCCGCATCGCCGAGCGTGGGCCCTTCCGTATGATAAAGCGTAACACGTACCGGATGCGCTCCCATTTCCGTGAGCGCGTGTTCGAGTACGTCGAGCCCGATCTGCGATTGCAGCAGGAGCACCGCTTTGCCTTCGAGCGCACTTGTCTGGAAGGATGCGGCGAGTTCATGCGCGCCGCCATGGAGCGGCACGGGTAGCCCGGCTTCGATCGAGAAGCGTGAAAGTTCCTTTGCCGTTGCCATTCCCACGGCGCCAAAGCGCGCGTGGAGCCGGATCGCTTCTAAAATTCCGAGTTCGTTCGCGCGTTCCGCAAAAAAATGGACGGAGGTAGGGCTGGAAAGAATGATGCTCGAGAACGCGCCTTCCGCCGCGCCGGTAAGCGCACGATCGACCGCGCGGAGGTCCTTCGGAAACTCGAACGAGATCATCGGCAGCTCATGGACCGTAATGCGGACCGATGTGAGCAGCCGATGGAGTTCGTCCTGCTCCGAAGAACGAATCCGAGGGCGCGTGAGCAGCACGTTCGGCATTAGGCCTCCGGATTGGGGTCGGACCCGAGCGCATCCGAAGCTGTCCAAAAACCGGAAGCATCCCGAGATCCATCTTCGAGTAATTCCTTCCCGCCCATAGCGATCAGCGTTTGCGCAAGTTCATTCCCGATCCGTTCCGGCTCTTTCGGCGTCCCGGTATGAACGCCACGGACGATCGACGTCCCGTCCAGCGCAGCAACGCACGCGGAAAGCTCCAATGTCCCTCCGATAATTTTTCCGTAGGCCCCGATCGGCACCTGACATCCTCCGCCTAATGAGGCCAGCAGTGCGCGTTCGGCCGTAACGGCCGCGCGCGTGAAGGGGTGTTCCAGTCCTTCGAGCAAAGTGAGTGTGTCCCGGTCGTCCGATCGGCATTCGATGCCGAGCGCGCCTTGCCCTACGGCCGGAAGGACCCATTCCATCGAAATTTCGTGTACAACATGCTCCATTAGGTCGAGCCGCTCCAGGCCCGCCTTCGCAAGCACCATGCCGTCCCAGTTCGATTCCATCAGCTTTCGAATCCGCGTCGGCACATTGCCGCGAATATCGACAATTCGAAAGTCGGGCCGCTTTGCGAGCAACTGAGCTTTTCGGCGCAGGCTGCCGGTCGCGACCGAAGCGCCGTCCGGAAGGTCCAGCAAGGTGGTATTCTTATCCCTCGATAAAAAAACATCCTGCACACTCGCACGCATGGGAACCGCGCCGAGCCGGAGGCCATCGGGAAGGACCGTCGGAAGGTCTTTGAGGCTGTGGACGGCAATATCGATCGTCCGGTCGAGCAGGGCCTGCTCGATCTCTTTCGTAAAGACCCCCTTGCCGCCGATCTCCGAAAGGGAGTCGGCCAGGTTTTTATCGCCCGTCGTATGAATGATCTCGATCGTTACTTCGAGCGACGGGAACTGTTGTTTCAGCAGGGCTTCAACGTGATGCGCCTGCCAGAGGGCGAGGTCGCTTCCACGGGAACCGATAATCAGTCGTTGTTTCGTCACAGCTAAATTTAGTGTTCGTCCTTATCGAGCCCGAAGAGTTCGCGGGCGAGTGCGATTCGCGAAAGCGCGTCCGGGTCACGGTCCGCACCGTTCACTTCCTTGAGTGATACGGTCGGTTGGTGCAGCAGCCGGTTCATCATACGGCGCGACATTTCTTCGACGAGCGCGAACGAGCGTTCATCGAGTTTGTGCCGATTTCGGTCGAGCTCTTCTTTGCGAACGGCCTCGAACCGGTCGCGCAATTCTTTGATGGTCGGTCCCGCTTCGAGCCGGGCAATGCCGGAGAGGAAGCGTTCGATCTCTTCTTCGATGATGGCTTCGGCCTTGGGAACTTCTAAGCGCCGGCGTTCGGTGTTGCGGTCCACGATCGTGCGAAGATCGTCGATGTCCTTCAGGAATACGTTCGAAAGCGAACCGACGGCCGGATCGATGTCTCGCGGAACGGCGATATCGATCATCACAAGAGGGGAAGATGACGTCCGCTTTGCCATCGCCGCTTTCAAGGCCGGTTCGGTGAGGACGTAATCCGGCGCGGAGGTCGCCGAAACGATAATATCGGCGAGCGGAAGCACGTCATCGAGCGCGGCGAGCGAGATCGTTTCGATCGGGATCTCCGGTGCCTGCAAGCGGACGCGATCCGCAAGTTCCCGCGCGCGTTCCGGACTGCGGTTGGCGACCGTGATGCGTCCGGCATGGCGTTCGGCAAAATGCTTCGCGGTGAGTTCTCCGGTTTCGCCGGCCCCGATCACGAGCACATGCCGAAATCGAAGGTCATCGTAAATTTTTCGAGCGAATTCCACCGCGGCATAGGACACCGTTGCCGCACCTTCGAAGAGCGACGTTTCGGAAATGACCCGTTTCCCAACGCGAAACGCTGCCTGCGCGAGCTTGCCCAGGAACGCTCCGGAGGCTTCCGTTTCCTGGCTTTTCCGAAACGCTTCCTTGACCTGCGCAAAAATTTGCTGATCGCCCAGGATCTGCGAATCGATCCCGGCCGTCACGCGAAAGAGTTGCCGGATGGCACTCGACGCCGTGTAGTGCTCGAAATAGGGTGCGAAGGTCTCGCGCGAAACACGTTTCCGATCGAGTACGGCATGGACCAGACGGTCGCTTTCGAGCGAATCCGATTCGTTCAGTCCGGCATAGATTTCGGTCCGATTGCAGGTCGAAAGTACGAGCGCTTCGGCACCCAGTTCGCGAAGTTCCCCCAGCACCGCCGTCCGTTCGGCTTCTGAAAGTTCCAGTTGCTCGCGTACTTCCACCGGCGCACGCTGGTGGGAAATGCTAACGGCAATCAGGGAGTGCGGCATCGAGTCGTGGAGGGAAGGTCAAAGAAAACTATGGAACGAAGTGCCGATCCAATTCACAATCGTCATCGAAAGGATCGTGAGTGCAAAGCCGGACATCCAGAAAAGGACGAGCCGGCGGCCTTCCAGGTGAACGACCTTGCGGACGAGCAGCGTCACGCCGAAGAGAAGCCAGACGAGGAGGGTCATCAACACCTTGGGGTCGGTCAGGAACTGTGCCGTGCTTACGCCGAGCGGAATGCGGGTATAGAGCACGGCTCCCAGTGCGATCGAAAACGTAAGGAAGATGAATCCAAAGGCCGTTGCCCGAAGTCCGTATCGCTCCAATCGTTCGAGGCTCGGAATATGTTCGAAGATCGCGCCAAATTCGTTCCTACGAATGGCGCGATAGAGTAGAAGATAGAGGCTGCCATAGATCGCCGCGAGCATGAGCGCGGCATAACCGAAGATCGAGGTCGTCACGTGAAGATTGAAGATCGGGTCCCGGAGGATCGTCCGCGTTTCGACGATCGTCTCGCCGGAAATCGTTATCGAGGAAACGAGCTGCAGCAGAAAGGAGACGGCCGTTACGAAGAAACCGGTTCCCGACGTTTCCCGCGATGTACGCAGCTCGGCAAAGACGTACACCGCAAAGAGCGTAAACGCTAACAGGGAAAAAAGCTCATAGACCGTCGCGACCAGGTCGTGATGGTAAACTGCCGTGTAGGTCCCGATATAGACCGCGTGGAGCGCCAGCACGAGGTAGGCCGCCGGGACGGCATACTTCAATCGTTCGGTTTGGCTGACGGTGCGAAAAAACGTCCGGGCAAAATACAGCGTGAGGCCCGCATAGACGGCGGGCAGGAGGACCCGGAGCGTCGTGACGAGAGCTTCCATGCTGAAGACCGAAAACAGCCGGAGTACAAAAAACGTTACCGCGTAGGGGCCGCCGCCGGTACCCGTTCCAGGCGGCGCATCATCATCAGGGCGACGATTGCGAGCGCAAAAAGGATCGCGTAAAGCAGACCGAATCCGGCCAGGTCGAGCAATGCGCCCGCGACCGCCGCGAGAAAGCACGGGAGCGCCATCATGGAGTTGAAAAGGCCGATATAGGTCGCGCGATCGTGCGTGGGGCTAAGTTCGATCAGGTAGGTCATTCCACCGATCGTCGTTCCGGCATCGACGGCGGCCGCAAGCGCGAACACGATCGCATATCCGAGCCGTGGCAGCGGAAAGAAGACGTACAAGAGGACAACAAACGGAAGCAGGACCGCAAACAACGTCGCCGTTTCGAGACAGGCTTTGGCGCTCTTCCGGTCGGTCAGGTATTCCCAAAGAAAATTCCCAAGGAGGATGCCCGTGCAATCGGCGGCGATGAAGATCCCAAGATCGCTGGTCTGGAATCCGAGCTTCCGGTGGGCGAACAGGACCAGGAACGGGACTCCGATCGTCCACGTGCCGAGGACCAGGCGGGTATGCAGATATTTGGCAAAACGGGGGTCTGTTCGATAGATGCTCCATCCTTCGCGCATGTGCTCGCGCAGCGTCCGCTCATCGGGAACGCTTTTGGATCGTGGTTCCCGCATCGCGGCCATAAAACCGAGCCCAATCGTTACGATCGCAGCGCCGACGAGAAACACGATCCCAAAATTTTTGGGGAAAGGAGATCCTTTTAAAAAGATCGAGATCGTCGCCGCGCCCACCGTGATGGAAAGGAGCGAAGCGAGCGAAAGCCGCAGGCCGAAGAATCGACCGCGCCGCCGCTCCGGGATCGTTTTTGCTACCAACTCGAGAAAAACCACTCCGCTCAATCCCGCCCCGCCGGCAAAGAGCGCATAAAAGAAAATGCTGAAAGCAAGGAGCAGTCCCGCAGAGGGCTGCATGAGCGTAACTCCGGCCAGCGCGAACAAGGCGAACCCCCGAATCCACCAGCCGACCCGGTACAACGGTAACTTTTTCGGCAGGTGAACGACGAACGAGGCCGCCACGAACTGGGGTAAATACCAGCCGATCGTCTCGAACTGCGAAACGAAGCCGATCAGGGCGCTCGAGTGGGTGAGATGCGAAAAAAAGCTGGGAATGACGGTCGAGTGCGAAACGAAATACGTTCCCAAGCCATAGAGCACTCCATTCGTGATGCCGAGCCGGAAATTGCGACGGTCATTCCGTACCGAAAGCCTCTGGAATTTTTCGGCTTGCGGACGTAGTATGGGAAGTGCAGGTTCCGGCATTGGGATTGAAATTCGGCAAGGGCCGGACGGGTGCCACGGTCCGTATCGTGGACGTTAAGACGAGAGCGCTGTTTCGTATTTTGCCTGCAGCAGACCCTGTGCAATCAGGCTTTCGGCGATCTGGACCGCATCGAGCGCGGCACCTTTTAAGAGCTGGTCTCCGCTCGCGAAGAGATCGATCGCATGAGGATTGCTGACATCATGCCGAAGGTGGCCGACGAGCACGTCGAAGATGCCGCTGGCCTCGTTCGGCATCGGGAAATGATTACCGTTGCGGTCGTCCATTACGCGAACGCCTGGGAACTCACCAAGGGCGGTGCGCGCCGCATCGAGCGAGGGCCGCGCTCCTTCGAACTCGATGTTAATGCTCTCGGAGTGTGCGCGAAAAACAGGAACGCGGACGCACGTGGCGGTCACCTGCATACGTTCGTCGTGCAAAATCTTTTTCGTCTCCTGGATCATTTTCCATTCTTCACCATTATACCCGGCTTCATTCACGGCGGAATTATGGCAAAAGAGATTGAAGGCAATGGGGTGGGGAAATACGGAACCTTCAGACGGCCGGCCGAGCAGGTAGTCATGGACCTGTCGTTCGAGTTCCTGCATGGCTTTCGCTCCGGCGCCGCTCACCGCCTGATACGTCGAGACAACGATACGCTTGATTTTCCCGAATGTCATGAGCGGTGCGACCGCCATGAGCATTATGATCGTCGAGCAGTTCGGAACGGCGATGACACCGTGGTGCGAGCGAAGGTCGGTGGCGTTGATTTCTGGAATGACAAGCGGAACGCCGGATTCCATTCGAAATGCACTCGAGTTATCGATGATTATGCAGCCAGCCTCTTCGGCGGCGGAGCGCCACTGTTTGCTGATCTCGCTGCCGGCACTGAAGAGCGCAAGGTCAAGTCCTTGAAACGACTCTCGCGTGAGGCGTTCGAGCGCGATCGTACGCCCGCAGAAAGACAGTTGTTTCCCGGCGGAGCGATCGCTGGCAAAAAGATGAAGTTCCCGAACCGGGAAAGCGCGCGTTTCGAGCACGCGAAGCATTTCCGTGCCGACGGCGCCGGTCGCGCCCACAATACCAACAGAATAGGTTTCCAAGAAAAAAGATAACGTTTAAGAGTTCATCATAACTCTTAAGCCTTCAATCTTAATTCCGATTTTTCGATACGCGTTCTTGGCCCCGCGTTTCAATACGCGTTCTTATCGCCACGTAATACGCAGAGGACGGTGCGGGCAACGATCGTGAGATCGAACAGAAAGGACCAGTTCTCGATGTAATAAAGATCGTGCTCGATGCGGCGCTGCATCGCTTCCGGAGTTCGGGTCCCGCCACGCCAGCCGTTTACCTGCGCCCAGCCGGTGAGCCCCGGTTTTACAAAATGCCGCACCATATATTGGGCGATGATCTTGCGGTAATCTTCGGTGTGCTTAAGCATGTGCGGCCGCGGACCGACGACGGACATCTCGCCTTTTAGTACATTCCAAAACTGTGGCAGTTCGTCCATGCTCGTGCGTCGCAGCAGGCGGCCGAAGGCCGTCAGGCGGGGATCGTTGCGGGATGCTTGCACCGTATGGGCGGCAAAGGCGTCCTCGCGCATCGTACGGAACTTAAAGCAGGTGAAGGTCCGACCGTCCTCACCGGTGCGGGCTTGTTTGAAAAAGATCGGCCCGCGAGAACTTAATTTGATAAAGATCGCGCTTATGGCCAGGACGACCGGGAAAATGAGGAGCAGCACGACCAGGCTGAATGCGATGTCGAACGCCCGTTTGATCACACGGTTGGACCATACGTCGAGCGGCGCTTCGCGCATGCGCACGAGCGAAAATTCGCCGACGCGTTCGATCGTGCGCGACGCAAGCGGACCATAGGCAAGGTCGTCCGGTGTAGGAAGCAATGCGACCCGAATGCAGCGGTTTTCGCATTCGGTGACGAGCTTCGCAATCGTCTCGTCGGGGGCATCCGGCAGCGCGATGACGACTTCATCGACGGTCTCACGGCTCGCGACGCGGTCCAGATCGCGAAGAGTTCCGAGTACCATCGACGGCACGCCGCTGGCCGTTCGATCGTCATCTAAAAAGCCGAGCACGCGATAGCCATAGGCCGGTTCGCGGCGGACGGTCTCATAAAATCGCTCCCCAAAACTTCCGGCGCCGATCACAAGAATATTTTTTCTCGGCGATTTTTGCTGCCGTACGGTCGCGCGTGCCGATTGCGAAACGATGCGCATGCCAATGAGGACGAGCGGGATCGCGGGCAGCAAATAGGCGAGAAAGAGCCGCGAATAAAAATCGTAACCGCCTTGTGCAACAATCACGAGCAATAAACTTCCCGAGAGCAGGATCCCGGCGCGGCCAACGGAACGAATTTCTTCGAGCGTGGAATAACCGTTCGTTTCATGCGCGGACGCAGGGCGTCGGTACACACGCATCATGACCGCCAGCGCCGCCCAGAAGACGTTCATAAAGATTTCCAGCTCGGCATAGATCGACCAGGGTGCGCCGCGCAGGCGTTCGGGGCTTTGGGCGAAGAACGCGCCAAAGCGGACGAGCAGCATCACGTGATAGGTCACGTTGAGCAGCACGAGGTCCGTAACGAACTGAAGGAAGTTGAGGAATGCCGCGCTGGCCGTCCGCCGATGGTTGAAGCCGGAAGCGCCGATCGGAACACCGCCCGCCGCCACGCGGGAGGGAGTGATCGATTCCGACGTATTTCGCTCGAAGTTCGGCATTAGCTCTTTACGGTACGGAGCGGTTCGGGGTGCAATCGGCTGGATTCTTGCGAAGGTCCGAAGAATCCCGGCACGCATTCTTCGATAATTCGATCGAACGTTTGGAACACATGCTCCCAGGTATATTGCTGTTCGACGAGTTCTCGTGCATTACGTGCGAGGCGCAGTGCCTTCTCATCGTTCTTGAGCAGAGAAAGCGTCGCTTCTATAATTTCCTGATCGCTCGTGCGGATGAGGGCATGGACGTTGTCTTCCATGCCTTCGATCCCGCTGGCGCCGACGGGCGTCGTTACGATCGGCGTCCCGACGGCCATTGCTTCCAGCAATTTATTCTGGATGCCGGCACCGACGGTCTGCGCGTGCACCAGGACTTTCGCGCTATGAAGGAAGGGAATGATATTTTTGACATCGGCATGCAGTTCCGCACCCGGCGTCCGCTCGATGAGGCGCCGAAGTTGTTTTCCCGGCGATTTCCCGGCGACGACGAGGCGTGTCCGCGGAGAAACTTCCCGGATCTTTGGATAAATATTTTTGAGCAGCCGACGCGCCATCTGAATGTTGTGGTACGTTCCCAGATGCCCGAAGAAGATCAGTTTGTCTTCCCGCTCGCCGCCATAGAACTCGAACTCGTCGAGCGCCACGCCGTTCGAAAGGATCGCGGTCGGAAGGTCGGGATCGGCGGCGCGGATGCGGCGTTCGTCCACTTTCGAGACGAATGTAATCTTGTCGAAGCCTTCGCCCATAGCGCGCGGCTCGTAGTCTTTCAGCCGTGCGGCGTCGATCTTTCGAATGGCGTATTGAACGTGATCGCCCGGGCTTTTGAAAATCGTAAACCGTTCGCTCGCGCGCTCTTCCAGGATGACACGCGCATCCTCGGCGACCAGGAGCTTTGGCGTTTCCGTATGCGTCCGGACGAACTTTGCCGTCCTTAAAAAAAAGCAGACGATGAGGTCGTAGTCCTTCGAGGCGAGCGCACGATCGACCGCCTGCTGCATTCCGGCATCGTCGTAATAGGCGAATTCGATCGGGCGTTCTGTCACGATCGAACCGGCCACGCGAAGGGCGGCGCGGCGTTTATCGAAGGGAAGTAAATGGACATTTGCGAAGGCTTCGAGTTCCGGAATGGTCTGTGGCGTTGCCGTGCGGGCTTCGTCCAGCGAGATCAGGTCGACCTCTGCCACACGCGAAAGATGCCGAATAAGGTAGTACGCCTTGATGCGATCGCCACCGATAAGGGGGTAGGGGAATCGGTACGAAAGAAAGAGCACGCGCGGCTTGCGCGCGGCCCGCGGAGCCACATGGCTTCCGCTTGTGGGGTGAAGACTCGAAGGGTTACCGTTTACTGGACCTCGTGACATTACAAAACCTTAAAAAAATAAATAGATACGCCTCTCTGATTCGATGAACCGCGAGGTCCGAAAAGGTAACGGCGAAGAAAGGGTAATATTTTGTGCCCTGATTTCGCAGGAAACAGAGGTCCGGCAAAGTGCCGCCGAGGCGCAGCCGAGCCCGGAGAAACGTGTCGTCGATTTCAATTCAAAAGCAGGATAAGCAGTCGTTCCATCGGCCACGTGAACGCTGGGAAGGCGCGAGAGGCCCCCCGCCAAAGCCGCAGGAGCACCACTTAACTCCAAAAAGTGCAAGAATCTTCCCGTATTTTATGGCCAATTCGCAAAGAAAATAGAGCTCCCGGGTTCCGGAAGTGGCCGTTTTGATGCTTGTGGCGCTACAAATATAGCAACAGAGGGACGTAAAATCAAGACAGGGAAAAATTTTTGACCTAAAAACAGAGTGATAATGAAGTCAAAAAGAGCGATATAACAACGATAGGGAGGCCAAAAAGTATCGATAATGAAGCGCTGAATAGCAGGAGTAAGGCCAAATACCGGGACGGTAAGGCCACATAGTGGAATTTCAGAATAGAGGTGAGGTGTGGGTTGAAGCGCCTGCTTCGACCAACGGAAGCAGGCGCTTTAGCCCACACTCGTCATATCGGCCGCCGGCCCTGGATGATACGGACCAGCACCGCGATGATCGCAAGAATAAAGAGGACATGAATGATGACCCCGATATTCCAGACCGTGTAGCCAAGCAGCCACGCGATGATGAGTAATACTAAAATAGCCCAAAGCATACGCTTTTGGTAATAGATGTAAGAAGCCTACCGCAGAACGCTATCACGACAGAACGCTATCACAAAATGTGATAGCGCAATGCGCATATTTATACGATCGGCCGGCGGCCTGTGATGAGTCGAACGAGCACCAGGATCACGGCAAGCACGAGCAGCAGATGAATCAACCCGCCGGCAATGTGTGTCGCAATACCGAGCACCCAAAGTACTAAAAGAATCGCAATGATTGTCCAAAGCATAATGAATACGGTTGTCACAAGAAGCATACCATTATGAATAGGCCTTCGGATGAATCGGCCTTTCGGTTGAATCCGACTTTTCGGTGCGGGCAGAGGAGCAAAGAAACATTTGAGGCGCTCATCCGTCCCGAAAGAAAAACATCGCTTACTCAGCTTTATACTGCTCACTCATCTTTATGAAGACCTGTCGTTTAAGTCTCTCCGCTATTATTCCTGGAGTCCTGATCGCTATTGCTGCGCTTTTCAGCTCAGCCGTTCATGCTCAACAAAAGGATCCCGTTCCACCGAATGATAAAAAAGATGGCGAGCGAACATCGGTCGCCATCACGATCTACAATAACGATCTCGGCGTTGTCCGCGAAGTTCGCCGATTTACCGTGCACGAAGGCAAGAGCACAGTGCGGCTGGAAGACGTTCCGACCCGGATCGACCCGACGACGGTAAAGATCACCGACCTCGACCATCCGAAGGACCTCGACGTGCTCGAACAAAACTACGAGTACGATCTTGTCAGTCAGGAAAAGCTACTCTCGAAATATATCGATAAGACGATCGCGGTCATCGACGACAAGGGAACGAAGATCGAGGGTACGCTGCTGGCGGTCGAAGGGAATAAACTTACGCTCTCGACGCCGACGGGCATTGTAATGCTGCCCAACCTTTCGCGTTACACCATGAGCGTTCCCGAACTCTCGGGCGGGCTTATCACGAAACCGACCCTCGTCTGGCAGTTCGATGCTTCGCGGAACTTGAATGACGAACCGCTTGAAATCCTCTACCAGACGGGCGGCATGACCTGGCATGCTGAATATATCGCTGCGCTTTCGAACGATGAAAAAACGCTCGAACTCTCCGGATGGGTGAGTATTGAAAACAATAGCGGCGCTTCGTTCCCGGACGCAAACCTGAAACTCATTGCCGGCGCCCTCCACCGTGTGACCGAAGTGCAGCCGCAGTTCTTTGGGGGTGGTACGCTCCGGGCGGAAGTCGCAAAGCCGCAGTTCGAGGAACACGGGATGTTCGAATATCACGTCTACGATTTGGGCCGGCAGACGAACCTGAATAACGACGAAGTAAAACAGATTTCGCTCCTGACCGCCAATGGCGTCGGCGCTGAAAAACATTATACCTACGAAGGCGGAGGCGGCAAGGAGGTTGCGGTGACGATTGGCTTCGAAAATTCGGAGGCGAACCATCTGGGGATCCCGCTGCCCATGGGAGTGGTCCGAGTTATGAAGCGCGATAAGGACGGCGCGCTGGAATTCGTCGGAGAGGACCGGATCGAACACACTCCGCGCGACGAAAAGATCACGCTCCACGTCGGCAATGCATTCGATCTTGTCGGAGACCGGGAAGTCGTGTCCTCCCGGAGCCTGGGGGACCGCGCCAGCGAGGAGACCGTTCGCATTACACTGAAAAACCACAAGGACGAAGACGTGACGATCGATGCCATTGAAGATTTGGGTTCCGGGTGGGAGATCACGCAGCATTCAATGGGCTACGATACGAAGAACGCTTCCCAGATCGTCTTTCATGTTCCCGTCAAAGCTCGAAGCGAGCAGACCGTCACCTATACCGTCCAGCATCGGTGGTAATCGTTTTTGCACGAATGCTCCTGCGATCTGTTCTTTCCCGGCCATGAGCGATATTCTGATCAGGGAACTTCTTTCGGAGGATTCGATTCCAGAGTTGACGGACCTTTTGCATGCCGCGTACTCGCCCATGATCGAGCGCGGCGTCCACTTTTTTGCGGCCACGCAGACCGAAGCCCATACGCAGGAACGAATCCGCCGCGCGTATCTCACCTATCTCGGGCTGGAAGGCGATCGGATGATCGCTACGATCTCGCTCTACAAAGCGGTTCCCGATCATCGATGCGCACAATACCGAACGGCGTGGTGGTTCGGGCAGTTTGCCGTGCGGCCCGACCGGCAGCGCACCGGTATCGGGACGAAATTGATCGAATTGGTGGAACAACGCGCAAAACAGGGCGGGGCCTCCATGCTTGCATTAGATACTGCCGAACACGCGCGCGACCTTATTGCATACTACGAAAAGCGCGGTTTTACGTTTGCCCAATTTCAGCAATGGCCGGACGTCCGGCATCGGAGTGTGATCTTATGCAAGGCATTGTAAGCAAATTCGGGAAACAGACTCGGAAATAGCTATGATGTTCTATTTATTAAAATTATAGTAGTCCACACGCGCGGACACAGAGACAGAATCGGCGGCAGCGTTCGATCCCAAATAGGTTTTGATATAAAAATTCGATGCGGCAGTATCGCTATTGTTATGATCTTCGAATTCGATAGACCAGGAATAATATCCATTCTTCGTGCGGGTGGGTGCGGGAGTGTCGCCGGGGTAACTTAAGTTATCCGAATTGACATGAAACGAATGTGGAAGGTCCACAAGCGGTGGCATCGTACTATCCTGAAAGGCCCGGTTCGAATTTGCCCAGTTCCAGAACAGGTGAAAACTTGCCGGACACGACGATGTGCCACTCGCGACCGCGCCGGTCTGTAACAAAATTTCGTCGTTATTAATCGTCAGCGTTTTGGAAGCCTTCACTTCCTGGTTCACCCCGCAATTGCCCTCGGAAGTAGCAACGGCTGACATACAACCCGCCAAAAACGTACTGAAGATGGTTAAAGACCCGATCGAAAAAAGGAGAACGTATTTCATTTTGTCAACACAAGTTCCTTGAATACACACTGCAAATATAAGCAATAAAAAAATCGTCTCTTTTAATATGGTATATCGATCGCGTATTATGAAAATGTGCGCAATGATTCGATGCAATGCACGAAGGCTCGAACTGTTTGAGGCCGGCTCGGCTTCTGACGCGCCATGAGCGATTCGATTTGCATTGTGGGCGGCGGTGCGGGAGGGATTTTTGCCGCGCTTGCGGCCCGCCGAAAGATCGCAGAACTCGGAGCGGCGCCCATCGAGGTTCATCTTTTCGAACGAAATCCTCGGATCGGAATCAAGATCCTGATCTCCGGCGGAGGCAAATGCAATATTACGCATGCGGGCCCTGTCGCGGAATTGCTGAAGGAAGGGTTCCGACCGAAGAAAGAACAGCATTTTTTGCGTTCGGCACTATACCGCTATACTAATGAGGACGTGATCGCGCTCCTGGCGCGCCGTAATGTGACGGTCCATGCTCGCGAGAATGGGCGTGTCTTTCCAGACTCCGCGAGAGCCGGCGATGTCCTCACCGCCTTCGAACAGGAACTCGAAGCGGAGTCCGTGATGCTTCACACCGCATCCCCGGTCGAAGCAATAGAACGGACTCCGGACGGCTGGAAGCTTACCGTGCGAGGAAAACAGTTGCTCGCTCGTGCTCTTATCCTCGCCACCGGTGGCATGAGCTATTCGAAGACCGGCACGACGGGAGATGGCATTCGCTATGCACAGGCGCTCGGCCACACGATCGTTCCCGTTCGCGCGGCACTCGCGCCGATCTACTTGCGTCAAACCCCGCACGAGTCGCTGGTAGGAATTGCGCTCAGGAATGCCGAGATCTTTATTATAAAAGAGGGCAAAGCTGTAGCATCGGAACACGGCGATATGCTCATCACCCATCGCGGACTCTCGGGGCCGGCCGTGCTCGGGATCAGTAATCGTGCGGCGATCCAGATGGAAACAGGTTCGATTTCTGTGGAAGTAAACCTGTTAGGGCAACCCGAAGATATTCTTGGCGAGCGCCTTGTAGCGGAAGCGCGAACGCGGCCTCAGCAACAAGTTTCAACATGGCTCGAGGAAGTTCTGCCCAACCGGTTCGTTCCTATCGTGATCGCCCAGGCCGAGGTCCCCGGCGACCGCCGATGGAATGCCCTTCGGCGCGAAGAACGAATTCGATTAGCGACGACCCTTGCCCGGTTCTCATTCGGTCCGGTGGCAGAGGTCCCGATCGAGCGCGGCGAGGTAACCTCCGGCGGAGTGGAACTTTCGGAGGTCGATCCTAAGACGATGATGTCTCGTATTCATCCGGGACTGTTCTTTGCCGGCGAAATGCTGGACGTTGCGGGAGAGATCGGCGGGTACAATCTCCAGGCCGCGTATTCGACCGGCTGGGTCGCTGGTGAGGAAGCGATAAACTTTTTGGGAAAGCGATAATTTTTTTGGAAACTATAAATTTCATCGATTCTGCGTTTGGAAAGAGTTCGATCGATACGCAGGGAAAAAGTATTGAGTTATGTCCATCCCTCTTCTGAATTCATTATTTTTGCAAGGGTTGATGGCCTGGTGGGCTGGCAAAAGTAACTTTATTCAAGCAAAATGGGCTGGGGAATCATTACGTTTCAGAATTTTTTGAAGTGTTTTTAAAATGCTCTTTGCAATTCCATTCCGCCACATCACTTTAAAAAAGCTCTTATCGGGTCGTTCATAAACAGGCTGTGAAGAAGTGCTGGAAACGGCTTGATCATTATGGGTCATGAACTTCAGCAAGCGCGCAAACAAAAAGCAATTCTTTTGGAAAGAACAGAGACCATATCGGCGTCCGTTGCAGGCAATCGAATTATAGCATCGACGAGCGAAAGCGTAGTCGAGGAGTTTATCGAACGGGAACTCGGCGCTGCGCACACGGGCAAAAAGCAGCGCCACGTCGGTCCGCTTCCCATCATTCTGGGCATTGCCGGGCATCGGGACCTGGTCCCGGACGATGTGCCGCATTTGGAGCGCGTGCTTCGCGAGGAGTTCGAAGCCTTGAAAAAGCTCTATCCTTCGACCTCTTTTATTCTTCTTTCTGCCCTCGCGGACGGTGCCGATCGTCTCTGCGCCTGGGCCGCTCTGGACGCTGGAATGCGACTGATCAGCGTTCTTCCGATGCCCCGCGAGCTCTATGAAATGGATTTCGATGAGGCTTCGACCGTCGAATTCCGGGAGTTGCTCGGAAAATCGGAGCACTGGTTCGAGGTCCCGCTCGAGCAGCCGGAGCTTGAAAATACATTTGACGATATTTTAGAACACGCGACACCTCGTGAGCGGCAGTACGCTCGAGCCGGCGCATACATCGCCTCCCATTGCTCCATTCTGATTGCAATGTGGGACGGCATTCCGCTCGATAAAATCGGAGGAACATCGCAAATTGTGCGGTATAAACTGGAAGGAGTCCCCGAGCCATATGCCCCGCCGCACAGCGAGCTCGACGCTCCGGACAGCGGGCCGGTCTTTCAGATCGTAACGCCCCGTGAATCGGCGGAACGGCCTGATAATCCGTTCGAAATTATTCGAATGTATCCCGAGGGTTTCGAATCGATGCCCGAAGCCGAGCAGGCGTATCGCGATATTTATAAGCGCATGGAAGGCTTTAACGAGGACGCCGTAAAATATGCGGCTGAGCTGAGCGGGCACTTCGAAAAAAGCAGGGAATATGTATTTCCGAAAGCAGTTCATTCGTCAATGCCAGCTTCGCTGAAGGAAGCGCTCGACTTTTATGCGATTGCGGACGTGCTTTCGCAACGGTTTCAAAAGCGTACTTTCGCGACCGCAAAAGTATTACTCTGGTTTGTCTTTTTCGCGGCGTTGTTTTATGAGTTGTATTCCGGACCGATCGTGCAGCCGGTCATGATCGCGTTATATCTCAGCATGTTTTTGCTCGCTGGGGCTTCGTATGCGTGGGCGAACCGGCGAGGGTACCAGACGAAATATCTCGATTATCGAGCACTTGCCGAAGGCTTGAGAGTCCAGTTTTTCTGGAAACTGGCCGGACTTTCCGATTCCGCCGCCGATTATTACATGCGCAAGCAAAAAAGCGAGCTAGACTGGATCCGACATGCGGTCCGGAGCTGCATGACCGAAACTTGTCCGGAGCCGGAAACGAACGAGATATGGACCACCGAGGAAGGAATTTTAGGACGGTTGAAACTGGTGCAAAAATATTGGGTCGATGACCAGGCGACCTATTTCGGCCGTGCCGCACACCGGGACGAAGAGCAACTTCATCGCAACGAACGCTTTATCACATTCCTTTTTGGGACCACATTGCTTTTGGCGGGAATTCAACTTTTTTTACCACAGCAAAATCTTTATCTCGTCCTTTGCATTGCGATGCTGCCCGTCAGTGCGGCACTGATCCATTCGTATTTACAAAAGAACGCTCTCGCGGAGCACACCAAGCAATATGACCGCATGAGTGGATTTTATCATCGGGCAAAAATGCACCTCGAAAAACTGATTGAAAAAGGGAAATTGAAAGAGGCGCAGAATTTTGTGGCTGAACTCGGCAGGGAAGCTCTGGCCGAAAACGGAGATTGGATACTGACACACCGCGATCGACCGCTCGAAATGCCCAAAGGAGCCTAGGACGACTCCGAGAGGTAATACTATAGTTCCAATTGCAGTTCTGAGTCCTAAGTTTACATCAACGTAGGACTCAGAACTAACACGGAGCATTATTTCTTGCTGCGGCCGTTACGTGAGCGGTGGCTGTCGAAGCCATCGGACGCCATCTCGAAGTTGGACTCCCCTTGTTCGGCTTCCTCGTTCACGATCTCCATCGCGATCTGATTCAGCTTCTCGTTGGCGGCTTTTTCTTCTTCAAGGGTCTCTTCGAGCAGGTCGGCCTGGTCGTTAAAACCGAGCTGGCGCGCCCAGGTGCGTACGGTGCCATAACTGGCGATCTCGTAATGCTCGACCTTTTGCGCTGCGCCGATAATTGCGGCATCGAGTGCATTGTCGTTGATGTCCATCGAAATCAGCTCGCGGGCCTCTTCAAGAATTCCTTCCATGGCCGTGCATTTTTTACCACGGACCTTCTGGCCAGCCATCTCGAAGACCTGTTCGAGCCGATCGACCTGATTCTCGGTTTCCTGAAGATGATTTTCCATTGCCTGGCGTAGTTCGGAATTCGATACGGCTTTCGAAATGCGCGGCAATGCTTTTGTAAGCTGCGTTTCCATGTTATAAAGGTCGCGCAACTCTTCGATATAGATGTCCTGCAAAGTATTGAGTTTTGGCATGAATGACTCCTACGAAAAAACGATGATGGAATGGCAGAGTTTTTCTCTTGCCTTTTTGAAATTTTATAACGTGCGCGAAAGGAGCAAAGGACACGCCGTGAAGAGAGGATCGAAAATTAAAAAATGAGAAATAAATAAACGTAAAAAAAGACGCAAAAAAAAGTCTGCCCGGAAGCAGACTTTTATTTTTTGCGTCGGAGCCCAATGTCATTATATGGTTCCCCCGGCGGAGTCGAAAGCGAACGGACTCCTCGAAGGACCGGCCCGGATGGCCGGCCCTTTGGGGAATCGTTTCGTTTGGGTGTACGGCGATCTTCTTGCCGCTTTTCGGGATCTGGAGGATTCTTCGTCATTGCTGTTACACAGATTGCGACGAGGCCTGTTTGGTCTCTGCGTTATGCCCCAGCGTGTTAGGATCGATCCCTGCGGTACGATAGACGTTCGTCGTCGGAAGATTCGCAACCGGTAAATTTGGTGTTGCCGAATTCAACGGATAATTGCCGGTATTGCGGAGTGAACTTCCCGCGTTGGTCAGGAAATTCGATGCGAGCGCCTGATCGAGCACAGGATTGCCGCTTTCGGCCATCGTGTAGGCCGTGGGCAAGGCATAGGCTCTATTTCGGCTCCCGCGGCTTTCGCCGCCTTTTCTGCCGGCAGCCCGGGCTTCGTCCGAACTCCATTCATGGGCCGTCCCCTTGGCGTGTGCGGCTTTTCCGCCTTTCGAGGCGATAATCCGTTGTTTTTCGCCGTCCATGGAAGCGAATCCGCGTTTACTCGTTTGTGCCATCTTCTGTTCCTTCGATGATGAGATAAGCCGAGTTTAGCGGTTGCTGTTCGATTGTGACGATCCCTGCCGCGGATTATTCACATTCGATTGAGAACCGCCCTGTGTACGGCTGGAACCCGGATTTCCGCTCTGGTTCGAGCTTTGGTTGCCGCTCTTCGAAGTGTTTTGCTGCGATCCGGACTTGGAAGAATTCTGGTTCGGATTGATCGAGCGGTTACTGTTTTGAGAAGATCCGTTATTTTGTTGATTTTGTGCCATAGTCGTTGTTGTGTTGAACCTAAGAAATGATGGATAGTAGAAAATTCGTCATTGCTGCAGTCACGTTCGCTTTACGCTCCGCATGGATGAGCGCTTACGTTACAATTGCGCTACGCCGCGTCTCTTGCAAGCATTATGCCTGAGCCGAGTGCAAAATGGAATAAAATAAGACATAAAATGGAATCTGGAAAGCATTTTCTGCTATGCGATCGACATTTTTCCGGCCTGTGTATGAAGATATTGGCCGCGCTCCGCTCGCGTTCGGAACAGATGCAGTTCATGCTCCATATAGGAAGGAAATCCGAGCAAGCGCAATGCGACGGCAAGTGATATCGGAGCAACGGTAATCATAAAAACGACTCTTGTTTTCGATCGGCCCAGAGTATGAAATTCGACGGATGCTGCAACCCGTGGCGATGCGGAGTTCGATGTGCGCCAGGAGATGAGTTCGTCCGGGCGCTCCCGGTAAATTTCGATCTCGCAGATTATTCTTTTCGTAAGTGAAGGCCGAAGAAAGAGCAAAGCACGAAACGCCGTGATCGAACGCACGTATTCTACTCTTTGAAAGATCCGTGCAAGGTTTGCGGTGCGGCGCCAAAACGAAAATAATTCACGAGCGGGACGACGAACCACGACTTCGAATTCGAATTTCATTCCCTGGAGATGCTGGATCGTCGCATTCGGATTTTCTAGGCCGGTTTCGCGGATCGTCATACCGTCGTGCTTTATAAGAAAACGACGAAGGCCGTAGATCGCGGCGCTCGCGCCGAGCGAAAGCATGCCAGTTTTTCTCGGTGCTGATTTTTGTGTTAGGGCCAGAAGAGCCGTCGCAGTCCCGGCGAGAATTAAAGAAGTTCCTAAAGCATTGTTCTGGACTGGCGCACCTCCTTTCGTAAATCCAGCAAAGACCGGCCCCGAGGGTTTGGGACCGCTTGCGTGCAAGCTGTTTTTTCCGATGCCCTGCTCGAGAAGATTTGCTTTTCGCCGTTCCGTAAGCGTTCGCACGGGAGTCATAGATCGGATGCTTGTGCAAAGCGCATGCCCTGTGAGTCGAAGTAGCCGGGGAGAGATTTCTTTTTTCTTTAGGTTAGAGCTTCGTGGCACTCGCTCAGAACAAGCGTCTCGCGATCGTAACCCAGGACCCCAGCCAGAGAGGGGGCGTTTTGCGGCTCGCCGCATATATGTTCCAGCGCGCGGAGGCATGCGGCCTGAGCCCGGAACTGTTATATTATGGCCGCTTCGCAGCACACCCGGAACTCCATGTCTCTTCCATGAACTTATGGAGGGGAGAGCTCAATCTCTGGGTCCGGAAAAAGATCTTGTCGTTCGAACGGATGCCCGCTCGCGCGCTCGGCGCATGGTTCCCCGAGTGGGAACCGAATCGACTTCGCTCGAATGCCCTGTGGCGTCGTGCGTTCGAACCATTCGATGCGTTTATTCTTGTCACGGGTTCCGCTCATACCGGATTTCCCCTGGTGGAGACTGAAAAGGAATTTGCGGCATGGGTTTCTTCGACGGTTTCGGAAGACCGCAAAGAACGTCTCGACCGATCGCATGGACTTTCGAGCTGGCTTGAACGGAGGGCGTTGCCAACGGTCATGGAGATGGAGTCACGCGTTCTCCATCGGGCCGAACGGATTCTCGCGGTGAGTGAGGACGCGAAGAAGCATGTCTCCCAAATCGCTAAAAAAGAAGTCGAAGTTTGGCCTTATCCCATAGATACAGCAACGTTCAGTCCGACCCTTCGCCGTGAAGATCGCACGCGGTTCTTATTCGTCGGCCGTGCGAATGACCCACGAAAAAGAGTGAACTTGTTTTTAGAGGCCTGTGAGGCACTGGCAAGTCGGAAGCCGGCCCTTAATGTTACAGCGACGATCGTTTCTTCGGAGTTCGCAACCTCCCGGCGCTGGAACTTTGCGATCGAGCATATTTCGGAGATCTCGGAGCCCGACCTGATCGAATTGTATCGTTCATCGACGGTCTTATTGGTGACGAGCACGCAGGAGGGATTAGGTATTGCCGCCATGGAGGCGATGGCCTGCGGGCTACCGGTCATTTCCACGCGCTGTGGTGGGCCCGAAACATTCCTGGAGGACGGAATTGATGGATTCTTTGTTCCGGACGATCCAGATACGATCGCGGACCGTATGGATGCGATCGCTTCGAGTTCCGCGCTGCAGCATACAATGGGAACTTCTGCACGCGAGCGCATGGTCGATCACTTTAGCCAAACGATTTGGAATAAAAAATTCGAAGCCATGCTTTCGAGTCTCATTCATTCTTAATTACGATGCCCTTCGAACCGAATACCAACGAACGTCTTCAGGATTTCCTCGGGTTGCTTGCACATTATGGTCCGCGCCTCATCGCTGCGATAGCCTCCGGAGGCATCATCGGGATTGAGAACCAAATATACGGGAAATCGGCCGGACTCCGCACCTGTATCGTCGTAGCGATCAGCTGCTGCATTATCACGATCGTTTCCATCGAAACGGCATCGATGTACAACGGTTCGCCCGACCGTATTTCGGCTCAGATCGTGACAGGCATTGGATTCCTCGGTGCAGGAGTGATCCTGCGGCGCGGCAATAAGGTCGCCGGTATCACGACGGCTTCCACCATTTTTCTCACGGCAGGACTTGGAATTACGGCCGGCTCCGGTTTCGTCGTGACTGCGATCGCCGTAAGTCTGCTCTCGCTTTTACTTTTAATTCTCTTGAAGCCGATCGATCGCTTTATCGATAACACTCCGTTCTTTATTGCCTTGCGGGCCAGGGACGCCCGGCATCAAACAGCAAAAAAACGATTGCGGCATGTGGTGAAAGTCTCTCAAACGGGTCGAACCGACAGCGGAAATGAGCTCTAAGGCACGCGGCGAAATCCGGCTGCGTTCTTCTCTTTTCAATTGAATATGCCAGAGCCATTAGCCAAAGCGTACGCGCCGGCCGCTGTTGAAAAACGGTGGTACGATACCTGGGAAAAGGATCATTTGTTCGACGCCAACCGTCCGGAAGAGAATGCGCAGGACGCAACCGGTCGCCGCGCGCTCGATAAGCCTCCGTTCGTCATTGCGATCCCCCCGCCGAATGTGACCGGTATTTTGCATGTCGGCCATGCTTTCACCTTTACGATCCAGGACGTTTATACCCGTTATCACCGCATGCTCGGGCACGAAGCACTGTGGATGCCGGGGACCGATCATGCCGGCATTGCGACACAAACCAAGATCGAGCGCGAAATGCGCGCAGAAGGACTGACGCGGCACGATCTCGGACGCGAAAAATTCCTGGAACGCGTCTGGGAATGGAAAGAAAAATACGGTGGAATTATTATCCAGCAAATGCGCGCGCTCGGATGTTCGTGCGACTGGCGCCGAACGCGGTTCACCATGGACCCGAAATACTACGAAGCGGTCATCGAGTGCTTCGTACGGTTGCATGAAAAAGGATTGATCTATCGCGGCAAGCGAATTATCAATTGGTCGCCGCTCGCCCAATCGGCATTGTCGGACGAAGAAGTGATCCACAAGGAGACCGAAGGAAATCTTTATTACTTCAAATACCCGATCGTTGGCTCGAGAGGGAGCACACCGGAATATCTGACCATTGCCACCACGCGGCCGGAGACGATGCTGGGGGATGTGGCTGTCGCCGTGAATCCGAACGATGACCGATACCGACATCTCGTTGGGCGCACACTCATATTGCCTTTGATGGATCGGGAAATTCCCATTATTGCGGACGACTATGTCGATAAAGAATTCGGGACCGGGTGCGTAAAGATCACACCCGCTCACGATCCGAACGATTTCGAAATTGGCCTGCGCCATCATCTTCCGCAGATCAATGTGATGGATACACGGGCCGTCATCAACGAAAACGGCGGGCGCTTCGAAGGGCTGGAACGATTCGATGCGCGCAAACGAGTCGTCGAAGAGATGCAGTTGCTCGGGCTTGTCGAGAAGATCGAGAAGTATACGCATTCGGTCGGATATTCGGAGCGTGGCGGAGAAATGGTCGAGCCGTTCCTTTCCGATCAGTGGTTCGTGACGATGAAACCACTGGCGGAGCCGGCCCTGCAGGTCGTGGAAGATGGAACAATCAAGTTTTATCCGGAGCGGTGGATCAATACCTATCGGCATTGGATGACCAATATCCGCGACTGGTGTATTTCGCGCCAGTTGTGGTGGGGGCACCGGATTCCTGCATGGTATGCCGAGACCGGCGAGTACTTCGTCGCTCGAAACGAAACGGAGGCACGGGAAAAAGCGAGCGCAGCTGGCTACAACGGTCCGCTGGAGCAAGATCCGGATGTGCTCGATACCTGGTTTTCGTCGTGGCTGTGGCCGTTTGCGACGTTCGGTTGGCCGGAGTGGAATGCCGACCTGGTGGAATTTTATCCGACCTCGCTGCTGGTCACCGGATTCGAGATCATTTTCTTCTGGGTGGCGCGCATGATCATGGCCGGGATCGAATTCATGCCGTCCATCCCCCTCAAGGACGGTTCGCCGCGTGTGGAGCTAAAAGATCGTATTCCGTTTCGAGAAGTATATTTTCACAATATCATTCGCGATCTGCAGGGAAGGAAGATGTCGAAATCGCTCGGCAATTCCCCCGATCCGATCGACCTGATGGCGAAATATGGCACGGATGCGCTCCGCTTCACGATCCTTTATCTCGCTCCTCTCGGGCAGGATATTCGCTTCGGGGAAGAATCGTGCGAATTCGGCCGCAATTTTGCGAATAAGCTATGGAACGCCACTCGCTTCGTCCTGATGAAACGGGATGAGTATAAGACGACCCATCCGAAAACCGAGTTCGAGAGAGAAGATACCGAATTAATGGCGAGCGGCGAGCGCGAATTAGTGGCGAGTGGCGTACGGCGAGTGGCGAACAAAAGGCAAGAAGGCGCGGCGGAGGATCGCTCGTTCACTCGCCACTCTACACTCGCCACTCACAATGCGACGCTGGCAGATAAATGGATTTTGTCCCGCGCTAATCGCTGCGCCCGCGATATTCGCGATGCCTTTGCGCGCTATGAGATCAATGACGTCACCAAAACGCTCTATGATTTTATCTGGCGAGATTACTGCGATTGGTATCTCGAGATCGTGAAAGTCCAGCCTGCCTCGACACCGCTGGCCGTCGAAATCCTCGAAGGAATCCTCCGGATGCTGCACCCGATCATGCCGTTCGTGACCGAGGAACTATGGCATGCCCTCACCGGCGAGCCCGAGGACGTTCTTATCGGAAGAGACGATTATATTACGCCGGACGAAGGCAAGATCGACGATATAGCGGAAGAAGAATTTGCGGTGCTTCAGGATACGGTCGAGGCGATCCGGCTTGTCCGTTCCACGTTAAAGCTTGCGCCTTCGAAAGAAGCGGAGATCGTGATTCAGGCGCGCGATCGTTCCGAGCGAATTTTGAACCTCCTGGAATCGTCCCGACCCATATTGGAACGTCTTGGGAATGCTTCTTCCCTTCGGCTCGAAGCGAATACGGCGGACTATTCTTCTCGCGAATATGCCAGCGAGATTCGTGTACGGACCCACATTTTCGTGAAGATTGAAAAGCGTTCCGAAGTAGAGCTCTCCAGGGAACGCGAACGCCTGCAAAAGGAATTGGACCGTGTGCTTGCACAGATCGATCAGGTCGCCGCCAAACTTGCGAACGAAAGCTTTGTCAGCCGTGCGCCGCAGAATGTGATCGAGAAAGAGCGGGAAAAGCAGGCGAGCTATCGTTCGCAGGCGGAGCAATTGCGAGCGAGTATTGTCGAATTAGTGTGAAGCAATTATTAATACTGCTCGCGTTTATGGTCCCTCGCGTGGCCTGCGCGCAGGTCGTTTTTACTTCGCCACTGCCACGAGGAATTTTGCAGGTCCAGGGCGGCCATGCCGATCTGCGCTTGCACCTGACGATCTCGGGGTACCAAAATTTCAGCATTAAGCTGAGTTCCGATATTGACACCACGAGCCCACTCGTCGGGTGGGTCCCGGTCGCAATATCGAACGGAGTCGTCGATACTCTGATAACGGTCCCCAAATCGCTGCGCGACTATGCGTTGTACTGGAGAACAGGAGTATCGCCAGGGGACACAGGGGGAACTATTCCTGGGCTGACCCCCGGTCATGTTATCGGCATCGCCGGTCAGTCCAATGCGGAAGGATTTACGTATGACATGGTCGTTACCCCCGATGGCGATATCCGCATGCTGAAGACCGATACCACCTGGCAACCGGCCCACGAACCGACGGGCCGCTTTGGAGGAGGTCCGTGGATCGTCATGGCGAACCAGTTGTATCGATCCCTGGGGGATTCGTTGCCGATCGGTATTGTCAATGCGGCAGAGTCCTCCAGCGCGCTAACAATAAAGAACTCAATCGGTGGTCAATGGATCAGAAATCCGATCGTCCCGCAAGATAGCTCAGTGTATGGAAACGCCGTACGAAGGTTTTTTCACGCCGGGGGTGAACTCGAAGCCTTGTGTTGGATCCAAGGGGAGTCCGATGGAATGTACCTTGCAGATCCGGATACGTATCGTATCGCGTTTGCTAGTTTAATGAGCGGCTTCCATACCGACCTTTCAGATTCCTTCCCAATTTTTCATTTACAAATAGGTGGAATGGACGGCGCGGCCATCGCAGGCTGGCCGGCAGTTCGAGAGGCAGAGCGCAGGCTTTCTCCTTCTACGATGGTGGGCACCGCTTTAGGCCGCAGTGTGGAAGATGGCCTTCACTATAGTTCGCCCACGATGTGGGCAGTGGGTCGGATGTTTGCCGCCGCCATTCTTTCCAGGCAATATGGGATCGATTCCGGCCTGTATCCGCCGCTCTTGCCAGATACGATCGCAATGCTCGATTCTATCGGCGATGAAAATATCAAGGGGAGCTATTGTTTTTCCATCGGTTGGACCAGGAGCGGAAAGTCGGTTCCGGTTTCACTGCTGCGATCGGTGCAATATTTTACGGTGTCGGAAGACGGTACGGCGTTCGATACGTCTGACGTTTGGGTGAAAATATCGCCACGCGATCCTTCAAGAATTCTCATCGGCCTTAAAAACGATTCGATTTCATTGGGGCACGATTGGAAGATTACGTACGATGCGACTTCCGAAGCCGACCGTGCTCCGCTGGCTGAAATCGATCCGATAACGGGAGATACGATTTTCGGGACGGCGTTTTCGGAATTGCCGGTCGATCCGGCCTCTCGCTCCATGGCGAGTGTGAAGGAATTTATGGTCCAACGTGTTGTCCTGAATCCGAGTATGAATGAGTTGCACTGCTACGTGTTCGCGACGAAGAGTGAAAATCTCACGTTCGATCTTTTAGATGATCTGGGAGTGTTATGTACTCAACAGTCTGCCATGCTCGGTCCCGGCCTTCACGACATTCCGATTCCGCTGGGGGATTTTTGCAGTGGCCATTATTGGATCGAACTGCGTGACGAGAATGGGGGCTGTTCGGTAGAAAAAGCCGTTGTCACTCGATAAACCAGGTGCGTTCCCGGAAAGGGAACGCACCGTTCAAGATATCTAAAAAATTACTTCATCAGCTGCATACTCTGCGAGACAACTCCTTCTGCCGTTTGGAGTCGGTAAAAATAAGTTCCACTCGGAAGAGAGCTGGCATCAAATATGATCGAGTGATTGCCGCTCGACTGATTCTCATCTGTTAAGACGCGAACCTCATTTCCCATGATATCATAGATGACCAGTTTTACCGGCGTATTCGTTGGAAGATAGTACTCGATTTCTGTAGAGTTTTTAAAAGGATTGGGGAAATTCATAGAGTTTACAATTTTTGCCTTCTGATTTTGAATGAAAATAGTTGCAGAAGGTGTAATCGTGGGCGGATTCTGTTTGGCAATATTGTGTGAGGAAAACTCTGATGCCATCTCACAAAATTGACTGCAGTCACTGACAATGTAAGCATGGAACTTTGATCCGCTCACAGCATGGAACCCATTTTCCAATTTAATCAGTCCAGCAGTTCCGCCGCCCGCCGTCATGATGGCGTGGGCATTGTGCTCTACCGTATACGTACAACCGCTGCCGGCGACACTGAGCGTTTGAGAAACACTATACATGGCCTTATCGAAGATGTCTGCATTGCACAAATTCAAATCGGTCGGGCAATCGACATCGAATTCAGACGACTTCGTATGAAGTTCGTCTGTATTCGGGGCATCCAAGACTTCGGTCCATATTGGAATCGCTCGACAAAAGTTCACATCGATACCGATATAATCCCCGGCGTAGCCACCGGCAAATATCGGATTGGTCGTCGCATCTCCACTCCAATTACCGTCGCTGACAACGTTTTGATCTCCCCACGTTGCACCTTCGTCGAAAGAAACCGCCACAAACGTTTCTGCGCGATCATTCCCCGTAAAATTGCGGGAATCGTAGAATACGACCGCGATGGCCCCCGATATTGGATCGCATGCGATCCAGGGAAACCATTCGTCATTATGAGTATTATCGTTATTGACTCGTACGGCATTCGACCAGGTTGACCCTCCGTCTGTCGACTTTCGAAACATGACATCGGTTTCCGATGTAGCCGCGAGGAATTCGGTCCAGACAATATAAATATCTCCATTTTGTCTGTTGACGCCCATGGAAGGAAAGCTATTCATTCGCATTGTTTTATGCTGAAGCCCGGCTACCCTATCACCGTTGATGCTGAAAATCTTGGTTGCATCGGACCAGGTAGAGCCACCATCAGTGGATTTCGAGAAACCGATTCCGGCTTCTGTCAGGCTGCCGCCCGTCGGGTATAGCGCCCAGGCAGCATAAACCTCTCCATTGGGGCCAGTCCTAAGACTTACGCCCTGATGAAGTGAAAAACTTGAACTCAAAGCTGAACTTATGTTGGTCGGAGTACTCCAGTTTGAACCATGATCGGTAGAAAATGAGACTTCGATTGGCTGTTGAGAGGATCCGAAATCGGTCCATCCGCAATACAGTCTCGTATTGTATGAACTGTTCGTGCTATTATCAACGGTAAGGTCTGGCTTATCCAATAGCACGCTCGTTGTTGCAATAACGTGTGTCGTCCACGTGGAGCCAGCATCGGTAGAGACCGCGATACTTTGTCCATTATTATCATCGATGAAATCGACAAAATATTTTCCGTCATTATCAATGGCGACGGACGGGTCTCCACCATTGTCTTCCCCCGTTCCATTATCCTTCACGGTCCAGCTCATGCCACCGTCTGTGGACTCATCGTCATTTGCACCTTCTGTCGTTGCGCCCGGAATCGAATTATTGGAATTCAGATCTTTTGCTAGATCCGAGGGCTGTATTGCTACAGAATTCTCGGACATCGTATTTGTCGTCGAATTCTGGAGCAATACGTCCGTGGTATTTGTAATCGACAAAATTTGAGCACCTTTACCTCTTGTTGCAGAGGGTAGTGCAGTCACATGTCTCGAGCTATCGCTCTTTCGCGATGGACTACCGATCGCAACGGACTTACGATACGCCATCGTCCACGGATGCTGCCACTGCCCCATGGCCTCCTGATTCGCGAGCAGTAAAAGCACGAATGCGGTAAAAAGGAAATTCTTCATGATCGCCTCTGTGGTTTAGTATCGTAACTATTTCGATTCGAGTTGGCTAACCCTGGTTTCCAAAGCGGCATCCTGTTCCTTTAATTGAATGATATAAAGAGTCAATTCTTCAATTTTGCGCAATAGAATAGATTCGGTGCTCGCCAGAGCTACACCATGACTTTTTACTTCCGCGTCCGAGGGAACTCCGGGAAGGTGCCCCACCTCATGGATCATTTCTTTTACGCTATCCAGCGGTACAAGACGGTACCCAGGTAAAAACACATCGTCCGACCATGTCGTATTGGCGTAGTACTCATAGGCAACTTCGGTACCATTGACCAGAAGCTTAATTCCCTGGGTCGTGGTGGGCGTGGGTAGCGTTCCGGAATGAGCCCATCCTCCGACGACAACTTTTCCATCGTCGGTCGTAGTGCTCGACGCCGGAATAACTCGGAACTCTTCAAAACCGGTGGTTCCCAGGTTGGTCCCAACGGCCAAACCGCCATTGACTTCTAATCGCGTCGACGGGCTATAGCTTTCATCGCCCGTCGAATAGTTGGTCCCAATTCCGACATTATGGTTCGACGCGATCTTGAGAGCGATTTCCATTCCGCTACCCCAATTGCCAGTCCCATCGTTACCGCTGAACATGGTCACATATGTTCCACTAAGGGAAAGCTCGCCGAGGCGGGATGGGTCGAACCCTCCGAACATTTCGATCCAGTCCCGGCTGTTCGAATACCAGCCGTTCGAATAAAGATTCAACTTTTGAGTCGGACTGCTCGTAAAAATGGACCGTCCCGGACGCCCGCCGCCGTCATCTCCTTCCAAACGAATATTACCGTTGACGTCTAATCGTTCGCTCGGGTTCGAGGTGGAAATCCCAACGTTTCCGTTCCCCATGATGGTCATCCGTTCGAAATCCGGACCTCCGGGCAGGGGCGGCCCCTGAGGGGTCGTGGTGAATCGTATCGCTCCCGGTGTAAGATCGAACAGCCCGTTCGATGCGTCAAAACCATTATACCCCGTGCTAAGAATAAGATCGTGAGCTGACAGGTCGGCTCGAAGAATCATGTCGAACTTTTGTGCGATCGACGAATAATAGGTTTCGTTATTCTCCATTGCCAGCTGACCGAAATGATATGCAGCACCGTACGGGTCGGGTGCGGACGATGTATAAGGCGTAAGAGAAATTCGCAACGCGGGATGGTTGTAAGCGGGATCGGGAACGGGTGTCCAATCTACTCCTCTGATGTGAAGAAGATCATCGGGACCCTGGGCGGTGGGAATATTTGTGCCAATACCGACTTTCCCGGTTGCTGGCCAGGGATTCGTGTTTGCTTGGGCGTAAACTCGTGCAGTAACTACGCAGCTCAGGATTGCATATCCGCATAACGCTGCCGGAAATAGGGTTCGACGTACGACGGTTCGAGTTTTCATTTTTTTGAAAGTAAAAGTGAAGAAAGTGAGACGACCTAAAATCATTTTTTGCGTCTCAAATTCGATGCAAAAATAGTTTTTTAGAGTCTATCTTGTCAATCGATTAATTCTCTTTTTTCCTGTTTAAATCTTTCGAAATCTTCCAAACCGTCACGGAACATTCTATGAGTTTTTCGAATTTAATGCATTGGAAAGTTTTGTTAGTCTTTTAGGTACGTTTTGTTCGTCTATTTATATAGCTCGGTTTTGCCATGCGCTCCCTCAATGATCTTGAATCTTGGATTGATTTTAAATCGAAGGTTATGCTAATGTACCCCAATTTCTTTACCCTACTTAGCTCGAACCACCCCAATTTAACGTTGCGTGAAATTAAGCTATGTGCATTGATTTTAATGGAATGCGATAGCAATGAGGCGGCATCCCTTCTGGATATCACTCCGCAGGGGATCTATACTTCAGAATCGAAATTGAGACGAAAGTTCTCCTTGATAGACGGTCAAAAACTACATTCCTATTTGCTAAAATTCGGAGCAAAGGAATGGATGCCTGAAGCGTTTAGTGGAACGCAGTTATAATTCAATACTGAGTTTATGATTTAATGCGGGGGAAGTAGGCCTTCACAATATCGCTTTACTTTTTAATTCTACGGAACCGAAGGGGTACACTTCAGAAAATGGAGTATCCAATGAAATTTATTTTTTTTGGTACAGCTTCTTTTTTGATGGTGGTGAATTATGCCAATCCGTTAACAGTAAATTCGAATGCCAGTCCTATAGTAGATTCGAGTATTATCCGCGGTTTTATTTTCGATAGTAGCGGAAGTCCATGGTTAGATTCATGGAAGTATACCGCAGCTTCAAAATCCGATTCGGCCCCACAGTATTTTGTCGACGCTCCTCCCGGCTCCATCGCGAGATGGTCGATCTGTCTTATTCCGGGATGGGCGACGACGTCAACACTGGTTCACTCGTTCACGAATTTGAAAAGTGGTATTTACGTGCTAACGTTTTGGGCTAAGTTGTCTCGGCGAGGATTTGGAAATTCATTTCTTGAACGAAATGGTAATACGATTGGGAACATTGTACGCGTACATTGCGGCGACACTAACTGGGAGGAGTACCGGTTGACGGATACACTTTCTGTTTCGAAAAACGATACACTTTTCGTAGTGTTCACCGGCGGCCGGTCTAACCTTGAGATCTGGAGGATCCTTCTTAATAATATAAGCTTCGATAGGGTCCGGCCCTGAAGTCAAGACCTTCGTAGATCGCTCTATAAAATTACGCGAATTGATATCCCGCAAACAACGGGGTGGACAGGGGAGCCACTCCACGAAAACTCCTGTTTAGATATTATGCCAATTTTTTCCGACACAGAGCTTCAGGAAATCAGCGAACTTCAAAAACGGTATCCCGAACCCGCGGCGACACTCCTGCCCGTCCTTTGGCGCATTCAGGATAAGCGCGGCTGGATCGATTCCGATGCAATGGAAGAGGCCGCAGCGATCTGCCAGGTCCCGAAAAGCCACGTCGAAGGCGTCGTCAGTTTTTATACGATGTTCTTCGAAAAGCCGATGGGGAAGTTCCATGTTCAGGTCTGTACGAACGTGAGCTGCATGCTCTGCGGCGGCGAAAAAATCCTGGATGCAATGAAAGCGCGGCTCGGCGTGGCGAACCTCGAACGCACGCCAGACGGCACGTTCTCGATCGAGGAGGTCGAGTGCATGGGGGCCTGCGGCGGCGCACCGATGATGGCGGTCAATGAGACCTTCTTCGAAAAAACATCGCCCACAGAGGCCAACGAAGTGATCGATACGATCCTGGCCAAAGGCGAAATTCCCACACCGAAGTTCGTCCAGCAAATGCCGGAGCTGAGTGAAGCGTCGAACCGATAAATTTTTGCGATAGATTATTTGCGAGAGATTTTTTCATGCCTGACTATCCGAAACTGATCCTGCCCGATATTGCCAATCTGCGGAATATCGACACCTACGTCAAGAACGGCGGCTATGGCGAGGCCATGCGCAAAGCGTATTCGATGTCGCCGGCGGCCGTCATCGACGAAGTAAAAAAATCCGGACTGCGCGGACGCGGCGGCGCGGCCTTCCCGACGGGAATGAAATGGAGCTTCATGCCCAAAACGCTGCAACGCGACCGGACCGCAACCGATAAGAAAAAATATTTTCTGATCAATGGCGATGAGTCCGAACCGGGGTCTTTTAAAGACCGACAGATTTTCGAATTCAATCCGCACCAGATGATCGAGGGTATCCTCATCGGATGCTATGCCATGCAGATCGATCATGCGTACATCTACATCCGTGGCGAGTATGCGCATTGGGTCAGGATGGTCGAGCAGGCGGTCGCCGATGCGTACGCCAAGGGCTTCATCGGTGAAAAGATGAAGCAGACCTTCAAGCCGAGCGGCGACGGGGTCGAATACGCGGTCGATCTTACCGTGCACAAAGGCGCGGGAGCCTATATCGTGGGCGAGGAAACCGCAATGATGGACTCGCTCGAAGGCAAGCGCGGCTATCCGCGATTCAAGCCGCCGTTCCCGGCCAATCAGGGTCTCTGGAAAATGCCGACGACGATCAATAATATCGAGACCGTGGCGAACGTCCCGGTGATCATGAAGATGGGCGCCGAAGCCTATTCGAAGATCGGCGATCCGAAGCAGCCGGGAACGCTTTTGTTCGGCGTGAGCGGTCACGTCAATAAACCCGGGGTGTACGAACTCCCGACGGGCCTTCCCCTGCTCGATATTATTAACAAGCACGCGGGCGGAGTTCCCGGCGGCAAGAAGATCAAAATGGTGATCCCCGGCGGTTCCTCGATGCCGCCCCTGCGTGGAGATAAACTCGAAGGCGTACTCATGGACGCCAACCACCTCGTCGAAGTCGGTTCCGCGATCGGGACCGGTGGCATTATGGTGATGGACGAGGACACCGATATCGTAAAAATTCTAACGCGCATCACAAAATTCTACTGGCACGAGTCCTGCGGCCAATGTACCCCGTGCCGGGAGGGAACCGGATGGATGCTCAAGATGCTCCGCCGGTTCGAACAAGGCTTGGCCCGCGAAGGCGATATCGACTTGCTCCATGATATTGCGCGCAATATCGAAGGACGGACGATCTGTGCCCTGGGTGAAGCGGCGGCCTGGCCGGTGGCCTTCACATTGGAACGATTCCGGGAAGAATTCGAACCGCGCGTGAAATCGGGACTCGAACTCCACTCCCCAGACCGCGTCCATGCCTTCCGCAAAGGCGGCCTGGAACCGGTACAAGTGCATGTCCCGGTAGTGGTGAGGACGTGAAAAAGTATTAAAAAAGACGATGGAAAAAGATTGCCTCAGTGTTTCGCATATGATACGACCATTCGTATAACCCACATAAAGAACTCACGGCAGTTCTGTGATCGGCCGCCCCTTAAAAGCCCATGACCCCTGAAGATCTAAAAACGCGCGCACAGCGAGAGATGGCCGAGCAGCAAAAGGCGCTTCAGGAAACTGGGCCCTACCTTACGCTCGGTATTCAATTAGTCCTTACGATCCTGATTTTTGTCGGCGCGGGATACTGGCTCGACCATCACTTTAAGACAACGCCGTTATGGACTGCTATTCTTTCGACTTTTGGCGCTATTTCGAGCCTTACATACTTTATTGTGACCGTCCTTCGTCTTCAAAAAAATTCTGAAACGAAACCGAAATAAAAAGCATTTGGAGCGCGCCGCCCGCAGGGAGGACCGCTTTCGGAAGAGCCTTGATTTCGAAGAAATCAGAGACACGGCAGCAGAGGCCAGACTTGTGAAAATCGGACGTTCAGTGGGCAAACGAATTTTTGAGTAAAGAAGACTGGAGACAAGCGGGGAAGTCCTGGGAAATGACAGAATTGGAAGTTCTCGGGAGTGACAGTATCGAAAGTTTCCGGAATGAATTATTGCTCAAAAGTAACAAAAAGGTAAATTTTTCGTATCAGGCCGGGAAATAACGATCCTGTCCAGAATTTTTTCGAACGGGCTACGAAATTTGACTTCGAACAACGTCTCCAGAGTTGAACATCGCGCAGTGAGCGCGGTAGCTTTGCCACCCGTTTCCTCTAAATCCGTCGCCGCCAGAAACGTCGCCGATCTCGCCCCTAAAAATGTTGCCGATATCCTTCTTTCCCAGGAGGCGAGCCGCTATTTTATCCGGTCGTTTTTCCTCCTGACCGGGGGATTACTCTTCGCAAGTTCGATCGCCATGTATTTTTTCGCGACGGGCGCTTTTATGAAGGCCTACTACTTTGGAATGGCCGTCCCGGTCGCAACGAGTTTTGTAAGCTTTCTGGTAACGGAATGGGCCTTCGAGCAGCCGACGATGCTGTTTATGACGGTCGCGGTGATGAGCATTATGCTTCGAATGTTCAATCTGCTGATCGCGTTTTGCGTTGGCTACCTGATCTTGAAGATGAACGCGGGCGGCGTTATCATGGGCCTGCTGATCACCTATTTTTCGTATCTCGCGATCGAGATCGCATACGTCCACAATAAAGGGAAATTGCTCGGACAGTAATGGCAGCAGATACCACATTGGCTCAAGCTACCGGCACCGCTTCGCAAGCGGCTGCACCCACTGCGCCCGTAGCGGCTGCACCAGAAGCAAAGACAAATTTCTTCAGCGAGGGATTTAAGACGCTCGGCAATCATCATGTGGTCGACGTCATGCCGTTTGGCGAAATTCCATTGCCATACATTTTTGTCGACCATGGTTCGTTCCATTATTATGCAAGTGCGGAATCGCTAAAGGAGTCGGGGATCTATTCGACGAATACCGATCCGAAATTCGATCCTGAGCACACGATCGAAACTTCGCCCCTTGCAGAAAAAGGCTCCGTGGTCCGGCTCGATCACAAGCCTATTGGCCTCGACCTGTCGGTCACGTCGAATCTTTTCTTCCTCGGATTTGCGGGCCTCCTGCTTGCCATTTTTGCTACGATCGCGGCATCGAAGGCAAAGAAGACGCTGATCCCATCCGGAATTCGAAATCTCTTCGAAGTACTCATCGTCTTTGTCCGCGACGATGTCGTCGCTCCGAACGTGGCAGAGCCATTCGGTTCGCGTCTGCTGCCATTCTTCCTGACGATCTTTTTCTTTATTTTATTTGCGAACCTGACGGGACTGCTGCCCTGGGCGCATACGCCGACCAGTTCTATCGAGATCACGGCGGCCCTCGCGGTCAGCACGTTCCTCATCACACAAGTGGTCGGGATCTGGACGATGGGAATTAAGACGTTCCTGCTCCACCTCACGGCCGGCCTTCACGAAATGGACCTTTCGGTTTTCATGAAGGCGTTCCTGCTCCTGATCATGGTTCCCATCGAGTTCATGGGGATCTTCACGAAGCCGTTCGCGCTCTGCATCCGTCTTTTTGCGAATATGACCGCGGGCCATATCATCATTGTCTCGCTCATCTGTCTTGCGCTGTTGTTCCACTCGATTATCGTCGGCGCGTTTGTGACGGTTCCGTTTGCGATCTTCGTCTATCTCCTCGAGATTTTTGTTGCGACACTGCAAGCCTACATTTTTACGATCCTTTCCGCACTCTTTATCGGCATGATGGTCCACTCGGCGCACGACGAACATGTGCACGATAACGACCTGCCCCACGTCCCCGATGGCGATCATCTTGCCGCCACCGGACATGGATGGTAAGGCGAGACGGCGTGGAATGGCAAATCGGCGGAGACGGTACGGCAGCAGGACGAAAAAAGTTTTTAGATTTCAAACGTAACTCATAACTCAAAAAAGAAAACAGAGACATGAATCCAGCAGAAGTAGGAATGGCATTTTTGGGCGCGGGTATCGGAGCGGGCATTGCCGTGCTCGGCGCAGGACAGGGCATCGGCAAGCTCGTCGCTTCGGCGATCGAATCGCAGGCGCGTCAGCCGGAAATGGCCGGCGGTCTTCGCACGACGATGATCATCGGTGCGGCGCTCATCGAAGGTATCGCGCTCTTCGCGCTCGTTATCTGCATTATTTTAGCAACGAAGTAAAACTGGATTTCGCTGATTTTAGGATGGGCAATTAAGATGGCTCATCGCATTATGCCGATTTATCGATCGGGGTAATCAACATCATCGGCGAAATCAGCGTAATCAGCGTAATCCCGTCATGCTATCCATTAATCCAGGTCTGATCATTTGGACCTTTATCATTTTCGTGCTGCTGCTTGTCATTCTGGCAAAAGTAGCATGGAAGCCGCTTATTGCGTCGCTCAAAGCGCGGGAGCAGGCGATTGCCGATTCTCTTTCGCGCGCGGAACAGGTGCGTGCCGATTCAGAGCGGCTGATGGCGCAAAACAGGGAAGAGCGCGCCAGGGCGGAAGAAGAAGTCCAGAAGGCGCTCCGCGAAGGCCGGCAATATGCCGAGCAGATGCGGCGCGACCTCGTCGAAAAAGCGAAAGCCGAAGCCGAGCATTTGCTTCGCCAGGCGCGCGCGGAGATCGAACGCGATACGCAGCGCGCGCTCGTTCAGCTTCGAGAAGAAGTATCGGACCTCGCGATCCAGGCGACTTCGAAATTACTCGATGAGAACATGAACGAAGAGCGCCACCGGAAGGTCGTGAGCAAGATGATCTCGGAATTAACGCCGGTCGCCGGAGTATAATATGAACCCCAGAGTCGCCGTTCGGTATGCACATGCGTTGATGGGTCTCGCCGAAGAGATGAAACTCCTCGATAAAATTGCCGAGGATTTTCGCGATATCGAGCAGACGCTCCGCGGTTCCCGCGAATTGCGGTTGGTGCTCACGAGTCCCATTATTGCACCGGACCAAAAGCGGAACATCCTTTCGGAAGTATTTGCGAAACGTTCGAGCGATCTGACGATGAAGTTCATCGCGCTGCTCATCGAGAAAGGCCGTTCCGAATATTTATTTGCAACGGCGGAAGAGTTCCTTGCCATGCTCGACGCAAAACGAAATATCCTTCGCGCCAAAATTCAAAGCGCCTCGCCGCTGACCGAAAAAGAGCGAATGGAACTGGAAGCCAAACTCGAACGGATGACCGGCAAGCGGATCCATGCCGAGTTTACCATCGATCCGAGCCTTCGCGGAGGGTTTGTCGCACGTATGGGCGATGCCATGGTCGATGCAAGCCTGCGTCATCAGCTCGAATTACTTCGCGAGCAATTCTTAGAGGGCGGAACGCCCATTTTAAATTAAGCGACTTGTTCATTGGAAATCGGAGATCGACGGTTTTCCTATTCGTCGCAATGGCTGCGATGATTCCGACTTTGACTCAGGCGCAGACCGCAAAGCCTCAAAAAAAGAAAAAGCCGGAAATGCGGCTGAGCCTTGTCCCTCAGGAGACGTTTCGTCCGACGTGTAATCTCGATTCGAATTCCGTCGGATTTTATTTTTTTCCGCCGAATGTCGGGGCCCAGTGGACGCTCCGGACCATCTCGCAGGTGCTCGATGACACGAACAAAGTCCTTCGATCGGACACGACGTATAGCTACGAGAAGATCGTGTCCGATTCGAACCGTACCATCCAGGGGCTGCCGGTGCTCGAGTGCGAGTCCTCGATGCCGTATCATTCGGGCGATAGCATAAAACTTCGGCCGGTCGAGTATTATGTGGACGATTCGGTCGTCATGACCGTTTTCAATCATTCGATCACGAGCGATCTGAATCACGTTCTGCTCGTGAACCCGCTGAAGACCGGGGCCTGGTGGAAGGACGTAAGTTCCGATACCATTCGAACGACGGTGATCGCGACGGCCGAACCGGTTTCGGTGCCGTATGGGAGTTTCGAACGATCGCTGGTGGTCCGAACGCCTGCCGGGTTCGGCGAAATGTCGAAATACTTCGTGCCCGGGGTCGGGATCGTGAAAATGGTGTTTCGCGGCATTCCGCCGGCGGAAAATGGAACGTTTGTGGTCACCACGGAGCTTATCGCGCTCGATCGCGGCGATCCAAAGCGCAGTATCAGGTACCGCTTTCTGGCCCTCGAACCGGCGAAGAAAAAAAGTTCACAACCGTCGCGTAAAAAATTAAACGAAAAAAAATGATGCAGGGCTGCGGCTTTTCATCATTGAGATTCAAACCTTAACATTTGCACTATGTCAGCAGTACGTCCGGATGAAGTAAGCGCCATTTTGCGGCAGCAGCTTTCGGGATTCGAAAAGGAAGTCGATCTGTATGAAGTCGGGACCGTCCTTATGGTCGGCGACGGCGTTGCGCGCGTCTATGGACTCGAAAAAGTCATGGCGAGCGAACTGCTCGAATTCCCGAATGGCGTCTATGGAATGGCGCTGAACCTGGAAGAAGATAACGTCGGCGCCGTTCTCTTTGGCGATGAAACGCTCGTCAAGGAAGGCGATACCGTTCGGCGTACGGGCCGTATTGCTTCGATGCCGGTGACCGATGCGATGCTTGGCCGCGTCATCAATCCGCTCGGAATTCCGATCGATGGCGGTCCGGAGATCAAGACCGATAAGTTCCTCCCGATCGAGCGTAAAGCGTTAGGCGTCATGCAGCGGCAGCCCGTGAAAGAGCCGCTCCAGACCGGCATCAAGGCTATCGACGGCATGATCCCGATCGGCCGCGGCCAGCGCGAGCTCATTATCGGCGATCGCCAGACGGGTAAGACCGCGGTCGCTATCGATACGATCATCAACCAGCGTTATACACACACTCCGGAGGCCGCGGCGCGCGGAATCAATCCCGTCTATTGTATTTATGTCGCCATTGGCCAAAAGGCTTCGACGGTCGCGGCAGTAAAAACGAAGCTCGAAGAGCAGGGCGCGATGGGCTTTACGACGATCATTGCGGCAACGGCTTCCAACCCGGCCCCGCTTCAGTTTATTGCGCCGTATGCCGGAGCAACCCTGGGCGAGCATTTCCGCGACTCGGGTCGTCATGCGCTCGTGGTCTATGACGATCTTTCGAAACAGGCGGCGGCGTACCGCGAAGTTTCGCTGCTGCTTCGCCGACCACCGGGACGCGAGGCATATCCCGGCGATGTATTTTATCTTCACTCCCGCCTTTTGGAGCGCGCTTCGAAGCTCAATAAGGAGTTAGGCGGCGGATCGCTCACGGCATTGCCGGTGATCGAGACGCAGGCCGGCGACGTTTCGGCGTATATTCCGACGAATGTTATTTCCATCACGGACGGCCAGATCTATCTCGAGCCGAACCTCTTCAATGCCGGCGTTCGACCGGCGATCAACGTCGGTATATCCGTTTCACGCGTCGGCGGAAATGCCCAGATCAAAGCCATGAAAAAGGTCGCGGGAACCCTCCGACTTGATCTGGCGCAGTATCGGGAACTCGAAGCGTTTGCAAAATTCGGAAGCGATTTGGATAAATCGACGCAACAGCTTCTTCGCCGCGGCCAACGCCTCGTCGAACTCCTGAAGCAGGGGCAGTACCAGCCGATGCCGGTCGAGGAGGAAGTTATTTCTATTTTTGTCGGAACGAACGGTTATCTCGATGCCATTCCGGTCGAACAGGTGCGCCCATTCGAATTGGGACTCCTGGAGTCGATGCGTCTGCGCAATGCCGATCTACTTGCGGCGATCGCGGACAAGAAGGAACTGACGCCGGAGATCGTCGAACAGCTTAAGAAAGTCATTGGCGATTTTGCGGCGAACTTCAAAGCATAGCTTCGGAGTGCGCCGTTTTGAAGGTTCAGGTGTTCTGGTCAGGTAATTGATCTTCGCCTTACCAATGCCATATCGCCGAGCCTCGTTCTTCGTATTTGTTCTTTGTCAAATGATTGCCCTCCGAGCGGAAACGGCCAGGGCGCAAAAGGCCGACTCGACAAGAGTCGGCTCGACAAGAGTCGACTCAGTAAAAGTGGATTCCACGAATAAGGTAACGTTTCCGGCGCTCCATGTGCCTCCGGCTTCACTGCCGTTCGGCCGAACGATCGATGTGGCGCTTACGGGTGGAATTGGATATTACGCGTTGGGAACTTCAGCATCGCTGCAGCCCACGGCAAATGCCGACTTTTTCGCTCGAAACCAGAGCCTCGATTTTACCGCAGGCTTTCACTGGGGCTTTTCCGATCCTTCGACAAAAGCCATTGCCGTTGGATTTCGATTTCCGATCCGCGAATCCGAGGACCTCTCGTCCGGCGTCTATGGCGATGCGGAACTATTGCTTGTCGATAACGGTGCGGACAGTAATTCTTTTTCAACGGGTATTCGACTGGCGCTGGCCGGGCGTTCGGCGCCCATGGAATACCGGTTTTCTACCGAACTTCGAAGAATTCCATTCGGAAGCGAGCGCTTCGAGGCCTGGGCAGGGATCGAACTTGGATTTTTTATCGACCTGTTACGGGAGGACGCGGCCGCGCCCACGCCGAAAGATTCCCTGCGGGCTGCGCTTCGTTATATTGCAACGTCGCAGGAATTGGAAGACCTCGATCGGACGGAGTCCGAGCATGACATCGAGGTATGGCTGAACCGCTTTTGGGCAAAACGGAATATCACGGGCTCGCCAATGAACGAGGCGAGGCAGGAATACATGCGGCGCATAGAACTAGCGAATGAACGTTATGGAACGCCTCGCCGAATGGGGGTCGCGACCGACATGGGACGGGTGCTCCTGTTGTATGGCCAACCCGATCGAATCGAGGCCGCAAACTCGACCTCGATGGGTTCGCAACGCCGATATACCTTATGGGTCGATCAGGACCGTGTGAAAGGATACCGGACCGCGATATTTCTGTTCGTGCATTCGCAAATATCTGCGACCGGCACCTTCGAGGGCCATGGCGAGTTTCGGGAGATCTATTCAAACGTGGCGGGCGAACCGACGGAAGGGGTTCCTACCGATCTGCCGGAAGACATGTTGGCCTTCATTCAAGGCTTCCAGTAAGGGATACATAAGGCTTCGAGCAAGTTAGAAAAAAATGGCTACATTAAGAGAAATCCGCCGCCGCATCGTCGGTGTGCGGTCGACGGCAAAGATCACGCAGGCGATGAAGATGGTCGCGGCGGCAAAGCTTCGCCGCGCGCAGGACTCGATCAATGCCGCACGACCGTATGCACGTGCGCTCGAAGGGCTGCTGAAGGATTTGCTGCAATCGGCTGCGCTCGAGAATGCCCGTTCACCGCTGCTTTTTGGCCGCCCGCAGGACCAGAACGAGCGGGTTATTCTTGCGGTCGTCACGAGCGATCGCGGCCTTGCCGGAGCGTTCAATTCGAACTTGCTGAAATTCGCCGAATCGCGAATTCGCGATGAGTTCGCCCAGCATAAAGCTTCCGGTCGGCTGTCGATCGTGACCCTGGGACGACGTGCGACCGATTATTTTACGAAGCGCGGCTACACGGTCGCCGGGAAATACCCGGGAATTTTCTCGAAGCTCGAGTTCGATACCGCCCGGTCGATCACGCTTTTTTTAACGAACCTCTATAATCGCGCGGAGGCCGACCGCATCGAGATCATTTACAATGAGTTTCGGTCCGTCGTTTCTCAAAAGCCTGTTGCAGAACGGTTACTGCCGGTGCTCGATCCTTCGGGTTTTGTGGAAGGAAAAATTCCGGAACGCGATTATATCTACGAGCCGGACCCGGTTTCGATCCTGAACGTCCTTGTTCCGCGCCACCTGGAGACCATGCTGTGGCGCGCGATGCTGGAGTCGAATGCCGCAGAACAAGGCGCTCGCATGACGGCGATGGACTCGGCCACGCGAAATGCGAAAGACCTTGTCGGCGCGCTCCAGCTTTCGTTCAACAAAGCGCGGCAGGCCGCGATCACGAAGGAAATCCTCGAGATCGTGGGCGGCGCCGAGGCCCTCGCGAAAGGATAAAGGATTTACGAACAGTCCTGTCCCGTCTGGACAAGACGTGCAGTGTCAAAGCCCTGGGCTTTTGCCTGTGACAACAGTGCATGCAGGGTCTCCGCCGGAAGCGTTTTTTCTCGGCTGAGTATCCATAGATATTCGCGGGACGGATCGCCGACCATCGCATAGCGGTAGTCCGAGTCGAGCGCGAGGACCCAATAGTTACCAGAGAACGGCCAGAAGAATCGAACTTTTAGTTTAGCCGGTTCTGCGGGATCGGGGATCCAGGCCGTGCCGGTTGCCGTCTTCACCGTCGCAGTTTCACCGATCTTGTGCCCGGAGTTTGTCACCTGAATATCGCCATTGGGCTTGAGCGAGTATTCCGCCATGACACACGTAAGTCCCGATTCGAAGCTATTGGGGAGCCGCATGATCTCGTACCACGGGCCAAGGTACTTGTGAATATCGACTGAATTCACGACCGGAAGGTCGCTCTTCGACGCCGCGCACCCCCAGATCGAAAGCAGGAACGAGCCCACAACCGTGGAAAGGATGAATCGAGAAGTCATAGGTTGAAGTTTGAAAGGTTCAGGATTTAGTGTTTACGAGTCGGAACACGTCAGGATTCATTCGAAATATGTCGCCTTCAGCCTAACGAATGGTCAGTCTGAAGAATAGCAGTGTTCTTGTCGCACCTTCAACGTTCCAATGTGACAGCGTGTTATTGTGGGCTTCGTGCGAGTAATTCAGAATTATGAACACATTTTGGATCGGATTCGGAAGCTTTGTCTCGAAGCTCACCGGGACTCGAATGTTTTGCTTTTGCCGGTGACCAAAACGCAGTCGATTGAAGCCATTAAGGAATTGTACGATTCCGGCGTTTGCGATTTCGCCGAGAACCGCGTGCAAGAACTATTAAAGAAGAAGGATGCCCTGCCGAGCGATATTCGCTGGCATTTTATCGGGCATCTCCAAACGAACAAAGCGAAGTACATCGCCCCCTTTATTGAATCGGTACACTCGATCGATTCCATGGAGACGGCGAGGGAACTATCGAAACGTGCGGGTAGCCGACCGATCAATGTTCTGATAGAAGTGAACATTAGTCGTGAAGCGCAAAAGCAGGGAATAGCCCCGGACGAAGCAGAAGCATTGGCCCTCCAAATTTCGGAAACATCCCCGAACGTGACCGTCACCGGCCTCATGGGAATGGCCTCCTTCGAAGAAGATCCGGAGCGGACGCGTCCGCAGTTTCGAATGCTGCGAGAACTTCGCGACAAAATTCGGGAACGCCACCCCGAGCGAAAGAGCTTTAAGGAGTTGTCAATGGGCATGTCGAACGATTTTGAAATCGCTATCGAAGAAGGTGCGACGATCGTTCGAATTGGAAGTGCCCTCTTCCGTAACGAGTGAGAGAAGAAGCCAGTGTTCATGACAACGACCGGTACTTCTGGCCGTTACCCTATACCAAATCGCTATGCCACTTAGTCCGCTGGAAATCAAAAAGAAAGAGTTCACCCAGAAAATGCGCGGGGCAGATCCCGAAGAGGTCCAGGCATTTCTGGACCGGGTCTCGACCGAAATGGGAACCATGACAATCGAGAAAAAAGAGTTAGAAGATCGATTGAAAACCGCGCTCGAACGACTCGAGCATTATACGTCGCTCGAGCAAACGATCGAACGGACCCTGGCGGCCGCGCAGCAGACCGCGGTAACGATGCAGGACCAGGCAAAGCGGGAATCGGAACTTATTCTGCGCGACAGCCAGATCGAGCGGACAAAACTCCTGAACGACGCCCGAAGCGAACAAAACCGGATCGAGAACGAGATATTGCGCGCCCGCACCGAATATCAGTCGATGATCATGCGAATGCGCGCCGCCATGGAGGGGTTTAGCTCCTTCATTCGTTCCGTCGAGCAGGACTCCGCGGCGGCATCGACGAGCGGCATCGATGTCAACTCGTCGATCTCGAATTATTGATCGCCCCTTTTATTCTCGCCCCCTGATTGCCAATGCCAGATCCGCGCATTAGCATTATTATTATTACGCGAAACCGCGCCGCGTATCTCCGGGAGTGCGTCGATTCGATCCTGCTCCAGGATTATGCCGATCTCGAGGTCCTGATCGGCGATAACGGTTCCAGCGATGGGACGGTCGATTATCTCGAACAGCTTTCGGCTGCCGATCCCCGCGTGACGGCGCGGTACAATGGAACGAATCTCGGGTCCTGCCTCGGCCGCAACCTTCTGCTGCAAAACGCCAGCGGGGCGCTCTGCTTTATCATCGATGACGATGCGACCTTCCAGCGGAGCGACGACCTGAAAAAAGTTGCCGCGGAATTTGAGAAGCATCCCGGGGCCGGGGCGATCGGGTTTACGGTCGTCAATGCGAACGACCCAAAAACGCTGAACCTGTGGATGTACCAGGCAAATCCGGAGCGCGCTCGGGGCCGCGAATTTCGGTCGGCCCAATTCGCAAGTTGTGCGGTTTGCTTCCGCCGAACGGCGATGGAGGAAGCCCGCTTTGCGGACGGAGAATATTTCGTCAATTCGTTTTTTTACAGCTGGGATGAGTTCCCAATCGCCTGGCGGCTGCTCGAGACCGGATGGGAATGCTGGTACTCGCCGGCCGTCGCGGTCCGTCATTATGGTTCGGCCACGATCGACGTTCCGACCGCGCACCGGGTACACCTGGACGCAAAAAGCGTTGGACAATTCGCCGGACTGATTTTGCCATTCCCCTATGGTTGGGGGAAGTACGTGGTGCACTTAAGCTTGTGGATGTTGAAGCGCGCGTGGCGGACGCATACCCTGCGTGCCTGCCTCACCGGATTCTTGGAGGGGATTCCGGCGTTCTTTGCCGAACGCCGAAAACATATCAAAGTGCACCCGGCGACCGTAAAACAATTCATAAGCCTTGTCGAGGCCGAGAAGCATGTCGGCTAAACAAGATCGGTCTCCTCGGGCCGATTCGACCGATCAGAATGTAATGTATCCAGAACTTCGAACCTCTGTTTCTCCGGACGAGCGCGAACATCTCGTGCTCGAATCGTGGAAGCAAAAACATATTTTTCGCCGCTCCGTCGATGAGCGGGCGGGGGAGCGCACCTTTTCTTTTTATGAAGGTCCGCCGACGGTAAACGGTACTCCGGGCATTCACCATGTCTTTTCGCGCACGATCAAAGATGCGATTTGCCGCTATAAAACGATGTGCGGTTTTCGTGTCGAGCGAAAGGCCGGATGGGATACGCACGGCCTGCCCGTCGAGATCGCGATCGAAAAAGAACTCGGGTTCAAGCATAAGCGAGAGATCGAAGAATATGGCGTGGCCAAGTTCAATGAGAAATGCCGGGAACTTGTTTATAGCAATATCGGCCGGGACCTCGGATGGCGAGAGCTTACGGAACGGATGGGATATTGGGTCAACATGGACGATCCCTACATCACCTGTACGAACGATTACGTCGAATCCGTCTGGTGGGCGCTCAAACAGTTCCACGACAAAGGCCTGATCTACAAAGGCTTCAAGATCCAGCCGTACTGCCCGCGCTGCGAGACGGCGCTTTCGTCGCACGAAGTCTCGCTCGGCTACGATACGGCGAAAGACCCGAGTGTATTTGTAAAATTTAAACGCAGGAATGTTCCACAGGAAGAATACTTCCTCGCCTGGACGACCACGCCCTGGACGCTGCTGGCGAATATCGCACTTGCGGTCCATCCCGATGTCGATTATGTAACGGTCGTCAATACGCGAAAGGATAAAAGCGAGCGGCTGGTGCTCGCCGAAGCGTTGCTGAATAAGCTCGAAGGAGAGGTCGAGATCGTCGGCCGGAAAAAGGGCCGGGAACTCGAAGGCGAGCGTTACGAACCGCTGTTCGATTATTTACGAACGGCCGCTTCGCCAAAATTCGATAAGGCGGCTTTGGAACATGCCTGGCGGATCGTCGCGGATTCGTATGTCTCCACCGAGGACGGCACCGGCATCGTTCATCAGGCCCCGGCCTTTGGCGAGGACGATTATCGCGTCGCCCGGCGGGAAGGATTGCCCGTGATCCTCACCGTTGCGGGCAATGGCGAGATCAATCTCGATTCCCCCTACAAGGGAACATTTTTCAAAGATGCCGACCCGGACATTATGACCGAGTTGAAGCAGAAAGGGCTGCTGTATCGCCGGGAGACGATCGAGCACACCTATCCCTTCTGCTGGCGCTGCGATTCACCGCTTCTTTATTACGCACGGGATTCCTGGTATATCCGTGTCACGGAATACAAGCAGGCGCTGATCGACGAAAACCAAAAGATCAACTGGCAGCCGCCCGAAATTCGGAACGGACGCTTTGGGAACTGGCTCGAGGAGTTAAAAGACTGGGGACTCTCCCGCGAGCGGTTCTGGGGAACTCCGCTGCCGATCTGGATCTGCGAATCCTGCGAACAACAAAAATGTGTGGGCGGCTTCAGCGAATTCAAGAGCGCGCACCAGGTACACGATCAGTTCGATCCCCACAAACCGCAGGTCGATGAGATCACGTTTACGTGCTCCTGTGGCGGCACGATGAAACGCACGCCGGAAGTCATCGACGTCTGGTTCGATTCGGGTTCCATGCCGTTCGCGCAACGGCATTATCCGTTTGAGAACAAGGACGTATTCGAGCAGAGCTATCCGGCCGACTATATCAACGAAGGGATCGATCAGACGCGCGGTTGGTTTTACACGCTGCACGCGATCAATACGTTTCTCTTTGGCCAGCGTTCGTTCAAGAACGTGATCGTCAACGATATGCTGCTCGATAAACACGGGCAGAAAATGTCGAAGTCTCGCGGCAATGTCGTCAATCCCTTTGACGTCATGACGCAGTTTGGCGCCGATGCCACGCGCTGGTATTTGCTGTCTGCGGCGGTCCCCTGGAAGCCACGCGCCTTCAACGAGGACGACCTTGCCGAGCTCGAACGAAAGCTCTTTGGCACGCTTACGAATACCTATGGCTTTTTTGCGCTGTATGCGAATATCGATAGGTATGTCCATCACGGGGACGCCGGGGACCACCGCGCGGGACACACGGAGATCGACCGGTGGATTCTCAGTAAATTAAATTCCCTGGTCCGGCAATGCCGGGCAGATTTGGAGTCGTACGAACTCACACGCCCGGCACGTGCTATTCAGGAATTTATTATCGAAGAACTTTCGAACTGGTATATCCGGCGCAATCGCAGAAGATTTTGGAAATCCGAAAAGAGCACGAATGGCGCTTCGGTTTCCGATAAACAGGCCGCCTACGCAACACTCTACGAATGCCTGCTGACGGTCTCGAAGCTCATGGCACCCATCGCGCCCTTCTTTTCGGACTGGCTCTATGGCGCGCTCGGAGGGCCCTTCGAGTCGATCCATCTCGATGCTTATCCAGACGCGGACGAATCGCTGATCGACGAAGCCCTGGAGCAGCGCATGGAGGCCGCACAGATCGCTTCCTCGCTTGTACGGCAGATGCGAGAGCGCGCTCGCATTCGGGTCCGACAGCCACTGTCGCGGATCCTCATTCCGGTCGCAAATCGACATGAGATCGCAGAACTGAGAAAAGTCGAAGAGGTGATCCGAGAGGAAGTGAATGTCAAGCGAGTCGAATATGTCGAATCCGGTGACTCGGACGTCATTAAGTTGAAAGCGAAGGCGAACTTCAAAGCACTTGGCGCAAGACTTGGTAAGGCGATGAAAACTGTCGCTTCGAGAGTACAAAAGCTTTCGCAGGCGGAAATTCGCGAGTATCAGTCTACGGGCTCGCTTCATATCGAGGCCGAGGGTGAGGACGTTCGGCTCGAACGAGGCGATCTCGAAATCTTTGCCGAGGACGTCGAAGGATGGCTTGTTTCGAGCGAAGGCCGGATGACGGTCGCGCTCGACACGGCCATAACACCGGAACTTAAAAGCGAAGGTATGGCCCGCGAGTTCGTCAACCGCGTCCAGAACCTCCGAAAAGATTCTGGGTTCGATGTGACCGATCGGATTCGCATTTTCGTTCAATCGGCCTCGCGCGATGTGCTCGATGCGATCGACGTTCACCGAAACCTCATTCGCGAAGAGACGTTAGCGACCGAGATCCTCTCGGACGGTAAAATCGAACACGATCTACCGGCTTCGAAGGTTGAAATCCTCGAACAGGACGTGACGATCCAGCTTCTGAGAATGGGCTAATTTTTCGGATTCTTTCCGTCATGGGGTTGTTTTGACTCATCCGTTTCTAAAAATTTCCTTCTGCCAGCTATTGGGGTGGAAATGTCTAAACCGGAAGTCACATAGTACCTATGGCGAAAATAAAAAAAGGAAAATCCTCTTCGAAAAATAGCCCAAAACGCCCTGCAAAGGCTTCGAAGCCGGCCAGCAAAGGCAGTTCATCGGCACGTCCGCAGCCAAAATCGAAAGTCGGACAAAAAGCGGCAAAGAAGGTCGCTGCCGCAAGGGCTGGAACGTCTGCCACGGTGAAAGCAAGTGCAAAACCTCCCTTGAAAAAATCGACGTCCGCGGCAAAAAAGCCGAGCGTTGGTTCGAAGATTGCCATAGGCGCTTCCGGGGCCGTCATTGCAGCAGCGTCGGCGGTTGCGATCCGGACTGCGACTCGCGGAAAAGAAAAGACTCCAACGAACACACCCACTTCATCTAAGAAGATCTCGAAAAATTTTACGATGCCAACCAACTCGAACGGTACTACCAAAGAAGTTGCGCCCGGCGGGGGAATTGTACAACCCGCCACGAAATCGGCGCCTGCCATGCGGCTCCGAGCGGACGATGCCGAAATTCTTGCTTCGGCCAAAGAACGCTATGGCCGGAAGGACCTCGAAATGTTTCGAAAGCTGCTCACCGAACAGCAGCTCGAAGCGCGAGAAGAATTCGATATTCTCAGCCAGAATATCCTCGATACCTCCGGCGAATTCGAAGCCGATAACCAGACCTATTCCCTCCATACGGCCGAACAGGGAACGGACGCGATCGAGCGCGAAAAGACGTTCCTCCATGCCCAGCGCACCAGCGATTATTTGAAAAAGCTCGAAGAAGCACTCGAGCGAATCGATCGCGGGACCTACGGCATCTGCGTTGTCTGCGGAGGCCTGATCGAAAAACAGCGCTTACAGGCAGTGCCGATCACACAAAAACATGTCGACTGCAAGAACCGCACGCAGGTCCGTAAGGTCAGTAACGGCGGCGGTTTCCATGACGTCGAAGAACAGCCGATGAATCTCGATTGAAAGCACTGAGATGCCCGAACGCCTGATGTGCAATTACACTCAGGTCCCGTTCGGTCCTATTCAGAATTTTTACGCTCGATACAAAGTTCTTCCGCATGTTTGCGCTCTGGACGTAAGCACTTTTTCATGGCCGTTCTCTGGATTACCGTAATCGTCGTTCTCTTCGATCAGACCACGAAGATGATGGTCAAGGGTTCGCCGTGGCATTGGCTGCCCTTCGATGGAATTCCTTATGGGCATTCGCTGCCGTTGATCGACGATGTTTTTCGCATTACCTATATCGAAAATCCCGGGATCGCGTTTGGAATTAATATCCCGGGATTTAAAGTCGTCTTCGCTCTTTTTTCGATCGTCGCCTCCGTCGCTATTCTCGTTTACCTCAAGCGGAATCTCTATCGCCTGAGCATTGGCGAGCGCATTGCGCTCGCCCTCATTCTGGGAGGGGCGGTCGGGAACCTCATAGACCGCGTGTTTTACGGGGTCCTGTTCCACGAACAGCCGCTCTTCTACGGCAGGGTGGTCGATTTTATCGATTTCGGCATTCACCGCAATATGTTTCCCGTCTTCAATGTGGCGGATTCGTGTGTGACGATCGGCGTTGCGCTGCTCGTGATCCTCCTCATGCGGCATAAACAGGTGCAGCCAGCGGAGCCGGGCGCGATCGAGAGTGCCGAAGCCTCCGAAGAGCATATCGCATTACCTTCATGACGCCGCCGGAATCTTCCGGAGAGGAGCGCGAGGTACGGTCGGAACGAATTCTTGAAATCCAGGTCGCGCGAGGGGAGCGGCCGGAACGCGCCGATCAGTATCTTGCCCGAATGATCGCGAACAGTTCTCGCTCCAGGGTCCAGCACGCGATTGCAGCCGGCGCGGTCCTCTTAAACGGAAAACCCCTCGACCGTCCTTCGTACAAAATCCATGGCGGCGATCTGTTCCAGATCACGATCCCGCGCCCGCCGCCGGTCCGTGCCGAAGCGGAGGACATTCCGCTCGATATTGTCTTCGAGGATGAATCGCTGCTTGTGATCAATAAACCCCCCGGCATGGTCGTCCATCCGGCGCATGGCTCGCGCACCGGGACGCTGGTCAACGCGCTGCTGCACCATATTAAACAGTTCCCGTTGCGGGATTCCGATTCGGAGCGTCCCGGCATCGTTCACCGGCTCGATAAAGATACTTCCGGCCTGCTCGTCGTCGCGAAGACCGAAGAAGCGCACCGAAATCTTGCCAGGCAATTCTTCCATCATTCGGCCCAGCGTATGTACCAGGCGATCGTCTGGGGCCGATTCAAGGACCGCGCGGGCCGGATCGAAACGCTCATCGGACGCCATCCTCGGGATCGAAAACGATTTGCCGTGATCAATGAAGCGCCGCTCTACCTGAAGGAAAAAGATGGCGGCGGAGGTAAGATCGCGATCACGGACTATGCGGTCCTGGAAGAGCATTCCGGATTTTCGCTCGTCGAATTACGCCTCGAGACCGGCCGCACGCACCAGATCCGTGTGCACATGCAGCATGTCGGACATCCCGTCTTTGGCGATGCGACCTATGGCGGACGCACGATGAACGTCATGCGGCAGGACATTCCGCAATGGAAATCGAAGATCGAGCATCTCCTCGATGAGTTTCCACGCCAGGCGCTTCACGCCAGGACCCTGCGGCTGCGCCATCCGCGGACGGGGGAACTAATGGAGTGGTCCGTCCCGCTGCCGGAGGACATGCAGAAGGTGTTAACGTCGTTGAGTGAATTGAGATAGATTTCTTATCACTCAAAATCCTTCACGAGTCCAGGCTCTGAATGGTCTTCCACTCTTGTTCGGTCACGGGCGTGATCGAAAGACGGGAGCCTTTTTGAAGAATGACCATTTTTTCAAGGCCTTTCGTCTGGCGAAGTTCGTCGATCGAAATGGGTTTCTTCAGGTGCTTCCTGTATTTTACTTCCACACACATCCAGATGGGATTCGCCGGAGTGGATTTCGGGTCGTAATGGCTGTCCTTCGGATCGAGCGCCGTCTCATCGGGAATCGGTGCACTGGCAATCTCGCAGATTCCCACAATGCCGGGTCGAGCGCCGGTCGAACTGCCGCCCATGTTCGAGTGATAAAAGAATGCGAGATCGCCGGGCTTCATCTGGTCCCGCATGAAATTACGCGCGGTGTAATTGCGCACGCCGGTCCAGGCCGTCGTTTTATCGCGCTTTAAATCGTCAAACGAGTAAGATTCTGCGTCGGATTTTAGAAGCCAGTATTGCATGTCCGTGACAATGAGTAAATATCGATCAATGACCGTAGAAATTCGTGAATGAACGCAATGAAAACGTGAGGAACATTCTCATTTATTCCCGCCCTATAAGTCCCGAACTATGGAATTGCCTCGATATCTCGATCTTTTTCATTCCGGGGAGCTTGCGCGGAGGGTGGAAACGCTCCATCGAATGCTCGCTTCGTGCGATATTTGCCCGCTCGATTGCCAGGTCAATCGCCTCGAAGGGGAGATCTCGCGGTGTTATTCTGCCCGGCTGCCGATCGTATCCTCCTATTGTCCCCATTTTGGCGAGGAGCCGGCGCTCGTCGGTACGAATGGCGTGGGGAATATTTTCTTTGGGAACTGTAACCTGAAATGCAGCTATTGCCAGAACTATGAGATCAGCCAGCGGTGGAAAGAAGAACGAAAAAATGAAGTAACGATCTCACGGCTGGTCGAAATGATGCTCGAATTACAGGACGTGCACGGCTGCCATGCGCTGGGCTTCGTTTCTCCCACGCATTTCGTTCCACAAATGGTCGAAGCCATTTTCGAGGCGTGTAAACGCGGGCTGCACGTTCCTATCATTTATAACACCAATGCCTACGATTCGGTCGAGGTCCTGAAATTGCTCGAGGGGATCGTCGATGTTTACCTGCCCGACATCAAATATGCCGAAGACGAAATGGGATATCGGTATTCCGGCGTTAAGGAATACGTTCGTCATTCGCGCGCCGCGCTGCTCGAAATGTATCGGCAAATGGGCGATGGACTCACGATCGGTGAGGACGGCCTCGTGAAGCGCGGACTGATCGTTCGGCACCTTGTACTGCCCAACGATCTGGCCGGCAGCCGGGAAACGCTCGAATTCATTGCAAACCATCTTTCGAACCGCGTCACGCTTTCGGTAATGTCCCAGTACTACCCGACGAATAAGGTCACAAACGAACAAGCCGACAAATTCGAATCGCTGCAGCTACTCAACCGCCGCGTTCGCGAACGGGAGTACGATAAAGTTCTCGAACTACTCGATGAATTCGGGTTCGAATCGGGCTGGGCGCAGGAGTTCGAGAGCCAGGACTATTACCGGCCCGATTTCAGCAATCGAGTGACCCCCTTCACCCGGTAACTTACTTTCGGATCTCGCCCGTCTCCATGCTCCAGAAGAGCAGGTCGAGTTCATCGATCGAAATGCCGATGGCGTTCGCGAATTTCTTCCATTTTCGTTCGATCTCCAGATACCGATGTTTGGTTAGGCTTGTGGGGACCGCGCGAATAACACGAAGCCGTACGAGGTGTTTTAGAATATGCCGGTCCAGAATGGCGAGGCCGCGGACGCCGATATTGCGCAGAAAATGTGAGGCTTCTTTCATTCCCAGGCCCTGGACCGCCTGAAGTACGAATTCACGTTTTTCTGCCGATGCCAACTCGTTATTCGTTAATACAGGGACCAGCTCCGAAAAATGTTCACGGATCCTCAGGAGCCGTTTCGACTTCGTATTATGAAACCGAATATAGTGGCGTGGATCGCGCAGATAGGCGGTCGGATCGAATCCTAATTCGAAAAATCGGTCCCGAATGAGTTCCTGGACGGTCGCGTCCGCATTCGCGGCACTGGACTGCGGAGTGAGAATGCAGAACGCCAGTTCATAAAAATAGTCCGAAGGTGGAACGTCGGCGAAATCGCCAAGCCGTTCGCGAATAGCCACTTTTCGTTCCTCATGGACCGAATGCCACGGTTCCGGTAATTTATTGCTCGGCAAGGGAAAAACCTCCTTTCCCGGACTCGATGAATCCCTCCTCGAGTAATAATCTCAATATCGCGTCCAGAAAGTCCCTGAATTCAGCGCCGCCTTTTCCAAATTGATTTTGAAGTTCGTTTGCAATTTCGATCTTTGTCTGAGAGCGGTTTTTGGTCTGGGAGCGGTTTTTAGTCTGGGAGCGGTTTTTAGTCTGGGAGCGGTTTTGCGCGATGACACGGAGCACTCTTCCGCGCCAGATGCGGCGCGGCTCTCCAAAATATCGTCTTTCGGAACGGGTAGGTTCTCGTGGCGGACGCGCCATTCGATGCGCGGACGCGCAATGCTTCGATACCGGGCACTCCCCACAGATCGGGGCTTTCTTTGTGCAGATGGTCGCGCCAAGGTCCATCAGTGCTTCATGCCACATGCTCGAACGGCCGGCGGGAAGGATCGCGGCATCGAGATCGTAGATCGCGCGGATCGGAAGCGTTGCAGAAACGTCCGGCATTCGTTTCCATATACGCGAGAGTACCCGTTCGATATTGACATCGACGACCGCCGTATCCGCATTGTGCGCAAAGGCCAGCACGGCACTCGCGGTATAACGCCCGATCCCCGGCAACGCCTGTAAATCCTGGGCGGTCTTTGGGAACCTCCCTCGATGGGCGATGGCCTGAGCGGCGCGATGAAGATGAATGGCGCGACGATTATAGCCAAGTCCCTGCCAGGCCGCGATGACCTCGCCCCGGGGCGCTTCGGCAAGCCGTTTAACGGTCGGAAATGTTTTTAAGAATTTCGGAAGATGGTTCTCGACCTGCGTCGTCCCGGTTTGCTGGAGCATGAACTCGCTTACGAGCACGACGTAAGGAGTTCGCTTTAGACCTCGCCAGATAAAGCTCCGCCGGTTCTTCCGATGCCATTCGAGTAGGAGCGCAACGACCCGCGCAAACCGTTTTTGTGTCGCGGCGTGGATCATTGAGGAATTCCTTCGCTGAGCAAACGATCGAGAATGCGTTTGTTGCCGGACAAGTGCAGGAGCGTGGGAAGTTCCTGTTGTGAGACCCATCGCACGCGTTCGAACTCCCGGTTCTCGAGTGCGCCGTCCCACGATCGCACGAGAAAATAGGCAATATCGTAGGTGACGCCGTTCGAATAGGTGGCCGTTTCTGAGAACCATTCCTCGGCCTGCAGGATCTCGATGCCCAGTTCTTCCTTCAGTTCCCGCCGAAGAGCTTGTGCGCGCGTTTCACCGGGCTCTAACTTGCCGCCAGGAAATTCCCAATGGAGCGGATAGATCTTTTCTGCGCGCCGCTCGCCCATCAGTACACAGCCATGCTCGAGGAGCAGTCCTACGGCGACGGCGATCGGCCTCATGCAAAACTAAGCGCATGCAACGGCTGCATTTTCGCGGCAATCCGAGCGGGGATCAGCGTTGCGCTGAGCGCCAGTACCAGTGCGATCCCCGAAACGATCACATAATGCTGCCATTCGATCGAAACCGGGACCGAGGTCATGAAATAAATGTCCGAACGCAGCTTAAAGAAATGGAATTGGGATTCCAGTGTGCAGAGAATAAAGCCGAGGAGGTCGCCTAAGAGCGTTCCCACCACCGCGATCGTCATGCCCTGCGTAATAAAGATTCGCGCGATCCCACCCCGGCTCGCCCCGAGCGACTTTAAGATCCCGATCGATCGTGTTTTCTCGATGACCATCAGCAGCAGGGTCGAAACGATGTTAAAGGCCGCCACAAGGACGATCAGCCCAAGGATAATGGGTATCGGCTTTTTTTGCAGGTCGATCCAGGCAAAGATCGTCGGATATACTTCATAGACACTCCTTGCGACGTATGGATATCGCAGGATGCGATTGATCTTCGCCGCAACAGGGGTGGAGGATTCCAGTGTGGGAGTTCGAATATCATATCCACTTACCTGAGTGAGACTAAACCCATTGAAGGCCTGCGCGGCCGGGAGCGTGGTGTAGGCGAGCATATCGTCGTACTGCGACATCCCCGTGGCATAGGTTCCCACGACCCGAAAGCGGTGCAGGTTTGCGAGGATATCTTCCCGCGAGCGGAGCCGCTCATTAAAACGGATGGCCGCAATGATCTTTCCGGGCGTCGTGGAAAGTTGTTTCGCTAAACCGCTGCTGAGAACGATTGGGTCGATCGAGTCGAGTGTGGCGGAAGCGAGCGAATGCCCGCTCACGATCTTTTTCATGGCCAGGACGGACGCGTCCTTCGGCGGGATCCCGCGGATCACAACGCCTGCGACCCCGCGCGGCGAACGAAGGATGGCCTCCCGCTCGACGAACGGAGTCATTTGAACGATCTCAGGAACTTTGCGCAACAGGTACCGGCTGGTGCCCGGAAAATCGGGGAGCGGGTGGTTGCCATAGGAGGAGATTTCGACATTCGACGTAAAGCCGAGCACGTTTCCCGTCAGCGTCTTTTCGAATCCGCTCAGAATGGCCAGCGTGATGACGAGCGCAGCGGTTCCCAGCATGATGCCGCCGGCCGCGATCATCATGATTCCGGAAATAAATCGCCGCTCCGAGCCGTGGTCCGCTGTCTCGCGTTCGCTTCGGCTTGAAAGGAGGTACCGGGTCGCTATGAATCGAGAGATACCGATGGTGGAACCTTACAGAGTTTTATTTTTCGTTGATCGCGATTTTATTCTTCGTTGATCGCGAGATGAAAATGTGTCATGCCGTTCGAATCGAGATACCCGGTTGCCTGGGCGGTGTAATATGCACCGTCCGTAAAGGTCTGGGGCGTGGTGTTAAGGACTTCGGAATTATCCTGTTCGCGAAGGATCACCGTGTAGGGTCTTCCGGCCTTCACCAGCACATAAGCGCTTGCTTCGCTGAAACCGACCGGACTGATAAACAGCGAGCCTTCAATGGTTGCGCTGGTATCGAGTTGCGAGTCGCCAATGCTTTGATTCCCATTGATCAGGCGAACGTAGGCATATCCGGGCGGCGGCGGCGTTAACTTCGCGGAGTCGATCGTTCTTCGATATCGCAGCCCGCTGTTAAAAAAGAGGGCATACGTGTTCAGCGTCTGTCCCAACGGCGGGATCGTTACCGAATCGAGAAATCCGGTATTACTGGAGTTCGTCACGTAGCATTTAAGCGAGGTATCGGGCCGGATCGGAATATACTGGTTTCCGCACGACGTACTCACCGTTGTAAAGAGCGAGGAATTGCGGTCCGGAGTGGCCGACAAATACAATGGGCCCGCAATCGTGTCCGGAAAGAGCGAAACGAACCGAACGAGCGCCATTCCCTGCGTCGTATCTCGAAGAGTATCGGTAACGATTTTCGTCTCGACGACGGTTTTGGTGCAGGAGTCGAGCGAAAGACCTATGCATACTGCCGCGATCACAAGGCACAGAACAGGAATTTTCATGTTAGCTAATAACACCAGCAGGCCGAAAAGATTTGACCGATACGACAATTTTGTGTGACGTTCTGACCCCTTCCGGTGTCTATGTAGGGTAGTCTTTTATGAATAAACGGACGTTCCTGTTGTTATCGGTTGTGTGTGCCCTGAGCGCCCTCGGTGTGCCGAGCGCGCGGGGGAACGTTCGGCTTGCCTTCGATTCGACGAGCCTCGACTTCGGCATGGTCGTGCCGGGGGCTTCGAAAGACCTCGTCCTGAACGTCTGGGATACCTCGAACGTCGATATCGAGATCGACCAATTCAGTTTCGGCGCTCCCGATGCCGGGGATTTCAGTATCCTGGCGCCGAGCACTCCACTCGTGGTCTCGGCCAGTGCGCCGATCCATACCCAGATCATCCTGCAATTCAGTCCGAAATCGATTGGGATTCGTTCCTCGGAACTTATCGTAGAGACCAGCGATGGAACGGTCACCATCCCCGTGACCGGCATGGGTGGGGAGGGGACGAACCTGTCGTGGTCGCTTTCTTCGATCGACTTTGGGACGCTTGCTCCCGGCGGGATGCTCGATACCACGGTGGAACTCTATTCGAACGGGCCCGATACGGCCATCGTCGCCGGACTGGAAATGGTCGCGAGCGATACGTCGTTCGAAGCCCAGACGGTGAGCGGTGTCGCCACTCCGTTCCGCCTGGCGCCGGGCGATTCGATCGCGGTCGATGTTTCGTTCCGTGGCCTCCAATTGCTGGGAGCCAAAGACGCCCAGCTCCTTGCCATCGGCGCGACGCTGAACACCCCCTCGTGCGACCTGCTGGGGAATGTGGCCCTCGGATTATTTGGCGTGGCTCCCATTCCTGTCGACTTTGGAACGATGTACGCCGGCGAAGTGCGAGACACGACGATCTTGCTCGTCGATTCTTCGAGCCTCGATCTTGTCGTCGAGGACCTCAGCCTCGATCCGTCGGACGATGACTTCACGATCGTAGGTCCACAACCATTGCCGTTCGTCATTCGGGCAGGAGCCACAATGCCCATCACCATTCGCGCGAATCCCGGCCTTACGACCTCCCATGTCTCCACGTTGAATGTGGTCTCGCAGTCAGCTTCGCCGAATTACCGTCAGGACCAGCTTACGGTATCGGTGATCCCGGTGCCGCTTTCGGTCGGGACGGCGCAAAATATCGAGTTTTCGTGTGCTATGCCGAACGCACTTTCGAGCGATACCATCCTGGTCTCGAATACAGGCGGCCCCGATGTTCTCGTCACCGGTCTGCAGTTCACCGATTCCAATATCGCTCTCCTGGCCGATCGTTCGTTCCCTGACACCATTCGTTCCGGACGTGCGCGATCGTATATCGTTCATTTCGATCCCGACCGGGCGAGCAGCGATACCCTGCTGCTTGCGGTGCTGGGGGGCCGTCAGAGCATGATCGTGGATACCGTGTTTTTACATTCCTTTCCGGCGAGCGTATCGGCGAATGTCGTTTCGGTCGAGCAGGACTCCGCTCGAGGCACGTTTAAAATTATGACGAGCGCGCCGGTCCAGGCATTCGAGCTCGACACGATCGTGGCCCACATTACGGTCAGCAATACGGACTTCGCAACGGTCGATCCGGCATCGATCTCGCTTGCACCCGGTCTTGCGGGCGATTCGATCGTCTCTATCGTACCGGAAACCGGAGGATATACGGTCACGATTGTTTCTCCGAGTGGCGGTCCGGCGAGCAGCGATAGTTCACTGCTCGTGTTGAGCGTCGATAAATATCTTTCGACATCAGATTCGGCGTGGGTCCATGTTTCGGTCGAATCGCCGGAACGCGCGGGCTGCATCGAGTGGGTTTCTGACTCTATGAATGTTAACAATGCCGTGGCATGTGGATCGGCACAATTACGCGAGGCGCTTTCTTCGAAGCCGATCATCCTGGGCGCCCGCGTTCTGAGCAATCCCGCTATAAACGATGACGCCCAACTGCTCATAGAAGGAAGTGATCGCGATGTCGTCGAATATTCGGTTTCGAATACACTCGGCGGTGTCCAATCGAGCGGATCGTTTTTGATCGAAAAGGGGATGAACCGATTTTCGCTCCCGCTGCTCGCGAGCGGGTCGGGAATGTTCACGATTCGTCTCGCCCCTTCCCGAGGAATTCCGGAAGCACTTCAGGTGCTCAAAATTCGTTAAGTAATATCCTTCGCGTTTTTACCGCGGCGGGACCATAGTATGCAACGAATAGAGGAGGACCTGCTCGAAATCCGCGAGGCGCTGCGCCGCTCGCAGATCGCGCTTCGCGAAGAACTACCGGCGGAGCTGCGGCATGCATCGAGCATGGAAATCATCCAGCGGCTCGAACGCCATCTTGCTGAACGCGGGGCCACCTTCATTCACTGTTACATCAGTTTCCGTTCGGAGGTCGAAACGCGCGCGTTTATTACGGCGGCGCTCGAAGTACATCGCTGGCGCGTCGTCGTTCCCGTTGTGGAACAAGGAGCTGAGGTCCTGGTCCATACCGAAATTCAGGGCCTGGATAATCTTGCGAAAGGGCGTTTCGGGCTGGAAGAGCCGGTCGATCGCACGCCCGCGTCGCTGGAATCGCTCAATGCCGTGATCGTCCCGCTGGTGGCGTTCGACCGGCGCGGCACACGGCTTGGATATGGAAAAGGATTTTACGATGCATTCCTCCGCGAACTTCCGGATTCGGTGGAACGCATTGGTCTTGCATTCGCCGTGCAGGAAGCCGAGCATATTCCCCTACGACCACACGACGAACCGCTGGACCTTATCATAACCGAACGCGAATTTATTCGTATCGACCCAACGTGCTGATCCTCCTCAGGCCTGTATCCGGCCGCATGATCTCCGGCGTCGCACTCGGACTTGCGGAATATTATGGCGTTCCGGTCTCCGTCGTTCGATGGCTCTTTATTACCGGTTTTTTTGCATCGCCGCTGGTGGCCCTGCTGTACCTCCTGCTCGCTATTTCGATCCCGGACGAAGAGCGCGTTGCCGCGAGGCTGCAATATACGGCGGACACCGATAAACCTCCATCCGAGCGGTTCGAAACGTTTGGGAACATTCTTCTTTCGCGCCTCATCCGGCGTCGGCCGGCGATTTCGCCGAACCTCGTCGCGATCGTCCTGCTCGTTTTCGCGGCCGTCCTCGAACTTCCACGGGCCGAGGGTAGCGCGTTCTATCTGATGCACCCCTTCGTCACATGGATCGATACATCGCTCAGCCGCATTGCTTCGATCGTTTTTTATTGTACGCTGGCGCTCTTCTTCATCATTCCCAGGAGGGGACCGTCCACCGTCGTACTGACGCAGGAACCGCGCGATCGATTCGTTCCCGAACGCTCCTCGCGCAAATCCATTGCGGGCATCTTCGCCGGGATTTCGAGCGCGATCGAGATCGAGCCGGCCTATTTGCGAGTGCTGTTCATCCTGCTCAATTTTTTTACGATCGGGATCACCGGCGTTCTCTATCTCGTCGTCTGGTACGCCTATCGAGGGAAAGAGCGGGTGTCCGAAGCCACCCCGGTTTCAGCCACTTCGCGCGAGGCCTCCAACGGCCGCCGGCTGCAGGTCATGCTCTCGATAAGCTTTCTGCTTCTGGCGGTCTTTCGGCTCTCGACGGAATTCCGGCTGTTCTTTTTTAACGAGCCGGTCCTTCAGGGGATCCTGTTCGCCGCAATCGGCACCGCATGGGTATCGAATGCTTTTTCGAGCGGACGATCGAAAGCTTCGATGGCGGTCCTGGCGGGAAGTTCGATCTTTTTTTACGGGATCTATCTTATTGCGAGCGCGGCCGGGCGCGTCCAGCTCAGCGTCGAACAACGGATCATGGTCTTCGAGATCATCGTCGCCATCGCGTTTCTCTATTTCGCGCTGATGGCCGTGAAACAGAACGTCCGGCGAATAGCGCTCTTTCTCATGGCGTTTTGTGGCGTCGCGGCAGCGATGGTCGCCTTCGATCTCACGCCGCCGCGCTATCTTTCGGCGATACTCCGATTTTACGATTTCTTTTATCCCATCGTTTTTGCCGCGCTCGGACTCTGGACGGCATTCGAACAATAATGGGAACGGATGGGAACGATTACAGTCCGTATCTGGGTGCCCGGTCGAGGAAAAGATCGTTGAACGGATTGATGCGTTTGCTCCGGGACGAAGCCGGGTCGAGTTCGGCAACGATAATTTCATCCGCATCGCCGGATGCTTTTTTCAACAATTCGCCGTTCATCCCGACGATCGCGCTTTCGCCCCGGAAGACGAGCGTTTCCTCGCCATTCGTTTCGGAGCCCGTGCGGTCCGCGAACGCGATCGGGACTTTGTTTTCGAAAGCGCGCACCTGCAGCGTCGCGTGCAGCATTCCGGTCGTCGTGACGATATTCGAAGGCATGGCGATGAGTTCGGCGCCGCCGAGCGCCAGCACTCGTGCCGCTTCCGGAAAACGCCAGTCGTAGCAGATAAGCATTCCCGCTTGGAGTTCGCCCGCTCGCGTCCGAAGCGGAAAAACCGGGAACCCAAGGTCCCCGCGTTCGAAGATCCGGGTTTCGAAATAAAACAGATGGACCTTGCGGTAATGTCCGGCCCGGTGGCCTTCGGAATCGAACGCCACGGCACTATTATAAAATCGGCCGTTCGATGCTTCTAAGAATCCGGTCAGGATCGCTTTGTTCTCTTCGCGTGCCAGGCGGGAGAGTGCTGCGCAGAGCGGCCCGTCCACCGTCTCGGCAAGGGGAGCGATCTCGTCCTTCGTCCGAAAAAAATATCCCGTATATGCCAGCTCGGGCAGGACGATGGCATCCGCGTCGGTTTCGTGGACCATCTGCCGGACCCGCTCGAAATTCTTCGAGACCGTACGGTACGCGGGGCCGTATTGAACGCATGCGATCTTCATCGGTCAGTCCTCGGTCATGGCTAAGCGTTTCATGGCATAACGGACGTATTCCTCGTTCATTTCGATCCCGATATATTTCCTTCCGAGCCGGTTCGCGACGACGGAAAACGTTCCTGACCCGCTGAAGAGATCGAGCACCCGGTCGCCGCGATCGGTCGATGCCAGAAGGACGCGCTCGGCCAGGGCTTCCGGTTTTTGGGCCGGATGAGGAGTGTTCTCGGGCATGGACCAGAACGGGACCGTAAGGTCGCTCCAGATATTCGAAGGATGGGTCATGCGGAACGGTTTGCCGTCTTCGCCCATGCGCCAGTCCTTCGGCGCGCCATTTTCACGATAAGGTGCGATGACCTGCTTACGTAATTTAACGTTCTCGAGATTGAACGTGTAGTGCTTTTTGTCGCAGACGGCAAACCAGATGTCCTCCATATTTTGCTTCCAGTTCTTTTTGGCACCGCGGCCTTTTTCGCGCTTCCATGTAATGCGGTTCAACAGATGAAATCCCGCCTCCGCGATCGCTTCCTGGTAGAACCCGGAGTACTCCCACCCGCAGCAGACATAGAGCGAAGCCGTCGGCGTCGCAACGCGCCACAGCAGGCGGAGCCAGGCTCGCGCCCATGCCCGATAGTCGCGGTCGCTCTGGCGGTCGCTATCGTTCCCGAAATCGAGGCCGTAATTGTACGGAGGATCGGCCGTGATGAGGTCGAACGCGTGGGAGGGTAACCGTTCCAGCGCGGCGAGCACATCGCCGGCATACACGCCCGACCGGGGCGAACGTTTCGTGAGTTCGGCCACCGTGTGGACGGACTGCGTTCGTTCGGCTTCGGTGAGCACGAGGGTCCGGTTGAGGGGGGAGGCCATCAGAAGTTCAGGGTGGTCGTAAACAGGAAGTTCGAAGCCGAATAACTATAGATGGGCTGCGTGGACGTGACGTCGGCCGATTCGAGCTTCGCTTCGAGGAGCAGGCCATTGAAGACCCCGAGCCATCGCGTTTCGAATGGGAACAATTTCGAGATCGAAAGGTCGAGAAACGTCCCTTTTTCGGTACGTCCGCTGTCGAGAATTCCGCCTTTGGGCCCGACCGCCGAGCCATAGGTGCGGTGCTCGTACGAAAGATCGATCCCCACGTCCACGCCGCCCCACACGCGAACGTCCGTAAACAGCGTGAAACGCCCGAGGTTATAGGTGTATTCGTCGTCCGCAATTTGTGCGGCCGCGCGGAGCGCCTTGCCCCGCGGACCGGTCGTGATCTGTGCCGTCGTCACGTAGGCGCGAAGGTTCGGATTGTCGTTAAACGCGACGAGGCCGCCCACGACCATCTCCTGACCGAAAAACTGCGCGAGCCCGGCGCCAAACGAAAACTGATGGAACGCAGAGCCCGCGGTCTGCGTGACGGCGGCTTTTAAAAGGATGACGGTATCGCCTTTTTTCGGGCGATGCACCGTATCGTACTTCGCGGGCGAAAGCGTAACCACGAGCGGGTCGAGGTATTTTCGAAACCCGATCGCCGCTTCGCCAAAGAGCACGGTTGAAGTTCCCAGCGCGATCCGCGGCGTGAGCGTCAGGCGGTTCTCCGTATTGGTATAGACCGAGTCGAACGGGAAGGCCTGCTCGATAAAATCGTAACTGCCCCGGAGGCTGAACCGGTCGCTCGTCAGGCCTTCGAGTGCAGCGCCGAAACTCAGTTGACGGTTGTCGTTGGGGTTCCCACCGAAGTTTCCGCCGTAGAGAAGCGAGTCGGAAGGGGAATAATGGACGCCCGAATGGGTCGCGTACGAAACCGGAACGGTGAGCGTGGTCGCGAGCGTCGTGGCATCGGAATCTTCGGCATCGTCACGAATATCGGCATCGGCATATCCGAATTCCCTTATTCGAGTGCTCGAAGTAACGAGCGTGAGCGCCGGTGCGGGGTGGGGAACCTCGGCTTCTTCGGCAGCGGCGGGAGCGGCGAGTTCCGCCAGTAATTTCTGCGCTTGCGGATTGCTCACGCTCGGCGTGATCGCGCTTGCCGCCGATGGCAGGAAGTCCGCTTCCGGCTTTGCTTTCCCGAGCAGCTCGATCGCGTCATCTAATAGTTCCGGATTAAGCTGCGAGGCCGCAGGGTGGGACGGCTCGGACGGGGACCGCGGGGCCTGGGAGGGGATTGCGTGCGCGACGATGATTGCAAGTGGCGGTTTTAAATGCTGGAGTTCCTCGAGCACAATTTCTGCCGTGCTCTCGCTGTACCCGGCGGAGTCGAGAAGATCGGCGATGGTCGAAATCACGTCGGAAATGGAATCGCGGGTGTCTTCGAGTTCCGACGCTCGCGCTTTTGAAATGCCGTTCGGGGAAATATCGGTGGAGTCGAGCTCGCCCGAGAGCGTGTAGAGCGCGGAGACGGCGAGATCGACGAGCGAATCACTCCGCGTGACAAGCTCCATTTTTTTTTCGGTGTGGACCTTGGGCACCGGAAGCAACCCGGGTTCCCATTCCTGAAACTTCGCCGATTTGGGGACGTGCAGCGCTTCCGGGTCGTCGGTGTTGGCGGCCGCGGCGATGGCGTCCTGGTGCGTCAGGTAAAAAAGTCCCGTGGCCCCGACGGTCGTTGCATTAAAACTGAGGCCCGGATTGATCGCGTAAAAATTCGGCGCGTAGCCGGCCGTCAGCGTGATCGTGGAGACCGGCGAGGGATGCGCATCGTAATTGAGTTCGAACGCCGGCATGAGGATCCGGTCGGGCGCGATGGTGTCCAGGCTCTGGACGTTATTCGTCGCCTGCGCGCCCAGCGAAAGGGAACCGTACCATTGCGCCTGCGCCGCAGGCGCCACGCAGAGCGCGAGGAGTTGTAATGCGACAAGAAGCTCGAAGGCAACGAGGAGCGGAGGGGACGAAATGGGAAGAAGGCGCCTCAAGGAGATGTCAGGAGATCGATAGCAGCGTGCGGTAAAGGTTTCCGTAGGCGGCCGGGTCGAGCATGCTCATCAGCCAGTAGAGGGCCCACATCGTGCCGCCGATCGAGACCGGGATCGAAAAGTTATCGTCCAGATGCAGCGATACGCTCGCGGCTTCTGCAATGCCGCCCACGATCGCGGCAATGGCCCCGATCGCATATTCGATCCCGACCGGCCCGGCTTTGGGCGTCAGGAGAATAACGACCCACGCCGTCAGGACGAAGGCGATGGTCCCTTCGAGGCTTTTATCGAAAAATTTGTGCTTCCCAAAGGCGCGGCCGAAGATCGCGCTGGAACTATCCGAGACGATCAGGATCGAAAACGCCGTCACCGTGATCAGCTTTGGAAAGACGGCCACGCAAAACAGCGCGCTGATGAAGACGTACGTGGCCCCGCTCAGGAGCCCCGGATGCCGCTCGTGCGGCCGAAGGATCTTATCGAACGCCTTCGAGACCGCCGACTGGATCGCCGGCACATAATGACGGCCGACATCGATCACGACCGAAAAGATCGTGAGCGGCAGCAGGATCTCGAGGGCGATCGCCTTATGGATGTAATAATAGATGATCGGGATCGAAAGCGAACCCATGTGGATCGTCTTCCGAACCAGTTCATTGCTGAACGAAATTTGCTGCGGCCGCTTTTCCGCGGCGGCCGGCTGCTCGGGCCCTGTTACGAATCCCACTGCAACGCTTCCACTGGTTTGTTCGATCGTTTCAATGTGCACAGGGCGTTCGAGGTAATATGCGCCTTCGATGGCTTCATCAAGCGCAATTTAACTCCTGAAAAACGGCCTTAGTTCTGAGCGCGGCCGGTTTCGATCGGCAGCGAAATACTCGCCGAATCCCGGCGCCTGCGCAGCACCTCCCTACATTCGGCGGCGTTTAGTCTTCGATGCGCAAACTGACCTACGACCAAATCGCAAAAGAGCGTCTGACGGAAGCCGATGCCGCGGCCTCACAGAAACGGCTCTCCGTGATCGCGATCCTCGAAGACATTCGAAGCCTCTATAATGTAGGCTCGATCTTTCGCACGGCCGACGGCGCGCATTTGGAAGCGGTCTATACGGTCGGTTATACTCCGCACCCGCCCCGAAAAGAGATCGAAAAGACGGCGCTCGGCGCCACGCGTACCGTTCCACACCGCCATTTCGAAACGATCGAGGAAGCCGTGAGGCACGCGCAGGAACTAAGGCAGGCGCCGACGCTCGCGCCGACACTCGCGCCGACACTCGCGCCGACACTCGCGCCAACGGTGGCGCCACCGGTGGCGCCGACGCAGCGAGCGGTCGCGGCCTTGGAAATTACTTCCCAAAGCCGGTCGGTCTTTGCACTCACCTCCGGCGATTTCCCGCTCGCCGTCATTGTGGGAAACGAGATCACGGGCGTCAGCGATGGCGCGCTGGCACTATGCGATTTCACGATCGAAATTCCGATGCTCGGAGCGAAGCACTCGCTCAATGTTGCCGTCGCCTTCGGCATTGCCGCTTTCGAGTGTGTCCGAGTAGCCGGAAAAGATCTTACGCTTAACTCTCAAGTGTAGCGCATGCTTCAGCTTGCGCTCGAGTGTCTTGAGAGCCTCGACTGGTAAGCCGCTCCTCGTAAGCGCAAAAACTGGATTTTAGAAATTGTCATCGCATGATCACAATTCGTTTCGTTACCACTGCTCCGCCTGCTTCAAAACGGCAGAGGTACACGCCGGTCGGGACCGAAGAGACGTCCAGCGTAAAGGGCAGCGGGTAAACGCCGGCGCGCAAGGCCTGGCGGCCCAGCGCATCGTCCAACTCCATCTCTACATCGGCTCCCGTACCCTCCACGTTCAGCGAAGTCCGCGCCGGGTTTGGAACGATACTCTCGATGCGAAATGGCGGCTCATGCTCCATCGCGGCGAGGATGGTCGAGTCGCCGCAGCCATCGAAATCGATCTCGACCGAATCCGGACCTAAAATCGAAAGCGCCTGGCAATCGCAGTTCAGCCGCTTGCCCGAAACATACGCAGAATCGAGGTAGAACTTAGTGGAATGCGAAGTGAGATACGTATTAAATGTTAACTGTACCATCGGATTTCGAAGGGCCACATTCGAATCGGCATGAATGGCAAGTTCCAGAATGCCATTTTGATCCGTCTCACTTACGATGGTCCATCCGGGCTGAACCTTGATACTGTTTAGTTCCAATGCATTCGAATCGAAATGAAACGCGAGGTGTACGGTATCTGCCGAAATCGAATCGCTCGTTTCAGGGGAGGAATTTATAGTTACCGGAGCCCCTGCGATAAGACTAATCCGCTTTGTGCTGTCGCTGAACATGATACCCGATGGGAAGTATTGCATCGAATCGACGTTAACCATCCACGCATCATAGCCATGATTGGCCGTATCTACTGTTGTTATATATACATACGGCCCTTTCGCATAAAAGCGGCGATCATAAAAATCTTCATACGGGTTATCAATATTGGGCTGCCCGCATAAATATTTCCAACTAAGTCCCTGATCCGTCGACAAATAGCAACCAGACCGCATTTGAATGAACAGATGGTTTAGATCACCAGCAATACACCCATTCGTCGAAGCACCCCATTGATCCGGCTCTGGCGGAAATTGATACAAAATCTTCCATGTATCCCAGGCATCGTCGGTTCGGCAAATTGTAGCACCGATATCAGTGATGGCAAAACCTGTTTTCGTTCTATTAATGGCAAGAGGCTGCCAGCATTCGCTGTCCATCGCAATAGACTGCCATGTATGCCCGCCATCCGTCGTCCGAAGCCATGCTTGTCCGCCAGAAGATGCGACAAAACCTAACGTGTCATCATTGAATGCGAATCCAACACCGGAATTCACCTGAAACGTGGACCAGGTTGCCCCCTCATCCCAGGAAACCCAGTTCGGGTTTCTACTAAAAACCGATGCAAATAGCCCATGGGTCAGAGTATCATAATAGATCCCATAAACATCTTGTTCGTAGACCCCTGGAACCTCCGACCAAGTATCCCCGCCATCCGTCGTTTTATAAATACCGTTTTTGGAAGCGTACCATCCGGTCAGGCTATCTTTAAAAGTAAAATCTATTGGCGAAATGGGGAGAGCAAGCCAATGCATACCTCCATCTGTTGTTTTATAATTAGCATTAAACCCGATTCGTGGCGTGCCAGGCAAATTAAGGAAATAGAAAGTGGAATAAATACCGTTAAGAGGTCCTTGAAAAATTTTTTTCCATTGGGCTACCGTGGAATTTGGAATAAAAGATAGTGAGATCAGGCCCGATAAAAAACCGGGCCTGATCTTCCTCAATATTCTATTTATTGCCGTCCGCATAGTTTAAAAAAGAACGGACGATCCATTGGTGTGCAACTCGAGTTTGTTACACGCACAATAAAGCAATTCGCTTTCGGTGATGCCCCTGGAGGCGGCGCAACTCCGATCTTCGATACCGTTATTGTTCCACACGTCGTTGTGGAATCATCTATATTCATACTCTGATCCTCGAGTGTTGCCGTGATGGACGATTGTGAAAGCATGATGGTATCTCCAGCACTATTTTGAGCAAGAACACATATCACGTATTCTCCGGGATGAGGGTGAAAAATAGTTACCACCCCAAAATCGTGCGAAGGGTTAAATTGCCTTATAGGCAAATGAGGGTTCGACAAACCAAAGTCTGATGGAACATCAGCCCAGGCTATTATAGTATTGTCCTCATAAGTGCCGCCGAAATATGGCAAGCGGCCATTAATACCACCGACAGGATGTGTGTCTCCATTTACATCATGCACAATGGAATGCCCATCATCGCTCACCTCGAAGGCATTGGAACGATGCGCAGAATCTGCGGATGTACCATTGCCGACCATAAAAGTAATTTTATCTCCAATACTGGCGAGCGTGTCCGCACTCGGACTGTAATAGTGCTGCAATTGAGCGGTATAGGAAGGATTGCTATTATAACGCCCTACGGCAGTCTGATAATCGAGCGCCTCCAGCCCCACGCCGCCTGGGATCGCAGAGCCGAGCCCAAGAGCATGGTTCTTATAGCCTCCGCCGACGGTTCCGTACGAGCCATTGACCGTATTTTTCCAGCCGCCGCCGATCGATGCCATAATTGGGGAGGCATAGGCATCGTCCCCGATTAGAAACCCTAGTCCCCATCGCCCATCGAGGTAGCCAATGGTGTCGTGGATGCCCCCTGCAATCGTTCCGACCGAGGCAGGAGCGCTGCACGGGCACCAGCCGATAGACTGCATCTGAATAAGATTCCCGCTCCCACCGCCAATCGTGCTGAGTGGAGCACGAATGATATTCGTGTCGCCACCGGAAATGACAGACCCTGCCAGAACCGTGTCGGTCACAAACAAGGAATCGGTTATTGTGTCGTTTGCGATAATAATGTTTCCGATACCGCCGCCTATGGTTCCACGCGGCCCGTTCACAAAATTGTTACTACCGCCGCCTATGGTGGAATGATCTGCATTCGTTCCCACGGTGTTTTGCTCGCCCCCGACAATCACGGAATGATCGCCACCTCTTTGGATCTCGTTTTTCTGACCACCTCCGAGAAACGCATATTCGGTGCTGTCGATATTGTTGTTCCTGCCGCCAACAAGCGCATCGTATCGGGCTTGTGTTCCGTTGTTGGCGCCTCCGCCAAGGAACGAAAATTTCGATGCGCCCCAAATATTATTTTGGAACCCACCGCCGATCACCGAAGTGTCAGCCCAGACCCTGTTCGAGTCACCGCCAACCAGGACCGATATCGGGGCATTTATAAGATTTCCATAACCTCCGCCAAGGAACCCGTGCGATGACTGAAGCGAGTTTGATTCCCCCCCGACCAGAACCGTAAAATTCGACCACGACCCTCCACCATTGATGACGTTTTTATGTCCCCCACCAATAAATGACCGTGAGGCTTGCACCGTATCGAATTCGCCGCCGCCAATGGTGCTCGAATATGCATCGACTCCCATATAATTACTGTCGCCACCGGCAATCACCCCAAAGCTGGGATTGTCTTCGGTGTTGCCCAAGCCGCCGCCAATAAAATTATGATCGGCGCCGAGAGCACTAATTTGATTGCCTTCTCCCCCTGCAATCACGCACTCGGGACCTTGCAAGAGATTATTTAAGCCACCACCTATTGAACCGTAGACAGCGTTCGTATCGATGGTGTTTTTCCAGCCTCCTGCAATTACACTATAAGCCGCAGAATCTTTAATCCAATTCGTCAAACCGCTGCCGATAAATGAGTGGTCAGCTGCGGTATCTATCGTATTGTGCTGTCCGCCAGAAATCACCGCATGATCGGAGTTCGGCAAAATTAGATTTGTATCGCCGCCCGCAATCACACTTCGTTTGGCATTGATGATGTTGAGGAAGCCTCCTCCGATAGCCGCATGGTCTGCAGAATCGCGAATCGTATTAGAACCGCCTCCAACGATCGCCGATACCGAGCTTTGCGTATCAATCAAATTTTTCGTTCCAGAACCAATGAACGATACTGTATCGTAGGGGCCTCGAATTTTATTAAACTGTCCTCCCGCGATCGTGCTTCGGAAATTATAATCGCCAATGATCGAGTCCTTAAGGCCACCCCCGATCGTATTATGATCCGAATAATCACCGTCAATCGAATTGCGTTCGCCCCCAGCAATAACAGAAAAACTAGAACTTGTTCCTAACGGATAGTCGAATGGAGATAGTCCGATTTCGTTATGATCGCCGCCAAGAATCGAAACGCTATTGCCTAATAACATATTCGTATGACCTCCGCCGATAATGGCATACGTTCCACTCGCCCAGTTTGAATCGCCGCCACCGATCGATGTCCATTCTGTATTAGAGAGGACTGTATTTGAGTCACCCCCAAGAATTGCGCTAAATTGCCCGGCAATGATATTTAAGTACCCGCCAACAATCGACGAAAAATTTGGATCCGGACTATTAAAAGATGAAATTCGATTTTTTGCCCCACCGCCGATAAATTCCAATCCTTCATCTACCCAGTTTGAGTCACCACCGACAATGGAACTTCCTTCATCGCCTGCATATGGCGGGACAATAGGGATTATAGGTTCAAGGTCGCCATTCCCGGAACCGATAATATTATAAGAGCCACCGCCGATAAAGGAAGTGTAATTATAAATCGTATTGTTAAATCCACCAACGATCGAGGAGCCCAGTGGGCCTTGTGTGTCCGAGCCATCCGCGATTACGGTATTTTCAAATCCGCCCCCGATAAAGCTTTGAGATGCAGAATTGATAATTTTGTTGCGGCTTCCACCAACAATAGAGGACGTGTCCACCAATACGAGATTCGAGTCGCCACCGCCTATAAATGAAAGCTTGCCCTCAATATTATTAACTTTTCCATTGGCACCACCGCCTGCAATGGTCGACCCACTTCCCGTTATAATATTCCCACTCGTAGAACCGGATCCATACCCCATTATTATATTTGGAGAAGCAGTTTCGAATTGATAGTGTGCAACTCTTACATTATTTGGAGTAGAAGTCCCCCCCGAACCATCCTCAAGGTGAATTTCAAGTGCGGAGCTGGTGTCTGTTGTACCCACAAAATTTTTCGGAACGGAAATTTGGAAGTTCCCAATTTCCCCCCAGTTGACCGTACCGTTTTCAATTGGAGCCTGGCCGCTCGATGCAGCTCCTGAAAGCAGAAGTCGGTTCGAATCAGCTTGATACGCCACAGAGACGCCGTTATAACCGACGATGTTGAGCATTGCGCCTTTCGTCGTGATTGTATCTCCGGCCACCGTGACACCGGCAAGGTAACTCATGCCGAGCTTGTCGGGCGTTACTGAACCGGAAGCAAGCTTGGCCTCTGTAACGGAATTATCAGCAAGTTTTTCTGTCGTAACGGCTCCCCGTCGAATCTTTGCGGCCGAAATCGCGCTGTCTGAGATATTAATTGCCATGGGTACCGCACTCAAGCGACTTCGGACAATTGAGTGCGGATCGCCGTTGATCGTTAGTCCGACGTATAGTTGACGGTCCAAAATCGCAGCAGGAGGCAGTGGCACGTGCGAACCGAGTTCTATATTGAAAACGCTATGGGACACTATTTCTTCGAACGAGTCAGTCCAAAGGAGGGTGCCCGTGGCAGCGTCTGGGCCTGTCCAAAGCGAAACTTCAAACGTATAGACGCCATCGGGAATCGGCCTACCGGCGGTATCACTAAGCATTCCCTGATAGGAGATGATGGCGGGCGATTGAGCATGAGCGGACAACGCAAGGAACAAAAGGACTGCAAGAACTGCAATTTTCTTCATAGCGGTGAATAGGGTTTAGTGAAAAAAAGCCAAGGACAAAGAAGCTAATTCATAACAATCACCATTCTCAGTTTTTGTTACATCTATAATCTTCCTTTGTCCTAAGCATCGGACAAATATACAACGGAATCACACTCATAGTGTGAAGCAAGATGGTTAGGAATATGCCATTTTGCAAAGTGGACATTCGTAAGATCGTGGGCAATAATATTCGAGGATTTCGGCACAAGAAAGACTACACGCAAGAAAAACTATCCGAATTGGCTGGAATTCATATTAACTATGTAAGCTCTGTGGAACGCGGTGAAAGAAATGTCGGAATTTTAAATATCGCAAAAATAGCCAAAGCCCTAAAAATCCCTCCGCATGTCTTGCTGATGCCTGAGAGTTATGATCGGGAATGAGAAATCATCGTGGGCAATTGACGGATATGCGCCAGGCTGAAGGCATAACCAAAGATGCTAAGTCTCTTACATTGCAATAGAAGGTATAGCGGAAGCATACACAAAATCGCCCATCTTTTGTGAAGCTTTAGTTTGGGCGGGTGCGTTTACAGGGCCTTGATTCGGGCTTGGGCTGGCGCTTTTTTACGCGGCTCCGGCCTCCTACTCACACTATGGCTCGCTTAGCAAAACTTCAAAAGACTGTAAAGGACATTGGGCTGGATGCGCTCCTCATTACGCACCTGCCGCATATTCAATACCTTATCAATTATACTGGCTCGAACGGGCTGCTTATCGTGCCGGCGCAGGGAAAACCCCATTTTTTCACCGATTTCCGGTATAAAGCGCAGGTCAAGACCGAAGTTGTGGGAGCCAAGATCTCGATCGTCGATCGGGACCGCACGATCGCCGATACGCTCGTCGAAAAACAGATGTTTTCGGACTACGACCATCTGGGCTTCGAAAAAAGCCATATCAGCTATGCGCTCTACGATTTTCTTCGTACGAAATTCCGGCATGTCAAGCTCGACCCGCAGACGGAAGTCGTCGAAAAGCTGATCATGATCAAGTCCGAGGACGAGATCGGCGCGATCCGCAAAGCGGCGGAGATCGGCGACAAGGTCTTTGAAAAAGTTCTCGACGTGATCAAGCCCGGCATGGCCGAGCGCGATGTCGCGGCGGAGATCGCGTACCAGACGCGGCTCTGCGGCGCGGAGCGAGAAGCGTTTACGATCATCGTCGCGAGCGGGGAACGGTCCGCGCTCCCGCACGGCGCGGCGAGCGATAAAAAGCTGCGTAAAGGCGAGCTCGTCACGCTCGATTTCGGCTGCGTCTATAAAGGGTTCAATTCGGACATGACGCGGACGGTCGCGCTTGGAAAGATTCCCAATGAACTGCAGAAGATCTACGAGATCGTCCGCGCGGCACAGCAGCGCGCGATCGATAAGGTCGTCGCCGGCATGACGGCCCGTGATTTAGACAGCGTCGCGCGCGATTACATCACGCTGCACGGATACGGCTCGAAATTCGGCCACTCGACGGGCCACGGCCTTGGCATCGAAGTCCACGAATTGCCGAAGGTCTCGCAGCGGGGCGAGCGCTATAAACTGGAGCCGAATATGGTCGTCACTGTGGAACCCGGAATTTATTTGGACGGCATGGGCGGCGTTCGCATCGAGGACGATATCGTTATTCGTCGCGAAGGCTGCGAAGTCCTTACCACCTCTCCGAAAGAACTGCGCGTGCTGTAAGATCGCTGCGCGCAACGCAAAAAGTCCCTCCGGCCTGTTTATCGGGAAAACTCAGGAACTCCGCTTTGTTATAACGATTTGCGCTTTTGCCGAAGACATCTATTCATGAAGGCGGGCCAATACCTTGAAGCTTACCGACTACCTAAAGCCTGAATACATCGAAATCGGCCTGAAAGCCGATTCCAAGGAAGAACTTCTCGACCGGGTCCTCGAATTAGCCGAGAAAAATCCCCACGTGCTCGACGGACGGAAAATGCGCGCCGCCGTCCTGGACCGAGAAAAGATCATGTCCACCGGCGTCGGCAAGAATTTCGCCATTCCCCACGGCAAAACCGATGCTGTGGACGATATCGTCCTCGCCTTTGCCGTTACCGCGGAGGGGGTCGATTACGCCTCGATGGACAACGAACCGGTGCGGCTCGTGCTCCTGCTCGTCAGCAAGGAAAGCCTGGTCTCCCAGCGGCTCAAGCTCTTAAGCCGCGCCTCCAAAGTGATGAATTCCGAAGCAGCCCGGACCGCACTGATCGCGGCCACCACCCCGCAGGACGTCCTCGCCATCTTCAATAAGGAAGAAGAACGCATTGGAGACTAACGCCGCGAAACTACGGGAACGCCTGCAGGCGCCTCGGGGAACGAAAGATATTCTTCCCGAAGAAGCGGCAAAATGGCGCGCCGTCGAGGGCGTCGTGCACGAAGTGGCGCGGCTCTATGGCTACGGCGAAATTCGCACGCCGAGTTTCGAGGCGGTCCGGCTCTTCAAACGCGCCGTGGGCGAAGAAACGGACATCGTTTCCAAAGAAATGTACCTGCTCCAGAGGCGGAGCGAAGAAGAGGAAGAGTTTGCCCTGCGCCCGGAGCTTACGGCACCCGTCGTTCGCGCGGCGATCCAGCACGGGATGCTGACCGGGCAATCGGACTGTGTGCGGCTCTATTACGCAAGCGCCCCGAATTTCCGGTACGAGAAACCGCAGTTAGGCCGCCTGCGGCAGCACCATCAGTTCGGAACGGAACTCCTCGGCCCGGCGAGTCCGCTGGCCGATGCAGAGACGATCTCCTTCGCAATCTCGATCTTTCGAAATCTGGGACTTCAGAATTTTCGGGTGCGGCTGAATTCGCTCGGTTCCAAAGAATCGCGCGAAGCATGGAAACAGCAACTCGTCCCCTACCTGCGGGAAAATAAAACGAAGCTTTCGAACGACAGCCAGCGCCGCACGGAGACGAACCCGCTCCGCGTGCTCGACTCCAAAGCGCCGGAGGACCACGAGATCGTCCGGAATGCGCCGCGCATCCTCGATCATTTGAATGCCGCCGATCGCGCGCATTTCGAAGAGCTGAAATCGCTTCTCGCGAGCATTTCGATCGCGTACCATGAAGACCCCCTGCTCGTGCGCGGCATCGATTATTACACGGGAACCGTTTTTGAAGTGACGTCGTCCGATCTCGGTTCCCAGGACGCGCTCTGCGGCGGCGGGCGGTACGATAGCCTGGTCGAACAATTAGGCGGCCCGAACTGCCCCGCGGTCGGCTTTGGCGCCGGCATCGAACGGCTGCTGCTGGCGCTCGAAAGCCGAAATGACGCGCCGCTGCTTTCGACCGTTCGGAGGCCCGCGGTGTACGTCCTCGCGCTCGGCGCGGAGGCTGCGCAGAAAGCGTTCGAGCTCCTCTCGAACTTGCATGCGGCAGGGATCTCGGCAACGGGCGATCTCAACGCACGCTCGATGAAAGCCCAAATGCGCGAGGCCAATCGGCTGGGAACGCCGTTCGTCTATGTGATCGGCGAGTCCGAGCTGGCGCAAGGCGCCGGCATGCTCAAGAACATGCAGACGAGCGAGCAGGAAGCGGTTGCCTTCGGTGCGATTATCGAACACGTAAATCATTCATCCTTCACCCATCATCATTCTTAATTCCCATGGAGCCATTACCGCCAGTAAAAGAGGTCGAATACCGGTGTTACATCAGCAAGATCTTCGAGGAGCTTTCGGGGACCGAGTACATGACGTTCGCGTTCGAGACGGCGAAGGAGTTCTCGAGCTTCCGCTACGAGATCGCCGTGCGCTACCGTATCTCTCCCGGCAAGCTCGAGTTCAAAGTGCTCGGCATGACGGCTACGCGTACCATGATGCCGGCCTTCGGCACGGCCCGATCGGTGCTGAAAGTTCCGCTGCTGCCGCTCGGCGTCTATGAGGTCCGAATGATCAAGAGCGATGGGATGGAAAACATTTTTTCGATCGAAGTGACGAAAAAAGGGTTCCAGCTCCTGCTGCCCATCCCGCGGAAGCGCTTTATCGATCTGGTGATCGAATCGCACGCGGCGATGCCCAACGGCAAGCACCTCTCGACGGTCTCGAAAGCGCCGCCGATGCCGCTCGTCCCGCGCACGATCCAAAAACGCCAGCTCCCCCCGCCTACGCCGGAAGAACAGGCGATCCTGGACTCGCTCCGCACCGAAACGCCCGAAGAACGCGACCTGCGCGAAGAAGCAGAACTCTTTGGGACGTCTTCCAAATCGTCGGCCAAACGGGCGATCGAAGAAGTGAAGGAAGTTCCCGTACCGCCGAAGCCGAAGTCCGAAGCGAAGGCAAAAGAACCGGCGGCCGCGAAGGCAAAAGAACCGGCGGCCAAAGCAAAAGAACCGGCCGCGAAGACAAAGGAACCGGCGGCCAAAGCGAAGAAGCCGGAAGCGAAACCGGCCAAAAAAGTTACAAAACCGGCAAAGAAGGTCGAGCATAAAGCGAAGCCCGCCTCCAAAAAACCGGCCGCAAAAAAGCCGGCCCCAAAACCGAAACCGAAAGCGAAGCCGGCGCCCAAAAAGAGCGGAAAGAAAAAATAAAGCGAACGGATAGATAACACCGAACGGGAAACAGGAAAAGGAAATACTATGGAAGCCGCATCGCCGTACGATTTTCATCTTGACGTTAAATACGCACCGCTCGAAACGATCGATGTGAATGCGATCGTCGCCGCCAACCAGCCGTGGTTCAACCAGACGCTATCGACGGTCAACGGCAGCGTCCTGCGCGTGGGTATCGTACAGGGCGAATTCCACTGGCATAAGCACGACGAGGACGATGAGCTCTTTTTCGTGCTTTCGGGCAAGCTCTTCGTCGATACCGAACGCGGAAATTTCGTGCTCGGTCCGAACGAGGGCGTGACCGTCCCCAAAGGCGTGCGGCACCGGACGCGCGCCGAAGAAAAGACCGTGATGCTGATGATCGAGAACGCCGGGATCGATCCGTCCGGCGATTAGCTATCGAACGACCGGGAACCTCGCCGCCGCCTCGGTTCCTCCGGCTCGAAGGAGTACCGTGTAAAGGCCCGACGCGAGCGTTCTTGTATCGATCTTCAGTTTCCCGATTCCTTCCCGCTCGATCGCGGCCGGAACGGTCCGTCCCAATGCGTCCACGATTTCCACCGCCGGAACGGAATTCCCGAGTGATAGATAGGAACGGAATGCGATCTCTATATCGTTCCGATCGGGATAGACCTGTTCGATCTGAATGGCAAGATGCCCACGCAGGGCCTCCATGAGCAGCGAATCGCCGCATGCGGGTGCAAGAGAAAAAGACGTACTGTCCCCTCCGGCGCTTAATACGCATGCCGCAAACGTAGGATCGGAACCATTAAGGACCGGGTCGCTTACCGTAATTCGAGTGCTCAGCGAATCGGCGACCGCCGTCCGGAAGACAAACTGTGCGATCGGGACCTGAGGGTCGAGCGAAATATTCGTTCCAGAATATTCCAGGCTGTCCCAGGTCATGCTTCCCTGAGAATGTGCGGACTCCCAAAAGGCCAGGGGCGAGGTCGCACTTAGCTCCGACAACAAATCGCTATTATATGACACCGTAGCCTGGACCGAATGTAGATCGACGTTCGAGACAGCGGTATCGGGATAGAGTCCGAGCGAGACGGTACCGTTCTGCGAGGCTGCCGTATGTGTGACGATCGCATGGAGATGAAACTCGGGCGCCGCATGCGTTTCTGCGGCGATCGGGACCGTCAGCACGCTATCGTTTGCCGCATCGGAGAGGACCGTGAGATAGGCCGTGTCCCGTCCGAGCGACGGATCGTACGCAAGGATCACAGTGTCGGCCTGCCCGGGAAGGAGCAGGCTCCGTGTGGGATTCTTCAGGAACGAAAAATGAGTTCCGGAGAGGGCGATGCTCTTGATCGCGATCGTATCGTCGCCGCCATTGATAAGAACGATCGCTGTATCGGCCGTGCGACAGAGCGAACCGGTGCCGAGATCGCGGAGCGTGCTATCGACAGAAAGAAATCTCGTTACGGGTGATAGCATCGCCACGAACGTGGCGGATAAGCTATCGAGAAACGGCGCCTGAAAAGCGTCCCGCGTCGTCGGGAAATCGGTGGAGGTCGTCATTCCGGCAAGGTACACGGAATGCCGGGTTCCGAGCGCGATCGCATTCGGACGTTCATCGCCCGCACCGCCTAAGTAGGTCGCATACACGAGCGAAGCACCGTTCGGATCGAGTTCCGCAACGAAGGCCTCGGTCCGGCCATGATTCGTCTTTTGAATCGCTCCCGGAAGCGTCGGAAAATCGGACGAGGCCGTTGTGCCCGTAACGAAAGCCTCCCCGGCGGTATCGACCGCGATAGCGGTCCCGCCGTACTGCCCCTGAAAACCGGAAAATGAATCGAACTCCGAATTGCCGATGAAGGTCGAATAGAGCACTGCGCGTCCGTCCGCGCTGAGCTTCGTGACAAACGCGTTCGGGCGTTCGAGGAGCGAGGGTTGGAACGCTCCGCTCGAAGTTCGGAAATCCGGGGATGTCGTTACTCCGGTCACGAACATGTCTCCTGCCGAGTCGATCGCAATCCCGGTTCCCACGTCGTTTCGAGACCCGCCGAGATAGGTCGCATACTCCAGTGCGGAGCCGCTCGGATTCAGTTCTGCGACAAATGCATTGAACTCGGTGTCGCTATGGATCGCCGGCTGAATAGCGCCCGGGGTCACCGGAAAATCGGCGGCATTCGTGGAACCGACCAGGAATACATTCCCGGCCCGATCGAGCGCCATTCCCGCGGCTTCATTCATGACGATGGGATAGGGATTGGGAAGTACGAGTTTCGATCCACCGAGATACGTCGAATAGATCAGGCCTGTTCCCCGCGCATTGAACTTCGTGACAAACGTCGAGGCGCAGCCAATACTCTCGAAGTTGTACGTGAACGCCCCGTTCTTCGTTTGAAATGCGCCTTTGGTAACTGGAAAGTCGGAGGACGATGTGGTCCCGAAGACGATCGCCTCGCCGGCAGAATCGACGGCGATGGCAGACCCCGATTCTCCGTAGCCGTCGAAATCGCCGTCCGAGCCGCCGAGATAGGTGGAATACAGAAGGTGGGAACCATCCGAATCGAGCTTTGCCGCGAACGCGTTGACGTATCCGGGAGTCGTTCCCTTGCTTGCGCGCTGAAATGCGTTCGAAGTCACCGGAAAATCGGTGGAGGTCGTGTTGCCCGTCACATAGGCGTCGCCGGCCGAATCGATCGCGATTGCGATTCCTTCATCCCCCCAGAAATAACTCGAGGAACCTCCCAGGTAAGTTGAATAGACGAGCGCGCTCCCGGAGGGGTTCAATTTTAAGATGAACGTGTTCGCGCCTCCCGCCTTGTTCTGATAGGCTCCCGGCGTCACCGGAAAACTCGTGGAGCCGGCCCATCCCGTCACATACGCGTCCCCGGCCCGATCGACCGCAAGCCCGAAGGCCTCGCTGCCGAACCCAAACCGCGAGGAATACAGAAGCGGATCGATCGTGACGGGCCGCGTCGGATCGTAGGGGCCGAGTTGGAAGGAGACCCGATTTCCATCGAGTCGAAAGGCACACGCGACCGGTTCTCGTGTCCCGTTTCGTTCCTGATACGCGGCAAGTTCCCGCTCTTCGATCGTGCCGAGCGATGTTCGGATCGAGAGAGTCCCATCGCCCTGTAGCACGATCGAATCGGCACCGTTCATTTCCATTTGGACCTGGCTTACGTCCGCGCCCGGCTCGAGGACGAGATCGTATCGAGGCACTCCGCGATCGATCGTAAATATCGCGTCGATACCGTTATACAGGTGTTCTATCGTGGCACGCTCAAATGAACGAACGCCATGCACCCATCGTGTGCTATCGTTCCCAATGAAGTAGTTCGTCCGACCCGGATCGGGATCCGATGCAATGGCGTGCGGTCCCACCGTATGAAGAAAGGAACAGGAGATCACCGCACCGTCGCGTAACGGCGCGGGGTGCCCTTTCCCTGAAGGCGTGTGAAACGATCGCGCCGGCACAAGGGCGCCGGGCGCGTGGGCTTCCCCGCCTGCGATCCTGAACATATCGTACACCATTCCGGAATCGGTGATCCAGAAATTGACCGTTCCGCACTGCAGTAAATATTTCGCGCGCGCATCCCACTGCCCTCGGTTTTCTACGAACGCCGCGGACGGTTGCGCACACAGGGGAGCGGCGAAGCAGGCAAGCAAGACCGACGCTTGCAGGAACGGTCTCATCGCACGACCTGGAATGTTTTCGTTCCGATCCGCCCGTCTGCACTGCACCGCAGCACGTAGGTGCCGATCGGGAGCGCGCTGACATCGAGGGGGCCACCACCCGCCGCTTCGCTGGTCCGGAGGACCACATTCCCAAGCACATTCAGGATCTCGATCTTCGCTTCGCTGTGGGAAGCGATACTAAGGTGCAGTTCGTCTTGCGCCGGATCCGGATACAACACAACGTTCAGGACGTCCGGCGTGGTAGAAACGGGCTGGCGCACCGCCGCGGCCGCAAGATTCAATCTCCCCCGATAGAACCCGTAGTCTGCCACGCTGATCGGGGTATTGATCGAAGGATCGATCTCCACGATCGTATCGCCATTAATGACAGTATCTTTCGGAGGCACCACAAAATAGATCAGGGACCGAGCAAACGAAACGAGCACCGTGGAAGAATCGGGAAAGAAAATACCCTGCGTGCTCATACCGCTGCGGTTCGGGATTGTATCGTTATTGTAGATAAAAATATCCTGCCGATTGTAAATTTCCTCACGGTTGGTCGGGATCGGAAGCCAGGACCAATGCACCCCACCGTCCGTTGTCGAGAGCACGGCTTCGGTATCGATGGTCAGGAAGCCGATGCGCTCGTTTAAGAATTTGATCCCATTGAACGAGTACAGTGCCGGAACGACCTGTTCCATATTCCACGAGTTCCCGCCGTCGGAGGTACGATAAATTTTTCCGCCACTCGAAGTAAGGAAGCCGAGCGAAGAATTATAGAAATAGATTCCGGGCTGTGCCGCGAAGGACGGAACATTGGAAACCTTCTGCCACGAAACGCCGCCATCCGTCGTCGAATAAAGATCGAACCGCGTCTTTTCGCCGTTCGAAAACGATTTTCCCGTTTGGACGATGAGGGTGTCCTCGACGCGCGCAAGCAGGTATGCATCGAGCGCACTCAGGGGATCGATGGAAACGACGGTCGTCCTATAGACTTTATATCCGGCGTTGGAAGTTTCGGTCGAAAAGCGGAGGGTCGAATCCGGTTCCCAATTTTTTCCGCCATCGGTGGTCCGGACGAGCCCACTGACCGTCGCGAAGCCGGTATCGCTCCCGCCGAAGCACGGCATCGAGATGCTCGTGGGAGACATCGCCATGGCGTTCCAGGTCTCTCCGCTATCGGTCGTTTCAAGACTCGTGTAATCGAGCCAGCCGCCATGATAGATATAGCCGGTGTCCGCGGAGGCAAAGTGCATCCCGGTATATTCGGGATATTGGCCGTTCGTCACCTGCCAGAAGTACCCACTGTCCGTCGAGATCAATGGATAGGAACCCGCGAGGCATTGCAGGACCGCGCCGTTCGACGCATGAAGGCTTACGCCGGAATTAAAAGAACACTCGTGCAGGACCGTCCAATTGGGAGCGATCGCGTTTTCCGGCAACTCGGCTCGCAGGACGATGCCGCCATCGCCAAAAGGATTCCCATTCTGATCGATACCCCCACCCACGGCAAGCCAGTCGCCATCTCCCGTCCGAATAACATGGCTGATGCTGCTGGCCTGGCGCATCTGCGTGATGCTCACACTCTGTCCGAGATCGGTGGAAGTAAACAGATAGGCGTTCGGAGTCCCGAACATCGCGAAACTCGTGGGACCGAAAAAACTGACGGTCATATAATTGTCGTCGCGTTCGTCATGAAAAACCGGGGTAAATGCCCAGGTCGAGCCGCCATCGGTCGTGACATAATATCCTTCCAGCGCAGCAATGGCTCCGGTATCGCGATTATAAAAGTCGATATCCTGCGGAGCAATGCTGCCTGTTTGGAGCGTAACGGGAGCCCAGTGCGCACCGGCATCGCCGGTCACGACGCACATATTGGGACCGATCGCGAACGTGCGGCCAAAGCATGTGACGAACTTATGCGGATTACTATATCCGGTATCGATAAAGACCGTATCCCAATGCGCGCCACGGTCCGTCGATCGAAACAGCAATCCGAAAAGAAATTGTCCGTTCGATTCCCGGAATCCCTGAGTTCCCGTGATGAGCGTATCGGTACCCCATTCCCCCACCGCGGTAAGCCAGGGTGAAGGCTGCGGACAGCCGTTCCATGTCGCTCCGCCGTCGGACGTGAGCAACAGGTTCCCACTCGCGACAAGGGCGCCATGAAGCGAATCGGCGAACGCGATCGAGTTGATATCGACGGTGTCGCTCACCTCCTGTCGCTGCCACGTCACTCCGTCGTCCTCGGTGCTGTAAAGATAGCCGTGATCGGTCGCGGCGACCATGCGGGTCGGCGTTTGCTTCACGAGACCGGTAAAATGAATGGGACCGATCTTCTCCCAATGGGAAACGAGGGACGACTGAGCCCTCGTCTGTGACAACGGAAGGGTTGAGAACACAACGGCGGCGAAAAAAACAAACGAACGAAGACGCATGGAACCTCCGAAAAGATGATACTTAAAAAACACTCGGCCCACCTGCAAGTTGCCAAACTTGCCCCCGTTTCACTACTCAAAAACTACTTAGGCGAGCTGAAAACGGAACTTTAGAAAACCGTAGAAAGCGCAGGATTGACCTTCGGACCGCGGGATCCGATTGCTGGAAATAAAGGAACGAATAGAGCCGCAAGCCGTCCGGACAAACGGCAGCTTTGAAGGCTGCCAATTTTCCTTGACTCATAATCCCCCCTTACTCATCGTGCGGGCGTATCAGAAAAACTCATTATTACGTTTTCGTTACCGAACGGTAAAGTTGCCCCGCTATTCATGAACTCCGTCGAACCATTGTTAAAGCGCGTTGTTCGGATAGAAAGCTTTGCATGAATAAAAAATAAGAATTATCGAAATTATTGAGATTCGACATTCGCTGCTCATTACTTTTTTGTCCACTTTTCAAAACCGTCATGATACGCTACTCTGCACTCGCGGCTATGTTGGTATTGCTGGTTTTTGTCGGAACGGCGTGGGGTTCGACCCTCACCATTAACAAGTCTAACGATGCACCCGCCGCCGGAGTCCAAAGCGGCGTGCCGTTCACCTACACGATAGGATATAACTGGTCGGGTGGGGTTCCCGCCGGTGGAACGCTGATCATCCAGGACATCGTACCTGCTCCTCTTATCGTGGTTTCCGCGGCACCCTCCTGCGGCGCCACGGCTGTCATAGGGGGAAATACCGTGACGGCTACGCATTCAGGGATCGTGACCACTGCCGGGTCGTGCGTGCTCCAGATTACCGTAGAATATCCGGTAGGGACCACCTGTCCCGGCACTTCGGTCTGCGATACTGCCCGTATTGCGGAACAAGGAAGCAATCCAGTATGGGTCTACTCGAACCCTTCCTGCTCCAAAGCACTGGCGACGAATAATTGGCAATTCTCCAATCAACTTTACGCGGGCTGCGCTCCCTGCGCTGGGAATGATATTATTTTCCGAGTGTATGCCCTCAATCCCTCCGGGCCTTACGGCGGCTTAAATTTGGGCAATGTTACGCTGAACTTCTCGTTTCCCGCGCTTTCGGGCGCTGCGATTACAAGCGTCAGCGGCCCGTGTGGCGCGGTCCTGACAGGCCCGCCCCCGGCCGGTTGCTGGGGTGCGAGCGCCTACGGCAGCAACGCCGTTACGATCACGCTCAATCCGAGCGCGTCGCTTTCAGTCTGGAGTTATTGGTATGTCTTCTATATCCATGTGAATTTTCCCTGCGCCGATTCGAACCAGACGATCCTTTCGACCGCAGTATGGAACTATACCACACCGTGCTCGCCGAAGCCATTTAGTGTAACCGATACCGCATCGGTGAAAATTTGTAAGCCGGTTTCCTCGGGTAGCCTCTACAAATATTTTTACGAGCCGACCTACGATCCGTACAATCCCTATTTTTATCCAGGTACCATTACTCCGGGCTGCTGCGGCACGTATGCCATTCAATACCAAAATACGGGTACGGTCTCGCAGACTGGCGTTGTCGTGACCGATACCATTCCCGGTTACATGGACGTTTCGCAGATTTACACCACGGTTCCCTCCGGAATGACATCGGTCAAAGAAGAAGTGTGGCCCTATCCGTCCGGCCCGTGGACCATCATCCAATTGGCTCGGTCTTCTTCGGGCTCGGATCCAATTCCACTCAGCGTAACGCCGGTCGCCAAAATCCGCTGGACCTACACGGGGTCGCTGCCGATCGCTACGTCCTTCACGAATACGATCGACGTCTGCGTGCGGACGACAAATTTCAAAACGGGCGCGACGGTTGTCCCCGGCCAGGTAATGCGCGATACGGCAGTGGTACAGGTCTCCGGCTTGCCCAATTATGTTTATATCCTGGCCGACACCGTCAGTGCGGCTTCCCCAAAGCTGATCGCCGAGAAGTCGTTTATCGGAAAATGTGCCGGCGGTGCTTCGCCGAGCGGTCCATGGTATCCTGGAGATGTGGTACGCTTTAGAATAGCCGTCGCAAATGTAGGGAGCGCCGCTACGACTTCCCTCACGACCATCACCGATGCCCTGCCACCCGGATTCACGTATGAAGGTGGCGAGACCTACTATTTCGGGCCGATATTACCTCCCGGGAACTGGTTATCTCCATGGACGCCGGATTGTAGCACCGATTTTTCGTCGTACACTCCAGCGATTCAATCGCAGCTTGGAGGGCCTCTCACTTCTCCTTCGATCGGTGCGACGAACTGCGTCTGGAAGTTCCCAACGCTGCCGGCGCAGTGCGACGGAACGCCGCTCTATTTTATGATAGAGTTCAATGTGCTGATCGACACCGTTCCCCCCACGTTGCCCGGCACGTATGCCAATAACTTTACGATAGCGGCCCCGAATGCGGCTTCGGCGACCTCGAATAACGCGTATGTCGTCGTCAGCAGTAAACCCGGAGTCACCGCCGTGAAGCAGGTTCGAAGTGGAACAAGCGGAGCATGGGGTTCAACGGCTACAATTCCACCGGGAGGCACGGGACAATATCTTTTGACCGTCACGAATTCCGGGAACGTTCCCATCTCCAATTTGTGCATTCTCGATATTCTGCCCCATATCGGCGATATCGGGATATTGCCGCCGTACGCCGTGCGTAACAGCGCATTCAATCTTTCCTTGAATACGCCGATTACCTCGATCCTTCCGGCCGGTTTCACTCCGTCGTATTATAACGGCAGTCCGGCGAACCTGGGAGGGACCGTTAATCCAAGCCGAACGGCGGTGTGCGGTGGCTTCTGTGGCGTGACGAATCCGGCCGGCGCGACCAGCGGAACATGGGGAGCCGTCTTACCTTCGTATGGAACGTACGCATTCTCCGTCTCCGCTGGTACCAATACCCTTGCGCCGGGCGCTTCGCTGAAAGTGATCGTTCCCTTTACCGTGCCCGCAAATGCAAAGGTGGGGTCGATGGCCTGCAATTCCTTTGCATATCAGTGCAATCCGACGGGAACGACGACATGCCTCGCCGCGGAACCGGTGGACGTTTGTATTACGGTCGGGACCGACACGTCTTCCGGTGCATGCTGCCCTTGCGATACCATTGGCATCACCCCCAGTGCGTATCAAAACCTTCAGGAGCAATGGAAGACATTCACGATTTATCATCTCCATGTATGCAGCCCCATTACGACGATCGATATTAAATATTTCGATTGCGGGACGGGCCTGCCCATCGCAAATCTTTCATACGTCAATGGCGGCAACGTGCATGTGTACCGGAATACACCGTATACGAACACGCTGCTCCCCTATTGTGCGTTTAACATCAGCGACAACTACCAACACATGCCACTGACCGGATGCCTCGTTGGGAACGTACTGCCCACGTATGGGACGCCACCATCGCAGGACCGGGTTTCGTTCGATCTTGGATTGAACTACGGAGTGACACCGCCTTCGTGGTGCATTCACGTGATCATTCATTATGCGGATGGGGATAGCTGCGTGGACACGATTCCTCCCTGGAAGCCGACCCCGCCCTCCGACGGGACCGGGATCGGATCGGGAACGCTCGACTCGCTCCGCAAGATCTATGTCGTTCCGATCAAGATCGATCCGGAACAATTCCCGGAGACGGTCCTCGGTTTTGCGACCGCAACGCTCGCCGATACCGCCGATGAAATTGTCGGCGGAAGCGGAGGGATCTGGGAGAGCCAGGTGGACTCGACATCACCCTCGATTCCTCCAACGGTGCGGCCGCAACTGTTCGTCCAGAATAAGCATACGGCGCTATTCGAACTGCAACCGACTCCTGCAGGGTCGTTCGGCACCATGCAATTCTATCTCTTCGTCAGCCATCCGGGCGATTCGTCCAGGAAGCCGGTCGTTAAACTCGGCCTCTTCGATAACGAAGCGAACCTGCTTTCTACCGATAGCATACAGGCTTCGATCACCACGAGCGGTGTCACTCCGTCGCCGGGGATTGTGGCAAACAACGGTATCGCGATCCTGGCGATCCGCCCGGACCCGGCACAAACGGCGATCGACGTGCAATACACGCTGGGAACCAATGAAGTAGCGAAGCTGGAAATGTTCAACACGCTCGGTCAGCAGGTTGGAGTGCTTGCCGATGGTTTCGAGAACCAGGGCGATCACACGACACACTTCAACATAAGCTCGCTTGCCGGCGGTACCTATTATCTGCGCCTTTCAACTCTGGCCGGCCAAACATCGGCCAGCTTCCAGATCGTACACTAAGGACCGGGCACAAAGGTGGTGGGGCGAAATACTGTTTCGCCCCACCAATAAAAGGTCGAAATACCATTTCGGTCAACCGCGCGCGAAAAGTTTCGAACCTGCGCCAGCGCCTTCACGTTCGTCATGGGAATGGCCCATGTTCAGGAGCGGGTAGTAGCGCGAACGGCGACCGCGAACGGTCCGCAGCAGCGCGTTCGCCGTGGGCGTCCCGGCTCGTCCGCCCGGCTGCCGCGGTCCGCCAATATCAAGCTCGGCTTGCTGGCCGTCTCGGTGCTCATCGTGCTTGGGACGCTTTTCTATGCCCATCAGCTCGTCTCACAGCTTCGCCAGCGGGAATTCCTGGTCGTTAAACTTTTTTCCGACGCGGTCAAGTATTATAATAATTCACAACAAACGCCCGACGATTCGCTCTACCGCATGATCACGCATTATGCGATGTCGAGCGACGTACCCGTCATACTCACCGACCGGCACGATCACCCGAGCGTGCGGCATTTTCGCGAAACGAACTGGAACGTTCCGTACGATTCCACGCTCGACTCCGCCCAACAGTTTCGGTTCCTGCGCGAACAAATACGCGAAATGGATGCCGTGTATCCGCGCATAGCGATTTATTTTCATGATGGAACGACCAATCGTGACGAGATTATTCAATATCTTCATTATGGGAACAGTCTCGTCCTGGGCAAGATCGAATCGCTTCCGTACATCCAACTCCTGCTTGGAGCGGTCGTCGTCGTGATCGGGTACCTGAGCTTTAGTTATTTGAAACGGAGCGAGCAATCGAACATCTGGGTCGGCATGGCGAAGGAGACGGCCCACCAGTTGGGAACTCCGCTGTCGAGCCTGCTCGGGTGGGCCGAAATGCTGCGGCTTTCTGCCGCCGAGCCACCCGAAGTCGAAAAAATTGCCGGGGAGATCGACCGCGACATCGAGCGGCTGAACCGGATCGCCGTTCGATTCTCGAAGATCGGTTCCATTCCCGACTTAAAAGACGTCAACGTCGTCGAAATCGTGGCCGACGTAATGAATTACTTCGAAGGCCGCATGCCGACTTTACGAAAGAACATTCGGGTAGAACTCATCAGCGACGAAGACGAAATTTTGGTCCGCATCAATCGAGAACTCTTTGAATGGGTGATCGAAAACCTGATCAAGAACGCCTACGAAGCCATCGAAGGGACGGAGGGCGCGATCACGGTGCATATCGCTCGAGGTCACGCGGCCGCCCCGGCGTTACGGAAAGGGTTACAGAAAGGCCCGACCGCTGGAGCGGTTACGATCGACGTGACCGATACGGGCAAAGGCATTACGCTACGGAAAAAGAACGATGTTTTTCGGCCGGGCTATTCGACAAAAAAGCGCGGCTGGGGCCTGGGACTCTCGCTCGCGCGGCGCATCATACAGGAATATCACCACGGCCGGCTTTTCGTGAGAGATTCCCAGCCGGGCAAGGGAACGACGTTTCGAATTCGGTTGCGAACGTAATTCGCTGTTGCTCGCAGGACGCTCGTTCCCCTCCTCTATCTGAGGAGCGGAGGATTACAACTCCTCGTACATCCTTCTCATTTTTTTCAGGTCTTCCCAGGCGCCGTGTTTCCAGTCGGGATTGCGGAGCAGCGCGGCCGGATGATAGGTCACGATCACGGAAATGCCGCAAAAATCGAAGACCTGGCCCCGCATGCGTCCGAGCGACTCGTTCATTTTGAGCAAATTCGTTCCGGCAATGCGGCCGAGGCACAGAATGATCTTCGGCTTAACGATCGAGATCTGTTTCCAGAGGTACGGCTCGCAGGCTTCGACTTCGTCCGGCTTGGGATCGCGGTTGTTCGGCGGCCGCGATTTGAGAATATTCGCGATATAGACCTCCTCGCGCTTGAATTCGACCGCGGCGAGCATTTTGTTCAGTAACTGCCCGGCACGTCCTACAAATGGTTCCCCCTGCTTATCCTCGTCGGCCCCCGGCGCTTCGCCGATCACCATGACTTTCGCGTTCGGGTTCCCAACGCCGAAGACGAACTTCGTGCGGGTCTCTCCCAGGCGGCATTTCTGGCATTGGTTGATTTTCGATTCGAGTTCCTCCAGCGTTTTCGCGGTGTACCACGGCTCGTTGCGATGGACCTGTAATTTTTCTTCGAGGAGACCGATCGCAATGGAAGGTTGCGGTCCGGCAGCCGCAGCCGGGGCTTCGGAGACCGGCGCTTTGGCTGGGACGTAAGAGATGACATCGCCGAACCGGGCGGCTTGTTCTTTGACAAAGCGTTCGAGTTCGGCGGCGAGATCGTGTTCGGAAGGTGTTTTGCTCATGCCGTGGTGCGTTCGCGTTCGGAGTGGAATAATTCAGGATAGAGGCGTTCGAGATCGTTCTTTACGTTCTCGCGTTCGGCATTCAGGCCATCGCGGAGGAACGTGACAATATTCGTTCCGGCAGAACCGATCTGCTCGCCCGCGGCATTCTTTGGAACATGCCGCCGGGCCAGCTGCCAATGAACGTTCGAGGCCGCGAGATAATGCTTCATAACCTCGCGTAGCGTGCGTGCAAGTTCCAATTGTTCGGCCCCGGAAAAGCGTTTCCGGATCGCGAGGAGGAGCGTATCGTTCGTACGCTCGATCGCATCGGTCGTTTGCACCAGTTCCTCATAGTCCTCCGGCAAAAAATATTTCGGGTGTAAGTATCGGCCGGAGTCGAACTCGTAGCGAACCATGTCGGCACTCGTTCGTACGGCGGGAGGGTACCGCCGCTCCCCGCTCGTCCCTTCGAAGGAACGTTCGAAGACGCCTTTCAAATCGACACCGAGGAGCAGATCGATCATATAGGGCCACGGTTGATCGCCGGCGTTGACGCCGCGTAAGGTTTTCCCGGCGATCTCCACAGCACCAAAGTACTGCGTAATGAACCGGAATTCTTCGCCGCCCGGCGTTTGGAGCAGCATCGAGTTCCCGTGCGAAATTTTCCGGAACGAGGTAACGGCGAGGTCCAGCAGCGAATGGAGGGATGCGTAATGTGCATTCCCCGTTTCGAGCATCCGGTACGCCTTCCAGAGCGCCTTCGCGGCATGCGTATATTGGAGCGTTCCCTCCTTGTTAATGCGGATAAACGCGGTCTCGTATTCGAGCGGACGGAACTGCGCGAAGCGGCCACGCAGGTCCGGAAGTTCGGGATTGTAAAATAAATAAAACACTGAAAGGAACCGGTGCTCGACGCCAATGCGCGAGGCGAATTCCAGGACCATCGATTCTATCTCATTCACTTCCGCACTGACGTCGTGCGAGCGCGCCGGATGAGAGAGCGCGTGATGCCAGAGCGCGCTGTGCACCATCGTGAGGTACGTGTAAAGCTCTCGCTCGTGCGCTCTCGGCTCTTTTTCAATGTGGCGGCACAGGGCGAGGGATTCGTGCAACAGGGTGGAAAGATCGTCCGTGTTTCCATCGTCGATCGATTTATTGAGATCGGGAAAGCGTCCGCGCATCCAGTCGCGGTAGTCAGCGGGCGAGTCGTGATGCATGGGAGCAGGCAATCGGGTTAATAATCGCGGAGGCTCAGCTCTTTTAATTGTTCCCGAATGATCGTGAGGCCGATCGAAAGTTCATCGCGCGTGATCGTGAGCGGCGGTCGAAAACGAATCGAGCGATCGCCGGCCCCGATCAGGATCAGACCTTCCTCGTAACATTTCTGTTTCAGCAGGTCGCGCATTTGCGCTTCGGCGAGATCGAACGCGCACAGGAGTCCGCGGCCGCGCGCCTCGAAGACCAGCGAAGGAAATTCTTCCTGGATCTTTTCGATCTCGGCAAGTAAAAATTCCCCCTGCACACGCGCATTGTTCACGAGCTGGTCTTCCTCCACGATCTCGAAGTAGCGTTTGGAACGGACCATGTCGACCAGGTTCCCACCCCACGTCGAATTGATCCGGCTCGGTTTCTGAAATACATTTTCGAGCACTTCATCGACGCGTTTCGAAGCGAGGATGCCACAGACCTGCGTTTTCTTGCCAAAGCTCATAATGTCCGGCTCGACAAAATGCTGGTGCGCCCACATTTTGCCGGTGAGTCCCACGCCGGTTTGTACTTCGTCGAAGATGAGCATTGCATCGTTCTCGTCGGCGAGCAGGCGGAGCGTCCTTAAAAATTCCGCACTGAAATGGTGGTCGCCGCCTTCGGCCTGGATCGGCTCGATAATGATGGCGGCAATATCGTCGGGATTATTGATGAAGGCTTCTTTTATTTGCTGAATGGCGCGGGCTTCGTCCTGCCGCGCGCGTTCCAGATTATCGGGAGTGAGCGGAAAATGGAGGTAGGGAGAGTCGACGCGCGGCCAGTCTCGAAATTTCGGGAAGTACAGCGTTTTGTTCGGGTCGGTATTCGTCAGCGACATGGTATATCCCGAACGGCCATGGAACGCATACCGGAAGTGGAGTACGAGGCGGCCGCGCTCGGTCGTATATCCATGCGTAAAGTTCTTTCGGACCTTCCAGTCGAACGCGGTCTTAAGCGCATTTTCGACGGCCAATGCGCCGCCCTCGATGAGGAAAAGGTGCGGAAGATAGTCGGGCATGGCGATGCGCGCGAACGTCTCGACAAATTCGGCCATTTCGACGGTGTACGCATCGGAACTCGACGGCTTGTTGACCGCTGCGCGCATGAGCGCTTCCTGAAATTCGGGCTCGAACATCTTTGGATGGTTGAGCCCGATGGGAGACGAACCAAAAAATGTGAAAAAATCGAGATAACGCTTTCCGCTGCGAGCATCTTCGATCCAGGAGCCTTTTGATTTTTTGAGATCGACCACAAGGTCCAGCCCATCGGCCAGCATGTGCCCGACGAGGGTTTCATGCACACGGGCAGGAGCAATATGAACCGGCTCGAAACGACGATGCGCCTGCCCATTGGTGGCAAAATCGGCGATGTTCTTTCTTTCGCGCGCTTCGTTCATGACTGCTGATTGAACAAAGCTTATACCCTGAATCGTTTAGAACGACCTTCATGATCGCCCACTCGAAAATCAATCTCGGCCTCGAAGTTCTGCACAAGCGCACCGATGGATACCACGAGATCAACACTGTCTTTTACCGTGTCCGTGAACCGCACGACGAACTTCAGATAACGCGCGGTGGCTTTTTTCGCTTTACGCTCTCTGGTGCCGAACTTCCGGCGGACGAATCGAACCTCGTACTCCGTGCGGCACACGCGTTCGAACGCTGGACCGAACGGCCGCTGCCCCCGGTGCACATGCACCTTCATAAACAGATCCCGATGGGCGCGGGACTGGGCGGAGGGTCGAGCGATGCCGCCGCAATGTTCGCGTTCTTAAGCGAGGAACACCGTTTGAATGAAGCGGAGCGAAGGGAACTCATTCGCTTTTCGGCGAACACCGGGGCGGACGTTCCCTTCTTCCTTTCGGGCTCGCGCGCGGCAGTAGCCCATGGTATCGGTGAAATCTTGGAACCGATCGCGCTCGAAATTCCCGCTTCTATACTCATTGTGATCGATCCCGGGATCCAGAGCTCGACCCGCGAAGCCTATGCGGCGCTCTCGCCGGAAGTCGGACGGCGCGGAACGAATTACGCCGAATTTTTCCGCAAACCGCCGGCCCTGCGCCAATGGCGGGAACACTTATGTAACGATTTCGAGCCGGACGTCTTTCGCCGCTATCCGAAACTTGCGCAAATAAAGCAACAGCTGTATCGTGAAGGCGCGGCCTTCGCCCTGCTCAGTGGATCGGGATCGGCGTTGTTTGGACTCTTCGAAGACACTCAAAAAGGCGAGCACGCCAAACACACCTTCGAAGCGGAAGGCTTGCTCGCATGGTTAAGCTAAACCGACGCGCTCGAAAATATAATCGACGTGCTTCACCGCGGCCCGGGGGTCGAACGCACGGTCCAGGTCCTCCTTTTTGAGACGGCCCTGAATATCAGGATCTTTTTCGATCAGCGACCGGAACGTAACTTCCGGTTGTGCACCGCTCGCAGCAAGTTCCCACACCTGCATTGCATTCCGCTGCACGATGCGGTAGGCCTCTTCCCGTGTCAGTCCGCTTTTGGCTAAGAGCAAAAGGATCGGCTGGCTGAAAACGAGGCCGCGTGTAAGGTTCAGATTTCGTTGCATGGCCTCGGGATAGACGAACATTGTGCTCACGGTCTTCGTCATCAGGTCGAGCATGTAATCGAGTGCGATGGTCGCGTCGGGTCCGATCACGCGCTCCGTCGAAGAATGCGAAATATCGCGTTCGTGCCAGAGCGCGACGTTCTCCATCGCGGTGACCGCATAGCCGCGCAGGAGTCGCGCCAGGCCCGCCACGCGTTCCATCGTGATCGGATTGCGCTTGTGCGGCATGGCGCTGGAACCTTTTTGGCCCTTCGAAAAGAATTCTTCCGCCTCGCGGACTTCGGTCCGCTGCAAATGCCGGATTTCGGTCGCCAGTTTTTCGAGACTGGACCCCACGAGCGCGATCGCGGTGAAAAATTCAGCATGCCGGTCCCGCTGGACGATTTGCGTTGAGATGGGGTCTGCTGCAAGTCCTAATTTTCCGCAAACATATTCTTCGACGCTGGGGTCCAGATGTTCGAAGGTCCCCACCGCCCCGGAAATTTTCCCGGTGGAAATGGTCTTCACGGCCCGCTCCATTCGTTCCAGGCACCGTTTCAGTTCGGCATGAAAGACGGCCAGTTTCAGGCCGAAGGTCGTCGGTTCGGCATGAATGCCGTGCGTTCGGCCAATGATCGGCGTGTATTTAAATTCTTTCGCGCGCTGGCCGAGCGCATCGATCAGTTTTGAGATCGATTCCAGCAGCCGTTTCCCGGCCTGCATACACTGAACCGAAAAAGCCGTATCGACAACGTCGCTCGAGGTCATTCCCAAATGAATAAAACGCGATTCGGGACCCACCGACTCGGCGACATTCGTCAGAAAAGCGATCACATCATGCTTCGTTTCCCGCTCGATTTCGTCGATTTTTGCTGCCTGAAATGTAGCTTTCTGCCTTATATTTTTACTTGTTCCAACGGGAACGTTGCCTAAATCCTCCTGCTTCTCAATAGCGAGGAGTTCTATTTCGAGCCAGATCCGGTACCTGTTTTCGTCGGTCCAGATCGTTCCCATTTCGGGGCGGGTGTAGCGAGGAATCATGTATCGAAAAGTTTGTGAGGCGCTTGTAACACGGGAGCGCCGCGCTTAGTGACAGATCGCTCACGGAATCGTACTTTTCCAGCGATAGTTGAATGTTCTGTAGGAGGCACATTCAGCTTTTGCATGACTCGTCCAGGTTTCGGTCGTGCCGAAAAGTTCACACATCGGCGCATCGTTAGAATGCGCCAAAGGAGACTGTTCTTTATGTTAGCGACAATAGTACTTGCAGCTTCGCTGGCGACTTCGCCGGCCGGGGCTAAACTTCCCGCCCACGCCACCCCTGCGATTTCCGCACCATCGACCGCACCGGTTGCTGCTGCTCCGATCACCTCACCGTCGATCGTGCCGGTTGCTTCGCAGTCGGTTGTTTCCGCGCCGGTTGCTTCGCAGTCGGTTGTTTCCGCGCCGGTTGCTTCGCAGTCGGTTGCTTCCGTGCCGGTTGCTTCGCAGTCGGTTGCACCAATGGTATCTTCTGAGATTGCGGTCACGCTGCATTCGATGACTCCGGAGGAGCAGAAAATCTATCCCGGTCGCCAGAATTGGGACAAGACCGAATGGTACGAAGCGCAAATGAAGAGCGCCAAGATCGTCATTCTTCCCGAACATGTGGACGAATGGCACAACGGCGGCCTGGAGATCGCTTAACAACTTTCTGAATGCCGCGCATGAACGCGTTCATGCGAAAAGCCTCGCTCCTTCGAGCGGGGCTTTTTTATTGCCGTAAATTTGTGCGATGACAAACGCACCTCTCGCCTGGATCGTCGGCGGCTCGCGCGGCATTGGCTTCGCGTGTGCCGAGGCGCTGCACCGCGAAGGCTATCGCATCGCGATCTCCGGGCGAGACAGCGAGATGCTAACCGCTTCCGCCGCGAAGATCGACCGTTCGATCCTTGCCGTCGTCTGCGATGTCACGAGCGAAGGATCCGTGCAGGCAGCCTATCGCACCATTGTCGACCGCTTCGGGGCCGCGCCGGACGTGCTCCTTAACAGCGCCGGGATTTCGCCGTGGGATACGTTTTCGGAAACGAGCATCGACACATTCGATGCCGTCCTGGCAACGAACATGCGAGGGCTTTTTCTCACTGCGCGCGAAGTGCTCCGCGACATGTTCGCACGCGGTTCAGGGACGATCGTACACATGCTTTCGGTCGCCGCGCTTAAAGGCTATAAAAACGGCGCGGCCTATGTGGCCAGCAAATTTGCCGCCCTCGGGTTTACGAATGCGCTCCGCGAAGAAGCGCGCACGCATGGCGTGAGCGTCATCTCCATTTTTCCTGGCGCAACGGAGACGGAACTCTGGGACGAAACAGAGCGAACACAGTATCACGATCGCATGATGCAGCCGGAAGATATTGCGCACGCCATCGTTTCGGCGCTTCGGGAACCGAAACGCGCCGTCATGGAAGAAATAGTGTTGCGGCCGATCCAGGGAGACCTTTGAACACAGATGAATATGAATGACGAATCACTAAAAACAGCAACGCGGCCACCGAGCGATCGTCCTGAGCCATTGAGCCGCCGCCATTCCGATATTCATGCCCCTCGGGGAACGGAACTTTCCTGCCAGGGCTGGCCGCAGGAGGCCGCCATGCGGATGCTGATGAATAATTTGGACCCGGACGTTGCCGAGCGGCCGAAGGACCTGATCATCTATGGCGGGTCCGGCAAGGCCGCGCGAAATTGGGACTGCTACGACGCGATCATTCGGGAACTCAAATCCTTGAAGCAGGACGAAACGCTGCTCGTGCAGTCCGGCAAACCCGTCGGCGTACTCCAAACCTATTCCGATGCACCGCGCGTGGTCATCAGCAATTCGCAGATCGTTCCGCACTGGGCGACCTGGGACGAGTTCCGCCGCCTGGAAGCACTCGGCCTCACGATGTTCGGCCAGATGACGGCCGGTAGCTGGATCTATATCGGCAGTCAGGGCATCGTCCAGGGAACTTACGAAACGTTCATGGCCTGCGCCCAAAAGCATTTTGGCGAGCATTCCTCCTACGCTTCGAGCGGACCAGCCACGCCCGCGCGGCGCCAAGCGGGGGGCCTTTCCGGAAAAATCGTTCTCACGGCCGGTCTGGGCGGAATGGGCGGGGCACAACCGCTGGCCGCGACCATGGCCGGCGCCGCATTCCTCGGTGTTGAGATCGACGAAGCACGAGCGCAGAAACGGATCGATACCGGCTATTGCGACCGCATCACCCATTCACTCGACGAGGCGCTCAAGATCGTCACAACGGCAAAAGAAAAAGGCAGCGCGATCTCGGTCGCGCTTATCGGAAACGCCGCCGAGGTCCATCCGGAACTTGTTCGCCGAGGGTTTACGCCCGATGTCGTCACCGACCAAACGAGCGCGCACGATGTGTTGAACGGGTACTACCCCGCCGGCTATTCCAAAGCGGAAGCCGATGAGCTTCGGAAGAACGATCCGGAACGCTATATGGCAGACGCCCGAGCTTCGATCGTCACGCATGTCGAAGCGATGCTCACGATGCAGCAGCGCGGCGCGATCGCCTTCGATTATGGGAACAATATTCGCGGGGAGGCCCAGGCGAACGGCCTTGCCCGTGCGTTCGACATCCCGGGATTCGTTCCGGAATATATTCGACCGCTGTTTTGCGAAGGCAAAGGACCGTTCCGATGGGTGGCCCTTTCGGGCGATCCGGAAGACATCTATACGACCGACCGCGAACTCCTGAACTTGTTTCCGGACGATGCGACGCTGCACCGCTGGATCCCGCTCGCGCAAACGCACATTCATTTCCAGGGACTGCCCGCCCGAATTTGCTGGCTGGGCATGGGCGCGCGCGCCAAAGCCGGACTGTTATTCAACCGGCTTGTCCGCGAAGGTAAAATAAAAGCTCCCATCGTGATCGGCCGCGACCATCTCGATACCGGCAGCGTTGCCAGCCCGAACCGTGAGACCGAAGGAATGAAAGACGGCAGCGATGCCATTGCCGACTGGCCGATTCTCAACTTTGCGATGAATGCCATTGGCGGAGCGACGTGGGTCTCGCTCCATCACGGCGGTGGCGTCGGCATTGGGAACTCGATTCATGCCGGGATGGTCATCGTCTGCGATGGCACGCCCGATGCCGATCGCCGTCTCGAGCGTGTCCTGAATTACGATCCGGCAATGGGCTTGCTCCGGCATGCCGATGCTGGTTATGAAACGGCAATCGAGGAAGCAAGCCGGCATCGAGTGCATATTCCAATGGAGCCGGCAAATAGGTAAAGGGCAATTGGAGCCGGCAAATAGGTAAAGGGCAATTGGAGCCGGCAAATAGGTAAAGGGCAATTGGAGCCGGCAAATAGGTAAAGGGCAATTGGAGCCGGCAAAAGGGCAATCCCGTATCGGGAAAGAAAATTAACATGGCGAACATTTCGAATTATCGCGGGTTGGAAGTTTGGCAGAGGACGACCCTGTAATGATCGAACGATTACTCGAACCACCTTTCTAATGGACGAATCTACCGGCCTTATCGAGCGTCGAGCGCGAACGATCGTCACGTTCGTCCTGCTGGCGATGGCGGTATGGGTATTCTTTTTTAGTTACCTGCCGCTCGATGCCGGGCTTTGGGCGCTTCAGGCGGAGCTCCTCCGAAGTCATATGTTCGGCGGCCCATCGCATGATCTCTGGCGAGCCATCCCGTATCCCGCCGCAAACACCGGCGCGCCATTCCTCTCGGCGCTCCTTGCCACATTCCTACCCGGCGAAACGGTCGTGCGCCTCGCGCTTTGCATCGGTGCGATCTTCCTTCGCGGAGCCGGAATGCTCGCGCTCTTTCGGACCTTGCGCGTTCGAGATCCCGCCGTTTATTTTTTAATTCCCATCCTTGCAATGACCGGCCTCTGGTACGCCGGAGCCATGCCCTATCTGATGGGCGAGACGGTCGCGCTCTGGGTCCTTGTTTTTTTTCTTTCGCAGGACCATCCCCGTTCGGCGGCGTTCTGGATTCTGGCGATCGGTATCGCGCTGGTCTCGCTCTTGAATGGACTTCTCTTTCTGCTGCTCGCGATCGTCGTGATCATGATCATGCTCGAACAGCGCAAGTCCGTGCACTTGTCGCAGGGCTGGCTTTCGGAACCGCGCGCCGTCATGAGCTTGCTCGGGATCGGCGCGCTCCTACTTGTGCTCGGACTGATCGGGCGCGAACCGGTCCTGCGGTTTTCGGCAACAGGAATGCTTCCCAGTGCGGGATTTTCACGACTGCTATTTCTTCTGACTCCGGCGCCGCGTGTGCTCGAAGCGACCTTTCGCTATGGCGATATTTTACACGCGCTCGTAACGCTCCTCTTTATCGTCGTCGTGCTCGGATTCTTTTTGAGGGCGGCGTTGCTCGCGATCGAGGAGGTCACCTGGCAATCGCGCGCGGTCCGTGGTGCGGGATACACCCTGCTGCTCCTCGCGCTCCTGAGCCCTCTTTTTGCGAACATCGGGATCGAGACCTCTTCAGGAATTATTTTTGCGATCGTGCTGATCCTCGCCGGATCCTATTCGCGTGGACCGGCGGTGCGCAGAACTCCGATCGACCGCCTGATCTATACGCTCACGGTTATTGCCGCGATCGCAAGCGTTGCGATGAACGCCTTTTCGGTCGCCAGCGGAAGCGCCGCCGCATCGGACGTGCTCCGTTCATCCCGAATGCTGATCACGCAGGAAAAAGAAACGGCGCGCGAAGACCAGCACATCGATCGGATTCGCATCCGTTTTACACTCGATTCTTCGCTGGCGGCGCAATGTGCATATGTCGGCACGCTTTCGTATTCTGCGACCGCGCCGATCTATCTTTTTTCTGAACACGATCTGCTTTCGGATCCTGCCGCATTCCAGCCGCCGGGCGGAATGATAAAAACGATATCCCGCCCCAACGGACGAACCCTAAGCCCTTCCGTTCCCGTGCAACTTGGCTCGGAGGACCGCTATATCGACTCGACCGTCCGCATTCTGGCGGCGTTGCCCATGGCAACTCACACATCGAATTCATTCGCGCCATTCGACGTGTCGCTCCGGGAAGATGCCGGAATCAATGTCAACAAAGGCGAAGCGAAATATCATCTCGGGATCGGCACTCTCCGAGCGGGTCACCCGGTCGAAATGGCATTTGAACGATTTTAATCTGCACACACTCTTTTATGTGCGCACCACTCTTTTATGACACTCTTCGAAAAGATCGCGAACCACGAAATTCCGGCGACGATTGTCCATGAAGATGCCGATCTTGTCGCATTTCAGGATATCAATCCCCAGGCACCGCAACACATCATTATCATTCCGAGGCGTGCCATTGCCTCGATCGACGATGTCGAGCCCGGAGACGCCGAACTCCTCGGAAAAATGATCGTTCTGGCAAAACAATTGGCACGGGAAACGGGTGTCGCAAACAATGGTTACCGCCTGGTGTTCAATTGCGGCCCGGACGCGGGACAGTCCGTCGATCATATTCATTTGCACCTCTTAGGCGGTCGAGAACTCGATTGGCCGCCGGGATGAGAGGAAGGTGGACGACCTTGATCCTGCGCTTCGTTCGAATGGAACCACGCCTTATCTAAATGTATTCTCGGACATCTTTTATTCAATTGTAATATGAAAACGAAAACGTTCCTATGCCTGCTTTCGCTTTTCGCGGTTTCGTGTTCGAATTCGACGACGAATAACGGCGGTCCGCAAAATACAACGGTCATGCAATGGAAAGTTGGGTCGCGTACAACGATCGTAACAACGCCACGCGATACGTCATCGAATGACTTCGACATGGAATTGTCCTCCCACGATACCATTATTCGAACGATCGTGTCGACCCATCAAACTTTCATGGGACGATCGAACGTAACGATCTACCAGGACAGCTTTCCCGCCACTCCTGGTATCGTTTCGAATGGTTACATGTCCCAGGATAACGATGGGACGGTCTGGATCTTCAGTTACGGTGAGAATGCATGGATCGATTACTTCAATAAAAAGTTTATCGATGCGATCGGATGGGTGAAGTGTTACGATCCTGCCAGCGTCGAATGGAACTCGGAATTCGATATCGGTCCCTACGAAAGTTCCGATCATACGTTCGTTAACTATTCGGAGACCCTTCAGCCGGACGATACCGTCTCCGTCAATGGAAAAACATACACTGCCAAGCATGTCCTCTATACGATGACGACTTCGACCGCCGGTTATGCGAGTTTCTTCACGGTTTTTGCCGACTCCTATCTCGTGTTTCAACTCGGCATGCCGGCAATCGAGATCGACCATAGCTTTCACGACTGGGTGCAGCAGGCACACTTCGGTTTGACCACTCGAGTAAGTCAAACGCAGTGAAGAATGTGGCAGAAGACTTGCGTTTGCGTTAGACCATCCGCACGCGGCGCAACCCCGAACGCGGAGCAATAACGAACCGCATGACGAACGAAATAAAAATCGGAAGCTTTACCGTCCATCGCATCGGCCTGGGAACGAACCGCATTACCGGTACGGAACATGCGCGGGCGGTGCTCCTGCGTGCGGCGGAGCTCGGCGTCAATTTCATCGACACGGCCGATATTTATCAGCGCGGGCACAGCGAGCAGACGATCGGGGAAACATTCCAGAACCCCTATCCCGACGGTCCCCTGATCGCGACCAAGGGCGGAATGTCGTGGCAGGACTCGAGCGCTATCAACGACCCCGATTATCTTCGGCACGCACTGGAAGCAAGCTTGAAACGGCTCGGTCGTGCTACGACCGACCTCTACCAATTGCACCGGACCGATCCGAACCTTCCCGTCGAGCAGACGGCCACCGTGCTCAAGGAACTTAAGGATCGAGGGAACGCCCGTCATATTGGCCTTTCCGAAGTGACCGTGGAGCAGATCGAGCGATATCGTTCCGTCGTGGAAATCGTCTCGGTCCAGAATCAATACAATATCTTCGAGCGCAAGCACGAAGCCGTGCTCGACTATTGCGAGCGCAACAACATAGTCTTTATTCCGTGGTACCCACTCGCAAAAGGAAGGCTGGAAGATGCCGCCATGACCCGTATTGCGAAGGCCCATGCGGCGACGCCCGTCCAGATCGCGATCGCCTGGTTACTGCAGCGCTCCCCGGTCATCCTGCCGATTCCGGGAACACTTTCCATCGAGCACCTGGAACGGAACGTCGCAGCGGCGACGATCGCATTGAGCGAAGAAGAGTTCCATGCGTTGGATGCGCTGTCGCGATAAGCCCCGAAAAACTGAAACGCCCGCTCGCGGTCGCGAACAGGCGTTGATGGAACTTTTATCGGCTCGGTCATTGCCCGGCGCTGGCCGTCTCCAGGAGCAGCGGCTTGAACAGATCTTCCACGGCCGACTTTTGGCGCATCCCCACGAAGCTCGAACGGATCAGGCCCTTGCGATCGATCACGAACGTGACCGGGATCGACGGCATGTCCCCATACGCAGAAGTAACTTTCGGGTCCGGCAACAAGATCGGATAGGTCACGGCGTGCTTCGCAAGCCACGGCTGGATTTTCGCCATTCCTTCCTCATCGAGCGCGATGCCGAGGAACTGCAGCCCCTGCGCGCCATATTCCTTCTGCAATTCGCCGAACTCGGGAATTTCCTTATTGCACGGCGGGCACCACGTTGCCCAGAAATTGAGCATGACCACTTTGCCACGATAATCGGACAAATGATAGACCTTGCCGGTCACGTCCTTCAGTGCGAAATCGGGCGCGGCCTTCGGGGCGCCCTGGGCAAAGGCGGCTTCCGCAAGCCCGCCAGAATGATTCAGTTGATAGAAAGCGACCGCTGCGACAATGCCGAGCGCCGCGAGAACCGGAGTGAGTAATTTTGAACTGCGAGTTTTCATGGCTTTTCGGTTAAAAGTGTAAAATTAGCAACCCAATTGGTAGCACTTGTGTTCGCCAAAGCTGTTTTTTGGCGGTTTCCGTCGCGGAATTTGCAATTCATTTCATCCTTTTCGTCCATGATGCGCCACGCTTCCATCCTGTCGTTCCGAATTCCATTCTTCATCGCCGCAGGGATCGTCCTTGCCGGGCTCTCCTCCTGCGCCACGCCGCAAGTGCCGTTTCACGGGTTCCCCGATGCTGGGACCCTCGAATCGCACGATCGCACCGTTATGACCCAATCGGCCAGCGGCGGTCCGCTCGACCCGATGAACCTCGCGCAGGAGGACCAGCGCTACACGCACGATAATATCGCCTACGACCGCGTCGAAGAAGGCTATTATCAGTGGGGCGCCCGGCTCTACGCCATGGGATACCGGGACGAATACTACGTCCGCGATCTCGCCCCGAAGGCGTTCGGCCATGAGATGATGGATACCTACGATCACGACATCGCCAAAGGCTTCGAGGACGCCGCCCAGAACGATTCCCAGAATAAATAGAGACTTAACAATCACTGCATGTTGACGGACGTCGAATCTCCCCGTACCGGTTCTGCCACTCGTTTCGAAACCCCCGAATCCGCGTTCGCGGCCCTGCTTGCGCTCGAAAAAAAGAGTTCCGGCATCGGCGCTTATGTAACCGCGGACCGCTCCCAGGGCACGGTCTCGCTCGCGCTCACGCCAGAAGGCGAAGCGATCGACCAGACCTATAAACACGCTTCCCGGCTCGCCGATGAAAAAGGGATCGACGACCGTGACGTCCTCGAACGCCTGGGCGAAGTCGAATCGAAATGGCCCTCGCATCCCGGCGTCGTCGAAAACGCCATCAACGAAGCCATCGAAACATCGCAGCCGGAGCGGGCCGTCGAGATCGCGGAGCAGGCCCTTGCCGACTGGGCGGCCACGCTCCATGCGGCCGGCGTCCGGAACGCCGGCGATCTGTCGGCGGGGCGCGGTGCGGGAACGCTTTTTATTCAACTGCTCGCCAATTACGAGTTCGCGCTCGAACGCGCCGGCCGCCTGCACGATGCGCTTTCGGTCGCCCGGCTTTCCCGCCAGCTCGACCCGGCCGATCCCGAACATATACTTAGTTCCATCGTCAGCCTCGCGGTCCGCACCGGGGACGCGATGGCGGCGCTCCGCGCGCTGGAACCGCTCGCCGAGTCGCTCGCACCCTATGTGCTCTATGGGCGCGCGCTCGCCTATTTTGCGCTCGGGCAGCAGGAGAACGCGCAGGCCGCCGTCCACACCGCGCTCCGGCACTGGCCCGACGTCGCGCAGGCGCTGACCCGCGAATGGAAATCGGGAACCCCGATGCCCCGCCCGGGCGAAGCCGTGAGCGAACTCCAGGTCCTCTTCGGATATTACGAAGTCTTCGGCTCCGCCTGGAAATCGGTCCCCGGAGCGATCGAATGGCTGAAGCAAGCCGCCGCATCGGCGCTCCGGCCCGGAGCAAAACGCGAGCGATATACCGGCCTCACCCGCACCGGCGCCTCGGCCGCCGCTCCGGAAACCGAAGAAGCGGTCCAGAAAGAACAGGCCGAACTCATTCGCAAAGCGCAGGTCATCGGCGAGGACGAATTCGTCCGATTCCTCGAAGTCCAGCCGAATGTCTATGTTTACGACCTCACCGAGCGTGGGAAGGAATTGGAAGAGGAGCATTCGGCGCTCTACCGGCGCGACATGAAACTCGCCGCCCGCATCCAGGCGATCGAAGAGATGCTCGTTACGTGGCCCGGTCATGCCAACGCGACCATTGCGCTCGCGCGGTTCCATGCCCAGAAGGAACATTTCGATTCGGCCATCGAACTGCTGGAACCCGCGATCTTCGATCTCCAGAAGTTCTGGCCCGAAGACATGGGGACCGTTGGCCGCCTTCCGCACGAGTGGCCCGGTAACAAGCCGCTCCTCAGCGCCTATGCCTATCTCGTCACCGATCTTGCCGCCGCCGGCGACCATGCGAGCGCCAAAGCCTGGGCCGCCGATTATTTGGGATTCAATCCCGGCGATAACCTCGGTGTCCGTCAAAAAGCGATCGAACTTGCGATCTCCGACGGCGAATACGCCGACGCCCTTCGGCTTATCAACGAAGCCGTGGACCCGATCTCCGCTTACAATCTCTTTGGCCGTGCTTTGCTCGGCTACGTCCTTCAGGCGAACGATGCCGAGGCCGCGCTGAAAAACGCCGTCGAAAGCCGGCCGCTCGTCTGGAGAGAACTCGTCTCCGACAAACACCGCATGCCGCACCATTACAATCCGGGCTGGGTCCGGTATTATTCTCCCGAAGAAGCATATAATTACAACGAAGTCTGGTCCGGCCTCTGGCTCCGAAAACATGGCGCCCTGCTCTGGCTCAAAAAAGAAGGTAGGAAATATATCGCTTAAATGATCGGTGGATTTTGGATGGGGAAAATTTTCATGAACTCAGCCTTATTTTTCATGAATTCCAAAACCCTCCCGCCATGTAGAACAGACTTCAGTCTGTCCCCGGACTTTAGTCCGTGTATCGCAGTAGTCCAGATATATTCAATAGTCTTCAACCCTGGGATGCTCGCTTAATAGACATCCTGCTTTTCATGAATTTATGCAGTATCCCCCTGAAGTTCGGACCGGGCGGGACACAATGGGAACTATAAGTATGAAAAATCCGAAAAAATTGAACGAATATTTTTGCGAAAAGGTTCCTGCAAAGTGCCATAAATGCCCCGCCGTTGCCGGCTTTGTCCTGATACCCTCTCTCTGGCCTGAAGGCTGCGGCTACAGGTTTTTAGGTGTTTTACAGGGCATATTGTCAAAATTCCAGTTTTTGATGCCTCTGTAAATTTATGTTGTACCTTTGTGGCGAATGGTTTACCATTCACTTAGTCAGAAAAACTGAAAGTGCCTTTTGTTGCCCGCGCCGCCAGCTCTTCATGTTCCTTGCTTGCGGTCTTAGCACGATGGTCAGTCCACAGTGCAGCTCCCGACGCCCGCGCCCAAGACCCGTTCAATCGTTCACGGTCGAATTCTAAAAAAATTCGCTCAACTTCAGTACCCTAACATTTGGTTTATGAAACAGACTCGTTCCGCAAAACATAATTCCTGGCATGCCACACGCACGCTCACAGCCATGCTTGCCGTTATCGTGCTATGCTCGCTCCACTTCAGGGGCCTTCGCGCGCAATCGAACAGCGAATATTCGTTTCGACAGCAAATGGTCGATAATGCCGATCGGTATTCTGCCGATGATGATGACGCTCCCAATCTTTCCATGGACTGCCTTGCCGCCAATGGGTATGGGCAGTGGACATTAAGTTCCACGGGCGGCGCCGGACCAGATGGAACGGCCACCCAATACAAACCGGGATGGTACCTGTTGGCGAATGGATTGTACAAACCCTCGATTAAATACGACGCCTCCAATACCACCTTATATCCAGGATGTTTCCCTCCGGGGATCGTACAAAACGCTCATTTAACTTTCCCGGCCGGACCAAAAGCCACGGCCGACCTTGACCAATGGTCTTGCTTTGTATGGCCGGACGGTACCGGCGCGAATTTCGACATGCAGGAATTTGGCCCAGCGGACATCGATATTTCGCTTAACTTTTTAAATAATCCTACCCCGCCGATGAATATTATTTCTTCGTCGGCGCCGCACAGTCAGTCGGTCTCTGCTGGAGGGCACATCGTACTTTCCAGCGGCGACACGCGCGATCGGTTCGATGCTTGTTCCGACGCGGCATTTCTTTACATTGTATGGACGTCCTATAACGGAACTAATGACGAAGTATGGGTCACGGTCGTACCGCTCGGTTCTTCGACGGCTGTTGCCGGATATCCCAAGAAGGTCGATAATGGACAACTTCCGACGATTGCCTGCGACGCACGCAACAATCGAGGTGGCGGATCGACACCGGCTTTTAAAATAGCCTATATTGATAATGCGGGGACCGTTGTAAAGACAACGGACGAAACGCTCGCGCTCACGACCCTGAGCCAGCACTTTTGGAACCCAAACGTAGCAAGCCCCGGATCGACCATCGCCTACAATACCGCTCTGCATGCGCGTATCGTTGAAAGCAGCGTGTATGGAGGAACATCGACGTTTGCCGTGTATGCAATTGTCGATGGGAACGATCCGGCGGTCCATCATTTCGGTGATGCGCTCATATTTTATCCTCCGAGCACGAGCATCGCGAATTTCGTCGCCGGAACGCTAATGCTGCCTCCTTCGCCCATTACGACCGGAGGCCTTGGTGTTCCCGTTGTCAACCAATATATTACGGCATTTGCAAATCCGTATGACAATCAGTCCGGATGGCATGCAAGCGACGAGTTTCATTGTTTATATCAATACGATCTCGGATCCGGGCTCTCGCCAGAATTCCCGTTGCTCATCGTGCGTGGCTCCGATGTTGCAGCGCTTATGGGGCCGTCGCCCGATCCGGCAAATCACGATACTCGACTCGTTCTGAACCAGACTTCCGGAGGAACGCTCGAAGAAGATCCCGCCGATAATTTTTATGTCGGGGCTGTCAATCAAATGGGCATACATGTCCACTGGCACGCGACCGACGACGCGACGTCCTCGACGGCACATTATTATGCCCGTGACACCGGAAGGTCTTTCGATGAAGTTATTGATGAGAACACCCTGGTCACCGATATTTGCACCGTGCGTAACGGGACCTCTCATGGAGGCACCGGTGGAGCGACAGTACTCCCCAATATAACGATGGCCATCTGGACCGACCCGAATTATGGGTTTTCGCTTACAGACCCGAACAGTGGACTCTATCAGCCACGCACGTATGGTTCCTTAACGACACCGGCGCTGATAGATAATCATGTTGGAATGCTGAACTTCCGAGACGAAAATGTCATCTTGAGTATTGGGGACGGCTCCAATCTCGTCCATGGAACGCCTGCTAACCTCACGAACGTACCGTATTTCTATTTCAACTTCTTAGGCGAGAACCGAGGCAGCACGCAAGGAGTCGTCGTGCATGGGACGTGGAATTATTATGGACTTGTTGCCGTGCACGATCCGACAACGCAAGCGGCAACACTCAATGCCTCGCCATTTACAAATGGGAGTTTACAGTGCGATGCATGCGGAACGAATATTGCCGTCTATCCACAAGAATCTGGTGGCGGCTTTATTCAAATTGGGAATTATTGGCAGGACGTGGAGGATGCAGGCGTCGATATGCCCGCTACGCTCATCGTCCATGCAGGAGCGAATTTTTTCTGCGGCGAATGGACATCGTTCTCGATAACTCCAGATGACAACGGGATTTCCGGAAATGTCGATGTGCTCTACGAGCCGAGTGTCTTTCCAATTCTGAACAGCACCTATTGGATTGACGAATCTCCGTCACCTGATTTTTTGAATTGTGATACTACTGGAATGTTAACTCTCGACGGAAAGACCGTCTTGCAACGAAGTTCCGCGGCGACATCCGTAACGGCCTCCACCTGGAGCTCCGGAGGCAACATCAGAGGACACATTCCGCTTCAATATAGCAAATGGTGGGATACGGGCGATGAGCTTTACACCGCAAACAATGTCATATTGTTCGTCGATAAAGCCTGGGACCAATCCGATCATTCGAGCGATCTAACCCACACGAAATTCGAAGCGGAAAACTTTACGTTTTATAATGTCGGGTCTCCGCATAATGGCACGGCCGAACTCCGATTCGGAAAACCCGATCCGGGCGCGTCCGATTTCGATGCCGGCGATGCTGCCAACGTTATTTTTAATGGCGGCCTCGCCGACGATATTGAAATTCACATGATCGATCCGGACGAGGAATCGGGATATGGATATTCGCCGCCCGTTATCGATTACACGATCGAGAACATGACCTTTAACGATCTCCGATCGTATACCATCCTCATCGAAAGCGATCAGGAACCGTATTATGAAATCCCATACGGACTTATTACGGTAGCGAATAATACCTTCAAATCGTTCGATCCAAACGTTGGCACGCCACTATTGGGACCCGGTGTACCAGAGGCTGTTCCTGTCTATGGAATTTATGTTCGAAACTTCAACTATGAAGGTTATTGGGATGGAAATATAGGCGAGATCGATATCACCGGAAACGAATTTACCACCGCGAATTGCTCCAACACCGTTGACGATGAAGACATTTCTCCCGACAATGCCGCCATTGCGCTTGAGAACACAACAGCCAATGTAGAAAGTAATACGATTACGGACCTCGGTTTTACGGACGGAATAAATATTATTTCGTTTGCTATAGGTGGCAGCCCAATTATAAATACACTTTCTTTAATCTGTAGCAACACAATCGAAAATTTGATTTCCGGTTGTAATTCACATGATGTAATTCTCAGGTCGGGAATTAATTCAAGCTATGGGGCCGGATACGTTAAATTAAACACCATAGCAGACAATGACATCGGGTATAATGCCTATGAGACTGACAAACCGAAATTAGTCTTTAATTCAATTGGAGATAATACGGTTGGAGATAATATTCATTACGGCATTGAAGTCGGTGATAATTCAACTGTTGATATGACGGGTGTTCATAGCGCAACATCCGGCGGCGATGACATTGCTGCTATAAACACCGTTCGGGGACCTTCTTCGGATATTAATAGCGTGCCTCCAGATCCCATATTAATTTTTGTGCAAGGTCCTTCTGCGGATGTGTTGCTCGGAAAACAAGTAAGCTGGTGGACGAATTGGGGCTTGAATAACCTCTTCGTTACTTCCTCGGGAAGTCCAGCGCCAATTATTGGCTCACTAATTAGCCTGTCTCTTGGTAATATCGATAATAATTTCTGGGGAACCGGCGTGGATCCTTCCATGTACGGTTCCTCGGGATGCAGTAATTGTATTTGGAACAGCGGTACTACAGTGAATGCGCAGGCCTCTGGGAGCCATACTCTTACTTACGCTGCCTCTTCAATTCATTCGCAGTCCAGTTTTTCTGACGTGACTTGCGGCACCGGTTGGGGCCAAATCGCTGACTTGAAATCGGGCAAAGAAAAAACCCAAAACACGCTCGACGATAGTTCGACAGCATGCCACGATAGGTATTGGACTGGTTACGAATACGCCAACAACTCGCAATGGCTACTGGCATACGATACGCTGACTAAATTCATCGAAACGTGCCCCCACGATCCAAATGCGCCCGGGGCTTTTGTAACGATTGCTACAGCAGATGCACATCTTGGACAAGACGACGAGACGCGCGCAAAATTTCTTAGCTGGTTAGAGTCCGTGCTCTATCTTAATACAACCGACCCCGAATACTTCTGTCAATGCGTAAGAGAAATTTCTGGGACTTTACCGCTCCCTCATGATACGAGTGCGGGTGCTACTTCTCGGGGGACAAATATCACTCTCGCTGTCTGGCAGTGGCTCCTACAAAATACGACATGCGATACTCCGCACCTTTGGAAGGATTATGAAGGAAGCCGCCTCACGCAACTCCAACAATGGCAGAACGACCCGACAGCCTATAAACTGGATACGACACTCAAACCACTCGACTCCCTTTCGCCCGGGCTTCTGGAACTTCTCGAAAAGCACTTCCTCTATGCCGATGTGCCCGATAATTTCACTGGGATAATATCGAACGCTTCGGCATATCCGAATCCAACCGGGGATGGAACGGTGCTGTCGTTCGGCATCTCGAAAGAAGCATACGTAAAAATCGACTTGTTCGATGTGCTGGGTCATGAGCTATCTCAGCCGGGATTCGAAAGCTTATTCGAGCCGGGCAATAAATCGGTGCCCATTTCGCTCGCGAGCCTTGCGCCGGGGACGTACTACGCCCGCATCGTCAGTGCTTACGGTGAAGTGCAGACCGTGAAATTGGTGAAGGAATGAAAACGGTTATTCTTATTGCACTCCTGCTGGCCGGAATCGTTCCGGCCGGCGGGTTCGCGCAAACTCCGAACGGTCGAGCGGGGACGCTCGACCTACGGGCTACGTCGCAAGCGATGCACGATGATAGCGTCCCTACAGGGTGCCAACTTTCATTTAATTGGGGTAATGCCTATATGCAAGCCGGTAAATATGCACAATCGTACGACACTCTTGCATTATTTATCCAAAATTGCTCTTCAAATCAATCGGTGCCGAACGCATTCGAAGATATGGCTACAGACGTTCAAAATGGGGCAATAGGTCCGTTCCCAGACTGTTTAGTAACGTTTCGACAGTGGCTGATCTCTGCTCTCGCCTGGAACCCGCATAATCCTGTCTATTTCTGTACCGATGTTCAAACGATTGAGGGGACGTTTGGAACGAATGACACCTCATGGACAAAAACTAATGCTGTGACAAATATGGGCCTGGCGGTAATTCGATGGCTCATTCAAAATCCACTGTGTGCTTCCATCGTGGGATATGATTCACTCCTTTACGACCGAAGTCGCGGTTCCCAGCGGGAGACGTGGATTAACTCTCAGGACACTTCCAAAGTGAAACTCGATACTACGCTCCCCTCGATGCACGATCTTGGCCTCGATAGTGTCCTGAAATATGCCGCTATGCTGGGTGTGCATGATGGCGTTACGAGCATCCTTTCGAATACGAGCGCATATCCGAATCCCACAGGCGAGGGAACAGTAATCTCCTTCGGCACGAGCAAAGAGGCGTATGTACATGTCGAACTCTTCGATGCCCTCGGTCACACGATGGGACGCGTTCCGTTCGAGAGCGTGATCGAGCCGGGTAACCACGAAGTTCCCATTTCGCTGCATGATCTTCCAAACAGCACATACTACGCTCGCATTCAAACGACCTACAGCGAAGTACAGACCGTGAAATTGGTGAAGGAATGAAAACGGTTCTTCTCATCGCGGTCCTGCTGGCCGGAATCGTTCCGGCCGGCGGGTTCGCGCAAATCGATCATGGAACCGATTCGAATCCCTCCGAAAAAAGAAGCTCTCAATCGATTCAGACGATGGATAGTTGCTCGAATATTCTTCCTCTGGTCGAGGTATGGGAGGAGCAAGAAGAAGATACGACGGCTTTCAATCGTTCGTTCGACACAATGCGATGGTATCTCACACATTGCTACGATCGGCCAGATCCGGCACGGGCCTTTGGCGATTTCAATCAATCCTTTGGCACTTCCACACGAATGAATACATTGGAGCAGCGTGTGGCAATTCGGCAATGGCTCATTTCCATTCGGTTTCTGAGTAATGTCGAGGACTGGTATTGCAGATGTATCGCAGCCGTTGCTGGAACCTATAATAATGATCTTCGCGCATCACGAGCGATTCTCCTGTTTCTCATCAACAATCCACGTTGTTCGCAATCTTCTGCTGAATTCATGTTTGACTATAATTCGGCGACCCAAAGCCAAAAGGCGACATGGGCTGACACCGTGAACGATCCGAACCATGCCGTTTGGGACTCGACGGTTCCCTCCTTGCACGACCTTGGCCTCGATTCGTTGCTTATGGATGCCTCTGCAGGTGTACATTCTGACGGAACTGGCGCACAAATTATACTGAACGCTCGCGTGACTGAAAATCCGTTCCCAGGCTCGACGAGTGTTTCGCTTTCGATCGGCCGCGAGGCGTACGTACGCATCGAAGTGTTCGATCTTGTTGGGCGCGCGGTGGAAAATGCCGGTTACGCTGGGGTTTTCGAAACCGGCTCGCGGGAAATTCCGCTCGATCTTTCGAACGCCGCTCCCGGCGCGTATTACGTCCGTATTTCGACCGCGAATAATGAAACGCGGACGATAAAGATCACGAAGGAATGAAAACGGTTCTTCTCATCGCGCTGCTGCTGGCTGGAATCGTTCCGGCCGGTGGGTTCGCGCAAACTCCGAACGGTCGAGCGGGGACGCTCGACCTACGCGCTTCGCCGGGATCGTATTACATTGTCGTCACGGTCGGGAGTTACAGCACTTCACTGGGCTACAGTGTCTATTAAAACATTTTATCCCGGAGTGGCTCGCGCCATTCCGGGCTTTTATATAAGAAGTTCAGAATGAAACGCTTAATAATCCTTTTTTTGATCGGCTTCAATATGCCGTTGCATGCCCAGTGGAGGAAAATTGCCGATTTCCCATATCCATGGGGCCTGGATACCCTTCAGGAGGTGGTGCAGGTCGTCTATTTTCTGGACCTCCCCGGACCGCCGAGAATTGGGTTTGTGGGAACCACTGCAGCGGTATATAAGACAATAGACGGCGGCCTGTCTTTTACGAAAGTATATGATTTCGGCCATTATTCGATGTTCGGAATAACGGATATTTGTTTTAAGGACAGCCTTGTCGGATGGTTTACTCTGTACGATGGTTCCGGGTCAATTGCGGATACGGCATGTTATCGCACCACGGATGGAGGTTCGACCTGGAGGCCTATAGAAATTCGCGGTTGTATCAATGGTGGCAATGCCCTTTCTTATAATAAATTGAAGGGTTATTTGCTATTGGGATTTGTAGATTCTGTTGGCCTCCTATCCGTCGATGATGGTAACCATTGGAAAGCCGTGACGACCGAAGGAATGGGCAGTGTATCGTTTTTCAATGATTCTGTGGAAATAGCAGCAGGGTATACGAATAATGATTCTGCATTATGGCTTGCTTATGTCACAATCAACGGGGGAATGAATTGGGATTCCGTTTCGGTCCCATCGCAAAACAATTTTTCAAAACCGCTCGCAATTCCAGGATCTTCGACCTGTTTCGTAGCGGATGGGGGTCGTATTATTATTCGCAGAAGCGACGATTACGGCAGGACCTGGCGAGTTTTAAAAGACTTCGGTCCCCCGCAAGACACCACAAAACCCGAACATCGAATCGCTCCTTCAGGAGATGGCATGATCGGCGGAGACCTTTCGAGACTCTATATTTTAACGGATTCTGGAATGTTGGTCTCGATGGATCAAGGAGTTACCTGGAAGTTGGAAAAAGGAAGTCCTGCGTATGCATCTTTCACTGGAAATCAAATTTTTTATTGTGCGAAAGGAATCACGATTGCCGGCTCGACCCGTGACGACCTTGCCCTTTTTTCTGGCGGTGGCCTCTGGGAAGAAATCTGGCCGCAATCGGGCGTGAGCGAAGAGGAACCATCTTCGAGCGGCCTCCGCGTTTTTCCGAATCCGGCAATGGGGAATATCAGTATTGAGTCGGCGTCCGGCGCGGTAACTATTTTCGATCCACTGGGGCGGAGCTATCCGCTCGTTGTGAAGGGCGCTTCGTTCGATGTCTCCTCGCTTGCTCCCGGCGTTTATTTCGTCAGCGATGGCCACAGCCGCGCGAAATTCGTGAAGGAGTAAGATGCGGGAAATTCTTATTCCGCCCGCATTCAAACCACCTACAACGAAGTACAGACCGTGAAATTGGTGAAGGAATGACCTGGCTTCCGAATGACCTGACCTCCGAATGAACTGGCTTCCCGGCAGATGACTTGCAACATCGAAAACCCCTCGCGCGAGGGGTTTTTTGTTTCAGGATTGCGAGCCGGTTATTCTTCGGTCTCTTCTTCCTCGGTGCGGATGACGGTCTGCGGCGCCTGTTCGACGGCGGCGGGGGCTCCGATAATACCGATCTTCATCGGGCTCATGAAGACGGTGTGGCCGCAGCCGTTACAGGTCATTGCCAGTAAGGGCTTGACCGATCCTTCGGTGGGGACGGCGCCGCCCACGAATTCACGGAGTTCGAAGATCGCGTCCTCTACTTGCCAGTTCCCCGTCCCACAGAGGGAGCAGGTGTGGCGCAGAACGTTCTGAAGATGAGCTTGAAATCGGGCACGGCCCTCGGCATTGAGTTGCATAATGGTAGATTAATATGATGAAAAGTCGCGCTGAGGGACGTTTGGCGGGCTGTAATAGTTTCCGAAGGGATGAGCAAACGATTTTCTATCGAGGAGCGGGTCCGCTGGTCCGACGTCGATCACGCCGGCATCATTTATTTCGGCAGTTACATCCGTTTTTTCGAGATCGCCGAGACGGAACTTTATCGCGAAATGGGGCTGCCCTATTCGGGCGCCTTCGAGGAGCTCGACGTCTATCCGGTCCGCGCGCAGTTCCATTCCGATTTTCATTCGCCGGCGTACCTGGACGACCTCCTGACGACCGAACTCTGGGTGAGCCACCTGGGCGCCAGCTCGATGACGTTTCGGTTCGAGATCGTCCGGACGCTCTCCACGAAAGGCACGGTCGATGAAGTGCTGGTGACCGGGCACTGCGTCCTCGTCACGGTCGATCGCGTTACGCTCCGGCCGCGGCGCATTCCGGAAAAACTTCGCCAGCGGCTCGAAGCCTATCTCTTCCCCGAGAATCAAATTCCATAAAAACTCTCCCCGGGATTCAACTCCGTAAAAATCTCCCCGAGATTCAAACTTCATAAAAATCCTGGGAGAAGCAATCTCCATTTCTGTGTGCGCATGGACCTGGCTGAAAGCGGCATCGAAGGTCGAGAAGTGTATGCGTAATTCTTAATTATTTCATGCCACGCAAAACGGAACTGCCTTTCGGTTTCGTGGCTTATGCAGTCTGCCGCCCGCCCTCCGTGAAATATGGCCACTGCCGGCGGCCACGAGCCATAATTTTCTATGTCTGAACCGATCAACGAACACTCCTCAGTTTCCGCATCGCCCGTCTCCACGCCGCAGGATTTCACGCCGCAGGATTTCACGCCGCAGGATTTCACGCCGCAGGATTTCACGCCGCAGGATCTCTCTGCTTCCGCCCAACATGGCGAAGCGTCCGATCCGGTCTCGAATGCCGTCACTTCCTCTGCGGATTCCGTCCCTGCCACTGCCGATTCTGTCTCAGCCACAGAACCTGAAATGACTTCGGGACCTTCGGCAACAGAAGATTCGAGCGAAGGCGGCACAACAGGCGAAACCGGCGCGGCAGAAAAGAAAGATCGGCCGCGCGATGCGTGGGAACCCGTTCGCGCGCGGATGCGCTCGAAGGGAACGGTCCAGGCGCGGGTCGTCAAATGGCAGCGCAACGGTCTTGAAATGGAGATCGAAGGCGAGATCGTGGAAGGGCATGCTTCGCTCCGGGCGTTCATGCCGAACGACCAGATCGACCGCGACCCGAACCGCAACGTTGCGAATTATTTCGGCAAAACGCTCCCGGTAAAGATCACCAATATAAAAGCGGCTCCGAGCGGCGCGGCCGTTCCGGAGATCACCGTCAGCCACCGGGCCGTACTCGAGGAGGAGATCCGCCTCGCCGGCAAGGAAGCCATCAAGCAATACAACGTGGGCGACGTGATCGATGCGAAAGTAAAGTCGTTCAGTCACGATAACGTCAATCTCGATCTTGGGCTCGGCATCGATGCGGTCATTCGCATGCAGGACCTTTCCTGGAAGCCGGTCTCGCATCCGTACGAAATTTTAAAGCGCGGCGAAACGGTACAGGCAAAGATCCTTTCGCTCGATCGCGGCCGCCGGCAAATGCGGCTCGGGATCAAGCAGCTCACCACCGATCCGGAGCTGGAACGATATTCGGAGTATGCATCGGGGCAGACGCATACCGCCAAAGTCGTTTCGATCAATAATTTCGGCGCCGAGGTCGAGCTGCCGAACGGCCTGATCGCGTTCCTTCCCCTTTCCGAAATTTCGTGGCAGCGGATCGGCTCCGTCGCCGATGCGCTCACGATCGCGGACGAGTTCGAAGTGAAGGTCCTCACGGTCACGCCGGAGAACAAGCGGATCACCGTGAGCCGCAAACAGCTCGTCGAGGACCCGTTGCGCGCGATCGAAAATACGTTCCGGGTCGGCACCGACCATGCGGGAACGATCAAGGAAGTGACCCGCGGCGGCCTCGTCGTGACGCTGGAGCACGGCGCGGAGGCCTTCATCCCGCGCCGAGAACTTTCGCACGACCGCATCGAGCGCCTCGAGGATGTCTTCAAAGCGGGCAAGCCGCTCGAAGGCCTGCGCGTGATCGAGTACGACCGCGGCCACCGAGGCGAAAGCCGCACCCAGCCGCGTATCACGATGTCCCTCATTGCGGCCGAACGCGAAGCCCAGCGCACGACGCTGCGCGACTATCGCGCCACGAGCAAAGCTTCGCGATACTCGCTTTCGGATTCCCTCGCCGCGCTCCGCGATAAACTCGCCAAGCAGGAGCAGGAAGCGGAATAAGCGTTTCTTACGGAAAGATTATCTCGGCGAGCAAGACCTGACCTCGCCGAATGGGTGCTTTTCCTTATTTTTAGCTCGCTCTTATCGAATCCAGGCCGTTTGGAGCACAATCCAAAGACTGTATTCTCACAGAATGCCAAATTTTACCCACATTTTACCAAAAGACCCTTGACTTTTGGGCGAAAGAATGCTATTATTACAGTCTATCGGGGAAGCATTTTGGAACCGGCGGGTGTTGCAATAAGGGAAGACTCGCCGAAAGCCAGATGCCGTGCTTTTGGCAGGTCAAAAAGGGCGAAAAATGAGTGTATTCGACGATTTTGATACTTTAGGGTTCGAGGGTGAGGATCCATTCGATGGCGATCCGAAGGAGCGGCGGGAGCGTCGAAAAAAGTATTTCGAAGAAGAGCTTAAACGCCACCGGGAGCAAAAACGCCGCCGGCTTTCGAACGAAAATGCGAACGAGTCCGGCCCTTCGGAAAAACTTCCGGGCGAAGAGACCGAGCCCCGCTTCCTCAATCCCGAAATTTTAGAAGAACTCGTCGATTACTGCATCGAGAACGCGAAGTTCGAGGAAGCGCTCGACTTTGCAATGCTGCTAACCGAGCGTGCGCCCTTCAATGGGGATGGCTGGCACCGCCGCGGAATGCTCGAAGCGCATCACGGCGAATTCGAAAAAGCGGTCGAGTCCTACGAACGCGCGCTGACGCTGAACCCGACGGACAACGAACTTCTCATCAACTATGGTGTCGCGCTCGATGGCGTGGGCCGTACGAAGGAAGCGCTCGAAATTTTCGACCGCACGCTTTCGGCCAATCCTTCGAACGACGAAGCACTCTTCAACAAAGGCATCTGCTTCGAAAAAGCCGAACGCTACAAGGAGGCCGTCGAGATCTTTCAGTATCTCAAGGACATCAAGGAATTTGGGAAGGACGCGTGGTACGAGCTCGGCTTCTGCTACGACTCGCTCGGCGAGCTCGAAAAGGCGCTCGCAGCATACGAAGCGCATTTGGACCTCGATCCCTATAATTTCAGCGCATGGTACAACCGTGGGATCATCCAGACCCAGATGGGAATGTACAACAAGGCGATCGAGAGCTACGAACTGGCCCTCGCGATCAAGGAAGAATTCCCTGCCGCGTGGTACAATCGTGGCAACGCGTATGCGAACTTAGGAAAGCTTTCCGAAGCGGTCGAGTCCTTCAAGGAGTGCCTCAAGCATGACGCCGAGGACGTCGGCGCCTGGCACAATCTCGGCAACGCGTATGAGGAACTGAAACGGTGGCGCGAAGCCATCCGGTGTTTTTCGCAGGCGCTGAAATTCGATCCCAAGCACGCCGAAAGCCTCTTCGGCCGCGGCTCCTGCTACGATGCGCTGGACCAGCACGCCAAGGCGCTCGAGGACTACGACGCCGCGCTCGCGATCAATAACCGCTATTCGGAACTCTGGTATGCCAAGGCCGATGCGCTCTTCAACTTAGGCCGTCACGAAGAGGCGATCATCGCGTATCGGATGGTGCTGCAACTGGCCGAGACCGATTTCGAGGCGTGGTTCGATTATGCCGAGACGCTCTACGAATTGAAGCGGTATAAGGAAGCGCTCTATGCCTACGAAGCCTCCACCGCGATCGAGCCGGGATGGTCCGAGCCGCACTATGGCCGTGCCCGGGTGCTCTATCTGCAGGGCGAACGGTTCGATGCGGCGGTCGAACTCCTGATCTCCGTCCGGCTGGACGCCGCGCGGCTGAAGCAATACGAGATCGAGTTCCCATTACTCCGCTCGGAAGCCGAATTCGCGGAATTCGATCTGCTGGTCCGGGCCAATCTCGCGAAACAATAAGTTCCGAAACCCGATCCCTTCGGGCGTTTACCGTTCGAGGACGACAAATTCGACGCGACGGTTCTCGGCGCGGCCTTCGTCCGTGGTGTTCGAAGCGATCGGTGTGGCCGTCCCATATCCTTTGGCCGTGATGCGTTCCGGCGCGATCCCGTGCTGGACCATGAAATCCCGAACGGCATTGGCGCGCCGCACGGAGAGTTCCATATTGTGCGCCGCCGTTCCGACCGAATCGGTATAGCCGGCGATCTCGACCTTTAAGGTGGGGACCGCTTTCATGAGTTCGACGGCGCGGTTGAGTTCCGGCGACGAAGCGGGCTGAAGATCGGCCTTATCGAAATCGAAGAAGACGAGCAGCCGGGTGCGCCCGCCGGAGGTGCCCGAGAGCGCAATATCGGGATGGCTGCGCAGAATGCGCCCGGCCGAATCGACCTCGAAATAGGCCGTGCCGAAGAGATATCCGTTCGCGTCCGCCGTGACCGAATATTTCCCCGCCCCGTTCACCCGTAAGCTATAATTCCCGTTGGAATCGGTCCGCGCGGTACCGATCACGGTATTGTTGGAAAGGTCGACCGCCGTGAGGTTCGCGGCAACGGGCTTGCCGGTCTTTGCGTCTATCACGCGGCCCGCCAGTCGGAATAATCCGTTCGAATCGCGCTTAGGAACGATCGTGGTCATCGAAAGCGAGTCTTTCCGGAGCGGAGGCGCCTGGACGATAGGAACGATCGGCGGTGGCAGCGGCGAAAACGGCAGCCGCACGCCGAGCGTCAAGGTCGCATACCACAGGTGTGGATACGTGATCGCCGGCAAATTGAAATAGGCGGTCGTCGCATTCAGGGCGTTCACGCCGTAGGCCTGGAGCGAGTAATCGTGCATCCATTCAGTAAGCGGAATACTGACGAGGAGTTCGATATCGAGCAGTACGTTCGAGGCGCCGATCCGCTCGACCCCGCCGACGCCCACGTCGATACCGGTACGGAGCGATGCAAAGGTATTGGTTAACGGTGTGCGCGGCTGGCTCAAACTATAGATGAAGGACTGCGTATGGACGTTCTGCCTTAGATACGAATTACCTCCGGTCAGCGACTGGTCGGCCGAGAAGCCATTCGCGAGGAGCGGTGCAATATCGGCACCGGCCGCCGCATAAAAACGATCGTTCAGGCGAACATGAGCGAGGAGGCCGAAATCGAGATTATACAGCGAGAGTGCGTAGGAACTCGTCGAATTGGCGGTCGCATTCGGTTTATAAGGATCGAGCTCGAGCGCATCCGACGATTGTGTTTGCGAAGTATGGTTGATCATGTAGCGCGCTTTGGCTTCAAGATCGAAATCGCCGCCCAATGGAACGGCGATCTTGATGCCTCCTACAAACCCGGCACCGATCCCTAAATTGGTAAACGGCAGATAGGTCCGGAGCGTGGCGTCGTTTGCGGGCCAGGGAACGGTTTGGTCCGGCACCGGAAGGGTCCAGATGAAATTATGCTGTCCGAAATAGGAGGTCCCCGTAATTCCGAGATCGATACCGGCATACGCAAAGCCGGTCGAAATCTTATTCGAGGGCGCGGGTCCTGGCGTTGAAGTTTGCGCGCGGAGGCAAACCGGCAGTGAGAGAGTAATAATGGCAACGGCGATCCGCGCGGTACGCGAGCTTTTCTGGTTCATATCAGAGCAAGACTCCAAACGAAACCGTTTATCGGTTAATACGGAACCGAGTTTTGGCGTTCCGTGTACTTAGTGCCCTTAGCAAATGAGGCGATCATTGGCGCGTTCATCTAGCGGCTAGGATACTGCCCTCTCAAGGCAGGTACACGGGTTCGATTCCCGTACGCGCTACAAAGATACGATAATTATTGGCCGTTTTCCAAAGAATGTACGGCCAGCTTTTGCCCGGAGCCCTGTTACTCCTGACATGACGATGGTGCCACGTTCTTTCCGGCCGAATTCGCTTCTCGTGCCTTTGCTCGTCATCAACGGCGCCCTCCTTGCCGTCATTTTCCTTATTCCATTTAATTCCGATCTCGACCTGTACCATGCGATGGGTCTCGAACTGGTACGCGGACGGCTTCCGTATGTGGGCTCCTGGGACCACAATTTTCCGGCGATCGTTTTCGTACACGCACTGTCGATTGCATTATTTGGCAAGGGATATATCGGGTTTCGAATTTTAGATCTTGCCGCGCATTTAGGGATTGCTCTCGTGCTCTATAAGATCGCGCTCCGGTATGCCAGCCCGCTCTTCGCCGCCGCCGGTGCGACCCTTAACACGCTCTATTATGTCGGCGGAAGCTTTTGGCTCGCCGGACAAAAAGATGGGTTCGCCGTTCTCACGATCGGGCTTGCGGTCCTGTTCTATTTTCGTTCCAAAGACCGTTCGGCGCGGTGGATGTTCTTCTCCGGCATAATGATGGGCCTCACGACCGCCTTTCGGCCGACGTATGGCCTTTTTTCTATCTCGATCGCGCTGCTCGCGTGGTTCGACCGGCAGGACCGGAACGCATTCCTATCGTTTATCGCCGGCCATGTAGCCTTCTGGGCGCTCGTCCTTTTGCCCTATGCCTTTACGCCGAACGGACTTTCACGCTTTTATTATTCGACGATCGTTTTTAATCTCGAGGTCTATGGCGGCGCACGCGCGCCCTATCGCGTGCTGGGCCTGCTTCGGCACCCGATGGTGCTCGCTGCCCTTCCGGCGCTCCTGCCGTTCTCGGAATGGTTCCGAAGGCGATGGCCGGAGGCGTATCGGCGGGTCCCCGGCTCCGAACGCTGGTTCGGTTTTTTCGCCCTTGCAAGCGCATGGCTCAGTATCTATGTGATGGGCAAGTACCTGGTCTATCATTTCGATCCATTCATGGCGGTCGTCGCCGTGTTCGCGGCACGTGGGATCGAAAAGCTCTATTATATTTTTCCCCTGCGCACGGTCCGCGTCCTGGCGATGGGAGCGATCGCCGCCTTCCTGGTACGAACGTTTTATCCGTTCGACCTTCTGCATACGCTCCGCTCGGTCCTCCGAACGCATGAAAGGCCGGTCCTGGAATCGGTGTGGCGCCGCGTAAAGAACGATTCCCTGTTCGGCCTTCGCGCCGAGGAGGAAGCCACGCGTTATCTCGAGTCCCATACGCAGGCCAACGATAAGATCGAAGTGTGCACGATCATGCCGGCGCTCCGCTGGCGCGTCGACCGCGAAGAGGCTTCGCCCTTTACCATTGCGCACCCGTACGCGATGCACCTCACCGGACATCCCTTTATTCCGTTCCAGGACTCGTGCCGCGCGGCATTTGCGGCGGCCCTTTCGACCGCGAAGCCGAAATACGTCCTGCTGGCGAACGACCCTTACGGAATGGAACTGTTCTCTTTGCGTTCGCCGGCCGAGGCCGTGATGGATATTCCTGCGGTGAAACAGATTTTGGACGCGGACTACCGGCTCGACACCACCATCGGACCGTATCTATATTTCAAGCGCATCGATGTTACGCATATCGCCCCGTGAAGGCTAAAGCATTCGCCGAATATCTTATCGTAACGGTCGCCGGGATGCTTTTTTTCTGGCCGCCGATCTGGCGCGCGGCCTGGAGCACCGATTATTTTCGTTCCGATTTTCCGCTCCATGCCCTCTTTGCCGAACACATGCAGGCACTTGGAACGATAACCGTTCCCCATTTTCTTTACGAAGGAAGCGCGATCCTGCTACGTTCTGTCTTCGGAGGTTCCATTACGGCCGCCGGCGCGTGGATCGCGGTATTCGCGGCCGGGGCGACGGTGACCGTAGTCTATGCATGGCTCAGAAAAGATTTTGGGATCGCCCCGTCCGCACTGTGTGCGTTCGCGTGCGCGCTGCTCGCGCCACTCAGCCTGTTCACCCCGCACCATTTGTATTTCGGCTATATCGGGCTCACGACGTATTTCAATCCGACGACGATCCTCTTGAAGCCGTTGGCGTTCGCCCATTTAGCATGCGTCATAACGCTGCTTACGAGCGACCGCCACCGCCGCTCCCTCGCCGTGGCGCTCTTCCTCCTGACCGTCCTTACGGGGATCGCCAAGCCGCATTATCTGATGTGCCTCCTTCCGGGCCTGGCCGGTTATTGCGCCATCAGGTGGAACGAAATTCGTAAAAAAATGGGCGTGGTCCTGTGTTCGATCGTTCTTCCGGCCGCCATCCTCCTGGCGTGGCAGTTTGCGTTTGTCTTTATCTGGGGATCTTCGGATTACGCGCGGAGCGCGTTCCTCTTTGCGCCCTTTGCCGGGATGCGGGAACATTCCCTGCACCTTGCGCCGAAATTATTAGCTTCGATTGCCCTGCCTGCGGCGATCCTCTGGTACCACCGAAGAACGGTCCTTCACCGGGCGGAACTTTTATTGCCGCTCCTGCTCGCGATCGTGGGACTGCTCTATTCGTACCTTTTGGTCGAAGCCGGGGAACGTGGCGGCTCCATGAACTTCATCCGCGCCGGTGAAATCTCGCTCTTTCTGCTCACCGTTTTTGCAGCGGTCTATCATATCCGTTATCTCCATACCCGCTATCTTGACGCGCGCCGTCCTGCGGAACGGAAATGGAAGTTCTCTTGGGGGCAGTGGGCGATCGCAATGCTCTTCCTGCTTTCGCTCGTGAGCGGCGCCCTACTATACGCCGCGGAGTGGTCCCAGCCGGGGCGGCTGCTTTAATCGATTCGATTTTTTAAGGGCGCGCGCTTGCCGGGAATTTAAGATCCCACTTACGCGGCCTCTTCCTCGAGCGTTTCAACGCCGACTTCACGCGCGGCATACTCCATCAGATCGCGCATGGTCGCGGGATCGAACGGAGACCGAAGCCCGGCGGCCTGGAAGATCGCAAGGACACTCAGCGTACCGCCCAATTCGCATAGTTTGAAATACGTATTCAGGGCTTTTTGATGGTCTTCGGCGTCCATCATTCCGAGCTGCATCGCCGCCGTTTGCGCGATCGCGTAGTCGATATAATAGAATGGCGTCGCAAAAATATGTCCCTGCGCATACCACCGAGCATAGAGGAACGGCTCATAGCCGCTATAATCGAAACCAGGCATATAAATGTCGGAGAACTCGACCCATTTCTCATCCCGCTCGCCGGGCGTTGCATCGGGGTTCTCATAGACCCAGTGCTGAAATTCATCGACCACGGCGATATAGCACATGAGGTAAACCGTATCGGCGATATGGTGGCGCCGGTATTTCCTGGCATCTTCCGGTTTAAAGAACCAATGCAGGTGTGGCAGCGCAAGAAATTCCATTCCCATGGAATGGATCTCCGCGGCATCGCTCGTGGGCCATCGAAGTTCGACGGCTTCGATCTTCTGGCTTTCCCATCCCTGGAAGGCATGCCCCATTTCATGCACGAGGGTCCCCACATCGCCTTCGTCACCCGTGGAGTTGCAGAAAATCGCCATGCGCTGCTCGTCCGGCCACATCGTGCAGAACGCGCCGGCCCGTTTGCCTTTGCGATTTTCGAGATCGATCAACCCTTCCTTTCGCATCCGAGTAAAATGATTGGCAAGCCGGGGAGAAATCTCCTGAAAAAGGTGCTCCGCATTCTCTAATTGCCGGTCGATCGGCGCAATACCGACGGGCAGCGTATAGGCCGGATGGTATCCGGCGTCCCACGGTTTCATCGTCGGAGTTCCCAATGCCCGGGCCTGCCCTTCGAGCAATTGCTTAAAGAGCGGCACCGCATACTCGTGGACCGATTCCCGAAATGCCTTTGCCTGCTCCGGGCCGTAGTCCGTTCGGCGCATGGTCTGGTATCCCAGAGGAATAAAATTCCCATGCCCCAAATTGCGGCCCATTTCATCGCGCAGCTTCACGAGTTTATCGAAAATACCGGCAAGTTCGTCGTGATGGTCGAGGAACCATTTACGGTATTCGAGCCAGGCCGCCTTGCGCGTTGCCGCATCGGAAGAATTCTGCAGGCCTCTCGCGCGGGCGAGCGTCATTGTTTCACCCTGGATGACCACTTCCCCGCTGCTGACGACCTTCTCATATCGATCGACGAGATCGTTGGCCTTTACGCGCAGATCGGAATTGACCGGTGCCAGCGGCTCGACGTTCGTCTCCAACGCATCGATAAGATACGGGCCGTACTTCTCGCCGATCGCTTTTTTGTGACGGCTCTTGAGGAACGCATCGAGCAGGACGGCGCTCCCATTCTCGAGCGCGGGGGTCGCCTCTTCACGATAATATCGTTCGGCTTCATCCCAGGCCGGATTGGCCATATCCCGCGCATGCTCATAATTGATACGGCTGCCTTCCCCCGAGGCATAGCTTCCGAGCGCATTCCAGTCGCGATACAGTTCGAGCCACAACGTTGGCGAATCAGAAGCTTCGGCCGCCGGAATACGATCGACCAACTTTGCAAATTCTGCTTCGATAAATTCTTTCGTCAGTTTTTTCGGACGATTGGGATAGTGCTGATAGTTCATATGTTGAATTATTACAAGAGTCCGACAAGAGGCTTCAGAAAGGTTGAAAACACCCGTAACGCGAAAAAAAGTTGACCGTCGGAAGCCTTTTTATTGCCAAAAAATTGCACTGGGAAGACGCAACAATCGGAGCGCCAACACGGTTATATGGCGCTACAGCCTTTAGGCGGTTACCGCCGGTCACTCCAATTCCTGCATGCGTTCTTTTTTCGTAGCACTGGTTTTTTTTCTCGCCTCGCTCCCCGCCTTCGCGCAAACGCCCGGTGAAGTACCGCCTTCCGGCGCGCCCCGTGAGCAGCAATACACCGTGCTCGGCATATCGATCGCGGGAAATCGCTCCGGTGACGCCCAGACGATCATTGGCGAAAGCGGACTCTATAAAGGCCAGGTCCTGACACTGCCCAGCGACGCCATTCGCAACGCGATCCACCAGCTCTGGGACATGGGCCTTTTTTCGAACGTCAATGTTATCGTCGAAAAAGAGGTCCCCCAGTCCGACGGCACGATCGGGCTGTTTCTCGGCATTCGTGTAACCGAACTTCCGCGGCTTAACAAATATTCGATCGTCGGAAATAAAGAGCTCAAGACGGCGGACATCGAAAAGGCGTTATCGATGCACGAGGGCGATTACGTCCGCCCATGGGAACTCGAGGCGGGCCGAGAGCGCGTCAAGGCGCTGTATGAAAAAGAGGGCTATCACTTCGCAACGATCGCGATCGCACACGTTCCGACCGCCGATTCGAGCAAAGTCGATCTCACCTTTACGATCAACGAAGGCAAGGAAATGGTCGTCCGCCATATCGACTTTGTCGGCAACGACAAAGTCTCCTCCGGCGACCTGCGGAGCGCCATGGACGACACCAAAGAAAAGAAATGGTGGAATATCTTTTCCAGCGGGACCTTCGACGAAGCGAAATATGAAGAGGACAAGAAGAAGCTCGTCGATTATTATCATTCCAAGGGGTATCGCGATGCGCAGATCCAGAGCGATTCGGTCTGGACGACCGGCGAGAATAATCTCGATATTCTGATCCATGTCTATGAAGGCCCGCAGTATCACGTCCGTAATATCGCCGTCGTCGGTTCGGAGGTCTTTACGCCCGAGGAAATTATTTCCCATTTAGGATTTCGCAAGGGCGATATTTACGATATGGTCCGGATGGAGACCAACCTTCACGGACCCACCCAGGACTTTACCGATGTCGGATCGCTGTACTACGATCGCGGTTACCTTGCGAACCTTAACAAGGAAGAGACGGTCGTTCCCGGAGATTCGGTCGATATCGTGATCCGCGTTCAGGAAGGCAAAGAGCACTATTTCCGGTATGTAGACGTCAAAGGCAACACCAAGACGAAAGACTATGTGATCCGTCGGGAGCTTTTCACTCGGCCCGGAGATGCGTTCAGTCGGTCCGCGATCATTCGTTCAATGCGCCAGCTTGCCGCGCTCAACTATTTCAATCAGGAAAAGCTCGCGCCCGAAGTCTATCCCCAGCCCGATGTCACGGCGGTCGATATTACCTATAACGTGGAGGAACGTTCCAGCGATACGTTCAACGCGTCTGTCGGCTATGGTGGCGTCCTGGGATTTACCGGATCGGTCGGCGTCTCTTTCAATAATTTCGATATTACCGACCCGCTCCACGGCGGCGGCGGCGAAGTCGTCTCCGTTTCGGCCCAGATCGGGCAGCAGGCGTATCGAACGCTCTCGTTAAGTTTTAACGAGCCCTGGCTGAACCAGACTCCGACGTCACTCGGGTTCCAGGTCTATACCAGCCATTCGGAATACATCGACACGACCGACCAGACCGGTGCGACGCTTTCGCTGGGGCGCCGCGTGCGGTGGCCGGACGATTTCTTCCGTATCGACTGGTCGCTCTCGTACACGCATTCGAACATCATTGGCGGCGGCGGGCTTTACGTTCCCGGTATCCACGATGAGACGGCCGTTCAGCAGGTCATCTCACGGACCTCTACCGATAACCCGATCTTTCCGACGACCGGATCCGAATTCGCGCTCCTGACGCGCCTTGCGTATCTGCCGCTGACCTCCATCGCGCCGAACCAACCGGCAAACTATTATCGCAACGGACTTACGATGAAGTTTTACACGCCGATGCTCACCATTGGCGGGCAGAATAAACTCGTCCTAATGACGATGGCGGATGTCGGACAAATGGGCGGCCTTTCGAACGAACCCTACGTCCCGCCTACGGAACTTTTCGTGATGGGCGGCAGCGGGCTCGCCAGCGGGATTTCCAGTATTCCGCTCCGAGGCTATCAGGACGCGACGATCGGAGTGCAGAAAGGAAAATCGACGACCACGCTCTACGCGCCGGGCGGCGAAGCCTACGCCCATTACGTTGCGGAACTTCGATTCATCGTCAGCCTGGAACCGATCCCGATCTATTTCTTGGGTTTTGCGGAAGCCGGTAATGTGTGGGCCGATTTTTCGCATGCCGATCTCTTCGACTTAAAACGTTCGCTCGGCGTCGGCGCTCGCGTACAAGTTCCCGCCGTCGGTCTTATCGGCGTCGACTTCGGTTATGGCTTCGATCCTGTCGGCGTCTTTGGCTCGCCCAGCGGCTGGCAGACGCACTTCCAGTTCGGCCGAGGATTTTAAGGTCGGGCAGAGGATCAAGGTAGGGCAACGATACATTCGGCAGACTCACGCCCTATTCTGTCAGATCCTCGTCTATTCTATAAGAAAGCCCCTGATAACGCACCGAAATGGGAACGGATATGCCCAATTTCAGAGTTGTACTAAATCTTGGATTCTACGTCTTTGCTGGCTGAAAGATATCGCTTCCGGGTTTAGGGATAAAGAAGCGTTTCTGTTTAATCGCTCTCTCGGCAGCCAACAAGGCAATTTTAACACAGACAGGACGCAATTTTGGCAACGAAAACCGCGACAAAACCGACGCGCGCCCGGACTCGCCGGCGCTCGAAATACATCACCGGGCTCATGCTCTGTTCGGAATGTACGCGTACAGCGCGCAAAGAGATTGTTGGTGAAGCTCGAACAAAGCTCGCCGGTGAAGAGCCGCAGCCTATTGACCGTCAGGCCGAAGAGCCCATTCCCGAGAATTTATGGGTCCGATGCACGAAATGTCATAATACGATGCTCGTGAATCTGGCCGCGCTCATGAACGAAAAGCCGAAAACGCATTCGACCCTTACGGCAGCCGAATGCACCCCTTATTCCCCGAGCCGGATCTACGCCATTGGCGAAGCGATCTATCATAAGGACTGGGACGACGTCGGCACGGTCATCGGCAAGGAAGTGACGGCCAGCGGCCGCAACGCGGTCCTCGTCCATTTCGAAAAAACGGGCGAACGGAAATTATTGGAGAACTTTCAGGCGCAATAGGCCGTTTTTTGCGTCCCATATTATTTGAAATCAGACACAGGAGATTTAGCAGAACGTGGTAGGAATTATCGTCCAGGAGCATGAACCGATCGATCGGGCGCTCCGCCGCTTTAAAAAGAAATACGAACGCGCCGGTATCCTGAAGGAGTACCGCCGCCGGACCTTTTTTGAAAAACCGTCTGTCAAAAACAAGATGCTCCGCCAACGCGCCGCGCGCCGGCAGTTGCGAATTCAGGAAGAGCAGGCATAGCGCCCTGCCGTATGTAAGTTTGAAACCCTCTTTGAGATATCGGAGAGGGTTTTTCTTTGGAATCTGTCAAAAATCACAACATTAATTTGTAAATGTCTCGATTCTGAGGTTTCACTGCCCTTTTTACCTGTATGGCCCATTCGACAGATAATGAATTCGGCCAAAATGCTCCAATTAAGAGGAGTTTCCAAGTTTTTTGGGTGTGCTGTGTGAATTCTATGTAACTTTTGGTGTTCTGTGGTGTCTTACAAGTGCGTGCTCCATCGTGAGCATAAACTTTGTTTCCGTCGATTTTTAATCCGTCGATGAATACCGTCGATAAAATTGACCTTGCTTTGCCACGATAAGGTCGTATTGTTCACCGTCAAAACTAATGAATATGAATACTTGGAACCGATTCTTTCGGGCTACCCTGGTAGCAGCCTTTGCATTCGCTTTTCTGGCGGGTACCTCAAGTACCAACGCCGTTGCTCAAACCGTCACACTCTTAGGCCCGGAAGATTTTTCCTCCGGTGTTCCTCCGTCGAACTGGAATGAACCCACGGGGTCCTGGTACCAGAATTCGAGCGGCTATAACGGAGAGTACGCCGCCGACTGCGATGACTACGATTACTTTTTCGAGACGGACGGCCCGCTCTCCACTCCATCGGTCGATGCCAGTTCCTACGCGAGCGACCAGGATTCCGTGTGGGTCGATTTCGACTTTTTCTGGGAGTACAATGCTTACGTTAGCAATGGTGCCGATACCTGGCAGGTCCTGGCCGGCAATGAGGTCATTCAGTCCGGCACCGAAAGCGACCTGTACACCTGGTACAATCCCAATGATTATAGCTGGGATAATATTCAAACGGACCCGTCCTATTGGGTGCACTATCATCTTTTAGTTCCTGTCGCCGACCGGACGTCGGCGTTGCAGCTCGGCTTCCAGGTCATTCCGGGCTGGGGTTGCTCGAATGCCGCGATCGACAATGTCACGATCACGGCGTTTAGCGTACCTCCGGCGGAATTTTCGCTTCAACCCAAATCCCTCAATTTTGGGAGCGCGACGCCGGACTCTCCGGATACGCTGTGTGTGACCGCGTCAAGTATCGGAGTTGCGAATTTGCACATCACGGGAGTTACCCTTTCGGGTTCGAGTGCATACTCGATCGTCAACGGTCCTGCCGTCGGCGATAGCATCGTCTCCGGTAATTCCGGTTCCTTCTGCATTCAATTCAAGCCTACCGCTTCGGGATTACAGTCGGGAATGCTTTCTATTGCGACCGATGCACGCGATTCGAGCACGCAAACGGTATCGCTCACTGGCATTGGTGCCGTCCCCGACGTATCGTATGGCGTCTCGAGTTTATTCCGTGGCGTTGCGGTCCCCTTAGGCGATACTTCCGGGACCCTTTATATTCCGGTAAGCTCGACGGGTGCCGGGCCATTGCGGATCAACAATATTTATTTTACCGGGTTGAATGCGAATGATTATTTCGTTTCGCGATTCCCGACGAATCCGATCCAACCCGGCATGAACGATTCGATCGGCATTCGATTCGCGCCGACGATCGAAGGCCGGCCCGATGCGCATGTCGTCATCGCTTCCGACGCGGCGAATCTTCCGAGCGATACGATCCCGCTGTTTGGAGTCGGAACGCTCCCGCGCTTAGTCATCACCGTTCCTCCGCCGGGAACCGGGAATACGGTCATGTTCGATTCGGTCGCTCTCGGCGATTCGGTCTGCCAGACGATCACGCTGATGAACCCGGGAACGGATACCTTGCGGATCACAAACCAGGTAATGACCTCCCGCGATTACGATTTTTCGTTCTATGCACTCACCGGGTCCGACACGATGATCCTTCCGGGTGCGTCGAAATTAGTGAACGTCTGCTTCAAGCCCCTTCGAAGTGGCACGCGTGAAGCCACGCTTCGTTTTTATACGAATATTCCTTCCACCTTCGAGGAGCCCAGCCGCGATACGAGTCAATTCCAGATCAACATTACCGGGGTTGGCGTGCCCTATGGTCATTTGACCTTCAACGGCCAATTGATCGATACGGCGGAAGTCGGGAAATCGAATTGCCTGACAGAGACGCTGACGAACAACGGCCAGGCGGACCTGACCGTCTCGAGCGTCGGAATCACAGGACCGAATGCCTCTGCGTTTAGCCTGACCGGAATAACCACACCGTTCACACTCGCGGCCGGCCAGAGCCAAAACGTCACGTTGTGCTTTATGCCGACCGCGCGCGGAGTGCAGTTCGATACGATGCTATTCGCCGGCTCGACGGCAGACAAATCGCTTTCGCAGGCGATCCTGCTCGAGGGAATCGGTGTGTCTGCCTGTGTCTCTGCCGATTCTGTCGCAACGTTTGGAATTACCGGCATGACCGCCGTCGGCGCGATGGATACATCGTGTATCACGGTGAGCAATTGCGGAGATATTCCTGCTACGTACACCGCGGCCGCACCGGTCGGAGCCGCATATACGCTGCTTGCCCCGATGACGAGTGCAGAAATCGCTCCGGGTGGATCGACACAGTTCTGCGTGACCTTCTCGCCGACTTCGATCGGCGCATCGAACGGCAGCATTACGATCACGGGCGGACCGAATCCCGTGAACGTCAGTCTGGCCGGTGTCGGTGCAGGCGTTGCCGCGAGTGCCGTAAACGCTCTGAACGGACCGGTCGCAGTCGGAACGCGCGATACCTTCGCCGTAACGATTACCAATAACGGGAACATCCCGTGGACACCCGGGACCCCGACAATCAGCGGCGGCAATGCTGCGGACTTTGAGATTGCGGGCGTGCCCACGTTAAGCCCGACTACGATCCCGGCCGGCGGTACCGGGACGCTCTCGATCTCGTTCTGCCCGAGCATGGCCGGTCCGGAATCGATCGTGCTATCGTTCCCGGGCGAAAATCCAGTTCCCGTCTCCGGAGCCTTTACCTATACGATCGATGCCATCGGTGCCGCCAACAGCGTGACTGAGAAAACGGCGCAGGATGGCTTCGAGCTCGGACAAAGCTTCCCGAACCCGACCAATGGCGCCACGAATCTGAACGTCACGCTGCCCCATCAGGCCGCGGTTCGGATCGATCTGGTCGATGCCACCGGAGCGTTCGTGCGCAATGCGTTCAGCGGTACGTTGGCGGCCGGAACGCAGTCCATTCGGATCGATGCAAAAGGCCTCGCGGGTGGAACGTATTTCTTCACGATGACGAGCGGCGATGTCCAGCTCTCGCGGCAATTCATCGTGATCAAGTAATCGACCGTTATCGATTTCACAAGCCCCTCGTTTCCCGAGGGGCTTTTTTTATTTATGGGTGAAGATTTATGGGTAAAGAATTGAGGCAAAATCGTGTTGTATCCCGACCGAATGGCTTTTACCGAATTCGACCGAGCGATGATGCGGCGGGCCCTGGCGTTGGCGGAGCAGGGTCGCGGCTATGTCAGCCCAAATCCGCTCGTCGGATGTGTCATCGTAAATTCGGAAGGCGAAGTGATGGGGGAAGGCCTGCATCTTCGCTTTGGCGGCCCGCACGCGGAAGCGAATGCCGTGGCCGATGCCGAAGCAAAGGGACATTCGCTCTCGGGAGCGACGGTCTATGTGACGCTCGAACCACATGCCCACGAAAGCAAGACGCCGCCGTGCACGAAAGTCCTGATCGAAAAAGGAATTGCAAAATGTGTCGTTGCCATGGAAGACCCGAATCCGAAAGTAAGCGGAGCAGGCATTCGCGAACTCGGAGCGGCCGGGATCGAAGTGCAAGCCGGATTACTGGAGGCGGAGGCGCGGGAACTGAATCGTTTTTTTATAAAGCACATTTCGACCGGCGTTCCCTTCGTCACGCTCAAACTGGGGCTTTCCATCGATGGAAGATCGGCGCTCGGGAATGGCACTTCGAAATGGATCACCTCGGAAGCTTCGCGCGCGAAAGTACATGAATTACGGGCGGAGCACGACGCCGTCCTGGTCGGCACTCGGACGGCTTCGATGGACGATCCGGCCCTTACCGTCCGTTTCGTAAACGGCCGGCAACCCCTTCGGATCGTGCTCGATGCCCGGCTCGAATTACGTCGAAGTTTAAAGTTGTTTTCGGACGAGCACGCATCACGAACGATCGTGCTGACGTCGGCAACTGCAGCCGAAAAAGATGGCGCCTGGTTCCGGGAGCGAAATATTGAACTGATCGAGGTTGAAAAGATCGACGGCGCCATCGATCTTAAGGGATCCCTCGCGCGCCTCGGTGCGCGGGGCGTTGGAAGCGTACTGGTAGAGTCGGGGGGAACATTAGCGGCAAGTTTTGTTAAAGAGCGTTTGTTCGATGAACTCATTGTCTTTTATGGGCCGCTCGTGCTTGGAAGCGATGCATTGCCGGCCGTGGGGCCGCTTCATCTTACCGATCTCTCTCACGGTGCTCGCCTTTCGCTCTTCCATTTCGAACGAATGGAAGGCACGGACGACCTTATGATGCGGTTTCGACCTTCAAAGAACAGCTAAACCCTTCAAAGAACAGCTAAACGTGGTTCGAATCTCTTTCCTTTTTTGAATTTTAATAATTATGCTTATCTCGATGACCGGCTTTGGCCGCGGAGAAATAACTCGAACGCTCGAGTCCGGTGCGACGATTACGGTAACCGCTGAAATTCGGAGCGTGAACTCCCGCTTTATCGAAATTGCGGTCCGGTTGCCCCGCACGCTTGCGGAACGCGAGCTCGAATGCCGCGAAGTTTTGCGCAAACGGCTCGAACGCGGAAAGATCTCGCTCAATCTCTCGGTCGATCGCCAGGGCACGGAGGAAATACCGCTGACGGTGAACGAGCCAGTCGCAAAAGCATACTTTAATTTGCTGGACCAGCTCCGCACCGCGACCGGCCTCACGGCCGAAATTCAACTTCGGGACCTGACCTCCTTTGGCGATATTTTTACCGCGGAAGACCGGGCCTCTTCCGTAGCGGCGATCGAGTGGGAACTCACCCAGCAGGCCATCGCGAGCGCCATCGAACAGCTCAACGCCATGCGTACCTCCGAAGGGAGCGAACTCGAGCGCGATCTTCGCACCCGATTGACGACCATGGAAACCCGCACGAATGAGATCGAGCGCCTTTCCGCCGAAACGGCAAAAGAAGAATACAATAATCTCAAGGAACGGATCCTCGAGCTGACGAAGGATAGCCAGGTGCTGAACGATCAGCGGCTCGAACTGGAAGTTGCGATGATCGCCGAACGGCTCGACATTACGGAAGAGCTCGTTCGATTCCGATCCCATCTCAAGTTCTTTCTCGAAGCCATGGGAAGCACCGAGGCGGCGGGACGAAAATTGAATTTCATTTTGCAGGAAATGAACCGAGAAGTAAATACGATGGGATCGAAAACGAACTCGGCCGACGTGGCACATCACGTCGTCTATATTAAGCAGGAGCTCGAAAAAATGCGCGAGCAGGTCCAGAACATCGAATGATCGTACCCGTCCTCCTTTTTGTTTTTTCTGCGCTTGCGCCGCACCGAGCGGTCCGTTCGGCGGACGATTCGATCTTCGCCGCTCGAATGGCGACCGCGAAAGCGGAACGGCTGGATACGCTCCCGATCGGCGAACGCATCGTCGCGATGGGACGGCTGTTCGTAGGAACGCCGTACGTCGCCGGAACTTTGGATTCCAGCGCCGGGCCCGAACGACTCGTTACGGACCTTCGAGGGTTCGATTGTGTGACGTTTTACGAGAACATGCTCGCGCTTGCGCGCATCGTTCGAGAGTACCGCTCGCCGACCGTCAGGAATTTTCAGGACGAACTCACCTATTTGCGATACCGGAACGGCCGCATCGCCGGATATCACTCGCGGCTGCATTACTCGATCGACTATTTTTATAATAACGAACAAAAAGGCGTTCTGAAAGTCATGACTCGCGAAATCGGCGGTAGCGATGCGATCCTGGATACCCGCGCGATCCATTTCATGACCGAGCATCGCGCCCTCTACAAGCCGCTGGTCAACGACCCGGCCGAATTCGCAGCGATGCTCGAAATCGAGAACGATATCCATGCCCGAAAAGCGTTCTATTATATTCCAAAACAGGACGTTGCCGCGGTAGAAGCCGGCATTCAAACGGGCGACATTCTTGGGATCACAACGAATGTTCCCGGGCTCGACTGTTCGCATACCGGGATCGCGGTCCGCTTATCGGATGGCCGGATTCATTTTATGCACGCCTCCAGCTTACAAGGTGAAGTTATTATCAGTGAAGAACCGCTGGCCGATTATTTGACTCATAGTTCGCATCAAACCGGGATCATTATCAATCGGCCCCTCGAGGTAACGCCTCGTCATTCTTCGTAACGCTATGGTAACGAGAAAAGAAGTGGAACATATTGCCGGCCTGGCCCGGCTCGAATTCGATCCGAACGAATTAGAATCGCTCACGACGGAACTGAATGCGGTCCTTGGTTATATCGACCAATTAAAGGAAGCCGACGTATTGAACGTCGCGCCGCTCGAAAATTTGAATGAGTCGATCGAAACGCCGGTCCTTCGAAGCGACGAAGTAAAGCCCTCGCTCCCGGTCGAGACCGCGCTCCGGAACGCTCCCAAAGCCGCCGACCAATACTTCCTGGTCCCCAAGGTCCTGGCCCAGGACGTTAAAGCGTACGTCGAGCGCGACATCGTGGGCGACGAAGAAGAAGAATTATAAGGTCCGATAGCGTTTGCACTCGATGGCCCGGTCCCAATGCTGGATCGAGGCCTCCTGTTCGGATTCCGTCAGTGTCAGGAGCGAGATCGGTAAGTGCTGGAGCCACGCCGCTTCGAGATCGACGAGGGAACTTCCAAAGAACGTTCGAAACGTTTCGTTGCCGATGGGATCGTTGCTCTTCGAGAAGTGGATGACCCGGTCGTCGCTGAAGGTATCGCCAAGATAGAGCATGAAGGCACCCGCCAGGACGATTTGATCGGTCGTCAGGGTATGTGCAGCGGTCTCCCATACTCGGAGCAGGAACGAGGAGCCATCGGCGTTCGCGTGCTCCTTATACAGATAATGGGCGATGACATCGGCTTCCGCGCCGTAAAACGGGAAGGTCGTGTCGTGCGTCGCCAGTCGTTCGCTGAGGAAAATGCTGAAGGCCTCTTCGAGGACCGCCCATCCGGGGGTTCGGTCGTAGTGCCGCGCATACCGCACCGTCCGCATGGCGTGGGTCAGCAGCTCGACGAGTTCCGCGTAGATCGGTTGGGAACCCGTTTCCGCGAGATAGACGGCCCGCTCTTCGGAATTAAAATGAGACTGGATGCTTCGTCCCAACAACGAACTCGCGCGTTGGTCCATCGCATAGACCTGCAGCCGGTCTGGGAATGATTCGTGCGTAAAATGAAAAATCCGGCTATAGGCCGCTTCCATCGACTCGATCAGGTGCTGCACGGCCGGTACCGCGAACGCGGTCCGATCGTAGCTCACGTCGAAATGAGGGCTCGTTCTTCGTTCCCACTGGATGCGGGCCCGCAGTTCGTGATCGGTGATCGGTAATTGCGGTTTTCGGGTAATAACGCGAGCCGATCGTTCGGGAAGGATCGGAACTCCGGAAGCGCTACGATCGATCGTACCGCGAGGACCCTCTGATAATTCCGAAGCGCCGATGTTTGGAAACGTATTCTCAACCGTGCTTATCATACGCCACCTTGTTCTTTTGGCCACGGCGGCCACATGTGTCCGTCTTACATGGACGTATAATATAACAAAAAATAGGAAATGAATCTTAAAAACCGTATTTCGGCCCTGCTTCGGTCTTTTTCAGCGTTGCTTCGGTCTTTTTCGGCGTTGCTGACTATTATTTCAGGGAATTGCATGCCGAATTCCCTGTTTTTCGGTGAACCCATCGATTCCTTGTGTTCGGTGCGCGAACCCATCCATGAAGAAACCGGCTATTCCAGAGTTTTTCGGTCGTACTCGTGACGAGTTGCGAGAACTGCTGGCGTCCGATCTTTTCGATGCGGAATCGTATCGCTCCGATCAGGTCTATGAATGGCTGTACGCCCGGCGAGCAAGAGAGTTCTCCGAAATGACGAGCCTTCCTCGTCCGTTGCAATCGAAGCTTGCCGCTCGATATACGATCCCAACGCTCGGCATCCGTCACGTTTCGGAGAGCAGGGATGGAACGAAAAAATTTCTGTTCACGCTCGAAGATGGCCGGTCCATCGAGACGGTCCTGATTCCCAGTGAGATGCGGACCGAGCGTTCGCGCCAGCGAAAGACCCTGTGTGTTTCCACGCAGGTCGGGTGTCCGCTCGATTGTAAATTTTGCGCGACGGCTTCGTTAAAGCTAAAGCGAAACCTGACCACGGCGGAAATACTGCTCCAGATTTTCGAAGTCGAGCGCACGACCCGCGAGACGATCACGAACCTCGTCTTCATGGGCATGGGCGAGCCCATGTTGAATTATGAGAATGTGGTGCGGGCGCTACGGATCATTACCGATCCCAGAACAGAAATGCTGGGCAAACGGAGGGTCACCGTTTCGACGAGCGGACTGCCGGATGAGATCCGTGCTTTTGCCCGGGAAGGGCTTAACGTAAAACTTGCCCTGAGCTTGCATGCCACGACGGACACGCTCCGGACGCGACTGATGCCGATCAATAAAAAATATCCTCTCCCCACGGTGCTCGCGGCCATAGAAGACTACTATAAGATCACGAAACAGCCGGTAACGTACGAATATATTTTATTCGAAGGATTGAACGACACACCCAGCGATGCCGCCCGGCTCGCGAAGATCGCTCGCCGGGTTCCCAGCCGCGTGAACGTTATTCCCTTTCACCCCATCGACTTTACGCACCCGACCGGCGTCTCCCGGGAATTACGCCCGGCTTCGGAGGCGAACTTTCGGGACTTTCTTTCGATGCTCCGTAATGCGGGGGTTTCGGTCTTCATTCGATCGAGCTCCGGAAAAGATATCGAAGCGGCGTGCGGCCAGTTGGCCCTGGCCGAGCTTCCGCCTACCGCGGGAACCCAAAAACCCATCGAACTGACGTTCAGCGCAGAATAACGACCGCGCCTTCGGCGTGATAATCGAGACTCGAAAGCCGATACACATAGCGCCCCGGCGGCAAATCCGAAAGATCGAGTTGTAGCGTATGCGCGCCGGCGGTTCCCGTTCCGGCATCGACCTGCTTCACCACTTCGCCAATCGAATTATAAAAAACGATGGTCACCGGGCCGTCCAGGCCGAGCGTGAACGGAAGGCGCGCTCGGTCGGGCGTCGGGTTGGGAACGATCGCATTGACTCCGTAGGGGCCCGCGAGGGTCACTCCATGCAGTGGGCCGCTGCAATCGACTTCGGAGAACGCCCCGTTGCTCGCCGCCTGGGTGGCGATGGGAACACCGGCGACCGTAATATAGCTGAGCGGCGTTGGGCCGAGCAGCGCTTCGGTATATAACCGCAGCACGGTCCCGGACGTAAAACTCGTCATCGGAACGGCGACTTCGACCGTATGATCGTTTAGCCGGGTGAACCTCGAAACGGGGACTTGCTTTTGTCCGGCATCCGCCCCCAACATTCGGACCATTTCGGGATCGAAATGGAAGTCCAGCACGAGGCTGTCGGCATCGATCATCGAGAGTCGAACACCCGAGATCGAAACCGGAATCGTATCGATCTCGCCGGGCTCCGTCGTGATCGAGGCAACGGTATAGCCGAAGCTGGGGCCGGTCCCGGCCGGATAAATTCCAGTTCCCGACAGGGCGACGGAGAGGACACTGTCGCGGTACGACGTATGAAACGCGAGCGTTCCGGTCACCTGCCGGGCGCGCGCGGGAGTAAACGTGACCGTATCGAAGAGCGTATCGCCCGGAAGGATCGGTTCGTTCGGGGCAATGGGACTGGCCGAAAATACCGGATTCGAGATCGCGATCGAGTTGATGTACAACGGATACTCGCCAAGGTTCCTGATCTGGACGGGCTCGCATTGGAAGGAACTTCCGAGCACTATCGCGGGAAACGGGATCGAATCCGGACTGATCCATGGATGGGCCTCGACCCCACGGCCGACGAGCGGTACGGAGATAGAATCGGCTCCGGAGTATAGGACCAACTCGCCCGTATCGGACTGTTCGAGCCTTGCCTGGTACGTGACCGTAAGCTTGACGGTATCGTGGCCGTTCGCGATCGAATGGGGTAAGATCGCATCGCTCGCGTAGCTAAACGTATCGAACGGAGCCGGCGAGACCGAGCGAATGTGGACGCTATCGATCGTCGGCACACCGCTGAGCGCGAAAAGATCGATCGTGCGGGTGGAATCGTGCCCAATATGAACGTTCCCGAAGTCCAGCCCGACCGCGCTCACCTGCAGACCGCTTTCGATCCCAACTCCTCGCAGGATCACGGAGTCCGTGCGGCCCATCCAATGAAGATAGAGGGTATCTTGGAAGGTCCCCGTTGTCAGCGGTGAAAAAATAACTCGAACGGAATCGCTCGACTGGGCGGATAACGAATCGTGCGTGGAAACCGAAAACGGCGTTGCGGCATCGTGGGACACCGTTATGGGAGTTCCCGCATTCCCCTTGTTCGTATCGATGGCCGCGAGCGTACTGCTCGTGTTCCGGAGCACATACCCAAAATCGAGCACCGTGGGAGAGACCGATACATCCGCGGCAATTCCGTTCCCCTGAAGGGCAATCGTTCTCGTGAGGCCGCTATCGGCCAATAGGGTGAGCGTTGAACTTCGTTCTCCGTACGTGGAAGGCTTGAATTGAATACAGAAAAACACTGTATCGCCGCGCCGAACGGTCTTCGGGCCGGACGCGCCGACCGTCCGGAAGGCGCCGTTCAACACCGAAGTATCCACTCGAAGGGAAAGCGGTGTGCAACTCGGATTCAGGACCTCAAAACAGTAGTCTTCAGAATCGCCCACGGGTACATTACCGAAATCGTAAGAAGAATCGATGGCGATCATTTGCGGCATGGGACCTCCGGAACCGTGGAGCGGGATCGAGAACGCGGTCCCACAGCTATCCACAACGATGGAAAGCGTTCCCGAATCGTCCTGTTCGGTTTGCGGGACAAACCGTACATCGAAGATCCCGTCCTTTCCAAAGGAAGACGGGCGTTGCACCAGCGTAAACGCAGAGCCGCTGATGGCCGTATTCAGGACGTCGATCGAATCGATGCCGCGGTCTTGCAGATCGAGCGCGATCGTTTCGGTATCGCCGGGGCACACCGTCCCAAATTCCCCACTGGGGGTGCTCCAGTTCCCCTTTGCGATCTCCCGGGAACCGCGAAGCTGCAGGCTTGCCGCGACACATCCATCGCTCGAAAGAAGACTGAAGGTGCCGCTGTCCAGGATATTGAGAGACGGCGTATACAGGACGGAAAACGTTTTCGATGCTCCCGGCGCTAACACGATGGGGAATGTAAATGTATCGAAGAGGAACGCCAGGGAACCATGATACGTGTTGTTCGCAAGCGTGACGGTCCGCGAGCTGTTATTCGTGAGCGTCGTCGTTTCACGGACCGGATCGGTCTTACAGCCCCGACCGAAGAGCAACGTCGGACCGGTAAACGAAAGCCCCGCATACCCCCACGCCCCGCGGAACACCGCCGAGGCCGTTCCGCACGGAGACGTATGAAAATAGACCGTGTCCGCATATTCCCCATTTCGAGAAGCATTGAATTCGAATGGAATAGGAAGGCTCGCGTTGGCAGGAACGGTATCCTGTAAGATCGTACCGCTGAAAACGAAATTGGAGGAATACGTAATGGAGTCCAGGGTGACGGGCTGGCCGTTTGGATTCGAAAGAAAGATCGTAGAATCTTTCAACGAGCAGACGGAACCCCAATCGACCGAAGGTGCTGCCAATGGCTCGGGCGAAAAAAGGTTTATCGTAAGAAATGTCGACGTATCGACCAGGCAGCGCGATGTCTGGATATTGATCTTTGCGGTTTGAATACCACAATCGGTCGCGTGCATTCGCACACGGACCTGGAGCGTATCGCCCGGAGCTTTATAAATTCCGTTTCGAGCATCTAAAATTTCTATAAGGCCGGAAGGACCGGCCTGCATTTTCGAGATGGCGGTCGGAACGTCCCCGGTGTTGGTTACGACGATGATCGTATCCCGCGTGACGCCCCCGAGCGCATTTTCGGCGGATCCAAAATCGATCGTGGGCGGCATGGAAAGCGCGTCCTGCTGGCGGTCCGCCGAAACATTCACCATCACATCGCGGAACGCACACTTATCGAGTTCGAACGGGATCGACGCGGTAAGCGGCCCGCGCGGTCCGCTCGATAACTGAATGGTAATTTGCACGGACTGGCTGGGGGCCAGCGCGAACGGGAACGAATGCAAGACCGTCAGTCCCGAACCGGCCGGAGGGATCGCGGAAAGAACCCAAACGGAGTCGGTCGAGCTGGTATTCTTTAGCGTGATCGTTTGCCGGGCAGGGAGCGAGCACTCCGTGAGCGGTCCAAACCGAAGGGTATCGGTGCTTTCGGAAAGGCCTACGCTGTCATACGTGGCTTCGAGGCCGATCCGAACTTTTCCTCCGCAATCGCTCGAACTCGAAATGTAGAGCGAATCGTAAAAGACGCCTCCGGAATGGGGTTGAAAATGAAGCCGGAGCGAATCGATTTTGGAAGAATCGGCGGGGAGCCAAAATGGCGAATTCGGAATAATAGAAAATGCCTGCCCGTTAGAAAATCCGGCGGTATCGATAAAGAGCGGTGTGGATCCCAGATTGCGAACATGCACCACGGTATCGAACGAGGCGATACAGCGCCGCGTCGGAATCACGATATTCGTTTCGAGTGCGGAGAGCCGGTAGCCCGGAGAACTATTAAGGATCGGAGAACTCGAAGGTAATATCTCCGCATTCTGGCCGCACACAAAACCATCGCGGCCATGCCCCGAGAAATCATGGACCCGCGCCGTCGCCGCGGGATCGTCGAACGAATAATAGAGCACGAGTCCGGAATCGGTCCCCGGCAAGGTATGGAACAGGGTCTGGCGGATTTGCGCTAACGATCGGGGAATATTCCAGATCCGGAGTTCATCGATCGACCCAAGGAATACGTTCCCGTTGGCGCTGATGCCGATCCGAAGGCTGTCCGTCGAGGAATCGATCGAGTTAAACGAAATATATTGGGACGACTGCAGCTCGGAATCGACGTAAAACCGCAGGCTGTCCCCGGGAGTAAACACAAACGCGTAATGGTGCCAATTCGCGATCGTATCGACCGCCGCGGAAGTATCGAATGCATTGCGGTTCCCACGAACGAACCCGAAGAGCGTCGAATCGGTCGAAAGAAAAATTCCGTAGCAATTCCTGGCCGGAGATCCCTTATCGACGATCGCCGAGAGCCGTACAAAGGTATTGACCTTCGCCCAGCATTCGATGGTAAACCCGTGGGTGAGGTGCAAGGCCTGGACGTCGGGAGTGGCGACGTAGGACTCGGGGCCGGCAATCGTCAGCATATTTCGCGTGCAGTCCTGCGCGTTTGCGAGCTGGCACGAGAACGCAAAAGCAAGGCCCGCCACGAGCCACACGATCCCGCGATCGCGAAGCCGCCCGAATGCACCATATGAAAGCGTGGCCCTCACTTATTCGCTGGGTTTTGGATCACGGCGCGGACCGTCCGCGAAAGCACACGTCCTTCCGGGATCGAATTATCGAACAATGCTTCACGCGAACCGCGGGATTCGACAGAGATTTCTGCCGGAACTGGTTTTCCGATCGTTTTGAGTTCGTTCCTGAGCATTGCTTCGGCGCGGTTCACGCGGTCGAGTCCCAGCCGGTCATTGAATGCTTTATCCCCCGTTTTATCGGTATGTCCGGTGAGCATGACGCGCGTGTGCTCGCCGATGGAAGAGGCCATCTCCTTCAGGATCCGTTCGGACTCCTTCTCATCCAACTGGGAAGAACTATAATCGAACAGGATCAGGCTGTATTTTTCAATCGAAGCCCGGGCATTCGAATTTCGATCGAACGTCGTGTCGCTTGCGTGACGGGAAACATCGCTCGCCTCGCTCTTGACCCGCAACATCCCCTGAGCGGACGCGCTATCGCCGGCGCTATCGATCGCGGTAAAAATATACGTGAGCGAATCTTCCTTCCCATTCGCGTCCTCGGGCATCGAACGATCGTCGATCGTCCATTGGTATTCGTTGGTCGTGCTATCGGCGAGTGCATCGATCGTTCGAAGCACGCGGCCGCGCTGGAGCACCATGATCGTCGCGGAACGGATACCGGCGTGCCCGTGCATCGCGATCGCCGGCTGGAACTCGATGCGCGGAGGCGTCGCGATCCGCTCGATCCGTTCCGTCCACAGCGGCGCGGTGATGTCGGGCGAGGACGGCACGATCTCCACGCGCCTGTTTTCGGCCTCTCCAAAGGGATTATAATCGTCCGATGCCGCTTCCGGCAAATTTCGGGCGCGGAGCTGAATCCGTTCCCGGGCAATACCCCAGACCGACACGAAATAGTCCTGAATGCTCTGGGCACGCGCCATCGAAAGCGAAACTCCAGCCGCCGAATCGCCCGGAGAATGTTCGCTCCGAGTTCCGATCAGCGTGATGCTCCCGGAACGGTTCTGCGCAAGCCGCTGGCCGATAATATCGAGCACATGATGATGGATTTCGAGCGCGTTTTTTGTAAAGAGCGTTCTCGGATCGAAATGCTGCCGCGTTTCGGCCGTTTCGCGATAATATCGTTCTGGAATATCGGAAGATCCGTCTTCAAAGAAGACGTAATGGAGCATGGGGTACACTTCCGTAACGTGTGTGCGCGCAATCGAGACGACAGGTTCCGAGACCGGTTGGCCATTCGTCTCCATCCCTAACGCTTTAATCGAAACTTCAAGGACCGAACGCTTCGCCGGCGGGGCCGAAGGCAATGGTTTTAGTTCCGGGTATGGGACCTCGGCGATTTGAGGCTTCGCGGTGGCCTCCGGAATGTGATAGACAAGGTCCAGCGACGCCGCGATCGGATACGTCCGCCAGGCCGTCGCACGCTGTACCGTGGTGAGCGGGATCGTCGCGCTGAGCGAAGGCCGAAGCCCAAGATGCGCTTGGAACGGCAGTTCGTAACTCACCCCGACATCCAGGCCGAATTGAAACGAATTCGTATTCCCGATCGAATTGCTACTGACGGTGCGCTCGTGAAGATTATTTTCGACATACACCGCATTGGAAGGCGCCGTGATATGTTCTGTTTCGGTATAACCGCGCTGAATTAAAATTCCCGCAAACGGTCCCGCCGACAAAAACAGGCGCGAAAGGGGTTCGTAGAAAGCCAGCAGCGAGAGACTCGATACGGAGAGCCTGGCATTATAATACCGGATTCTGCTCGCGGTATCGAAGGACCCGGAATTATAGATCAGCGGTGGATTGCTCGAAGAGACCGGTGCTTCGAATTGCGTCGAGACATCGTTATATTCGAAGACCGGTGTGAACGACCAGGCGGGGGCTAAAAAAAAGCTTGCACCGGCATGGTAACCCATGGCCATCCCGGAACCGGAACGAAAAATGCCGCATAACGTGCTGCCATCGAAGGCATCGATCGCAGCAGAGCTGATATTATCTTCTCTCGAAACGCCGATAAAGAGGGACGGACGTGTCGACTCTGCAATCTGGCCAAACGCCGGGGAGCATATTCCCCAAAGCGCGATAAAGACAAAAACAACTCTTCGCGCCGAAATTTTGGCGCGGCACATCACTGGACGGTGAACCGTCCTTGGCGTATTCCACCCAACCCGTACCATTTCGAGTCAAGGGGCGCTGGTCCCAAGCAAAAGAAAACCGCTAACGGGCAGCCGAGTCATTCCTCGTTGCCCGCTAATGGTAGCTCGTTTACTTCTTACTTCGCCGTAGCAGAATCTGTGTTTGTTATCCTGAGTTTCGAGTGCATCTCGCCCGCATTACTGCGATTTACGACCGGCGGATTCGAAACACCGGCTTTGGCCACGTTGGCCGTTGTCGGCGTTTGCTCCACATTCGGAAGCGCAGAAGCGGGACGAACAGCTTCGGATGGATTCGGTCCGGATATCGCACGGCCCGGACTCGGTACCATTTTCGAAGCAGAACGACCGCTCGATTTTTCTGAACGATCGCCTCTATTATTCAAGCCATTTACGGCCGATATTGTTTCATCGGAAGAAGCCTGTTCCGATCTCATGTGGGGTCTATGGGACGAATTTTCTTTTTGAACGGCAACGGCGGGCACTTGACGATGAACCGGAAGTACGTCACTCGCCGAAAACCGTTCGACGCCGATCGTGGCAAGAACGCCGAAGAGCAGGCCGGCGGTAAGAGAAATCGCCGGGGTGTGCAACAGGTGACCAATCCGTTGCACCCCCGACAATACTTGCACGCCCCCTTCCTCAAGGGTCGTGGCCATGTTCGCGCTCTGCGGGAGCTGCCTTCCCGCATCCTGACTGGCCGAATCGCTCGTTTCAGGCCGCGTGGCCCGATTTGCTCTGATCAACTCCTGCTCGATGAATGGCGTGGCGGCGGCGGCCGAGAGTCCCAACGCAGCCAGTGTCCGGTTCCGGACCTGCGCGACCGAACGCAGTGAGTCCTTATCCGACCGGACAGCCTTCATCAGTTCGAGTTGAGAGCGAAACGCGATCCGCAATTCATCGCTCGCCGCGATGGAAATCAGAAAATTCTGCTCCTCCGCCGAGGACATCCCGCGTTCGAAAAACCGGTTCAATTGTTCTTCTTTACTCATAACCATAATATGAAGTCTCCTTCAGGCAAACAAATTAGATATAATTGGCGGGATCGTCGGCTTCGCCTAAACCAAGCCATCCCTGTATAAACTTTCTCAAACGGAGCCGGGCCCGATACGCCCGTACTTTGACATTCCGCTCCGGAACATTCATCATTTCAGCGATTTCTGCATACGTAAACCCCGAATATTCGTGTAAAACGAAGGTTTCCCGCTGGTCGAACGGCAGGCGGCCGAGTGCCTGCACCATGAGGGCCTGAATTTCACGGCCCGATGCCGCCGACGTCATCGGCTCGGAGAGCGTTAGCTCTGGAATTTCGGCCAGTTCGCTGCCCTCCAGGACATCCTGCTCGATGCTTTTTCCAGTATGATCGACGCGCAGCATGTTCCAGCACAAATTCCTTGCACTTTGGAACAGCAGACCACGAAAATGTGTGATTTCCGGGCGGTCCGGCCGATTTCTCAGCTCGAAAATTCGAGTCCACACATCCTGGAATGCGTCCTCCGCCGTCCACTCATTATGGAGCATTCGCTTGCAGTAGTAGAAAAGCGAAACTTCGTACTTGGCGTAGAGCGCCACGAAGGCTTCGTCATTTCCAGCGAGGAATGCCTCTTTTAAGGCCTGGTCCGGATCGGCTTCCGCCGAAAAAGCTCGTTTTTGTGGCGCCTGAGGCGAAAATGCAGTCGAGAGAGGCGCTTCATAAGCCAGATTTTCCGAAATTTCCTCAGTTTCGCGCAGTTCTCCCCTTTCGTCCACGGACGAACGAACTGACCCAAACCCGATTTTCGATATTCGGCTCATTTGTACTAAGAAGACCCGCGAACGCGGAAAAGGTTACAACCGGGTAAGCATTTTTCCTAAAATTTCTCGGGTTTTCAGCCCTCATAAGCTCGGAATTTCAGGCTTTTAAAGTAAATCTTTCTTCTGGAAAGGAATCTGGCCTTTGGGCAGCTTTTTCAAAATTGCGAGGTACGATCGCGGTTCGGGAACTTGGGAAGCCGTCCCGAGCAGCCCGGCAATCTTTATCCGCCGAGTTCGCTAATGTAACGCAAAAATGACCTTCGAGATGACACCGTCCGTAACGTGGTGCACAACGCCGGAACTATCGGTTCCCGAGAACGAGTGCGCACCCCTTCCCACCTCACCAGAAGAATTTCGCACGACGGACACGGAAAGAACAGGCACACAAGACAAGCGAAGGCTGCACGAAACAACGGCCCGGCTTCCCATGCATCTTCACTCCGCACTATTACGAGCGGTCCTTCTTAGGAAGAGCCGATGCCTTATTTAAAACCTCCGACGACGGTTCCCAGGGACTGTCGAATCGCAAGCCAGAGGAATTGGAAAAATTCCTGGTCGGGTTTGCGCGCGAGCGTCGTCGTCGCGGTAATCGGCGGGCCGCCTTTTTCGTCGGGATCGTCATCGCGCAGAATAAACGTATTGGCGACGAATGTTTTCACGCCTTCTTCAATGTCCCGTTTATCGGCCGGATTCGGCGGAAGCACCCGCAGCTTGAAGTGATTATAGATCGGCTCGACGTAGGTCGTCGCAATATCGCGTCGGATCATCATGTCGATCTGGCCATGATAAAATTGGCCGTTCATGACCTGAACGCGCTCCGAAGGAATTAAATACGAATTGAGTTTTAAAAGGTCGAACGGCCCGACGAGCCCCCTCACGTCCACGTTCAACGCCGAATCGTGCAACGGATAGACCATGGAAACTTTCATCGGCGCCTGTGCAATGAACACCCCCTGCATATCGATATGGGTCGGGGTGTCCAGGAGCGGACTCGCCGAATCGAGCGTGATCGGATACGCCGCGACACTCACCGAGTCGAACGTGAAATCCCCGGTCGAGTCCTGCGCGGGGTCCATTTCTCGGATCTGGATATGGCCACGATGAACGGAAAGGACATCGACGGTGAATGGAAGATTGAGCGAACGAACAATATCGTTCGGCATCACCGCGGGGCCCGGATTTGGGTTCTTCGGCTTCCGATCGTCTTTATAATAATCGACCCACAGTGTCGGCGCAACGAGGCTGTCCATCACGACGCCGCCGCCGTTGATCATACGGCGCGCGTCGATCCCGACGATCTCCAAAGGCGCGAGCCGGAAATCGGTCCGGCCGCGTGAATACTGATGGAGCGCGGCAAATTCGTCCTCGGAGTACTTGGGAACGTAACCGAAGCTGTCCATGGTGATGATCGAGTCCTTGAAATTCGCGTGCATATTGCGGATTTCGGCGTAGTAAAATCCATCGAGCGGCGCGTACGTAAAACTCGGCATGACGCACAGGATCTGGTCGAACCCGAGGCGCGGCCGCTTTTTATGCGGCGGCAGAAACCGGAACTGCGTCACCTCGAGCTGCGTGATCTTCGAGTTCATCGTCTGCGAAAATCCGCCGGGAACGGTATCGCGCTCGAAGAAAACCACGGTTCCGTTCGGCAGGCTCGCGCTGCCAATGCGGATCGGCATCTGCCACGCCGGTTTTGTCGCTTTTACTTCGGCTTTTTCGGGATTTTTTACGGTATCGGACTTGCGCTCGATCTGCCAGGAACGAGCGCTCGCCGTAGCGATCGTAATATTTTTACTCGCCAGGAGGCCCGCAAAATCGATCCCAGTCAGATCGAGATCGTTTGCCGCATAGGTCGTATTATTGGACTGCGGCTCGAAATACGAACGGGTGGTGAATGCGGCCCGCGACGCGCTCACGGAACGGCGGCTCGTGCGGGTACACGCATTGCGCGCATCGACACTATTGAGCCCGCGGCGGTCGGCAAAATGGAACGTTCCCGCCGAGAGGCTGACATCCCGCGAAAAGAGCAGGCTGTGCGCGGCGGCGGAATCGAGTGCGAAATCGTCGGCATCGATCGCGGCCCCATCGGCAAGGATCGTAGGGGACGTTCCCCCCTGCACCCGAACGGTCCCTCCCCGTAGATCGATCTTTGCGATCCGGATGGGCATGGAAATCGATTCCGCGATCTGTCGCTGGACATCCCAGACAGAATTGGCCGGTTTGGATTGTTTCGATTTTTTCGTCCCTGTGTTGCTGCTGGCCGGAAGTTCGGCCACATGCCATGCACTTCCTCGCAATGCGGACACGGCGATCTCGCGGCCGGCGAAGAGTTCCGAAACGAGGATCCCCTCCGCTCGCAGGCCGCTTATCGAGATAGGAGCCACTCGTGCATGGCCTCCCGTTGGAAAGTAGGTCGCACTGCCGGCGCTTACCAACGAGTCCTGCGGGGAGACGAGCAAATCGTTTGCTCCCACCGCGAGTTTAGGCGCCGAATACTCCGCTTCGACCGCTCGCAGGAGGAACCGGTCGGAAAAGAAGGGTTGCCGCGCCGGCGCACCGGTATCGAAATCGAATTTTATGGCATGAACGGCCAGGCCGCGCGTTTCGACGCGGCTTCCGACGGAGTCGAGCGTGAGGTCGAGTGCGCCACCCTCCAGCGCGATCGAATCGATATGGATCGGGAAGGAGACCGAGTGCGCGAGCTTGTCCTGCCAGGGAAGTTTATTTACGGTCGTGTCTTTTTTTCTGCTCGAAACTTTCAATTGTGCCGCCCAGGTGCGGGCGCTGAGCGCCGTAAGCCGAACGCCTTGTTCGGTGAGCGTGCGGACCATGTCGAGGCCCGTTCCACGGAGATTCGAACCGCGGAACATCGTCTGGCCCGAAGCATACGAAAAGGTATCGACGGTAAGGAGCTTGCTCGCGCTCGAAGCGTTCGCCGTGCGAATGAAAATCCGGGCGCTCGAATCCGAATACTGCACCCACGGCACGGAGAACCAAAATGCTTTTGCGCTGACGGGGAGCGGCTTTTTCGCGTTCGCATCATAGGTCACATCGTCCGAGAAAAACGAACCGGTCCCTTCGGCGACATCTTTCGTTCCCTTTCTGCCATAGATCACGATATTCGGGATCTGGATATGCGAAACGTAGACGGTCGGATGGAACGAACTTTTCCCCGCGGGCGGGATCGTATCCGGCAATAGTTTCCACTGGTCCTCGCCCTGTGCGAACGTACAAAAATAGACGTTGGGCTCGTAGGTATGGATCGTCTGAAGCCCGATCGGCTTGCCAAAAAGGATGTCCCACCAACTGATCCCACTAACGGTGACCGAATCGATCCCAAGGTCCCGCAGGGTCGTGCCGGATTCATGCCGCCGGTACCCGACGCGCCGCAGGTCCATGCCGCCGGCGAAGACCGTCCCACGATGGTAGGTAAAGCGCGTAAAGCTGAGCTGGTATTCACCGTGCGTCGACGTCGAAACGAGTGCTTCGAGTTTTTCGCGCGCAATATTGGCAAGAATACCGTCCAAAAAGAAAACGACGAAGACCCACAGGCCCATCACGAGGACCATGACGGTCCAGGCCAGCGTTCTTTCCCGGCGGCGCGACGGTACGGTCTCCGTCACGGTCGTGGTTTTGGTAGCAGCCGTTGTTTCGGTAGCAGCGTGTGGCATTTTCTGCCACACGCCTATTTCTCATTTCGTGCCACGAAATAGCGGAGGCCAACCGCTTTGCATGAAAATGCTTAAAGAAACCAGGCGAAAGTAATAGACGAACTCAGCCGTAAAGAACGGCTTCCGGGAGACCGGCGCCTCACGGGCACGAAAAATCGTAGCCCGACCGCACCACGTCGATTGGGTTCCCACTGCATTGATCGTTCGAATAATATTCGGTAAGGACGCTCACGCCCAAAAACTCGACGCACGAACTGGAACCTTTAAGGCATTTGTTCACCGCGTAATACCGCCGGCGGATATGCTTGGGCTTGATCGGCGTGCGGCGGGTCGAGTCGAGCAGGTCCGCAAACGAAATCTCCTCTTCGCAATCGGTATAGCGCGCGGGCGTGATATTCTCGCAGTGCGCATTCTGATAGACCTTATAACAGACGCCGTCCTTCGATGTCGAATCGAAGAGATCGCCGGGAAGGCGGTACCGCAGAGAATCGAACTTCCAGAGGGACGGGTCGTGCCACCAGTTGGAATCGTACCACCGTGGGAACCCAAAATTCGTATCGAGAACGTTTCGAAAATCGAGCAGCGCTTTGACCTCATCGAAAAAACGGTCGATGCTGATCAACTGATCGAGCGAGGCCTCCTTCACGCGAAACGCGATGGGAACTTCATGCCGATAGACGTTCATCGCCGCTTCCAGAATGAACCGGTCGCCACTTCCGGAAGCATGGAGCAAGGTGAGGACGTTCTCTCGCTGCTCCGGCAGAACGTAAAGCGTCCGGTGCGGACCGTCGAGACAGGCGATCAGGTCCTGATAGGGATCGACGAGCCGGTAACTCGCTCCCGGCATTACCGGAACCTGAGCTTCCTGCCGGCGGCAGCCGGATCCGGCCAGCACCATACAAAACACAAGGGCGAACCACGTTCGAATCGACATCACACCTCCTGGTTTAAAACAAGGCAGAACAAATATACGCACGCGGAGCCAGCGTGCACAAAAACGCAACCATCGCCTTTGGTTATGGAACCGTTACCACGACGACGTTCGAGCGAGGGCCCGGGCTGATCAGGCGGGAGGCATTCGCATTCGGATCGTAATAGGTCCCGCTGCTGACCGGGCCCCCCTGTTGCCAGACGCTTGCGAAGTCGGCGTCGACCGCGGTGAGATACGCGATCGTTCCCGACGGAAAGCCGGCCTGGTGAAGCGCCGCTGCAGAGATGGAAAATTGTCCGGCCGGACGAGGGAAATTCCAAAGCTCGTGTACGTCGCCCGGCTGAGACGTCGAGTCGTGGTCGAGAAAGACGACGATCGAATAAGGATCGCCGGAAATATTCCCTTTCAGGACCTTCGTCGAACCGGAATCCTCCTGAGCGATCGCCACATTGGAAACGACGGGCGCGTAAGCCGGTTCGGAGCCAAAGTACATTTGCGGGGTGAGATAGGACGTCCCCGGTCCGGCAATCGTAACACCATATGCCGTGAGGGAACCGAAGCCGGGCTTCGAGAGGGCGACGTTGTAGTTCCCGGCCGTCACGTTATCGATCCTCCAATGACCCGAAGCGTCGGTTTGTGTCGAATACTTCGACTGCTCCAGCGCCACCGTAACTCCGGCCGAACTACCGAGCCGATTGAACGCACTGTCGACGAGGGTCACGGTTCCCTCGACCGATCCGGTCGAACCCGGGCTGCCCGATTGTTTACAACTCGTGAAAACGACCGCAAAAAGTATCGCGACAAATACTGGCGAGCATCGAAGACTGTTTTTCATAGACATAGAAGTTTCCTCAAAAACACGGCTCGAGGCCGGAAGTTACAACGCCGTTACCACCGTCAACGGCCGATTTTATTTTTAAGAATGGTAATAATTCGGTAATACACTATTACTTCCACACCGCTGTTTAGCTGTCTATGAACCGCGTATTATTCGTCTGCATCCACAATAGCGCCCGAAGTCAAATTTCCGAAGCCTTGCTCAAACGAGCGTGCGGCCATTCCATCCATGTCGAGAGTGCGGGAATTACTCCCGGCACGTTGAATCCTCTTGCGGTGGAAGTATTGAAAGAAATCGGCATCGATATTTCGGGCAAAGCGACCCGGGACGTTTTCGAAGTCTATAAGTCCGGTGCGCGCTTTACCCATGTGATCACGGTATGCGATGAGGCCAGTGCCGAACGGTGCCCGGTGTTCCCCGGCGCCCTGAACCATATTCATTGGAGCTTGCCGGACCCTTCGCAATTCGAAGGATCGCATGACGAACGGTTAGTCCGGATCCGCGAGCTTAGGAACGAAATTGAGCGTCGCGTTCACGCGTGGTGCGAGACGAATTGCGAAGTAGAACCGGCATGAACAAGCCGCTCCTTCCTCGGCTCTGTGCCGAAGCCATCGGCACGTTCGCGATCGTCTTTTTTGGGTGCGGTTCCATCATGGTGCTGGAGCATGCCCCGGGTTCCATGTCCCTCATTGCGATCCCCGTCGTGTTCGGCGCCGTCGTAGCGTCGATGATCTATGGTTTAGGCCATATATCGGGCGCGCATTTCAATCCGGCCGTTACGCTGGCATTCGCGGTGGTGCGGCACTTCCCGTTTACCGAAGTGATCGCGTACTGGTGCGCGCAGGTCATCGGGGCGGTCCTTGCAGCGGGTGCGCTGGCATTCTTGTTCGGCCCGGGTTCCTCCTTTGGCGCGACCGTGCCACACGTACCCCTGGCACGCGCGTTCGGGTGGGAATTTATCATGACCTATTTCCTTATGCTGATCATTATGGCGGTCGCGACCGATGTTCGTGCCGTCGGCATATTAGCCGGGATCGCCATTGGGGCGATCGTCATGTTAGATGCGTTTATCGGCGGCTGGGCGACGGGCGCTTCGATGAACCCGGCCCGCTCGTTCGCTCCCGCCCTCTTTCAGGGGACTCTCGATTCGATGTGGCTCTATTGTTTAGCTCCCACCTCGGGGGCTATTGCCGGGGCGCTCAGTTATAAGATCATTGCTAAAAAATGATCGGTGCGTTCGCCTGCCGACTTCGCGGCACACAACGACGATGGGAACCGTTATCCGCTCTCGAAGTCCGTCTCGATGACCGCGGCGACCGGTGGAGTTGCAAAACGGTTCGAGTGGAGCATTCGCTTACTGCTATAGATATGGAGCGCTATTCCGGCCATGATCGAGAGCGCACCGATCCCGACCCGCCACGTCACCTGTTCGTCCAGCCACCAGAGTCCGAGCAGTACCGCCAGGACCGGCGTTACGAGCGAAATCAGCATCGTCTTCGTAACGTCCATGTGCCGCACCAGCCAGTAGAAAAGCAGGAACGCGCAACACGACCCAACGAGCGCAAGATACCCGAGCGAAAAGACCGCGCGGGCCGTCCAGTGGAACGAAAACGGACTTCCTTCGAACGCCCAGCCCGCCGCCAGTAACGGTACGAAGCCGCAGGCCATTTGCCCCGCCGCAAGCACGGCGGGGTCGAGATGGGTGCCACGCGCCTTGACAAAAACATTCGAATACGCGACGCAGAACGCCCCGATGACGATCGCGACGCTTCCCGCAAATCCTTCGGAACTTTCTCCGGACAACGAATGGGAAAAAATGATAACGATCCCGGCAATACCGAGGAGCACGCCGCTTACTTTCGCCCACGTCATCCGTTCGTTCGGAAGGTGGTAATGCGCGATCACCAGACCGAAGACGGGAATAATGGTTTGGAGGATCGCCGCCAGGCCCGAAGTCGTACGCGCTTCGCCCCAAAACAGGAGGCCGTAGTTCAGTGTAAAGGAAAGAATTCCCGTCGAGAGGATGAGGAGCCAGTCCTTACGGGTGTTCGGAAGCGCAAGCCCGCGAACACGGACGACGAGGAGGAGGACGATGGTCGCAATGAGGAACCGGATCCCGGCGAAGCTGATCGGAGGAAGGTCTTCGAGGCCGAGCTTTATAAAGAGCCAGGTCGATCCCCAGATCAGGCAGAGGGCTACCCAGACGACGGCCTTTCGATTCACCGGTTACCTCATAAACATTGCATTCCCGTCCGCACAAAACGGCGAAGCCTCGTAAATGTTTCAGCGGGTTCCCGCACGTCACGGCTGGCACGAGCTACAATAAGTTCCTACGCCGCCGGCGTTCGGATCTCGTAAACAAAACTTTCGCGTCCCTTCGTATCCAATCGTTCGCCGATAAAGACGCCGCCGATCTTTTGCATCGCGCGTTGGGAGCGATAATTTGTCTTGCCGACCCAAAAGACGGCCCGCCCGACAAATTGAAAGGCATGCGTGAGCATCAGCTTTTTCATTTCCCGATTATAGGTCCCTCCCCAGTACGCACGGGCAAGGAAGGTGTAGCCGATTTCGACCACGCTCTCCTCCTCACGATAATCGTGATAGCAGGTGCAGCCAATGATTCGGCCGGTCTTTCGATCGATGACTGCAAACGCTCCGTGCGAGGCCATCACGCCACGAAAATATTCCTGAAATATTTCCTCTTTATATCGGTCCCGCACCGGATGCAACGCCCAGATCCGCGGATCGGACGCGACCGCGAAAAGCTCGGACCAGTCCGCTTCACGCAGCGGCCGGAGCACCACAAGTTCGCCGGTCAGGGTCGGCTGAAGATCGAAAGGCATGGAAAAATAAGCCGGGGAGACATCGAATCATTCCTCGACGGCCATGACTGGCGCAGAGCCGCCTTCGTAAGGTTCGCTGTTTTGGTTCCAGGCCGACGGGGCTCCGAACTCTACCGCCTCAGCTGTCTCCGCGCCGAATTATTCCAGCCAGCGTCAGAGTTCATCTTCCGTGATCCTCTTCCTTAACGGACCTTTCGGAGTGGGAAAAACGACCTGCGCGAAGATGCTGAGAAAACGAATGCGCGGCTCGGTGATCCTCGACCCGGAACGGATCGGGTTCGTGCTGCAGCGAATAACACGAACGAGCGATTATCAGGACCTCCGGCTCTGGCGCTTGCTCACGCTCCTTGGCATTCGCCTCTCCCGCGTTATGTTCCCCACTGTTATCGTTCCGATGACCGTCTGGCGTGAAGACTACCGAACAGAACTCGCCCGCGGCATAGCTCGGATCGACCCGGACACGATGACCATTACGCTCACGGCCGCAAAAGAGACGCTCCTGGAACGCATTCGTTCCCGTCGGCAGCGGTCCGCAGTTCCGTGGTCGCTCACGTATCTCGACCGCTGTCTCGATGCGTTCGCCCCCAATCGCACCAGCCTCCCCGTTGCGACCGATGCGAAAACGCCGGAGAACATTGCGGACGAAATTTTGGAAACGATAAAACGGCGTCCATTGCAGCTTTAGTCGCTCCCTGAATCCTGGTCGCTTCCTGCAACCTTAGTCGCTTCCCCGCCCGTTGTATGGTTCGAATAATTCCATCGGAATTCATGAAGTACTCCCGTCACTATGTATTCTGGATTTCGGCTGGTCTGCTGCTGGTTGCAGGCTGCTCGAGCCCGACGGCTCCGGCCGTTACGTATCCGGCGCTCTATGGCCGGGTGCAGCTCGAAGATTCGACCGGCACGCCGATCCCGCCGCCCTATTCCGGGATCCTGGTAACCATTCCGAACTGGAACGACACCGTCCATGCGGATTCGCTTGGGAACTGGAATATGGCGAACCCACCACAGGGCAGTTACAATGTCCTTTTTTCGAAAGCTGGGTTTGGGAGCACCTCCTTCAAAGAGAACTATAGTATTACCTATAATTCCTGGGGTTGGAATGAACAGCTCTTCGTTGCACTGACCGCGGCGCCGGACACGATCGTTCGAGTGGAGAAGGTCCTCGTCTTTGATTCCACCTCTCCCTGGACGCCCTTGTGGCTGGTCCCCTCGGTGACAGCAACATCCCCACGCGTGTTCTTATTTATCGACACCGTACCAAACGTTCCCTCGACGGGTATTCATCTGTCACAGCCGATCGAACTCCTGGAGCACTCCGCGAACGAGTGGGATAACGCCGATCCGGAAGAGATCGGTTATCTGGGGCTCCCCCATGGCAAAACCGTGTATGTGACCGCCTGCGCGGCCTCGAATGCCATGAGGTTTCTCGATTCAAATAATCACGAAGTGCTCGGCAACGTCGGTCCGAGTTCCAACGCGTATCCGGTGGTCATTCCGTAAGCAGCGCACCATCGGTCCGAAAGCCACGCTTGACCGCGCCCGCGATATCGTGTTGTGTGGCGCGGGAAGCGTTGCCAATTGTTCTAGACAGGGAGCGGACGACCTTTTCTCATCCCGCTTTTCTCTACCCGCGCGCTCTTTATTCGAAATGCGAGCGTGCTCAGCAGTATGCCAATGATTATTGCATACGTCCCAAACAACCAAATAATCCCAAGTCCACCGGAGCCCGGATTCAGCATTGCGATAATGCCAAACAAGATCGAGAAGATGCCTGCGAATACGAGCGCCACACTTCCGGTTCCGAGTGGCAACGTTGCCGCGGTGATTTCGAGAATACCCGTTACGATCGCCCAGATGCCGATCCAGGTCACGAAAACCAGCGTGGCCTCGGCAGGCCAGACCCAGGCAGCGATCCCAAGGGCAATGCTCAGCAGACCGTCCACGACGACCAACCATGCGCGGCCGGTAAATCCCACCGTACTTAACCCAAACGCGAACTTCAGAACCCCTTCGATGAAGGCATAGAATCCGATCACGAGCACCATCGCCGTCAGTGCTATGCCGGGCATGATCAGTGCGGCAAGACCGCAGAGGATCGCCAGGATTCCACGCACAAGCCAAACCCACCAGTATTTTGCAATCATGTTACCTCCTTTTTGAACGCGTCGTTCCAAGAGCAGGCCATCAAAAGGGATGAACGAATTCCCGATAGTTCAGGGCCATAGCTACGATAGGTGCCGGCACGTTCGTCAAATAATTGAACGAGACGGTTCTAAAAATTTAACGCATTCGAACATAACACCCGCACCCACCGCGTTGTGTGCCGGAAGGAGCTTGACCGATGATGCAATTGCTTCTCGATCGATCGCTCAATCCTCTCTCCGCGAGCAGGTGTCCACGGCCGTTGTGCTATTCGCTCCCGCTTTGACCTTGAGCGTGCAAAAATTTGTGACCTATCCAGAACTGTAACTCCCAACCATCCTTCCCGTTTTTTTGTAATACGCGATTAACCAATCTCGAACGGATGCGACACAATCACCTCTCTCAAACGATCCTCGCGGCCGTAACGGTAGCGATGGCGGGATGTACCAATCCGAATTCTCTGCCCGTGTATCCGCAGCTACAAGGCACGGTCACGCTGGAAGATACGACCGGAATCCGGATCCCGCCTCCTTATTCCGGCATCACGGTTTCGATCCCGAGCGCGAATCTCTCCACGACGACCGACGCGCAGGGTAACTTTAGCTTTGTATCGGAACCCGCCGGCTCATTCGACGAGGTGGTTTCGAAGAACGGTTTCGATACCACGATCCGGCACATCCCCGGCACCTGGGGTCCATGTATAGGGCAAATGTTGCAATTGACCAATGCGCCGGACTCCATTGTAAGCCTGGAATTGGTGGACCAAACAACAAATCCGGCAGAAATTTACGTCTATGTAAGGTCCAAAGCCGCGCATGTCTTTTTTGCGATCGATACCATCGATACCGCCCTTGCGACCGTATACCCTCCTTCCGACAGCATCCATTTTATCGATCCCGTGGAGATCAAGCCGAGCGCCCAGGTCGGTTGGTTCGGAGGGATTCCGGTAAAGAGCTATGGGTTCACGGCACCGCATTTCGCATTCGTGAGCGCTTTTGCGGTCCTGGGCGACCCGATCTACGATACGATTGGGAACCATCGCATCGTCCGCAACGCCGGCCCGAGATCGAGAGGTGTATGGGCAGTAGTCCTTCAATAGTGCAGCTCAGGTCGAGAGCAGAATGGATCTCTCACTGCTTCACATATCGATTCGCAACGCACCCCGACGCAAAGATCTTCGAATCCACCAGTTTTAAATGGGAGCTTTTGGGAAGGTGAATATCGGTAAAGCGCCGCCCCACTCCGGCTATGATCGGATGAACGACAAAGCGGTATTCATCGACAAGACCAAGCTCGATGAACTGGGAAGGAATGCTTACACCACCGAGCAAAATATCTTTGCCCGGCGCTTGCTTTAATTCCCGTATTTCGTCCGGAAGAATAGAACGAACAATTCTCGTTTTGTCGTCTTTCGAGTTTTCGAGCGTTCGAGAAAAAACGAGTTTCTGCTTGGAGTCGAAGGCGTCGGCAAAATCGTTCTCGGACCGTGTACCGGAACGATTCCTTGCGACGTCCGGCCAATAGGGGACCATCAATTCGTAGGTTGTTCTCCCGAACGCGAGCAGGTCCACCTCGTCCAAGAGCGCTGTATAATAGTCATGCAGTTCGGCATCGACGATCCCGTTGGTGTGATCGCAGACGCCATCGGCCGTGACGTTGATCGCGTAGATAATGTTTCGCATGGTGGTGCGTTGCAAACGCAGTCAGGCCGTGCTTGACTCCGCACATCACGGGGCAGTCGTTGAGGAGAACGTGGTGTGCGCCCACTGCGGCGCACAAAAATTGATTGTAAATTTGCAACATGAAGCAGGACCGTCCTCGCATTCCGCACGATCAATGGGTCAAGCCGGTCTCTGACTTTACTGCAACACGGCAAAACCTTCCACATTGGCAATCCCCCGGCAGTTGGTATTGGATCGAAGCAAATTCATGGGATGGACTTGTGTTTTCCGAAGAACATCGCGATCTTATCCTGGAAACGATTGAGCATCATGCGGGCAAAAAGTACGATCTCGTCGCAGCGGTCGTGATGCCGACCCATATCCACCTCATCATCCATCCGCTCGAAAAGAATGCAAACGGCTATTACTCGTTGCCGGAGATCATGCACAGCATCAAAAGCTATCCTGCAAATCGCTTCGGCATTCGGATGTGGCAGGACGAGAACTACGATCACATTATTCGAAATGAGAAGGACTATCAGGAAAAGCTCCGTTATCTGATCATGAACCCAGTCAAAGCCGGATTAGTAGTTCGGCCGGAGGACTATAAATGGCTGATCTATCCCGGTAAGCCAGGCAGATGACGCGTGGTGGTCGCCCCCCGCGGCGACCTTGGGGCATGCATGAAAAACTGTGCGCCGCGGTGACGTGCTGAAACACGTACTGCAACGCGTGGTGGTCGCCCCCCGCGGCGACCTTGGGTGCATGCATGAAAAAACTGTGCGCCGCGGTGGGCGCACACCACGCAGTGGCCTTGTAAAGTGATTACTTTAGTTACCGCTTAGCTGCACCCGCTCGTCGTGCCGCAGTCGTCGCAGACGGTGCAGGCGCCGTTGCGTTTGACGCGCATGCTGCCGCAGGCGGAGCATTGCTCGCCGGTGTAGCCTTTCGAGCGGGCTTCGGTCCTGAGCGTGCTCAGTGCCGATCCTTTCGGAGCCGTGGCGAGTGGCGAGTGGTGCGTGGCGAGTGCGGGCTCTTCGTCCACGCGCTCGTTGCGGAGGCGTTCGAGATTATCGTCCTCGCTGATCGTTTGGGTTCCCACGGCGTCCGCCGCCGGCGAAGAGGCCTGCGCCACGCGCTCGGCGCTATGGTCGGCGGGAAGTTTTTCGTCGATGGCTTTGACGTGGACGAAATCCTGGCGGTTGAGATAATCGTAGCCCAAGGCGCGGAAGACGTAATCCAAAATGCTCGTCGCGTTCTTGATCGCTTCGTGTCCCTGCACGGCACCGGCCGGCTCGAACCGGGTGAAGGTGAACGTATCGACCAGTTCCTCCAAGGGAACTCCGTATTGCAGCGCCTTCGAAGTGAGCACGGCGAAGCAATTCATGAGTCCTTTGAACGATGCGCCTTCTTTATACATGTCGATAAAGATCTCGCCTAACGTTCCGTCCTCGTACTCGCCGGTGCGGAGATAGACCTTGTGCCCGCCGACGACCGCCTCGCGGAGCCAGCCGTTGCGCTTCGTGGGAAGTTTATGACGGCGCAGTTCCGGCGGCATCGAAACCGCCTGCGCTTCGACCAACTGGTGCAGCTTCGCCGCGTCGATCGTCTCTTTTGCAGGATCTTCAATGTCGTTGAATAAAACTTCCTCGGCAAGATCGGCGTCCTCGTTCGAAGCATTCAGCGGCTGCGAAAGTTTGGAACCATCCCGGTAGAGCGCGTTGGCTTTAAGGCACAGTTTCCACGAATCGAAATAGGCTTTCGAGACGTCCGCGACCGAAGCCTCGTTCGGCATGTTGATCGTCTTCGAGATCGCTCCCGAAATAAAGGGTTGCGCCGCGGCCATCATGCGGATGTGCGCTTCGTAGGGAATGAATCGGGTCCCATAGCGGCCGCACTTGTTCGCACAATCGAAAATGGGGAGATGCTCCGGCTTGAGGTCGGGCGCGCCCTCGAGCGTCATCGTGCCGCAAACGTAATCGTTCGCGGTCTGGAGTTCCTCGCGGGTGAATCCGAGCACGAGGAGCATGTTGAAGTTCGGATCGTCCATCTGCGAAGGTGCGAAGCCGAGCTTCACGCAGAAGTCTTCGCCCAGCGTCCACTTGTTGAACGCGAACTTGAGGTCGAACACGTTATCGCAGAGCTTCTCGATCTCATCGACTTTCTCGTCGGTGAATCCTTTCGCTTTGAGCGACGCACGATTGATCGCCGGGCATCCGACGAGCGTGCCGTGCCCCTTCGAATACTTTTCGATCTCTTCGATCTGCTTCTCGTTGTATCCGAGCTTGAGCAGCGCCTTGTGGACCGACTGGTTCACGATCTTGAAATACCCGCCTCCGGCAAGTTTCTTGAATTTCACGATCGCGAAATCGGGCTCGATGCCGGTCGTGTCGCAGTCCATGACGAGGCCGATGGTTCCCGTCGGCGCGATGACGGTCGTCTGCGCGTTGCGGTAACCATATTTCTCGCCGAGCGCGTAGGCGCGGTCCCACGCATTGCGGGCGGCTTCGAGCAGGTCTTCCGGGCAGTGCTCGGGATTGATTCCCATCGGCTTGATGGTAAGCTGTTCGTACCGTTCCGGCGCGGCGTTGTAGGCCGCAAGCTTGTGGTTGCGCATGACGCGGAGCATCGCATCGCGGTTCTGCTGATAGCGCGGGAAGGCTCCCAAGTCTTTCGCCATCTCGGCGCTCGCCGCATAGGACTCCCCGGTCATGATCGCCGAAAGCGCGCCCGCAATGGCGAGGGCCTTCGGGGAATCGTACGGGATGCCGGCGGTCATGAGGATCGTCCCGAGATTGGCATAGCCAAGACCGAGCGTGCGGTAATCGTAGGAACCCTGCGCGATGGCGCGGGATGGGAACTGCGCCATGAGCACCGAGATTTCGAGCACGATCGTCCAGAGCCGAACGGCGTGCTTGTAATCTTCGAGCTTGAAGGCGCCGGTCTCGTCGTCGTAAAAATAGGCGAGATTGAGCGACGCCAGGTTGCACGCCGTGTCATCGAGGAACATATACTCCGAGCACGGATTCGACGCATTGATGCGGCCGTCGTTCGGGCAGGTGTGCCACTCGTTGATCGTCGTATCGTACTGGAGTCCCGGATCAGCGGAGGCCCATGCGGAAAACGTAATTTTCTCCCAGAGCTCTTTCGCTTTTAGCTTCTTTGCGGCTTTGCCGGAGGTACGGAACTTTAAGGTCCACTCGCCATCGGTGAGGACGGCGTGCATGAAGTCGTTCGTGACGCGGACGGAGTTGTTCGAGTTCTGTCCCGAAACGGTCTGGTACGCTTCGCCTTCGTAGTGCGTATCGAATATCCTGAAGTCGATGCGGTCGTATCCCATTTCGACCATTCGGAGCACGCGGACGATATAATTCATCGGCACGCCGCGCGCGAGCGCCTTTTTGATCGCGATGTCGAGATCGAGATTCTCCTTACGGTCGGTCCCGCCGTCGGCCGCGATCTTCATGATCATATTGAGGAAGAGATCGCAGACTTTCGATCCCGCCACGAGTGCGGCGACCTTCTGCTCTTCGAGCGCCTTCCACTCGATGAATTGCTCCACATCGGGATGGTCGATATCCAGAATGACCATCTTCGCGGCGCGGCGCGTCGTGCCGCCGGACTTCACCGAGCCGGCCGCGCGATCGTTGATCTTGAGGAAGCTCATTACGCCGGAGGCCGCTCCGCCACCCGACACGCGCTCGCCTTCGGCGCGGAGCGCGCTGAAATTCGTTCCAGTGCCGGAACCGTATTTGAAGATGCGCGCCTCACGCGTGACGAGATCGAAAATGCCGCCTTCGTTCAGCATATCGTCCTTGATCGACTGAATAAAGCAGGCGTGCGGCTGGGGATGGGTATAGGCATCGGTCGAGCGCATCATCTCGCCCGTCTTCGGATCGACGTACCAGTGCCCCTGCGGAGTTCCCTTAATGTCGTACGCCCACGCAATGCCGGTGTTGAACCACTGCGGGGAGTTCGGCGCGGCCATCTGGCGCAGGATCATATAGGCGATCTCGTCATAGAACGCCTGCGCATCTTCCTTCGAATCGAAATAACCGTGGTCTTCGCCCCACGCGCGCCAGCAGCCGGCCAGGCGGTGCGCGACCTGCTTGATCGAGCGTTCCGGACCGGTAATAACGTTCCCTTCCTTGTCGCGCATCGGAACGCCGAAGGTGTCCGCCTGCGGCACGCCGGCGCGGCGGAAATATTTCTGTGCGAGGATATCGGTCGCGACCTGCGACCAGTGCTTCGGCACCTCGATGTCCTCCATGTTGAAAATGGGCTTTCCATCGGGATTTCGGAGCACGCTCGCGCGCTTCGTGTACTTGAACTCCTCGAAGGGGCTTTTGCCCGCGGTCGTAAAGCGTCGTGTGATTTGCATAACCGAATGATAACGTCCGTTTTGGTGAATATATTAGCACTCAGGCTGTGAATGAATTTTCATCACTCGTTGCAGCCGAAGAGGAAGCCGAATGCATCGAGATCGAGGCACCCCGCTTCCGAAAATTTTGAGGGAACGCTCCCGGACCCGCGTATTCAAGGGCCAGAGCAGCTTCCGCACGTGTCGATGTTCTTATTTCAAAAGAGCGATTTCCTGCTCCGCGCGAGCGTCCGCTCGGCGTTCGGGAAATGGCTCGCGGGGCATGGGTTTCGAGTGGCCGCAAGGGGCTTGCGGCTGGGCATCGCGCGGGAACCGGTTCGGCCGGTCGCATCGCGAGTTCCCGGGGCGTTGGCAGTGCGGAGCCTGAAAGCCGGGACCGTGTGGTCCCGCTACTCCGCTTAAAATTTCTCTCTCTCCCTTATGCTCTAAACTTCTCTTGTGCCTTCGCCCCGATGTTTCCGCCCGGGCGGCGTGTCAAAATTGCCGTGGACGGTACCCGTTACTCATAGCTCGTTGAATGACTACAATTTTACTAAATTTTTTCCGAAATTGTTCTCCCAAACGACACAATTTTTCCCACATTCTTTCAAACGAAAATCGCGAGTTATCCACCGATTTTTGGAAGTTGTTCTTAAGTTGTTCAGGACATGGGGAAAATGGAATTCTGCACTTCATTTCCTCGATTTTGGTTACTATTTTCGGTTACCAATTCATGATTCGTTGGTCTTCTAAATAAAACGAGCCGTTCGATGAGAGCGCGTCTACTTTTCTTTAAGTTCTTATTGGCAGCCGCTGCGGTTCCCTCGGCTGCCCAAACGCCGAAGTGGCAGCAGATAGGCCTGCGTCTTGGCCTCGGAATCCAATGCGGATATTTCTGGAATCGCGGGGAAGGCGTGATCGCCACCGGCTCCGGGCAGTTTTATTATTTACGTAACGGTGCCTGGCATGCCGGACTAAAATTGCCGTATGGCGCGCTCATCAATTCCATTCGTTGCTTCGACGGTAAAACTCTTTATGCCCCGGCGCTAAATCGATTCAATGGCGCAAGTCAATTATGGAAATCGGTCGATAGCGGAATCACGTGGTCCCAGGCGTCCGTTACGAACGCATGGCCCGGTCAGAGTAACAACGGACCCGATGTCTATTGGAGTTACCGCTCGAATGCTCCGGTCCTTTGGGGATCGACGGTCGTCCGACTCGATAGCCAGGACCTCGCTGCCACGTTCGATTTTTTCGGCACCGGCCCGCCCAGCTATTCCACCGATGGCGGGCGTTCGTGGGTTACCAGGAGCCTTTTGTTCGATTCGATCACGGGATATAATTATTACTCCGGATCCGGAGTCTGTGCGGACCGGATCAACAAACTCTATTACGCCACGTCGGAATCGGGTTATCCGGGAATGTTCCGCTCGACCGATTCGGGCCGGACGTGGATCTGCCTCGGTGGCTTGCCACAAACGCTCTTTATGATGGACGACGTCGAAGGCATTTATGACAAGACCTTCTTTCAAACGTCCAAAGGCATCTACGAAACGACCGATCGGGGCGCAACGTGGGTTCCCATCGGAGGACCGACGCGGCTCGTTTCCGACGACGCAAGATTTTGCGTCTTTGGATGTACCGGCGAGGCCGTGATTGCATTCGACGATGGCGGCGGCGTATGGATCGCAAACGATTGGGACGCACCCGATCCCGCAGAACTCGCCTCCTCGTTCACGGCATCGCCAAAAATATGCGACACCGCCGTTATCGTGGTCACGGCGCCCCGGAATTTCGAGCAGGGCCGGCTCCGCATCTCCGTTCTCGATTCGTCCGGATTGTTTTCGCTCCTCAGCCCGGACACGATCGCGCTCGATAGTGCCGCCCAGAAAATTCGCATCTCATTTTCCAGCAGGGACCTCGCAGAACATTCCGCGCAACTCTCGATCGAACCGCTCGATAGCGGACTCTGCCCGATTATCCATCCGATCTATGGCGAGGCGCGCCTCACGCCGCCCATCGTTTCCGTGGTGTCCCCCGTGGTGCTCTGTACGGCGGGGGCATCGGCCATTTATCTTTCGGACCTCGATTGCGATTCGCTGCGGATCTCAAAAATCTCCACCGGCCCCTCCATTCAGGTCCTGGCCTTCGACTCGGTCGTCCGCGCGGCCGACAGTGTTTTGCTTTCGGTCCTTCCCGCCGGCAAAGATACCACCGAACGTCTCACGGTTCGCATCGAAGGGACGCGGGAACCTTCCGGCGTGGCCTTCGACACCACCGTGGGAATTATCGTTACGACCTCTCACACCCGTTCGACGCTGGGATGGCCCTCCCAGTCCCAAATGACCGTCGCGCAGCCCGATATCTGCACGGCCATCGATACCTCGATCATTATTTGGAATAACGGCTGCGATACCGTCCTGGTCGATCTCGCTTCCGGCAACATGACGGGCGGCGGATGGTCGGTCATGGCGCGCAGCGGCATGCATGCCCTTTATCCGGGACAAACGGACACGATCCGCGTCCATTTTTTCTCCTCGGTCCCGGGGAAGTATCCCATTTCGCTCGAATACAGCTACCGTTATGGAGTGTCCCTGCAGGACCTCCTCGACTTCCAACTCACGGCCACGGTCCCGAGCGCCGGCCCGAGCGTGATGCTTGCCCCTTCGCGTTTCGATTTCGGGGACCGGTCGTTTTGCGATGGCGATACCACGGTCGATATGTCGTTCCAAAACCTGCGGTGCGACAGCGTTTGGGTTTCGAACGTTCACTTTTTGCATAGTAATTCGTTCCAGTTAGCGACGGCCTCGGACAGCCTGCTCCCACCCGCCGGTGTGTTGACTGAAACCGTCTTTGCGACGGCTTCCCCGCGAGGTATCGCGCAGGACACGCTCGAACTCCATGTCTCGAACGCGAGCGGGACGTTTTCGCTCGATACCGTAATCCCGTTTCGAATGAACATCGTGCGCGGCTCTGCGGCACTGAGCGTTTCGGCGGCGGCGGTTGACGTTGGCACGACCTATCGTTGCGAAGAACGCGATACGTTCGTTGTCCTTCGGGATACCGGTTGCGATTCGGTCTGCATTACGGCGATTTCGCTTTCGGGAACCGGATTTACGATCGCCCGCGGTAACGAAGCGCGCTGTCTCGGAAGTAATGAGACCGACACGGTGTGGCTGCATACTGCGATCGATACCTCGGATCAGCAAATCGAGAACGTGGATACGTTACAGGTCGAAAACGATGGGAGCGCATCGCTGGGCGCGGTGGTGTTATCGCGCGGGATTCAATATCCCACACCCTGGAAATTGCGCGTGCTCCCCGCCGGGAGCACCCGCGCCGGCTCGGACGAACGCCTCGAGATCGTTCAACGCGGCCGCCTGCCGGACGATGTAACGGCCCTCCGGTTTTCGCTTTTCTACGATGACGACATCCTCGGCTATACCGGCGCAGACGAACCCGCCGTGAGTTCCCCTGTCTATTATCGCAGAGCCGATGGTGTAGCGTGCCAGACCTTCCTCATTTCTCCCGTGACCTCGGACTCGATTCTTGCAACGCTCCATTTTACTCCGTACGTCACCCGAGCATCGAACACGGCGATAACGCTGGACAGTATTCAGCTTGTCTCTTCGTTCGACCGGCCGCAACCGTGCATTGCAACGATCGACACTTCGGGAACGACGTTCTCCCTGCTGGCGCAATGCGGTACCGAAGAACTTGCCGGATTTTTACGAAGCGGAATCGTTCGGATCGACGAAGTCCATTCTTCCCAGCAGGGAATCGATTTTTCTATTTTTTCGAATTTCGATACTCCGGGTTCCGAACTCGCGATCAGCGATGCCCTCGGGAGGACGTGTTGGACGGGAAATATTTCCCTTGCGGAGGGAGAACATCGAATTTCGGTCGCCGCTGCCCTCCCGAGCGGGTTTTATATGGCCCGCCTTCGTTCGGAAGATGTTGTTTCGGCCAAAAAATTCGTTGTCAAAAATTGAAAAAATCTTATTCCCTTCTGTTACTTTTTTTTCCGTTTCGGGTTCTTTTATAGCGTCCTGTGTCGTCGGTCGCTAAAAAAATAAAATGTGCATGCGAGTTTTTCGTGTCCTGTGGATGGCTGCAACGCTCGGCAGTGTTTTTTATTCGGCGCCGGTGCAGGCCCAGGGCGACCTGGCATGGCCGGAATGGCTTGAAATGGGCGGACTTGGAGGCCCGCGCCAACCGGTTAGCGGATACAACGCGTTTTTCTTTTTCGACGCGACGCACGGCGTGGCCGCTGTGAGCGGACCCCAGATTTATTATATTGGAAACGCTTCACAAAGCCAGTGGAACCGGGCGACGATCCCCGCCGGGTTTTCGACGGTCCGCTCGATCCGTTTCATTCAGGGAACGTTGTATGCGGCGAACGACGGCCCCGACGTGCTCCTCTCGAACGATTCCGGAAGAACGTGGACGTTCGGAGGCCTGGGCCTTGGCAATGCAAACGATGTCTATACGGACGGCTCGGGAACGATCCATGCGTTGCACGACCCCATGAAGGTCTTTGCGCGGCTCGACTCGATGCATTGCATCGCGCAGGGCACCGCAGAAATTTTCGTTTCGAACGATGGCGGCCTCACCTGGACTTCCAGCGGAGTTCCTATGGTCGACGACGCCAGCACGGGCGCCTTTGCCGACCCATGCCATATGGTGTATGTCTGCCCCAACAGTTACGGAACGGCGTTTCGCTCGACCGATCTTGGGCAGACCTGGCGCAGCGTTCCCACCGGCTGCGGAACGGGCTCCGAATGGCTTGCCGGAGCGAGTACCGTTCCCTATGTCACGAGCGACGGCGGACTCTATCGCTCGACCGACGACGGCGTCGACTGGGTCTCTGTTTATACCGTGACGGCCGGGCCCCATACACCGTTCTTTGTCTTCGGGCCGATGGGAGAGCACGTCGTCCTCGCATGGATGGGCTCCCCGAATGGCAACACGACGTGGATCACTTCGACCGGCGGCCTCGATGACCTTCATGGCGCGCCGAGCATGACCGATTCCAACGGCGCGCCGCTCATGCAGGAGGACACGATGAATGTCCCGCTCGAGCTGACCTCGATCTGCCAGCCATTCTATATTCCGGTCACGGTCGAGAGCGATGTGGACGGCATGACGGTGCACGCGAGTATTGCAAAGGACAGCCTCGGTGATTTTTCGTTCCCAGCCACCGACACGACGGTCTCCCTTCGCAAGAATCATGAAGATACGCTCTGGCTGCGGTACCAGCCGCATCATGCGGCGAGCAATATCGTGCTGCAGTTCGAAAATCACTGGCAATGCTCGGACTGGACCGAAACGCGCGCGGTGCACGTGGTCACCATTCCCGCCGCCCGCATCGCTCCTCCTCCGCTCTTTGCGGCCAGCTGCCGGCCGGATACCGAGGCGGCAGCGATCGAGATCGATTCGTGCGAAACGCTCATCATCGATTCGGTCGCCATTCCGGCTTCCCTCGCCTCGCAATTTCAACTCCTGACGCCGCTGCCGCTCACGGCGACGAACGCCGGCGGGAACGCGCTCCGCTTCGTCTTTACCGCGCTCGGCCCGGGAACGATCAAGGACTCGATCGAAATTTTCGGGCATTATCTCGGCGTCGATTCCCTCCTCGACGATTATTTTTACTTCCCACACGCCTGGGGCGACGATACCGATTTTTCCTCGTTCTATACGACGTTACCGATCACGCTCCGGGCCCTTGCGGCCAGTGGCGTGGCGCTGATATCGAACGATTCCGCCATTACGCTTTTTCGAGCCAATTATTGCGAGCACGAACTTGACACCTCCGTTCGATTTAAAAACAAGGGTTGCACGGCAGACACGATCCTCTCTTATTCGCTCTCCGGAACGGGATATTCGACGCCAGCGGTCACCCTTCCTATCATCGTTCCGCCGGACAGCACCGTCACCTTCCCGATCCGTTTTTACGGCACAGACACCGGTTCCTTCGCCGGAGCGCTCGCGCTCGAGATCGTTTCGGGTGAAACGAAGAACGTTGCCGTCTCCCTTTCCGGCGTAGGGTTCCCACCGGTCGGCGCACTCCAGGCAAACACCGTTTTTATCGACGCGGGCGCGACGAACCTCTGCGACGTGCGCGATACCTTTGTCGTGATTCGCGACACCGGTTGCGACAGCGTCAGCATCTCGGGCCTCACCCTCGTCGGGACCGGATGGTCGGTCCTCGATAGCGGAAGCTCGAAGATTGCTCCCGGCGAAGCCGATACGTTGCGCCTTGCTTCGCAGCCCGATACGAGCGGCCGGCCGTTCTCGAACACGGCGACCGTGACGGTCAACAGCGATGCGCGTCCGCCGCTCGGCGCCGTGACCTTTTCGCGTGAGATCGAGTATCCCATTGCCTGGAATCTCCAGCTTGTCATTAGCGATAGCGGAATTCCCGGGACCGACCAGGTCTTCAAACTCGTTCAGACCGCACAGCTTCCGCCGGACGTGACCGCGATCGACTTTACGCTCAGCTACGACGACGATCTTCTTCACTTTACCGGCTCGGACGATTCCTCGCTCGTCCCTGGGAACTACGTTCGAACGCCGGACGGACGCGCACATCAGGACTTTCATCTCAGCCCCGTCGATACGACGGCGCTTCTGGCCACGCTTCATTTCATGGACTATATCGCGCGCCATCTTCGGACGGCGGTTACCATCGAGAATATCTCTCTTCTTTCCTCGACCGGCCGCTCGAGCGATTGCATTGCAAGCATCGTGGAAGACAGTGCCCAGTTCGCCGTTGCCGGCTCGTGCGACGGACCGCTCCTCTCGGCGGCTTTAAGGAATGCCCTTGCGCTCGAGGGCATTCGACCGAACCCCGCATCGAACCGAGCGGAACTGCATTATAGCCTGCAGGCGTCCAGGGAGACTCCACAAACATTAGAAATCGAAGACATGCTGGGGCGCCTCTGGGAATCGCAACCGATCGCGCTCGAGCCCGGCCGGGACCATACTCTTTCGCTCGACCTTTCGTCGCTGCCCACGGGCGTCTATCTTGTCCGCATCGCCCAACAGGAAGTCAAGATAGTGAAAGAGTAAACTTCTCTTCGTTCTTTTCTGTCGGCGACCGGTACCAATTATTGTTCTTCGAGCACAAGGGCGATCGCGCGTTCGAGCTCTGGGAACGCAATTGGCTTTTTAAGATGGAACTCGAATCCGGCGGCAAGGCTGCGGTCAATGTCGGCCTGCGTGCCATAGCCACTCATCGCGATGGCCCGGAGCGTCCGGGAGATCGCGCCATCGCTGCGGATCGCGCGGAGCAGGTCCGTCCCATCGCCATCGGGCAACCCGATATCGCTTACCAGGACATCGAACGGTTCTTTTCGCGCGAGTTCCAGTCCGTTCGCGACGCTGGAGGCCGTCATCACCTGATAACCGCGTCGCTCCAGCAGGATCTTGAGTACGGTATTCGTGTCCAAATGGTCATCGACCATAAGGATACGGCCACCGTGTTTTCTTCGATCGATGGAACGCGATGGGGGCGTGTGTGGCGTCTTCGCTTTTACGGCCAGGGCCGTAAACCGGATGATAAAGGTCGCCCCCTGTCCGGCCCCGGCACTTTTTGCTTCGATCGTCCCCCCATGCAGGGCCACAATGCTGCCGGAGATCGAAAGGCCCAGCCCCAGTCCGCCATAGGAGCCGCCCCGAAGTTCGGAACGCTGCTCGAACGGTTCGAATATGCGCTCGAGGTCCGCCGGTTCGATCCCGGCCCCGGTGTCCTGCACTTCGACGATGACACGCCCGGCCTCGTCGTTCGAGGTACGGATCGTGATGAGGCCGCCTTCCGGAGTAAATTTTGTCGCGTTATGAATCACGTTCCAAAAGACCTGGCTTAGCCGATCGCGATCGCCACGGAGAAATGGGTTCCCGGCGTGAAGCCGCGTGACGACGCGAAGGCCGCTGCGATCGATGTCCTTACGGCAAATTTCGAGGACATCGGCGAGCACCGCATGAAGATCGACATCGCTTTCGGCGAGGCGAAGTTTGCCTTTGGCAATGCGCGTCATGTCGAGCAGATCGTCGATGAGGCGCGTTTCGATCTCGACATTGCGTCGGATCAGTTCCAAAAACGGCCGCAGGCTTTCGGGAAATTCTTTATCGTCCGTCAGCAGGTCGAGCGTCGTAAGGACCGGCGTGAGCGGCGTCCGGAGTTCGTGGCTGAGGGCGGCAATGAACTGGTCCTTGGCGCGGCTGGCGAGTTCGACGGCGTCCCGCGCTTCTTCCAGCCGTTGCTGGAGTTCGGCACGACGGGCGATCTCATTGCCGGCTTCTTCGAACAGCATCGCATTATCGATCCCGGTCGCGATGCGGGAAGCAAGTTCCTGCGCGAACTGCAGGTCTTCTTCCGTATAATGCCGGAGGGAGTGCCCATAGTCCAGGCCGAGAACGCCGAGTGTTCGACGGCGCGAACGGAGCGGCACCATGAGGAGCGAAGAGATTCCCAACTCCTGGAGCCGGGCCCAGCGCTCGTCCGATAGCCCGAAGCGCTCCCGTTCCGACTCGATCGCGGAAGGAATAAATACGGGAGTGCCCGTCTTCAGGACTTCGAGCAGGCCGCGCGAGACCTCGCGCCCGAACTTGAGGCGGTACGCCTCGGCCTTGGCATGCAGGTCCGGATTCGAATGGTAAATAAAAATGCGGTCGAGATGCGCCGGATCGTCCGCGAGATCGATCGTGATCCAATCGGCAAACTGCGGGGCGAGTTGCCGGGCGACCTGGCGCAGAAGTTCCTGTACGTTGAGCGATCCGGAAACACACTGGCTCACGGCTTCCAATAATTCCAGGCGTTCCTGCGCACGTCGCCGGCGCTCCGCTTCCTCCACCGCCTGTTCCGCCATCGTGCGAGATTCCGAAACGAGCTTCGTTCGATAAATCGCGACGGAGGCCTGCCGTGCCAATTGCTCGACAAAAAAACGGTCCTCTTCGGAAAACACCGGTCGGGACGAGAGCCGCGAGAGCATGATGACGCCGAGCAGTTCCTCTTCGACAAACAGCGGTGTGATAATCGCCGAACCGAGATCGATCTTCTTTTGGAATTCGTAGTGCTCTTCGGAGATGCTATGGGCCCGGCGAAACTCGTCCGTCACTTCGAGCATGTAGGACTGTTTCGAATTCAAGACCTCCGCGATCATGGCGCGTGTTTCGGCGCGAGCGGGGAACCGCTGGCCGGACTCCCGCACCATCGCTTCGAGCTCCAGAGAAATGCACGCAAGCGCTAAATTTTGGATTTCCCCCGATGCCTGCTTCAGGTAGACCGTACATAAGTCGGACGTCTCCGGGACCAGAAGGTGCGGGATCTGCCGTAAGGTGGTCTCGAAATCGAGCGAGGCGCCGAGCACGTCATTCGTTTTGGCGAGCAGTTCCCAGCGCTGCATGTTCCGATAGCGTTCGCTGATATCGATCGTGACACCACGGAGGCGGGAGGGGTTTCCGGCGTCGTCCCGCACGAGTATCATCATCGCTTCGACGGGAATGGTACGGCCGGCGGCCGTGACAATCCGGTGACGGTACACTTTACGGCCCTCGACGCCGAACGGCGCCTCCGTCAGCTCGCGGAACTGTTCCCGGTCGTCGGGATGGACCATACTCCACCAGATCCGGAGATCGAGGAGGTCCTCATACGGATAGCCGAAGAGCGTCTCGGCATTTTTACTCAGGTAGGTAAACCGGCGTGAACGGCCGGTGGCATCGCACTCAAGTTCCCAGATCGCGCAGGGGACGTTCTCGATCAGTTCGAGAAGGTGATCCGCTTCGCTGGGAATGGGTGTTGGGGAACGGTCGGCCGGCACGGACAATAAAAAGAAGTAACGACGTCCAGAGAACCGCGGAAGCCAGCCGTAAAGTTTTATTAAAATCGCAGAACGGGTGCTTTCCTAAAGCCCAAATCGCTCGACGGGCGGGATTTCGCGGAGCGGGGCCGGTTGCTCGAAGTCCGGCCGGACGTGTTTGTGGGCCCGGTGCACGAATTTAAGCCCGCTCCATACGGGATCGACGGCAATGACTTTGATGTCGACCAGCCCCGTCGGGAGTCCGATCTCACGGATCAGGTTCTCACTCACATCGGTCGGCGGCCGGTCCGGATATCCTTTCGAAGCTTTTTTGGGCCATGCGATCCACAGGCTTCCGCCCGGGAACAGCCGCTTGGCAAGGATTGGGAACATATTTTGAAGAAGCACCCGGCTCGCCGTAAAAAAAACGATGAAATCGTAGGTCCCCAGTTCCAGCTCGGTATCGTAGTCCCCCTCGGCTATCCCGACCTGCTCCGCGAAACCCGAAGGCGCATACAAAAACGCTTTCGACATTCCGTCCTTACAGCCGAGTTTTTGAGCAAGCGTTCGCTTCGAATAACCGGCCGCACCGTCCACATTTCCAACGGAGCCTTTAGATCCACCGGAGCCCCCGGACAGTTTACTTTTTTTCGTTACTTTCATCCGTGTTCGTACACTTGGCGTTGCTGGAACGAGATTAAAATTCCAAAGCTCGGCCGAAAGTTCTTCTGAAGCCAGTCCCGCCGACCGTTCGTCCGAAATCCGAGCTGCGGGCCGACCGTCCGTGCAAAATCCACGCGGTGGAAAGTTCTTGTGAAATGGTGCATTTTTTGTTCGAGTTCAACCTCGAATACACAATCAAACGAACGACTATGGCACGAGGAGATAAATCAAGTTACACGAGTAAGCAAAAACGGGAAGCACATCACATTGAAAAAGGGTACGAGGACCGCGGCGTCTCAAAAGACGAGGCCGAGCGACGCGCCTATGCGACCGTAAATAAACAAGATAAAGGTGGAAAGAAGAGCGGGTCCGGTCGGGGGAAAAAAAGGGACACCAGTTCGTCGAAAAAGGGCGGTCACAAAGGTGGCTCGCACAGCCATAAACCGGGTCCGAAAAAAGGCTCCGGTAAAGCGAAAGAGGCCGGACGAAAAGGCGGCCGGTCCTGAGCGTATTTACACACTGCCCTTCATCCCGGCCGAAGGGCAGTAGGACGCGACCGTGCACTGGGAACACTTCGGTTTTCGGGCATCGCAGATCGCGCGGCCGTGAAGGATGAGGACGTGCGAGGTAAGCGTCCATTGCGATGGCTTCGCGAGTTTCATCAGGTCCTGCTCGATCTTCACCGGCTCGGAATGGACCGTCAGTCCGAGCCGGCCCGAAAGCCGCGTCACATGCGTATCGACGGCGATGCCTTCCGCTTTGCCAAAGGCATCGCCTAAAACGACGTTGGCCGTTTTCCTTCCCACGCCGCGCAGCGTCGTCAACTCCTCCATCGAGTCCGGAACGTTGCCGCCGAATTTTTCGACAATGTCCGTCGCCATGGACTTGAGGGACTTCGCCTTCTGTCGAAAAAATCCGGTCGTTTTGATCACATCTTCGATGTCCCGAACGTCGGCATTCGCGACTGCCTTCGCATTCGGAAAGGCTTTTCGAAATTCGGGCATGACGATATTGACTCGCTTATCGGTACATTGCGCCGAAAGAATGGTCGCGGCAACGAGTTCGAACGGCGTATAAAATTCGAGCGCACATTTGGCGTCCGGATATTCGCGGCGCAGGAGCTTGAATATGTTTTGGAAGCGCTCTTTTCGAGCCTCGAGCGATTCTCCTTTGGGAAGCCGCCGAGGTTCTTTCGCTCCGTCGCGAGGCGCGGACTCTTTTTCAATTACTTTTTTTGCCATGTGCTCGAAATTGTCTTATTCCTTCGATCCCGGCACGTTCCGCGATCGCCGTCAGCGAGTCTTGCTCCAGGCGATTATAGCGATAGGTCTGTACCTCGATGGTATGAATGATCGCACCGATATTTTCGGCACGTTCGAAAAAATCAGCATCGTCGCCATAGGGAATGTCACGAAAGCCTTCCAATCGCTCCGCAAGATCGCGGCGAATCACGAACGTGCCGCCGACGACGCAATCGCCGATCGCGATTCGTTTTGAAGGATCGTGCTTATCGGCGACCTCGCTTTCGCCGATCACTTCCACGCCACCGTGCAGCAGTTCGACTTCAGGATGTTCGTGAAGATATTCGGTCCGCATCCCCAGGTGGTCGCGCAGATACTCGTCGTCCGAATCGAGGAACGTGAAATATGCTCCCCGGCCCATGGTAAGGCCGATATTCCTTGCCATGGCAAGGCCCCGGTTTGCGGCATAATGATAGCGAATGCGATCGTCGTTCCGAATGAGATCAGTAAGGACGGCGAACGTGCCATCGCGCGAGCCATCGTCCACCACGATGAGTTCCCAATCGGTGAAGGATTGTGCCCTTACGCTCTCGATCGCTCGAACGATGAGGCGCGCGCGGTTAAACGCCGGCATAATAACAGAGAACAAGGGCGGCGGCCCGGCGCCGATCGCGAGGATCATGTTCGTTCCAGGAGGCCCAGGCGCAGCAGTTTTTCGCGAAATTCGCCGGCTTCACGCTTCGTAAACATGGGCGAGGGTTCGGGAACGGCACCGTTGAACGATTCTTCGGAAACGGCCCGTGGCAGCATCTGCTTCAACAAGTCCACCTCGCGGCGCGTGAGCGTGATGGCATCGAGCCAATAGTCCTGAAAGGCGGCAAGCGAGCTTGGGAAATATTGTTTCGCAATTTCGAAGATCGCCTCGGCATAAACACGAATTTCATATTGTGCCGTCGCTTCCATGCGGAGTTGGAGGAAGCGGAACCAGTTGAGCAGGTTCCCGGTGACGACAAACGTCGAATAGTGCGAGACCGGCATGTTCAGCCGCGCCAGTTCGCGTGCGACATTGTGCGTTTGGATCAACTCCGTGTAGGAAGCCTCAAACTCCTTTTGCTCGTCGCCCCATTCGGCGACAAATCGCTCCGATTCCGGGTGAGGATCGCCGGAACCCTGATGATTGCTTTTGGCCTGGTAAGAAACCCGGTCGGCTTCGGGTGTATAATACAACGGGTCGAGTTGTTTATAACGCCCCGATTCCTCATTGTAACTGAACGTCCGGTGCCGGAACCATTCCCGGATCACCATGATGGGCGCGCGGACTTCGAACTTCATCACGCTGCCTTCGAAGGGCGTGGTATGTTTATGCCGTAGCAAGAACCGAACGAGCGTCGTCTGCTGCGCTTCGCTCCGGGCCGCAACGCCCGTCGAAATACGCGCGTCCGAATCGGGCGAGGAGTCGTCCCCCATCACACCCAACAGGCGCACATAACCATGGTCGAGGACCGGTTTCTCGTTCGTATAATCAGGGTTGAGCGGCATGCCGAAGGCAACAAGAGTCGAATGGAAAAGGTTAGCCTGTTTTCTATTCCGGAATATGCTCGATCAACTTTCTCTTCCTGTTTTCGCAACGCTGTGCATTGCATGTGCCGTCGCGGTTTCGATCCTTGGGCTTGCCCTCTTTCATCGCCTCGTGGAAACAAGCCACCTTCGGGAAGCGCACGAAGTGACCGGGTTTGTCTATGCGATGGTCGGCGTGATCTATGCGGTGCTGCTTGCGTTTGTCGTCGTGGTCGTCTGGGAACAGTTCCAAAATGCGAATCAGGTCGCGGAAGACGAGGCGGCGCATCTCGGCAATGTCCGTCAACTCGCCCGGGCCTTCCCCGACTCGGTGTCGAAGGCCATGGCCGAAGAAATTCGGGACTATGCGGCGTCGGTCGTGAACCGCGAATGGCCGGCGATGGCGCAGGGACATGTCGACTCTGCAACGTACACGATCACCAAGCGGCTATGGAATTCTTTTTATTCGTATCGTCCCGCCACCGGCGAGCAGGAGTATTACAATCAGGCCCTTCGAGAACTGACCAGTTTCAATACTTCGCGGCGCCAGCGGATTATCGGGATGTATGGAACGATTCCAGCGATCCTGTGGGCGCTCCTGATCGGTGGAGGCATCGTGTGTATTGTGTTCACCTACCTTTTTACCACCCCTCGAGCGTGGACCCAATATATGAGCACCGGATTACTTGCGGCGATGATCGCCGTGACGCTCGTGCTCATCCATGAAATGGACCGCCCCTATCGGGGCGCAATGAGTTTACAACCGAACGGATTCGAGTTCGTCCTGCACGGTCCGGCGGCGCTGAAATAGCACAACGAACAGTGTTCCTGCTGCATATCCCACAACCGCTCCGATCGCTGCTCCGCCCAGGACATCGCTCGGATAGTGGAGGCCCTGATAGATGCGGCCTACACTAATAAGCAGCGCAACGGCAAACAACCACCCGGCATTTTTTTTCCGTGCCCAGACCGTAAAAAAGAAGGTCGCCACCGCGAAATTATTGAGCGCATGGTTCGATGGGAAGCTTTCATCGCCCCGCTTGCCATCGGGCAGGCGTACCCACGAGATCGTATTGCAGGGACGTACACGGTGGACGAGCGGCTTCACAAGATAGTGGCCCAACGAATCGGTCGCGCTCACGACCATCACGGCCCCGATCACCATCCATACTCCCCGCCATCGGAAACGATAGATGAGTACGATGCCCGCCAACACATAAGCCGGAAACCAATAATGGACGTTCGTCAGCGCATCGAAGAACGTATCGAGAAATCCGCAGGCCAGCGTGCGGTTAAAAAAATAGAGGACGGAAAGATCGATACTCACGTCTAACGAAGAATCGAAATGGAAAGAGCTTTGCGTGACTGAGGCAATTCTATCCGAAGCCAATAATTCCCATTCGGCAACGCCGGCAGAACGATACTGCGGTCGCCGCTCTGCGCCGGCGCCACCACTCGATCGACGATTTGGCCGATTGCATTATAGATGACAACAGAAATATCGCCGTTGGAATCGGGAATACCGGAAACGAACAACACTTCGTCCTTCAGCGGATTAGGATAAACTCCAAACGAATGCGCTTCCGGAGGCAACGGTGCAACGCTCGAGGCCGGATATCCCGCCAGTGCCGAAAGTGGACGGAGGTGCATGTTATCCGGGGCAATACTGTATTCCACAGCACTGTCATCCCAGCCTTCATTGACAAAACGGATCGTGTGCAGCCCCGCTGTAAGATATATGCTCGGCAGGACCGCAGAATCGCGAATGATCGATCCCCCGTTCGGTGTTGCAAAAAACCAGTCATGCAGTCCAAGATCGCTTTCATCTATATAGGTCCGATAGATACCATATCGTTTATCGCCCACGCCAAACACGGTGGTCGAAAAGGTATCCGCAAACGGAACTTGAAATTGAAAATCGAATTCTGAACCACGCTTCCAATTCCCATTGCAAAAAGCGATCGCTCCCTGGCTCCAGTATCCCGGTTGATAGACATATGAATACGTTGCACCGCCATTCGGATTTGGCAGGAGTTCAAATTCGTAATTCAGCGTGCGCGTCACAAAGAGACTGGAATCCGAAATAATAGATCCGCCGGACTCCCTTTTGACTTGCACACGATAATGACCTTCCGGGACCCAGGGTAAAAATAGTTTTGCGCGGAATACTCCATCGGTATCGGCAACGATCGTCGAGGGATTCGAGAACAGAGAATCTCCGAGCAGAAGTGTGAGTCGTTCCCCCGAATGAAAGCCATATCCGCGAAGTTCGATCGAATCGCCCTCGCTAAAACAGCGGTTGGCCGTATCCTGGACATAGCGGAGCTTCGGTACGGCAAGCACCGTAATTCGTTCCGGGTGCTGAATGCCATTGATGGAAAACGTGTGATCTCCGACCGCCCACGAATTCGGGACCGCAAGCCTGAACGCGATCGACCCATCGGCGCCCGCATACCCACGATAAATAGTGTCCGCATCCAGCAACGCGACGATCGGAAGATCGGGGGCATAACCAGCACCCGTAACCGCCCACGTGTTTCCGGCAACGATCGTGTCCGACGACGGGTAAAAAGGGGTCCAGTCGGTGTAATAGAACGATGTGGTCCGGTACGTGGTCGTATAATCGTTCCGGAAGCCGTGCCCCCAGTCGATGTCAATGGACCTGGTATAGATATAAGGATCGTCGATATGAAACCGATACATGGTAGGCCATCGAATGGGGCATCCGCTGAACGGAAGAGAAAAGATGCTGCTCGGATGGCCGTCGCTATCGCTAAAATACCATCCGGCATTACAATAATCTTCCGTTCCCGTATAATCGATCGAGGGACCGAGAAACGAAATAGGAACGGAATCGACCGTCATATATCCGTCCCCCTCCATAAAGATCGGCACCGAATATTTTGAATCGGGATAATTGAAGATCGCACCGATATAACGCCCAGCTCCTTTAGCATGAAGAACCGGGTGCAGGAGACCGACCGCAATCTCAGGGGTCACATGATATTGGGTTGCAAAATATCCAAAATGCCGGTCCCAGGAAGTCGGTTGGTAACGAACGCTGCCTTGCAGCGAAACGGAAGTCGGATTCTTATTGATCAACACGATTTTGGCATTGCTCCGAAAGGGCATGGGGAAGAAACAATCGAGCGTCGAATTCGCAGAATCGACCGCCAATCGAAACGATCGAATCGATCGGACGCCCATCGCAATGCCAAAAAAATCGGAAAGAGGAAGTTGAATGCTCGGCGTCGGGCATCGGTCCCAAAAGCATTCAAGCCACAGATTGTGCAGGACCGCGGTGTCGAGCGTAGGGAATGCAAAGTGCAGATCGTCAATATAGGCCGGACCTGTAAGCATCGTCACGACCATCGTGTCCTGCGATGCGGCGGTCCCTCCAAAGATCGCGGAAACACTATCGCGCCAGGGGTCGCTCTTCCAGTAGTTCACTTCGGCCTCGGATTGCAAGCTATCAAAAAGATTGCTACCCATGCCGGGAACGAAAACTTTGGCGGTGTCTATTCGCTGCCATTCCGCATCACGAACGAGCCAGCAATAGGCATTGGTCCACCGGAACGAATGCTTGTAGGGTATTTGTGTTTCGCAATCGTAACCGCCGGCAATGGCCGTATCGAAGGGATTTCGAATCACGCCATGCGCTTTTCGAAAAAAATCTTCTGCGGGACCATCGATCAGCAGAGAATCGTCGACCCAGAGCCGCAAGCGGGCCGAGTCCGGAGCATGGCCGCCGCTGAATGTAGCCCAGAAGTGCCTCAGAATTCCCGGACCGGTATCCGATGCAAGAATCGCATAGCCATCCGTATCGAGCGGCCCGTAATAATCGTCCCAGCGGAAGGCCCGCATGACAGGCGCACTATCGGCTCCGCCTAAATCCGCGATAGCTAGCGGATCGTTCATCCGTCGATACGGATCGAGTGTGTCCCTGTGGATGGCTTGTGCCTGCGCAACGTTGGAAACGAGCAGGACGAAGAATAGGAGAAGAAAAATTCGACCGGGCGTGACCATTTGGCTAAATTGAATTAGCACAAATTTACACCATAATTCTTACAGCTCCTCGACAATAAGCTCGCCGTCCGGTTGCGAGAGCATCTGCCGGTATTCGGGAACGGCGATCGGGGGATGTGGGATGATGGCGCAATCGTTTTCGAGATAATTTCGCCAAATTTCGATCGCACGGCTTCGCAAATGCACGCGGCGCTCGGTCGTGAGCGAAACCCACGGCCGCGAAGGCATCGTCCCCGCCGCCGGAATGCCATAGACATGCTGCTCGGCCTCCCACAGCGAGGTAATTCGTTGTTCCAACAATAAGCGCGTTGTCATTTTTTCGAGCTAAGAACTTTATTTCAGGCGACGAACCATCGTAAAAGGCCGCCACATTATACAAAACAGAACAGGCAAATGCGGCAAACTTGCGGTTTACGGCCGATAATGAGCTTCGGTACCCATTTGCAACCACCGGCCGCAAAGAACTGTCAATATACTCAATTCATTCTGTGAAGTCAAGCGGATTTCGATGAATTCTGAATGAATTTTAGAGCGCATCTCCCTTATCTCCGGGACCGACCACGGTTTCGGTCGTAGGCTCTTTTTGCTCTTCTTTCGGCTTTGGGTCCGAACCGTTGGCTTTGCCTTCCGCTCCAGCTTTTTTCAGAATTTCGACCGCCTTCGAAAGATTGAAGGTACGGTTTTCCTTGCTGAAGGGCGGAAGTTCCCCGCCTTCCATCAGGATATCGATCTCGCCGGAGTCGAGCGTCTCGCGTTCCAGCAGCGCAATCGCCATTCGGTGCAACACCTCGATCTTCTCCCGGAGGATCGTCTCCGCACGTTGGGCGCCCTGCTCGACGATGTGGCGGATCTCTTCATCGATGATGCGCGCGGTCGTATCGGAAAACGTTTTTTGGTGACCGTAATCCCGGCCTAAGAAAATTTCCTGCTCGGCTTGTCCATATTTCAGCGGCCCGAGTTTATCGGACATGCCCCAGTCGCAGACCATCTTGCGGGCGATGTCGGTCGCGCGCTCGATATCGTTCCCGGCGCCGGTCGTGATGCGGTTGAAGATGATCCGTTCCGCTGCGCGGCCGCCGAGCGCATAGGCAATCACGGCCTCGAGATATTCGCGCGAATAGGTATGCTTTTCGTCCACCGGAAGATAGCTGGTCACGCCCAGCGCTCGGCCGCGTGGAATGATGGTAACTTTATGGACCGGATCGGCCTCCGGGATCGATTTTGCGACGATCACATGGCCGCATTCGTGGTACGAGGTCGTCTTCTTTTCGTCCTCGCTAATGAGCACGGACTTCCGCTCGATGCCCATCATCACTTTGTCCTTCGCGTTTTCGAAGTCGTACATCGTGAGTCGATCCCCGCCGCGCCGCGCCGCCAGGAGTGCCGCTTCGTTGACGAGATTGGCGAGGTCCGCACCGCTCATGCCGGGCGTTCCACGCGCGATCGCCTGGAGATCGACGTCCGCCCCGAGCGGAGTATTGCGGGTGTGAACTTTTAAGATTCCTTCGCGGCCGCGAACGTCCGGCCGATCGACGACGACCTGCCGGTCAAAACGTCCCGGACGCAGCAAAGCAGGATCGAGCACGTCGGGCCGGTTCGTCGCCGCCATAATAATGACGCCCACGTTCTGGTCGAAGCCGTCCATTTCGACGAGCAATTGATTGAGCGTCTGCTCGCGCTCATCGTGTCCACCGCCTAAACCGGCGCCACGATGGCGCCCGACGGCATCGATCTCATCGATGAAGACAATACAGGGCGCATGCTTTTTTGCCTGATCGAAAAGATCCCGTACGCGCGAAGCGCCCACGCCGACAAACATTTCCACGAAATCGGCACCGGAAATCGAAAGGAACGGAACGCCCGCTTCGCCGGCAACGGCGCGCGCCAGCAGCGTTTTTCCGGTACCGGGAGGGCCAAGGAGCAGCACGCCGCGCGGAATTTTCCCGCCCAACTTCTGGAATTTCGCCGGCTCCCGCAGGAACTCGATGATCTCTGCCAGCTCCACTTTCGCTTCGTCGGCTCCTGCCACATCGTTGAACGTTACTTTCGGCGCGTTCTCGGTGATCAGCTTTGCGCGCGAACGGCCGAAACTAAAAATTCCCTTTGCGCCGCCCATGCCGCCGCCCTGCGTTTGCAGGCGCCGCATGATAAAGATCCAGACCCCGAAGATGACAATATAGGGGATCAAGGTCACGAGCGTATCCATGATCCCGCTCGAATTATCCGTCTTCGTGATCGTGACCCCTTTTTGTTCCCAGATCTTGCTCTGGTCGTTCAGCGTTTCCGGAAGAAGGTTGACGACAATGTCATGCGCGGTTTCGTCCTTGCCATCGACGCTATGGACTCGGATATCGCCACGGAGTTTACCGTGAAAGCGGTATTGCGTAAGCCCATATTGTTCCACGCGGCCGGCCGTAAAATCGCCGTTGTTCAGGAGCTGCTGGTATTCGGTGACCGAAACTTCGACCTCGGCCGGATTATTATTCCGATTGAAAATAACGACGAGGAACACCACGCCGAGCAGCAGCACCGCCCAAAGCAGGACCGTCCGCATAATATGGCCGAAGTCCATCTCTTCTCGACGGGGCGGACCGCCCGAACGAGGACGCCCGCGGCGCTGACCGTTGGCGCCAGGATCTTTCGGAAGCGAAACGGGTCGCCGCTTTGCACCATTGGCGCGCTTCTGCGCCTGCCGTGGCCGCTCCGCCGACTGGGCTTTTGGCTCTTCGCCTGCCGGCTGGGAGGATGACTCTGAAGACGGCTGGGAAGTCGGCTGCGAAGACGGCTGCTTCGGTGTAGCCGACTGGGAAGGCTGCCCGTTCGGCTGTTGGCCGTTACTTACTTCCCGACTGGTATTGATCGTATCTGACATTCTATAATATTCTGGCGGCTTCCCTTCCATATACGTGCCTAAAGGGCAACGTTTCAGCATCCGAGAGGCCGCCGTAAGTCCCCAACGCCCGCGTATCGGTGAGAGTTCGAACCGCGATTAATCTGATTTTTAGCGATTACACCGATTCAGGATTGCCTCGTAATATGAAACAATCTCCTGCATTCAGGGTCGCGATAATCGTACAAGACGCACGATGGAGCGATTTATTGGAGTGGAGAGTACAACGCTCGCTGGCGGACCTGCACATGAATTATGAGCACGCGGCGGAATACGATCTCAAAGAAGTCTGATCGGGCGAGTGCTGGATTTGCGGGTGGAGAAGATGAAAATCAAAAAGCCGGTTGAAGGATCGCGTGGTGTGCGCCCACCGCGGCGCACCTCCGGCGAGGACTCTGTTGGCCGCGGTGGGCTAACACCACGTGGGCCAACACCACGTGGGCCAACACCACGCGCCGAAGACCTATATCCTGCGCCTCATCCAGAGGGGTTACCACCGTGAATATTAAACGAGCATCACACGATTAAAATATATTTCTACAAGAATATACCGAATGAAAGAAAGCACTGACGCTGTTTGGCAGCCCGTGGAAGAAATTCTGAACGGAAAATCGGTGGTTCTTGGCGTCACCGGCTCAATCGCCGCCATCAAGGCGCCGGCGATCGCTGCATTGCTGCGCGACGCGGGCGCGGAAGTGACCTGCGTGATGACCGAAAGCGCCGAGCAGTTCGTAAGCCGGCAAGTAATGGAGAAAGCAACGGGCAAAGCTGCGATCTCCCAAATCTTTGCACAGACCGGGACGGCTCAACAGCAGGCGTCTGGTCCACGCGAAGAACTGACCTGGCATGTCCATCTGGCGCGCGGGGCGGATGCGATGTTGATCGCTCCCTGCTCGGCTTCGGCGGTCGGAATGCTGCGAGCGGGAATTTACGATAACGCGGTGCTCCTCGCCGCGGCTTCGCTGCCCAAAGGAACGCCGCTTATTATCGTTCCGGCCATGGACGAAGACATGTGGCTGCAGCCGGCCGTCCAGGAAAATATCGCGTGGCTGAAAGAGCATGGAACGTTCGCCATCGAACCGGTCGTGGGAAAACTCGCGAGCGGACTCACCGGAATGGGAAGAATGCCGGAGCCGGAGGCGATCGTGCGTCGATTTTGCGGGACGATCGGCCAGCCACCCGACGGCCGTCGCCCCGGAACGCTTGATGGTAAAAACGTTCTCATTACCGGCGGCCCGACCTACGAGCCGATCGACGCGGTACGCTTCATTGGGAACCGTTCCTCTGGCAAAATGGCGGCGGCACTGGCGCTCGAAGCAAAACGAATGGGAGCGGAGGTGACACTGATCCTCGGCCCGACCGTCCGGTTCCCGCTCCTGGAATCGGCAGGGATCCTTCCTCTTCGCGTCGAGACGGCGGAAGAAATGAAGCATGCGGTCTTAGAACACCTGCCGAAGAACGACATCGTCGTTATGAATGCTGCCGTGGCGGACTTCATGCCGGAAGCGAAAGCCGAAAAAAAGTTGAAGAAACGGGACATCGCCGACCAATTTGGGCGTGCAACGCTGCGGCTGAAACGAACGCCGGATATCCTGGCCTCGATCGCGCGGCTAAAAAAAGAGGGGCACATCGTGGTCGGCTTTGCGCTCGAAAAAGGGAAAGGTTCCGAAGCCTATGCGCTCGGGAAAATGAAGGAAAAAAAGCTCGATATGATCGTGCTCAATAATATCGAGGACGAAGGCGCAGGGTTCGGGCACGATACGAATAAAGTTACGATCTTTACGAAAGAAGGAAAACCCGAGCCGCTGCCGCTGATGACGAAAGAAGAATGCGCTGTCCTTATCCTCGAGAGAATTGCGGCAGTGAGTGGCGAACGTTCGTCACTCGCTGTTCGCCGCTCGCAAAAGCGAATGTGAACAACAAAAATCAAAACAATGGACACTCGCCACTCGCCACTCGCCGCTCGCCACACATCAGACCATCTTGCCGAGCACTACCGCAGGCATTTCCCGATCCTCGAAACGAACTGCTATATGATCTCGAATTCGCTCGGCGCCATGCCGAGGGAAGTCGAGACCGAACTAAGGAATTATACGGAACTGTGGGTCCGCGAAGGCGTGGAAGCATGGAATGAATGGTTCCCATTCGTCGATGAGGTGAGCGGGCTCCTGGCCGCCCTTATCGGCGCCCAAACGCAGGACGTGACGCTCATTCACAATCTCACGATCGGTTCGGCGCTCGTGGCCAGTTGTCTGGATTTTAGCGGGGACCGAAATAAGATCGTCTATTCGGACCTGCACTTCCCAACGATTTCGTATCTCTGGCAGGGCTGGCGAAAATACGGGGCCGTTTCGCACGTGATCGAAAGCGACGGCATCTGGACCGAGACCGAGCACTATATCGAGGCCATCGACGAGCGCACTCAGCTCGTCGCGCTTTCCCACGTTTATTTTCGTTCCGGGGGGCTGCAGGACGTCAAGCCGATCATCGATCATGCTCATAGAATGGGTGCGATCGTTATGCTCGATTCGTATCAAGCCGCTGGTGTCGTTCCGATCGACGTGAAAAAGCTGAACGTGGATATTCTGGCGACCGGGGTGCTGAAATGGCTTTGCGGAGGGCCGGGCGCGGCGTTCCTGTATGTTCGCCCGGACCTGCAGGAGCGATTCCAGCCCGCCATTCGCGGATGGCTCGGCGATAAGGAACCATTCGAATTCCACATGCCGAATATAAACTTTACCGGTGGCATGCACCGCTTTCTTACCTCGAGCATTCAGGTCCCCTGCCTGCATACGGCCCGGCCGGCGCTGAAAATGTTTGGGGAGATCGGCATGGAATCGATCCGAAATAAGTCGCTCGCCATGACAGACCGGATCATCGAACGAGCCGGGGAATTCGGGTTTACCGTTAACTCCCCGCTCGACCCTAAGAAGCGGGGCGGTGCACTGACGATCGATCCTTCAACGAACGGGGCGGGCACAGGCTCTTTAACGACGAAAGAAATTTGCGATGAACTGATCCGCCGGCGCTTTATTGTGGACTACCGGCCGCCGCTGGGCATTCGGATCGCGCCACATTTCTATAATACCATCGAGGAGATCGACGGGATCATGCTTGAAATGAAGAAAATCCGGGATCGCACGTAGGGCACTCGGAAAACCAGATTTCAAAGAACAGCCCAATTACTGTCGTATATTTGCAAAACATAGAGGACTGCGAGGTTCCGGAACCGGGCAATATGAGGAGCTATCCTCTGAGAAAACTATTGTTTTTCCGCCCACGACTTCGTATCTTTGTGATAGTTCTTTTTGACAAATAAACGGCGTTTCGAGCGGTTTTGTAGCACGCGTTGGTCATCTTCTCAGACCGTGTGTGCCTTGATGCCGACCGACGCCATCAACTCACAATTTGAAGCGGGCAATCCGGAAACGGGCGGTCTGTGCCGGAACTCACGTTCTGGCGGCAAATGTGAAGGTTTTCATCAACTAAACTAAGAGGATAATTGCCATGAGGCTTCGTAAACTCATTGTGCTTGGTGCTTTAGTAGCTTTCGTGGGCGCTCTTTCGTCATGCTCGAAGAAGACGGATAATGCGACCACCGATACGACCACGGCCCCTCCGGCCACCGCGCCGGCGACGCCGCCACCGCCACCCCCGCCGCCACCTGCTCCCGATACGACCATGAAGATGGATACCGCGAAGAAGGACATGGGCGGCGCGAAGATGGAAAAGAAGGAAGAAAAGAAAGAGATGAAGAAGAAATAAATTCTTCTGAAACTCGCTTTTCTCCAGCATCCATTTTTGGCTGGAACTTGACTTTGGCGCGCCCGGGCTTCGGCCAGGGCGCGCTATCGTTTTAGATGTGTCGATTTGCTCCTCACCGACTCCGTAACGGCGGCTCCGGTTGGTCCTGGGAGTTCATTGAGTGATTTTGTGTTTATGTTTTGCTTTACTTTTTATTGCTATTTGCTTTACTTTTTATTGCTATGAAGATCTTTTCCATATTTGCGTTCCTTCTCTTCTTCGCCACGTTTCAAACTCCTGCGTTCGCCCAGCATCCGGTCCTGTTCGAGACATTCACGAATACCTGCGACCCGTGTCCGGACGGCTTACGCCCGACATTCGACCAGGCGGTGAGTTCGGTCCTCTCGAGCGAAGGCTCGAAGATCATTTATCTCAATTATCATATCGGAAATTTCTGCGACCCGATGGCCCAGCCTTCGAGCCCGTATACCGATCCCGTCGACCAACGACTGACTGGGAACAGTTCACAACTGACCGCGTACGTCGGCGCCGTGAACCGGACCGATTTTGGCAGCGGACACGCCAGCGGAACGGGAACCGATTGGGCGGGTGAGATCGAGCAGGCTTCGGCCAGCACGCCGCCCGCGACGATCACGCTCCAAAGTGCGTCACTCGATAAAACCTCAAGCGGCCTTAGTTATACGCTACGGGCGACGGTTACCGTGACCGCGACCCAGAGCATTCCGGATAATATCAATATCTTTTTCGCCGTCGTTGGAGACGGTATCAATCTGCCTTCGACCACCAACGGTATTTGCCAGAAAAATCCCGGTGCGGAACCGCTCGGTCCCTATAATTCGATCGTCTGGTACATTACGGGAGGAACCGGAATCAGCGTATTTTCCGGTGGGGCGAGTTCCGGGAAAACCAAACAAATTTCTTTTACGGAAGCGCTGGCCAATCCGCACCAGGACCCGTTGTTCGACTGGACGAAAATGCGGCTGATCGCATTTATCGAGGAATCCTCTAATGCCACCGATTATCGTGTGGTCAATGCAGCCGATCTTCGGGACGATCTCGATACGCTGCAGCCACCGCCGCCAACGTTGAGTTTCGGATATCTTTCGAGCGCGAACGATACGCTCGCTCCCGGGACCGATGTCCAGGTGAATTATTCGAGCTCGAATCTGCCCAGCGGAGCGAACGCCTTCTATTCGCTCGATAATGGGACGACGTGGCGCCTCATCGGCGACAGCTTACAGAGCGGCTTTACCTGGCATGTGCCCGACTCGCTCACGACCCAGGGCAAGATCAAACTCGTCGCCTCCAGCGATCCCACGATCGTTTCGATCGAATCGGGGAATTTTGTGATCGCCTATGCGCCGTTTATTTCATTTGTCTATCCACAGAACGGTTCCAAACTCAAAGCCGATACGACGCTCACGATTCAATGGAGAAAACTCGGCGTCGGAGCCGTGAAAGTGCAGTATTCGATTGCGACGTCGAACGGCGCCTTTGGCCTGCCATGGTTCCCGATCGCTTCGAGTGTAACCGATACGTTCGTGACCTGGGCGGTACCCGATACGAACGCCATTGCAGAAATCCAATTAGTACCGATCAAGAACGAAGCGCCTGCGGCATCGAGTATCGATACCATTCGGAAGTTGTTCCAGCAATCGTCAGTGGGACCGGTCGTAAACGCATCGGCACTCCAGTTCACGGGAGCGTTCCCAAATCCGGCGATGAACGGTGAAGAGATCGAACTTCCGTACCATGCCGACCGGCCGTTCGAGGTCGAAGTAGTCGACCTTCTCGGTCACTCGGTGGGAGCGACGTATCACTTCGATACTCAGGCGGTGCATCTCGATACACGATCGTTGAGTGCCGGTGCCTACATTGTGCGCATGTCAGATGGCGTTCACAGTGCGTCGGAACGAGTCGAAGTTGTTCGCTAAGTTCTGCTTTTTCGAATTCGGGAACCTGGCGTGCGGCCGGGTTCTCGAGTCTTGCAAGTGAGTTAACCATGAATGACCGTCTCTTAGCGATCCTTGCCGAACGGCCGGACTTTACGGTCTCGGGCGAGGATAAAAAATGGCTCGAGGTCTTCGTGGAATATCTCGATCACGGCTCGCTTTTTTTGGCTGGGTTCGAACCGGGTTCCGATCCTACGTTCCTGTTCTCGAACGATGCGCAGCGGTACTCCTTTCGCATGACCGAGATCCGCGAATACGTGCTCGCCATGAAGCGCGGGGAGCCAATGCCCTGGGAGCGAATTCCTTATGCACTGAAGGAATAAGGAATTTAACCCGCACCGTTATCATTTCGAAGTCGTCATCCTATATGAGAATCATGAAGCGCTTTGCGCTTTGGCTGGTCCTGATCGTCCCAGTCCCCGCTTCGGGACAATGGTCCCTGTTACATACGTTCCATACAAACGATGGGATTCTTTACATGGTCTATTTCATGGACTTTGTCGGCAATCCTTCCGCCGGGTTTGTTGGGATCGATGGAACCCTGTATCGAACCGGCGATGGCGGTGCAACCTGGGGTGCGGTCCTTCCAAATTTATCGGGACATCCGAGCAGCGTCTGTTTCAAGAATGCGGTCGTCGGATGGTGTACGGTCGATGGGGGTCTGGTCGGGAATCCGGCCGTTTATAAAACAACGGATGGCGGTGGTTCGTGGACAGGACTTAGTATTGCCGGTCAGGGTAGTGACGTTTCCTACAACGCGGCGACCGGCCGCCTTCTGGTCTCTATCCGCTCAGCCAACGTCCAGGCGTCATATACCTCTACGGACGATGGTGCAACGTGGACTGCGATCAGCAATGTGACAAGCCAGAATGGCTTCGCCTTCTGCAACGGCCAGCAAGGAATTCTTTCGTCCTATGCGCCCTCCGCAGCAGGGACGCCGTTCTATCGTACCAATAATGGCGGTCAGACCTGGACCAGTCTTAACGTGTTCATTCATTCCTGGTCGCCGTGCGCGGTTCCCGGAACGAATACGATCGTCGCGGCACAGGACCAATCGTCTTCTATTTGGGCTTCGACCGATGCCGGGGTAACATGGAACGTTACGTCCAACGTCTCTCCCGATCATTTAACCGGGTGCGTACAGTCCGGCCCGTGTAATATGTACATCCAAAGCTACGATGGATTGTATGTCTCGGGCGATTTGAAAACGTGGACATGGATCCGCGGTCCCGGCAACACGTACGACACCCGTTTTTTTGTCGGTAAAACGACCGTGTACGCGGGGGATGCTTCTACGGGTAGTTTGTATGAATTTCAATCGGGTATAGGCGACTGGCCGACGCTCCGATTTACTCCAGCTTCCATCACGGTTTCGGCAGCGGCCAACTGTCCTGCCCAAACGGCATTTGCAGCGTTTCAAAATCTTTCATGCCTTCCACTTACGGTATTAAGCGCCTCGATCACCGATTCCAGTGTATGGCACCTGGTGCGGCGGCCACTGCCGGCCGTTGTTCCCACGGGCGACTCGGTCGGATTTCAATTGATCACGCTCAACGATACCAGTGGCACATTTACCGGCGGTCTGCAACTTCTTATTCAGACGACCGGCGGCCTTACGGATACGACATTAAAAGTCGTACTCCAAATTGCAGGGATCGTTTCCCCCACGATCCAGCCGATCAGTGTTACGCTCGCGGACCGATGCCTGGAACTCGATACGGTGGTGCAGCTTCGCAATAATCATTGCGATACGATCGTGCTCGATTCTCTGGCAATGCAAAAAAGCGGACTGTTCCTTAACGGGAATATTTCCCTGCCGATTTCCATCCCGCCGGACTCCGAATGTACCCTTCCGTTCCGTGCGCGCCCGAAAGATCGAGGAACGTTCAGCGATACCGCGTTCATTCGCCTCCGTTGCCACGGGTACACGCTCGATACGACGATCGCGCTCGAAGGCAGCGTTCATTCGTCCTTCATCTCGGCCGATCTTACGCCACAGGCAGCGAATTTCCATACGGTCGATGCGTGTCAGGAGTCGTTCGATACGGTGTATCTTCGAAATACCTCCTGCGACTCGGCAAAGCTCACGGAGCTTTTTTTGAGTGGAACGAAATTCCAGATCCTTCAACCCCAGTTGAACCAGTGGATTGTCGATAACGACAGCATCGCGATCATTCTTGCCCTCCCCGGGAATACGGCACCGGGAACGTATTCCGATGAACTCGATCTGATGCTGGATAACGGCGGCACGCAGCAATTCTACGCGCTGCCGGTCTCCGCAACGGTGGTAAAGATGGCGCCCGAGAAATTCGTTACACCGGCAACGGTCCAGCGTGACAGCATTCCGCTGTGCACGACGTTTGACACGACGATCGTTTTTACGGCTCAGACCGGTTGCGATTCGATCTCGATCTCGAGCCTCCAATATGTCGGTACCGGTTCGGTTTTCCTTCAAACCAAGCCAGCACTACCGGCGGAACTTCATTCCGGGGACACGATTCGGTGTACGCTGAGTTGGAACGCGCCGGCCTCCGCAACGCTGGACGGCTCGCTCACGGTAGTGGGAACGGGATTCGACACCGTCGTTCCGGTCCACCTTTCGATGCGAGCCGATTCTGGTAATGATGTTACTTTAAGTATTCCGAAAACGGCGTTCGTCGCCAGTGCGTGTGCGATCGACTCCACCGATCTCTCGATTATCAATCGGGGTTGTGCGGCGCTCGCATTCGATACGGTGGGAATCGTGGGTCCAATGGGAGCCTTTAGCATCGCCGCGAGCTCCCTTCCTATTGTCCTTGCGCCCGATTCGAGCACAATCATTCGAGTCTATTTTAACGGCGCAACCGCTTCGAGTGGAACAGCGACGCTTCATGCGCATGAAATGAGCGGAATGGTCCGCGATATTCCACTTTCGGGAACATTTATTCCGCTCGATACGGCGCGGGTCGCTCTACGGCTGCTCGCAGGGTCTTCCCCGACCCTTCCTGCTGGCAACACGACCGGGTTCGCGCTCTATTTTGCCGATTCTGTTGCGGCCGAAACACAACTCCAAACGTTCGATTGCACGCTCGACTTCGACCAAAACATCCTCGGACTCCTCAACAATCCGGTAGGAACGAATGGTTGGAATATTCAAACGGTGGTCTCGGGCGCCGGATCGATGCGCTTGTCCTGCTCGCGAAGTTCCACGAGTCCCATCTCTCCGAATGAAACGATCGGGACGTTCTTTGCCGAGGCCTTCGTTTCGGATTCCCTGCATACGACCCTCACGCTGGAGCACGTTACGTTTACACCGAACGATCCCTCGTATGAACATTGCGTTCTGGCATCGGCGATCGATCCGCCCGCACTTTCCTTCCAGGTGGAGAACCAATGCGGCGATAGTATCCTCATCCGTTCGATGCGCTCCGAGCCGATCATCGAAGCCATCGCGGTCCAGCCCAATCCGCTTGAACGCTCTTCGAATCAAACGCTTCTGGTAACCATTGAGGCCAGGACGACCACAACGGCCGATCTTAGGCTGCTCGACCTCCTGGGACGAACCCGAATGGAGTTACAGGAACTGCTTAACAAAGGGCCAAACGCACTCGAACTGCCAGTATCCTCGATCGAGCATGGCGCTTATGTGCTTGAAGCGAACGCTCAGGGGTATCGCGCACTTAGGCAGGTTGTAATTCTTCCCTGATCCCCATCTCTGGCGTGAGCGTTCGGAGGACGTCCTCGATTTCTCGCATGCGTTCTTCGCCGTCCTCTTTCGTCTTCAACCGGACGATGAGGCGAAGCGCCTTGTTTTCGCTGACCAGTCGGATATTTTGCTGTCCGATGACAGAAAATCGATCGAGGATCTTTGGGAATGTATTTTGATAATAGAAGACCTCGTCTTCGAGCGGAAGAAGAATACGGAGCGTGCGGGTCGGTGCTTCGAAGGTGACGTTCCGAGCGCCCAATTGCTTCGCGCGTTCGCGCACGCGTGCGACGTGCATGAGCGCCTCCGCTTCCAAGGGAAGCGGACCGAACCGGTCGCGCATTTCGCGCGCGATTTTTGCGAGTGCTTCATCGCTCGAAGCGTCCGCCATGCGCTGATAGAAGCCGAACCGTTCCGCATCGTCTTCGATATAATGTTCCGGAAGGAGTGCATCGGTGCCAAGCGAGACGGTCACTTCTCCTTCGTTCGTAAACCGGCGGCGGCCAAAGGCCGAACGTTTGTCGCGCGCGATCTCGTCCTGGAACAGGTCCTGGAACTCTTCTCGCTTTAATTCCTCCACCGCTTCTTCGACCGTTTTTTGATAGAGATCGAATCCAATTTCGGCGATGAATCCGGATTGCTCGGCGCCCAGCAAGTTCCCAGCCCCGCGAATTTCGAGATCGCGCATGGCAAGCTGGAACCCCGCGCCAAGGTCGGAGAATTCTTCCATCGCCTCCAGGCGGCGAAGTGCGTCCTGCGTAAGCTGGCTGACCGGGGGCGCGATGAGGTAGCAATAGGCCTGCTCGTTCGATCGTCCGACCCGGCCTCGAAGCTGATACAGTTCCGCAAGGCCGAAATTTTGCGCGCGATTAATCACGATCGTATTCGCATTCGGAACGTCGAGGCCCGACTCGACGATCTTCGTCGCTACGAGAATATCGACTTTGCGCTCAAGGAACGATTTCATCGACTTTTCAATGGAGGTCGGCGGCATTTGTCCATGGACAATTCCGACCCGAGCACGCGGTGCGGCTTCCCGAAGCTTATTTGCAAAAAGTTCGATATCCCCGACTTTATCGTTGATCGCATAGACCTGTCCACCGCGTCCGAGTTCGCGCCTTATCGCTTCCGCGACCACATGTTCGTCGTACCCGGGAAGGACCTCGGTCATGATCGGAAGGCGGTTCCGTGGTGGCGTTTCCATAATCGAAAGATCCCGCGCGCCCAGGAGCGAAAAGTTGAGGGTCCGAGGGATGGGGGTCGCGGTAAGCGTAAGCGTATCGACATTGGCGCGGAGTTCGCGAAGTTTTTCTTTTGCCGCCACGCCAAAGCGATGCTCTTCGTCGATCACCAGCAGACCGAGATCCCTGAAGACCACGTCTTTCGAAAGTATACGGTGCGTGCCGATCAGGACGTCGATCTTTCCTTCTGCGAGTGCCTGAAGGATCGCGGTCTGTTCTTTCTGGGAACGGAACCTGGATAGCGACGCGCAACGAACGCCAAAACGCTCGAGCCGGTCCGAGAACGTCCGATAATGCTGTTCGGCAAGGATCGTCGTGGGTACCAGGACGGCGACCTGCTTTTTATCGAGCACGGCTTTCATGGTTGCGCGCATGGCCACTTCGGTTTTTCCGTATCCGACGTCCCCGCAGATGAGGCGGTCCATGGGATGGCCCGATTCCATATCCTTTTTCGTTTCCGCCGTGGCCTTCGCCTGATCGGGAGTATCTTCATACAGGAACGCCGCTTCCATTTCGCGCTGAATGATGTCGTCCGGACTGAAACCAAAGCCTTCCGCTTTACGGCGTTTGGCATAGAGCTGAATAAGGTTCCGAGCAATGTCCTTTAGTCGTTTTTTCGTACGCTCTTTGGCGCGCTGCCACTCCGCGGAACCTAATTTGGACAGTTTCGGCTCCTGGAGCGTCTCTCCGGACGAGTATTTTGAAAGTCGGCCAATATAATCGAGATTGACGAAAAGAACATCGTTATCGCGATAGACCAACCGGACGACTTCCTGCTTCTTTCCGCCGACCGAGATCGTTTCCAAGCCCATGAACTTTCCGATTCCCTTGTCTTCGTGGACCAGAAGGTCGCCTCGTTTCAGCGAACGAAGTTCCCGAAGCGAAATCCCCTTGGTGCGCGCCGCTTTTTTGCGCGCCGATGCACCGCGCTCGCGTTTTCGCCCGAACAATTCATGTTCGGTATAGATGGCGATGCCCGCTTCCGGAACCGAAAAACCATACGCGAGCGAAGGCTCTACGAATATTGGCGCGCGGACCGGGTGCGCATCCTCGGCCTGCGATTGATCGTCCATCAGATCGCGTAGCCGTTTCGTGAGGTCCCTGGATTCGGACATGACCACGACCTTCGTTCCACGCTCGAGAAGATCGCCAATATGCTCACGAATGAGTTTCAGGTTGGCGTTGAAGCTGGGTTGCGTTATGCTCCCAAAATCGATAACCGGTTCTGACGGAGCGGGAAATGCTTTCACTGCGAACCGCTGAAAGTTCGTGAGCGAATCCAAAATCTCGGTCGGCACCTCACACTCCATCATTCTGGTCCGAATGCGTTCGGGCTCGATGGAAACGACCACTGCATCCGCGCTCAGATACTCGAAAAGGAAGGCTTCGGCGGCCTGCTCGGACTCGGTGAGAATATTCGGGACCAACGCTAATTCGTTCCGAGTCGAAGTCGAACGCTGACTGATCACGTCAAAGCCCCGCATGCTTTCGATCGTATCGCCGAAAAATTCGATCCGGACCGGCAGTGTCTCCGTATATGGAAAGACGTCGACAATACCGCCGCGAACCGCAAAATCGCCCGCCGATTCGACAAACGTCTTACGTTCGAAGTGATGGGCTTCGAGCCAGGCGATCGTCGTGGAAAACCCGGCCTCCGTTGCCACGGTAAGGACGCGAGATTCGCGGGCAAACCGTTGTTTTTGAGGCAGCCGAGTTCCCATCGATTCGGCATCGGCAATGGTAATGAGCGGAGTCGTTGCTCGCGTCAGCCGATCGATGGCTTCCAGAAGCTGTGCCGTTGCTTCTGCGGTCTGCGCGCGTTTTTGGCGCTCTCGCTTGAGTAGAGAGACATGGGCCCCTTCCGAAAACAGCGCAAGCTGGTCTTCGCCGATGAGTCGAGCGAGATCGTCGTACCATCGCTCTGCTTCGGCAGATTGTTCAACCAAAATAACGAACGATCGCTGTTGCGCAACAAATGCAAGCGCCACCACAAGCGCATCCAGCGAGGGAATAAGGCCGGTCACCGGGATCTCCCGTGCGCGATCATGCGTAGCCACAGAAAATTTCGTGAACGCTTCGAGCTTTTCAGCAAGGGCGCTTAAAGCATGAAATAATGGGCTTGGCAACGAAATTGATTTTTTTATTTAAACTACGGCATGCGGTCTTCGCAGAGGAAGCCAGGCTCCCACCGCAAAAGATCGCTAGTATCGATGAGAACAAATGCCGCACCACGTTCGTGCGAAGCTCAGGCCGCCTCTTCGTCCACATAGACGAGCGGCCCATCGTGTCGCGTCCGAAGATCGTAGTAGAGCACCGTTCCTGCGGTCGTAAGAAACGAAAATAGAAGCAGTACGACGACACTCCATTCAATGGCAATGGACCGCAGGAAGCTTGGGAACGCAGTCAAAAACCAAGATAGGGTGATGAACGGCTTTGTCATCGCATCGTTCGCCCACGTAAACGCATCGTTGGTTACCATTCCGGCAATCAAAACGATAACAAAGAATACAAAAAGGAGCAGAATCCCGATCGTTAAAAAAATCCCAAAGATCCGCCATCCGCTTCGATGCGTGAGTTGCCAGCTTCTTGCAAGCGCGGAAAACGGTCCTAACTCTTCGGAAACGAGCGCAGGTACCGTCATCGAAAAACGAACGATCAGATAAACCTGAACGATGGTAACGAATCCGCTGAGAGCGTCCCCCGCACCGCCTGGAAGCACGAGTAAAAACGCGTCCAGGGTCCAAACAACAACCAGATAAAGGAGATAGAGGAACAGGACTTTCCAGAAGTGCTTTGCAATCGCGGTTCCGAGCGTTCGCCAGAACTCCTGTGGGCGTTCTTCGAAGACTTGGGAACCGAGCTCTACCGTCGCCGCGGTGAGAACGAACATTCCTAAAAAAATCCAGATCATGCCGATACCGAAGACCGCGAGCGGCGATGAGAATCGCTCCGTGTTTCTGCTGATATAATCGAGGAACGCTCGAGTGCGAGAACTCGGATAGGGCTGACCGGCGCCCGGAAATTGGCTCGTGATCGCAGGGTCCGATTTCGAAAGGACCGCATTGAGATCGTTCCTCAGCATCGTAAGATCGCTATCGCTGTATCCGATCGCGCGATGCGCTTCCGTGAGGACCTGGCGGCCCGTTTCAATGCTCCCGGACGTTCCGACCCACACGCCTGGAACGATCAAAATCAGGAAAAAAACGATATACCGTGGCAAGGTGCGTACGTAAATCGCACCGCTTTCGCCTACGATCTCAAAAAGGGTGAGAGCACGAGAAGGAATCACAGTGGAGGATCAGAGTTCTTTTAAGAACAGTTGTTCGCTCAGAATATTCACCCCCAGTTGTTCGGCTTTCGTTAATTTCGATCCTGCTTCGGTGCCGGCAACAACATAGTCAGTCTTTTTGCTGACGGAACCGGCTACTTTCCCGCCCCGCGACTCTATCTTTTCTTTGGCTTCCTCGCGGGTCATCGCGGTTAAGGTTCCGGTAAGGACGAACGTCTTGCCCGCGAAGAATGCCGATGAGACCGGTTTCGGCTTTTTCTGTCCCACGAACGGTAATCCGGCCGTTCGAAGGCGATCCAGCAATTTTCGATTACGCTCGTCACGAAAATAGCCGTAGATGCTCGAGGCGATCTCCGGCCCGATGCCGGGGACTGCATCGATGGCCTCTTCGCTCGCATCTGCAATTGCATCGACAGAACCAAACTCGTCGACAAGCAGCTTCGCGACGCTCGTTCCGACATGACGGATCCCGAGGGCAAACAGAAACCGCGAAGTTGGCCGCTCTTTACTCTCCTGGATGCCGCTTAGTAAATTATCGACCTTCTTTTCTCCCATGCGTTCAAGTGCAATAAGCTTCGAGCGCTGATCCTTGAGTTCGTAGATATCGGCAACATTTTGCAATAGCCCGGCATGGATAAACTGCTCGACCGATTGCTCTCCGAGTCCTGCAATATCCATCGCACCCCGAGAAGCAAAATGGGTAATTCGTCCCAGAACCTGCGCCGGACATTCCGGATTTTCGCAATACCAGTTCACTTCACCGGGCGGCCGAATGAGAATGGACTTACACTCAGGACATTTGTTCGGAAATATGAATGGTTTTGCGCTCCGAGGGCGCTTTAAGAGATCGACCCCGACAACTTTTGGAATAACTTCTCCGCCCCGCTCCACGCGTACCAGATCGCCAATCCGAATGTCCTTCCGTTGTATCTCGTCCGCATTATGCAGTGTTGCGCGGCGAATCGTGATCCCGGTCAATGCCACCGGTTCGAGTTCAGCCACGGGGGTGATCGTCCCCATACGCCCGACCTGAAGCGTAATTCCATTTAGTCGGGTCTCGGCTTGCTTCGTTTCAAATTTATATGCGATCGCCCAGCGAGGAGATTTGGCGACAAATCCAACATGCTCCTGTTCTCGGAGCGAATTCACTTTGATCACAGCGCCGTCGATCTCGAACGGCAATTCGTCGCGATGTTCCTGCCAGTGCATCGCAAACTCCATGATGCCCGGAATATCCTTGACGATTCGTGTTTCGTTCGAGACTGGGAACCCGAATTCTCGCAGGACGTCGAGACGGGCCGAATGCTTGTCGAGGTTCGGAAGGCGCTCCGTCGGTTCGTCATCGAATCGCAATTGATAGGCACTAAATCGGAGCGGCCGTTTGGCGACTTCCCTCGGGTCGAGCGTTTTAAGCGTGCCGGCGGTCGAGTTTCGCGGATTTGCGAACGGAGGCTCACCCTGTGCTTCACGCTCTATATTCATGCGCCGAAATCCTTCCAGTTCCATAAAGACTTCGCCTCGAACTTCAAAGCTCTGTTGTGCCAGGCTGGAACTCGAACGGAGCACGAGCGGGATGGCGCGGATAGTGCGGACGTTGGGCGTTACATCGTCTCCCGTAGTCCCATCGCCGCGCGTCGCACCACGAACCAGCCTGCCACCCTCATATAAAAGACTCATCGCCACCCCGTCGAATTTGAATTCACACGTATAACCTTCGGCCGGATCGTGACCGAGCAGATCGCGAACGCGCCGCGCAAAATCTTCTACTTCCTGCGTGCTATAGGTGTTTGCAAGGGAGAGCATCGGAACGTGATGGACGGCCGAGGGAAATAGTTTGGTCGGTTCGCCACCTACCCGTTGTGTGGGCGATTCCGGACTAATAAGCTCTGGGAACTGCGCCTCGATCGTACGCAAGGCATCCATGAGCCGGTCATATTCACGGTCCGAAATGACCGGAGCGGCGAGAACGTGATACCTCCAGTCGTGCTCGCGGATCTCTGTCGCAAGCGCAGTCGCTTTTTTTCGTGCTTCTTCGAGCGTCATGCGTATTAAAACGATGCGAGGGCTTCGGTTTCCAACTGATTTTCCAGTGCCGGCATTCGAACAATGACAGTCATCCCAGCGCCCGGAGAACTTTCGATCGTCAGTGTTCCGCCCGTGAGGGCCGCACGCTCACGCATGCCCATAACGCCTAAGGACTCCGCATTCGTCAAATTGTCGAGGTCGATCCCGACGCCGTTGTCGCGCACCCGGAGTTCGATCTGACTCATCGATTTGCGCAATTGCACTTCGACCATGCTTGCTTCGGCATGACGCGCGACATTGGTAAGTGTTTCCTGAAAAATGCGGAACAAGGCCGTCGCCTGCGCGCCCTGGGCCGTGAAATCTTCCGTCGGAAGATCGAGGATGCACGCAATGCCGCTGCGTTCTTCGAATTCTTTGGCCTGCCATTCAATCGCGGCGACGAGCCCGAGATCGTCCAGTACACTCGGCCGAAGTTCGGCGGAAATACGCTGAACGCTTCGAATCGTTCCGTTCACCAAGTCAAGCATCGAAGCCATACGACGCTCGACTTCTTCGCTGGGTGCCAATTGTTTACGAAGCATGGCAACATCCATCTTGAGTGCGGTGAGCGACTGCCCGAGTTCATCGTGTACTTCGCGCGCGATCCGGACCCGTTCTTCCTCCTGCATCACTTGAATATGAGCAGAGAGCTCCCTTAATCGTTCCCGCGAGTCCCGAAGATCGCGTTCGGCGCTGATCCGGAATCCGTCCGTCCATTCCAGCCGCCGCGAGGTCACGGTGACGACGATCGCAAAAAAAAGTATACTGGCCATCACGAACAAGACGATCGCAAAGGAAAGGTCGTACCATTTCCAAACCGCCGACGTGATCACGGCAAGGAATCCAAGTATCGGAGGAACAAGGACCGCCGTGAGATACAATCTTCGACTCATGACCCCGGCGGCGCTCGGCATCACCAAAATCCGCATAAGACCTCGTTCCGGCCGAAAGCAGAATAGAGAAACCGCAAGCAACAGATAGGACAGCGCACCGGGGACTGACATCGCGCTGTAATCGCTAATGCCATAGAGCGACTCGATCTCATACCCGTGTCCAATGAGTGCGACACCGGCGACGAGCGCGGACAAAAGCGCGGACCATTGCGAAATACGCACATTCCACCGGGTCTCCGAACGGGCAAACAATGCGGAAGCGGCAGACAATAACAGGCACAGTGCCCCATTCGGCGAAATCTTGTCCATATCTTCGACCGGATCGAGCACTCGAATAAGCGGAGCGAACGGAAGCTCATTCGGTGTCACATATTCCAGAACTACAATAAAGGCGCTGATTGCAATCGTCCAGCATACCATATATGCCATTGTAGTTCCCAAACGGTGATACAGCAGTAAGAGCGAAATCCCGATGAGGATCGAAAATGAAACCCCCAATAAATGCGCTGGCGTCATGACCGGAATATCGTTCCTCAAAATCGGAACGTTGAATAACCAACTCAAGGGGATCGTCAGCGCGAAAGCAATGGACCCATACACCGCGAAGGTACCGATCTTGCGTGCTCGCTCAATAAATATCGGTTCTGGCGAGGCCAGGCTCCAATAGGCATCAGCATTACGGACGTTCATAAGAACAATCAGGGAGCAGGTGGTATCGGTTCGACCGGATGGAGTTGCGGAGCAGCGCCATTCTTCGATGACCGGTGCGTCTGAGAAGATTTTCCGGTGGACTTCGTTGGCTTCTTTGTTGTATTGGTATGCGTAGCGCTCGAATTTTTCGCAACCGTTCCCTGGTTCGGTTTGTGCACCGAAGGGGAAGCTGGTTTTGCGACCGCTTGTGAGTTCCCACTTTTCTTATTAAGAGTTCTCCCTCCATTCGACGGCGGGGCGTTCGCCGGTACCGAGGGAGAATGAACCACGGCCGCCGCGGGCGAAACCGGTGGCGTGGTCAGGGCATGAAAATCGACAGGATTTCCGGCGATACTTACACGATCTCGCGTAAGCACAAGATCCCGCACCACGACGCTTGAATGTGCGATCGCCGGAAGGCCCGAAAGCGGGGCTCCGTTGAAGGTCAGCACTACGGAGTGCTGGTTCCCAATATCGACGACGAATTTTTGCCCTGCGCGAAACGAACGCACTTCGCCGGGTTTCATTTCGCCGCGATAAGCCGGAATTCCATCCGGCGCAATCGAGACCCACACGGGCTGCGTTGCACGCAGCATGAACCGCAGGGAGTCTTTGACAGCGGTCGCACCTACGATTGCCGTGCGATTCGTCGGTGAAACTTCGTTTTTCCTTGGCACGGGAATGGGCTGGTTCTTTTCGACCGGCGCCGGAACATAATCTTTGGCAGTCACTGCATTACTTTCGTTCCGAGACATTCGGATGGCGAAATATGCGGCGACCGCAAAAAAGACGACGAGCAACCCGATGACAACATTCGTCGCCCGTTTGGAAGTCCTCATCCGAGAGGGTTTCGGGGCCCGAACGATTGGTTCTTCGGGCGGTTCTTCTTTCTTCGACTCGGGAGTATGCTTTATCGGTTCTACTTTTCGTTCCAAAGGCGGAAGCCCGAGCCGCTCGCGACGAATCGTATCTGCCTCTTCCCAAAGTTCTTTCGACGTCAGTACTTCGAGCGCTTCCTTACTACCAGTCTCGACAAGATTGACAACGCTCTCTGTCGTTTTTGTGACGGTCTTGACGGCCGTTTTCACCGCGGTATTTGCAAACCGTGCGGTTTCTCGCGCGACTTGCGAAAAATTGACTTCCTCCCTTCCAACGGGATGACTAACGACTTTCGGATCGCGTGGCGAAGGACGCACGCCAGCATCCGGAGGAATAAATTCAGGCGGCACTGTTAGACCGAGCGAACGAGCATATTCCCGAACGAAGGCCGCCACATAAGGACCTTGGGGTAGTTTCTCGAGATCTCCCGCTTCAATGGACTCCAGATGGCGGCGGTTAATTTTTATGGTGGACGCAATATCGTCCAGGCTGCGCCCCTGCTGGGTTCGCGCTGCTTGCAACCGCTCGCCAAACGACCGAAATGTTTCCGAAGAGGGCATGGATAGATCGTAACGCGCATTCTTGCGGCGTTGGTTCAAACCCCAGGTTTATTCCTCGAAACTTCTGCGAATGAAAAGCGAATTCGCTCTGCTTTTCAATGGGAATCGGGAAATCGAGGCACACCCTATGGGGTTTTAACACCTGGATTTTCTTGCGTTCAGATCGCAAACGACGGCCTACCTCCGCGACCACCCTTTCAATCTTCGACGTTCAGCATTGGACATTTCGATCGGGGGTGGAGGAGCGTAACCTTCCACTTGTGTCCGTTCGATTTCGGTTCCGATCCGTTTTTCGATGTCCCGCATCAGCGGCTCTTCTTCGGGGCTGACGAGCGTGATCGCAATACCGGTTTTTTCGGCGCGCGCAGTACGGCCGACGCGGTGAACGTAATCGTCCGGCGACATCGGCGGCTCATAGTTGACAACATGTGTGATGTCCTCAATATCCAGCCCGCGGCTGGCGACGTCCGTGGCAACGAGGGTATCGAATTTACCGTTTTTAAAATCTTGAAGCGCGCGGGTCCGCTCGCTTTGAGTTAGATCGGAATGAAGTTTTGTAACGGGAACCTGGGCGTGCGCCAGGACGTGTGCAACCCGATCGGCATCGTGCTTGGTGCGAGTGAAAACGAGCGTACGGGCCGCTCCCGCGTCCGGAAACTCCTTTAGAAGTTTAAGTAAAAGCTCTGGTTTTTTTAGCCGCATGACCGAGAAAATTTTTTGCGTCACGCCTTCGGCCGGTTTTCGTCGGCCACCCACTTCGATGAGTGCGGGATCGTGCGTCAGCCGGCGTGCGAGTTCCTCAATATCGTGGGAAAGCGTGGCGGAGAACATGAGCGTCTGCCGGTCCGGCGGGACATGCGTCGTGATGCGCTTGATCTGAGGAAGGAATCCCATGTCGAGCATTCGGTCCGCTTCATCGAGTACAAGAAACTCGACGGAGCCCAGCGAGATCACACGCTGGCCCAGGAGGTCGTTGAGGCGTCCCGGTGTCGCCACAAGAATGTCGCATCCTTTGACAATATCGCGCTCCTGTGTGCGCTGACTGACACCGCCATATACGACGACCGTTCGTAGCAATCGTCCATCGCTACTCTTCATTCCCTGCGTGAAACTGGTCGAGGCTTCGAGAACCTGCATGGCGAGTTCCCGCGTCGGCTCGAGCACGAGCACACGGGGACGTTCTTTATGTTTACCAGAATGGTTTCCTGACCCATGATCGCTTGTGCGCGATGGATGACCGCTCAGGCGGGACGAACATAAGAGCGAATCGATGAGTGGAAGCATAAACGCCGCAGTTTTTCCAGTTCCGGTTTGTGCGATCCCAATGACGTCATGACCTTCGAGAATCAGAGGAATGGCTTCGCGCTGGATCGGCGTTGGCGTCGTGTACCCGATCGTGGCCACACGCTCGCACATCTCGGGGATCAGCCCGAGATCAAAAAATGGTAGCGATTCCAGATCGTGCGCGTCCCGTACGAGAGAGATGTTCGGTTTTGCGGCGCGATTGGCCGTTTTTGCCGGGTTATCGTTCGTCTTTGCCGGATCCTGATTTTTATTGGAAGCACCCGCAGATTTCATATTTTCGCAAAAATTTTAACAAGTCTTTAACAAGTCCATGAAGACATTTCGTATGGTGTCCTTTCCGGTTTTTTGTTTTCTCGGTGTTATAACACTCGAACCGGTCAGTTTCGCTCAAGCTCCGCGAACAATTTCGTATCAGGGCCAGCTAACTACGAAATCTGGCACCCCTGTAGCCGACGGGCAGCATATCCTGCTCGTCGCACTCTATAGCAGCAGAACGGGCAGTACCATCCTCTACAGCAAAGAAGATACGGTCGTTACAAAAGGCGGCGTATTTAGCACGCTTCTCGATTCCATTCCGACATCGTTGACCTTTCAAAAGGAAGTGTATCTTGGCGTGTCGGTCGATGGAAGCACAGAACTAAGTCCGCGCACGTTAATGACGGGCGCGCCGTACGCACTCGGCTCGACGACTCAGAACAATTCTGGTATTACGCAGATCACTTCGAGCGATCAATCCGTAAAGATCACGAATGCGACCGGGCCCGTGGTCGATCTCGCCGTTATCCCGGCCAAACAGACGAGCGTCGATTGGAACTCCATCACTGGCGTTCCTGCCACGTTCCCTCCGGGCGGCACGGCCGGTGGCGATCTGGCCGGAAGTTATCCGAACCCCACACTCACGACGAGCGGCGTCCTGCCGGGAACATATACGAATGCCACCGTGACCGTCGATGCAAAAGGTCGCGTAACGAGTGCATCCACAGGAACGAGCGGAGGCGGCGGAACGCTCTCGCTGCCGTATTCGGGAAGTTCTTCGTCGGATACCGCATTTGCGGTGAAAAGTACGAATGCTTCGAACGCGATCGCGATCCTGGGCGTAACGAATGCGACGAATAATTATCCTACGCCGGCAAGCGGATCCGTCTTCGGCTATAATTCGAATACCTCTACGACCTCGGCAGTCTTCGCGGTCGTCGGACGAGTTAGTTCCGTTTCGCCGAATGCGGCAGGTACGTATGGATACAACAGCGGAACATCCGCCGGCTCCGGAGTGATGGGCTATGGACATTATGGCGTCTCCGCTATTTCGAGCGGTAATGGAGCCGAATCAGCCGGTCTTTATGCCGATGCGAATGGCGGAAGCTATGCCATTTATGCGAACGGAGATTTATACGTGACGGGCAATCAAACCGCAAAAGGGACAAAATCAGCGATCGTTCCCATCGGTGCGGAATGGCGCAAACTATATTGCGAAGAAGCGCCGGAAGTATGGTTCACGGATTACGGTTCCGGTACCCTTGTGGAGGGCCACGCCCATATCGAGCTCGATCCCGAATTCCTTGCAACAGTTACGATCGACTCGGCTAATCCCATGCTCGTGTTCATTCAAATGACGAGTGAAATCAGCGGGATCTATGTAAGAAAAAACATGACCGGTTTCGATGTGATCGAGAACGGCACCGGACACTCTTCCGGAACGTTCGATTACCGCGTGGTTGCAAAGCGCAAAGGTTATGAGCATGTCCGTTTGGAGCTAGCCGTGCCACCCGTGCGTTCTCAGTACTGATTTTTTCATAAACCGCCTTCAAACTTTATGTGGTACACTACATTTGTCGTTCTTCATATTTTAAGCGCCGGCATTGTCATCGGCTTGATCACTCTTAGCGTCATCGGTGCTTCGATGCGTAAAAAAGTGCGCGGCACGATGGGCGAACTGGCTGCGATCCGTTCGGGCGCGATGATTTCCCCTATCATGGCAAACATCGGCAGTATCGGTCTGCTCGTCAGCGGTGTCGTTCTCACACTCCTGCAATATTCGTTTTTCCCGTTTGGCACGATGCCGTGGCTCGCATTGATGCAGACCGATTACGTCGTCATCATGGCAATTTCAGGAGCGTTTCTGGCACCGAACGGAAAGAAAATTCTCGCCGCGGCCAACGCCGAGATTGCAAGCCCGGGTGCGGGCTCCGGCGCAAGCGAAAGCCTGCGGAGTATGGTCGATCGGCAATATGCGGTTGTCATGCTCGTGGGGTTCCTTGTGCTGCTCGCGGTGATCTTAGGGGAGTCCAAAGCGATGATGTGGGCGGCCGGCATCCAATAAAGTTTATGAAAGTACGTATCTCGTTCCTCCTTTCGAGTATCTTCCTTTGTTGCAGTACCGCATGGGCACAGACGTCCGTCGGACTGCTTGGGATCGATTCTTCGTTCGATTATCACGGCCCGACACCGGGACAATACGAGCATGATTTTCATGGCTACGACGACTCGGGAACGTGTTACAGCGCAGGAGTTCCCATTTTTGGCGGTTTCCAGCGATGGGTCGCCGCGGGCCGGGTCGGCGCCGCCAATGACAGCGCACGCCTCGGCATCGTGTGTTTCGATACGAGCGGAACTCCGATCCTGAATTTCGGAAATCATGGCACCGCAGAGTTGAGCTGGGGTGCGAGCGATTACGCCAATTGCCTGCTACTTCTTCACGATTCCAGCATTCTTTGCTCCGGCGCGAGCGACGGGGAACCGGCGCTTTATCACATTACGGTCCATGGCTTGCCCGACCTCCTGTTCGGCGATAGCGGGCATGTCGTTTTTCGTCCATTCTCAAAAACGGCAGGCGTATTTACAGGCCTGGACAGTACTCCAATTCGCCCGCCCAACGGTACGGTCCAACAAAAATTTTATTATGTTGCAACGGGATATGCACCGCCGCGCCCTGCTATCCTCGAATCAGAACCCGGTTTTGTTGCCGTGCGATTGGATTCGGACCTCACGATCGACTCGTCCTTCGGGCAAAACGGTCAGGTTTTCATTCCCGCCCCAATCACGTTTGCCAAAGGATTTTTAGCACCTCAGGGTCCTATCCTTTTCGCCGGTCTGGATACGGCCCATGATCCAGAAATCGTCCTGTGCCGGTTAAAAGAGAATGGGATTCCTGACTCCTCGTTTGGCATCGATGGAATTCTGCATACACAAATTCATCTGCATGGGAAAGCGGCCCTGCGCCGCCTTATCGTCTATGGCAATTTCGATTCCACACTTCTTGTCGAAGGGCCCATGCTCGATTCTTCCGCAGGGGCGCCAGTGACGTTCCTTCAATTTCTTTATGATGGTTCGCTTGATCCTAAATTCGGTTCCCATGGGCTTGCAACGCCAGCACTGGATACAAGTTTCGAACCCCACGGAATCGTCGAAGCCAACGACGGAAGCATTCTTCTGTCGGGCTCCGCTGGAACGGCGTTAAAAAAGGGAGCCGTAATGAAGCTATTCGGGACCGGCGCTATCGATTCGCTCAAGCGATCGCTCGAGGGCACACTCGATACGAACTTCGGAATAAAAGGGATCGAATATCTTGCCGCTGGCACATCGACTGAGGAAAATTATCTCGCGGCATTCGTCCCCATCGGCCGTCGAGCGATAATGGATACGATGCGCATTTCTCGATTCTTAGGGATCGGCAGCATCAGGAATAGTGCCGGGAACTTCGATTATCTCGTCGTGCGCTATATACGTGTGCTCGTTCCATCTCGTGTTGAAAATACTTCGCCCGGCACGCTGACGGTCGAAGTATTTCCGAATCCCGCACAAACAGTGCTTTCACTCTCCAGTGCCGATCCGATCGAAGAGGTCCGCATTGCGGATGAAAGAGGGCGCTTCATTCAATCGCTACACCCTGCTGGTCCTGTGAACGAATACAGCTTCGACGTCTCGGGTCTCGCTGCGGGAACGTATTCACTCATCGTAATCGGTCCGAACGGAACTTCTGTCCAGCGCCTCGCGATCGTACGATAAAATTATTCGAGCACGACCGAGGTCTGAGCAATGCTACGACCGTCGGAAGAGATGCTTGCGAAGACCAATCCGTGTATCCTTGGGAGCGCGAGGGAAATCGTTTCACGGCCAGCGCTCAGATTCCCGACGGTTTGCTCTCCTAAGCTGCGTCCTGCGGCATCGAAATAGTGAATGCGAACATCGGGCTCGGGTGAACTCAGTTCGAGGTGCAGCATCGCCGTTCCCTGCGATGGATTGGGAGTGATCTCAATGGGCGGGGCCGTCCGCCCGGGCCCGATGACCGCGGCCGATGGCGCCGCAACGACATGGGCTTGAAGCAGAACTGAATAGCGTGACGTGGTCTGCGTGAACTCATCGTCCACATTGAAAACAAGAGAATCCTTTACTGTCCCTAATCGCACAGGACGGAATTGGACAAGCAACCGTAGATAGTTGCCACCCTCGATCAAAAACGGAGATAATGCCCCATGAATCGAAAAACCATTTTCAGTTCCCAGCTCAGCATCGACCGACAGCGTGTCGCATCCTATGTTCTCAATCGTGAAAAAGGTGTCGATGGTCATGCCTGAATCTACCGTCCCCAAATCGATCGCAGAATCGGAAAATGAGAATGGCAGAAACGCGTTGGATACCGTTTCAATTACGACCGTTGGAACCGCCGTGTCATCGACAACGGTGTAGTACAGCACCGATGTATCGCTTCCGGGCTTACTTCCAATCAATGTCACTGGAACCGTTTGCGCCACCCCGGGCGGTAGGATCGTCGTATCCTTTTTATCCGCGGACAAAATCTTCTCCGGGAGCAGTGTCGCGTTCTCAATGACAAAGGAGGTGTCCAGGACACCGCATTGATGGACGCTGAAAATGAGCGTATCCGGCAGGAGCGCCGTGGAGTTTGTCGCTTCTCGTTTATAATAGATCGCGGAATATCCGTCCCGATGGTCCTGCCAAAGTAAGTGCAATGCGTTCGGACCCGTCTCAATGAACGGCTCCCCCGGTGTCGAGGCTACAGGGACGAGGTCGGTTTCCGGCCCCCACGTCGCCCCGCCATCGCTCGAATGGCGATAGACGACCGCGCCACCGAAATACCACCACACGATATGCACATCCGGACCGCTCCTGGCAAGAACCGGGTAAGCCGCAGTACTGCCGGGAATGGAAAGCTGAGTCTCGTTCGACCAGGACGTGCCATGATCGGTCGAATATTTATAGAAGACCTCGAACATGCCTCGACGGTCGCCCCATGCAAAATCGACATTCGTTCCGAGCGCGTGGACGACGGGGAAATAGGAACTTGTTGGCGGCTTGTTCCAGAGTGTTTCGGGTCCCCACGTCGTACCATTGTCACTCGAAATTCGCCCATAGGCCTGCATGATGGGCGCGCCGTTGAGGCTATCGCGATTATCGTTCCACACCAGATAGACGTGCCCATCGGAAGCAGCGATGGATGGATCTTCGGATCGCCCAAGCGCATTCGAGACGCGAACAATGCTGTCCCATGTCTCGCCGCCGTCCATCGAACGTCGGAACCACACTTCGGAGTTACCGGGCACATTGCTGTTGAGCGCGACGAACACATGTCTGCCATCGCAGGTGATGGATGGCCACCAATAAAAATTACCAAGGGACCGGCGGGGCTGCCACGTTTGGCCGCCATCCGTCGAACGTTCATACCAGGACGTACTATCGTCCCGATAAGCAATGTTTACAAGTTCCCCACTTACGGCAATGGAAGGAAAATCCGCACTCTTTGAGGCGCCGGCAAGGGCGATGGGTGCACTCCACGTCGCGCCACCGTCGAAGGAATTCGCATAAAAGATCGAACTTGCGCCCGCCGAATTATCGCACCAGACAGCATACACCGAATCGCCGCTAACGGCAAGGCACCGGCCCATATTTTCGTTGAGCCGCGCACCGGTATCGCTCGAAACCTTGAAATCCGGCGTCCATTGGGCAAAAACCGAAGCCGGAAGAGACAAAAAAACAGCAAACAGAATCGTTTTCATGACACTCTAACACGGGGTTTCCGGAATGCTCACGGGCACGTCAGCGGACTTCGAGGCCGGAAGCGGCTTCTGTTTCGCTGGTGACGAGCGCAACGACGCCATGTTCATCATTGACAGCGAGAAGCATCCCGTTCGACTCGTGCCCCATCAATGTTGCAGGCTCAAGATTCGCAACGACAACAATGGTTTTTCCGACGAGATCGTCCGGGCCATATTTTTGCCCGATACCGGCCACGATCTGGCGCTGTTCGGCGCCGATGGCGATCTGGAGTTTCACCAGTTTTTTCGATTTTGGAACTCGTTCCGCTTCCAGTACCTTGGCGGTACGCAGCTCGATCTTTTTGAAATCGTCGATGGAGATTTTCCCGTTCGTCGACAGCGGAACGTTCCCAATTCCCATGTTCCCGGCCGCACGAGCACTCTCTTCGGCCATCGTTTCCAGGCGTTTCATTTCTTCTGCCACCGTCTCGTCCTCGATCTTCGAAAATAAAATTTCCACGTCGCCTATTTCCGTCTGCCCGTGCAGTTTCGGTTCGTGCGCGTTCTGCCAGGTCTCTTCAGAAAAAGAATGGCCCAGTGTTTTCAAAATTTTTTGGGAAGCCTCCGGAGTGATCGGCTCGAAATAGACCGCCAGCGCACGCAGGGCTTCGAGGCAGGAACGAATCACAGCGCCCGCATTCGCTTTATCCTCTTTAATAAGCTGCCACGGCGCTGCGTCGTTAAAATATTTGTTTGCCGCGCGAGCGAGGTCCATCGTGCCCATGACCGCTTCCCGCAATCGAAAACGCTCATAGTTCTGAGCGATCCCGTTTGCCTCCTCGCCGAACCGCGAGAGTAACGCCTTGCCCTCGGTGTCCAACTCATTACGGTTCCCCATGATCTTGTTTTCGAAGTTCCGTTTTGCAAACGTCAGCACGCGATTGGCAAAATTCCCAAAAATATCGGCCAGTTCGTTGTTTACGCGCGCCTGAAATTCCTTCCATGCAAAATCGGAATCTTTTTGCTCCGGCAGCATCGTCGCAAACGCATAGCGGATGACGTCCGCGGGATACCGCTCGATGATCTCGTGAAGCTCCACCGTCCAACCGCGCGACTTCGAAAGTTTCTGGCCTTCTAAGTTCATCCATTCATTCGCCGGTACGTTATCGGGAAGGATATAGCGATGAGTTCCATCGGCTTCATTATGCGCCGATAACATTGCTGGGAACAGGATCGTGTGAAAGACGATGTTGTCCTTACCAAGAAAGGCAATCCACTGCGTCGCGTCGTTCTGCCACCACGTACGCCAGTCCTCCGAAGGAACTGCCTCTTTCGTCGCACTGATGTAGCCGATGGGTGCATCGAACCACACGTAGAGCACTTTTCCCTCGGCGCCTTCCAGGGGCACGGGAACTCCCCACGAGAGATCGCGAGTGATCGGTCGGTCCTGAAGGCCCGCTTTCAGCCAACTTCGAGCGGCCTGGAGGACGTTGTCTTTCCAATCGCCGCGGTGCGACTCGATATAGCGTTCGAGTGGTCCCTGGAAGCGGGAAAGTGCAAAGTACCAATGCTTGGCAGGTCGCACAACGGGCTTCGTTCCCGTTACTTTCGAGCGAGGATCGATCAGTTCCGTTTGATTTAGATACGTTCCGCAATTTTCGCACTGGTCGCCGCGAGCATTGGGGTTCGAGCAAACCGGACAGGTGCCCTCGACGTACCGGTCGGGCAGGAACATCTTCGCTTTTTCGTCATAGAGCTGCGGCTCTTCGCGCGGAAGAAGAAAGCCGCCGCGGTAGAGTGTAAGGAAAAATTCCTGCGAGGTCTCGCGGTGGACCGGGCTTGTGGTCCTCGCATAATAATCGAAGGAAATGCCGAGCCGCTCGAAGGAGGTTTTGTTCAGCGCATGGAATCGGTCGACAATCACCTGTGGCGAAACGTTTTCTTTATCGGCCGAGATCGTAATCGGCACTCCGTGCTCGTCCGAGCCACAAATAAAAAGAACGCGCTTGCCATCTAATCGCTTGAAACGGGCGTAAAGATCGGCTGGAAGATAGCAGCCGGCCAGATGTCCGATGTGGAGCGGGCCATTCGCATACGGAAGTGCGGCGGTAATTAGCGTACGTTCAAAATTCGGCATAGGAAGTCAGGCAAAACGCATCGCACGAGGAGACTACTCCCGCCCGACTGAAACCGAGTGTTCTGCTGTGTGTTGTTAAGTTACTGTTGCGACAATTCCTTTTTTTGGCTCGCCCGAGGTTGACACTGATTCATAGCGGTGGCGCGCCGGCGTTCCTTCGTTTCTTTGAGGTCTTCGGCGTCCTATTGTTTTGTCTTGTCGCGATTCTATTCTTTTCATTATTAGCCTCGTCGCCATTATCAGCTCAAACGACGTCGGCCTCGCATCCGGCTTCTCAGCCGTCTTCACAGCCGAAAACTGATTCGCTGGACCGCAACAATGCTTATCTCGTTGCCGCGATCGGAGGTTTTATTCCGACTGGCGAAAGTTATCGCCTGAATTATTCGACAAAAACGGCGGGGCTTCCTATCGAGCTGAGCGGCGGATTCCTGATTCCGATAGGTCCGGCCTCGTTCGTTCCACTTACAGTACGGTATCTTCGACGCGAGGCGAATTTTGTAGACGGGACCTCCATTTCGGTACTTTCCATCGAGCCGGGTATTCGGTTTTTTCTCGAGCCACAGCACGATCACGACCTCCGACTCTTTGGAGACTTTGAGGTGCTTTTGGCAGATGCCAGCGTCTCAGGAAGTTTTTATATTGACTCCGGCGATACCGCATCGGGGACCGGAATCGCGCAAAAAGATTATTATAATCTGGGAATTGGCCTCGATCTGGGACTTACTGCTCAACTTACAGGATCGACCGCGCTGGACGCCTTCATTCACATTGCCGTCTATATGGCCAGCCCAATCCAAAATGGCGGGATCGGGAACATTGGTGGCATTTCACTCGTAGCGGCCTATCGCTTTGGATTTTAGGTATCGGATGCGGTCATTCGTTCTCATTCTTGCTGTAACAGTCATGGCCGGGTGCGCAACCGAGCCGGCGCCGGTGACCTCGAGTGTACGACTGAATTTTTCGATTAAGAATGGCCAGCCGTCGGCCGACTCGCTGTATCCTGTTTTCCCTAACCCGTTCAACCGGTTCGCAGGTGACACGGGCTTTGTTTTTCAGTTCGCGCTCGCCGATTCCGGTTCAGCAAATCTCGTGATTCAAAATGCACTGGGCGATCAGATCGCCATTTTCTCCGATACGTCGCTTCCTGCCGGATATTATTACGGCTCATGGGACCCGCTTGCCGCAGATGGCTCGCGGCTCATGACCGGGATCTATTTTGTAACACTCCATCATGGGAACTACATCAATTCTCGTCTTATCGATATTTTGGAAAATGAATAGAAGGCCGAGTATACTGTATCGAGTTACGGGCGTCGCCAGCACGATGGCGGCCCTCATGCTCCTATCCTCATTTGCTGCTACTATTCAAGCTCAGACGGCGTCGCGCATTGAGCATTATATGCACCTGGCACATCCTGTGGGATCGGTAGCCATGTCGTTTCCCGGGCCGGAAGGTGGATTTACATTTCTCCATTTACCGACGAAAGAAATCACCGAATGGGGCGATACCGTGGTGCGGCCCCGAGTGTATCTCCTTGATCTCAATTTATCACACGAAGGATCGTATCTCGCGCCAGACACGATGACGTCGACCTCGGATTACACGCCGTTCGAATTCGTGCTTCCCGGAAACCGGATTATTCACGCCAAACTCGCACCCGGGCACTCTCGCGAAGAATTGCTCGGGCTGGACACGAATTTTAACGGCGTCATTGGATGGGGCCTTATCAAGCAATTTATCACCGTTTACGATTTCAAAAAAAATACGCTCATCTTTTATCCTCTTTATGCGAGTGTAAACATCGCGGACAATGACTCGAACACCATCCAGATGCCGATTCTGGACGATGCGAAGATCACGTATTGCCATTGCCCGGTCTCGACCGTATGGCTCGATGTTCAGGCACCTCCGCTCCAACCAGGGCACGTTCAACTCGCTTTTCAACAACCGCAATCGCAGGTTTTTTTGAGTTCATTGGATTCGAATACATACCGTATTATCGATCGGCAGCACCTCAGGGATTCGCTCTCGGGGCTAAAACGACCGATCGGCCTCAATCTCGCACAGTTCACGATCACAGATCTCAGCGGCCATCCCATCAACCTCGCGAGCCGAGGTTCGCACCGGACTGTTGTGGAACTTCCCGCGATTTATCACGACCTCACGGTCCCGGTGCTCGGGAATTTAGGGACCGATGTACTTCGGACGTTCAGCGGTATCATTATCGACCCCTCAAGGAATAAATTAATCTTCATCAAGTGAGCCCGAGATAATTTCCGGCGTAAACGCCAGGTTGGCAAGAGCGAATGTCTTTTGCCAGTCCGCATAATACTTCTGCTCTTTAATAATATTTTCTTCTTTCATCATCGTGAGTTCCCCCACGGTGAAAGGAAAAAATTCGAAACGCCCTAAAAGGCGGGCGGCGTTATTGGCCAGGGACATCGGAATTTTGAGTTCCAGCTTCTTCTTTTTCATGGCGCGACCAATTGTACGAACGATTTCGCGATAACTGAGCCGGTCGGGTCCACCAAGTTCAAATGTCTTTCCTATCGTTTCCGGCTTATCGAGCGATTGACAGATGCTTTGTGAGACGTCCTCCAGAGAGACTGGCTGCATCCGGTAATGGCCATCGCCCAGTATTGGAAGAAAAGGTAACTGGCGAATCGCTTTTGCAAGCTCGCCCACGAAATGTTTTCGTGACGTCGGACGGGAGTCGAAAATGACCGAGGGACGAAGGACCGTGAAGTCCAAACCGCTCTTTCGTATCAATTCCTCGGCTTCGAATTTCGTCCGGAAATATGGGGTAGAGGCATTGGGCCTTGCTCCAAGTGCCGAAAGCTCGATCCATCGTCGAATACCATTTTCCTTGGCAACTTTCACAAGATTTCGAACTCCCTGAACATGAATGCGTTCAAATGTCAGCCCTTTTCGTGGGAATTCTCTTAAGAGCCCGGGCAGATAAACGATTGCTTCGGTCCCTTCGGGCACAGCACGGAGCATATCGTCAAAGTTCGATATATCGGCTTCACGGTGCGAGGGCGCAACCACTTCATGACCGCGCGCTCGAAGATCATGCAGCACTCGATGCCCAACAAAACCAGACGCACCAGGGAGGAAAATTTTCATACGTGGATTTTGTAACGCAGAATAGCGTTTGATGGGTCACAAGGTAATATCCCTTTCTATTTTCTCATCTTCTATTACTCTAAGACGCTTTGTTCACCGGCCTTATTGAAGAACTCGGCACACTGGTTGACCTAAAGGCATCAGGAACATCGCTGTGTCTCAAAATTGAGGCAGAGCGGGTCTTTTCGGGAAGTTCTCCGTCAGTCCAAAATGGGCAAAACGGCTTGAAAATAGGCGATTCCATAGCGGTGAACGGCGTTTGCCTGACAGCCACCGCAGTGAAACCGCCCTATTTTGAGGTCACTGCCGTGGAAGAAACCCTCCGAAAGACGACCCTGGGTTCATTGATAACAGGTAAGGGAAGCAGCACCGCGCTCGAGGATAGCTCGAAACGGCTGAATCTGGAACGAGCGGCCACGCTCGAGACCCGCTTGGGCGGACACCTCGTGCAGGGTCATGTCGATACCACGGCCGCCGTTCATGAAATCGCCGAGCGCGATGGCAGTTGGGAGTTCACTTTCGAACTTCCGGCCGCGGACGCAAAATATATCGTCCCGAAAGGCTCTATTGCTCTCGATGGCGTAAGCCTGACCGTCGCGAAGGTCGAGCAAATTTCGGTTTGCGAACGTGTGACCATCGCTGTCATTCCTCATACCTATTATCATACGACCTTTCAGTTCCTGAAGCCGGGCGTCCGCGTCAATGTCGAATACGACGTGATCGCAAAAATGGTCGAACGGCTCGTGGGAACCGCGAGAGTGTAACAATCGAAGTAACCGTAACCATAGGTAGCAATACCTAAGAGAGGAATAGAAGCGTAATGTCAAAAGGTGGTGGCGCCGGTAAGGTCTATTTTATTTTGTATCTGGCCGTTCTTCTGGAACTGCTGATCATCATCGTCGAACGCGACGACGCCGAAGATGCTCTTCGTAAAGAGAAGGAAGAACTCCTTCGCAAAACGAAACGCATTCAGCTCATCGCGGAAACGATCATCAATTCGTTGCGCGGAAGTCCAACGGCCGTTAGCTCGACTTCTGACCAGAGCATGGTCCTGGGTGATAAGAACGAAGCCAACGGACGCGAATTCAATGTTCGTATTCGCTTAGCCGATCCGGCGCACGATACCGTCAAGGAGCTCGATCTTCACATCCTCCGCAATAATGCCGAGATGGAGACGATCAACCTTGCGGCGGATTCGATTCAGTATCCACGCACGCGCGAAGGCAACGACCTTATTTTCAAATATGCGTTCAAGCCGCATTTCGGTGCCGGAGAATACAAACTCCATTTCGATGCTCGCACGAACCAGATCGTCGGTGTCACGCAATCCGCTTCGCCGGAAGATACGGTGAAGATCGGCGCCGTGCACCTGACGGTGAAAGAACTCAAGGAAGTAAAGGACGGTATTTCTGAAAATATTGGACTCCGCGGATATATCGACTCGTTGCTCAATGGCGGATATCAGAACTTTGCTGCCAACATGGGTTCGAATGAGTTTACCGTGAATGTCAAACCGCCGCAGGAAGTCGATCAGCTCAAGATCTTCCCGGCCGTGCCTGACTTCGCTTCGTTCCCCTCGCTCGACCTTCCGAACGGCGTGAAAATCGAAGGCGCAACGATCTCCGGACCGCAGGGCGTCACGATCTCGAAGGTCGATGGACCGGGTGAGATCGTAAAGGTCGACTCCAACTTCTATTGGACATGGAAGCCAGACCCCAGTGCCATTGGACAGACTTATACTATCAAGCTCGCCGGCAAAGCGAATCGTAACGGCGCGCAGAAAGACCAGGCATCGACGACGTTTACGGTACGAGTGCAAAAACTTGCAAAGGCTACGGCGGCCCCGTATTCCCCCTCGAATCCGAAGACGCATGAAGCCACGCCATATACGGACGTGACCTTCAAAGCCAATGAGCAGATCGCGGGTCTCGATGGTAGTTATCGCACCGAGATCTATCTCGATGGACAAAAGATGGTCACGGCCAATGAGCCGACCATCGAATTCACACCGCAGTTCCAAAAGGACGAAGGAAAGACGCTTGAAGTCAAAGCGTATTATAAATCGCCCTTTATGAAGGACTACGTGCCCGTCGACGATCAGAGCTTCAAGATCAAGCCGGTGCCGTTCATCGCGGTGGCTGCATCGAGCGAGATCAACGCTGGCGATCAACTTCAGATTAAAGCGGCCTGGGATACCGTCAATGGCGGTAACGATGCCCGCTATATCGAGATCGGTGCCGACCATATCAATATCGAGTCCGATGGATACTTCGCAACCACCGCGAAGAAAGAAGGCGGCGCCGGAATCGGGAAGTTTATGTTCGATGCCCGGCCCACCAGCAAAGCGACGGGCGTCGTGAAGAAAGAAGGCGTGGACGTGCCCATCGTCTTTACCGATCCGGTAACAGGGCAGTCGTTCAATGGAACGGTCCATATCGATCCGAAGCCGCAACAGCAGCGCGGCGGCCTCGGTGGCTACCGAGGAGGTGGCGGTGGCGGTATCCATTAAGAAAGTGTTCGAGGCTTCGCGGTCATTCTCACGACCGCGAAGCCTTGCTCCTTCGAAAAAAAGTTTTAATTCTGCGTTCTGATTTAAAAGTATGACATTCCATTCAACTCGGTTTTCGAAACGGCTGCCCGCCTTTTTGCTGGTAGCTGTTTCGGTTTTGGTTTCTCCGCTTCTCGCCTCGGCGCAACCCATCAACGATTCGCTCAAGGCGCTCACGCTACGGAATGAAAAAATGTACCGCATGCTGAGCAACATGGACGATAAGGGCGCCGACTATACCTTTACGAACGTTACCGCGTGGAAGATCACCGACGATGACCTCAAAAACCAGATCATCGCCGTCTATACCGCGCAATACGGTAATAAGCAACTCAAGAACTTCGATATTTCAGACGTTTATATTTTTGCGGCGCCTGTTGGGACCGATGCTTCCGGCAGTCCGCGCTTCGAACCGTTCCATGTGCTCTTTATGGGTAAGCACGTAACGGTCGATACCTCCGGCGGTGGCGAAGCGAACATCTTCTTCGGCGGCGGTGCGAAAAAGAATACTAACGCACTCGTACCGGTAGCCTTCAAAGGCCGTGATGTAGTGCGCACGATGTCACACCAGCCCACGCTTGTCGACAATATCAATGCGGTCCAGGGCGATCTTGTAGAACTTCCCGGCGATATCCTTCCGCGCGGCGTGCAGCTCATTAAGAATGCCGACGAGCGCTACGTCTTCCATCAGATGTTCACGGGCTTCTATTCGAAGCGCATGATCGTCGATGAGCAGGACATGGCGATGGGAATTCCGACCTCGGACGAAGAAACGCTCGTCATCGATTCCACGGCGCCGCAGATTCCGATGGAGGCGGATGAAACCCCCATCGCAAGTACAGAACAGTTGAATTCGCGTGCATTTCGGTACGAGAAGACGTTCGACCTTTCCATCGATCATTTGGGCGTGAACCTTTCGCGACAGAACGAGCTGTTGTTACAGATTGGGAACCCCGAAGTAGGGCTTCCCTTCTGGTCCAGCGGCGAAGCACGGCTCTGGCTCAATATGCGCAACCAGATCGGCACCGAGAGCGATTTTATGATCGGCCTCGACATGCCAAATTTCGATCTGGGCGATGTCACGCATGCGATCTTCCAGCCACGCAGGCTCTCGGGCTTCTGGGGCGGTTCTGTCGCAGCCTATTTTGCCGGTATCGATTTCTTCAGCGCCTTCAATATGCCGGTGGCGTTTAACTTCAGCGTCATCCCATCGCAGGGATCGAATTCCTCGATTATTTACGATGGCGTCGGCGGCACGGTCGTCAATCCGAATACGAACCAAACGATGAACGTCCCCGCAAACCGGACGTTCTACCGGACCTCCTTCATCGGGCAGCTCTATATTCCTTTTATCGTGCAGCTCGACCCTGCGAACTTCATGCAGTTCTCGGCCGGCGTTGGAGTACATACCGTGAAATTGAGCTGGATCCCGGCAACGGATAGCGAAGCCGCCGCGTACGGCTACGGTGCTAATCAGGGCGGGACCATGCAGGACTTGCTCTACAATGGCAAAACCAACGTCTCGACCCCATTTACCCCTCATGTTGGGATCGAATATGTGAACCACCGCTCGAACAAGTTCGGCCTCGAGTTCCAATACGACCATCTTTTCACGTTCGGCGGCTGGCTTGAACTTATTCCGGACCATCTCCGGATCGAGGCGAGCTATACGGCCCCGCTGGTGCGCGATGCGCTTCCCTACGAACCGCCGTATTTCTTCGAGATTACGCCACGCATTTATTTCTAACCGACCTGAAGTACTTTTGAAGCAAATGATCATTCAAACACACTCCACTATGAAGCATCTTCGGACCGTACTTCTGGCGCTCTTCAGCCTTACGCTCAGCCTCACGAGCGTTTATGCGCAGGACGGCGGACAGCAGTCCTCGCAGCAGCAGGCGCAGCCGACGCAAATGAACTGGGCCGACTCGCTCCGCATGGCCCGCGCCGAGAATGCCGCGCTCACAGCGATTATCAATTCGATCTCCTCGATCGATACCGCTCGACAGAACGAACTCATTCAATGGATCATCACGGATCGGACGATCCGTTCGCGCGTCATCAGCGCCCTTCGTAAAAACGGCTATCGCATTTCGCCAAATTCCGTTGCCGAAATGACGGTCACGCAAGTTCCCCCGAACGATTTCAACGATCAGGAACAGCTCCTGCGCATTGTCATCGAGCAGATCGGCATCTATGGGAACGCGAACATCCGCCGTATCCTCGGGCCGGCACTCTACGATGAGATCAATTCCCGGCAGGGATACGAGTTCACTCTTATTTCCTCGCAGGAAGAGCAGCCGAAGATCCAGTTCGTCGGCATCAATGCTTCGCTCTTTGGCGGCGATATTATCTTCAAATCGAATTTCGGATTCGGCATTAACGTCGGCGACGATTACATCGGCTATCCCTTCTGGCTGCCGGGAACGATCGGCACCTATGGCCTGATCCGCAATGGCACGACCGATTTCCGTCTTGGCATCGAATGGCCACTGGGGCAATCGGGAATTAGTCCGTTCGTCATATCGCAGGGGCTTCAAATTCGGGAGCGAAAACTCACCGGTGCGATGGCATTCGCCGCAGAGGTGAAGCAGGATTTAGGGCTGCTCCCGGAACAATCGGGTAAACTTCATTTTGGCCTTGAATTCCGCGATGCGTTCACGCCCAATATCTCCAGTTTCCCCTATGTCGATCTCAGTGCCAATTCTCCATTCCGCACTGGCGTCTTGAGTACGGGTGCAAAAAATTCAAGAGACAGTCTTTACTATCTCGCACTTTCGGCCCATGCCTATGTGCAATATAAAATGCCGGACCAAACATTGAAAGGCGCATACATTCAGGTCGGTGCTGGGATGCATTCGATCCAGCCCTTCAGCATTGGTCCTCCGGGCCAGGGGCCGAACAGCACCAATACCGACCTCAATTTTTACGACCGGCAGAATTTCTTCGACCCGTTTGTAAAGCTCGGTTACATTCATACCGGCGAGACCGGCGAAGACTACGCCATCAGTGTGCAGTATTCGAATACACTGCTGACGGACGCATGGGTCAAGCTGTTTAAATGGCTGGAACTCGAAGCGAAGTATTCGACCGTCATTGGCCGCAATCCCTATCCCTGGGAATGGAAGGACTACGTGATGGTCTCGCCGAAACTGATACTCAATTTCTAAGCAAACACTCGCTTTTCAAAAAGCCCGATGGTTACATCGGGCTTTTTTGTTTTCATACGTTCGGTACGGACTTCTTCATCATCGAACAATCGTAACCTCTCTGACAAGATCGCCAAAATCGCTCTTTATTAGCAGAAAATAAGCACCGCTCGCAGCATGGACCGGAAGCACAACGTTATCCGCGCCAGCAAACAGGGAACATTCCCCGATGTTTTCCACGATGTCGCCCCGGTCGTCCGCAAGCAGGAAACGGCAATTGGTCTCCCGTTTTAGATCGAGCGATAATTCGATCTTAGAACCGCCGCCTAAGGACTGCACGGCGATGCCATTCACCGCGATGGGAATTTGCAACAGAGCATCGCCCAGCAACGAATCTCCGCAGAAGCGATCGATCGTGAGTTCCACGCCGGCGGGAACCGCTTGTGGCGCAAGTACGCACCGCGCAAAATCGGAATCGTCATGGTTAAACGCCACCTTCTCAATGGTCAGCGTTCCTGATCTCGGCTCCGAAAACGCTGTGGTAAAGTAGGCCTGAACGATCGGAGTCCCGGCTGTCAGGGCAAGGGACGTGTTACTGGTAAGATCGAGATCGAGCGTCCCCAGTCCACGCTCTACGGCCGTCTCCGACCATCCGCCGGATATATGACATTGACCGGAATAGGTCAAAAGATCGCTATCGAACGATACCGTCGCATGGATCGCTGTAAGACCGAGCGAGTCGGGAACGTTGTCCATCGGCCGAATCAGGAACGACACGGTGTCCTGCGGAACGCGATGAACGGCGCTCGTGCCGTCGGACGCTTCCAGCGCCATTCGAGCGATCGCAGGACGCGTTGTCGTGATGGCAGAGAGCGGAATGCTTCCCGACACTCTGCCATCCGCCGTGCGATAGACAAGGGACGAAGAATGATCCAGTGTATCTTCCGCACTGTAAAGGATTTGCATCGTGACCGAATCGCCCGGAGCTACAACGGTATCGCGCCATGCGCCAAGCATCGCAAAGGTATTGGAATCGGTAAGCGCCAGACCTTCGAGTTCCACAGGGCCGCACGTGCCGTTCTTCCACACAAAATGTTTCGCGTCGCTCGAACAAAGCTTCGCATGAAAAACAGTGTCCGGCGCGCGAACGGCAAGTTCGGTGCCACCAATATTGTTGGACGCTGCGAGTGCAACGAACGTATCGATAGAAGTTCCCACGATATGGACGGCATTGGTACTGGCCGAGTCGCTCGTGGTGCGGACATGAATTCGCAACGTTTCCGAATCCCCCGGCGCAAGTTCGATCTCACCCGTGCTATCGAGCGAGAACCAGGTTCCCAGAGCACGGAGCGAAGCCGACAGTGCGATACTTTGACACCGCGAAGCATTCCTGATCGAGATCGATGTATCGAGCGATGAACACGGCGAAAGATCCGCGGACGTTATCGAGGTTGGCGCAATCTGGATATGCGGAGTATCGGCAACGATGATACCATGAAGTTGGACGGTAAGCGATTGTTCGGCACCCGCAGAGTCCTGTAAAATAAAGGTCACCGAATCTGTTCGTTCCCCGCCGGAATTGGGACGAAGACCAATGAGCACTTCTGTGCTGTCACCGGGAGCGATCCAGGTATGAAGCGGCGGAGCAAGAAGTTCGAACTCGGAATTCTGCGGCGCTTCGAAGCTAACGATTTGCGTCGAAAGGCACGATTCATCGTGAATAAAGGAGATCCGCTCATTGGTGTCGCAAATGAGCAACGAACCGAATTCAAGGGCACTGTCGGAAAGCGTCGCGCGCGAAAGCGAATACGCGGACGTATGAATACCCGTGATCGTATCGATGTGCTGGGACGCCGAATGCATTTTCCATTCGAGGATTGCCGTCTCATTACCAACGTTCTCGGGCGTGAACTCGAGCACGATCGAATCGCGCTGGCTGATATCGAGCGTATCCGGAAAGCTGGGCATTCGAACGACCTTGAGATCGGGAACCGAAGCCAGCCATCGCACGGTGTCGCATACAAGCGGGTTACATCCCAGATTCTTAATGGGAACGGTTGCAAGCCGGCGGGTGCAGATGTTGGTCGGCGTTACGAACGTCGCTCCGGCGAGACCGGGTTTTGGCACACCGTCCTTTAGGACGATCAGTTTCGCGAGCACGCTCACATGGGTTTTTATCCCATCCGATACCAGCGTAATGTCGAGCGGCGTTGTCAGCGTATCTTTTCGAACCCCATACGCAACGATCGGAATGCTAACGCTGGATCCCGCCGCCGCAAGGAGTGGGAACGTTACTCCCGTGACGGAAAAATGAGCGCTGTCTTCCGGTTGTACGCCCACGATCATAAGCGAATCGCACGGCCCGCTTGTAATGATAAACGACCCCTGGGCCTCGAGACATGCCTGTCGGGAGACCATCGTGACCGGCGTATCGCGGACGGTAATGCTTGCCGCGGTATTCCGGACAAAAAGCAAGGTGAGCGTCGTATCGTAGGGGATGTCATCCAGGCTGTAGTGCAGGACAAAAACGGCGGAATCCTTCGAGACGCTTGGGCGGTAATGAAGATGGATCCGGACCGAATCGTGCGTATGGAAGCCGCTGTCATCGAACGTATGGCTCCCAAAGGTGAATGGAAAACTTATGGAATCTTTTCCACGCAGTGGAACGATCGAGATCCCGGGCGTAAGGGTATCGTCATACCCTAAAAACGCTGTTGGAAAGCAACTGCTGGTCGCCCATACATAAATCGATGTGTCGATATCTTTACACGTTTGCGATTCGATAAACGGTGGCGTCGAACTCATTCCGGGACCGGTGAGCTGGAGTTGCGTGGTTGGGGGGCGAAGCGTGTCCGTGAATTTAAAGAGGCCGCCGCTCCACGAGCCGGCATAAATGTCGTTCCCTGACGTAAAGAAGCGGGTATCCCATTGGTTTTCCGGGCCCCCGATCGTGTGCCAGGTCATCCCTTCGTCATTCGAATAAAAAATTCCGCTGCTGTCGGAGGACTGCGCATACAGTTGCTGGCACGAGCCGCGAATATCGCCCGAGGGCTTCCAGCGAAGCGTCGCTCGCGCTTTCCAGGTCATGCCCGAATCGATCGAGCGATAGACCGTGGAATCGTTCTCACTAATCATAAAAAACGTTTCCGGACTTACCGCAAGCGGGTTCCAGCATTCGATCCCCGCATTGCCTTCGAACCAGGAAACGCCGCCGTTGTGCGTATAGAGCGTCCTGCCGCTATAGCAGCTTACCATGCCATTCGAGTTACTTCCGAAGGTGACCCCGTTCAGGTAATTTTCGCCAAAGGCCCCGCTCCAGGTCGAGCCGTTGTCCTGCGAGACCTTGAAATAATAATTGGAACCGGTCAAAAACAGGCGGTTCGTTGAAGCCTGGTAATAGGCACAAAAAAGGTCTCCCTGCTGAGATAATGCTTTCCAGGAAATTCCACCATCGTTTGTTTCGTAGATCCCGATGCCTGCCGGACGTCTGCAGGAAAGCCATCCGGTCTGGCCATCCCGAAAGGTGAATGAAGTAACGTCGCCACCGGCATTGAAGATGAGGCGCCAGGTCCGGCCACGGTCATTTGTCGCATAAACCTGGCCGTTTGCGAGCCCCGCGAAGCCATTCTGCGCCTGCCCAACGGCATCTAAAAAAACGATACAACCAATCCGGGCCGGAAACGCCGTTATCATCTGCCACGTCTGGCCGGCAGAAGTGATCGGAATCAGCAATAGGACGAATATTGCCCTTCGAAAAAGTACTCGGATCGCACGCATAATCGAAGACATGCCTCTACCATATAGAACCGCGAGGCATCGAAAAGTAACCGGTTGTTTTTAAAAAATTATCTATTTCATCTTCAGCCTGGACTGATCGCCGTTTGGCATAAGCATTGGAGTCGAATTAAATCAGGCACTTTCGGTCAAAACTGCTGGAATTAGGGACTTCGCCACGAGACAATATTCAGTCTGCTTTCGCCGGCCTCTGCCTGGAAAATCTTCCTGTGCGATTACGAACAACGATCTTACCCATTGATCCCGATTCTGCAACGAATGGTCATAGCGATGCGCATGAGCGGCCGCCGGAAGAACCGCCGTTCGTCGAACTGCGTGACGAAGCACTGCAGCAGATCGAACATGAGGCGAAACTAAAACAGGAGGCACGAAGAGAAGTGGCCGAAGCGCTCGCGGAACCATCGGGTGCATTCGACACGAGGAACTACATTCGCAAGCTCCTCGAACTTGCCAAGTCCAAAAAGACGACCCGGATCTTGCTGCAAATCTGGCAGAGCGATTATTCCATTATCGCATTCGTCCTGGTCATGATCAGTTTTTACCTGATGAAAAACACCGGTTCGCCGCCGGTCGGACTGTTCTTCTTTATTCTGGCGATGGCGACCGTCGATGCCATCCTTTCCATCTTTGTCATTCGGCTTTCGTTCCATCAGAACAAACATGGCTTTTACCGTACGGAAGATTTCGAACGCGACTGGCTCCGCTATCGCATTCTGCTTAGTATGACGAAGGCCGCATTACTCTTTGTCGTCCTAACCAGTTGTGGAACGGCCGCGGTCGTCGCCTCCTACGTCGTCTGGTTCTTTACCGCGACGCAACGACTCCGCTATATTATTCTTCGATGGTCGATGGACGACCATTATCCTGAACTTCAGCGCTGGAGCATCTTCACGCTGCTGCACGAAGCCGGGATCGAGCCAAAGCGAAAGAACTACAATCTGGTCGCCGTGCTCGGTGTGCTTATTGGTTTTGCGATCGTACTGCTCTTTTAGGGATCTATTTTTTCAAAACAGAACGGTGGACGATGGCGTGCGTGGCGCTATCGGTCGTTTCGAAAGCGTAGCCATTGTCGCTTTTTATCGCCCGAACGACGGTGCGGTCGCCAATCTGCTGGACGCTCGATTTTCCACTCCCACCCAACGCTACAAACTGCCGGACATCGTCCAACGTAAGCTCTTCGTTTTGAGCATTCTCGGGATGGCTGAGCTCTGTATGGCTTCCGATCGCCTCGGAGAGGATACTCCGCACGAGCTTTGGCCACATGGCGTGGAACAACGAATGGGAACCGTACTCATCGGCTCCGATGAGCTGCCCGTCAATGGCATAGACAAATCCGGTCGCAGCGGGGTCCCTGGCGATAGCTTCGAAGGATCGTTCATAGTCCTCCTCCCGATCGTTTAAGGATCGCGTTTCCAGGGCGAGCTCGAGGCTCGTCGGGGAGGCATTTCGCGTCACGCTATCGTGGAGCGCGCGGGTCAGGTCCGACTGTACGACTTCGACATCGTTCCAGATCGATTCCTGCGCGGCGCTCGCTTCGCCAACGCTGAGGTCCGAAGGCAGCGATTGCAATAACTGGAGTTCGTTGCTGTCCGGCGCGGTAAGTCCGCCGACGTGAGGAGAAAGCAGTTGCTCGGTAAGGTCATGTCGAGCGACGAGCCGAAGGTGTTCCAACGGCGCCATCCAGTGCGAACTGCTGAACGTCTCGATCGGCTCGGACCCGCGTTTTGTCGATCGGCCACGCTCCACACAAAACACATGGAGCGACTGGGAAGTATCGTGAGCGCCCAGGATCATGTCGCTTTCGATCATACGGTCCTGCTGGCCGCCCTTAATGAGGTCGCCAGATTGAAGAAAGAGGTCGCTATCCGACCGATTTTCGATCCAAAGCAGCTGGCTATTATTTTCGTGAATGATCGCCCGGCCGGTTGCAAGGGCTTGTTCGACCGTTAGATAGGGATGATGAATGGAGTCCGGACCTTCAATCGCCCATACCGTAAGCCGGCCGGCCTTCCACGGTCCTGCGATCTTCACCGGCTGAGCCAAAACCGGAGCTGCAATCAGCAAGGCCACAAACATTCGAACGACGATCATCCGATCTTCTTCTCCCTCCGAACGATCTAAAAACGAACGATCTAAAAACGAACGATCTAAAAACGAACGATCTAAAAAAATTCTTCCTCACCGAGTTTTTTACTTTCGAGGAAGCGCGATCGGCCATCCGGGCATGGACGGCCGATCGAAATATCGAGTTCCCGGGTTCCCTGAAACCGGATCCGAAATCGATTACGGCGCCTGAATCAGGACCGTGATCCGGCCGGGAGTGGCCATGCCCTGTATCGTCGAGGGATTTACAATGTCCACCACCGGACCATATTGCTCGGAAACATAGGTATCGTTCTGGCCACTGCCACTTAAGCCCTGGAGCGTGACATGGTGCACGGCATGTCCGGCGGCAAAATTCAATGCGGTTCCCGTCGAAGAACGGACCGATACAATATTCGTATCGGTCGTCTCGCTGACCGAATCGAGGAGCGTCGCATGGAGCGGAATACCACGGAACGTCGCGCTGAGCGATGTATCGGCACCGACCCAGGATGCGCCGGCCGCTACATTGAACTCCGCCTGAAGGACCCAGCCATCCTGGACCGGTTTCCCGATCGCGGCAAGGACGGCCGAATTCTCATTCAGCGATTCGAGCCCGTAGTTGTAATGCCAGAACCGGCCGCTATCCTGCGCGATGTAGCTCGTGTCCGGTTCGGATCCGTTACTATGCGTATTGACGAACTCCGTCACATTCGTTTTGCCCTGATACGCAAAATTCGTTGCGACGACGGTGGCCGTGATCGTATCGACCGTTCCGGTCCGCTGGCCTGAATTCGCATCGAGCGTTTGCTGCGTATAGACGTATTTCGTTTGTACCGCGTAATTTACCTGCGGAGGATTGTTCACGGTAGGCGTGGTTGGACCCGAGCAGCCGGATAAGACGGCAATGGCCAGGCCCGCGATCGATAAAAAAGTCCGTTTCATAGTAGTCAGGAAGTCAGGAATTTGGCAATATTGGGTGGGCGATCACCCGGTTCATAAATAGAACCCCACGAATTCCGAAAAGTTACACGATGAACCCGAAATCATCGCCTGTCGCTCGTATTCAATATAATGGAGTCCGATACCCTGCTTTTCCGTATGAATTTTCTAACGTTGCTTTTCCGTATGAATTTTCTAACGTTTAACCCAGGTTTGCCCCATTGGCGAATTGAAACAGCCCTTCCCACGGCCCGTATCGAACTTTCAAACTTCATCCATATACCTCCATGAAACCAACCGTCCTTTTTCTTTTGGCTCTCTCGTTTGCAGGCTGCGCGAAGCTGGCCGCGTTAATGCCCGGGACCTACACCGGCAATGGCAAGATCGCAACCGAAACGCGGCCCGCCGGCACGTTCGAAGCCGTCGAACTCGAAGGAGCGTACGACGTCCTCCTCACGCAGGGACCGCAGACCGAAGTTCGGATCGAGACCGATTCGAACCTTCTCGCTCACATCAAAACGACCGTCTCGAACGGCAAGCTCGTCATCGAAACGAGCGGCAATTTACAGCCGACAAAAAGTATCGCGGTGTATATCACCAGCCCGAATTATCGTTCCATCGAGTCCGATGGCTCCTCCGATATTCGCGGATCGACCCCAATCTCGTCTCCCGACCTTTCTCTTGCCCTCGACGGCTCGGGAAGTTATACGCTCGGCCTCAGCGTAACGAAGTTAGAGACCAGCATCGACGGCTCGGGAACGATGACGCTCAACGGAATGGCGCAGGACCATTCGGCCGAGATCGCCGGCTCGGGCGACATTCATGCTGATAGCCTGGTCGTCAATACGGCCAAGGTCGATATTTCGGGTTCGGGCGATGCAGCCGTCAACGTACTTTCACGGCTCGAAGCCTCGATCAGCGGCTCCGGCGGTGTGAGGTATCGCGGACCGGTAAAAGACGTCCACAGCAGCATTTCCGGCAGCGGCAGCGTGGACCGGGTCCAATAAACCTTCAACGTGTTCGGCTCTTATTCGGCGCCTTTTCAGGCGCCGATATTTTTGACTCTCATCTTACCCAGGGTTTCGTCCTTCCGACTCCACCCCGGGCTGCGAGGTACAGCGTCCCTTCGGGGACTTCCTATTCTTTTCCGCTCAGAACTTCACTTTCGCGATATTCGCTTTTACGTCCTCGGCGCTCTTTTTGAGGGCGGCATCTTCGTCGGGCTGGAGTTTGATCTCGATGATCTGCTCCAGGCCGTTCCGGCCGAGCTTGACGGGAACTCCGGCGACGGTATCGCGCAGGCCGTATTCGCCTTCGAGCCAGACCGCACAGGGCAGGATGCGGCGTTTGTTCTTCACGATCGCTTCGGCCATCTGGACGGCGCTCGCGCTCGGCGCGTAATAGGCGCTGCCCGTCTTTAAAAAGTTCACAATTTCGATCCCGCCCTCGCGCGTCCGCTGGACGATCTCCGCCAGCCGTTTCTCCGGAATAAGTTCCGGCAGCGGGATCCCGGCGACGGTCGAAAACCGCGGCAGCGGCACCATCGAGTCCCCATGGCCGCCGAGCACGAAGGCCGTCACGTCTTCCACCGAGACATTCAGTTCGAGCGCGACGAAGGAGCGGAACCGGGCGGAGTCCAGCACGCCGGCCATTCCGAGCACGCGGTTGCGCGGAAGTCCCGTCCGCTTCATCGTCACATAGGTCATGACGTCGAGCGGGTTCGAAACGATGATAAAGATGGCGTTCGGGCTTTTCTTCACCGCGCTTTCGGCGCAGCCGCCCACGATCTCGGCGTTCTTCGCGAGCAGGTCGTCCCGGGACATACCCGGTTTGCGTGCCAGCCCAGCCGTGATGATGACGATATCGGACCCGGCCGTCTCGTCATAGCCGTTGGTGCCGGTGATACGCGTGTCGGTGCCTTCGACCGGCGCCGATTCCCACATATCGAGCCCTTTTCCCTGAGGTATGCCTTCGACGACATCGACTAAAACGACTTCTTCGGCGAGTTCTTTATCCGCGATGCGTTGCGCGGTCGTGGCGCCGACATTTCCGGCGCCGATTACGGTGATTTTCATACGGTTGGTTTTCGGTTGTTAATGGTGAGGACCAATACATCATGCGATGCTACATCCAGCGCGATGCTTCCTACGTCTGCAAAAATACGAAGAGAAAACGCTCCGGATTTGTAGCGGTGACCTTTATGCGAACCATACTTTTTATTCACACTCGTTTTCTACGAGCAGAAAGCTACCGGGCTGGCACGATGTGTGAGCTTAGAAAGAGTATAATTTCAAACCATATCGACAGCGCCGAAGGTGCTGTCACGACGAAAGTATCAAACGAGAAAAGGTAACTAAATAAATTTTCAAACAATTTTCTGCCGCGTGTGAGAATGGGCGATAAAAATCCTAAACGATCTTAATCGTTCAGTGCAGCAGATTTGAGAGAAATCAGGACAAAGGGTACCGGTCCACTCGCGACAATTCGCGACACCCCGCCTGCAGAGGCGGGGTGTTTTTTTATTGTACGCGATACATCAGTTTGCTGCCCGCTTTTACGGTGAGCTGATTACCATTCGTGCCGGCTTGCGCTTCAATGGAAATAGTCGGCGACCCCGTGCCGCTCTTTACAATTCCGATGATATGGACAAACCCCTCCGCTCCAGAAGTCGTAACGAATGCCGCGCTCGTCGCAGTAGCATTTGCATTCGTTGTCAGGATGGACCCCGCTGCATCGCTCGTCAATTGCCCCTCGTATGTTATAAGGACCGTGGGCGAAGTTCCGGAGGAATTGACCGCTAACTTGCACCCTCCGGTCGATGCCTCCACAATATCGAGCCATCCTTCGATCTCATAGGTCGTGCTGGCCGTCGCCGTAAAACTAAGACCGGTGATCGTGGCGAGTGTGTTAGAAGTCCGTGTGAAATCGGAAGATACCTTTACGGTCGTCCATCCTCCCGCCGTCGACACCCAATTCGTTCCGTCCGACTGGAGCACATTCCCGGCCGTGCCCGCCGTCGCGGGATAGGTAGCCGTGCTCCAGGTGGGTGCGGCGCTCGCGCCGGAGAGCAGGACTTGATTTGCGGTCGATGTCCCGACAAGAATGGCTCCCGCACTCGCCGTCGAATAAAAAATGCCGCCGTTCGAAGCGGTCAAATTCGCATTCGTTCCGCCATTGGCAAGCGCAACCACGCCGGTCACATTCGCAGCCGTGCCCGTAATATTGCTCGTCGTCAGCGCGATCGTTGCGGATGCCGCGCCGGGATCTGGAATACTGTATGCCGTCGCCTGACCCAGTGTGCTCGGTACGGTAATCGTTCCGTTATGCGATGTTCCCGTAAGGACCAGCGAGGAGCCGGTGAGCGTTGTCCCGCTGATCGTTCCACCGCCCGTGATATTGTTACCGCCCATCGCGATCGCGCCGGACATCGTGCCACCTGCAAGAGGGAGGTACGTTGCGGAAAGAGATGGAATATCGGCTGTTTGCAGCACGCGCCACGAAGCTGCGCCCGCACCGCCCGAAGCGGGGCCGACAAAAACTGCATTCTGGGCTATGCCTGAAGCGTTCGTCACGCCGGTTCCGCCGTTCGCGAGTGCGACCACACCGGTCACATTCGCAGCCGTGCCCGTAATATTGCTCGTCGTCAGCGCGATCGTTGCGGATGCCGCGCCGGGATCCGGAATACTGTATGCCGTCGCCTGACCAAGCGAAGCCGGAACGGTGATCGTGCCGTTATGCGAAGTTCCTGTAAGCACGAGCGATCCTCCGGTGAATGCGCCGGAAGTCCCCGTTACATTATGCGCACCGATGAGAATATCGCCCGTCATCGTGCCCCCGCCAAGCGGTAAATACGTTCCGGAAAGTGATGGGATGTCCGCCGTTTGCAGTACACGCCACGAGGCCGCGCCCGCACCGCCCGAAGCGGGGCCGACGAAGACTGCATTCTGAGCAATTCCTGAAGCGTTCGTAACGCCTGTTCCGCCGTTCGCGAGCGCAACCACACCGGTCACGTTCGAGGCCGTGCCTGTTGTGCTTTGGTTGAGCGTCGGAACGTCCGCGGCCTGAATAGTCGTCGAGACGAAGTTCGTACCGTCGCTGCGTAAATAATTTCCCGCACTTCCGGACGTTGCCGGATAGGTCGCTGTGGACCAGGAGGGCGCCGCGTTCGCGCCCGAAAGTAAAATCTGATGGGCCGTGGACGTCGCCGCGAGCCGCGTGGGAATTCCTAAAAGGCCGCCGTAGATCATATCGCCAGGCGAAGTCATCGGGTTGATCAGCACTCCCGTGATATCGAGCCAGGAAAGCGTTCCGGAACCATTATTCAAGAGGACGCCGGTCGCATTGGTCGTTGGGAACGTAAGCGAGGCGCCCGGCAGCGTAATCGTGGGGCTCGTCGAGAGCGACGGTGCCGCAAGCGTAAGCGTGTTGCCGTAATTCGTCGTGTTTCCTGCAAGGATCAGCGAGCGAACGTGCTCATTCTGCCAGGTCTGCGCGACGGCAGAATGGCAGGAATATCCCAAAAACAACGCTACCGTCACATAAAAGAACCGTCGTTTCAATTCGATCTTTGTATATTGGCAAAAGGATGAACGACCCTCTAAACCAAAGACCCACCACGTAAAATCAACTCGATCGTGCAAACAGCGCGTCCGGTGATTTTATCCCTCAGTTTACACGAGTAAACGCAATATAGGAATTCGCTTTCAAGACGCCCGCGCCAACGCCGTTACCAACCGTTTTCCAAATAAGATGGACCTGACCGGAAGCCGCGGGCTTAATGACGCCCGTAATATTATAAAAGGTCTCTGCCCCGTTGGACGCTTTGTACGTCGGTACCGAAACTTCGTTGCCCGTTCCATCGCCTTCGATGATCGAACTTCCCTGGAACTGCGTGTTACCGGTTGGAACTCCGGAGGCACCCCAGACGGTGACTTCCATTGTGCTCGAAGAGCTTGCCGTCGAAAATCCGAGGCTGATCGCGTCTGAATTCGAGTTATTGGAATCTTTCACGATCAAAATTCCGCGGACTTCATACGTAGCGCCCGCAAGTCCATAAAAAGTTATATAGGGGTCCGATACACCGGTAGAGTTAAATTGCTCCTGGCTTGTTACGACGGTGTAATTAATTCCAACGGCGGAAAGTCCTGCGATCGTATTTCCCGCCGCACCCTGATAGACCCATCGGCTGGTACCGGCATCATAGACAAGGTTCGCGACCGCGCCGTCCGAGGAGTTCGACGTGATCGAAACATCCGTACCCGAAAGCGTCTTGATCCGATTGGCGGCCGTGCTGGTGCCGTTCTCGTTCTTGAGCGTCATCGTGTACGACGTGCGGTTGTAGATGGTCAGTTTCTTGCCATCGTATCCCTGCCCGATACTGGCGATCGTGAAATTCGCAGTCGGCCCTGTAAGATCGATGACGCTGGCTCCGGTCGTTGGCAGCGAGTCGAACGTGGTCGTGGCCGTTGAATTCGTGCTCGCGCGGTTCGCAAAATCTCCGCTGAGGTCGAGCGTCGTATTCGGAGAGGAAGTATTGATCCCGACCCCTCCGGCGGTTCCGCTCGTTGCAGTTCCCGGCTGGAGGGTGATCGAGCCGCCATTGCCGCTCGTCGAGCCGCCGTTGCCGGCGGTGATGGTGACCGCTCCGCCGGCGGAGGTCGTTGCACCGCCATTGCCGGCAGTGAGCGAGATCGCGCCTCCCGACTGCGTGGTACCGGCGCCGTTTCCGGCCGTCACCGAGATGGCACCGCCGGTCCCGGAGGTCGAAGCATTCGTTCCGGCGATCGTGACGCCGGCGCCCGCGCTCGTGCCGGTGCTCGAGCCGCCCGTGAGCGTGAGGGCCGCGCCCGCCCCGCTGGAACCGTTCCCGCCGCGCACGGTGAGCGCGGTGCCGGTGGTGCCGTCGCCGCCGGTATGCGTCGGCGCCGTCAACGTTCCGCCGATCGTCCCATTTCCGCTGATATTAAAATTAGCGGAGGACTGCGGGGAACTCGAATTCTGAATATAATTGCCAGACCCGGCCGCGAGATCGGCCGCTGTAAGCGTCCGCCACGAGGCCGCACCAGCCCCACCCGACGCGGGTCCGGCAAAGACTGCATTCTGGGCAACACCTGAAGCGTTCGTTACGCCCGTGCCGCCGTTCGCCAAAGCCACCACGCCGGTCACATTCGAAGCCGTGCCCGTCGTGTTTTGGTTGAGTGTTGGGAAATCGGCCGCGACGGCGATGGTTAACGCTCCGGTTCCCGTCGTCGATTTCAGAATACCGGTTCCAAGGGCAGAGGTCCCTGCCGAATAATCGGTCCCCGCCGTTGCAATGCTTAAGACT
>Ga0070741_10000185_pt1 | contig 232610 bp, 205 predicted proteins | sample Coa_R1_4_FD_66440 | JGI IMG/M metagenome (GOLD analysis project Ga0070741, IMG submission 66440) | Surface soil microbial communities from Centralia Pennsylvania, which are recovering from an underground coalmine fire - Coalmine... | ecosystem: Environmental > Terrestrial > Soil >... | reverse complement strand
GCATCGCCTTCGATAAACACCTTGGCCGCTCCGTAACGGTCCAGGATGCGCTTCACCGGCTCATAGAAGTTAAGGCTGAAAAGCGTGGCCGGGTTCAATCCGCGGGCGAGCAATTCCTTTGTGATGCGCGTGGAGCCGCGGACATCGGCTTTGACGACAGCGTGATTAATCACATGGTCGTGAGCGGGAGGAGTTTCCGACGGCAGCAGGAATTCATACAGGCTGTTGTTCAGCCGGGATATTTCGCGCGTTCGCTCGCTGCGAACGAGCTGGATGCGTTCCATGGCCGCGGTCAGACGTTCATAATTGCGCTGGTCGCGGCGCAAGCGCATAAAATCCTGGGCGAAATGGAAGGCCACGGTTCGCGTTTCATCGCGCGGATAGCGGCGCAATTTCTTCGACAGCGTCTCGATCCGTTCCATCGAGAACCCTTTTGCCGGAAATTGCTTGAGGATGTTCGCAACCCGCTCAAACTCCTCTCGCGAGACAAGAGCTTTCTTCAGCTGCTGCAAGTGAATGGGCGGGCAATAATCGTGATAGATATTGCGCAATTCATAGCTTGCGAGCACGTGCACCAGCAAGTCTCGCCTTTCCAGGCGAGCGACCCAGTCTTCCAGCCGACGTGCTCGCGCGGCGGGCGGCTCCTGATCTCCCTGCCAATTCTGATCAAAAAGGCGATGGACGTTTTCAGGCTCGTTCAAATAATCGCCGAGAATGCGGTCGTATTCCTGGCCGATAAAGTCGGCCTTGTTTTTGGCGGCCTCGATTTGCGGCACCAGTTGATCGAGCTTCGCCTGCAATTGTTTTATACGTTGCTCAACACCCGACAACTCCACACGAATGCGGTCAGTATCGGAGCCGATTCCGACCATAGCGAAGACGCCGCCGCCCTTTTGCAGTTTTCGCGAAAGGACGTTTTTGTGTTCTTCAAGTCTGGCCAACTCGTCGCGCGCGGCGACAGCGGCGTTCACCAGTTCGGCATGCGCTCGCGACGCCTTGGCGATTTCATCGGCTCGGCTGGTAGTCATTACGGTGTCGCGCAGCAATTCCAACAACAAGGCATCGAAAGTCTCAAACCGGTCTTCGTCTTTCTGATAGGTGCCGAGCAAAACGTATTGCTCGAGGAAGAGCAAGTCGTCGCGTCCGCCATCAACAAAGGCCAATTGGTTCGAGAGCATTTCATATGCTCCCTTTTGCTCATCGCCAAAAAGAGCATTGCGCCAGCGGCCCAGGTTGTTTTCCTCGAAGTCGCGAAGAATCTGATAAAGGTGTTGCGCCACCTGCCTGAAAATCGCCCGCCGATTGGCCTGTAAATCGGCCAGCCTGGCTTTCATGACGTGGGCCTGTTCCGAGCGTTCGAAGTATTCGCCGCGAGAGCGGATCCATTCCTTGGCTTCCAGAAGAAGGCTTGCAAACTGGGCCGAGATCTCCTGGGTAAGGAACTTCAGGAGGGCCACGCGGAAGAGGATATCGAGTTCAATTTTCTTCGCGTACTTGGCGCGAGTCAGGGAGGCTTGAAGCAGTTCCAGCGTTTGGCGCTTCCATGCACCTGTTTCCGGGCCCTTGGGCGGCTTCGCCCCCTTGCGATTGGAATAATTAAGGTTGGCCGCCTGCCTGATGTACTCGAGCAGATAGACGCGCGTTTGTTCGGTCCATGCCGGGCTTAGATAGACGTCATGATGGATATTGTCGACGCCGACCGTCAGTGTGCCGAATGGAAGCTCCGCCGAGTAGGTCTTGAGGTCGATGCGGGAGAACTTGCCCGGCAGCGACGTATTCGAAGGCTCTTGGGGCGACATATGTCTTCGACTTTCACGAGGTTAGCAGGGGTCTGGCGATGCCGCAGCAAGCCAATGCAGTAAACGCGGCTAAGCGGTTAACACTCGATTGGAACGTGCCTCTCCAAACCCATCAAAGAACGCAGCTTATGGGTGCGGAAGCTCAATGGCGATCCGGCGTTTGTCGCCTTCGACGTGTTCGAGCCGGATGGTGACCCGGGGCCAATTGGTTCGCAAGGAAAAGCGTTCCGCCCACTCGACGATGATCACGGCCGGGGCCGCAAAGGCGTCTTCGAGCGCAAGGGACTCAACATCATGAAAGCCCTCGATGCGATAAAGGTCCACGTGGTAGACGCGGATGTGATTGCTGAAGACGTGAACGAGAGTAAAGGTGGGGCTGGTGACCTCCTCTTCTCGTGCGGCACCCAATCCGCTGATGATGCCTTTCGTGATCGTGGTCTTGCCGCTGCCCAGTTCGCCGGACAAGAGGACCAGCATCGGAGGGCGAAGCCGGGAGGCTAATTCCCTTCCGATCTCCACCGTCTGTTCGGGGGAAGACGAGATAATCTCAGTCGACGACATCGTGCCATTCGGCTAATGCGCGGGCATACGCCTCGGGAAGCGCTTCTATCAGGTCGGAAGCAACCAGCGGCGCCTCGCCGACCCGCTCTGCAGCAACATCACCCGCGAGCCCATGCAGGTAGACTCCGAATCCCAAAACGGTTTCCCAGCGTTCCGTGCCAAACTCCGCGGTCAATCCCGCCAGCATGCCGGTGAGAACGTCACCTGTGCCGCCGGTGGCCATCCCAGGATTGCCTGTGGTGTTCACGTAAGCTCGCCCATCAGGCGCCGCCAAAATCGTATGAAAACCCTTCAGAATGACGAAGCAGCGCCATAGTTTTGCCGTATCGAGCGCGATTTCCAACCGCCTCGACTGCACGTCGCGTGTATTCGAATCCAAAAGTCGGGCCATTTCGCCTGGATGGGGTGTAAGCGCAAGCAGTTCCGATTTCCTCGCCGGAAACTCATCACTATGGGCTGTGAAGGCGTTCAATCCGTCGGCATCGATAATGATTGGAAGTGGCAATTTCTGTAGCAGGGCGCGTATGAACTGCTGGGTTTCATCATTGGTCGACAGACCCGGCCCCATGGCCAGCACGGATTTACCGTCGGCTATTTTCGCGAAACGTTCATAATCCAGATTACTCAAGCTGGCCGTGCCTTCCTCAGTTGCAAGCAGTGAAGCAGTCATCATGTCCGGCATGCCGGCCGCGACAATCGGCAATACATCGACGGGCGTAGCGACGGTAACGAGTCCGGCACCGACGCGCAGTGCCGCCCGTCCACCCAGCACGGCCGCTCCCGACTTCCCCACTGACCCGGCCATAATCAATGCATGACCAAAACTCCCCTTGTGAGCATCGGGTTTGCGGACCATCGACAAACTGCGAAACTCACCCGGTTCGAGCCAATGCAGCTTCAAGGTTGGATCGTCCTGGAGTAGTTCGCGTGGCGTGCCGATCTCGCGCACGATCAACTTGCCGACACATGCCGCTCGAGGCGAAAGCAATTGGCCGACTTTGGGCGCCGTGAAGCTCACCGTCGCATCCGCGCAGATGACCGGTCCGCCGAAATCTTCTGCACCCGACGGCAAACCCGAGGGCATATCCACAGAAATCACAAAGCGCCGGAAACCCTCGCGATGGGGAACCTTTTGTCGCTTTCGCCATGCGTTTACGTCATCGACCACGGAAGCCAGTAAGCCTTCCACCGGCCCCTTCAAGCCGGTGCCGAGCAGCGCATCGACGATCAGATCGGCTTGATCGAGGGCCTCTCGTGCAGTTACCCATTCAGCCACCGAAGTGGCAACATTCAGTTCACCCGCCGGTTTTCGCCAAGATTCCAAATTGGTGGCTGCTTCGCCTCGAAACGTGCCGGGATCAGCAAACACGAATACCCGCGGACGAACACCGCGTTCACGCAACCGCCGCGCCACGACCAGTCCGTCGCCTCCGTTATTGCCTTTGCCGCAGAGCACGACGATGTTGCGCGCGCGGAGGTCGGGAAATCTCTGCGATAAATAATCGGCTACAGCCGCGCCGGCGTTTTCCATGAGCTGAAGTTGAGGTATGCCGTACCGTTCCGTCGTCAGCCGGTCCGCCTGGCGCAGTTGTTCTGCGGTAAGAACTTTCACGACGAGCTAATCATGCCATGAGTTACGACGTAATGAATCGTAATACGAGCGCTGCGGCAATTGCGGCAACCAGCAGCAAAGAACTGCGGAGTCGTAGAAAGAAGGATCAGAGTGCCGATAGATTTCGCACTCGGCTGTGCTTGCGGCTGTAGGTGAAATAAACGACGAGCCCGATGACCAGCCATCCGACCAAGCGCATCCAGTTCCAAAAACCGAGGTTCAACATCATGTAGCCATTGGCGATCACGCCAAGAATGGGAACGAGCGGCACCCAGGGCGTGCGGAATGGGCGAGGAGCCGAAGGATTGGTGTAGCGAAGCACAATCACAGCGGTACAAACGATCACAAAGGCGAGCAAGGTGCCGATGTTGACCATGTTGGCGATTTTGTCGATCGGGGTGATGCTGCCGATGATGCCCGCAAGCAGTCCTACCAGGATCGTATTCTTGTATGGAGTTCTAAATTTTGGATGAACTTTCGCAAAAAAGCTCCTCGGCAGAAGACCGTCATTCGCCATGGAATAAAGCACGCGAGTCTGGCCCAGCAGCATGACCAGCATGACGCTGGTGAGGCCCGCGAGCGCTCCGGCGGTTATCAGATACGACGCCGTGACCAATCCGCGGTCGGAGAAAGCTACGACCAGAGGCGCCTCGATGTTTACGTTATTCCAGGGAACCATGCCCGTGAGCACCGCCGCGACCAGAATATACAGAATCGTGCAAATAAATAGAGACGCAATGATTCCAATCGGGAGGTCTCGCTGGGGATTCTTGGCCTCCTGTGCCGTGGTCGAGACAGCATCGAAGCCGATATAGGCGAAGAAGATATAGGCGGCGCCGGCGCTTATTCCCGAAAAACCCATGGGAGCGAAGCTATGCCAGTCGTGTCCCCAATTGCCGCGGTCAATGTACAGGAAGCCCAGGCCGATGATAAACAGCACCACTGAAACCTTGATGAACACGATCAGCGCATTAAACGATGCGCTCTCCTGAATACCGATGACCAAAACCGCCGTGATAATCAACGCAATACACAGCGCGGGGAGATTAAATCCGAAGTCGATTCCAAACAGGTGCGGCGCGGCCACCAGCGCATGGGCCTGTGCGATGAGTTGCGGGGATTGGGCCGCGAGGACGTCGGCGACTCTCCTCAGGAATTCCTGGCTACCCTGTACGATCCCGGGATTCGCCTGAGTCACCATGTCGCGAGCGACGATTTTCCGGGCGGTTTCCAGCGCGGTCCAATGGTCATATGCGAGCCAAAGAGGCAGCCGAATATGGAAAATTTGCAAAAATTCGATGAAGTGGTTGGACCAGCCGGAAGAAACGGTGCTGGCGCCCATGGCGTATTCCAGGGTGAGATCCCAGCCGATGATCCAGGCCAATAATTCTCCGAGGGTGGCATAGGCATAGGTATAGGCGCTGCCCGCCAGAGGGATCATGGCGGCAAATTCGGCATAGCAAAGCCCGGCGAACGCGCATCCCAATCCCGATAACACGAACGACAACATCAAACCCGGGCCAGCGTAGTGCGCGCCGAGCCCGGAGAGCACAAAAATACCGGCGCCGATGATGCCGCCGACGCCCAACGCGGTGAGCGAAACCGGACCCAACGTGCGCTTGAGAGTGTGCTCGCCTGCTTCGGTTGCCTCGCGCAACAGCACGTCCATCGGCTTTGTAATGAAGATGGAATTCCTGGAAGACGGCGAGGCCGCGGAACTGCGCTCAACATTCCGATTTGTCACCAGATCGGACATTCTCTAGGCCTCCTTCGGCGGCCTGGCGTTTCTTTGCCACGCCCAATATACGGGCAATCCGAGCACCACAATCACCAAACCCGGCCAAGTCGTTTGTGTCTTATACAGGATCAATACCACCATAATCGCAAGTGCAACGGCGATATACAACGCGGGCACGACGGGATACCCAAATGCACGGTAGGGCCGCTCGGCATTCGGACGTTTGCGGCGCAAGATGAAAACGCCCGCGATGGTCAGAATGTAAAAAATCAAAACCGCAAAGACGACATAATCGAGCAGATCGCTGTAGAGGTTTCCATACGTTACGTTGCCCAGGCCATCCACCCGGCGCGTGCGCGCCAGGACCAAGAGAGCAGCCCAGATGCCTTGAAGCACCAAGGCCTGAGAAGGCACCCTGTGCTTATTGAGCCGGCCAATGGAGCGGAAAAATAAACCGTCGTGGGCCATGGCGTAATACACGCGCGCTCCCGCTAGGATCAGGCCATTAACACATCCAAAGGCTGAAATCACGATCGCGACCGCCATAATGGCGGCACCGGCAGTTCCGAGAATCGCATTCAGCACCGCGGTGGCGACACGATCATCGGCAGCGGTTTGAATCTGAGACAGAGGCAGTGTGCTCAGGTAAGCGACGTTTGCCAAAAAGTACAAAGTGATTACGATCGCGGTCCCCAGGGCTAGAGAAAGAGGCACGTCGCGGCGTGGGTTTTTCACTTCGCCGGCGGTAAACGTAATATTGTTCCAAGCGTCCGCCGAGAAAAGCGAACCAACCTGCGCCACTCCGTACGCCACGAAAACACCAAGTAAACCCGACGTCACAGAGACCGACGGAAACCATCGGCGCAGGAAATCCGCTCCGGGCGCGATCGCCTGGCCGCCTTCGGCAGCCCACAGGTGCGAGAAATTCGTCTGAATTGCCGCAGCATTTCGCCCAAAAACAATGCCAACGATGACGAGTCCCGCCAAGGCCAGTGTTTTCGCAGACGTAAATACGTTCTGAATAATTTTTCCCCAACTCAATCCGCGGGTATTCGCCAGCGTCAGGAAAACGATCAGCACGATAGCGAAAAGCTGCTGCCAGGAAAGACTGAACGCATACTTCGCAGAGATCTGCACCGGCGCGATGATCCACGCTGCCGGCGAGACTGAAGGAACAAGGACGCCGAGGAAACGCGCAAAGGCCACAGCTACCGCTGCAATCGTCCCAGTCTGTATGACGAGAAAAAGCGTCCAGCCATAGAGAAAGCCCCACAGGGGCGAGTACGATTCGCGGAGATAGACGTACTGGCCGCCCGCTTTCGGCATCATCGACGCGAGTTCGCCATACGAAAGGGCTGCAGAAACGGTAAGAATTCCCGTAATAATCCAGGCGGTCAGTAATCCGCCGGTCGAGCCCGTTTGCCGCGCAATGTCGGCCGAAACGATGAAGATCCCGGACCCTATCATCGAGCCAACGACGATCATGGTCGAATCAAAGAGGCCCAGACCGCGAACAAAACCCAATTCGCGGACGGCCGGCTCAACGGATGCCGGAGTTGCAGCGGCAGATGTATTCACCCCGACTCTCATTTTTCCTTGCGGACGCGCGCAGCTTCCTTGAGGAACAGACGCGCGCGCGCCGCTGGGTTCTCCGAAGCAATCAAATCCCGTATAACCGCGAGCGAATCGGCTCCAGCGCGAAACGTATCCGCCGCCCGCTCGAGCGTTATGCCTCCAATCGCAACGAGAGGCTTTCGGGTGCGCTGTCGAGCCTCCGCCAGACCTTCCAATCCCACGACGGGATCAGGATTTTCCTTGGATCCGGTGGCAAAGATCGGCCCGAAGGCGATGTAATCGGCGGAGCTTTTATCCGCAGCATCGAGTTGCTGAAGAGTATGCGTCGAGATGCCTACCCACCGGTCCGGCCCTACCACAGCTCGCGCATCCGCGACGCTGAGATCTTCTTGCCCCATATGAACTCCTTGCGCATTCACGAACACGGCAATGTCTGCACGATCGTTGATGATAAAGCGAGGCGCATATGAGCCCGCCCTGGCGATGGCAGAAAGTCTGGCAGAGATGGATTGGGAGGCGGCGAAAAGTTCCCTGCTGGTGGCGCGTTTATTGCGATATTGCAGAAGCTCAACCCCGGATTCTGCCATCATTTCGGCGAACGACAGCTCCGACGTCTTGAGCAGGGCCGCGTCGATTATGGCATACAGAGGGGGGAAGACAAGGTTCATAAACGGCTGGTGCTACTTAGCATGCACGGGCTGCAGCCGCTCCAAGAAGTGCGTATCGAGGCGCCCCGCCTCAAAATCCGCTTCCGCCAGGATGCGCTCATGCAGCGGAATGGAGGTCTTGATGCCCTCCACAACAAACATCTCCAGGGCGCGGCGCATACGCGCGATAGCCTCGGCACGGTCCCTTCCATGCACGATCAGTTTTGCAATCAGCGAATCATAGTAAGGCGGAATGACAGCATCGGCGTATGCGGCAGTATCCACCCTGACCCCGGGGCCACCGGGCATGTTGAAAGCGGTGATACGCCCCGCGCTGGGCACAAATGTATCCGGGTCCTCGGCGTTAATGCGGCACTCTATGCTGTGCCCCCGGAAATCAATGGGGCCAACCGCTGCTTCCAGCTTCTCGCCCGCGGCGATACGTATCTGTGACTTGATCAAATCGACGCCCGTCACTAATTCCGTGACCGGGTGCTCGACCTGAATTCGCGCATTCATTTCAATAAAGTAAAACGAGCCGTCCTCGTCCATCAGAAACTCAACGGTGCCGGCATTCGTATAGCCGACTTTCTTTAGGGCCTCGACGACGCGATTGCCGAGTTCGGTGCGGCGTTTGGAGGTCAGCGCCGTCGAAGGCGACTCTTCTACAAGCTTCTGGTGCCGCCGCTGAATGCTGCACTCACGTTCACCCAGATGCATGACATTGCCGTGACCGTCCCCGAGCACCTGAAATTCTATGTGCCGCGGACGCTCGATGAATTTTTCGAGGTAAACGTCGGGGACGCCAAAAGACTGCTGGGCCTCCTGCCGCGCGGTTTCCCACAGAGGCTGCAGTTCCTCCGCAGTTCGGACGACGCGCATCCCGCGTCCTCCGCCGCCCGCTGAAGCCTTAATGATCAAGGGGTATCCGACCCGCTTCGCTTCCATAGTGGCAGCGTCGATGTCTGCCACAATTCCGTCGCTCCCGGGGACGATGGGGACGCCGGCGGCGGCCATCTCGCGCCGAGCGTGTTCCTTCTCTCCCATCAGCCTCAGCATTTCCGGCGACGGGCCGATAAATGTGATGTGAGAAGCCTCGCAAACCTCCGCGAAGTTCGCGTTCTCAGAAAGGAAGCCATAACCCGGATGAATGGCGTCAACGTCGGTAATTTCCGCCGCGCTGATTACGTGGGGGATGTTCAGGTAGCTTTCTGAACTGCGTGCCGGCCCGATGCAAACAGCCTCATCGGCGAAGCGCACATGGAGCGCGTTGCGATCGGCCTCGGAATAAACAGCGACCGTGGGAATATCTAATTCCTTACAGGCGCAAATCACGCGCAGGGCGATTTCACCGCGGTTCGCTATCAGTATCTTGCGGAACATAGACCAGGAAGGCGCGTCCACTACTTCTTTTTCGCCGGACGTACAGCAAACAACCCTTGTCCATACTCGACGGGCTGACCGTTTTCAACTAATGCACGAACGATTTCGCCGCTCACGTCAGCTTCGATTTCATTCATCAATTTCATCGCCTCTATGATGCACACAACCTGCCCCGGCTGAATCACGTCACCTATCTTTACGAAGGGCGACGCACCTGGGCTTGCAGCAGCATAAAACGTGCCCACAATAGGAGATTTAATGACGTGCAGCTCTTCGGTTGCAGAGGCCGAACTTGGCGGCGACACGTGCGCGCCGGCTGGAGGCACATTCGCGGTGACCGCGGGCTCTGCGGGCGAAGGCGGCACCGGCTGAGCCATGCCAGACGCCGTATTCACGGACGCCGCTTTTTTCAGGCGAACCCGAAATCCCTCGTGCTCGTATTCCAATTCTTCCAGCCGGTGCGATTCCATGAAGGCGAGCAGTTTTTCCAGTGGGCCAAACTCAACACGCGAGGTTGACGGCTGGTTGTCAGAACTCTTCTTTCGGTTTTCTCTCATTGAATGTCAAAGTTCGAGAAGATTTCGAGGCGCTGTCGTCAGGACTTCTGTCCCGTTTGCGTGGACAGCAACTTCGTCTTCCAGCCTTATTCCACCGACTCCTTCTACATAAATCCCGGGTTCGAGCGTAACCACACAACCTGCCCGGACTTCAGGCTTCTGATTACGGCCAATCCTGGGACTCTCATGGATTTCGATCCCAAGCCCGTGGCCCGTACCATGCACGAAATATCGCCCGAGGCCACGATGAATGAGCAGACGCCTGGCCGCCCGGTCCACGCTTCCGGCGCTTACACCGGCGCCGAGAGCCTGATGCGCAGCCTCCTGGGCCTCTTGAACTGCTTTATACCAACGTCGAATCCGAGAGGGTGCGCGCCCCAAAAAAATCGTGCGCGTAATGTCACTGCAGTAGTGGCGGAGTATAGCACCCAGGTCCAGCACCACCAATTCGTTTTTCCGCAGGCGTTTTTCGGAAGGTTGCGCATGGGGCAACGCCGAACGCGGGCCGGAGGCCACGATAGTGTCAAAAGACGATGCGCTCGCGCCTTTGCGCCGCAATCGGTAGTCGATCTCCGCAGCAACATCCATTTCCGAAACTCCGGGGCGGACGAAATCAGGCGCTTCCGCCACGACTTCGGAAGCAACCCTCGCCGATTGGCGCATCACATCGAGTTCCTCAGCGCTTTTTATTTCTCGAATGCGCTCGACAAGGCCCGCCGTCGGCTTCCATCTGATGCGCGCACCGGCGGATTTCTTCAATCGAGTCCATTCGCCGACGTTCAAGGATGCAGCCTCAAACGCCACACGCAGGCCCTTTCGGGACGACCGCGCGCGGAGAAATTCACCGCATTGCTCCGCCAGGGGGATTCGGGTTATGTGCACACGTGCGTCAGGAGCTTGGTCATGAGCCTGGATCGTATATCGGCCGTCGGTGAAGAGATGCATGGCATCATCGAGGAGAAGAAGTACTGCATTGCTACCGCTGAACCCGCAGACGTAAAAGACGTTGGGTAAGTGCGTGATTATCAGGGCGTCGGCGCCGGAATCGCCGATTGCTTGTCGCACTTCCTGGAGTCTGGGCTTGACCAGCATAGTCATAAAAAAAGGAGGAGACCGATGTCTCCTCCCCTTCACCAGAAATTTAGCTGGCGCCTTAGCCCGGTATCAGCCGCGGCGTCAGGAAGAAGAGCAACTCCTGTGATTTTACGTCCACCGAGGTTTCCTTGAATAGATGCCCGATCAGAGGGATATTGCCGAGCAGGGGCACTTGATTGATTGTGGTCTGCTGTTGGTTGACCATCACACCTCCAATCACCACGGTTCCCCCATCGCTGACCAGCACCTTCGTTTGTGCCGATTGCGTATCCAGCGCGGGAGTACCCTGGATCAGAGGTATGCCGTTGTCGATTTGCGTATTTTCCACCAGCACATCCATAAACACATTGCCATCGGCCGTGATTTGCGGCGTCACCTGAAGTTTCAAAACGGCGTCGACGTACTGAACCGAGATTGTATTGTTGATCGTGGTCTGAATCGGGATCTGCTGACCTTGCTTCACAATCGCTTGGGCATTGTTCTGCGTTACCAGCTGTGGACTGGAGAGGAGCTTGCCCACGCCCTTGCTCTCCGCGGCGGTGATGATGAAATCGAGCGCGAAATTAGGCGACACGCGAGAGAATGAGAAGCCGCTGGTCGGAGCGACTGCCGGGAAATTGGAGTTCAGCGGAATCGAGCCGCTGCCCCCGGCCCCCGAACTGCTCCCACCTACCACGATCGGTGGCGCCGGCGTATGGACAATCGGGCTCCCATTGGTCGCTATCGGGTTGCCGCCGAAGAAATTGGCCGTATTCGCGGTCGTACTTACCCCGGCCATGCCAAACTGAGTTCCGATGTCACGTGCAAACGTGCGTGACGCCTGTACGACGCGGGCCTGAATCTCCACTTGCTGCGATTTCCGGTCGAGTTGCCGAACGAGGTTATCCACCTGCGGCATCACCGCGGGAACGTCGCGAATGATCAGCGTATTGGAGCGATCGATGGCCATGATATCGCCGCGCTGCGTAAGAAAACGCTTGATGGGATTCACGAGTTCGCTGGCCTTGGCGTAGCTCAATATCCGCGTAACCGTCACCGGATCGACGGCTTCGGTTTCGGCTTTGCGCAACGCACCTTCCTCGTCAGCTTCGTGCCTGAGGGTGTCACGGGTGGCGATGCGCAGAACATTGCCATCGAGTTCCTTGCTAAGGCCATTGTTTCGCAGGACGATGTCCAGGGCCTGATCCCAAGGAACTTCGTCCAGAACCAATGTCACGCTGCCTCTTACGGCAGGATCGAGGACGACGTTAAGTCCACTGATCTCGTGAATAAGCCGGAAGAAATCCTTCAGATCAACATCCTTGAGGTTTACCGAAATGGCCTCGCCCGAATAGCCCTTTACCGGACCGACGGCCGGGGCCGGCGGCGGATTAGGAGCGGCGGCTGGGCTGGGAGCCGGAGCAGCAATAGGTTGAGCTGACGGTGGCTGATAAGGATTCGCCACCGCAGGCGAAGCCGTCACCTGGCCCGCATTCGAACCCACGCTGTTCAGAACGGTTGCGGGATTCACCGACTCCTGCTTAGGAGTGGCCAGTGCCGCATTGCCGCTCAAGGTTGCGGGCAGCCGAAAGTTTTGCTGATGGACCAACCGGGCGGCCGGAGCATTCGAGGGGCGAACCGGTTCCTTTTTCAGCGGCGGAGCAGCCGATGATGTTGAAGGATCGGCCGCGCTGTGCGCCTCAGACTGGAACGCGACCAACAAGGATTCTTCCCTGCGCTCGACTTTGAATGCCTCGGCGTTTGCCAAATCGATCACGACGCGCACCTGATCCGGATTGGCCTGTCCCACACGCACGCGGCGCACTGGTTCGTAGTCACTTGAGATTGTGTTCCGCACCGCAGCTAGCCGTGTTTTAAGGAAATCAACAACCACTCGTGGCGGGTCGCTCATCCGCATCACGTGATAATCAAGCGGCCCTTGGCCCTGAACCCGCACAATCGTCTGCTCGCCTGCGCGATCAATGCCAATCCCGGCGACGACGCTGAGGGACGCGGCTTGCGCCTTGACGGGCTGCGCCTCCTGGGCGCCGGCGATGTGCGGCAACAGTAGCGCCGCTGCAAGTATCAGCCCGCTTGGCCGGAAAACCGGCCCGTAGGTCTTCATTGCTGTTCTCCTGGAGTGGAATTCAAGCGCTTAGCAACCTCGCGTTCCACCGCGTTGCCGAAAGGATCTTTTCCCGCTTGATGAAACGAGATTCCGTCCATCGTAATGTGTTCTACCTGGCCGTCGTAGAGCCGGTCGCCTTCACGAAGGAAGTAGACGCGATCCTGAGCGTTGGAAACGATCGCGATCATCCCATTTGGTCCGCTCACAATTCCGTTAATTCGCAAGCTGCTGATCAGCAAACCCGGCTTACCAGGTGGCAGGTTGAGCGGTGAGCCCGAGCCACTGATTTCTTTGCCGATAAGCGGCGCGAACGGATCGCGTCGCGCGATGTTTTCGCGCAGGGCTATGGGCTGAATTCTGGGAGCGGTCGAGGAACTTGGTATGTCAGCTTTGGCAGCCGTCACCGGGGTCGCGCTGAATGATTTGGCAGCGGAGTTTGCGGCCGGTTCCGCGGGCGCTTTTCCATGCGAAGGAGAGGCCGGTTTTACCCCTGCGGCCGTGATTTTAGGAGGTTTCGCAGGTAAATTCGTCGGCTTTGCCGTAGACGTTGTCCCCTTGGCACTTGAGTTCGCGTTGGGCGTGACGGCGCCAGATGTAGAGGCTGAAGCAGGCTGTTTGGAGGCTGTTGAACCCGGGTGGACCGTCGCGGATGTCGATGCCGGCGGTTTCGGATTCTCCGCTTTGGGAACCTCGGGTTTTGCTGCCTGGGATTTTGGCACCGCCGGTTTCGTGGCGGCCGGTTGCTGTTTGGACGCTGTTGTCGCATTCGCCGGCACCGCAGTTGAAGATGGCACTTGCTTTGTCGAAGAACCGTTTGCGGCGGAGTTGTTGGCCGGTGGCGCAGGTTTTGCGGTCCCAGGCGCAGTTGCTGGCTTGTGGTGAGCGTCGGTTGCCGCCGCTGGTTGCTGCGCCGGTGTTTGCTGCGCCGCTACAGGCATTAGCAGCGAAACAAGGCAAAGCGCGGCCGCGCAGTTCGTCACGTTCAGTTTTCTCGTCATCTGGTGTGCAAGTCGCATCTTGAACTCGGTCCTGCCTTATCTCCCAACTGGTACGCCGGGTTTGCCCGCTGTCTTTGAAGCAGTCGGCGGCGAAGCCGGTGTGCTGGTTGTGAAAAAGGTTGTAATCGTGCACGTTCCGGTCACAGTCGTATTAGGACGCACGGGATAAGTGGATTTCCCGTCGGCCAAACCATCGAACCTCAAATCGCCCACGTTGATAATTCGAGACAAGCGGCTCAGGCGCGAAAAGAAGTCCACAATGGCGTAGTACGGCCCGTCTACCTGGATGGTGAATGGCATGTCGTAGTGATAGTCGCGCGAAGCCACAGGCAATGCGGTGAGCTTCCGAACTTGAACACCGGCAGCGGCCGCGGCCCCCTCGAGGAGCCGCATGAATTCGTCCGTTTCCTTTTCTTCCGGAACAATCGTCTTCAGAGTGTCGATCTGTTTGTTCAGCGCCGCCATCTCCTGCTGGAACTCCGCGTATCGCCGTTCGTACACTTGAAGCGCGCTCACTTCCTGGTTGAGCTTTGTGTCTTGATCGTGCAGCGCGCCTAACTCCGCTCGTGCGGTTGAAACCGGCGAGATCGGCACATACAACCCGGCGGCAATCAGGAAAATCGCCAGAGCCACGAACACCAGCGCCTGGATGTACCAGGGATATTCTTTGAAGGCGATGGCCATTGTTTGCCTTTACCCCTTCCGTGTAGGAGCCGGAGCGGCAGAAGCTGTCGAATCGGCAGCCTTGTCTTGCGGCAGCGCGAACTGTGCCGTCAGCGTGAAAGTGAATGTCTGGACAGCGGTATTTTTTGTGTCTTGTGTCGAGTCTTTGATCTCGATCTGGTTGAAATAGCCGGAGTGTTCCAATTGCGTGATGAAATTCGCAACGGCGTTGATCGATCCAGCCGTGCCGATGATCGTCAGCCCATTCCCGGAACGCGTGAAAGAGGTGAGCCAAAGCGTATCGGTGCGAGTTACCGTATTGGCCAGCGCGTCCAGGAGTTCTTGCCCGCCGGTACGGTTCCGTTGAAGTTCCTCGATAACGTTAATGCGCTGCTGCAAGACCGCCTTCTGCCGCTCGAATTCATCGACCTGCGCCTTCAACTGTATGAGCCTGGCCTTCTCGCCGGTCTGTTTTTGGATGTGCAGCCGCACTTCGGTAATTTGTTGGTTGGTCGAATGCCAGTTGTAATAGAGCACACCGAAAGCCACGAGCAAAGCCGCCATGAAGAAAACGACTTGCAAAGTGGCTTCGAGCGGGACGGCCTGCCGCGGGGCTTTCGGACGGGCTCGCCCCAGTAGGTTGATTCGGATCATGGCGTGTCAAAACTCCTGAGCGCCAATCCCACGGCGATGGCCAGCCGCGGAGCAAGCTCGCGCACCTGGTCTTCGTTGTGCCGGCCGGGATTGATCACGATTTTGCGAAAGGGATAAAGCTCCTCGACTGGGAGCGCAAATTCTTCGCGCAACAGGTCCACCAGCCCGGGCACCCGCGCCGTGCCTCCGGCGACGTAAATCCGCTGAATGTTGTCGCCGCTGGCTGTCGCCCGGAAGAAGTCGAAGGTCTTTTGAATTTCCAGGATCAGAATGTCCGACACCGAGCGCAGAATCGTGCCGCGGTGCTCTTCATTTACACCGGCGACCGCTTCTCCTTTTTTGAGCCGCTCGGCATCCTCATAGCTGAGGTCCAGCTCCTTCTGCAATGCGTCGGTGTATTGATTGCCGCCGACCGAAACGTCGCGGGTAAATAGGGGCGACCCGCCGCGGACGATATTGATGTTCATGACGCTCGCGCCGATGTTCAGCAGGGCGACCGTATGCGATGGGTCGGGATCGTAATTCACCTCGTAGCAGTTCTGCAGCGCGAAGGCATCGATATCGACAACCATCGGTGTTTTGCCGGCTTGAGCGAGGACGTTGGTGTGATTCAGAATTTTGTCTTTTTTGACGGCCACGAGCAGCACATGCATTTCAGATTCGGAGGAATCGAGAAGCTGGTAATCGAGATTTACGTCGGAAATATCGAAGGGAATGTATTGGCTGGCTTCCGATTGAATCCGGTCGTACAACTCCTCGTCGGTCATAACCGGCAAAGTCACGGGCTTGACGATTACCGAGTGTCCCGACACCGCCGTCGCCACCGATCGCGTTTTGATCTCCTGACGGTCGAAAATCGTTCCGATGGCTCCGGCGACGAGCGGGGCGTCCATAATGGCGCCGTCAACCACGGTATCTTGCGCCAGAGGCTCCAGTCCGAAGCTCACCAATTCGTAACCGTGCTTTGTGCTCTTGAGCTCGACCGACTTGATGGAACTCGAACCGATATCGAGTCCCACGAGCGGTTTCTGTTTAGGCGTGCCGAACATCGCCCAGCCTTTCCGCGAAATGAGTGCTTCGCTTGGCCATTAGTGCCGCCTGCCCTGAGATTGCCGCATCTTCTCTTCCATCCAACGGTCCAACACCGACTTGCGGAATTTCCACCTGCTGCCCAACTTGAAAGCAGGAACCAATCCGGTGCAGATGTAGCGGTAGAGGGTATCGGGCGAGACCCCCAGGTAATGCGAAGCTTGGCGCAGGTTCATGACTTCTCTTGATTCGCGCATTCGCTGCTGGCTACCCCTTGGGCGGAGACGAGGGGTCCGCCACCCCAGCCACCCGGCCCTCCCTGCTCATGCCCGCAAGAAGCGCCGTCATGCGCGACTGTGGCACCCGGCTGCGGCGGGTGTCAAGAAAACGGGTGCGTGCCGTTGCTCAAAACTTTGTGGCGTATTAGAAAACAGCGAGGTGAGAAAACTCCACAGGTTGAGTCTCAAAACCACTAGTACCGCTATATGTTGTGGTTAATTCCGCAGCGTCAGCTATCCACCTTTTAGCCGCGCGTGTCCAGCCCCAGCTCCCTCCAAAGGGCATTTACACGTTGTTTCGTTGCCTCATTCATCGTGATCTCATCCGGCCAGGACCTCTGGAAGCCTTCACTTGGCCATTTTCTGGTGGCATCTATACCCATTTTCGACCCGAAATCCTGTCGGCGGGCGGCGTGGTCCAGTGTATCCACCGGCCCGAGCACGAATTGTATATCGCGCTCCGGATCGATCGCGCACAAGGTCTTCCACGCGACCTCGCGCCAGTTCTGCACGTTAACGTCATGGTCGACGATGATGACCACTTTCGTAAACATAGCCTGTCCCAGCGACCAAATCGCGTTCATTATCTTGCGGGCGTGCCCCGGATACGACTTGCGAATAGCCACGACCATGAGATTGTGGAAAATTCCCTCGGCCGGCATGGCCACATCGATGATCTCGGGATATTGCATCTTCATGACGGGCAAAAAAATGCGTTCTACGGCATGCCCCATATAGAAATCTTCCTGAGGAGGAGGACCTACGATGGTGGTGAGGTAAAGCGGATCTCGACGGTGTGTTATGCAGGTGACGTGAAAAACGGGATACTCGCCTTCCAGGGAATAAAATCCGGTGTGATCGCCGAAGGGCCCCTCGACGCGCATCTCCGAAAGGTCTACGTATCCTTCCAGCACGATCTCTGAGTGCGCCGGCACTTCTAAAGCGCAGGTCTCGCAAGCCACCATCTCCACAGGCTCGCGCCTCAGGAAGCCGGCGAACATCATCTCGTCCAAATCAGGGGGAATGGGCAATATACCGGCAAGGCATGTAATCGGATCTCCTCCGATGGCTACGGCGACGTCGATGCGGCCCGCACGGTTGCCGGCGCGAGCTCGCCGGAAATGCTCCGCTCCATGTTTTTGGGTTTGCCAATGCATGCCCGTCGTTTTTTCATCGAACACTTGCATGCGATATACACCCACATTCCTTTTTCCGGTTTCCGGATTTGCGGTGATGACCAACGGCCAGGTGATGAAACGGCCCGCATCTTTGGGCCAGCACTGCAGAATGGGAAAATCGAAAAGCGAGAATCCGTCGCGGCGCACAACTTCCTTGCACGATCCCGTTTTAACGGTCCTCGGAAAAAAAGCACTGAGCTCGGCCAGCTTCGGCAACATCTTGATCTTGTCCAACAGCCCTTGCGGAGCTTGCATATCGAGAAAGCTGCGAATGCGGCCGGCAACGTCATCCAACGATTCGCTTTCGAGCGCCAGGTTAATGCGGCGCTCACTGCCAAGCAGGTTGATCAAGAGCGGGACTCGAGATCCTTTAGGGCGTTCAAAAAGCAAGGCCGGACCACCGGACCGCGTCACCCTCTGGGTAATTTCGGTGATCTCCAATACGGGATCGATCTCGGCGGAGATACGCTTCAGTTCACCTTCCGATTCCAACCGTTTTATGAATGCCCGCAAATCTTTATAGGCCACTCTCGCCCTCCTAAGCGCCTTACTTAGAGCAAAGTAGCCGCACAGCGTAGCATGATTCGCGGTGACGCTTGTTTAAAGCTTCGAGCAATCGATGCTCCCAGCCGTGATCGTGAAGGACGTAGCGCGTGTTGGCAGACGCACACTTGCCGAAATCGCGAGAGGTTTGATAGGGTAAACCCGAGCGGGCGTGGTTCAATGGTAGAATAGCGGCTTCCCAAGCCGCGGACGTGGGTTCGATTCCCATCGCCCGCTCCATAACTCCGCAAAATTCATGCTGATTCGGCGGGCCTTACTCACCGTCACGCCCCTCGATTCGCGTTCAAATGCCGGGGTTTTGCGCCCATTTTGCGCCCAAGTTTCAGTTACGAGGTAATCACAATTCGAGGACGGAAACCAAAGCACGAGTCTCGCTCCGCCGAGTTGCGGGAGGCGCTCGTGTCGTGGAAGCAAACCGCCGTAACACTTCGGCCCTCGCTACGAGCGTTGGCACGCGAACTCGGTACTTCGCACCAACTGCTGTGTCACTACCTAGCCGGTCTTGATCAGTGGCGATGGGAGGAAAAACTAAGGGCATTCCGAACGAAAGCAAAAGCTCATAATCTGACCGTGACTCCAGCCGATGAGAGGCGCTACCTGAACTGGTTGAAGAGGATTGAGGAACGACAAGCCCGCGACGCAGCGAGGGCAGCCAAGTGCGTCCCCGGTCACGCCGGCCTACTCGATAGACTCAAACAGATGCTGGGTAATTCTTGGAGCGATATCGAGCGATGAACCATACGAGGAAATAATTTGCCAGATGGGTTCATCAGATTTCGCCGAATACTGCTAAGTCCTTTAGATTGGAATAGAGGATGGCTGGCAACTCCGCTAAACCTGGAGGGAGGGGGGACACATGCCTTCGTATGAATCTTCAATGCGAAACCTCGCAAAAGCGCGAGAGAAGTGGCGTCCGCCTCGGCCTTGGCGTAGTGTTGAGGAGTCCCGCATCATCAGACGATTGGTATATCTATGGTTCACCGCCCGCGACCGAAGGCCCTCAGCTCGTGCGTGGGCAAAAGAACTTGGCATCAGCCACACCTGGATGCAGAAGGTCATTCGACAAATCCAGTCTGATCCGACACAAATGATCCGAGAAGTACGACTTCATGGCCTCCCGACATTTGCGTTGCTTGACCGCGCGCGGAACTTCACGCGCCGGATGGACGAAGAGGGAGAATTGCGCGGCTCGCGCTTGGCAAGAGTGGCGGACTTCTTTAAGCGTTACCCCCACTGAAGGCGCTCAAGAAGGATCTCCGTGATTACTTCGACAGTCGGTTACTAAGAAAAGCTTAGCCTCCGCCCTGGCTCGCTTGCCTGGGCTGCATCGAACTCTTCGTGCAGGACTTTCAAGCCCGGCATTTTCGCCTGTGCCTTCTTGATGAAGTCCGGGTCCATCAGCAACTCGTACGTGACACCTTTGTAAGCGACGTTGACCTTCATCTCCTGAAATATATCGGCAACCGACCCAAATGCAGATTTCAACTCTGTGTCCAATAGGGCGCGGACATCTTCCTCGGAAGGCTGCGGACCCAGGTCTCGTTTCCAACGCGCAGGAGGCTTCTTGGAAACTGCTGGAATGAGCGCTCCTAACAGGTCGCTTCGATTAATCTCCATCTCTGCTTCCAATTTCTTGTGAACTCTCTTTTGGAAGCGACTGACGTAGTGCCTCAAGGCTGTAACCGCAGCTTCAAAACCCGCTTTCTTAGACCTTAGGAGCACGGTACCGTAACCCGGCAGCACAATTAGGTACCGTTTGACAATCCACTCCTTCAACTTCGCCACTCTCACGCCAGAAATCTCGCTATCCTCGCCGACCAGCCTGAAGGTGCTTCGGAATAGCTTCTGAGTCTTTGAATCTGCCAAACCCATCAGGTCAGAAGAGATCGGAACGGTCTTTCTCGAAATCGAAAAGCCCTTAAGCTCGAACTCCACAAACTCAAACAGGGCGTTGAAGACTCTCACCGTGCGCGCCAAATCGAATTTCTGGGGAGGGTTAGCCGAGAGATCCTTGGCGACCTCTTCGACTCGCGCGCTGCTTACTCGCTCTCCCGCTTGCAAGAGATCTTGTGCCGGGCTCAATACATTGCCGTGCAGGTCAGGAGGGGATTCCGAGCCAAAATCGAGTTGAATGGCGTTCGGACGTGGAAACTGTGTAGACGCTCCCTCAACGAGCAGCGGGGTCGGCGAGAAGACTAGCGTGGTGGCATCACTAACCAACATGCCGATTCTGATTCCCGGGCGGTGGTTGATTGTCGCCCCGACCCTTCCTGCGGCTTTCTGCAGCAGCTGGAGGCCGTCGATTGTCCCGTATCCAAGCCGACAGATTTCCGGATCGACATCCAGTAAAACCTGGACTGAATCTCGGCCCATTACCTCCCAGCGGCTACTGATTGCTTCCGCAACAGATTGACTGATTCCGGGGCCGATGAAAATGAGATTCCGTGTGGTTGCGTGGATCAGCGCGATCAAATAGTCGTCATCCACACTCCGCACCGTAGCGCCCATGTTTTTAACGGCCTCCGGATCGTTATGTCAAACCTGAAAGCAACCACAATGCAGTGGAAATGTTTTTCTGAGCCTCTGACGGCTATAGCCGCTTTATCGGCCAAAGCCTACAGCCATAATTCCACCCGTGTCCACCGACATCTGCATTCGGCTCGGAAAGCGCCTACGGACGCTCCGCAAGACGAGGGAATGGACACAGGTCTACATGGCTGAATACGTGCGTGCCGTCCCAAAGCGTTTTGCACGACAGCCGTGTTGCTCGTGGACTGATACAGTCGGCAATTTCATCCGTTGAGGTTATAGATCAAGGCGACCTGCCGTCGCCTATTACAGACCTCCCCCAAGTAACTCGGTTCGCCTCCAAAACTGTGAAGTTCCGGTTTCCGTTTGACTGGCGCTTGCACCTACGGCGGCACGCGAGTTGTGCCTTCTTTACCTGTCGAACTATTGGTCTTCGGTCGGAAGAAATTATCGGCAAGTTAAAGCTCGTTGCGCGGGGCAAGTCGCCAATTCTCTCCAATATCGCTGTTCCCGCGACCGATTATGACAGTTCCGTGGAGGAGGAAATCAATGAAAGCCGGGATGATTGAAGTAGAGGAATATTCCGTTCGCGTGGTCGATATTGAGATCCCCGTGAAGGAAGTCGCCGACTTCTTTCGAACTGTTCCTATCGATGAGCGCGAATTCACCCTTGTAAAAGCAGTTGAAGTGGGTGTGCTTTGTCTTGAACGAGGACGAACCGCACAGGACACAGATTTCGTAAAACGCAGAATCTCCGAACTCCTTGCCCAAGTCGAGGGCGCGGTTACCGGCATACCCCAACGCGCGGAAGAGGCGCTGTTGCAGAAAATCGGGTCTGACGACGGCCAGGTTCTCCATCCCATTAAGGCCGTTATCGATCAAGCTTCGTCCGAAACAACACGACGCATTAACGAATTGAAAGGCCTTCTCGCCGAAGACCTCGACCCGAAGAATGCGAAGTCTACGCTCGGAAGTGCCCTTCAATCGCTTCGCGACTTGCTCAACCCCAAGAACACAGAATCAATTCAGGCTGTGCTCGACCAGGCAGTGGGCAAAGCAACTTCCGAGAGCGGTGCTTTAGCAAAGGTCGTCAAAATCCAGGTAGAAGAAGCTCTAAAACCGCTCCCGTTCGAGATAGATAGCCTCGCCAAGGAAATACGCGGCAAGGAAGCTGCTGCTGAGGCCATCCAACAGACCACGTTGAAGGGGACTCCCTACGAGCAAAATGTCATTCAGGCTCTTCAAGGGTGGGCAAGAGTGGCCGGAGCAGAAGTCCATCATGTTGGAGCAGACAACCAACCCGGTGACATGGTGATTGCCGTGCGAGGCGACGGCCTAATTCCTGAGCCGATTTCAGTTGTAGTAGAGGCACGCGATCGTGGCTCTCGTGCAATGGGACGGAAGGCGATTTCGTCCGAGATGGCTGTAAAAATGACGGAAAGAAACGCAAACGCAGGCATCTTTCTGTCACGAACTCAAGATGGATTGAGCGTTGGTGAAATCGGCGAATGGGCAGAAGGGGCTAATGAATACGGGCCTTGGGTTGCTTGTACTCACGAACACTTGGTCACCGCAGTTCGCTTCTTGATTGTCCAACGGCGGCTTTCGATTCTGCGGGAAGCAGCGCCGGAAATTGATTCTGTGGCTGTGGAGAAGCAACTGAAAAATATTCACACTGCGTTAGGACGTGTCAGGACGATTAAGACAAAGTTGACTGAATTGGGCGGTTGCGCCGACGCCATAGACGAGCAAGCTGAACATCTCAGAAGTGAAATCAAAGAAGCTCTGGGTTCTATCGAAGATACCTTGCGCGCCAGCGAGGCAAGGCATCAAGTTGGTGACGGTACCCGGTCGGTGTCATCATCGACTGCTGCAAACTGAGACTGGTCTCTTTGCATCGCGGGTTTGACGACGAGCCCTCGCGTTGCGCAGTGAGGTTTCACATGTCCGCGGCGAACTGACCTATGGCGGAACTGCGAGGCATGAAGTCGTAAATTTGGTCGCGGAATCTGCGCGCGTTGGCGGACTCGCCAGAGCGTTGCTAGAATCCGCGTTCGCGGAGTACTCAAGTGGTTATGTCCAACCCCGAGTTCGACGCTTTCTTTCAGAAGGCCATGGGCAAAACGCCCTATCCGTACCAGACTTTCCTGGCGACGGCTCCTATTGAAAGTCGGTTGATTAACGTCCCCACCGGTTGCGGGAAAACGGCGGCCGTGATTCTGGGCTGGCTCTGGCAGCGCAAGGAAAATCCCGAACGAACGCCACGTAGGTTGGTCTATTGTCTGCCGATGCGGGTGCTCGTCGAGCAAACGAGGGACTGCGCGCTGGACTGGCTGGATGCGGTGGGGATGCTCGCCGGCGACGTGAAACGGGAACCAGCGGCGAGCGGAAAACGAGGGAGAATCCTGGCTGACAGCTATAGGTGGTGGCCCGCTTGGGACAACAAAGTCGCCGTCCACGTATTGATGGGTGGAGAAGAAAGAGAGGATTGGGATGTGCACCCTGAATCGTCAGCCATTCTGATTGGCACACAAGACATGCTGTTGTCCCGGGCTCTGAACCGAGGATATGGCATGAGCCGGTATCGGTGGCCGATGCATTTCGGGCTGTTAAACAACGACTGCCTGTGGGTAATGGACGAGACGCAGTTGATGGGCGCGGGGCTGAGTACGGCCGTTAATCTTGAGGCGTTCAGGGCTTCGGATTCACACCATCGCCGGGGCTTCGGGGTGTTCGGCGTGGCTGGTTCGGTGACCTGGTACATGTCGGCAACGACCGCCCCTGAAAATTTGAAAACACGCGAGTGGCGAGATGTAGAACGGCCTCCTGATTTTGAATTCGGCCTTTCGACAGAAGAAAAGAACGCAAGAGCCGGCCCTATTCATCAGCGACGGCGGGCTGCGAAGGTTCTTCAAATCGAACAGGAACGGAACTTCGGCGAGGATGCGCCGCCCGCAGAGATCATCTCTAGCATTCTGGCGAGGCATGAAGAAATGATCTCAAAGCTCGCCGGCGACACCGAACTTCCCGCTCGAACGCTGATCATCTGCAACACTGTGGATCGTGCAATCAAAGTTCATGCGGCGATCAACGAACGAAAAACTGCTGGATGCGACGTTTTGCTGTTGCATTCCCGTTTCCGCCCGCCGGAGCGCAAATCCCAAATGGAACGCCTCCTGCCGGAGAAGCTGTGCAATTTTCCCAAAGGTCAGATTGTCGTGGCGACGCAGGTCATTGAAGCGGGAGTCGATCTCTCAAGCGGCATCGTATGGACTGAAGTCGCGCCTCTAGCTTCGCTTGTGCAGCGGTTGGGCAGGCTAAACCGCGCTGGGGAGTTCAATGCTTCGAAATGGAAACCGATTGCAGTTGTTGTAGGCGTCGGCGTCCAAGCTGCACCACAGCGCGAGACGAAAGAATCCCGCGAAAAACGCGAAAGAGACAACGCTAAGCGCTGTCTGCCATACGAACTGGCTGCGTGTGAAGCAGCATGGAACGCACTTGCTAAACTCGGTGGCGACGCTTCACCCGCGAAACTTGAGGAGCTTCAAGATGACATCGCTAATTCCATTCCTCATTGCCCCTATTCGCTCCAGCGCCATGAGTTGACTGACTTCTTCGACACCGACGCCAATCTCTCCCTCGGTTTCACTGATGTCTCGCCGTTCGTGCGCGGGCTCGATCAAGATACCGACGTGGAAATTCTCTGGCGCGAATGGTGGCCGGAAAAGGATGGAAAGCCGGACTTCACTCCTGATTACCAGCGCGATGAGATTTGCTCCATTCCCATCAGCAAAGCGCGTACAGCGCGAGAGATACTAGGCCAGGGGTGGCTCTGGCGCGGAAAAGAGAGCGGCTGGATCAGCGTGCGCGATTCCGGCATCACTCCAGGCATGACCATTCTGCTGCCGTTGTCCGCTGGCGGATACAGTGAAGAGGCGGGCTGGACGGGAAACCCGGCGGACAACAAGCACCGATCGCATTATCAGCCGCAAGCAGAGCCGCCAGACGAAGACCTGCTCTCCTGTCTCGAAAACGGCTGGAGCAGCATCGCCGCCCATACCGCCGAGGTTGCGGAAGAACTCGCCATGTTCATCAACGAGCTCTTGCCAGGCGAGGGCAACAAGGTCGAGCGGGACGCCCTTCGGTGCGCGGTTCCGTGGCACGATGTTGGCAAGAATTATCACACTTGGCAGCAGGCAGTCCTCGACGCGCTCGCAAATGCGGGCATCGCGGAAAAGGACGAGCACCGTCCATTCGCGAAGTTCTCGCTTTCCGATAGCCCCCAACTTGTCGAGAACGGCAAGCGGCTCACAGGTCAGGCCCTCAAATCGAAAATCAGATCTCTTCGCAGGCTGTTTCGTCCCGGTGTTGCTCATGAAGTCGCTTCTGCGCTGGCGTTCCGCCAAGCCGAGCAAAAGCGCCTCGGCGCGACGCGTGACACTGACTTGCCCAGCCTCCTCGCAGAATACGTCATCATGAGCCACCACGGGCGCGTGCGAAAAGTGCTCCGCGATGAAATCCCGAGGTTCCCGAAAAACGAGAAGGACACCAACACCGTTCGTGGCGTCGAAAATGGCGGTGCGATTCCGCCAGTCACGATCAACGGAGAAACCTTCGGCTGTGAGTCGCTTTCCACCCACTGCCGCCGCATGGGCCGTGACATCAACGGCCACGAAAGCTATACGCGCGCTGTGTTGCGTCTGCTCGGCTGCTACGGCCCTTTCCGTCTTGCCTTCTTCGAGGCGGTTTTTCGTGCTGCCGACATCCGCGCAAGTGTTCGAGCAAGCCAACGACATCTTGCTCAAACCAAGCTATGACACAACAACTCCAACTGCGAGGCTGTCGTCACGACATTCTCGGCCACTACCTTAAGGCGGTCGGTCTGCTCCGGGTGCTGGCGAGGTGCGCGGACAAGGATCACTGCGATCCCGACGCGGAAGGCTGGTGGGATCTGGAGAATGCGTGTTTCTGTCTCCGCTCGTCGAAGTATGATACGCGAGAACGACTCACGGAGTTTTTTGCAGTACGCTACCGACCGACTCCGGTTTTCGCAGCGTGGAACGAGGAGCCGGGGTGCAGCTCAGAGGGTAGCGAGAAGCTGGGAGTGCGCCCTGAGTGGGAGGCTGCCAACAAGCTCTCGCAGCAAGTCGTTAAAGCGGAAGAGCGCAAGAAACCAGCAAATTATGGCAAGTTGGTCGCCAGCGAAGCTTTCGAGGCATACCGGGAAGATTCCGAGTCAAGCGTCGCAGAGGCCCTGGATGCAATTGCGAGCCCGTTTCTCAGGTCCAAATCGGAAAATCCGATGTTCCTTTCGAAGGGAATCGCTGGCCGAGCTCACATTTGGAGAACGCACTGGGAATACCTGACATTGTTTTCGGAACTTCGTCACGCCTATCAGGGGGCTGCCGCGAAAATCAGCGAGAACATAGGAACGGCGAGCCAGTTCCAAAGACTGAAGGAGAAAGCTGAAGCAGCCCTCCGACCGATTGCCGATTCGTTGTTTGGAGGCGTCAACACCGATGCAAAGCCTAAAAAGGGCAAAGGCACTCCGTTCTTCCCTGACGCTATCAAGTCTTACAACATCGGTTCCGGATGGGTCACGGAGGAGTATCCCTTCAATGCCATGGACTATGTGCTCGCTGTCGAAGGCGCTTTTGCGATGCGCGGCAGCGTGGGGCGGATTCTGACAGCGAATGCCAGACGCTTCGCCGCGTTCCCCTTCGTCTTCGACACGGGAGAAGAAATGGTGGACGACAGTGGCGAGGTGAAAGGCCTTTCCCACTCGCTGTGGCTGCCCCTTTGGGACACACCGGTCACGTTCTCGGAGTTGTCGAGCTTTGTCACTGATGCCCAGGCGCGCTTGCCGGGCAAGGAAGCAAGATTCAGCGCAGAGTTTATGCGCGCGCTCTACACCCAAGGCGTCGATGCGGGCTTCGCAGGCTGGCAGGAGTTTCGTTTCAAGATGAAAGCCAGCCGTGTTCCGTGGGCCACCACCGGTAGGTATCTCGAACCCCGTTTCCGCGAAGATGCGACCCAGCTCAACCGCGCGCTTCAGCCGCTTGACGAAAGCCGCTTTCTCGATCAGTTTGAAATCAGGTGGAACGGCCACAAAGCCGATCCGCAAAGCCCCCATCCAGTCGCGACCGCTATCAACAGTGCGATGGAGGCCGCCATGCCGGACGCCACGCCGAGGCGCTGTGTAGAGCTTCTTCAGACCGTCTTCGCTGCCTGTCGCAAGATGACGGTCTCGGAGACTTCTCGAAAAACGCTGCGCGGTGGACCGCGCTTCTTCCGTCCTCTGCCGATGGAAGACTGGTATGCACTGTTTGCCGGCTTCGATGTACCAGAATTCCGCATTGCCCGCGCGGTGGCTTCGATTGTCGGACAGCAAAAGCAAGCCGATGGCAAATATTCCGAAGTACTTCCGATGCTAGGCTCGCTGCTGCCGCTGAAGCTGGGGAAGAATGGTTGGTATCTTCCATCAGACGAGCGTTCGTACCAGGCCGTCTGGACTGGCACTGATGTCTGTCACGATCTGGCCGTCGTGCTGGCACGCCGCTATCTGGACTCGCTCACAGATGATCAACCCGCGCTCGTTTCGGGCTTCGGCGCGCCATTAGCCGATGTGCTCGCCTTCTCGCGCGGCGAACTCGATGACCACTTGATTGGGCGCTGGATCGAAGCGCTGAGTTTGATCGGCTGGAGGGAATCGACAAACGTGGACGAGCATCGGCCGGAACAGCAGGCTCATGTGGTCCCAATCGAATATGCCGCTCTGCGTGTTCTTTTGGAACTTGAATGCAAACAGCGGAAAACCGGAGACATCGCAAAGCGCCGTAGCCAGCAGTCTATCATTCTCCTTTGCCAGTGTTCTTCCTCAACTCTGCCGGTGGCAGTCAGCGAAGCTTTGCGCTGGATTTCAATTTGGGGCGTGCCGAATCCAGATCGAAGGTCGCGGTCTGAAAAAGAGAGACTCGCTGGACGCGACATCATTCGTATGTCTGCCAGCCGTTTTCATCCGACGGTCTCTTCGACGAGGCTCGCAGCGGCAGTGTGCATTCCGGTCCACTGGAGCGAACGGGACAGACTCTTTCGAGAAATCTCCCTTCCGCAAACCAACACTTAACTGAAAGGAGAAAGCGAGCAATCAACTATGGCGAACAGCAATGCAACTCCAACGACCTCAGCGCTTCCGTTCGAGTTTGGAGGATTCACTATCCCGGTGGGCTGCCGCCGTATCTTCATCACGGCGGAGCTGGAACCGTCCAACGGCGACCCGCGCATCCAACCCACAGGCTTCCCTGATGTCGGTCCCGTCCTTTATCCCGACCCCGCGGAGGAGAACGGCTCGATCTGTTTGATCGAGTCCGAGCCTTCAATGGCTAATCGCTTAGAGGAGGTGTGTTTCTCGAACAAGTATGAAGGCACACTGAAAGATGCGTTTGCGGGTCTGCCTTATCTGAGGGCTCAAACCAACAACGGTGTTCTCAGAACCACTTCGACACTCGATGGACATCGTTTCGCCTCCGACTTCCTTGCAAAGGGGAGAGCAAATTTCGGCAATGGTGAAAAGACACTTGCGCAATACATCCGAGAAACCCTCAGCATGGCTGCCGATGGGAAAACAATGCCCATCGCAAACGTGCCGAACATATTTCCGCTAGTGTGCGAACTGGATACCATGTCGCTTATTCATGGCTTCCAGGTGTCCAACGAGCAGATTTCCTTCGTTGGGCTGCGACTGCCACGCGCGCTGACCGCTTCATTCATTGGTTTCGGCTGCGAGCGTATCAGCGTGCCAGGGATTAAATTCAACGTCGGGCAGGTTGAAAGCGAATCAGGCCAAGCGATTTTCCAAAAGCAGCGCATCACCGCAAAGAAGATTGAAGCGCGCTTCTCGATTGACGTTGCGCTGCTGACTTCGTTGCGGCTCGACACTCTCCGGGCTAGTGCCACACCTGGGCAGCGGCAAGCTGCGCGTGCCCAGTTACTCCTTGCGATAGCATTGTGGAAGATTGCTGCTTTTCTTGATTTGTTGCGCGTCGAGTTAAGCCTTCGCACAGAGTGTAAGCTTCGCCTCAGCAACGGCGCCAAGCCGCGCGCGCGATTGGAGGGTGACAACACTCCCTCAGAGGTTGATTTCCCTTTCAGCACCATTGCGGCCAAATCCCTTGCGGGAGATGGCGGTGTCATCGTTCGTGCCCAACTTCCGCCCAATCGCTCGCCGCTTACGCTGCTATTCGCATGACAACGATCAAACTCACTTTCCCGTGGGGCCGCTACTATGCGCATCCGTGGGGCGTTAATCCAGGGCGCTTGCGAGAAGCTGAGTGGCCGCCAAGTCCGTGGCGATTGCTGCGGGCGCTCGTTTCCGCATGGTTCCGAGCGCATCCGGGGCAGACGCCCAGCGCAGTGTGCATTGAGCTGGTTGAACTGCTAGCCGCGGAGTTGCCGGCAATTGGCATGGGCAAGGTCAGCTTCGGATATACCGTCCACTGGCAACCCAACTATGGAACTGCAATGGAGGGAAAGCCGGAGGTTGTCAGAAGACGGAAGGAGAATGTGGAATACAAGAAGACTCGACACGAAAACCATTTTGTCGCCGTGTCCGGCCCGGTTTTCTTCCGCTGGACGAGCGTAAGCCTCACGGCTGATCGACAGACTCTGCTCCGAAGGCTGCTGGCAGAGATCACTTACTTTGGCCGCGCCGAATCAGTGTGCCACGCTGAAGTGTGCGAAACCGAACCGCCAGCAGAGACAGGCTGGTGTTGCCCGACAAGCAGCCGAAAAATTTCCGCGTCTTGCCGCGATGTCTTCTGCCCGATACCCGGTGATTTTCAGTTTGCCGACCTGTGGTCGCGGCGCGGCGACCCAGCCCGGAGCGACCTTCACAACGCTCCACCTCATTTTGTGGACAGGCTTCTTTCCACGGAAATCAAGGCCGATGGCGGCAATTGGTTTTCCTACCAGATGCCTCAAGGCTGGCCTGCCAAATGGATAATCACAATTCCCAAGTCCACTAGGAAGCCGCGCGTCCTAAACCAACAGCCGGTCGCTCGGACGCTGCGGTTCTCTCTGCAATGCCGGATTCCGATTCCGCTGAAATTCACGGTGGATATCGCCGAGCGATTCCGCAAATCCTCCATCAAACGCTTCAAGGAAACGCACGGAGACGAGGCGCACAGCTTTGCGCTCTCCGGCCATCCACCGTCGCCGCCATACGTGACCGGCGATCATCAGCACGTCCACTTTCTGCCGTTATCGCGACAATTGGACCGCCGTGGCCTCATCGAGGATATCCACGTTTGGGCGCCCTGCGGCTTCACGCAAGGTGAGGTCGAAGCCCTGATGCGTGTGAAAACGGTCCATTGGGGAGCCGCGGACTATCCCATACGCCCAGTGCTATTAGAAATCTCCAACCGCTGCCCTGACTTTCTCACGGCGGGACCTGCGAAGATTTGGAATTCTCTCACGCCATTTGTCCCGCCGCGCCACTTCTACCGCGGCAATTTGCAAGCCGCAAAGCTCAAGGAGAAGGACGCGCCCGAGCATCAGCTCGCTGAAATGCTGCGGTTGGCGGGGGTGGACCCAAGCCGATCCGTTGTGATTCGTCGGCTCACAACGAATGGCAGTGCGCAATCCACAAACCCGCCTCAAGCCGGGTGGGATATCGTGCGCACGCCAGCAGACGGCGAAGCTTTTGCCGGCGGTATCTCCACAATGGTCCACGCTAACGGCAAAGGCTCCGAGCGCAGGATTGGCTTCTTTTTTCAAATCGAATTCGATCAGCCTGTCGTGATTCCCCGCCCCCTCGGCAATTCCGCTCACTTCGGGATGGGTGTTTTTGTCCCGGACAGTTCGACGGCTAAAGACCAGCCAGGGTGATACGCAGATGCGCACTTCATATCTGGTTTGCTATGACATTTGTGATGACAAGCGGCTTCGCAAGGTGCACAAGGTGATGCGCGGCTTTGGCGATCACTTGCAGTATTCAGTCTTCGAATGCCAGCTCACGGCGATGGACCTTGTTCGGTGCCGCAGCCAGCTTTCAGAAATCATTCACCACGGGCAGGACCAGGTGCTCTTTGTTGACCTTGGGCCAGCTGAGGGACGCGGCGATAGGGTGATCACGGCGCTCGGCAAAGCCTATTCCGCAATCGACGCGCCTTGCATTGTCGTTTAGCTTGAGGGTGAACGCGAGAACCTATGGGAGCCTTGCCCAACAACGCGCTTCCGGCGAAGGGCGCCAATCTTGATGGCGCTAAGCCCACTGTGCGAGATCGTCTGCCGGACTATCTTCCTGCGCGGATGGTCAACGAATTCGTCTATTGCCCCCGCCTGTTCTTTTACGAATGGGTGGAAGGTCTATTTAAGGAAAGCGTCGATACAGTCGAAGGAAAAGCCCAGCACGAGCGCGTAGATGCGAAAACGACCGAACTGCCAAAACCCGAAGAGGGCAAAGGCGAGCAGATTCATTCCCGATCTGTAACTCTGTCGAGCGAGCAGCATCGTGTCATCGCAAAGATGGACCTAGTCGAAGCTGCCGGCGGCCTCGTTACGCCAGTCGACTACAAGCACAGCGCTCCGCGAGAGACCGAAAATGGTGTGGAACTGTGGCCCACGGATCGCATTCAGTTGGGCGTTCAGGGACTTATTCTCCGCGAGAATGGCTACCGATCCAAAGAAGGCATTGTCTACTACCAAAAGACTCGTCAGCGAGTCCGCGTCGAGTTCGACGAAGAACTGATGGGCGAAACGCAGCGTGCAGTTGTGGCGGCCTGGGAACTCGCCCGTTACGGAACGATTCCGGCGCCCCTGGTAGACTCGCCGAAGTGTCCGGGCTGTTCCCTGGTGACCATTTGCCTTCCTGACGAAACGAATTTGCTGCGGCTCGCGCCGGAACTCGCACCGCGTCCAGCCGTTCAGCTGGCGCTCTTTGCTGCCAACAACGGTCACGCGAGCGACTTACCAGCGGAACCAGAACCCAGGCAATTGATCGCGCCGCGCGACGACTTGCGCCCCCTTTATCTGAACACGCAGGGCGCGCGCGTTGGAAAGAGCGGCGAGGTCTTGCAGATTCGAGACAGGGACGACAACAAACAGGAAGTCCGTTTGCGCGAGACTTGCCAGCTCAACGTCATGGGCAACGTCCAGCTCTCAACGCAAGCTGTCCAGGGCTTGTGCGAGGCAGGCATCCCGATCTGCTACTTCTCCCAGGGCGGCTGGTTTTACGGCATCACTACTGGACTCAATTCCAAGAATATCTTCCTGCGGCGAACTCAGTTTCGTCTGGCAGAAGAGGAATGGTTTGCGCTTTCGTTGGCACGCCAACTCGTAGCGGGCAAGATTCGCAATCAGCGCACGATGCTCCAGCGCAATCATATCGAGCCTCAGTCCGACGATCTTGCCGCGCTCAAGCGCATGGCGGAAATGGCAGAACGGGCGCAAAGCATGGATGAACTGCTGGGGATCGAGGGAAATGGCGCGCGTGTTTACTTTCAAAACTTTGCAGGCATGATCAAAGTCAACGATGATGATGGGGACAGGTCTCAATTCCGCTTTGATTTTGCGGGAAGAAACCGGCGGCCACCCCGAGATGCTGTCAACGCGCTGCTGTCCCTCGCCTACAGCCTGTTGGTCAAGGATTTGACGATTGCATGCTACGCGGTCGGCTTTGATCCGTACCTAGGCTACTATCACCAGCCGCGTTTCGGACGGCCAGCGCTGGCTCTTGATCTGATGGAGCCGTTCCGACCCCTGATAGCGGACTCCGCAGTGCTAGCGGCCATCAATACGCGCATGGTGACGCCGAAAGATTTCGTCCAAGCAGGTCCGGCCGTGGCGTTGACATCTGCCGGACGTAAGGCCTTCTTCAGGTCCTATGAACTTCGGATGGACTCGCTTGTAACAAATCCCCTTTTTGAATACCGTGTTAGTTATCGCCGTCTGCTGGAGATCCAAGCCAGATTCCTTGCTCGCGTGCTGGAAGGCGAGATCGGGGAATACCCAGTCTTCGTGACCCGCTAGCGCAAAGGGATGGCGATCATGAGAGGACGACATCCAATTAAACCCAAAACAAGGCGCGAGTGGTCACGTGAAGGCAACTTCTCGGCAGCCGCTCGAAGACCGGAAGCCTTGGGCGGCACTAGATTTGTGACCAACTATGTTCAGGGAAGAAGAAAGACTCATAGCGGGTGACGGGATCACTCGCGTCGTTGGCCGTAGTTCTTTGACAATTAAAGGGTTCCGTCAGCGGCTCTTTCCACGCTCAGCTGAGCGTGGCCCCATTGAAGCTCTGTGGCTTTTGTCGCAGTTACTTCCCGGGTGTCACCTTTCCACGCTCAGCTGAGCGTGGCCCCATTGAAGCCGGCACTTTATCCTCCAAAGGACCCAACCAGCTGGTCGGCTTTCCACGCTCAGCTGAGCGTGGCCCCATTGAAGCTAGACTCCGCGCGTTGTGCCACCCGTTCCGTCTCTACTTTCCACGCTCAGCTGAGCGTGGCCCCATTGAAGCACGGTAAATCTGCCGGATACGGTGCCGACCGGAAATCTTTCCACGCTCAGCTGAGCGTGGCCCCATTGAAGCTTTGGAACCCAAGGCGATCCGAGCCGCACATACACCCTTTCCACGCTCAGCTGAGCGTGGCCCCATTGAAGCGCTTTCCCCACCGCCACCACCGAATCCGGAGCAGGCTTTCCACGCTCAGCTGAGCGTGGCCCCATTGAAGCATACCCGGACCGATGATGTTAAGCCGCGGGCTACATCTTTCCACGCTCAGCTGAGCGTGGCCCCATTGAAGCCTTACCGTCAGCGCCAGCAAGCGTTACGCACCAACCAGCTTTCCACGCTCAGCTGAGCGTGGCCCCATTGAAGCCCGGATGCTCGACCGCCGTCCAGGCGGTGATGCCGTCCTTTCCACGCTCAGCTGAGCGTGGCCCCATTGAAGCCGGTATATCCTGACGCGCTCCCGGCAAATCTCGGCATCTTTCCACGCTCAGCTGAGCGTGGCCCCATTGAAGCTTGCTGTGGCCGTGACGTATTCGACGGGCAGCGGCTCCTTTCCACGCTCAGCTGAGCGTGGCCCCATTGTGGCCCCATTGAAGCGGCTAAATCGACGCCCGGTCGCGACGCCAAGGACCGGCGTTTGACCATACCAGACTGAAGCTCTCGGATGTACGAACTGCCTGCAACGGTGCGGCAAGGAATTTGACGAGGTCGGTGGCCACGGTCTGAAGCGTACCTTGGTCCTGGTCAAGACCGCTCTTTTTGAGAAAGGCTTGCCACTGTCGAGCTTTCTGCGTATCGCGCGAGAATTCGGTCGTTAGGGCCAAGGGGATGCCTGCTGGCACTTCAGTTCCTCTTCGCGTGAACGTTGACTTGATTGCCTCGACCAATAGTCCGCCGTCAAAGTCGAAGTCCTGCGATAGCTTCCACAGGTCATAGAAGTCCTTCATCCTGGTGTTGGCCATCCCCAATTTCACGAGAGCTTCGAGTTTTTCCGCGACGACTGCTTCTCGTGGGTATGCTCGTAGGCGCGGGCTCGGAAAATTCAGTAGCGCCGGGTATTGAATCTCTTTTGGCGGTGGCACGATCACGTCGCCGAAGCCTATATCAACCTGCATGTGAATTCTGGCGCGCTCCAGCCGAGCCACAAGGTTGACGCGGAGGCCCTCGTATTCTTGCTCTTCCTTGATCCTCGCGACTCGGAGGGACCTAGGGTCGAAAACCAATCCATCGTCCTCAACGGCTTGACTCATGATTTCACCGAATAAACGTTTGATTCGCGCGCTGCTATTCTCGCCCTGCCCTTCGAGGTCAAGATCGCGAGTTGGGCGATACGGGCGATGCGTCCACAATTCGAAGAGTAGCGCACCTTTCAGAATGAATTGATCCCGATATTGTGACTGTGCCAGACGATACAGAAAGCGCTCCAGGCCGTACCGCGTCAGAACCAGGCCAGAGTCCTCGCGTCTTTCTTGGGCGAGATTAAAGAGCCGTTGACGAACCGAGGCAGCAAGATTTCTGGGTTTCTCCCGGCTCACGAAAGCGACTCCAGATATGGGCGCATTACATTCGCAACGCGACATACTTTGGCGGCTTGCCAGAGTTCATCCGAAGTCGCTCGGCGCTTGCGTCTGCATTCGCGAAGAGCTTCAAGTGCAACGTCGAGCCCAATCTTGTTTCGATATCTGAAGCAATCAGCCACTGTTTTTGCCGGGGAGAAGATGCGGACACTGACGCCATCGATGCGGTGTTCTTGAACTCCGTAGGCGAGCATTTTTTGTGAGAATCGAACTATGCGCAGCGGCGGACTGTCGGTTTTGGGAAGTCGAGCCTTGTCACTGATTGCGAGCCACACTTGGAAAGGTGACTGCGTAGTGAGGTCGTGAAACCGAAGCGCCGATAGCAGACAAACGATCCCGTGAGGTACACGCTTGGAGGCTTGTGCAAGACTGTGATGTTGAGTTGGGCGCGAACCGCGAGCGATGTAGAGGCCACGTCCCACTCGCATGACGAGGCCTTTGTCAGCGGCCATGCGAAGATACAGCCTAGGAATACCCTGCGATTGAAGGTCTCGTGGCCGGAGTATTCCCGCTTTCTTGACGACTCTTACCACGTCGGCGATACGGTCATGAGACATGAGTTTTACTAAACGTCGGAAATTATATACAACTACCGACATATTGTAAAGACTGGCCCAGCGGATGCCGGCGAACTGTAATCTGCGTACTTTCGCTAGGCGACCGAACGAGTTGCGGTCATGATAAAGTTCTGGGTATGAACATGGACACGGCCCTCAAAATGCTCCGACCGTCGCAAGCGTGGGAAGAGGTCGAAAGAAGGTCTCTTGCGATTGGAGTTGCAGGATTTGTCTTTGTCGGAGCCTTACAGGCTGCCGGAGCCGTACCGGCAATTTACCGGCAGACTTTAGCGCCTGTGTCGGGCTCGGTGGCGGCCTTCCTTACAGCTTGACCCTGTCAGCCCATGTGGAACAGGTCGCCAAAGACGTACTCACTGTTCGTCGCTTACTAGGAACACTTGATGGGCCAAGGCAAATTGCTCCGCATTGTCCGAATAACCGTTGGCGGCAAACATTTGCGGCGTGATAATTGAAGCGTTGCACCCGAACCTCGCGACCTCCACTAACTCGTCGGGCCAAGAAGTTCTGATTGATGTCGAACAGAGTGCCGACAACAGAGCGGACCGTGGCCAAGCCTACTGGACTCGTTTCACACTTGGCTTCCACCATCAGCCTGATCGGATAAATAAAGGCATGCGAATGAACCGGGCTCACGAGCGCGTCAATTTGGTGGTGGCTCCCTCTACCCTCTACTTCCAACCCTGCGCGTCCATTTCGCGTCCCTTCCTCGCCAGCCTTGATGCTTCGATACCCTGACCGGTCAAGAAGCAGGAGCACGATCTCCTCTAACAGTGCTCCTCGGATTTGGTTGATGGAAGCCATTTCGAGCAGCCCATGCTTCAGCGAAAGCTATCTATACTACCTGCCGAGGAAACGTTCCAGAAACGAGTGATTCTGGAACAGGGAATCCTGCCGCTTTTCTTGGCCTGAATTCAGTGGTTTGCGAAAGCCACTTTGAAAGGGTTTTTGGAACGCTCAGAATGACGAGGAATCAGCGCCTCAATCCGCGAAAAACAGGACCGAAAACGACCTAGCGTGACGGTCATCCAGGCCAGAGGATTCTCAACCGCAGGTTTGGCGGTAACAGTGAGCAAAGAGGGTGAACACAGAAATGCACACAGTGTTCACCCGCGAAGATAGTCGTTCCGTTCACCTAATTCGCCGCAGTAACGCCTCGCGGAGGAAGACTCTGCGGAGATTAGCTCTGAAAAAAGACCGCGGACGAAAACCTTGATTTGGGCGGGAGCGACCCGGGTGTTTGTGCGGTTTTGCCGCCCAAAAGTGCTCACTGGGTCGCTCCCGCCCAACTTTTCCTTGGACGAGCCAGTGTTTCCGTCCGCGCTTCGGAAGGGAGAAAACGAAACACAAAATATTTCTGAACTCGGGTGCGTACTTTTTCTTTGAGGACTTTTCCCGATTTCGTGCCCATTAGTAAAGATAGAGGGGGTTGCGTCAAGCCTCGTGGGGTGAGTCCTGCTTCGCAAAAACAAGGAGTTTCAGGAATTCCTCGCAAGGTATAGAAGCTCCGAGTCAGGAGACCACAGCAAGGAAAGCCCCAGGACATCGCAAGGGTAGTTGCCCTTTTTCAATCGTGAACGTGCTCCTGAGCCGCGCGATAAACGATGCCGACGCCAACACCCAATTCGCTTGCTATAGCACGCCAGGACGCGCCCTCGCTTCGGCGGCGGCCAATCGTAGCGGCATCCACGGCTGTTCGCGGCCGTCCGAGTGTTTTGCCTTTGGCACGGGCGTTACGCAAGCCGGCGCGCACTCTTTCAGCGATCAACGACCGCTCTAGCTCGGCGACGGCACCTAAGACGGTGAAGATCATCTTTCCGGTGGGCGTGGTCGTGTCCATCTGTTCGCTGAGGCTTACGAATCCGATACCGAGTGCATTGAAGGTTTCGAGTGCCCGGAGCAAATGCGAGACGGAACGAGCGAAGCGGTCGAACTTCCAAACGAGAACCAGATCGAATTTTCGCCTGTGGGCGTCGGCTATGAGACGGTTTAATTCGGGCCGCGAGTCTTTCGCTCCGCTAACGCCTACATCGAGATATTGCTCCGCGAGACGCCAACCGCGAGCCTGAGCGAATTCTTCAAGCTCTCGCGTCTGTAGCTTCACATCCTGTCCGTGGTTTGTGGTGCTGACCCGGGCGTAGATGGCTGCCCTAGCTGATTGCTGTAGAATTTCTGAAGCCACGTTGCACCTCCGTTGTGCAATTGGGTTAGGGGCGTGCCGGTGTTAGCGCACCGGCGCCTCCCGCTTTCTTGCTACTTTTTCGCTCTTGGCTTGCGCCCTCTCCCCTTGCGGTACGATTGCTTCTTGTAACGCCGAACTCGTTCCAAGTCGTCTTCGGTCCACAATCGCACCACCACACCGCCAACACGGATCTTGCGTGGAGCCGAAATCCTGCGTTGCGAAATCCATCGCTGCAAGGTGATGTGATGGATGCCGCACTTCCGAGCTGCTTCGGGCGTCGAGTAGCTTTTCATTGCTAACTACCATTAGCATATTTAGGTTGACCGGTCAAGACCTAGAGTGGCATCCTTTGGCGGTGGCGTTAGTCAAACGACAGAAAAAGCCGAAACTACCCCCTCAATTGCCGGCACGCCAGGTGATCTGCAGGAACTGTGGCGCTCCGTTGTTTGTCGATGACTCGCCGGGCGGCGAGATTCCCCCATATTGCTGCCTTGCGTGCAAGTCTTCTTGGCCGCCGAGTCGGGAAGAAAGCGAATCACGAGCAAAGCGCCAAGCGGAACATTCTTTGCGAATGCAAGAACGAAGCAGAGAGGTTCGGGTTCGATTAGAGCGTGGTCTGCCCGTCATTTGGGTTCCCACGATGAAGCTGACAGCAAATCAAAAGCGTAAGATCAAAATCCAGGCTCGGATGGATGAAATACTCGCCAAGCCTCCCGACAAGCTCAGCAAGGGCGAATGGAAATGGCTGGCGAAGGTCTGGCAGTTTCTGACCCGTGGCAGCAGGAGTGGTCGTAAGAAGAAATCGCGATACGACGAGTGGCGGATAAAAGAAGCGCGCGCGAACCTGCATGGGTTCCGCCGTCCAACGCTTCGGGAACTGGCCGGAAAGAGTCTCCCCGAGTCCCGCGATCCGTCAGCTTCCACTGCGTTCAAAGACGAGATGGACCGACTGCGAGATGCATTCAAAAAAGCCAGAAAACGCCGCCAACTACCTTTTCCACCAACGAGATAGCGCTACTCGAATTTCGTCCCCTTCTGCCGAAGACAAATTCCTATTAGCCTCCATATCGTCGGACGAAAGCGCTGTCGGTGGAGGGAAAAGTGAGTGACCGGGCCTTATTGAGACGGAAGGCGTGCTTGACGCAACTCCAGCTTGCGCGAAAGGCTGGAATTTCAGCTCCTCGGTTGTGCCAGTGGGAACGGGGTGAAATTGAACTTCATCCCGACCAAATCGCGCGCATCGCGGAGGTTCTATATGGATATCTCAAGTCTCCGCAGATTTTTGACGGCGCGATGGCACTGGCAAGAACTCTCGCTCCATTAGCGTTTGGAAACGAGGCCAACCGATGAACGCGTCTGAGATTCTTGACCGCCTTCAGCAAGTGCGTCCATCCCGCGATGGCTGGATTGCCCGTTGTCCGTCACATCAGGACCGCAATCCTTCTCTTTCCGTTCGCGAACGCGAGGGGAAACTCTTGCTTCACTGTTTCGCGGGATGCACGGTTGAAGTTATTTGCGCCGCACTGAAAATCAGAGTGTCCGACCTCTTCGCCGAGAATGGCACGGTTGAACCCAAGCCGCGAATGGTGCGGGAGGCTGAGCGGCAAATCGCAGACCTTCGAAGCCGTCTAACGCCGCGCGAACGAGTCCTATCGGTCACGGTTGTCTATTGCGAACGCGAGAATCTTGATGCGGGCATCGCTCGCGCCCTCGCTCTAGCAGTCGAAGGTGAGTTAGTCCAAGCGGTCCTGGCGGACGCCCAATGACCATCGCGCGGATCGAGCGCGTCACGAAACGGGGTCCCGAGACTGTGTATGACGCGGATACACCGCAGCAAGCAAAGCCCTTTACGAGGCCGACGAATGAACGGCCCGGTGCGACAGCAGAAGCAGTCCCGCAGTGGCCACAATCCCTTGCTCGGGAAGCCTTCCACGGGTTGGCGGGTAAGATCGTGCGCGCAATCGAACCTCACAGTGAAAGCGATCCTGCCGGTGTTCTCCTTCAGTTTTTGACGGTGTTCGGAAACGTGATCGGCGGGAATTCGCATTTCCGCGTGGAGGCCGACAGGCATCGCGGAAATCTCTTTGTCGTTTTGGTCGGTGTATCTGCCGTCGCACGGAAAGGAACGTCGCTCGGCCACATCAAGCGCATATACCAGTCGGCCGACGCTGAGTGGGCGGCGAGCCGTGTGCTTTCCGGGTTGTCTTCTGGCGAAGGGTTGATTTGGTCGGTCCGCGATCCTATCGAAAAGCGCGAAGGTGTCCGTGAGAAAGGCCGGACGGTACGCTACGAGACAGTGACCGCGGATGACGGCGTGATGGACAAGCGCGCGCTGATAGTCGAGGCCGAATTTTCTTCGCCCCTTCGCGTGATGGCTCGTGAGGGAAACACCTTGAGCGCGGTTATTCGCGATGCCTGGGACACTGGCGACCTTCGCACTTTGACGAAGAATTCTCCAGCACGCGCTACCGGCGCACACATCTCGATTATCGGTCATGTGACGCGGGAAGAGTTGCTTCGTTACATGACTTCAACCGAAATGGGCAACGGATTCGCGAACAGATTCCTGTGGGGATGCGTGCGGCGCAGCAAGGTTCTGCCAGACGGCGGAAACTTTCGCATTGAGGATCATGGCGCACTTCTGCGCGGCCTCACGGATTCCATCCAGTTCGCGCGCGAGGCGGGAGAAGTCTCGCGGGACGCCGACGCCGCCAAAATCTGGTACGCCGTGTACGAGAAGCTTTCCGAGGGGCGCCCCGGACTCTTAGGCTCTGTTGTTAGCCGAGCACCCGCCCAAGTCGTGCGCTTATCGCTTCTCTTTGCTCTTCTGGACCGCTCCGCAGTCATACGCGAGTCGCACCTTTTGGCTGCTCTCGCGGTGTGGGACTACTGCGAAGCGTCGGCTCGCTTCATTTTCGGAGACTCTCTCGGCTACCCGGACGCCGACCGCATCTTGGCAGAGCTTCGCAGGAGTCCCGAGGGCCTGACGCGAACTGAGATCCGCGACCTATTCGGACGGAACCGGACTGAGGCCGAGATTGCCGCCGCGCTGCGCTGCCTGACCGAAAGAAGCCTTGCGGTCTGCGGCACACGGGAAACCGGCGGCCGATCAGCCGAAGTGTGGAAGCTCGCAGAAGGCAGGGCCGAAACGACGGATACGACAAAAGGGTGTCCCGAGCGGGATTCCGGTCCTAATGTCGTTTCGGTCGTAGGGTGAGAATGCGATGAGCTACCTGGAATTGGCCCGCAAGGCTTCGACGGGTAGGCAGGCGGCAGATAAGCATGAATCTGATTGCAGCCCTGCCATCCGCCCGACCTCGTCCTTCCCTGACCGCGACGGCTTCCAACCGGAAGTCAGGATTTCTAATGCCGACACCCCTACGTGCAATCCGCACGCTGAGCGGCAAGAGACCACAGATATCGTCGCTGGCGCGAGCCTACCACGTGGAATCCGGCTGATCCATTGGCAGCCGAAACAGCCGCCCGTGATGATCGAGTCGTACGCGGTTGTGACAGACGTTCAGAAGTTCATCGCAGCCCAACTTCGGGAGCTTGACGCTCGGCTCCATGCGCCGGTCCAGATCCGTGGCGGGTTTGGAATCTTCACGATCCTCGATTGGTTGGCGCAGTGTGGCGTGGAGCTTGAGATCGTCCACCCGCACAAAAACTCGGTCATACCTGAAACGCAAAAGTGACGCCCTGCCGGAGAACACCTCGATAGCGCTATGGCAGTGACGGTCCAAATCGGATTCCCCACGACGGCAAATTCGTTGCTTCCCTCCCCCGAGCCGTGTACCGTTGCGCCGAGGCCCGCCGAGTCAGCGAGCAAGGAGCACCGCTCGATGGCAAGGCGGAGGTACCAGACAGGAAGAGTCTTTGTCCGTGGCAAGAAGAATCCGGTTTGGGTAGGTCGATATAGAGACGATGCAATTCAGCCGGACGGAAAGACGAGGCGTATAGAACGCAGCGTCATTCTCGGCAAGGTGAGTGAGCTCAAGACACGCAAGAGCGCACAGCGAGCTTTCGAACCTTTTTTGGCCCGCGTTAATTCTGTTGATTATCGGCCGGCCAAGTTCGGCAAGCTCGGCGAGTTTTCGCAGACGTGGGAGCGAGAAGTGCTCCAACACCATAAACCCTCAAGTGTAAGGGCAGCGCAATCACATCTGCGAACCTACATCCGCCCCTGGCTTGGAGAGATACGACTCGAAGAGCTGACGGCGCAAGCGCAACAAAATTTCGTTACACGTCTTTCACAGCGCGTTTCGCGGAAGACTGTTCTGAACGTTTTGACCACGCTTGGGTCGATCCTTCGGACCGCAAAATCGTGGGGTTATTGCTGCCACACAATCAATTGGGGCGATCTGACACTTCCAGCCGATGAGGTTCGGAAGCCGAGTCGCTTCTTCACGGCGGACGAGGCCCGGCGCATTCTTGCAATCGCGTCGGAGCCATACCGCACAATTTTTGCGATCTCAGCCATGACAGGCCTTCGCGCTGGAGAGGTGTCAGCACTTCAGCGTGACGACCTAGACTTTGAGCGTGGGTTGGTTCACGTCCGGCGCTCAGCATGGTATGGTCAGGTACAAAGCGTCAAAACAAAAACAAGCCGGGCGTCCGTTGCGATGCCAGTTGCTCTCGTAGAAATCCTGCGACAGTACCTCGCGTCCTGGAAGCTCAACCCCGAGGGCTTCCTGTTTCTCAATCGTAATGGACGACCATATTCGTCAAACAAGATTGTTCAGTACGGCCTCTGGCCCGTACTCGACAAACTGCGCATCCCACGCGCGGGAATGCACGCTTTCCGGCATTGTCACGCGAGCTTGCTCATCGACGTGGGCGCAAATCCGAAGGTCGCGCAACAGCAGATGCGACACTCGGACGCGCGGACCACGTTAGAGGCTTACGCGCACGTCATCGGGAACGCGCAGCGGGAAGCCGTCGAACGAGTGGGCGAGATGCTTCGCCCGGACGCGAAATTCTGCGCCCAAGTGCGCCCAAATTGAGGGATTGCCGGTGAGTCTTTTCAGCAACTTGCGGAACAGCGGACTTGATTTCGATTCCCATCGCCCGCTCCAGCAACTCGAGAAGTAAAGCACTTACGATTCCTCTGACTCCAAAATCAGCTGTTTGACTCCAATTGGACTTCGTGTATGTGCTGTTTGATCAGATCGGCCAGGCCGTTAACCGCGGATCGCTGCGTATCTCCGACAACCCGACTGTAGTGCTCCAGCGTCACCCGCGCGTCGCTGTGCCGGAGTTGCCGTTGCACCATGCCCGGAGATGCACCCGATTGCAATAACTCGCTGCCATGTGCCCGGCGAAATGCGTGTAATCCCGTCCGTGGAATTCCCGCCGCATTCTGCGCCGGCCACAGTCCGTATTCTTTCACTTTCCCGAGCGAGTACGGGTTCCCGTTCCGGTTCGTGAATAGGACCACCCCTACCCCCAGAGCCCCCCACACCGCCCTCAATGCCGCTAAAGTCGATGATGAAACGTGCCGGAACTACGGGCCGGCTCTAATCGGGCGTGATCAAAGTGTTCCGCGCAATCCAAGCAAAGTTGGACTGCGCAGAACCCGAACGAACCATGGCCGATTCTACGAACCTGATTTGATTGTGATTTTCTCCACGTCCCATTCGGAGCAGGACCCTCGGTAGAGGACATTGTCGCCTTCGGCGTGGAGCGAGTGAATGATGCAGCCGGTCTGTCCCATTCCGAGGCCGGTCTGAGCCCAGCCGAGCAGCTTGCCGTTGTGGTCAAGTTGGTAGATCTTGCCTGTGCCGTCTCCGCTGTAAATGTATTTGGGGGTGACTTGAACGCTCCAGGGCATGGCCACGCCGGTGATGGTCTTCTTGTAGTTGAGATTTGTGTCGTAAACTTGAATCCGCAGGTTGCCGCGATCGGCGACGTACACCAGGCCTGTTTCTTTATCCACGGCGATTCCGTGCGGCGTGTTGAACTGGTCCTGGCCATTGCCGTAGGTTCCGACAGCTTTGAGCCACACTCCATCCTTGCTGATCTTCACAATGCGCGAATTGCCGTAGCCGTCGCTCACGTACATGTTGTCCTCAGCGTCCCAGGCAATGTCGGTTTCGCGGTTGAAAGTACCCATGTTCCCCACCGGGTGCCGGTCGGTGATTTTTTCATCGCGCTCGACAAAGCGCTCGAGGTAATCGATGGCTTCGGGCTTGCGTCCCAGGGTCATCTTCACGTTGCCATTGGGATCGAACTTCACGATCATGCCTGAGCCTTCGTCAACCATCCAGACGTTGTCGTACTTGTCCACCCGCACGGCATGCGCAAACGAAGCGGCGTAATTGTCTGGACCCCACAACTTTACAAACTTCAGGTTTTGATCGAATTCAAACAACTCTGCGGCCGTGCCACCGCGCGCGCTGCCCCCTGTACCTGTCCGCGAATAAACAAACAGGTGACCTTTGGAGTTCTTCGCAACTCCTTCGGTCTCGCCGACGGTATGACCCGGACTAACGAGGGTGAGATGCTCCTCGGTAATGTTCAACTGAGGAACGGTTTTTTCCAGTGCAAGCTGTTTTTCTCGAGCGGCCTGTGCTTCCGGGCTATTTCCGAATTGCGCTTGCACGCGCACCACGCCCGCACCAAGCACGCCAAGCAATAACAAAGAACACAACAGTACAGAACGCTTCATCTTCGCCCCTCCTTGGAAATGCATATCGGACGTGCCAAATTGCAATATGCTTCGTCCCGAAGTTCCGCGATACTTCCAATCCGGCATACCGGCTGCAGGGAAAGGAGCCAGGCAGGGAAATCCCTCGGCTCCATTCCCTCGGATTTTCACCAGATCAGCTTCAACGCAAACTGAATCTGCCGTTCGGGAGCTGACGGCAGTGTCGTGGTCAGAACGCCGAAATTCGGAGGTGTTCTACCCGTCGAGTCAAGCGCTTCAAGGTTGCTCGCGTCCGGCGGTGCAAAGTTCGCGCGATTCAGCACGTTGAAGAACTCAGCTCGAAATTGGACATCGAACGATTCCGAAATTTTTCTGACGTAGGTATCCTTCACGGCCGAGAAGTCCAGATTCAGCAATCCTGGGCCAATCACCGTGTTGCGACCGAGATTGCCGAGCAAGTTGAAGCAGGTGAGCGGTGGAAGTCCGGCTGCCGCCAGAGATTCCGGTCCTTTGGGGCCAATGGGCGGATTCGGATCACATCCAAACGGAGGTGCTGCATTAAAAAACGCAGCGCTCGGCGCGACGGCATTGATGAAGCAATTCGGATTAATGTATTGCAGCGCTCCGTGCCGTCCCGATGACGTATTGGTTACGCCGCAGCCGGAAACATAATCCGGAATGGCCATCGGTTCGCCGTTGAGCTGTCCCATGGGATCTCCCTCGATACCATCGAGCACCCACAGAGGCGTCCCATCGCTTGCTTCGAAAATGCCCCCGAGTCCCCAGCCTTTGGCGATCCACGTGAGCGGGCCAGCCAATGCACCCGTTGGAATCTGCCATAAACCGTTAATGACCAGGTTGCGGGCGACACTAAAATCCGACGGCCCTTTGGTGATGCTCTGGTCCCACCATGGGATTGTCGGCGTAATGTTATTGGAGTAGTTGTCTCCGGCAAAGCTGCTGGAAGAGGTATCAATAGATCTGGCCCAGGTAAACGATCCTCCCAACTGGAAGCCGTGAGACAGGCGCTTATCCACGCCGATCTGCAGCGAGTTATACCAGGAAGCGGCATCGAAAGTAGTCGACTGGATTAACGCAGTTTGCGGGTTAATCAGTAAGCCGGGAACGATGCCGGTGGGATCTGTACTGAAGGTGGCGGGAAGCCCTAGGGCGACATCCGTCAGTCCGCACACAGGGGAGCCCGGCGCCTTTGCCGTCAGGCATCCGCTGCCGATGGGATTCGGAAATAGCCAGCCGGCCGAAGTCCTATAAGGCATAACTGTATTGAGTTCGTCGGTTTGGAAGGGGTTGTGATAGCCGCGCGAACCGGCGTAGGCCAGCGTCACGGAAGTGCTCCGTGTGATCTCCCTCTGAACGTTCAGATTCCACTGTGTGACGTAATTGCGCTTCGGGTCGGGAGTGTTGTAGCCCCACCTTCCGGTAGCCTTCGGCGACTTGCCGATAGCGAGTGCGGCAAATCCGAATGGATAGGTCCCCTGACCGGGATTGCTCAAATCAACTTCAGTCCCGTTAGGAGAGACTTGCAGTGAATTGAGCGCGAACATGTACGGCAACGGCAGAACGTCAAACAGCCCGATCCCGCCGCGAATCGAAGTCTTGCCTGTGTGAAATGGGTCCCAGGCAAAACCGATTCGAGGTTCAAAGTTCTTGGCAGTTGGGTTGCTTTGAAACGTTTGGTGGTAGAACCCCGGACACACCGCCAGACCCTGCGCATCGGCGACGCAGGTTGTGCCGGGATTTTGCCAGATATTCTCCAGCTGATTGATTTTGTCCTGCGTCTCGGTCGGGATGGTTCCTATTTCGTAGCGCAACCCAAGGTTTAGCGTCAGATTAGAAAGCACTTTCCAATCGTCCTGCACGTACCCGGCATAAATCGACTCGCGGTAGTGGTGCACGGTGTTCCCAGGCGTAAAAGGCGGAATCTGCGGCATTCGCACCTTGCTTGGTATGTTTTCGAGGAAGTTCTGAATTGAAGAAAACGAGGCGCTGCCACCGCATCCGGCCGGCCCGTTTAGCCAATTGTCGTGATGATCGAGATACATGAAGCCGAACTTCAAGCTGTGGGTGCGTATGGTGCGCGCGACATCGTCGAACACCTCGACAATCCCAGTTCTCGCACTGAACCCGGAAGCGCCGGTAAAACCACCGAAACTGGTTGCCGTCGCGCTATTCACCGATAACCCGCCTGAACCTACGCTGACACCCGGCGCCGTACAGCCGGGCAGCATGCCTATGCTTTTGTCAGTGGCCAAAGGGTTCGAGGTCGAAATCGCCGGGCTCAGCAAGTCTGACCTGCTGTATCCCAATCGCAAGGTATTGACCATTGATGCGCTGAAGATGTGGTTCTCCTCCAGCGTATAGGCGTAATGAGGAACCTGGAAGCCGCTAATTGCCTGGTTGAACCTATCCGGTTTATCCCAAGTGGAAGGCTCGCGATACCAACTCGCGTCCAGGCTGTCTTTATCCGAAATCCTGACGTCGCCGCGAACCGTGCCATAGTTCGCCGTGACTTTTTGTATGCCGTCGGTTGCATACGGGCCGATATTGAAATCCGGTCCCAGCAGCGCGCCATTTGGGAGCGGCTCAAGGCCGCCCGCAGGGCTTCCCGCGGGATTTATGATCTTTTCGATGTTGTTATCAACGCATACCGACGCCCTTCCAGGAGCTAGATTCGTCATGTTAGGGGAGGGGCAGGGGCCCGTAAGCACGGGATTCGTCGGCACGGTGCCAGGCGCATTGCCATTTGCATCGTTGATGATCCCCAGTCGTGCATTTGCCGAGAGGCTCTGAGCCAGTTGGGGCACGGCCTTCGACTGGCGCAGCCCTTCGTAGTCTCCAAACAAGAAAAACCGGTCCTTCAATACTTTCCATCCCGCCGAGGCGCCAAACTGGTTGCGAACGAAGTTGCCTTTGGCCTCGCCATTGGCGTTCTCAAAGAAATTCGCCGCGTCGAAGGCGCTGTTGCGCACGAATTCGTAAGCGCTCCCGTGGAGGGTGTTCGTGCCGGATTTCGTGATGGCATTGATTACGCCTCCGGATGTAAAACCGTACTCGGCTGAGTAGTTGCTGGTCAGAACCGAGAACTCCTGGATGGCGTCCACCCCCGTATTAAAGCCCAGAACGTTCCCAGGGCCTGCATTCGAATAATCATTGATGATCACACCATTCAGCCGATAGGCGTTCTGCTGTGGGCGATTGCCATCCACCGTCATCTGCATGCCCAAACCGCGCGTCGATCCACCGGGTGCATCGACAGCTTCGTGAGGCCGTACGGAAGCTACGCCAGGTTGCAGCGTCGCCAGCGATGCCCAGTCGCGCCCGTTCAAGGGTAACTGTACGATCTGCGTGCCTTGCACTTCGCCGCTAAGAGTCGAGTTGGTCGTTTCCACGATTGGCGCCACGCCGCTGACTTGAACTTCCTGAGTGACTTGGCCGACTTGTAGCGGGGTGCTCAGTTCCTGTTTCGCCCCTACGGTCAGCGTCACTTTCGTGGCTAATGTGTTGAAGCCTTGGGCAGATATGCTGACGTCATAGTCCCCCGGAATGAGGTTTACGATCGTATAGGCGCCGGCTGCGTTGGTCATGGTGTCGGTAGAAACACCTGTTGCCACATTTCGTGCGGAGACCTTCGCGTTGGGAATAGCTCCCCCTTGCGGATCAGTGATGGTACCCGATAGAGTTGCTCCGGCGACCTGGGCTCTCAATTGAATCGGTGTCCAGAACGCAAGAGCGAATAGCAGACCAAAAAACAGCGGACTACGGAAAAGCAGATTGACCCTTTTCCTCATAGGTGACACACCTCCTGTGACTTACCCTCTCAGTTTTGAACGAGCACCACTCTCCAGCTCTCCCTAAGCACACGTAGAGAAGGACAAATGATCAAGACGAGATGCAACAAGTCCGGAAGCGAAGAAGACCGAATCCGGCCCACCAGGCGCGTTACAGCAGCAAAATAGTCGAAAAAATCCGTAAGACACCTCTTCCCCAGTACTTCCGCGCGCTTCAGAGAAAAAGCTCCCGGATAAGTCCCCGGCTATTCAGGAAAAGGAAGAAATCGCGCCAGACTTTATTCTTCTTACATTAAGAAAAGCTTAAAACTTTGTAATTCCTGGGAACCTGGGCTTGCTGGCCGACCCAGGGTCGAAAGCGCGTCTGTCGCGCAGAGGAGCCTTGCAAAACCCACGGCCGGAGAGTACAACGAACCCATTCACTCCTAAGCCACCGCCGAAGGGAGCCGCGATGAAACGGCAAATTCGGATTCTGAAGGGGATTTTTCTGCTGAGCTGCGCGTTGCTGTCTGCCGCTTGCGTTGCCCGGGCGGAAGTCACCCGCGTGGAAATCTCCAGCCGACAGGATGTGCTCGACGGCAAGACCTTCGGAACCGTCGGCGCATACGAAAAGCTGAATGGCAAAATCTATTTCGCGCTTGACCCCAACAATCCGCGCAACAGGATCATCGCCGATTTGGAGAAAGCGCCGCGTAACGCTCAGGGGCGCGTGGAATTTTCCGCCGACCTGTTCATTTTGCGGCCAAAAGATCTAGCTAAAGCGAATGGCGTGATCTTGCTCGATATTCCCAATCGCGGCGGCAAAGGATTATTAAGCACGTTCGATCGCGCCAAAGCATCACTGGACCCAACGACTGAGGACGAGTTCGGCGACGGACTTCTGATGCGTGAAGGCTATACGCTGGTGTCGGTCGGCTGGGAATTTGATGTTCCCAAGAAGAAAGGCCTTATCCTCCTCGAGCCGCCGGTTGCGACCGACAACGGCAAACCCATCATCGGCTGGATTACTCCGGGCCCCTGGTTTATCCCCAATCAGCTGGTGGATTCGTACAACTACGCTTCAGGCGAATATTTTGGACCCGTCTATCCGCCGCTCGACCTGAATGATCCCACTTATCGACTTACGGAGAGGCCCGCGCTCGTTTCTGCGCCGCGCCTCGTTCCACGTAAGGATTGGCAATTCGCACGAATGGAGAATGGCCGGGCCGTGCCCGATCCGAGCTGGCTGGCCCTAAAAGGCGGGTTCAAGCCTGGGATGGTTTACCAGGTTACCTACCAATCGAAAAATCCGCCTGTCGCCGGCGTGGGTTTCGCCGCAGTCCGCGATTTTGCATCCGCTGTCAAGTACGACCCCAATGCCATTGTGCGCGGCAAATATGTCTACACCTATGGCGCCTCGCAAGTCGGCCGCTGGCAGCGGCAAATGATTTATCAAGGATTCACGATTGATGAACAGGGGCGGAAAGCCGTCGATGCACTTTTCGTTCACGTCGCCGGCACGTCGCTGGGCAGCTTTAATGAGCGCTGGGCGCAGCCAGATGAATTAGGCTCATACACCCAAACGAAATTCCCGATTCGCTATGAGATAACGACCGATCCAGTCACGGGCAAGCGCGACGGCCTGGGAGTTCGTATCCCCGCCGGACTCGAGCCGAACATTTTTCTCGTGGATACCGAATCGGAAGCCTACGACCGGGGTCGCGTATCCTTGCTTCGGGCAATCTCGATGGATGGGCACGAGGATTTGCCCGATCCGCCAAACGTAAGAATTTTCATGCTTGCTGGAGCCAAACACGGCTCCGGATCGTGGCCACCGGCGGAAAGCGAAGCGCAGCAGCAACGCGTTGATCCACTGGATTATCGCTGGGCCATGAGAGCCCTTTTAATCGGCTTGGATCGCTGGGTCAGAAAAGGCATCGATCCACCCGCGAGTCTGCATCCCAGGCTGGCTGACGGGACGGCAATCCCGCACAGCGAAATCAAATTTCCCGATGTGCCCGGCGTGCAATGGCCGTATCACGTCCCGGGGGGATACCGCAACGATTTGCCGGCCGGGCCGCTTTCGGTTTTGCCTTTTCTCGTGCCGCAGGTTGATAAAGACGGAAATGTGACGAGCGGTATTCGCTTGCCGGAACAGTCTGTGCCGCTTGGCACGTATGGCGGTTGGGCCTTTCGCAGCCAGGCGCACGGCCAGCCGGATACGCTCGTTTCCATGGCGGGATCGTACATTCCCTTCGCGAAAACACGCGCGGAACGCGAAAAAAATCACGACCCGCGGCTCTCGCTCGAGGAGCGCTATAGCAGCCGCGACGACTACCTGAAACGCGTTCAGGCCGTTGCGGAAGGGCTGGTAAAAAATCGCTATCTGCTGCCCGAAGACCTCAAGCCTCTCGTCGAAGAAGCTGGCAAGCATTGGGACTGGTCTCTATCCACCCTGTCCAGCCATAGTATTAAGTAAGTTAGTTAGCATTTTTCGGCTCGCTCGTTTTGGCTGGCTCGCGCCAGATCAGATGGAGTCGTGCAGTGGCTCGCATTTTCTGGGACGCGCCTTGCGCGAGCAGGGACACGAGATGCGATTGATGCCAGCGAGTACCTCAAGCCGTACGTGCAGATCAACAAGAGCGACTCGATGCGGAGGCTATAGCGGAAGAGATCTTGGAACGGAAACGCCTTTCGAAAAAGTCGGGATTTGGCGGCGTGGATCGGCACGGTCCCAACTGAGCATTCCAGCGCCGGGAAGCAAACGTTATTGGGCATCAGCAAGCGGGGCAACTGCTACCTGCGACGACTATTCGTGCAGGGCGCCCCAGCGTCTTGCAGCAGCGACACCGCCAGGCTCCCGGTCTCAGCTGCTGGCTAGCTCAATTGTTAACTCGTAAACATCAGAACGTGGTCGTCGTCGCGTTTGGCCAACAAAGTGGTCCGAATGGCGTAGGCGGTCTTGTGCAAGAATGAAAGCTATCGCGCTCCCGTCCTCGCCATGTCCGCCTAAAATTAAATTCCGGTTTAGAGAACAGTTCCTTCCGGTTTGCGCGGGAAACGAGATGGGCAATGGGTCTTGATGTGGCGGACCGATAGACCCGCGCGGCGGGCGGAAATCGTTCCGGATAGAAAAACCTGCAACCTATTTCAATTCGCCCCAGCGCCAAGTGGGCCCGACGGAAATTCGCACGGCGTTGCGCGGCTCCAACAGATTGGCGAAAAGGTGCGTATGCACGAAGTCGGCCGAGAATCGCACGGCCACGTGCCGGCTGAGGTTGTAATCGAAACCGCCGCCGGCGCCGTAGAAAACGACGGTGTTCGTCAGGTTAGGCGCGAGGCCCGGCACCAGAGAAGCAAACGGCGCGAGATTGGGCGGGATCTGCAGCGAAGCGGATTCGTGAAGCGCGCCGAGACCCGGGCGCGCGAAAAGCGTTACCCATTTGTACTTGCGCAGATTGAACTGTGGGCCAGCGGCAAAAGTATAGGTCGTGGCGCTGAACGGAATCGACGGGTTCAAACCGCCGAGAAATGGCGCGAGCAGCGGCGCGACGGTGGTGTTTGCCAATGCGATCGAGCCGTCGCCCTGGAAGACGCTGAAGTCCGCACCGACGGCAAGCCAGCGAAGCAGGTTGACTCCGAAGGAGCCGTTGAAGCCATTTTGCTCCAGCTTGACGCTGGGCGAGGTCAGATGGGAATAGCCGGTGAAGAGATCGTAGCGCGGCACATATTCCTGCTGCGCGCGGGCGGGCCGGCACGCGCAAAGGCCGAGGAGGCACGTCGCGACGAGAATGGAACGCACCATCCGACTGCACGGGAGTGATTTTGTCATTGTCGCAGCATATCCCTGTTCGGAAAAGGCGGTCTATAGGGGCTGATGTGTAGACACTGCCGATCGCTCGTGCGAGAGGGGAGCTCGATGCGTTTATTGCGGACGGGTTTTCAGGTCGAAATCGATGATGTGGTCTTCATCGCGCTCGATGCAAGGCGCGTTTTCGACAATCATTTCTTTTGTGGCTTTGGCGAAGCGCGGATTCATTACCCACGGCCGGGTGAAAACTTCGGGATCTTCGACGGTGGCCTGGTAACGGATGCTGTCGCCTTCGCGGGTGATGCGTTCGACTACGTGCATGGAACTGCTGTGGAACCAGCCGTCGAGGCCGAGCCAGGTATCGTCGTTGAAGTTTGTGACGTCAACAACGAGCGTGTCGCCCTCCCAGTGTCCAATAGAGTCACCGTAGTAGCTCGGGTCGGCTTCGGCGTCATGAGCGCGGCCGTCGGTGGGCACGATGCGAAACGTGTTTCCTGCGATCACCTGATAGAGAAAAATGATGGGCATTCCCGGCGCCTGAATGATGGCGTGCGGCGGCCCGATTCGCGGAACACCGCCAGGTTTACAGTAGAAGGCCGGATCGAGCTTGCTCTCGTTGGCGGCGAGTTCCTTTACCTTTGCGAGCAACTCAGGCTTGTAGGGCGGCTGATTGGGGTCGGACTGCCGCGCTCGCGCGCCATTGTCTCCACGCCGGTAGCTTGGGTCGGGCGGACCGAACCCGCCCACCGGCGTATCGGGCCCGGCGCTACTGGCCCAAAAGCCGTTGAGGTCAGGATGACCGTCGGGAAGGCGTTTCACTTCCTGAGTTGATGAGGACGATGCGTCGTTTTTGCCTTTTGTAGTTGAGGGCGCACTTTGCTGTCCTGCGAAGAGCGGACGGGCACAACCGATTGCGAGGAGCGGGACAGCTGCACATACAATCTTGAACGCACGCACAACGCACCGTGCCGTAGCCGCTCGTTTTGCGCTGGCTGGATTTTTCGCTGGAATCGGCCTCATCGGCTGCTCCTCTGGTACATCGTCTCCTATCGGGAAGCAACGAGTTACATGAGTGTGAATTGCGAAGGATATATTCGACGGGCTGCGGAGTAAACTTAAAACCTTCAGGGCCGATATCCTGTGCCTGCCGACGTACCGAAATCACCCCTTATGCTTCTCCGCCGAAACCGCCACGGTGGTTTCGGCGAAGGAATTATTTGGCGCAGTCCTCAATGTAACCGTCTGGGTGCGACGAGGTCTCGCTTCCGGATCGGTCAGAGCCGCCCAGGAGCATGAATACTTTAGTCCGTACGGCAACACCGAGACGTAGAATGAGGTCCCAGAGGACTTTTGTTACCACTGCTACCCTGCCCCCGCGCTGATGGTAAAGATTCTAATTACGTGTGTCCGTTATGCGCATGACTACCTACATAATAGAATCACCACCCAGGATGGCGTCGCGTCCTGATCCTTCGATCTATATCCCTCCCCCAGGCCTGGCCTATACGAGGGTGCAGAAACTTTTTGCCGAATTTTTCGGCACCTTCGCTCTGGTCCTTTTCAGTGCGGGGGCGATCTGCGCGGACCAATTCCTGCGCAACACGAACGTCACGGGCCTGGGGTTGCTGGGAACTTCCCTCGCCTATGGCCTCACTTATGGCGCAATGATCGTCGCAATCGGGAGAGTATCCGGGGGGCACCTGAATCCAGCGGTAACGATCGGCTACTGGGTTACGCACCGGCTTGGCACCATCGACACCATCTTGTATTGGGCGGCGCAGTTTGGTGGCGCAGTGTTGGCGGCATACCTGCTCAGGTATGTGGTTCCAGAGGAGACCTGGCGCGCGGTGGCTCTCGGCACACCGGACCTTGCGAGCGGAGTTACGCGCCTGGCAGGCATGTTGATCGAGGGTGTGATGGCTTTCTTCCTCATATTTGTGATGTTCGCCATCGGATTGGATGAGCACGGCATTCCGCGGCCCGTGGCCGGATTCGCCGGCGGACTCATCGTGACGGTGGCGTCGTTTCTGGGCGGTCCATTTACCGGCGGAGCGATCAATCCGGCGCGCGCACTGGGCCCCGCAGTGGCGGCGAACCACTGGAGTAACCACGCCGTCTATTGGATTGGTCCCCTCGCCGGCGGCGTAATTGCTGCCTGGATCGCGGATTTGATCTTTCTGGGCACGCCGAAAGAAGACGCCGGTCTGCTGCGCTGAGTCGCGGCGCGCGGCGAGTCTCCCCTTTTTCTAACGTAGAGCTCCGCAGCATTTCCTTCCAAAGCTCTTCCACAATTGGCAGCAGCTTGACACCACGGGTAAGCGGCTATATCCTCGCGCCAATTTCCCACGTGGTCGGTGCTTTGCCTCGCGAAGTCGGAGGATAAACATGAAGAAAAGTCTTTGCACCGCGCATTTTCTGTTGGTGTGTCTGCTTGGGGCAACATCAGCATGGGGACAGGCGGGGACAAACTCAGGTGTAATCGCGGGAGAAGTGAACGATTCCTCAGGAGCAAAGATCGCAGGTGCAAGGGTCGAAGTGACGGGCTCGGCGCTCATCGAGCAGTCGCGGCGAACAGTCGCTGGGGATGATGGCCTTTACCGAATTGTAAATTTACCACCGGGCGTTTACGTCGTTACGGCAACACAGGCCGGATTCAGCGCGGCCCGGCGTGAGGGCATCGAAATCACCACAGGATTCACGGCAACGGTGAATTTCAGCCTGATGCCGGGCTCGGTGACCCAGACGGTTACTGTCACCGCCGAGGCGCCGGTTCTGGATACGCAGGATTCTGTAGTCCAAAAAATCGTCAGCAACGCGGTTCTCCAGGCGCTGCCCATTGGCAAGAGCGCCAGCGATTATCCCGCGCTGCTTCCCGGAGCAATCGCGCCCGCCGCCAATCAGGATGTGGGTGGCTTGAAGGGCGAGCAAAGCCAGGGTTTCCGGATCCATGGGAGTTCTTCCACTGACTTTACGCAACTGCGGGACGGCATGTACTACGGGGCCATGACCGGCGGAGGAACGAATCAACTTTCCAGCAACAACCCCACTGCCACACAGGAAGTCCAAATGGAGACCGGCGGGTACACGGCCGAAGATTGGAACAATGGCGGCCACGTCAACGTCATTCCGAAAAATGGCGGTAACAATCTCCACGGAGCTTTTCAAGGTGATTTCGGCAACAAAGCTCTGCAGTCGAGCAACATCACGCCGGAGCTTCAGGCGCTCGGTGTTCCTTCGCCTGCCACTATCCGGAGTTTATATGAAGTGGCGGGAGGAGTCGGCGGCCCAATCAAAAAAGACAAGTTGTGGTTCTTTGCCGAGGCGAGGCATTGGATCAGTTCTTCGTATCAGGCCGGCGCCAACTTTTTTTATGACGCGAATGAAGGCGCTGCTTTTCCCAATAACCTGTACTACGCCGCGGATACCAGCCGACCCGCTTACGACATCAATACGTACACAGATGTAGGATTGCGTTTAACTTGGCAGGCAACCAAGCGAAACCAGTTCACCGAGAACTTCATCCAGGAGAGAAATTGCAACTGTTTCTACACGATCAGCTCGGGTCAACTTGCGCCCGAAGCGACGACCCATCACTGGTACGTGCACGATTGGCGCGATCAGGCCACCTGGACCTTCACGGCCAGCAATAAGCTGGTCTTGTGGGCCGGGTTTACAGCCGTCGTGAGCGCGATTGATACCAGGAGTAGTGGGGAAACGCCCACGAGTTTTGCCGTCACCGACAACAGCGCGAATTTTACGTACGGAGCCATGGGGATTAATTTGACTCCGGGCGGGACTTACGGCCTCTCATCACAGGTCCAGGTTAACGCAAACTTTACCGCCTCTTACACGACAGGACCACACTCTTTCAAGTTCGGAATATCCGAACTAGCTCCGAGAGGAAGCAGAGCCATCACATTTTCGAATCTTGCGGGCGCCAACGGTTTTCCTTATGGCGTGCAGTTACAGATGCAGTGCCAACCCATAGACACGCAAGCGGGTTCCATCAACCCTAACAACGGTCTGCCGCTGGTTCCCTACCACACGATCAACACCACGACCGGGGTCCCGTCTGCTACCACCTTTGCAACTCCCCAAATCGCACGCGGAACGATTAACAGCCTGCTGTGCCCCCCATTAACGATAAAGAATGTTGCGTACCAGCAAGCCCTGCTACCCAGCCAGGTTGTGCAGTTCTATGCGCCCATTGACTTCGCTTTGAGGACAGCAGATCACGCTCTTTTCGCGCAGGACCAGTGGAGGATCAAACACTTAACGTTGAACCTGGGCCTGCGGTTCGATTGGTTCCAGGGAAAGGACCCGGCACAAACCCAACCGGCGCAACCGCAGTTCGCCTTACCCGCAAGAAGTTTTGACGCAGTGCACAGCGCCGCAGACTGGAAGGACCTCAACCCGCGTCTGGGTGCGGCCTACGATCTGTTTGGCAATGGCAAGACGGCGCTTAAGGCGTCGATCTCGCGCGGGGTGATCACCGAAGGGCTGACCGCAGGGTCGAATATCACGATGCTGACCAATCCTGTGAGCGAGTTGGCCAGCACCACAACACGGAATTGGAGTGATTTCAGCGGTACCTTCAATCCCCTGCTTGATGGGGCGAACTTTGCCAGCGCGGGCGCCAGCGGCGGCTTGGGCGCGGTAACCAATGCGGCATTCTACGATCCGTCGAGCACTCCCAACGTGACTTACGCCAATAACGTCACACACGGCTTTCAGAATCGTCCTTATGACTGGATGTTGTCCGCCTCGGTCGAGCAGGAGGTCGCCCGTAATGTGGCCGTGAGCATCGGCTATTACCGTACCTGGTTCGGGAATCTCACTGTTGCACAGAACACCGCCATTCCCGCGACCGGATACGACCAATACTGCGTCACGCCGCCGGCCAGCACCGCCTATCCGGGATTCGGCGGAATTCAGTTCTGCAATCTCTATGACCCTCAGCCCCAGTATGCCGGCAAAGCCGCTTATCTCGTGCAAAAAGCGTCGGCCTTTGGCAAAGTGTCCGATGTTTTCACGGGAATCGACGCGACCGTGAATGCCAGATTGCGCGGACTGCTGCTGCAGGGCGGCGTGACCGCGGGACATGAGGTTACCAACTACTGCGTGCAGGTCAATTCGCCACAAGATCTGTATTGGTACTCGAATCCCTCGCCCAGCGCTTCCTCCATTATCGAATTCGGCAACAACAACGTTACGAATGTCAGCAACACCCAGGGAAACGTCACTTCCCTGGTAAACGATGCCGCTCCTTGCTACATCAACGCACCGTGGTATCAAAACCTTCAATTCAAGATGATCGCGGTTTACACGCTGCCTTGGTGGAAAATCAAGCTGAGCGCCACCGAGCAAAACCTGCCCTCGATCCCCCTCCAGGGTACGGACTCCTACAGGAGCTCGAATGTTTCGTTCATAAATCCGGTAAGTGGTCACACCAGCCTGGTTGGGTGCACTGTGTGCAAAGTCGAGGTGATCACACCGCAGACACTTTTCCCCTTTGGTCGCGACAATCAACTCGATTTCCGCCTGGCTAAGGACATCAATATCACCGAACGATGGAAGATCGAGCCGACGGCCGATTTTTACAACATTCTGAATGCCAGCCCGATTCTTACTGTCGGAACGGGATACAACACGTCGGCGCCCGGGACGCCGGGCGCATGGCGAAACGTCACCAGCCTTTTGCCAGGGCGGCTTATCAAGTTCGGTGTGCACCTCGATTTCTAGCTCGCCGAAAGAGAATGTGGGCTTGCTGCGCTAAGGCAACGGCGGTGCCGTCGCCGTTCACGTTTACCATTGCGCAGGAACCCACCCCTAAAAGGGCAGGGTGGGGCATCCCCAAAAACCAGAACCACAAAAGCAGATCCCTCGGCGCGAGCACCGCGCCTCGTGATGACATTCTCTTTTATCTCTGTCAGCTATGTGGTCCCTATGCGGGTCGCAGTTCAGAGTCGCGGGTTTAAGCAGAGCGCGACAAACGTGTACACCCCGCCAAAAACGAGAAGACGTTTTCCGCCCCTGTGGGCAGCACTCTCGCTAATAGTTAACGGTTACTAAGCGGCAACCACATTCGCGGCGCTGCTTGTAGCGTTTCCGGCCCGATGCTAGTTTCGATGCGACGCTTCCCGGGAGTCTGGTCCCTATGGCACAAGGCATTGATGATCTGCTGCGCATGGCGGTCGAGAAGAAAGCCTCCGACCTGCATCTGAAGGTCGGCAACAATCCTTACGTGCGCGTCGACGGCACGCTTGTGCCACTCGGCGGCGAGTTGTCGCGCGTTACGCCGGAAGAGATGCTGTCGATGGCCTTCAGCATGATGACCAACCGGCAGAAGCAGAAGTTCAAGGAAACGGCCGAGTTGGATATGGCTTACGGTGTTGCAGGATTGGGCCGCTTCCGCGTGAACGTGTTTCAGCAGCGCGGTAACGTGGGAATGGTGCTGCGCGTCATCCCGACGAAGATTCGAACGATTGAAGAACTCAACCTGCCCAAAGTGGTCGAAACGATTTGCGAGGAGCAGCGCGGGCTAGTGCTGGTGACAGGAACGACCGGCTCGGGCAAGTCCACCACTCTGGCGTCGATGGTCGATCGCATCAATACCACGCGGTCGGACCATGTGATCACGATCGAGGACCCGATTGAATTCTTGCACCGGGACAAGCGCAGCTTCATCAATCAGCGCGAAGTAGAAGTAGACACGGCGAATTTCTCGACGGCGTTGCGCGCCGCTTTGCGTCAGGACCCCGACGTGATTCTGGTCGGTGAAATGCGCGACCTCGAGACCATCGCTACTGCCCTGCTGGCGGCCGAAACCGGCCATCTGGTTTTCTCCACATTGCACACACTGGACGCCACGGAAACGATTCAGCGCATCATCGCCGTGTTTCCGCCGCCGGAGCAGAAGCAGATTCGTTTGCAACTCGCGGGAACGCTCAAAGCCGTCATCAGCCAGCGCCTGGTGCGGCGCGCCGATGACGCCGGCCGAGTGCCCGCGGTTGAGGTGATGATCGCGACGGGCTATATCCGCGATTGCATCATCAATCCCGAAAAGACGCGCATGATTCACGAAGCCATCGCCGCCGGCACCAGCCAGTACGGTATGCAGACCTTCGATCAATCGCTCTACGACCTGTATCAGCGCAACCTCATCAGCTACGAAGAAGCCCTTAGCCGCGCGTCGAATCCAGACGATTTCAAGCTGCGGGTGCAGGGCATACGTTCCGCCACGGACGCGGCTCGCGAAGAGATGGAGCGCACCATGGCGGAATACGAGCAGTTTGGCAGCCGGTAGACTAAGCACGACGACGGTTAGAGTTGATGTGCTGCAGTGAGGGCCTCGCCAAATCGATCGTTCGAAGAGAGATTCTTCGGGCGATGAGACCGCGCCCTCAGAATGACAACGGTCCGCTTCTAACGCTCTCCTGATACCGCACCGGCCGCAATTGCGTTGCTGATTGCTGTAAAACCTTCTATTCTGGCGCGCGATGCGCGCCGACCCTCACAAAACCTCGAGCGAAGCCGAACTATACGCCGCGGCGCTGCGCGCGCTGATGAGGCGCGCGCACTCCACGTTTGAGATGCGCAGCTATCTCGAGCACCGCGCCGAAGCGCCGATGGCGGTTCGGCGGGTGCTGGCGCGGCTCAAGCACGAGAATCTCATCGATGATGCGCGGTACGCACTCGATTTCGCGCGCGCACGCGCCAGCAGACGGCGCCAGGGCGGCCGGCGCATCGCGCTCGAACTGCGCAAGCGGGGCGTGCCTGACCAATACATCGATGCCGCGATCGGGCAGGTCTTTGCCGATCTTGACGAGGCCGCGCTCGTACGCAAGGTGATCGAGCGGCGCACGCGCTCGGCGCGGAGTCCGCTCGATGCGCGCAAAACAGCGTCCTTATATCGCACGCTGCTGCGCGCCGGATTCGATCCCGGCGTGATCCGCCGCGAATTGCGCAATATGCCCGCGCCCGAAAACTCTGACGATCTGCCGGACTGAACCCCCGCGAGCTACACAAAATTCGCTTGCTTCATTCATCCTCGTACATACTGGTTACGGACGCCTCTTATGCTTAGCGACATTTTGTCCGCCATCTCACTTGGACGAAAATTGGTCGAGACGATCTCCGACCTGCGGCGCGACGTACAGGCGGTGCGCGGCCCTGCCCCCGCAAAAGATATTCACGCGGGACGCTTCGAGGCGCTCGAGAATCGGCTCGATGACCTTGAAACGAAAACCAGGGAACAACACGCGCGAGCCATTGGGTTGGAGCAAAGCTTGAACGACGTGCTCCGCGCCACGGAGGCGCTGGCGAATCGCGTGAGCACGATTTTCTGGGTTGCCTGCGCTGCCTGTGGATTGGGGCTGGCAGGGCTGATCGTCGCGATTGTCGCGCTGCTTCGTACGATCCGCTGATGCGGCAGCTTACTTGCCGGGCGGAAGGCCGGGGGCTACAAGAAGCCGAAGATAACTGCAGATCCCTCGGCCCGATGAAACTGGGTCTCATGATGACAGCGTTGCCAGGAAGAATGTCGCGGCAAAGATGCCCTACTGCGTTGCGCCAGATCGAATTACAGAAAAGATTCTTCGGCTATAAAGCGGCCTCACAATGACGCCGGCGATGTAGAGCCGTTCCTCACGGCGGCATCCGTTTGTGCCAATGCGTTGCGGGGTCTAATCGCGTCTGACATAATTCTCGGCTAATCACAAACATGCTCACCGGCAATCAGATTCGCAGCACATTTCTGGAGTTTTTTGCGCAAAACGGGCACCGCATCGTGCGCAGTTCTTCGCTTGTGCCCATCGGCGACCCCACATTGCTCTTCACCAATGCCGGAATGAATCAGTTCAAGGACGTTTTTCTCGGCCTCGAACAGCGCGATTACAAGCGGGCGACTTCAGCGCAGAAATGCGTACGCGCGGGCGGCAAACACAACGATCTCGAGAACGTCGGGTTCACCAATCGGCACCACACGTTTTTCGAGATGCTGGGAAATTTTTCGTTCGGCGATTACTTCAAGAAAGATGCCGTCGCGTTGGCGTGGGAACTGGTGACCTCGTCCGCTGCGGGACGATTCGGGATTCCGCTCGACCGGCTTTATTTCACGGTCTTTGGCGGCGCGGAGATTGCCCCAGGAAAAATGCTGCCGCCGGACGACGATGCCGCCGAACATTGGCTGCATGTGGGCGCGCCGAAAGATCGAGTAATTGCTGTTCCAGGGCTGAAGGAAAATTTCTGGGCTATGGGCGACACCGGACCGTGCGGCCCGTGCAGTGAGATTCACTACGACATGGGGCCGGCGGCTTCGGATCAGGGCCACACAGATTGCAAATTCGGATGCGAATGCGGCCGATATGTCGAGATCTGGAATCTGGTTTTCATGCAGTTCAATCGCGACGCGGCGGGCAATGTGGAACCGTTACCCAAGCCTTCGATCGATACGGGCGCGGGGCTGGAACGGCTCGCAGCGGTCCTGCAGGGGAAAATCAGCAATTACGAAACGGATATTTTTCGTCCGCTGATCGAATTTGCCAGCCAGCTTTCGGGGAAGCGCTACGGCGCGGCGCCGGAAAGCGATGCGTCGTTGCGGATTCTTGCGGATCACAGCCGCGCTTCGGCGTTTCTGATCAGCGACGGCGTCATGCCTTCGAACGAAGGCCGCGGCTACGTGCTGCGCAAGATCATTCGCCGCGCGGTGCGGCACGGGCGGATGCTCGGGCTTGAACGGCCATTCCTTTTCGAGATGGCGCAGCAAGTTGCGGAGCAGATGCGCGAGGCATATCCCGAATTGCTGGAAAGCATCGGGCGCGTCACAGGCGTGATCCGGCACGAAGAGGAGCGCTTCGCCCACACCATCGACATGGGCCTGCGCAAACTTGAAGAGGACCTAACATCAATAATACCCGAGGCGCGGAAGGCGGAAGCCGAATTGAGACAGGTAGCCGAGGACGAAAGCAAGGGCGGTTTTCAGGGACCCTCTCCGTTAAAGGACGTCCGCAAACTACTGCAATCAAAGCTCGTGTATTCGGGACACAAAGCGTTCCGCTTGTACGACACGTTTGGGTTGCCACTCGACTTTATTGAGGATGCGGTGCGAGACAACGGCCTACGCCTCGATCACAAGCAATTCGAAGCGGCGATGGCGGAGCAGCGTGAGCGGGCCAAGGCTTCGTGGAAGGGCGCGCACAAGGAAGTGGCGAGCCCGGCGTATGCAAAGCTGGCGGAGACGTTTCGCACCGAGCCGGATTTTTACTTTGGGACGAGCGCGCGCGACTGCCGCATCGAGGCGATCATCACGCTGAAGGGGCTCGTGGGCGAACTGCCGGCGGGCGCGGAAGGCGAGATCGTGCTGGACCGGACGCCTTTTTACGCCGAATCGGGCGGGCAGATCGCGGATACGGGAAGGCTGTGGAATAACGAACGCACGCTGGAACTGGCCGAAGTGCGCGGCGCGTATTATCCCGTCACGGGGCTGATCGCGCATCGCGTCAAGGCAAAAGAAGCGCTGCGCGTGGGCGACCGCGTGGCCGGCGAAGTCGACGCCGCGCGACGCGAGCGTAACAAGCGCAACCACACCGCGACGCACCTGATGCACGCAGCGCTGCGGAACATTCTGGGTACGCACGTGAAGCAGGCGGGATCGCTGGTGGCGCCGGAGCGGCTGCGGTTTGACTTTTCGCATTTTGCGCCCGTGGATCAAGCGGAGCTTACCGACATCGAGCAGCAGGTAAACGAGCATATCCGGCAAAACGCGGAGATCGAGACAGACATAACGACGCTGGACGAGGCGCTGGCTTCCGGGGCGCTGGCGTTTTTCGGCGACCGCTATCCCGAGCAAAACGTGCGCGTGGTGACCATTCCCGACCCAGGCTCGCCGCGCGGGTTTTACAGCAAGGAGCTTTGCGGCGGGACGCACGTCAAACGCGCGGGCGACATCGGCGTCTTTAAGATTGCGATGGAGCAGTCGGTCGCTTCGGGAATCCGGCGAATCGAGGCGCTGACAGGCGAAGGCGCGCTGACCGACTATCAGCGCACGAAAGAGCTCTTGGCGGAAGTCGCGGTGCGGCTGCACGTGGGTCCAGACGAGGTCAGCCAGGCGCTGGAGCGGCTGACGCAAGCGCAAAAGCAGGCAGAAAAACAACTGGAAGCCGCGCAGCGCAAGGCTGCGGTCGGCAAGCTCGATGCCCTGCTGGCGCATAGACGCAACGTGAAAGACGTGGCGGTTCTGGCGGCGCAGGTGGAGGGGCTTACCCGGGAGGGCCTGCGCGAGATTGTCGATCCCCTCCGGCAAAAGATGGGCCCGGGAGTTTTTGTGCTGGCGGCGGTGGAGGATGGCAGCGTCGCCTTGCTCTCCAGCGTGACCAAAGAGCTGACCAGCCGGCTTCATGCTGGCAGGATTATCCAGTCTGTTGCCAAGGAGTTAGGGGGCAAAGGCGGCGGTCGTCCCGACCTGGCCGAGGCTGGCGGAAAAGACACATCCAACCTAAAAAGTGCCCTTGAGCGGGTTTACGCCGTCGTGGGCGAGATGCTAGGCTAACCGGAGCGCTAGAAAACGTTTTTCGGGCGAAAGTGAGTTCATCCGCCCGGAGAGCCGTCACTCTCTGATTTCAGGAAGCTGGATTTTCAGGAAGCTGGCAGAGTTCTGCTTTCCCCGAGCGCTGAACCTCAGCTATGAAGATCTTACTCAAGACCGCTGCACTTGCCATCGTGCTGGGCACAGCCTTTGGATGGCTGGCTCTTCCCGCCAAGGCGCAGCTTTCATACGTAGTCGATGATAACGGCAAAATCGTCTATATAAACGACCCGTCGCCGCTTGCGCGCAAACCGTCGGCCGAGAATTCCTCCGCTAACAAGAGTTCGGCCGGTTCCGATTTGAAACCGACCGGCTCGCAGCCGCAGCGGCTGAATCCCGCGCCTCCGGCGCAACCTGTTGCGCCGGACGTACTGCATCAATTGGTCACCGAAACAGCACACAAGCACAATATCGACCCCGCGCTGGTGAGCGCGGTGATCTCCACGGAATCAAACTGGAACACAGCGGCGATCTCAAACAAAGGCGCGCTGGGATTAATGCAACTTGTTCCGCAAACCGCGCTGCACTACGGCGTATACAATCCCTTTGATCCCACCCAGAACGTCGAGGCCGGGGTAACTTATCTGAGTAACCTGCTCGAACGATATAATGGCGACCTGCCAAAGGCGTTGGCGGCGTATAATGCAGGCCCGACTGTGGTGGATCGCTGGGGCGGGGTTCCTAACTATCGCGAGACACGCAATTATGTGCAAAAAGTGACTAGCAGCTACTTCCAACCTGGTTCGGAACATCATGCTCCGTGGCATGCGGCCTCGCGGCCGATTTATCGCACGACCACGGGTGATGGCCGGGTCGTCTTTACCAACGAATGAGACCGGCAGGACCCTCGCAGGTCACCTCATTTGACCAAGTTGTTTTGCGGCTCTTCTATCCCAGTGCCGTACTTTTTTTCGCGATAAGTTTCGTTGTCAGTCTTACTGGCTTCGCGGCGCGTGCGCAGGAAGATGCTGCTTCCCCGCCGCAACACGCGCCAGAACGGCGCGAGTTGCGGGATTCGGATTCGCGTAAAGAAGCGGCTGAGGGGCAATTCGAACGCGCGGAGGCGATGCGGCAAGCGTTCGAAGCCAAGACCGAGCGCGAGCGGTCGCTGCGTGATTACGAAAATCTTGTGAACGCGTACCGGCGTGTTTATCTGATCACGCCGAACGCAATACCGGTGCCTCCCGCAATAAAGCGCGTAGCTGATCTTTATCGCCGGATGGGCGAGCAATTCGAGCCGAAGTATTTCGATGAGGCAATAAAAACATACGAATATCTCTCTCACGACTATCCGGAATCGAGCCTCCGCGAGAGCGCGCTCATTGCGATCGCCGAGATTCGGCAGAAAAACCTCAGGCAGATCGAGTTGGCGCAGCAGAGCTACGAGGATTTTTTGCGGCAGTACCCGCGGTCTTCTTTGGCTGCTCAGGCGCGCAAGGGAATTACCCAGATACAAAGTGACAAGGCCGAGAGTAAGGGAAAGCGTGCTGCAGAGCAGAGCGCGACTGAAACCGCAATCGCCGCTCCTGCGACGAATGCCGTCTCGCCCTATGGGGTCGCGCCCGATGCAGTAGTGAGTACCGCCGAAAACGCAGGAGGTGCGGCGAATGCAGTCGCACGAACGGCAGAACCGGCAACAGCAACGGCGAAGCCTACCCCCCTGGCAGCGGGGGAAGATTCGGAAGTGAACCACGTGCGCGTGTGGAACGCGGATAACTACACCCGCATCATCATCGATCTGGGCGGAAAGGCAAAATATCAAGCGGCTCGCATCTCCGATCCTGACCGAATCTACTTTGACATCGCAAATGCAAAATTAAGCGGCGAACTTCTGCACGAGCCGATCGCGGTGCCGGCGGGAAGCTACCTGAAAGCGGTGCGGGTGGCGCAAAATCGCGCTGATGTCGTACGCGTGGTGCTGGATGTGGCCAAGGTAAAGGATTATTCGGTGTTTGAATTGGCCGACCCGGACCGGCTGGTTGTGGACGTGTATGGTCCGACCCAGAAGCTGACAACTGCCGGAAGTGCCGCAGCAAATCCTGCGGCTAAGCCGAATGTTCGGCTCGCGAACTCCGGAAACGCTGCCCCGGCGGCTTCGGCGGCTAAATCCGTTCGCGCGGAAGCGGTACCGAGCGCGGCGTTGGGCTTGCTGCCGGTCGCGGCGAAAGACTCGGCGGCCCTGGTGCCGATGCCTGCTTTGCCGAAAGCGGTTGCGGGCGCAATTCCCGCGCCCGAAACCCTCAAGGCGATGGCGGAAAACATCGGACCCACGCCTCCGGCCAAGCCGACGCGTAGTGGCGAGCAATCGTTGACTCGCGTGCTGGGTCTAAAGATCGGCCGGATCGTGATTGACCCGGGACATGGCGGGCACGATACCGGCACCATCGGCCCCACCGGCCTGATGGAAAAGGACCTCTGCCTTGACGTTGCGCTACGGCTGGGAAAGCTGATCGCGCGGAATCTTCCTTCGGCAGATATCGTTTACACGCGCCGAGACGACCGTTTCATAGGCCTGGAACAGCGGACCGCGATCGCGAATGAGTCGCGTGCAGACCTCTTCATTTCGATTCACGCCAATTCCAGTGATGATCCCCATGTACGCGGCATCGAGACGTATTACCTGAACCTGAATCCTTCCGCACAGGCGATGGAGGTTGCGTCGCGGGAGAATGCCGCGACGCAAAGCTCCGTCCACGACCTGCAGGACTTGGTCACAAAGATTGCGCGGAACGACAAGCTCGAGGAGTCGCGTGACCTGGCCGCCGACATTCAGGAAGCGCTGTCGTCCTCGATCCAGGCCGGCAGCCGACCAGAACGGAATCGCGGCGTACGGAAAGCGCCGTTTATCGTATTGATCGGCGCCGACATGCCATCGGTGCTGGCTGAGATTTCGTTCATCAGCAATCCGGCAGACGAGCAGTGGCTCAAGAAGCCGGAAAATCGGCAGCGGGCCGCTGAAGGGCTTTATCGGGGCATCGAGAAGTACCTCCGGAGTGTAAATAGCCTGACAACTACGATTTCTCCCGCCGTAAATTCTCCTCGCGCGCAGTAGCGCTATTCCGGTCGAGGCTGTAACATTTAAGTTCACAGCGGTATCTAAGGAAATGGGATGAAGGGGAACAGGTTCGGTTTTATTTTGGCGCCGATTCTTCTTGGACTGGCAAGCCTGCCTCTGGCCGCTCAGACTCTCCTGCCCTCCTCGCTTGGCGCTTGGAGAGCCTCCGGCGCGCCGACTCAGGTATCGGCGCAGCAGATCGAACAATTGGCAAGCGATCGCGCCGCCATTCTGCGGGAATACGGCGTAACGTCGGGTGAGCGGGCGGAGTACGCAAACGGGCCCGACAAAGTCAGGGTCACTCTCTATCGTATGGTCGATCCCAGCGCGGCTTTTGGCGCTTTCACGTACTTACGCGAGCCAGATATGGCTGTTCCTCCACCAGTTCCCGCAGCATCTTACGCTGCGGCTAAGCGCGGCCGTTCGTTGCTGGTCGTCGGGGATCTGGTAGTGGACATGGAATCGCCTGGAAAGCAATTGCCTGCCGCCGAGCTAAATGCGATGGCACAAAGCGTGGCGGTGAAGGCCGACCGGCGGCCGTATCCCCCGATTGCGACGTTTTTACCCCACGAAGGATTGATTCCTGGTACCGAGAGGTATGTTCTTGGGCCTCTGGCTCTTGCGGGTGTGTTTCCGCCGGCTGCGGCTGTAAAAAGCGATTGGGCCGGATTCGGCAGCAGCGCCGAAGCCATGGTGGGCCGCTACCGCGTCGCTCAAGCGTCTGACAAGTCGTCGCCGAAAGCGCGTTCGGGTGAGGGCGTGCTCCTGTTGATCCTTTATCCGACGCAACAATTGGCGGCGGATCGCTACAACGAAATGGGTAAGGTATTTGCCCTCAACGTCGATCCCGTGCTTGCCGCGGACAAACCCGCCGTTTACGGCACGCGAAGGAGCGCACTGATTGCGCTGCTTTCGGGTGTTCAGGCGCGCGACGCTGCGGCCGGTCTACTGAATCAAATCCATTATTCTTCGGAAGTTACCTGGAATGAGCCAAGCCAGAAAATAAGCGATCCCAGCATTTCTACAATTGTCGTAGGTGCAATCGTCGATACTGGGGCAATTATGCTGCTGGCAATCGCGGCGTCGCTCGGCTTTGGAGGATTCCGAATTCTCGCAAAATTTATCGCCCCAGGGCGGATCTTTGACCGAAACGCCGATATTGAGATCCTGCAACTAGGCATTAGCAGTAAGCCTGTAGATGTAAAGGACTTCTATATCTTAAATTCGCCACGGTAGATCGCCTCCCAGCCGCTCTCGGGTAAGTGCCCGCCGGAAAGCAGGATAATCGTGCCGAGAGCTAAAGTGTTTCTTTTCTTGACCCAGTGAGCGTCTATCTTCTAGACTTTGGGGGCGAGGAACAAGTTTCAAGGCCTTCCGCGCATAGGCCTGGAACTATTCTCCCCTCTAGAAAGCCCACCGCTGAGGTGGGCTTTCTGATTTTACCCCTCCGTTATCTCCGCCACTCATTGGCCTAGGGTGAGAACAGCCTAGTTTTTGCCTGTGGTTGTTCACCAAGCCCCAACGGGCCGTTTTACTCATGCGTACAACAATAGGGTCCGTACTATAGCGGCAAGGGTTTCCGGCGCGCGAAAGTATTGCTTCTAGGGTTAGAGGCTTGCCGCCGGGGGTGGTGTTGAAGAAACGAAGTTGGATTGCCGGGCTCGCTGATATAAACAAGGAACTATTGCTGATCCTCTCCATCGTGGCTTCGGCAGGCATGATCAACCTGCTGATCGCCGGTCAGAGGATGGCACTGACGATCTACAACCTGCCGACGCTATTCGCGGCGTACTATTTCGGGCGGCGCCGGGCGATGGAAGCGTCCGCAGCTTCTATCCTGCTCGTGCTGTGGGTGTATCTGTTGCACCCTTCGGTGCTCGGCAGGGAGATCGATATTGTAATGACCTGGTCAGATCTGGCGGTGTGGGCTGGGTTCCTGATCCTGTCCGCGTACGCCGCCGGAACGCTATATGACTATGGGCAGCGAAGGCTGGGAGAACTGCGCGAAACTTACTATGGCGTACTGCAAATCCTGAACCATTTCATTTCCAATGACAAATTCACGCAGAACCATTCGTACCGCGTTTCGCTTTACGCCATACAGATCGCCGGCGAGATGGGCATGCCTGAAGAACGTATCGAGGATGTGCGCGCTGCTGCCCTGCTCCACGATATCGGGAAATTGGAGACGAGCCGGGAGATTCTGTACAAGGCTGCGCGGCTGACAGAAGATGAGATGAGACAGATTCGCGGACATGTGGACCGCGGAATCAATTTGCTGAGTTCCGTTGGAGGATCGCTCCATCGAATTTTACCAATTGTGCTCGCGCATCATGACAAATTCGACGGGTCTGGATATCACCCGAACCGGGGCGACGACATTCCCATCGAGGCCCGCATCATCAGTGTGGCGGACGTTTACGATGCGCTCGTCAGCGACCGCCCCTACCGCAAAGGCGTTTCACCTTTTGAAGCCCGCGACACCATTTGCAAAGCGGCCGGCAAGGATTTTGATCCGCGCGTGGTGAAGGCATTCGAGTCGGCGTTCCGTAAACAGCGGCTGGAAGTTCCCGAAGTCCTAGTTTAAACGCGCACTCGCAGCAGTTTCCTTCTCCTTCGAAAGCCCGCAAGACCGAAGCGGGTAAGACTTTCCCGTAATACATCGACCGGATTGAAATTCACAGGCGCGACGGCTTTCATTAAAAGAGGAAGCAAACGCGTGGCGAATCGCCACGTGAAAAGTCGGGAGGTCATTATGGCAGAAAGCGGAGCAAGCAGACAACGTTCGAACGAGAGAGAAGAGCAACGCGGGATGCAAACACAGCAGCAAAGCGGGGGCGGCATCCAGAGAAGAGGCGGAGGTTACGTTCCGTCGATCTTTTCGCTGACCCCGCGAGATTTCTTTACGATGAGTCCGTTGGGGCTGATGAGAAGATTCGCGGATGAGGTGGACCGCGCCTTTTCGAATTTCGGCGGCACTTCCGGCGGGGCATCCTTGGAGGAGTTAACCTGGGCGCCACCGATCGAACTTCGCGAGCAGAACGGCAACCTTGTTGTATGCGCGGAACTTCCAGGCCTTACAGATAAGGACGTCAAAGTCGAGGCAACCGAAGACGGACTGGTGATTCAGGGGGAGCGAAAGCAGGAATACACCGGCGAAGAAGCAGGAGTTCGCAGATCCGAGCGCAGCTATGGGCGTTTCTGGCGTCTCGTTCCATTGCCTGACGGCGCTCAAGTGGAAAACGCGCAGGCGAACTTTCACGACGGCATTCTCGAAGTAACCATCCCCGTACCGGAATCACAGCAACGGCGGCGGCAGATTCCGATATCCAGCGGCGGCCCTGGAAGCAATCAGGGGGGCAGCGCTCAAGGTGGAGGAACTACGTCGCAGCGCGCACGTTCAGCGTCACAGGGCGGCTGATCTTTAGTTAATGGCCGAAAAGACCGTGATCGCCACGGCCTTTTCGGCCTCGAAAAGCGCCACTCGTCTGGATACACACGGAGCCGAAAAGTTGAATCGCAGGCTCGGGCGTTTTTGCGGTCCGCATGGGTGCGGCCCACAATTCGGAAGCCGCGTTGGATTATGCTTTTTTAGGTCGAAGGGCCTGCCAGTCCGACTCGCCGAGCAAAGTACCTACATAACCGAATTCTCCGGCGCCTTGCAGCCATTCTCCGCCGTCCATCACGATCACTTCGCCGTTGATTTGCGTGCAGCCATCGCTTACGAGAAACGCAGCGAGATTCGCAAACTCCTCGAGGGTGCCAAAGCGCCCGGACGGAATGCGGCCCAGCGCATACTGCTCGAGATCTTGCCGTGGCAAGAGACGCGAGAAGGCACCTTCGGTGCGGACGGGACCAGGGGCGATGGCATTCAAGCGAATGCCGCGCGAACCCCACTCGACCGCGAGGCTCCTGGTAAGCGCCAGAACGCCTGCTTTCGCCACGGCGGAGGGCACCACATAGGCGGAGCCACTTCCAATTGCGGCGTAAGTGGTAGAAACGTTCAGCACCGTCGCGTGTTGCCTGGCCTCGAGCCAACGGCGCCCACAGGCTATCGTTAAATTCAAAGTACCATGGAGTACGATGCCGAGCACGGCTTCCCAGGCGCGCGGCGAAAGCTCCTCCGTCCGAGCAATAAAGTTTCCCGCAGCGTTGTTGACGAGCACATGAAGAGGCCCCGACATCCAGATATTCGCAATCATCTGCTCGACGGCCTCGCGGTCGCGCACATCGCAGACGAAGTTGCGGACCTGGCCTCCGGTGGCCGATGCCAGTTCGTCGCAGGTCTTGCGCAACACGTCGGCGTGGCGTCCGCAGATCGACACGTTGCCGCCGAGTTGCAGGAATCGTTCGGCCATGGCGCGGCCAAGACCGGTGCCGCCCCCAGTGATCAGAATGCGTTTGCCCTTCAGCAAATCCGGCTGAAACATTAGCTGCTCTCCGCCTTCCAGCATTTTGTTCGAATCAAATCGAGCCACTGTGCCACAGGCAAGATCATTTATGAAGGGCTGCGCGACTGGTTGCCTTGCGATCTCTCAAGGGGTTCAATAGAATCCGGCCAAACGGTTCCGGAGCTCCAGCGCATGAAAAGCACGATGATGGATTTTCAGTTGACGCTTGGACCGATCCTCGAGCGGGCGGGAACGCTTTATCCAAAGGTCGAAATCGTCTCGCGCATGCCAGACCGAAGCCTGCATCGATGCACATATTCCGAGGTGGCGATGCGGGCGCGAAGACTGAGCCGAGGGCTGCTGGCTGCAGGAATGCAGCATGGAGACCGCGCAGCCACGCTTATGTGGAATCACAGCGTGCACCTGGAGGCGTATTTTGGGATTCCGCTTGCGGCCGGCGTCGTGCACACGCTGAATTTGCGGTTGGCGCCGCAGCAACTTGCATCGATTGCGCGGCATGCGGGCGACCGCTTTCTGATCGTGGACGAAATCCTGCTGCCGCTACTCGCCAAATTTGCGGGCGAGGCTCCGTTCGAACGCATATTCGTGAACCGTACCTGTGGCAGTTCGTCCGATCCATACGACAGCTATGACGATCTGCTGAAATCGGCGCCCGACGAAGGCCCATTACCCCACTTGAATGAATACGACGCGGCGGCAATGTGCTATACGTCGGGAACGACGGGCGATCCAAAAGGCGTGGTGTATTCACACCGGGCGCTGGTGCTGCATTCGATGGCGCTGGCCATGGCGGATTCTCTGGCTGTCTCGCAAAATGACACAGTTATGCCGGTTGTGCCGATGTTTCATGCGAATGCCTGGGGTTTTCCGTATACGGCAACGATGGTCGGAGCAAAGCAGGTGTTCCCCGGACCTTATCTGGACCCGGAAAGCCTGCTGGAATTGTGTGAGCGCGAGCAGGTGACGCTGTCCACGGGAGTGCCGAGTGTATGGATGCCGGTATGCGCGGAACTGGAAAACAATCCGAATCGGTGGCGGCTGGCCCCCAGACTAAAGCTTGGTATCGGCGGATCCGCGCCGGCCGAATCTCTGATTCGCCGGTTTGACGCGCACAATATTGAGGTGATTCACGCCTGGGGCATGACGGAATCGACCCCGGTTGCGAGCGTCTGCCGGCTGCGTCCATCACTTGGTCAAATAACCGAGGACGACAAGTATGCCATCCGCGCGACGCAGGGGCTGCCGGAACCTTTTGTGGAAACCAGAATCATCGGCGAATCCGGACCGGTGCCGTGGGACGGCAAAACCATGGGCGAGGTACAGGTGCGCGGACCATGGGTGGCTGCGAGCTACTACAACATGCCGCAACTCGATGAGAAATGGACCGGTGACGGCTGGTTGCGCACAGGCGACGTGGTTACGGTGAACGAGCACGGCTATTTCCGCATCGTGGACCGCACCAAGGACCTGATCAAGAGCGGAGGCGAGTGGATCAGTTCCGTCGACCTGGAGAATGCCATCGTTGGATTTCCCGGCGTCAAGGAAGCAGCGGTCGTTGCCGTGCCCCATCCGAAATGGGATGAACGGCCGCTGGCGATCATTGTGGCGAGTGAGCCGAAACCGACGCCAGAGGAACTAAACGAATTTCTCGCGCAGCGATTTGCAAAATGGCAGCTTCCGGACGCCTACGTTTTTGTCGATGAACTGCCCCATACTTCCACCGGCAAACTGCTGAAAACTGCTCTCCGCGATCGTTACCGAGATTATCTGAACCATTCGTTCCATGGCCCAATGGGAATAGCGGGTCCTCCGGCGCCTTCACGCCATCACTAAAGTACAACACCGACACTCAGGCTATGATGGGATCAGGGTGACACATCCTGGTTGGGGACGGTTCGCGAAACGTGAGCACGCTACGCAGGAGAGATTCCTCGCCCAGCGAAAGGAATGCGGCGCGCGGATCGCGCGCCGCTCGGAAGTGACGACGTTTGCAGGGAGCGCTTAGAGTACTCAAGCTGATGCCCAGAACAGAAAGAATAGCCGCGCGGGTTCAATGATGGCGTTTTCCCGTCAGGAATACGATGCAGTCGTGATTGGCAGCGGGCCGAACGGTCTGTCGGCCGCGATTACGATTGCAGAATCCGGTCATTCGGTACTCGTGGTCGAGGGATCCAAATGCATCGGCGGCGGAGCCCGGTCGGAGGAATTGACCCTGCCCGGATTTGTGCATGACGTTTGCTCATCGGTCTTTCCGATGGGCATTTGGTCGCCGTTTTTCCAGCGGCTGCCGCTGGCGCAATACGGCCTCGAATGGGTGCAACCCGCCGCGCCGCTGGCGCACCCTCTCGATGACGGCTCTGCCGTAATACTCGAGCGCTCGGTCGAATTGACAGCGCAGAATCTCGGCGAGGACAACGGCCGCTACCGCCGCATCATGGGTTCGCTGGTTTCCGCCTGGCCGAAGATCGCATCGAGCGTGCAACGGCCATTCAGTATTCCCGCACATCCTTTTGCAGCAGCCGCTTTTGGTTTGCGCACATTCCGTTCGGCTTCGAGCGTGGCACGCCGCGATTTTCGCGGCAAGCGCGTGCGGGCCCTGATCGCCGGGCTCTCAGCACATGCGGTATTGCCATTGGAACGCATTCCCAGCGCCGCCTTCGGACTCGTCCTCGGAATTATCGGGCATACGGACGGATGGCCATTCGCACATGGCGGCTCGCAGAACATCTCCAATGCGTTGGCCAAGCATTTGATTTCCCTCGGTGGCGAAATCGTTGCGGGCATGCCGATCGAGTCGGTAAACCAGCTCCCGCGCGCGCGCGCGGTCCTCTGCGACGTGACACCGCGACAACTCCTGACGATTGCGGGTTCGTGGCTGCCGGCAAGCTTTCGCGCGAAACTCGAGCACTGGCGCTACGGGCCGGGCGTCTGCAAATTCGACTGGGCGCTCGACGAGCCAATTCCGTGGAAAGCGGCCGAATGCAGCCGCGCGGGAACGGTGCACGTGGGCGGCACGCTGGACGAGATCGCCGCTTCGGAACGCGATGCATGGTACGGCCGCCACTCGCAGCGCCCGTTCGTGTTGCTGGCGCAACCGACATTATTTGATCCGACCCGCGCCCCGGCGGGAAAACACACCGCCTGGGCGTATTGCCACGTGCCGAACGGATCGAAAACGGACATGACCGAGGCGGTCGAAAACCAGATTGAACGATTCGCTCCGGGGTTTCGACGGCTGATTCTGAAACGAAGCGTGCGCATCGCGGCGAGCCTTGAGGCCTATAATCCGAACTTGGTTGGCGGCGATATCGGCGGCGGGGCGGCCGACACCGAGCAATTTCTGCTGCGGCCCACGCGGCAGTTCTATCGCACTCCGGCTAAAGGCCTTTACTTGTGCTCTTCCTCGACTCCGCCGGGACCCGGCGTGCACGGCTTGTGCGGTCATCTCGCGGCGCTCGCCGCACTAAAGGACGTTTTCTAGAGGAGCCGGTGTCGTGCCAGATCCCAAAACGCTTCTAAAGTGGATTGCGGGCGTGCTGGTCGCGTCCGCGCTTCTTGTATATGCGGGCGATTTTCTGTGGTTCGAGTATCGGATGCACGATGCGAAAAGCAACAATCCGCTCCAAACCATTACGCTTTACTACGCGACGGCAATGAAGAACGGCAAAGTGGAAGTGTTCTATGATCAGCCGCAAACCGCCACCTGTGTTCATTCCATTTTCCCGCACGCGGAGTACCTGCCGTGCTGGCATTTCAATCGTTCGGGCGTGCAACGCGTTGGCTGATGGAGCAGTTCAGGAAGGAAGATATCAATATTTCACGGCCTCTGGCCGGCCAGGCGTTCCACCCTGCCGGACGTGTCGAATGCCGGGTAGGGTTGCACCGGAGCCGAAGAATCATCGAGGCGGCGGAGCCCTGGCCGTGACATCTGCTTTTCGATTTTGCGCAAGACTTCAGCGAGAGCGCGCTTCTGAGTTCGCCGCAGTTCTTCGCGGCGCGCACGAACCTGCTCGCGCAACGAAAGCGCCCGCGCAAATGAATCCCAATATTCAAAGCGTCCGCACAACGACCTTGTGAGCAGTTTGACTGAAACGCCCGCGGCATGAGCAATGCGCTGACCTGACGTATCGAAGTGCAGCCAATGCGTCAGGAGCCGGTTACGATCATAAACGGCCGTCGCACGGCGGCGCGAGACTCGCGAGCCAATCGTGGACGAAAACTGATGCCAGATGGCGCTGCGCGGCTCGTACCGGATTTCATAGCCTTGCTTCCAGGCGCGCAGCGAAAGCTCGACGTCTTCCCATCCGTAGGGTGCAAGCATCTCTTCGAAACCACCGAGCGCGAGGAATTTGTCACGATCGAAAAGCGATGAACCGCCGGTTGCATATACTGTACTCAGCGGCTCCATTTGAGGCGCAGGCGAAGGGAAAAAGAATCGCGAGTGAACGCTGAGAAACCCGCGCCGGAACCGGCCGCGCTGACCTGCACCGCTGAGAACACCGCTGGCGAAGTCGTAAGCGTTGCCAGTCACCGCGAAAACCGGCGAATCGCGGAAATGTTCCGCCAAAGGCGCTAGCGTGGCTGGCGTCAGCGCAACGTCATTGTTGATCAGGTAGACCAGCCGAAAGCGCGCGGCGCGGACACCGCAATTCGCCGTGGGGCCGAAGCCCTGGCGCTTCGGGTTGCTCTCAAAGCGCACACCGGGATGATGAGCGCGCAACCAGCGCTCGCTCTCATCGGTGCTGGCGTCATCAGCGACGAGAATTTCTGTAGGCTGGCGCGAATCGTTCTCGAATGCGCGAGCCGATTCCACGACCGTAGGCAGAAACTTTTCCAATAAGGCGCGGCCATTCCAATTGGGGATAACGATGCTTATGCCCGCCGCGCTCAACTCGCAGATCCCACAGGCTGTTGCGCGAACCGCTCCGCACACACTTGCAACGATGAACCGCCACTCCGGCGAGTGCTGATCCATTCCCACGGATGAAGAAGGGGCTTCACACCGTAATAGCGCAACCGTCCTCCGCGCCGGCCGTGAACGCGGGTCAGGCGATTGAGCAAACTGTGCTTCAGAGCATGGTAGTTTTCGACTCCCGCACGATCTTCCATGACACGCACGCGGAATCCACACGCTCCCAAAAGCTTCGTCAGGGTGGCACGCGTGTAGTGGTAGAAATGATGTGGCAGCGATAAGCCAAACCAATCTTCGCCGAAGTGGCGTGCCTGATAGCCGCCGTAATTTGGAATTCCAATAACGACGACCCCTCCGGGCCGCAGCAAGCGCGCCGCTTCTTTCAGAATCGCGCGCGGATTCGGGACATGCTCGAGCGAATCCCAGAATGTAATCGCGTCGAACCGGCCTGACGACAGTTGCGCCGAAATGAGATCTGAATTGCGAATGCAGTCGGACCCGAGCGCCCGCGAAGCTTCGCGGTAAGGGACGGGCATGGGCTCGATGCCGTGGCGCTCCCAACGATTGCTGTCGAGAGCACGAAGGAAAAATCCCAGTCCGCATCCGACATCCAGCACGCTGCCTTGGCTGCGGAAGCGGCTGAGGAAACCAGTGCGATACTGCTGATCGCGACGGATCCAGTCCTCGCTTACGGGTATCATTCCGGCTTCGCCCCAATACTCTTCCGCGTAGCAAGGTTCGAGCTCTCGCGGCGTTAGTTGCGGTTCGGTTCTGACCAAGTCACACGATAAACACTGCCAAAGACGAAATGGCAGTTCGCCGGCCGGTCCGCTGATTCTCTTCTCGAGCACCAACTTCGCATCTGTGCCGCCGCACAGAGCGCACGGCAAGCACGGAGCAAATGCCGTCGCGAAGGATTCAATGGGATTCGAGGTGTGTGCAGTCATGACGACGCAATAGCGCGTCGAAATTATAGCCAAACAAAAAGGGGCGCTTCGAAACAATTCTCCTAGGTCAGCAAACAGCCCGTGCGAGTGATCTTTCGCTGACATTCGCCGACTGTTCGCCTTGCATTCGCCGTAGGTGCTCACTAACCTAGCGGATTCACTCTGGCTGGTAGTCCTGCTGAGGAATGGGAGGAGTCATGGCAACGTCAGTTTGGAAGGGCCATCTCACGTTTGGACTGGTTTCCATTCCGATCCGGCTCTTTGCCGCGGCGCGTTCGGAGCGCATCAGTTTGAACCAGCTCCACAAAGTCTGCCATTCGCGGATTCGCCAGCCGCAATTCTGCCCCACCTGCAATCGCCAGATCGAGCGATCGGAAATTATCAAGGGTTACGAGTACGAGAAAGACCAATACGTGCTTTTCAGCGAAGAGGAACTGGACAAGCTCGATCCGCCTTCCGCGCAAACGATGGAGATCCTGGAGTTCGTGAAAACGGACGAAGTGGACCCGCTCTATTTCGACGCTTCTTATTACGCCACTCCCGAAGATGCCGGCAAAAAGGCTTATCACCTTCTTCTTTCGGCGATGGAAGAGTCCGGGCACGCGGCTGTCGCCAAGCTTTACATGCATCAGCGTGAATATATCGTAATCATAAGGCCGCGGGCTCATGGTCTGACGCTGCACACGATGTATTACGCTGATGAAATTCGCAATGTCGCCGAGTATGGCGAGAAAAATGGCGCCGAGCCCAAGGAAGCCGAAAAGAAACTGGCTTTGCAATTGATCGAAAGCCTTTCGGCTCCGTTCAAACCCGAGAAGTATCACGACGAATACAGGCAGAGCCTTCGCTCCATGATCGAAGCCAAGCTCAAGGGCCAGGAAGTGGCTGCGGCGCCTCATCCGCAGCTCGCGCCGGTGGTGGACCTGATGGAAGCGCTAAAGAAGAGCTTGGCCAAGCAAGCGACGCCAAAACAGGCTCCGGTGGAGATGAAGCCGATGAAGGCCGTGCCAGAAGCCGTGGCAGCGCGCAAGCGAGCGGGCAAACGGTCCGCGGGCTAATCGGCCCGGCATACAGAATTTCTGGCACGTCGCCTTACGTTCTGACATCAAACAGGGAGAACGCCTTTCTCAGGAGCGTCACAATGGCAAGTTCCAAATGGACGGGAATCTTCGCGTTTTTGCTCGGCGCAGGACTGGGCGTAGCAGCAGGACTGCTCCTCGCCCCGAAAGCGGGGGAAGAGCTGAGGGAAGACCTGGCGGACCAATTAGACGAAGGCGCTCGCCGGGTTCGCGCAGCAAGCAGAACGGTCAGCCGTCGGGCGCAACAGTTCGCTGAGCAAGTACAGCAGAATGCATCGGATGCCGCGGACGCAGCCGTTCGCGCAGCCTCGCGCAAATTCAGCCGCTCTTGATTCCCGTCGGAGCGGCGTATTTTTGTCGCTCGGCGATGTCTTACGTCCGGATCGAGCGCTAGCCCGCCTTGCGGCGCTTGCCGGGAAGAAAGCGGTAGCGTTCGATTTTCGCGGCGATTCCCACCCGGCCCTCTTCAATTGTTTCGGTTCGCTGAACCTGGGCTTCGCACCGGACGCGGACGGGTTCGCCCTGAGTAATCTCCGAGGGCAGCGTCAAGGTGAGTTCGAGTGTCGAGCCGCTGTTGATCGGCTCTCCCAGAAAAAAGTAAACTCCATGTGAACTGACGTCCCGGCACTCGGTCAGGATCTCTCCCGCCGGCGAAACACCCTTGGGACGAACCGATAACGGCAGCCTCAGAGGGTATCTCTTTCTGCTGCGGCGTTCCGTGATAACCAATAAACACCTCTAGGGCAGCGCAGCCAGTTCCAACAGTCGCCTCCAAAAAGTCAGATTTAGATCTCCGGCTGGGCTTTGGATTGACAGTCGCAAAGTAGATGCAAGGTGAGGGGGATAGGGGCATCGTGAAGGCCTGAGCAGCGCGACTGAAACCCTGTAATCGCCCTTACAAGTGCGCTTGTCGTGTTAAAAAAGAGGGGAGCCGCAGCGGCTCCCCTTCCTTCGCCTCGGTAGGAAAACTCGATCAGCCGATGGGGGTGCTGCTGGCGTTTGCACCCGATCCGGATGTATTCACGCGGATGACACCCGACTGGTCGGTGTAGTACATGTTCTGCCCGGTCGTCCCGACGGTGATTGGAGTGGCCGTGATGCTATACGACTGATTACTTGCGCCCGGCGTATACGTGAAGTTGTAGCCGCTTTTCTGCCCGGAAGCCAGAACGGAATCGATCAGGTCAGCGGAAGTTGAGCTTGCAGTGCCGCCGGATGCAATCGGGCCGAGATTCGTGAGTGCCGATGGAAACTGACCGTAGCTCGTAGAGTAGGCGATGCATGCCGTATTGAGAGTGCGCAATGAGCCCACTGCCGAAGCCTGATTGGCAGCGATCTTCGCCCGCAAAAGATTTGGGATTGCAATGGCGGCAATGATGAGAATGATTGCCACCACAATCAGCAGCTCAATTAAGGAAAAACCTTTCTCTCGGTTCCGCATCTTCTTGTCTCCTTACGAGAAGATTCCCTGTTCTCGCCCTGTCAATTTGACCGACGGCTCATAAGGAGCATTCATCGGGCCAATCTCGCGTTCGTCTCAACCAACTGAGTATAGGCTACTTACTATATCTCATTCCCGAATGTGGAAGCTTGCCTGTCCACGACATGAACACCATTCCCAAAGCTGTACTGCCCAGCGACAATGGCAAGCCTGACCAAAAGCCGTGGCGGCCCAGAGTCAAAACTCAATGTGCAGCCTCACCGCAGGAACCAAGACTGGCCCCCGGTTTTGGTTGTATCCAGGATTGTTAATGTGCTGCAGGTCAAGCGCAGCGTAAACTCCGCGCCAGAGATGGGCATTATAGTACCCTTCAACAATATTTTCGCGCCCGTAGGTAAGGTCTCCGTCGCCCAGCAGGAAGCCAAGTCCACCCAATTTTAAATACTCCCGGTGGTCACCAGAGATGCCATTCGTGACAATTGCCAACCCAGCCTTGTCGTACGGACGATGCCAGGTACCACCCGCGTAATCGGCGCCAAGCTCGAAGGTTTGGTCGACCTCGGTGTAAGCGAATGACTCGTGGGTTCCACTGTTCCAACCGAACCTGCCGAACGCACGCAGGCTACCCCATACTTGCTGCTCCAGATTGACGCCGAAGCCATACTTAATACGGCCCTGCTCCCGCGTGGCAACGATATCCGGGGCGGGCGTTTTTCCCTGCAGGAACAAATCAATGGCTTCGCGATAATCACCCATATTCGCGTGATTGACGTAGGAAAGCAGCCGAACCTGTGCCGGTTTATCTGAAATCACGTGCGGATGAAATTCGATCTCGAGATTTTCGCTACGAGCTCGCGCCAGGTCTCCGTCCAAGGCGATGCCGTTCGCCACGGTTGGCATAAGAGCTTCCGCAAAGCGAATGGCCCAAGTGTGGTAGTCGTATTCCAGCATGCCCGCGTAAGTGTACCCACGCGTATCGGCGGCGAAGTCCCAGGCGCCATTGTTTACGGCTGTCCAGTTCATGAACTGGAAATGGCTGTCGCTTCCTACCGGATTCACATCGAAAAAATCCGCGAGCGACATCTTGCCCACGCGAAACTCCAGCCGCCTGGCCGGCAAACTCTTGAGCATGCCGAGCGGGCCCACTTCGGCGTCTTCCGCTTTATCAGTGAGGGAAAACACGTACCGAAAGATTGCGCGAGCGACATAGGGAGCAGTGCTCAACGGCGTACCTTCTCCGGGAATGCGCACCACATCGATATTTGGATAGCCGGCAACCCCTAGCGAATTGCTGATCCCCCCGCCGCTGGCCTCCTCGAGGTCAAAGACAATGTCGCTGGCATTCGTCAAGCGCAGCGCCGTGTAAAGTGTGAAGATGCGCGAGTTGGCAATCTCGCTGCTGGGTTTGAGGCTGTTTGGACCGCTATAAAGCGCGTGGAATCCGCCATGTCCCTGCGTGATGATGTTAATTTGACCGGAGAGCCACCACCGATTCGCGTCGGAATGAGAAAAGATCGTTTCAGGCTCCTGATCAGCAGCGGGTTGAGAGTTTGCGGGAGCGGAGCTTTGCCGTGCCGCGTCGGCAGGCGCGGCGTCTTGGGCATGCACAGCCGAACAAAATAGCGCGAGAGCGGCAAGCAATATCCACAGACAGCCAAGCTGAAAAGGCGCACGACGCTCGTGGCTGACGATCATGCCTTTGGCTGACCTGCGGCGAGGATCAGCCGCAGTCTCCTGTTGCGCATTGGTGAACGGCATGAAGATTTCCGCGGAACCAAGCTTGCACGCGACTGGCGCCTTTCAACATTACACAACGGCAAATATCAGTTTGCGAGAGGAACAGGCACGCCCGAGACCAAACACCGGCAACCAAGCAGCAGACGCCCATCCTAGCCAGCCGTAAAATCGCCAGGTTCCGCCGAGAATTCTGATACCCTATCCCCCTAGGGTAGTCAAGAACAATGTCACATCTCTCGCGAGAAGAGCTCGATCTGATCAATCGCACCAAGAAAGTCATTGGCCAACTTGAATCGGTGCAGCGCGCACTCAATGAGCATGAGCGCTGCGCGGAAATTCTGCATCGGCTGGCCGCCGCTCGCGGCGCGATCAATAGTCTGATGGCGGAACTGATGGAAGATCACATCCGCAATCACATGACGCGCCATAATAGAACGTCGAAAGAAGCCGCCGACGATCTGATCGAGATCGTGCGCACGTACTTGAAATAGGGCTGGAAGTCCTCAGTTCCCCGTGTGCGATACCGCGTTCACCGGCTAACAGGGCCGAATCACTTCGATAGTTCGCTGCAAACAGCTCCAAATGTGCACTGATGAAAGAAGGACACCTGAACTTTGGGCCAGTAGCCGAACTTTGAACCCGCTCTCACACTCGTTGCCAGATGCTCGTGCGCAGTCGAGTCCGAAAGCTGCATGTGCGTCACGACGCGCGGGCGGATACCCTCTACAGTTCCCTGTTGGCGTTCGTCGCAATCGCGACGATCACAATTGCGGCGGTTATCTTCGGCTTCACAGCAGAATGCCACGCCGGCACGAATTCGAAAGAAGGAGACCACGCCGCGACCAAGGCCGCGGAAGTACACGATGAAGCCGGCGCCACCACTTCAGCTCACGCGGTGCTCACCACAAGGGCAATGGCCGATACTGGCTCTGATGACGGCGCAACGCCGAGTCTCACCGCCGATCCTATTCTGAACGCCCCCGGCGAAACGCTGCCGGTAAATCCGATGGTCCACGAACCTGCGCCTCGCAGGAAGTGCATTCTTTTCATTGCAAGCCTTTGCGGAGCCGTGAATAACAAATCCATTCTTAGCGCTGCGACCATTCAGAGTGCAGCATTGATCGCCGATGGCGTGACCACGCGGCAATATCTACAGCGTGGCTATGTCGAAGTCGATCCTTTTGCGAGATTCTTCCTGGGACGCAGGCCGACCTGGGCGCGAATGGCGCCGCTAGGGAGCATTCAGGTCATTGGAGGCATGTGGCTCGCCGAGCGCATGGCCGCGAGCCGAAACCACTGGATCCGCCGGTTTTGGTGGCTGCCACAGATCGCCGGCATCGCCGGCAACGCCGCCGCCACCGCGAATAACGTCGCCCTGCGCTGAGAGCACACCTTCACCCAACTACCCAAAAGCCATCCCCGCGCGATTGCCCGCGCTAGTGCTGCATGATGCCAATCGCGTCCGCCACCTGACCTTGGTCTGCGCCCATCACAAGCATGAGGTTCGGCGTGATGATGTACATGACGAAATTGCTGTTTTGAAAGACCGTTCCCTGGCTCGCCAGGCCCGTGACTCTGCCTGTTGCCTGGAGGAACGAGTAGGTGCCAGTTGTCGCGCCTGCCACAAAGCTGCCATTAAAGGTCAACGTGTTGCCGCTGCCGGTCTGCCCGCTCGGGGTAAGAGTGACCGGAGAAGCGCCGTTCGGGACCGTAGGCAGAACCGGCGTCGTTGTGCCCGCGACGTAGTTCCCCTTAATCGTCGTGTTATCGAACCCGCTCGTTGGGTTTTGCCCCGTAAAGAAACCGAAGCTGACTTTCGGATCGTTCGCTATCCCGACCGTGGCTCCCAACATGTTGCCATCGCTGACGGCATCCAGGTACAAAACATAGTTGGATGGAGTGCCGTTGACGGTCACAGAGAGTATTGCGCGACCATTAGGGGCTACGTTGATTGGGAAACCAATCGTTCCCGCTTGCGGTCCGGACTGGGGTGGACTCCCGCCATTAAACTTGCCCCCGTCGCTTGAGTCGAAGAGCAACTGACCCGTCGCTCCGTTGAAAGTTCCGAGTTGTGTGCTCGAGTTTGCGGGCGCGCCCGGCGTGACACCCCAAAGGCCAAAAACGTTGACGGGGAAATTGGTACTGTCGATCGTCAAATTCAACGGCGCATTCCCCAGCCAGTTGAACTGGCCGCTGAGCACCTGTTTGCTGGTGGCGACAGCAGTGATGGGAGTGATGTCGATGGCGAAAGCGCGGCCCGACTGATTTGTTGTGGGAACTTCTGGCGCGAGGATGTAGAGGGCCAGGGTAAGGGTTTGCGAACCGCCGATGGTCATCGTCATGGTCGCACGCCCGAAAGCATCAACTGTCGCGGTGCCCAGCGGCGTAAAGTTCCCGGTGACGTTGCCTGTCGTGGAATTGGCGGGCTGAATCAAGGTGCCGTTGTCGTTGACGTCGGCCTGTGGGAGAAAGCCGTTCTGAGATGCAATCGCGGCGCTCAAATTGGTGAAGATGTTGCCCTCCACCGCGATTCTCGCTCCTGTCCCGTCCGTTCCCGAAAATTCGATAGAAAAGAAGCCATTGAAACCGCCCGCAGAGGTCAGCGCCGTGGGAGATGGCACCACCTGACTGATCAAGAGTCCGGACCCGACATCGGCGCCGTCGGCAGGATCTTCGAAGAAACGGGCGACGGTCTCATTATTCCGCAGGACGAAATCGTACTGCGAGGTCCTGCCGCCAGCCGTCAGTTTGCAGAATCCTGCTGAGGCAATGGCCAGGTTCTGGCAAAAGCCAACCACCTGTTGACCGGGTTGCACCACCGATGGGTCTTTAAAATCCTCCTTTCCGGTCACATTGCCATTTACGTCCACGTTGATGCTGCCCGCTATGGCTACGGCGCCGTTTGCATCGAAGCCGCTAAACAGAAAAGCATACCTGCCCAAGAGAATCGACACATGGGTCAGGATGGCGGTGCTATCCTGACTATCTGCAGTGGCTGCTCCGCCGCCGGAGACGCTCGCCATTAGGACTTGCGGGCTGGTGGCATACAGACTCACGTTTACCGTGATGGTGAGGATGGGCCAGCTCGCGCCAGGCGCGAGGGAGTCCGCACGGGTGGCTAAGGACCCGCCGGAAAACGTCCAGCCCGATCCGCTGATGGATACCAAAGACTCACCAACTGGGAGAGTGACGTCTACTTCCACGTTTCCGGAGGTGGCGACTTTCCCGACGTTTGTCACGTCGATGGTATAGGTCGCATTTTTCTGGCCCTGCTGGAAATTGCCTGAATCGGCTACGGCAATCGCGAAGATGGGGCTATTGTTACTACCTCCGCCACCGTTCCCACCACCTCCACCGCCGTTTCCGCCGCCCCCGCCGCCACCCCCGTGGCCGCCAAAGCAGGCGGCCAAAAATGAACTCAGGACAGCAGCAACAAGAAATAAGGCCTTGGGCCGATGAGCAGTCATAGGACGCTGCAATTTTTGCTTTCCATCTGTGCGAGACTGAAAAATGCCATGTGGCAGAACTCATGCAAAACGAAGCCGACCTGGACGAGATTTTGTGACCATGAGCGCCGCTGTAGACGACTAACTTTTACTGACCGTAAATCATCGAGTTACGCACAGCTTTCACTGGACCAGAGGGTTGTGCTCTGTCCTGCCAAGATTTTGGCAGGGAGGTTTTATGGTCCTCGTCGAGTGGTGTAAATACGCATTTCGGCGTATAGTCTCGCCAACCGGAGATCACCCCTCTTGTTGCGCCTTAGCCAGCACGATCTCAAATGCCTCATGGAGTTCCTGCGCCAGATGTACGCGCTGCAAACTCTCGATTCATTTCGTAAGAATGTGCTAACCGGATTACAGCAGTTGGTCCCCTCTGACATTGCCGCTTACAATGAGGTCAATCTTCGCACACAGCACAACCAAGTGATTTACGACCGTCCGGAGGCGATGAACCTTCGCGATGGCGCGCAGATTTTCGACCGCTACATCCCCGAACACCCGCTGATTGCCTACAGCAGGCGCAGGCGCGGTCATGGAGCGGTCAAGATTTCCGACTTTGTTTCTGCAGCGCAATACCATCGCCTGGGTCTTTACAACGAGTTCTTCCGCCTGATTGGCATTGAGGATCAGATGGTGATGTCATTGCCGAGCTGCCGTCCGGTGCTGATCGGAATTGCCCTGAACCGCAGCCGCCGCAATTTCAAGGAACGCGAGCGTTTGCTTCTCAATTTGGCATACCCCCACCTGATTGAGGCTTATGCAAATGCAGAGGCATGGACGCGCATGACCGGGCGGCTGAAAGTGGTCAATCAGGCTGTGCGCGAGTCCTCTGCGGCCATCATTCTTCTGAACAGTAAAGGGCGCGTAGAAGTAATCACGCCAAAAGCCATCTCTTTGATCGGCAAATATCTCGGCGGGCATGGCCTCCTGGGCGATGTTCTTCCCGATCTTCTGCAACGCTGGATTGCCCGGCAGGAGAAACAGCAGGTCGATCCGAGCGAGGTACCTCCGCCGCGCGAACCGCTGATCGTGCAGCTCAAAGAGACGCAACTAGCAGTACGGCTGTTCGAACATCTCGGCGAGCATCTCTTATTTATGAAAGAATCTTCGGCAGTCCCCGAAGGAATAGATGCGTTCGGACTCACGCGCCGGGAGAGTGTGGTCCTGCTCTGGATCAGCCGTGGCAAGACAAATAAAGACATCGCTGCCATTCTTGGCACGAGTCCTCGCACCATTCAAAAACACGTGGAACACATCTTTCGTAAGCTTGGCGTGGAGACTCGAACGGCAGCTGCGAGTAAAGCTCTGACGCTCGGCTCAATCGAGGCACAGAATTAATCGCTGCGCTCGGCCCGCGCGAGCGGTACAACCGAAATTCCCCAATTCAAGGCATCAGTGCGCGACGATCTGCCGGCGGCCGGCAGGCCTGCGCATCAGGAAAACCAGGGGCAGCATCAGCAGGAACAAGAGTCCCAGCAACCAAAATACCTGGTTGAACGAGAGCATAGCCGCTTGTTGCCGCAGCAATCCCCATAGCGCCTGGTATGCGCGTCGGGTGGCCGTAACCGGATTGGCGCCACGGAACATAAACCAGCTTCGCAGGCCTTGAATCATCGCGCCGACGCGCGCGCTTCCGGCGCTTACATTGGGCGCGAGATTATTGGTATTGGTCTGCTCGTGCCGCGCGACGAGTGTGGTTACGGCGGCAATTCCGATGCTGCCGCCGAGGTTGCGCATCAGATTAAAAATGCTGGTAGCGTTGCCCATGGCCTCCACGCGAATTGGATCCATGGTGATGGTGGTCAGCGGGACAAAGAGACAGGCAAGCGCAACGCCTTGCAGAAATTGCGGCCAGAAGATATTCCAATAACCAACGTTGAGGTTTAATCCGCCCAGCAGAAACAGACTGGCGGCGCCGCCCACAATGCCGCCCATCAGCAGCTTGCGGGGATCGAGCCGCGACATCATAGCTCCGACGATCGGCATCGTCAGAAACGAACCGAGTCCCCGCGGGAATAGCGCGATTCCCGCTTGAAGGGCGGGATAACCGAGAAGCGTCTGTAGCATGATGGGGAGAATCACCAGGCTGCCGTAGAGAACGAGCCCCAAAACCGCCATCAGGAACACGCCGGTGCTGTAGGTGCGAACCTTGAAAACGCGTAGATCGACGACCGGATGCGCCACGCGCAGTTCATAAATGACGAGCGCGGTGAGTGCCACCGCTGAAATCACCGTCAGCACGGTGATCCAATGCGCTCCAAACCAGTCCGCTTCCTGTCCTTTATCGAGCACGACCTGAAGACAAGCGATGCCGATGGCCAACATGCCGATACCCCAGTAATCGATGCGCTGCATTGCTCGCCGAATGTAGGACGGATCGAAGATGAACATCTGCGTCATGATCAACGACGTGATGCCCACGGGGACGTTGATGTAGAAAACCCAGCGCCAGCTATAGCTGTCGGTCAGCCAACCACCGAGCACCGGACCCAGCATCGGTGCAACCACGATGCCCAGCCCCCAGAAGGCCATAGCCTTACCGCGATCTTCCGGCGGAAAGGATTCCAGCAACACCGCCTGCGAAATCGGCTGGAGCGCGCCGCCGCAAGCCCCTTGGACGACACGAAAGACAACGAGTGCAGCCAGCGAAGGTGCCAAGCCGCAAAGGAAAGATGCAGCCGTAAATCCGGTGACAGCCAGCATGAGAAGTCGCTTTCGCCCTAGCTGGTTTGCCAGCCAGCCAGTGATTGGCAGGATGATGGCGTTAGCCACCAGGTACGACGTTAGGGCCCAGGTCGCTTCGTCAACGCTTGCTGAGAGGCTTCCCGCAATATGCGGCAGTGAAACGTTTACGACTGTTGTGTCGAGCACTTCCATAAAGGTGCTCAACATCACAGAAATGGCGACAATCCACGGGTTGATCTGTTCTGCTGGATTAGCCTGCAGCGCGGAGGCTTGGGTTGCCATTAGCAAAACCGCCTTCTAAATGAAAGCGAGTGAGGACTTCCCGCCGTTTACAGGGATCGCGCTTGGGAGACTCTACTTTGACGCTCGAAATTTCGTTTGGGGTTATTGGGGGTTGGCGGACCGGATGGGCATCACTCCGGCCGCGCGGCTCTTACGTCATGTTCCAGTTTTTCCCGCTCTTCCCTGGGAAGCCCTTCGCCGGAGATAAGGGTCTTGCCATTCGGGAGTAAAACCGACGCGAGGCGGCCAAGTGGCAAACCATTTTTGACGGGCAGGATGACCACGGTCACTTCATCGCCGGCCTTGATGGCCGCCTTGCTCCAACCAACATTGACCATACTGACCGGATTTTGGGTCTCGCCGATCCAATGGACTACTTTTCCATCCTCGCCTTTCACGTCGAACTGCAGCAGGCAATGCGGATTGGACCAGAGCCATTCCGTTACGGTTCCCTTGAGGGTGATTTTCGTCTCGTTATCGAGAGCGGCAGTTCCATGATGGGCCAGCACTGGAACCGAAAGCGCCATAACCGCAATCGTTAACACCAGCAGGCGGGTCGTCTTAGTTGACATTGCGATTGCCTCCCCTTCGGGAATGCCTTTGTAAACCGTTCTCAAAAGCGATCGCGGGTTTAGGACATTCTAAGCTCATCAGAGCTGTTGCACAATTGTCATTCGGGCCAACCAGGCGGCGCCTCATTTCCCGCAACCCTGGCGGGCCTGTTCGAATTGTTTGAAAAGCCGCAACGCGCCTTTGCCGTCGAGCGTGCGCATGACGTGTCCCTCGCCTTTCTCCTCGTTGAATTCGACGGTGTAGCCTTCGCTGCGGAACTTCGCGGCTTCTTGCTTTTCGCTTCGCAGCCAGCCGGGATCCATCTCTCCGGCATACATGTAAATGCACAGCTTTGAAAGCGCGCGCATGTGGTCTGGCGAGGGGTCATCGAGGAATCCCGGGAGGCCAGTTACAGACCAGAAGTACTGCGGATAGAGCGAGGCGATATGAAATGCGCTCAGGCCGCCATTGGAAACACCGGCGATGTGGAATTTGTTTTGAAGGACCTTGTACTCGCCCAGGAGCTTCACAATAAATGCCGGGAAAACGCGATCGCCGCTTTCGAAGAAAAGATCGCCGTTCGGCGCCGCGGGGAGAATAACGATATAACCGAGGCTCTCGGCTTGCTCGCGCCAATTTCGAGCGAGAGTTGCCTGGACCATGTCCATGGTCTGCGAACCGCCGCCGAAGGCGAGAATCGCCGGATAGGTCTTCGAGGCGTCGTAGCCATTGGGCAACACAACTTTGTACTCGAGCCTCGTGCCGGAGATATCGGCGACTTTGTCGAGCACTTCGGCAGAGAGAGGTTGGCTGAAAAAAACTGAAAGAGCAACTGCGGCCAGAAAAAGGAACTTCGCGCAGCGGGACTGGCAGGGCATGATCGCGCCTCCTCGGGTTCAATCCGGGTTGATATGGCGCAATTATACGTTAATTGACGCGCAGCAAACCGCGCAAGGCGAAGCTTATCCTCACTCCCTGGGACGCCAAGTGGCGTCAAATTCAAAAAAGACGCTGCGCGGCCGGGCGGCGTATCGACTCAGCCGCTCCGGCCGCAGGTGGTTACGAGGCCTCTCGTGACGAAGCGATCCGGAAGTGCACCGACACATTCCACTTGATTGGTACCGGCTCCCCATTCAGGTACGTCGGCTCGAATTTCCAATTGGCGAGCGCCTTCATTGCCGCGTCATACAGCAGCGGCGGCCCGGAGACCACCTTCATATCGACCACTTTGCCGCTGGAATCGATCACGGCAGAAACAATCACTTCGCCTTGTATGCCCGCCTGGCGCGCCAGCAACGGGTATTCGGGGTTGGTCTGGTAAAGGATTCGGGGCGGCTGCACATTCCCGCCGACCGGAACTGGACCCCGCGGCTTTTCGGCTGCCTCCGCACGGGGCGCGGCAGGTGGCTCCGGCGGCCTGATACCTTCGAGTATCCCACCAAGAACTCCGCCGGTAACGCCTCCCGGAACGCCTCCGAAAACGCCTTCTGCGTCCGTTTCGGGCGGCAACGGTGCTTCCTTCAACATAGCAACCTGTTTCGGAATTGCGGTCGGCATGAACAATTTGCCCTTCACCATAAGTACGCGACGGGACTGGGCGGCTTGAGCCGCAGCCGCAACCTTGGGCGGCGGAGATGGAGCGGACGGAGGCGGAGGCGCGACCAGCAGGGTTACGGTGTAAGTTCTAAGATCCAGCGTATTTGTGAACCACAACGAGAGCGACAAAATCACTACAAGCAGACTTACATGCACGGCGATCGAGGTAGCAAGCGTTCGCTTGTGTGACGGCGAGCCGAGTAAATTGGGCGAGAGAAATGCGTCAGAAAAATCGGTATAGGAGTTCGCCGCCCGCACAGGAGCGGGCAGCCGCGTCACACTGTGGTCTTCCTTCCGCGGCACCCAACCAAAGAAGTGCTCCTTGGCCGTGGGCGTGTGTCGTGCTGGGTGCGCGGACGCCGGGGGGATCGCTGTCGCCGTAGCCATCATATGCCTCCATCTCCGCGGCTATCGCCACTCGAACCGAGCTACCGAAAGCAGCCTTAGGCTAAAGCCTTGTGTGGAGACGCTCAGTACCTTGGCTCACCCCCCAATGTGATGTCGCTCACAAGTCCCAACATGAGACAGCCAGAATTGAGCCGTTTCGCCCGCGGTTTTCGCTTCAAGGATTGAAGGCAGGCGCAACACCGCGCTCGCGGCGGTGTTTGACAGGAGAGGGCGATGATCATGATCCGATTTGCGCGGTCCGAAGGCACGAATGCAGGGTCAGCAGACACAGACCGCATGGCGGCCGTTGGCGACTTGCCAGCAAGAGATCTGGAATTCGAGGCGCTGTTACGCGATGCCGCCGAATTTCAGAGGATGGACATAGGCTGCAAGCTGCGCGGGGAGGCCATCAGCTGACTTTAGCAGCACCCGAACCGCTGTTTAGTCGAGCCTTGCCGGCACATCAGGGTGTTGACGTTGCTACGCTGACAAGCTTGGATTTGGCTTCAGCCAATGCTTTGACGGCGGGCGTGCGATTTGGCGTACGAAGCAACTGTTCCTCATAGACTGCCGCAGCTTCCTTAGCGTGGCCGGTGGCCAAAAGGACGTCCCCATAAAGTTCGAGACCGGGTTTGATGGGTTCCGGCGGGCCTGAGGGCGGTGCCAACGTGCGGTCATTGTCGGCAGCTTCTTTAGCGGCCTCTATAGCTTGATCTTTTTGGCCGCGGGCGAGAGCCGCTTCGGCGCTAAGCTCCTTTTCCATAATGATGAAAGGCTTCGCGGCATATGTGTTCGCGCCCGCCTTATCAGCCATACTATAAAGCTGCGCAACAGCTTCATCGGCGGTGGAGAGATCATTCAGCTTGATTGCGCTATAACCAGCGATGAAGGTCCAGGTGCCATTCTCGGCGCCGCGTGCCATATCCATACCGTCCGTTGGTCCTTTTGCGCTCGTGGAAGCGCCTTCGACGCCGGCCTGAAGCGGAATCTTTTCCCATCGGCCGGTCTCGAGGATGTAGCGGGCATGCATGCCCAGGTAGCCCTGGTGCACGGCACGGCTGCCAGGATTGCGGTCGTCGGCGTCCTTCGCGAGGTTCAGATCTTTTTTGGCTTCATCGAAATTGCCGACCATAAGTTCCCCATACTGGAGCCAGGAGAGGGTGTGGAAATCTTCGCGGCCTTCAGGCAGATGCAGACGGTGAATCAGCGCAACAGACGACTGATATGCAGCGATATTCGATTTGATCACGTCCTGCCACATGCCCAGTCGTAGGAAGATGTGTGAAGGCATGTGCAACGCGTGGGCGGCAGATGGCGCGATCTTTGCGTAAGCGCGTGCGGCAGGCAGCGCCAGGATGGCGTGATCGGGATCATCGAAAGCATGAATAATAAAGTGCGCGGCGCCGGGATGGTTCGGGTTTTCCTGGAAGACCTTCAGGCAAATTGCAGCAGCGAGCGCCTGGCGGCGGAAGCCTTCGTCGCCGGGCCGGACCGTGCCGAGCAGCGAGAGGGCATAGAGAACGTCCACTTCCTGGTCGTCGGGCCAACGCTCGTACATCTTGGCCATGGCCTGAGAATAGGCGTTGTCGCGCGCGAGTTTGTCGCCGGGCGCGTAGAAAAGCTGATTCACGGCGTCGATGTAAGCCTTCTCCTTGTCCGTTTTCGCTTTGGCAATGCGAGCTTCGGGACTGGGCGCGAGCTTTTCGAGAACTTTTTGCGCGGCGGGAACGTCTACTTCAGCCCACAGCGGATGATTGTGGCTCATGGCCTCGCCCCAATAAGCCATGGCAAAATTGGGGTCAATCTGCTCCGCCTTCTGAAAAGCTACCGCCGCTTCGTCGAACTGAAAGCTGTGCAAATCTTTTACGCCTTCAAGAAAAGCCGGCTGTGCCGCGGCGGCGCCCGAAGTAGGAAACGTGATCGTGCCAAGCTGTGCGCCGTGCAGGAGAGTGGCGCCCGCATAAATCAGCAGGAGGCAGGCGGGCACGCCAATGGCGAGACCAATTCGCATTCGCGAAGCTCTCATTAGATTCCTCCGCAGACTTTGATTCCGCATTATACGACCTTTTCCGAGCGGCTCTTCTCAGCTCGCATTGGCGTGGCAAACGCGAGATATGTCAAGTAGTTGCCCAGCACAAAGGGAATGGCCAAATAGACGTAAAAGAAATTCCCAAACTGCATCGCCGCAAGGATGCTCAGCGTAGTCGCGGGTGGGAGAAACAGGAACAGTACCCCGCGAATCAACATGATCCAGCCGATAAGGGTTACGAGGATGGGCAAGGGTCCTCCACACCAGGTGTTGTGCGCAAGCACAATGGCAAGCCCAGCGGCGAGCGCAATCATTGCGAAGACGACCATGACCGGACGATTGCCGAGCAGTGCCGGAATCGTGGTGAGCGTTGTCTGTCTTTCCGTAAGCAGCCAGAAACTTGTGATTAACGTGAAAAGTCCAAGCAGGCGACCGAGGTATACCGTGACGCTTTTCATAGTGGGCATTCTACAGCGGATAAATAGCGGAGGCGCAGGCGGGGACCCACCTTTGGAAGCGGATGGGAGCCTGTTCAAGACGTTCGGCAAAAACAGCGAATAGACTTCCCAATCTTCTCAGCGATTCATCTAAAATTAGTCAGGTAAGGAGAGCAAGATTGTCTCAGGTGACGGAAAATGCGAGTGAGGGTTTGACCAGGCCCACTTCGGAACTCGAACGGGAACTTGATGCGCTGGCGCGCGCTGAATATGGCGATCCGTTTCATTTGCTCGGACCGCACATTGTACAGGGCGACCGCGTCCTGGTCCGCACGATCCAGCCTTATGCGGCTTCCGTGAGCGTCGCCATCGAAGGCCGCTCATTCCCCGCTGAACTCGTCCACTCCGGCGGGATTTTCGAAGTGCTGCTGCCGGCCGATTACCATCATCTTGGACCCAACGATTATCACCTGAGCATTGGATGGGACCATGGCGGCGTGACACAAATCGTTGACCCATATGCGTTTCCTCCCCTGTTGAGTGATTTCGACTTGCACCTTCTCGGCGAAGGTTCGCACTGGCAGAGCTATGAAAAATTAGGGGCGCACGTGCGCGAGATTTCGGGGTTACAGGGTGTGCAGTTTGCCGTGTGGGCTCCGAATGCACTGCGCGTGAGTGTGGTCGGCGACTTTAATCGCTGGGACGGCCGCGTGAACTCCATGCGTTTGCGAGGCAATTCGGGAGTTTGGGAGATCTTCATCCCCGAACTGAAGGAGGGGATGATATACAAATACGAGATCCGCTCGCGGCTGGGCGAGCTTCCGTTTTTGAAGGCGGACCCCTACGCGTTTGAGGCGGAACTCCGCCCCAAGTCCGGTTCGGTGGTCGCGACTCTGGAGGGCTACGGATGGAACGATGACGCCTGGATGAAGGCGCGCGGCCGGCGCGAATGGCTGGCCGCACCTGTTTCCATCTACGAAGTGCATCTGGGATCGTGGCGGCGAGCTTCCGAGGAAAACAACCGCTGGCTCAGCTATCGCGAAATCGCGGACCAACTCATTCCTTACGTGAAGCAGATGGGATTCACGCATATCGAACTCCTGCCGGTGATGGAGCATCCATTTGACGCCTCCTGGGGATACCAGACGATCGGCTATTTCGCGGCAACCAGCCGCTACGGCACCCCCAAAGATTTCATGTATCTGGTCGACCGCTGTCATCAGGAAAATATCGGTGTTTTGCTCGACTGGACTCCGGCGCATTTTCCAGCCGACGCACACGGGCTGGCGGAATTCGACGGCACACACCTTTATGAGCATGCGGACCCACGGCAAGGGCGGCATCCCGATTGGGGAACTCTTGTTTTCAATTACGGGAGGTCGGAAGTGCGGGGGTTTTTGCTATCGAGCGCGCTTTTCTGGCTGGACAAATACCATATCGACGGCCTGCGCGTGGATGCCGTTGCTTCCATGCTCTATCTCGACTATTCGCGGCGAGCCGGCGAGTGGATCCCCAACGAATTCGGCGGGCGCGAAAATCTCGCGGCGATTGCTTTCTTGAAGCGCCTCAACGAAGTCGCCAATGAGCGTCATCCGGGCGTGCTGATGGTCGCGGAAGAATCAACCGCGTGGCCGGCGGTCTCGCGCCCCACTTACCTCGGCGGTTTGGGTTTCACGCTGAAATGGAATATGGGATGGATGAACGATACGCTCAGCTATTTCGCCCATGAGCCCATTCATCGCAAATATCACCACAACCGGATGACGTTTTCGATGCTGTACGCGTTCACCGAAAATTTCGTGCTGCCGCTCTCGCATGACGAAGTCGTGCATGGCAAGCGCTCGCTGATCGACAAAATGCCGGGCGACCTCTGGCAGCAATTCGCGAATTTGCGGCTGCTGTTCGCTTATATGTGGGCGCATCCGGGAAAGAAGCTGCTTTTCATGGGCGGCGAATTCGCGCAGCGATCGGAGTGGTTTCACGCTGTATCGCTCGAATGGAACCTGTTGCAGTACCCAGAACATCGCGGCATGCAGCACCTCATTGCCGACCTGAATGCCATTTACCGGCGCGAACCGGCGCTGCATGAGGTGGATTTCGAGTGGCAGGGATTTCAGTGGATCGACTGCAATGACGCTGACGCAAGCGTCCTTTCGTTTATCCGGCGCGCGCGAAATGCCCAAGAATCGCTGGTCATTGTGGCGAATTTCACGCCGGTGGCGCGCGAGAACTACCGCGTAGGAGTGCCGGAGCCCGGCTGGTATCGCGAGATTTTCAACAGCGACGCCCATTACTACGCCGGCAGCAATTACGGCAACGGCGGTGGAGTAATGGCTGAACCAGTGCGGTGGATGGGTATGGAGTATTCGCTTCCGCTGCGCCTGCCTCCGCTCGCTGCGGTCTATTTCAAGCGCCAGTAGATCAACGCAGATTTTCGTAAACGGCAGCTTCGAAATCGCGCAGCGTCCGAATTGCGCCGTCATCATAGAAGGGCAGGACCTGCATCATCTGCACCGCGCCGATGTGTTTCACTGGATCAATCCAGAACTCCGTGTTGTAAATTCCCGCCCAACTTAAGCTGCCCGGGCTGCGGTATTTGGCATAACGGGGATCATCTGAAGCAATCTGAAACCCGAAACCAAACTTGTCGTGGCCTGCTCCCAACGGAAACGGCTTGGTCCGCTGCTTATCGGCATCGGACTGCAACTCCACGAATATTGAGCCGATATTGTTTTGGCTCATCATTTGGATTGAATTTTCAGTGAGGATTTTGGCCGGGCCGAGGTGACCGCCATTCAAAATCATCTGCATGAACCTGCCATAGTCCCGCGCGGTTGAATACAGCCCGCCATCTCCGCGGAAAGGCGGCGTGGGGGTCGGCGGAGCCGTGGCCTGCGCTTCGAGCGGCTGCCAGGAGCCGCCTAGCTTCCGGTATTGCGTCGGGATTCGCGACCGTTTTTCAGCGGGCACGGCAAACGAGGTATCCACCATCCCCAATGGCCGGAAAATGTGTTCCTGATAATAGGCCTCAAGGGATTCGCCGGTGACCTTTTCCACGATCATGCCCAGAACACGGGTACTGGGGCTGTAATTCCATTTTTCTCCCGGATCACTGACGAGCGGCAGTTCCCATTCGTCCTTTTTGGTGGCTTGCGTGAGCCGGTACTCAATTGGATTCGAAAACGCATAGGCAAGACCGGAGGTATGCGTCAGGAGTTCGCGGATGGTCATGGGCCGTTTGGCGGGGCGCGTTTCGTAAGTTGCATCTTTCTCGTTGAACTTCGTGATCACCTGCAAGTTGTCAAAGCCGGGCAGATATTTCGAGACCGCATCGTCGAGTTTCAGCTTGCCTTGCTCGTACAGCATCATGATCGCGACGGAGGTCACCGGCTTTGTCATGGAGGCGATCGCGAACACGGCATTTGCCGGCATCGGGGTGTCATGTGCGATGTCGAGCTTTCCCGCCGCACCCTCGTAGAGGACTTGGTCCTGACTGACAATTAGCGCTACAACGCCAGGCGTATCGCCGCGGGTGACGGCAGCCTCGAGCTGACGTGATAACGCGGCTTTTGCGGCGGGTGAAAATTCGCGCGCCTGCGAAGGATCACCCGCGGGAGATGTCGTGGCTACCTGTGCCGAAAACAGAGATGCGAATGCAACGAGCAGACAGCCGACCGTGAGACCACGCTTATTGATCTTCATGATTGGCTTGAGTCTACACCCGAATCTCACGAGAGTTGCACCAGCAATTGCTGCGGCAAACACCGAGGCTCGTGTATGACGCTGCGTGGATGAAGCAAGCCCCTCAGTAAGGAGTATAATTCGCGCATGATCACACGAAGAGAGACACTCGCGGGTGCCATTGCCTTGCTATGCGAATTGGGCGCCGCGCACGCCCAACCACAAACCGGTGCCCCGGCAGAGCGCGGACGTGCAGGAGCCGGTCCGATCTTCAAACACGACTTACCTGACCTCACCATGGATGATTGGGAGGTGACCGTCAGCTACGTGGATTATCTGCCGGGCCGGGTTGGGCAGACGCACCATCACGCCGGCTTTGTTCTGGCATATGTGCTCCAAGGTGCAATCGTGACGAAAATTTCTGGCCAAGAAGAGCGGACCTATAAAACGGGCGAAATGTTTTTCGAGCCGCCGGGAAGCACGCACGAAGTTTCGAACAATGCCAGCGCGAGCGAACCGGCAAAACTGTTAGCGATGATTTTTGCGAAAAAGGGAATTCAGTTGACCATGCCCGGGCCGGCGTAGACGCCCGCCGGCAAACTACGATCATGGTTTGGCGCCATATATCTTGGTATCCGGGTGAAATTCAGACCACGCGAACCAATACTCCGGCTCGAGAATCAGCGATTTGAGCTGCGCGCCTTTCATGGAGCCGGAAACAGACTCTCCATAGGCGTTCCAGTGAGATTTCGTCTGCTGATCGATGATCTCACTCGCCCCAGGATTTGCCGCAGCAAAGGTTAGAGGCATGCCTCTGGCCTGCGCTATGAACGCGGTGGTCGTATCCGACTCGGGCTGATGCACTACTAACACCGGCTGGCCGCCCAATTGAAGATTAATTACGCGCGTTTCGCGCAGGGTGGTCAATGGAAACGCCTCGTCGGAGCCGCCGACCGCCAATCCCAAAACCATTGTCTTCGGCTTCAACCGGTTATCCTCGTGAAGTACCCCTGGAGGCGCGAACCCTTCCCCGGTTAGCCCCTGACGAATCATCTCGTTGCGTTCGGGTATACGTTCCGCATATCCGGGCAGCGGTTTGAGGACCAGGGTATCTGGATGCAGGCGATGCCATTCAGCCCAATCCGTCAGCAAAAAAGGATACAGGTCGAGGTGCTCGCCCTGCAGCGGGCCGGAAATCGCCTGCAGGCTGGACTGCTGCCAACGGCTTCCAGTTTCCCGATCCTTGAATACTTCGTTGCCGCCGACGACGCCAGCGTTATCCAACTGCAGATTGCGTCCCTTTGCTGCGGCCCTGAACACGAGGGCCGTGTTGCAGTAGCTTCACCAGGTGATGGCAATTGGTCCCGAAGGCGATTGGTCCTCAACTAAGCCATGTTGCGAAAGAATCGCCGCGGGATAGGCCTTCGCTACATTTCCAGCGACGACCCCGATGACGCGATCCGGGTCACTCAAGAACTTCGCCGACGAGCCGGGAATAAATTGCGGGTCGTGAATTGCCTCGTAAGGCAACCGCGGCTTTTCTTGCGAGGCCAGGGGGGCGGCTATTGTAAGGATGACAAGCGGAAGCAGGTACGAGTTTTTCATGAGTATGCCTCTCACGCATTACGTCGCTCAGATATTTTCCTGCAGAATTGGCCAAAACACTATAGCGATGGCGAATGTCGATCAGGTACGGGCTGTTTGCGCCGCGGCCATGCGCTTGCGCATCTCTTTGGGAGAGATGTCCTCGATGTGAGTGGCTACAGACCAAATGTGCCCGAAGGGCTCACCGGTTTGCCGTTGGCCATTTCGCTTACCTCATTTTCAAATTTGGATGTGGTGCGAAGGCGAATCATGCCGGATGATCGCGGCCCCGGCGAGATTCGAGCATGCAGCTTCGCCAGCTACGTGTGCTATGATCGCGCCAATCGGCTATGGCGCAGACCGCCTATGCTCCTGGGCTCGCGGTCCGAGGCACGGACGCCCTGGATTTGCCGCGGCATTCTGCAGTTGTGCGCATCACCCACTGGATCACAGCCCTCACGTTTATTGGTTTGCTTATCAGTGGCATCGCTATCCTAATCGCTCATCCTCGCTTGTATTGGGGCGCGACCGGCGCTGCGGGCGCTCCTTCGCTGATCGATCTGCCAATTCGGTTTATGATCGGCCATTCCGGGTGGGGCCGGTACCTACATTTTCTCTGCGCCTGGATCGCGGTGCTCACAGGCTTCGTTTACGTTGGCTCAGGCGTGACGAGCCGGCACTTTCGCCATGACCTGCTGCCAGCCAAGCCTGATCTCAATTTACGCACCATGGGGCGCATTGTTTGGGACGAAGTGCGGTGGAAGCGGCCTTTGGAAGGCGAAGCGCTGACCTATAACGTGCTTCAAAGGCTGGCGTATCTGACGGTGGTCTTCGTGCTGTTTCCGCTGATCATTCTAACGGGATTGGCTATGTCCCCGGCGCTCGCCTCAGTTGTACCGGCGTTGCGGGAGGGTTTCGGTGGGCAGCAATCGGCGCGCACGATTCATTTTTTCCTTTCCGCAGGATTGGTGCTTTTCGTTTGCATCCACGTGGCCATGGTTTGGCTTGCAGGATTCACCAGCCGGGTCCGGGCGATGATTACCGGCCGTATAGCTGCCGGCAAGGAGGTCTCATGAGCGACCCACTCTCGCGTCGTAAATTGATCACCGGCGGCCTGGCGGCTGCGGCCGGACTCGGCGGCTTGGGCGTCGCGGCGAGTCTCGCGGATCGCTACGGTCTAATCCCGCCTGATCACGGCGGAATCTACGGTATCGGCGAAACCATGACTTACGCCATACAGCGTCTGCTTGTCTCCCGGCACACCATGGCAAAAGAATACACGCCCAGCGATATTTCTAAGGTTGCGCCCGTGAAGGGTGAACCTCCGGAAAACGAAACATATCGGCGTTTAGCCTCGGGTGGGTTCGCCGATTGGCGGCTCAAAGTCGACGGCCTTGTCGCGCGGCCATCGTTTTTCTCGCTTGCGGGACTAAAGCAAATGCCTTCAGAGCGTCATATCTATCATCAAGCTTGTGAGGAAGGCTGGTCGTTTATCGCTGAATGGATTGGGGTGCCTCTTTGGCATGTTTTGGACCTGGTCGGAGTGCTGCCGCACGCGAAATATGTTGTCTTCTTTGGGTTCGACACGAACTTTGACGCCCTGGACAAGCGCCTGATCAACGGCAAGTGGAACAGCATCGATATGTCTGATGCTTGGCACCCGCAAACACTCCTGGCTTATGGCATGAATGGGCAGGATGCCCTCCCGCCGGGCCACGGCGCTCCGCTTCGCGTGCGCGTGCCACGGCAACTGGGAGGAAAAAGCACGAAGTATCTTTCCTGGATCACCCTGACCGACAGCGTCAAGGAGATCGGCAAAGGGTGGGGCGCAGGCGGAGTCGAACGCGGCTTTTCCTGGTATGCCGGGATTTGACACGCAAGCCGCCCCAGTCGTCCTGCGTGTTGGCTAAGTAGCGGCGGTCTGCAGCCGCAGTAACAGGCGGTGGCGCAATATGCCGAGCCCGCGATTCAGGAAATTTTCGCGCGGGAGAAACGCCAGCACTGGGGCTCGGCGCTTTCCTAATCTGCCGCGCATCCTCACAATGCGTTTATCGGGTCCGCAGTGTCGGGAAGCAGTATCCAACGTTTGTACGGCAATGTCGCGCCGCCCCGCGGAGACATAAGCTTCGGCCAAATTCAAGTAGAGTTGCACATCGTTACGTTTGAGACTGACAGCCGTTTTGCAAAGTTCCACAGCGGCCGCCCATTTCCCCTGGGAACGGGCCATCGATATTCCCAAGAATGAAATGTAGTACGGATTTTGCTGTTTGCGTTCGGTGGCTTGCCGAAAGCATTCGGCGGCCCTGGTGGGCTGTCCCTTTCGCAGAAACTCGATTCCATCCTTGAAATCAGTGAGACCGGCGTCGTCGGGCATTATCCCCTTCCTTTTCAGTTATCAACGAAATGTTTCGTCGGAAGCTCACGTGGATCGCAGGTACGACGTTTAGTACGGCAAACAGTATCGGCTGTGCGACGGCAAATCTACTGTTCTGTAGGACAGTTTAAAGACAGCGTTCGAGCCGCCGTGCGGCACAACATTCCGTATTCATGCAAGCGTGCGTGCCGACTCTCGTTTTCACAGACACGGCAGAAATGCGTCGCGGTTCAGCCCGCGGAGGAGCGTGGACAGCCACTCACGAAAAACATGCTTGTGGATAAACACTGATTGGACGCATGATTCGAAACACAACTCGGCATCACCGGAGGTCACGATGAAAGCAAGAATGCTTGTACTCGGTCTATTGCTGACGGGGATTCCGGTTTTCGCTCATCATGGTGGCACATCGCTTTATGACATGTCGAAAGTGGTGACCACGCAGGCTACTGTGACCGATTTTCAATGGACAAACCCACACGTGGAAATCGGGTTAGATGCCAAAGACGCAAGCGGGAAAGTGAAGCATTGGATACTCGAGGCAAACTCACCTCCAGTGATGGTGAATAAAGGCTGGAACCGGAAGAGCCTCTCCGCCGGAGATGTCATCAAGGTGTCGTTCAATCCCTCACAGCGGGGCGGAAGTGTTGGGCGCTTGATTAAGCTTACCAAGGCCGATGGTACCGAACTCGGAGGATCAAGCATCTCCGAGAGCGGTGACAAATGAAGAATCGATCTTACGCGCCAATTGCGGCGCTAATAGCGCTGGGCCTGGCCGGTACCCTGTCAGGTTGCTCGGCCAATAAACCCGCGAACCTGGCATCGCAGGCGCCTGACCTCTCCGGCGTTTGGCTTGGCAAGGCGGTTCAATCACTCAGCATGTCTGACCCTATGGCTCAAAAGCCGGGAGAAGAAGGCGACATTCCTTACACCGCCTGGGGTCTAGCCAAACTGAAAGGCGAGCGCCCAGCTACCGGTCCTCATCAGACTTTCGAAAACACCACAGATCCAGCGCTGAGATACGCAGATCCCGATGGATATCCTCGCGCCTCGATCCATCCCATGAGATTCAAGATCGTGCAGACGCCGGATTACGTTTATCAACTGTGGGAGTACAACAAGTCCTGGCGGCAGATTGCGCTCAATAAACCGCATTCGCAGGTGCCGGACATCTCATGGTTCGGCGAATCGGTTGGCCATTGGGAGGGCGACGCGCTCGTAGTGGATTCAGTCGGTTTCAAAGACGCGAGCTGGCTCGATCCCATCGGTCACCCGCACACCGAAGACTTGCATATGGTCGAGCGCATCCGGCGAACCGATCCCAATACGCTCGTTTTCCACTTTACGTTCGACGACCCAAAGGCGTATTCGAAACCGTGGGACGGTGAACTCACGTTCAAACTGAAGCCGGACGGAGTGATGACCGAGACGATTTACACTATTTCCGATGAGCTTGGCTTTCGTCAGCGATTCCTGCACGAGAAGCCCGGCATACCCATACGCGCGACGCAGTAATCCAGGAACTTCTTCCGCACGTTTGCGCTTCGAATCGCAGAACTTACTGCACCAGGTCCAGAACCATGCCATCTACACGTCTGTCGATTCCTGTGAAGATCCCAAAGTAGGGGGACGTGACGTTGCTGTAAACGTCGTGCGCGTTCTGATGATTCGTCAAATTGGTCGAGTAGACCCCGATACGCACCTTGTGGCGCTTGGAATGTTCCGTGAAGGGAACGTGCAGATTGATCTCGCGATAGATCCTTGCGTCCATGGAAAAGTAAGTAGGAAAGCGCAAACTGTCGGGCACGCCCACGTAGTTTTGTAATACATCGACATTCGAATATGGGAAGCCCGAATGTATATCCACAACAGGGCTTAATTCCATTTTCCAGGGAAGCCGGAACACCCCAGACGCCACCACCCGATGGGGCACATCCGATGGCAGGATGCCGTACGCGTTCGGCCTGATCACCGGGGCGGCATAGAGGATTAACGTGTCGGAGAGCGTATTCAGGTCTCCCTGAGCACGGCTCCAGGTGTAGGAGATGTTCAGGTCCGCATTTTCTGCCGGGCGGTAATGGGCTGCGACCTCGGCCCGCCGATAGTTCGAAGCGCCCGTGTTTCTGAGGGCCAGGATTGAATTCCCAGTTGTGGCATTGACCTGAGGATCGAGGATAAACAGGTCATTCGTGTGGTTTTCGAGATAGCCAACCCGCAGGCTAAGGTTCGCGCGCACCTCACGCTCAAATTCCGCATTCCAGACAAAGGTGCGCGGACTGGTCTCCGGCGCGACGGTGGTAGCGGGCGTCACTGCAGGAATACCCGAAGGTAGATAGGCGTTCTGCAATAGGACTGGCGCACCGACCAGCGCGCCGGACGGATCGAAAAAGCTTAGTAGCCGTTCCTGATTATCGGCGAAATCAGCCGCCAGCAGCGGAACGTGGCTGTAAATTTCCGCTGCGCTGGCACGAATTACCGTTCTGCGCATGCTGCCCGGCGCAAAAGCTATGCCCGCACGCGGCGCTAACGCGGCATCGCGCCCGATCGATTGGCTCGACAGGCGTGCGCCGTAGTTAAGGGTAAAACTGTCGTTCAGGTTCCACTGCTCTTCGATAAATTCGGCAGCCTCGGTATCGCCGGCTCGCAGCAGACCCGTTCCCTGAAAATCAATGCGCTCGGCCACCAGGCCATCTGCTGCAAGGAGATCGACCGGGTGCGAAAGAGTGCTGCCCCGATAAGAACGGTACAAAACGTCTTCTCCGAATCTCACCTGGTGGCGCCCATGCCAGTTTTTCTCGGGAAGTTGAAGCGCAGGCTGCAGTTCGAGTTGATTCGCCCTTCGCGACCAGTTGTTGAAAAAATTGCCGGCCCAGCCCACCGGCGTAATCAGCATGTCCCCGGGACCTTGTCCCCAGGTATCGCTGTCAAACCGCGTGAAGCGGACAACCGTGCTCAAAACGGCCCCCGAAACGAATTGATAGCTATCGGATGCGCCAACCGAAGCGCCCTTGCGCCGGTAATCGGCAGAGGCGGTCTGAGGCACAAGCGCACTGAGGTTTGCGTACTCGAGTTGCGAAGGGAAAACGTTCAGATTGACGTTCAAAAGGTGCCGGGGTGACAGGATAAACTCCACTTCCGTGAAGGATGTAAACGTTCGCGCGGTCGTTTCGTTCAACGGCCACGCCAGACCGCGAACAGGCGTCCTGCGGAACTCGTAGGTAACCTCCTGCGAAAAATTGATCTTGTTTTTCACCAGTGGACCGCCGAACTGAAAACGTGGTGTCCAGTTCTCAATTCCCACTAGCTCGCCATTTTTGCCCCGGAACGATGGCGGGAAATCCAGCAGTTTGTAATCCCAGGAGGCGGACGGAGCCTTGGTATCGATGATCGTAACCCCACCCGAAAATCCCCCGTATGCGGAGCTCTCGGGCAGACTGTGAACTGTCATCGTTTGAATGGCATCGACGGGAATGGGAATCGAGAAGCTTCCGGAAATTGGGTCTACGTTTTCCGCGGAATCGACAAGCAACATGCCTTGGCTTTCCGACTGCCCATTAATGCTCAACTTCCCTTCCGATGTGCGCAGCACACCCGGCAGCAGCGACAAAGCCTCGGTAAATTTTTGTGTTGGCAGGGGTAAGGCAGCGAGTTCTTTATTGCTGACTGTTTCAGCAGGGGAGACGCTATGGGTGGCAACGAGCGGAGTAACCTCGGCTCGAACTTCAACCTGCTGACTGATCGAGCCGACTTGCAATACTGCATCCTCAACGAGTGTCTGGCCCGGTTGCACCGTTAGCATGGCGGTCCATGGCTTGAAGCCGTCCTTGGTTGCTTCAAGGGTATAGTTGCCCGGTGCAACATCTGAGAAAAGATAGGCGCCGTCGGCATCGGTTGTGGTGGAGCGAACTTCCGAATTTGGCGCAGGGCCAATCAAATTCACGGCCACATCAGCCACTCCTTCTTTGCTCCCGTCGGCATTCACCGCTATGAGTGTCCCGCTGACGGACGCCCGAGCAACCGCGGCATTGGTATCCGGCTGCTGCGCCGCTACCGGGTAGCGGGCGAGAAGGAGGATGACAATTAAGATCCAAGATGACAAACGTATAGGGCTCATTCGATAAAAGCTCACGGGAAAAGGTTACCGGCGACTGCCGGGGCCGTCCACGAGCACAACCTCAACCATGGGCGTAAGAATAAGTGGATATTTCGGCACAATCGGTGTTCGCAAAGACGGTCCTCTCAGCTATTCCATTATTGTATGGGTGATCTGCAGTCCCCGGCATGCTGGCTGTCTAGCGGCGTTGGATGTACCTGGCTGCTTGTCCGTTACACAAATTCACATCGTCATCTGCGATTGGTGCGCAAGAGTTAACTGCCACTCGAGCCCCAAACGCGCCGTTTCAAAACAATGTTGGAGTGCGTCCGCAGTGTCGCGCTAGGGAAGGTGTCACAAATATGCCTGGAAGCCCCGCCGAAATTCCGAATAACTACTCAGGCGAACGAAGGATTACAATAGCCGGCAAGAACGTGGTTAAGGCTTATGCCGGAATTCAAGAAGTCGTACCCGTAAGTGGCGGTCGGCCATGAATATCTCTGCCCCATTTATTAAGCGGCCGGTAGCCACTTCCCTGCTGAGCATGGGGCTCTTCCTCTTTGGTGCGCTCGCTTTCCCGTTCCTTCCCGTTGCGACGCTGCCTGAAGTCGAGTACCCGACGATTACCGTGTTTGCAAACCTTCCCGGTGCCAGTCCCGAAACAATGGCCACTGCCGTCGCGACGCCGCTCGAGCGCATGTTTGGCCGCATTGCGGGCATCACGCAGATGACGTCGCTTAGCCAACTCGGCGGCACGAATATTACTATGCAATTCGAGCTTGACCGCAATGTGGATGCGGCGGCACGCGACGTGCAAGCCGCTATCAATGCCGCGCGCGGCGAATTGCCCGCGAACCTGCCGACAAACCCGATCTGGCGCAAGGTAAATCCCGCCGAAATTGACATCATGAATCTGGCGGTGACTTCGGATACGGCTACTACGCCGCAGATGTATGACGTTGCGGACTCAATCCTGGCACAGAAAATTTCCGAGATACCCGGCATCGGCCAAGTGACGGTGTCCGGCAGTTCGCGGCCGGCGGTCCGTGCCGAACTGAACCCGCTTCTCTTGAGCAAGCTTGATCTTGGCCTCGACGAGGTGCGTGCAGCATTGCAGGCGGCTAATGCAGATGCACCTAAAGGGGCACTTTGGAATGGCCGGCGCATGTTTATGCTCAATAGTAATGATCAGCTTTTTCTCGCCAAAGAATATGCGCCGCTGATCATCGCGTATCACCATGGAGCTCCGGTCCGCCTTTCGGACGTAGGCACAATCTTGGACAGTCAGGAAGATATTCATACAGCCGGATTTGTGAATGGCAAACCGGCAGTGATCCTTGACCTCTATCGTCAGCCACAGGCGAACATCATCGAGGTCACCGAGCGCGTGGAAGCGATGATGCCGATGCTGCAAGCCTCGATTCCGCCCTCCATGCATCTGGACATCACTGAAGAACGTATATCCATGATTCGTGCTTCGGTGCACGATGTGGAGATCACTCTGGTGTTGTCGGTCCTGCTGGTGATATTGGTTGTGTTCTTTTTTCTGCGCAGCGCCTGGGCAACGATCATCCCCAGTGTCGTGGTGCCGCTGTCGCTGGTAGGCACGTTTGGAGTGATGTACCTGATCCGCTACTCCATCGATAACCTGTCACTGATGGCGCTGACGATTTCGACCGGTTTCGTAGTGGACGACGCAATCGTGGTAATCGAAAACGTGTCGCGTTACCTGGAACAGGGTCTTTCAACCTTGGAAGCTACCTTCCGCGGCGCGCGCGAAATCGGCTTCACGGTGCTCTCCATGAGCACCTCATTGATCGCGGTGTTCATCCCTATCCTTTTGATGGGCGGCATCGTAGGACGAATTTTTCGGGAGTTCTCGGTAACGCTGAGCGTAGCAGTCGTTTTTTCAATGTTCATTTCACTCACCACGACGCCTGCCATGTGTGCCAGGTTTCTCAAGCGAGAAAATAAACGAGAGCATGGGTGGCTAGACCGAGGCAGCGAAGCAATATTCAAGTGGCTATACGACGGATATGCACGCAGCCTGCGCTGGGTCTTACGCCACCAGCCACTCGTGCTCGGCATAACGCTCGGGACCGTCTGTCTGGCGATTTATCTTTATGTCGTGATCCCGAAAGGCTTCTTCCCCCAACAGGATACTGGACGCATCAATGCCTACGCCCAAGCTCCAGAATCCACTTCTTTCCAAACCATGCAGCAAAAAATGCGGGATTACATGGCCATCCTAAACGCCGATCCGGCCGTGCAGATCGTATCTGGATCGGTTCGGCGCGCCAACTCCGGGTATGTCAGTATCATGTTGAAGCCGCTGGCAGAGCGTAAGGTCAGTGTGTTTCAGGTGATCAATCGGCTGCGGCCCAAGCTCGCGGTAATTCCCGGCGCCACACTTTTCATGCAGCCGCTGCAGGATGTGCAAATCGGCGGCCGCGGTGGCAACGCGCAATTCCAGTACACGCTGCAAGGCGATAACCTGCAAGACTTGCTCGCTTGGGCGCCCGTGGTGGAAAAGCGGCTGCGAACGATTCCGGTCCTTCAGGATGTAAACAGCGACCTACAAAATCGTGCACTGAAGGCCAGTCTGATTATCGATCGCGACACAGCCGGGCGGCTTGGTCTCGATCCGCGCACTATAGACAACGTGCTGTACGATGCATTCGGGCAGCGTCAGGTCTCCACGATGTACAAAGGCATTAACCAATACCATGTGGTAATGGAGGTAGCCCAGCAGTTCCAGCAAAGTCCTGACGCACTCAAGAACATCTACGTTCACTCTTCGACGGGCCAGGAAATCCCGCTTAGCGCATTCACGCATTACGAATCCTCCGCGACCTCCCTCGCTGTTGCGCATCAGGGGCAATTTCCAGCCATAACTTTTTCATTTAACCTCGCTCCCAACGTTACCCTGGGCGAGGCAGTCGTGGCCGTGCAGAATGTCGTACGCACAATGGTCGTGCCCTCGACCATTCATGCGGGATTTCAGGGAACGGCGCAAGTGTTCCAGGATTCTCTCGCATCAGAGCCTTATCTAATACTGGCGGCGCTCGCTACTGTGTACATCGTTTTGGGAATTCTCTACGAAAACTACATCCATCCCGTGACGATTCTTTCGACCCTTCCGTCGGCTGGCGTCGGCGCTCTCCTGGCTTTAATGGCATTTCACACCGAACTGAGCATCATCGCGCTTATCGGCATCATTCTGTTGATCGGCATTGTAAAGAAAAATGCGATTTTGATGATTGACTTTGCCATCGATGCTGAACGGACGGAAGGAAACAACCCGGAGGAATCCATCTACCAAGCCTGCCTGCTGCGCTTCAGGCCGATCATGATGACGACCATGGCAGCCATGTTCGGTGGATTGCCCATCGCGCTCGGCAGGGGCAATGGTTCGGAACTGCGCCGTCCGCTCGGCATCGCGATCGTCGGAGGGCTGATGGTGAGCCAGATGCTTACGCTCTACACCACGCCAGTGGTTTACATCTATATGGATCGTTTCCGGGCCTGGATCAGTGGCGGCAAGGCTCTCTGCCGTCTCGAACGCACTGTATCAGAAAAAGACGCAAAAGTCGGGGTAGAGGGTGGTGCGGTTTCCCCGAACGTGTCGGTAGGTTGAGCGACGTGTTTTTCGAATATGGGCCGCGAGCGTGCTGTTTTTAGCCAACACCGCTCAATTTCCCGGAACTGCAGCAGCCCCATTCTGGTGCATTCCCACGTTTCTTATCGCTGACGCGACAGCATCCTGAACAACGGCTTCATTGCGGCCGTGATCGGTGATTCCGTCGTACAGAATTTGGGCAGGCTCCGGATTCAACTGCTTGTTGTATTCAACGGTGATCTCGCTGGCCATTCGTCGAAATAGCTCATTGGATCGGCCAGCGAAATCGGTCCCGGAGATTTCCACTTTCTGACCTATGTAGTTGTCAGCGATTTTCCGAGCGATTTCTCCCGCCGTCAGATAATAATGTTCGGAAATCTGCCGATGACCTTGTTCGTGTTCGATGACGTGTGGACTTGCATTCGTGGGCGCCCAAATTGTCACGCTTAGCTGCAGGTCTACAGTGACTTGCGAAATCGTGACCCAGGCATGGCCCGCATCCGTTTCCTTAATTTCGCCTCCGACGCTGGCATTCGAAAAGAAATTTGAATCGCACTCCGCCTCCTCGCCTTGGCCTAAAGCAGGCATATCGCCCGGCGGGTTGGCTGGGTCAAACGTGCGCGTCATGAACGAGACTGGCTGTGTGGTTATGATTACACCAGCCCCTGGCTCAGCCTGCTGAAGCGGTGAGCGGCCACAACCGACCGAGGCGATAACAAGAAGCGCGGCGATGCCACAGGTTGCGAATGCGCATCTCGTGGACACGGATCCCCCCGGCCAGATTCTCAGGGGAAAGCCGGCGCGAAGAAACCGATTTGTCGGCGCCTATGATGCGAAAGGTACCGTGCTGTCGCTTTTATTGATCTTTGCCGCCGACCTGCAATTCGAATCCATCTGGATCCTTGAAATGCAGGCTGTTCGCCGTTGAACGAACTTCCAATCCGCGGCGCTTCAATTCATCCGCGACGGCAGCGCGAAGGTTCTTATCTTCATCCCAACCCGCAATAGTCAAGCACACATGGTCCACCGTCGGGATGGTAGGTGCAGGCCGATTGTGAAAGATCAGCAGCGACTCCCCCACTTGCAGATTGGCTTTTTTGCCGTCATCCAAGGCGACTTTCATGCCAAAAAGTTCGGCATACCAGTCGCGGCTCTTGGCATAACTGGCAACCTGATACCCAACATGGTTAAGGTAAGTTGCTTTCAGCGGTGTCGCGCCGGTTGCAGCTACAGGCGCTGCACTGACTGCGGAAGCAGCCGTTGCCGCCAACGCAAGGCTCTGGATTAACTGGCGCCGACTCATTTTCCCATGTTCGAAATCCCGGAGCAGATTCGCGATGATGTGTTCCATGGATTCTCCTCCCGAACTTGCGGTTCGCTGACCTAATTCGATTTTGGATCGGGGCCTTCCCTGGTGCCGCGAAGCATAGCTTTATCGGGCGCGGCTTTCAAGCGACCGGCTCCGCCGCCGCCGTTTTTGTGGATCTGAAGAATCAGCCGCTACGACAATACACCGGCGCCGAATGAGCAAAGATATCGCTGTTCCGCGATAGCAAGGATCATGACGCCAGCCCAGGCCTCCAACCGAGTTGTAAATTATTTATAAACTGCTTGACAGTGCAAAACGCCGGGTGCTATTGCATTGCGCCAGTAACCGGGGTCGGCAAGACATAGATGGGGTCGCGATACAGGGTAGCGGCGCCTTCCCTTCCGGCCTGCCAACAACGAGGTCCAACATGCACAGAACCCATTCGTGCGCGTGGCGTACCGCTTTTGCATTGCTTTTTCTCGCGGGACTGCTTATGGCCTGCAATCCCTTGCTGACGGCCCAAACAGCGGGAACAGGCGCCCTCACAGGCACCGTCACCGATCCGTCGGGCGCGGTGGTGCCGAACGCCATGGTCACGGCTACCAGCCTCGATACTGGACAAGCGCGAACGGCGACGACTGGCGCCGATGGAACTTACACCATTGGCTTACTTCAGCCCGGTAATTACCGCGTCAAGTTCGAGGCTGCAGGATTCAAAGCGGTGGAGATCCCCTCGGCGACGGTGACTGTAACCGAGACGGCCGTTTTGGACCGCTCGCTTGAAGTCGGCGCCCAGGAACAAACCGTCACAGTTGCAAGCGAAGTCGAGACTATCCAGGCGGCCAGTTCCGCGCTCGGCACGGTCGCAACGGCCAGAACGGTAACCGAACTGCCCCTCAGCACACGCAATTATACGAATCTGCTGGCCATGTCCAGCGGCGCAAACGCCTCGGTGCAAGACGCCAGCTTGCTCGGCAAAGGCACGACATTGATCGCGGTCAATGGAGCTGGAACGGCACAGAACACTTTCCTTCAAGATGGCGTGGTGATTAGCAACTGGTTCAGCTTCAACACCGGCGTCGAAGGCGTTTCGGTTGGCGGTTTCGCCATTCCCAACCCGGACGCGATCTCCGAGTTCAAAATCCAAACTTCGACTTACGATTCCGGATACGGGCGCAACCCGGGCGCGAACGTGAATGTGGTGACGAAATCGGGAACCAACGACTTTCACGGAAACGCATTCGAGTTCTTCCGGAATACGGCGCTAAATGCGAACACCTGGTTTCGGAACTACAATGGACTACCAAAGCCGGTATTGAATTCCAATCAGTATGGCGGCGTGTTCGGCGGTCCGATCAAAAAGAATAAGCTCTTCTTCTTTGTTTCCTACGAGGAAACCGGTCAGAAAAACGGTCTTACTGGATACGGCTCGGCAACCGCTCTAGCTGCGCCGATTCCTACGGGCAACCGGGGATCGTGCCCCACAAGCTGGACGACGCTGTCGCAATGCGATGCGGCTGGGCAAGCCTTTGTGCCTGCTCTTGCCGCGGCGATTAGTCCGCAGGCACCCTGTAGCCACACGGCGCAAAACGACACGACGTCTAACGGTGGAATCCAGGTTCAATGCCCCACCGGCGCGGCTACGGACCCGTTGTTCAACCTAAACCCGGTAGCTATCAGCATGCTGCAACTCAAGAATGCAGACGGCACTTACCTGATTCCCAGTTCGGGAGTCTCCCCGAATACTCCAGGAAGTAATGGCTATGCCCTGCAGACTTATTCGATCCCCGCGATCTTCAAAGATCACAACGGCATGGGCAATTTCGACTACGTGATTAATGACAAGAATACACTTTCGGGCCGGTACCAGTATGAGCGCGACCCGCTCGAGGCACCCTTTCCGGTGCAGAACGCGCTGCAACAGGGCAATTTCGTTCCCGGAAACCCGATTGAGACCATCAAATGGAATCACTCGGCAATCCTGAGACTTACGACTGTGGCCACCAATAACGTCGTGAACGAACTGCACGTGGCGTATCAGCGCTACCCGATCCAAAATAATATCCTCACGCCCTTCACCAATTCCCAGGTGGGCGTCACGGATTTGCGCGCCGGCACAGATTTCCTCTCTGGATTTTCCATTGGTTCCGCCTCTGGCGGGGGAATCACGGGAGGCATGTCCTGGGGCGGCCAATACCAGTTTGGCGGAACTGTAGTGACGCAGCAGTATCAAATTGGCGACCAAATCTCCTGGACGCATGGAAAGCATACTCTGCGAACGGGTTTTGAATTCGTTCACGTGAGCGACGTTCCGAATAACTATGGAAGCCCGGTCGGCAACCCCAGTTTCGCGAGGTGGGCGGACTTCTTGATCGGCCGGTCGGCGTGCGCGCCCGGAACTTTCCTTCCTATTTCGCTGGGCGGCACCTGCGGCGCAGGACAGAAGGATAGTAACGGCAATCTCTTTCCCAACAATCCTGGTACCTCAAATGGGACCGGGTCGAGCAGCATTACCAATGGCGACGGCGGAACGCTGACCACGGGAACCAGCATTCCCTATGTGTGGCGGATCAACGACGGGGATGCGTTTATTCAAGACGATTACAAGATCAATTCGAGACTAACTATCAATGTGGGAGTGCGCTGGGAATATGATGGCTGGCCTACGGAGCAGAACGGTTATTTCAGCAATATTTGGCCCAGCCTGATCAATACCGTGCCAAATCCCGGGTCGGGCTGCGTCATCAACGGGCAGAAATTTGGGGCAGGAGCGGGAGGAAACGGTTGCTCTTTAGCCGGTTTCGTAGTCCCTGCCAACTACAATGGCGTGGTGCCGCAGGGCATCTATCAGAATACAATCGATAACGTTATGCAGACTCATGCTCCTTGGGACGACTTTGCTCCACGTGTTGGATTTGCGTGGCAACCGACGGCGAACAGCCACTGGGTACTGCGCGGCGGCGCGGGCTATTTCTATGAAATGATCCCTGGCAACAACACCGCCAACAATGGGACGCCGCTAGTCGGCTCTCCCGTGGTCAACGGATTGACCACAGCGAATCTTCAGAATCCCTGGCAATTTGCCCCTACGATTCCTGGACCTGCAGGATCATATGGCTTTACCCCCCGATGGCTGAACATTGTGTCCCCGACAAGTTTTACTTATTCGGCCATCAACCAAACGCCGAACCAGCAGAATTTGACCGTGCCGGTCACGTACGAATGGAACCTGAATACGCAATATGAGTTCGCGCGAAACTGGCTGGTGGAAATCGGTTATGTGGGTTCGCATGGAATCCACCAGGGCGCTCAATCGCGGTCCGGACAGCAAGGACAATTTACCGCTGTAAACTTCAACATCGCTCCACTAGCGGGCCCCGGTTGTGCCAGCTGCGCGATCACCGGAGTGACCACCAGCACGCCTGGTAACGCACCTCTTCGCGTGCCATACTTGGGCCTTACTCCCACGATCACCGAGGTCGGCAACTTAGATAACTACAAATATAACAGCCTGCAGGCAACGGTACGAAAACAACTCTCCTACGGATTGCAGCTCCAGGGCTCCTACACCTGGAGCCGCGCGTTCATTCAGAATCCTTACGGAATAAACGTCTACCCATATGAAATCCAGCAGTATGAGGCCAACTCCAATTACCGGCCGCAGCGTTTCATTCTGAACTATCTGTGGAACCTGCCGCTTGGGCACCATGCAGGAATCATGGGCAAGGTGGCGGAAGGCTGGACTTGGTCAGGTGTGTTTACGCTGCAAGATGGCTATCCCATGACGATCACTGACGGGCGGTCCGGATCTGTTTTCTGCGGAGGCGTCGGCTGTAACGGTACTGGTTTTACAGCCACAGCGAATCTCTGCCCGGGAGTAACGAATGTCTTGAGTTCGGGCAGCATGCAAGACCGGGTAACCAGCGGCCTGACCGGCGGTTCCGGCTATTTTGCGCCGGGCTCCTTTTGCGCACCACCGCCGATCACTGGCGCCGGCAATTCCGGCACCCTTTTCGGCAACACCGCAGGTGGGCTCGTCCTCGGGCCAGGCCAGAACAACTGGGATATGTCTCTCTCGAAGACGGTCAACATCCGCGAAAGCCAGTCGGTGCAGTTCCGGACGGAGTTTTTCGACGCATTTAATCACCCGCAGTTCTCTCTGCCGAGCACCTCAGTGAACGGCGGGAGCCTGGGAGTTATAACAGCAACGTCAGTGAGCCCGCGCATTATTCAACTGGCGCTGAAATACTCGTTTTAGGCGAAGCGAGAAAACGTCCGGGGAAATGGCCGGCCCTGATCGGCGCGCCTAGACGGTGACGACGCGCTCTTTGGGAACGAAGTAGATTTCGGCCTTGACGTGTTCCTTGGCCCAGCCTCGGCGCGCCAGGATTCCAGCAGCATTCTCAATCATTTTCGGGTGACCGCAGATATAAGCTGAAGTTGTCTCCGGGGTCAGATCCCAGAGGTGGGTGTATTTGCGAATCAGATCGTCTACGCGACCAACTTCTCCGGCCCATTGTTGATCCTCCCACGGGCGGCTCACTGTAGGGACATACGTGAGCCACGGGGCCTCGTCCGCCATGCGCCTGAGCTCTTCCCGATAACCGAACTCCCAGGAGCGGCTGGCACCTTCCAAAAGAAAAAGCCGGTGACCCTGGGGGAATTTATTCTCTGCGGCTTCGGCGTGCAAAGTGCGGATGAAGCTGACGAATGGAGCGACGCCGGTAACGGTACAAACGAGCAAGTGATTTCGATGGACCAGGCGATCGAGCGTGAAGCGCCCCTTGGCCGCTTTTCGGATGGTAAGTTCGTCACCCACTTGGAGCTTGTACAAAGCCGGCGTCAATTCGCCGCGAGGAACGAGCTCGAAGAAAAATTCGAGTTCGGCTTCGTAAGGCGAGGAAACAATCGAATAGGGCCGTTCTATATGTTTGTGCGGTGCCAGGACCCCAAGAGTGGCGTATTGGCCCGGCTGGAAGTGGAATTCCGCTCCAGGCTGCACTCGAATGGACCACAAATCCGCAGCAATATCTCGGCGGTGGACGATTCGGGCAGAATAATATTTTTGATTACCGTCCATGTTCTGGGCTTCTCCAGCGTTTTGTCTTCGATAAGAGCCATTGAGCGAAAGTTCGTCGGCGGGTGCCGGCGTGCATCCGTGCTTACTCATAGGCAAGGGCAGAAATCGGGTCACTGTGGGCCGCACGGAGTGCCGGATAGGCCGCACCGGCGAGCGCGCCTACAACGGCCACGACAATAGAACGTAAAATCCAGTCGCTGGTTATGTCGATCTGTAGCGTCGGCACAACACGGTGCAGGACCGTGGTGGTACCGTACGTTCCCGCGAGCCCCAGCAGCACGCCCAGGCAAACGAGCAACAGCGCTTCCGCGACGATTAGCCAGCAGATTTCCAAACGTGACGATCCGATCGCTTTCAAAATGCCGATCTCACGGCGCCGTTCAAGTACCATCGTATACATCGTAAGCAAGACCACGAGGAAGCTAATCACTACTCCCAAGCCGACAAATGAGCGAAGGAACGGCCTTAGCTCGGGAAGGCTCGACGAGGTCATCAATGACATGTACTCGGCCATCGAGCGGATGCGATAACCGGGCAGCAGGCGAATAACTTCAGCGCGAACGCCGTCGGTATTGCCGGTGCTTCGAACGTAAATCATGGACACCCGCTTCTGGACACCAGCGATCTGTTGCGCCGTGTCTATGGGCACGAAGAAGCGCGCGCCTTTGCCGTGCAAGACGATCCCGCTCACGCGGAAAGTGCGGTTCATGATCAACACGTTCGACCCAACGACGAGCTTCCGCGACTGTGCCGCCAAATCATCGGCGATAACGTCATCGGGAGCAGTAAAAGGGCCACCCGCGAGGAAAGTAAATCCTTCGCTCAAGGCATTGAACCGAGCATAGTCGATGCCGTAGATCACCCCGAGCGTCGCCGGATCCACGAGAACCACGACAGCGCCGACTTCATCTATCCCGGAAAGCTTCTCGATCCGCACCACTTGGGACTGCGGAATCACTGCGCTCGAAAACGAAAAAAATATGGATGAGTTCGGCGGCTGAACGATGATGTCTGCTCCCACGCCTTGGGCCCGCGCCCGCAAGTCCGTCAGCATTCCCGAGGTAAGGCCTACGATGAGCAGAATTAAAAAGACTTGCAGGCCGATGGCGGCGGCGCTGAAGCCTGACCGCAGGGGGTGAACCCCCAGATTTCCCCACAATAACTTCAGAAAAATAAATCGAGGCGGACGATCTCCTCTGCCGCCGCTTGCGTCAGCAGCCACGACTTTTCGGTTCCATGGGGGACTTACTGTATCATCGTGGGAACAAGACCGTCAAAGAGTCGGCTCGCCGTTTTCTTGCGCCATTGTTCCAGATTTCGTCCGCTTCGTTGTCAACAAACTCGTTTTTTCAACACAATCGTTTTCAACAAAAATGTTGAAAACTTTGTGGAAAAGGAGCTCCGTATGTTCGTAAGGCTCCATACAGCAAATACTTGATACGGTTTGCACTCTTGTAGGGCATTCACCTGAGGAAGACACAAAACTCTCCCCGACCCAGTCCCTCGGAGGGTTTGCTGGCAAGTTTTCGCGCAACCGCGCGGTGAAACAACATTCATCGCCTCGGGGATTCCGTGCGAGTGACAGCTTCCATCTTCAAGCCCAGGAGACCCGTTCGCATTGCGTTGCGGTTCGAGATTGAAACAGTGCCGAGACTCGCAGCCCAACGCGGCTCAAGCTTTAATCGTGAGAGGCGCCGCGCAAAACTTCGACAGCATGCGGAAGGAGATCAGCTACGGCATCGAGCGACTCGAGAGCACCACGCGGGCTGCCGGGCAAATTTACGATTAGAGCACGGCTGCGAACGCCGGCAACAGCCCGCGATAAAACTGATCGGGGATTTTTATCGCGCCCTTTCTGCCGCATGAGTTCGCCAAGGCCAGGCAGGTTTTTTTTACACACAGACTCGGTTGCTTCGGGAGTGATGTCGCGGGGGCCGATTCCCGTGCCACCGGTCGTGAGAATCAAGTCCACGGAACCAGAGTCGGCCAGGATTATCAATTGAGTCTCCAAGCGCTCGCGGTCGTCAGCAATAGCCTCAGCCGACACAATCTGCCAGCCGGCGGCACGGCAGCGCTCAACCACGGCTGGCCCCGAACGATCCTCGCGCTCACCTCGGGATACCGAGTCACTGACCGTTAACACCGCAACGCGCATCGAGCGGCTCAGCTTTTCACGCTGTTGGCTTCGTCCATTAGGCGCATGGCTTCCATGAGCAGGCCTGTAGTGGAACGTGTAGTATTGGTTCGATCTGAGACCGCGGAGAAGTCGATCTCGAATTCGCCATCGCTCCAGTTCAGAGCTTCGTAGACAGCGGCGTCGCCCTCGAGTTTTCCGAGCCGGGCATCTTTGCATTGGCCAGCCGAAAAATACAAGTCGCAGCTTTGATTGCCGCGGCGCAACGCCAGCCGGCAAGACTTCTGGCCCATTTCGAGCGATTGCATCAGTTCGGCCACGCCCATCTCTTCCAGGCGGCCTTGAATTACGCCAGGTCTGGAGGCGCGCTGCTGGAGCTTTTCGAGGTGTAGCCGATCGACAAATTTTTTCGCCACCCGCACGAGATCAGCCACGAAAAACGGTTTGGGCAGAAAGTCTTCAGCAGCGACCAGGGGTCTCAGCTTCTCCTCGATGTCTCCTTGGCTGGCAACAAAGATGAATGGGGTATTGCGAGTGGCCTCGCGATGACGCAGCTTTTCGTAGAGCTGGCGTCCATCCAGCCCCGGCATTTTGTAGTCCGTGATGATCAGATCGGGCGGCGCGTCCACAGCTTTCAGAAGCGCATCCGCGCCATCGGCGGCGATGATAACCTTGCAGACCGGGTCGAGGGCTTGCGCCATGAGCTCGCGGATAAGCGGATTGTCATCCACGACCAGAACATTCACGGTCTTGGCGGAAGGATTCATTTCGTTGACTGCGTTTTGCCTCGGCGCTTGATGCTATTGCGCCGATAGTCGCCGCTTTTGCCCCCAGTTTTTTCGACCAGATAGATATCCATAATCTCGATCGACTTATCGAGGGCCTTACACATGTCGTAAACGGTGAGCGCTGCCGCCGCAACGGCAACGAGCGCTTCCATTTCAACGCCGGTTTGCGCCGCGGCTGTAACGCGCGAGGTGATTTCGACGCCATCATCGCATAGGGTTGCGGTGACATCAATGTGCGTGATGGGCAGAGGGTGACAAAGAGGTATCCAATCAGAAGTGCGCTTGGCAGCGGCAATTCCGGCGATCCGGGCGATCTCCAGCGGGTCTCCCTTAGGAGTCTTGCGCCGCTGCACCTGGTCAAGCGCTGTGCGGCCGATGCGAACGAACCCGTGTGCCGTTGCCTTGCGCAGCGTGGCTGCCTTGGCGCTTACATCCACCATCGCGACTTCGGCGCCCTTACCAAAATGGGAGAGCTTTTTCACAAAGCGCCGCGACGCGGCAGGACGAGCGCCATTTCACCGGCGTCCCATTTGAGTTTTCCGGGTGAAACAATCACAAATGCGTTTGATTGCGCGACAGTGACCACGTCACCTGAGCCCTGCCACGGCAACACGGAAACTTCCGGTTCGCCGCGCACATTCTCGACGCGGGCGGGAAGGAAATGCGTCAAGTCGCTCTTTTCGTGAAGCGCGTGTCCAAGCCGCGCACGAAAAACCGGCAGGGGCCTCGCTTCCGCGCCAGCGAGCACGTCGATAGCCGGTGCTACAAACAACTCGAACGTGACCATCGTTGAAACAGGATTGCCGGGTAATCCGAATACGGGTTTGCCGCGGCACGTGCCGAATACAGCGGGTCTGCCTGGCCGAATGGCTACAGAATCGTAGACAAACTGAGTTCCCAATTCGCTGAGCACCATCTCCACCAGATCGTACTTCCCCATCGAGACGCCGCCGGAAATGATCAACAGATTCGCTTCTAGCCCGCGCTCGATCCGGGATCTCAATTCCTGTCGTTCGTCGCGTGCATTGCCCAAAGATTCGCTTTCGGCACCGCTGAGCGTGGCAAGCGTCTCCAGCGCGACGCTATTGCCATTCCGCACCTGCAACGGCCCCGGGGTTGCGGAGACATCAACCACTTCATCGCCTGTCGAAAGAATCGCCACTCGCGGACGCCTGAAAACTTCAACTCGGTCCTTCCCCACCTGCCCCGCCAAAGCAATTTCGGCATAGCCCAAACGCGTGCCGGGCGCGAGCAACGGCTGGCCGGCCCGCGCTTCCTTGCCACGCGCGACGATACTTTGCCCGCGAGCAGCAGGGCGGCTGATCATCACGCGGTCTCCGTCGATAGAAACGTGTTCGATCATTACCACCGAATCGGCTCCAGCCGGAACCGCGGCACCGGTCATGATCTGTACGCATTCAGCGGGCCCGACAACGCCGTCGAAACCGCTGCCCGCTTTAATTTCGCCGATGCACCGCAGCGTCGCTCCGGGAACGGCATCTTCTGAGCGCAAGGCGAACCCATCGCGAATGGATCGGTCGAAGGGCGGATAATCACGATCCGCGCTGATCGCTTGAGCCAGCACGCGCCCCGAGCCGCACGAAAGCTCAACGGTTTCCGTCGCAAGCGTGCCGCGCATGGCACGTACCGTAGCGATTACTTTTTGCCGGGCTTCCTCAAAGGAAAGCATTTCTGAGGCTCAAAGCCAAGAGGCGAATCGACTTCCCGAAGCGACGATTGTTGCGTCACGATCGGGCCCAGTCGAGATCATGCCGATCTCGACTTCAAGTTGATCAGCGATAAATTTCAGATAATCCACGGCATTTTGCGGCAGGTCTGCGGCGTCTCGAATGCCTTCCGTGGACGCTTGCCATCCGCGCAGCGTGCGGTATTCCGGTCGAATATGCTGAAAATCTTCAGCAGCCGCGGGCATGTCGTGTATCGGCGTTCCCTTATAGCAATAGCCCACGCAGACCTGAATTTCGCGCTGCGTATCGAAAACGTCGAGTTTGGTCACGATCAGTGACGTGATTCCGTTCACCATGATCGCGTAACGCAAAATCGCGAGATCAAGCCATCCGCAGCGGCGCGGCCGACCCGTGACCGCTCCATATTCTTGACCCCGATCGCGCACTTCTTTGGCATCGAGATCGGGCATCTCGGTCGGGAAGGGCCCACTGCCTACGCGAGTCGTGTAAGCTTTTGTAACCCCGGCGATCCCTGAAATGCGGGTAGGCGCCACGCCCAGCCCGGTGCATGCCCCGCCGGCGGTTGCATTCGAAGATGTGACAAAAGGATACGTGCCATAGTCGATGTCCAGCATTGTGCCCTGGGCACCCTCAAAGAGCACCGAACGGCCCTCATCGAGGGAACGATTGACGAACGACGAAGCATCCACGACCAGCGGCCTCAGACGCTCCGCATATCTCAGATACTCCTCGCACAGACCTTCTACTTGCAATGGCGCTCCATATGCTGCCTGGTAGATCGCCTTCTTCTCCTCAACGACTCCTGCGAGCTTCTCCCGAAATCGCGCCGGTTCCAGCAAGTCGCAAACCCGGAGCCCCGAACGCGCCATTTTATCTTCGTAGGCGGGACCGATACCGCGTGAGGTCGTGCCAATCTTTGCTGCCCCGCGTGAGGCCTCGGCCGCCTTTTCCATCTGCCGATGATACGGAAAAATCAAGTGGGCACGCGAGGCGAGATGAAGCCTGCCGCGTACGTCAATCCCCGCGCCGCTGAGGTTGTCGAGCTCCGAAACGAGCGCAGCTGGATCCACCACGACCCCTGCGCCAATAACCGCGTGCTTGCCAGAACGCAAAATTCCACAGGGGATCAACTGCAGGACAAAGCGGCTGCCGTTGTAAATGACCGTGTGACCCGCATTGTGGCCTCCGGCGCAGCGCGCGACGCAATCAAAAGAAGCCGCCATATAATCGACGACTTTCCCCTTGCCTTCATCGCCCCACTGGGCTCCGACCACTACGATAGATTTCATTCCTGCTGAGTGCCCTTTCACGTTCCGGCTATTTGCTTCTTTAGGCCGCACTCTGCCGGAGCATTTTCCCATCCCGGATGACTCAGGAAGAATCTCGAGGCGTGCGGCGGACCAAGTATCGTACTCGCCGCGCGAGGCCAAACGCAAGCCGGTTGCCTTGCGCCCTAAATAAAAACGCGCGGCTCCCAGTGTAGCGAAGCCGCGCCGTGACAGCCAAATGTTGGGCTTAATTCAGGTGGCGGTCCACGATTTTGGAGATTTGCTCCTTGGGAACCGCGCCGACGATCTGATCGGCCACCTGGCCGCCCTTAAAGATCAGAAGCGTAGGAATGCCGCGGATATTGTAGCGGCCTGCAGAATTGACATTCTCATCCACGTTGAGCTTGACGACTTTCAGCTTCCCGGCGTATTCGTTGGCGATTTCAGCCACAGTGGGCGCGAGCATGTGACACGGACGGCACCAATCCGCCCAGAAGTCCACCATTACCGGCTGCGCGTTGCTGGCCTCGATCACTTCGGACTGGAAGCTTGTGTCCGTAACGCTGGAGATGGTATCTGCCATTTTTTCCCTTTCGCTGCGCGCTTCCCCTGATGGAAGCTAAAACGCTGCTATTTTAGATGATGTCGACGCCGTTCGGATTCGTGATTTTCGGGCTGCGTCATATAGCCGGGCGTACTCGGCGGCCGAGGCATTCCACGAGAAGTCCTTGGCCATGCCGTTTGTTTGCAGTCGGCGCCAGGCCGATTTGTCGGCATAGATGGCGAGAGCTTCACGCAAGGCCGCCAGCAGCGCCGAACCCGTATACTCCACAAACTTGAAGCCAGTGCCGCGGCGGCTTGTAGGATTGAACGGCTCAATCGTGTCGTCCAGGCCGCCCGTTGCCCTCACCACCGGCACCGTACCATAGCGCAAACTGTAAATCTGGTTCAAGCCGCAGGGCTCGTAACGTGAAGGCATGAGGAAGATATCCGCGCCGGCTTCGATCTTGTGCGCCAGAGTGTTGTCGTAAGCAATCTTCACTGCGAGCCGATCCGGGAACTGCTGTGAAAGCTCACGGAACATGCGTTCGTGTTTGGCCTCTCCCGCTCCCAGCGCAACGATTGCCATGTCTTCCTGCATCAGGGCATCAGCCACTTCCGCCAGCAGATCAAAGCCCTTTTGGTCGGCAAAACGTGACACGATTCCCACCAGCGGCCGGCCCTGGCTCTGCTCGGGCAACTGAAACTGTGCCAGCAGATCGCGCTTGCAGACCTCCTTGCCACTGAGGTCGCTCGCCGAATAGCGTGCCGCAATTAGGGTGTCGACCTCGGGATTCCAAATCGAGTAATCAACGCCATTCAGTATACCGACCAGACGGTCGGCGCGAGCGCGCATAACGCCATCCAAGCCGTGCCCGTACTCGGTCGTCTGGATCTCCTCGGCATATTTGCGGCTCACCGTCGTTAAATAATCGCTGAAAACCAATCCGCCTTTTAGATAGTTCACGTGGCCAAAAAACTCCATCGCACTCATCTGAAATAGCGAATCGGGCAGACCTATCCGCGCCAAAACCTCGCGTGCAAATAACCCGTGGTAACCCATATTGTGGATGGTGAAAACCACGGCCATCGCGGAAAGCTGCGGATCGGGAGCATAAACCGTTCGCAACAACACCGGCACGAGCGCGCTCTGCCAGTCATGACAGTGAATCACATCGGGCAACCACAGTTGTTTTGACAATTCGATTGCCGTGCGTGCGAATTCTGCGAAGCGTTCGGCGTTGTCGGGATAATCTCGGCCGCCGACGCCGTAAAGCTGCTCACGATCGAAATACTCGGGATCATCTACGAAGAAATACTGCACTCCCCCCTGCCGGCCTCCGTCTGCAATCGCCGGGAACCGGAGGGTAGTGCCCATTGGAATTGTGAGGCTCTTGATGATGACATTTTTGACCTGCGTATTTCGGTATCGAGGCAACACGACGGCAACATCATGGCCGTGCGCGATAAGCGCCTTCGGAAGCGCTTCCACGACATCGGCTAAGCCGCCCGTCTTGGAAAATGGCAAACCTTCGGAAGCAACAAATAGGATTCGCATCGCTCTCCTACGCCAAAGATCGACGGTACTGAACTGAACAGCGTCACGTCAAGGCACTGTCTCTGGCCGCACAATAGCCGTATTGCTACACTGGCGCGCCGTGGCTCCAAGACGATTGGGTCAACATTTTCTCGGCAGCGCCGCCTGGCGCGACCGCATCGTACGCCTTGTGCTCGGGCACACAGCCTCAACCTTGGCCGAGACTGCAGGGTCGAATCAAGTTCCTCAGGCGCGCGACCTATGGGTGGAGATTGGCGCTGGACACGGCGAAATGACTACGCTGCTGGCGCCGCACGTCGGGCGGCTGATCGCGATAGAACTGGATACAGCCTTGTTGCCGGGCCTGCGGCAGAAGACGGCCCCTCTGTCAAACGTGGAAGTGGTCGCCGGCGACATACTCGCCCTAAACCTCGGCGGCCTCACCCAGCAACAACGGTTCCGCGCTTATGGCAATCTGCCTTACTACATCACATCGCCCATTGTTCATCGTTTGCTCGATCATGCTGATCGACTGGACGCCGCGTTTCTTGTTGTCCAATGGGAAGTCGCGGCTCGCATGACTGCGCGCCCGGGCAGCCGCGAGTACGGTTATTTTTCGGCATTCACTCAGTTTTATTCGCGCCCAGAGATTTTGCTGCGAATACCGGCGGGAGCGTTTCAGCCGCCGCCGAAGGTTTCATCGGCGCTCATCGCCTTGTATTTACCCGGGCAGCGAAACCAGCTCAACACTACGGATGAAGCTGGGTTTCTGAAGTTTTTAAAGGTCTGCTTTGCGCAGAAGCGCAAAACGTTGCGGAAGAATCTTCGTTGTCTCATCTCTCCGGCTGAGGCGGCAGCACTTTTGCAACATTGTCAAATTGACGCCAACGCGCGCGCTGAACAACTTGCCTTACCCGATCTGGCGCGAATGTTTGCAGCCGTGTGCGAGCGTAAGCGAAGCACTCGTGCCTCTTAGGCTCGTTTCCGCGACTGAGCACTACTTACCGCGCTGCCGGTCTCGCTCTCCGAACCATTTCCACGAGGTGTTCGGGGTAGTCGGTGATGATTCCATCCACTCCTGCGGAAATCATTTTTTGCATCTCCTCAGGCGAATTGGCTGTCCAAGTCACGACTTTGAGATCCTGCGCGTGCGCTTCGCTGATGAGTTCCCGAGTCACACGATCTGTTCGCGGCAGGAGTTGCCTTGCTCCTGCGTCCACTGCCGTGGCAATAGCCGCTGGGAAACGATCACTGAACAAAAATCCCGTCATGACGAGTGGTTCGAGCTGCCGGAGGCGCTTCAGCACACTTGGAGAGAATGACAACACTACGGTACGTGCAATTTCGCCTGCCGCACGCAGCGCGCCCACGATGGCGTGCTCGGCGCCGCTGGGGCCGGTGGGCTTGACCTCCAGGTGCAAGCCGATTTCGTGCTCGCGCCCAAAAGCCAAAATTTCTTCAATTGTGGGAATCCGCTCCCCTGCAAATGACGGAGATCCTTGACTCTCGCCATCTCGGAACCACGAACCAGCGTCAAGGCGCCGCAATTGTTCGAGCGTCATGGCGGAAACTGGGCCGTGGCCGTTCGTCGTTCGGTCAAGGGTGTCATCGTGCAGCGCCACCAGCCGCGCGTCGCGCGATAGCTGCAGGTCAGTTTCGATGAATCCGGCGCCAAGCTCAACCGCTTTGCGAAAAGCTGCCATGGTGTTTTCCGGTGCCGATCCGGAAGCACCGCGATGCGCGATCACCCACACTTTAACCTCAACTCCTTCCCGTGCCGATTCACTTGACGATTGAGACCCACCCCGCCGAGCCGCTTATCCTAGCAGAATCGCACCGACATTCGCGCTGAGCGACCTGCTTACATTCAGTGCGCATCTTCGTCTAATAGATCGACATCAAATTGGCAGGATGTTAATGGTGGGAGGATGGCATGCCTACAAGAATTCAGCCCCTGTCGATCCGATCGATTCTGGCAGTTACTATCTTCTGCGTTATCGTCGCGGCGAGTACCCCCGCTGCAGAACGAACGCAGGGAGCAACTCCTCCGCAGCGTGGCACTCAGAATTACGAAAGATGGCTGACCCGTGAAGTCGGTCACCAACTCATTCAAGTTCCCTGGCTGAGCGTTTTTGACAATCTCCAATACAGCGTAAGCGGTTCTGAGGTGACCTTATCCGGCCAGGTGTGGCAGCCCGTAACGAAGCAGGATGCCGAAACCGCGGTTAAGGGAATTGAAGGTGTGACCACAGTCATTAACAATATTGAAGTGTTGCCAAACAGCCCCATGGATGACGAGATCCGTCGCGCGGAGTATCGCGCAATCTACGGTGCCCCGGAACTGCAACGTTATGCGATGGGAGTTCTGCCGGCGATTCACATCATCGTCAAGAATGGCCACGTGACCCTCGTCGGGACCGTAGCCAACGATATGGATCACAATGTCGCCGTAATACGCGCGAAATCGGTACCGAACGTCTTCTCCGTCGACGATCAACTGAAAGTGCAGCCCGCCAGAGGATAACGGCAGAGGCACCCCTCCCTCAGACTAAGAGAGGCCCGTAATACAGGGCCTCTTTGCATTTTTTCGGCACCTGGACGCCGTCTCGCACCTGATCCGAAGCACAGTGGAATTGTTGCTTCAGGCACGAGCGGCGGCGCCGCGCTTGTCTCCCCGGAAGACCATTGGAATACTTGTGATATGCGCGGCTCCATCCAAAGGCGCTTGCTCCTCTCGGCTGTCAATATCGTCTTCACAATCCTCATCCTTAGCCGCGCTGCAAGAAGCGACGAATTTCACTTAAAAGACGGCTCGAAAATCGTCGGCATGATCGTCGGGTATGAAGATGGTTCCTTCAAAGTGCAAACCAGCTATGGTTTTGCCTATGTGCGAAAGGAAAACATAGCTGAAATCGTAACTGCAGATAAAAAGTCGAGCGCATCCTCGCCTGATTCGGCGCACCCAACTCCCGCTCTAAAATCTTCGGCATTGTCTTCCGCGGACCCAAGCACAAAGCTAATGCCAATGCCGCGCCCGATCCCGAATTATGCCCGACCCGCGACTAAACCGGCCGGAGCGGGTGCGAAACCTGCGAACCTGCCGCCGCCGACGATTACGGCGGGTCCTTCGTCCGCACTCTTGCCCGACATCTCAGCGCTACTGCATCCGGGTGAAGCCGCCGACCCGCGTGCACTGCCTGTCAAGGAATCCGTGCGCGGCAATCTCTATGTGAATCAGACTTATGGCTTTCAGATGTATAAGCCGCCCACCTGGCAAGTCATTCCTGGTGCGCAAAATGAATTACCGGACGCTATCGGCGCACTTGGAACCGAGGACCAGACCACGTTGCTCGTCGTTGGGCGCGATCCGTTGAATGATTCGCTCCAAAATCAGGCCGTGAAGCGCGAACGGGGCATGCACGAGGTATATGACAACTACCGGCCCATCGAAAAAAAACAGATCCTAATCGCCGGTTTGCCGGCAATCGAACAGCGATTCTACGGCACGCTTGATTCCCGCGACTGGTCCGTTACCGTGGTGATGCTGGCCCGTGGCAATGAAGTATTCACGATCTTGGGAATGACCTCAGCGGATACCGACCTGATTCAGATTCAGGAAAATGTAATCGCCAGAACGATCGCCAGCCTGACGTTCATTCAAACTCAATAGAACACCTCAGCCGCCCCACCTCGAAACTTAAGTCACCTCCACGGTAATTTCATGATATCCGGTGGCGCCGTTCGGCCATTCGCCCGAGGATGAGGACGTCTGCAGTTTGCCGTTTCGATCGGTTGCGCGTACTAGAATGGTGTACGTGCCTTTCGCCGGGCTCATCCAAACGTATTTCCAGAACGCCCATACCTGCCTCGGCATGGGATTGCTGAATATCGGCGCATCGTTCCAGCTATCGCCGCCGTCGGTGGAAATCTCCACCTTGCTTACGCCGGCTTCGTTGGCAACGGCCCAGCCGGTGATGACAAAATCCGTGCCTGAGATCTGCGCGCGATCGCGTGGATCATCAATCGCCGCCTGCAACTGCCGCTCGGCGGAATTCGACCATCCCTGCCATTCCCAGAAGCCAAGATATTCATGATCGACAAATTCGATCCGCGTGAGCCACTTTGGCATTTTCATGCCGTATTTGCCCGGCAGAATCACGCGCAGCGGAAAGCCGTGCCGGCGCGAGAGCGGTTCGCCATTCATTCCCCAAGCGAGAAAATTCTCAGGCTTGCATACCCGCTCGACTGTATGCCCCGTGCTGTAACCTTCAGCCGCATAGAGCGCGGCGTATTTCGCCTGCGGCTTTATGCCGGTCCGTTCGAGCAAGGGAGCGAGGAGCGTGCCGCGCCAGACGGCATTGCCAATCAGTCCGCCGCCTACCGCATTTGAAATGCATTCGAGAGTCAGCGTTGTTTCGTACGGCGCGAGCCGCCGAATCTCGTCGTAGCTGAATCGCAACGGGCGATCGACTAAGCCATCGATGGTGAGCGACCACTTTGCAGGATCGACCGCGGGTTCCCCATGCGAAGACATAAGGTAAAAAACGTCCGTCGGCGTTATGGCGCGCAAGGCGGCCTGCGGCCCTTCGTTCAGGTAGGCACGCACATTGATGTAGCCCGTGTGCATGCCCCGCATCATGTAACGGTACGCCGTCAGGGGAAGAAGGACGCCAACACCTGCGCCTGCGGCCATGGAGAAAAATCTGCGCCGGTCCATGTCTCAGGACCCTCCAGAAGCTTGCACTGCTATTGTCGCGCCACGCGTAAGGATTGGGAAGCGGAAGACTAGCGGCCCGAGAGAGCTTTCTTGAGCACCGCGATCTGGCCGCCGTGATAGATGCTATGCTGCGCGACGCCGTGAAACAGCCGGTAAAACACGTAATCCCGGCCAGGCACTGCCTCCTGCAGCCGAGCATCACCGAATCGCTCGATCGCCTGCGCAAGCTTTTCGGCGTTATCGAACAATCGATCTTGCGCGTCAAACCAAGCCAGCGCCTCGGCCGTCACCGGCGCCGGCCAATCAGTTCTGCCGCCATCGAGTTTCGGCATCGCGACTCCCTCCGTTGCTTGAATCGCCGCGTGCAGCCAAAAGTCGATGTGCAGCATGAGCTCCCAAATGTTGTGGGCCGCGGCGATCGGCCGCGCACACGCCTCATTTGGACCGATGCCGCCGAGCAGGTCAACAATCGGAGGCCCATACCACGCTTGTCCGGTAAACGCGCGGCGCAACTGCTCGGCGATGCGTTGACATTCGCTGTTCATGTGAACTCGGTCCTACGCAAAGAATAGCTGGTCCATATGGATGGACTACAGGATGCGACACGCCTCGTCAAAGCTGAGCCGTGGATTACGCGGAAACAGCTTCGTCGGGTCGCCATAGCCGAGATTGCACAGGAAATTCGCTTTCCACTTGCCGTCCGGAAAGAATTCGGCATTCACTTTCGCCTGGTCGAAACCCGACATCGGTCCGCAGTCGAGGCCGAATGCTCGCGCCACGACCATAAGGTAAGCGGCTTGTAGCGTCGCGTTTCGGAATGCGGTCTCATGAATGTGCGGCGCATTGCCCGCAAATACGGATCGCATATCGCGCGCAGGGAAAAGCTGAGGCAGTTTTTCGTAGAATTCAGTATCCCAGGCCATGATTACAGTGACCGGCGCAGTCATTGTCTTCTCGAGGTTACCCGGCGATAACGCGACCCGCAGGCGTTCCTTGGCTTGAGGCGTGGTGAGAAAGACAAATCGCGCGGGCGAGGAGTTTGCGCTGGTGGGACCAAAGCGCGCCACCTCGTAAATCTGTTTCAGCAGTTCCACTGGAACGGGTTCCGGTCGCCACACCCAATGCGTCCGCGCCTCTCGAAAAATCTGATCAAGGGCCTCCTCGGAAATTCTCTTACGCTCGCCGACTGACTGTTGTGTTTGGGTCATGATCCCTCCCGGCCTCAGCGGCTATTCTTTCAGTGGCAAAGTTAAAATTTGGTCACTTCAGTGAAATGGAAGTCGCGAACTTTCATCGCGGGAACCACCATCTCAAACGATTCTTCTCCAGCAGCCCGCACCGCAGGACTCATCTGGCCAACGTTTGACAACATCTCCAGAATGTTCTGATTAAATCGGAAATTCCGGATGCCCATTGTGATCTTCCCGTTTTCGACCAAAAAGCTGCCGTCCCGGGTCATGCCTGTCAGGATCTTCTCGTACGGGTCCACTTCGCGGATATACCAGAGCCGCGTCAAAAGAATTCCGCGATCTGTGGTCGCGATCATGGTTTCAAGCGACGTGTTGCCGCCGGAGAAAACCAAATTGAAAGGTGCTTCGCCATCTTGCGTAGGCAATGCCAAGCCATGGCCGGTCGGCTTGGTGTTCATTTTTTTCGCTGTGGCACGCGAATAAACCAAATGACGCGGTACGCCACGTTCGACAAGCAGCACGGTCTGGCGCGGCATCCCTTCACCGTCAAACGGCGCGCCCGATTGCAATGCATGGGTCACATCGTCGTGAATCGTGACGTTTTCGCCCATCACTTGTTTTCCAAGCCGATTGTTGAAGCAGGAGCGCTGATCAAGTACGGCTGTGCCGGCGAAATCGTAAAACAGAAAGCCAACCAGATCGAGCACGGCGGCCGGTTCGAGAATGACCGTCCAACGCCCTGGCTCGACTTGCTTCGGATGACGTGAGGCCGCCGCCTTTTCGCTGGCGCACCGCGCCAGCGCTTCCGGATCGATCTCATCACGATCAGGAGAGCTGGCCTTCGCCCAGCCGGACGAATCCTGCTCCATAATGGTTATGGAAAATTCAGCGCGGGTCTGACGATGATTCGCGAAAAGCCCTTTGGAGTTAACGATTGCGCTCACGGATGCGCCGGTCGCGAAAACCCCGGCGGCCGTCTGCCTGTTTTGTTCGGCGAGTTCGGTGACCCGCGCAACCGAAACGGCCCGGTCCTCGGGCGTGGCGCCGGCGGTCTGCGCAAAATACCGATTCACTTTCGTATAACTCTGCGGCCCGGGCATGGGCAGCAGGTCCGGGTTTTTGGGCTGGCTGCGCGAGAGAGCTGCCGAAGCGGCTACGGCGCGACGCAGCGACTCGTCGTCGGTCTTATTCGTCGTAGCGCGCGCCGTGCGACCGTCGTAAACGGTACGAATTGAGACACTCCGCACTTGTTCCGAGACGTTCTGGTGGATGGTGTTGTTCGCAAAACGCGTCAGCGCGTCGGCGACGAAATCAATATGCACCTCGGTTTCGTCCGCATCGGAAAACTGAAACACGCGCTCGGCAAGGTGCTGCAGCTCCGTCTCAGAAGGCAGGTGCGCTTCCGCCACGTTCGCTCCGCCTCTGCGGCGGCGTATCACACGCGAACGGCTTGGCGGTTTTGACGGCTTGCGAACGGCGCTCATGTACCGGCTTTATTTGGCAAAAGCCATGCCGACACGAATTTTGCGGAAGCGCGCGGGAGCCGCGCCATGGCCTGTTCCCATGGTCTGCTGCGGCTGCCCCTTGCCGCAATTCGGTGTGCCCCACAGCGTCCAGTAATCGCGCGAACAGATGGCATCGCAGCTATTCCAGAATTCCGTGGTGATCCCGCTATAGCTCGGATTCTTGAGCATGCGCGTCTTCCTGCCGTGCTTGATCTCCCAGCCTACTTCAGTCGAAAACTGGAAATGATAGCGACGATCGTCAATCGACCACGAACGATTCGTCTCCATCAGGATGCCATCATCGGTATCGGCGAGCAGATCTTCGTATCGCCAAGTGCCCGGCAGCAAGCTGATATTTGTCATTCGAATAATCGGTAAGCGATTCCAGCCTTCCGCGCGCATCGTGCCTCCGGATTCTTTCAATCCGATCGCGCCGGCGGTTTCGCGGTTGGAAAGATATCCGGTGAAAAGCCCGTCTTTAATGACGTCCGTCCGCTTCCCCGGAACACCTTCGTCGTCGTAGCCGAATGTTCCCAGCCCCGGGCCATGATCGAGCCGTGCGTCGGCCACGACGTTGACGATTTCCGAGGCGTATTGCAACGTCCTCAATTTATCAATGGTAAGAAAGCTCATTCCGGCAAAATTGGCTTCCATGCCGAGCACGCGGTCGAGTTCGATGGGATGGCCTATGGATTCGTGAATTTGCAAGCCGAGCTGAGAGCTTTCGAGGATGATGGTGCGCTCGCCCTCAGGGCATTGAGGTGCTTTATGCAACGCGAGAGCCTCCTCGGCCACCCGTTGCGCATTGCCGGGAAGATCGAGCCCCTCGACTAATTCATAGCCCGCAAGCTGATGCTGGCCGCCAAAACTATTCGGGTAGGAACGCTTTTGAATCTCGTTGTTCGCAAAGCTGGTGGCGACGATTCCCGCGCCCGATTGCATCTTTAGCTGATGAATCTGCGATCCTAATGTCGACGCGTACCACTGCTCTTCCCGACGAAACTGCATGGAGGTTTCCGCCAGCGTCAGGCCCTTTACGCGGCGCATTTGATGATCGGCTGCCAGAAGCAAATCGAGTTGGCGTTCCAGCGGGATCTGAAACGGATCTTTGATATAAGGATTTTGCCAACTATCTATGTAGGCTTTCTCCGGGACCATATGGACGTCGGCTCGCTTGGCCATGGCCGAAGCGTGGGCAATCGCCACAGCCTGAGCGGCGCAGGCCTGCACGCCCTCGCGGGTGAGCACGTCTGTTGAAGCAAAACCCCAGCAACCGCTGGCTAGAGCGCGTATGCCCAGACCCAGCGATTCGTTCTCCGCGAGAGTCCCCACTTCCCCGTTTTTCGTGCTGAGGTCACGCAGGCGCATGTCCACCACGCGCGCATCCGCAAAAGAGGCGCCGCGGATCTTCGCGGTTTCAATTGCCAGCGCGTTCCACGTCTGCATATCCCTGACGACAGCAGACGCAATCGCTGGCCGTACGACTTTCTTGGAATTCGCCGAGCGCGGCACAGCAGCCGTCTTTACGTCGTGCCTTCGGACCAGGATGCCAGGTAGTGTTCTTGTTCGGGTGAGAGCTTGTCGACCAGAATGCCCATCGATTCCAGTTTCAGCTTGGCGATCTGACGGTCGATCGGATCGGGCACGGCGTAGACCTGCCGCTTCAGTTCGGAACCATGCTTGACAAGATATTCCGCGGCGAGCGCCTGATTGGCAAAGCTCATGTCCATGACCGCCGCGGGATGCCCTTCAGCGGAGCTCAAATTGATCAGCCGCCCCTCGCCCAGCAGGTAAATGTGGCGCCCGTCTTTCATCGTGTATTCGTCGACAAATGGCCGCGCCACTTTTTTGTTCGTCGCCAGCCGTTCAAGCGCCGGGATGTCAATTTCCACATTGAAGTGGCCGGAATTGCAAAGCACGGCGCCATTTTTCATCTTTTCGAAATGGTCGGCGCCCAGCACAGACTTGTTGCCCGTCACCGTGACGAAGATATCGCCAACCTTGGCAGCCTCGGCCATGGCCATGACGCGGAAGCCGTCCATGACTGCTTCGAGAGCGCGTACCGGATTGATTTCGGTGACGATCACGTCCGCGCCCAGGCCCTTGGCGCGCATAGCAATGCCACGCCCGCACCAACCGTATCCCGCGACCACCAATTTCAGCCCGGCCAGAAGTAAATTCGTCGCCCGCAGAATTCCGTCGATGGTGGACTGGCCAGTGCCGTAACGATTGTCAAAGAGATGCTTCGTCAGCGCATCGTTCACGGCTATGACCGGGTATTTCAGCGTGCCGTCTTTTGCCATGGCACGCAGGCGAATCACGCCCGTCGTGGTCTCTTCGGTGCCTCCGATCACATTCGGAACCAGATCGAGGCGCTTGGTGATCAGGGTGGTCACCAGGTCGGCACCGTCGTCCATGGTCAACTGCGGCTTATTTTCCAGTGCGGCGGCCAGATGCGAGTAGTACGTTGCATTGTCCTCGCCTTTGATGGCATAGGTGGGAATGTTGTAGTCCTTTACCAGACACGCAGCGACTTCGTCCTGAGTCGAAAGCGGATTCGAGGCGCAAAGCGCCACTTCGGCGCCGCCATCCCGCAGCGTAATCGCCAGATTGGCCGTCTCGCTGGTGACGTGCAGACAAGCAGAAAGACGCATGCCTTTCAGCGGCTGCTCTTTGATGAACCGCTTGCGAATCAACTGCAGAACGGGCATCTGCTGATTGGCCCATTCGATCTTGCGCTTTCCAGCCTCGGCCAGCGCCAGGTCTTTGACGTCACCACTAAGCGATTGCGTGGTTGCCACTTTTTCCCCCGAATGAAATGTTCAATCGAAAACGCCGGGGGAGATCCCTCACTCCGCGCATACCCGGCATGCCGAACCCGATGAAAATCGCTACCGAGCGCCCACTTCAGCGCCGCGCACCGCGGCCGCTTTGCGAAGCGCTTCGGCTTTATCCGACCGTTCCCACGTAAACGATGGCTCGCTGCGGCCGAAATGTCCGTAAGCAGCGGTCGGCCGATAAATCGGCCGCCGGAGGTCAAGGCTTTCGATAATTCCGCGTGGCGTGAGAGAGAAAACGGATCGAACCAGATCCGTCATCTGTTCGTCGGGAATGATTCCCGTATCGAAAGTATCGACCATCACGGAAACCGGCTCGGCAACACCGATCGCATATGCCAACTGCACTTCCGCCCGATGCGCCAGGCCCGCGGCGACGATGTTTTTCGCCACATATCGCGCCATGTAGCACGCCGACCGATCTACCTTTGTCGGATCCTTGCCCGAAAGCGCGCCGCCGCCGTGCCGGCTGTAGCCGCCATACGTGTCCACGATGATCTTTCTGCCTGTAAGCCCGGCATCACCCATCGGCCCTCCGACCACGAACCTGCCTGTGGGATTGATGTGGAATTTCGTCCGGGAATCGAGCAGCGCGGGCGGAACAACGTGCTGAATGACTTCTTTAACAATGCCGTCGTGAATTTCGCGATTCGAAGCCGAATCGCTGTGCTGCGTCGAGATCACCACGCAATCAACCCGGGCGGGAGCTCCATGGACGTATTCGACTGTAACTTGCGATTTGCCATCAGGGCGCAAAAACGGCAGGTGTCCGGCCTTGCGAACTTCCGACAGGCGCCGCACTAATTTGTGCGCCAGGACGATCGGCAACGGCATGAGTTCGTCGGTTTCGTCGCAGGCATAACCGAACATAAGCCCTTGATCGCCGGCGCCACCCGTATCCACGCCCATGGCGATATCCGGAGATTGGCGCTTGAGCGATGAAATAACCGCGCAGGTGTCTGCATCGAACCCATACTTGGCGCGCGTATATCCCACGTCGCGAATCACACCGCGGACGATGTCGCTGTAATCCAGGACAGCGGAGGTGGTAATCTCTCCCGCGACCATCGCCAAACCCGTGGTCACCAGCGTCTCGCACGCGACCCGGCCCATCGCGTCCTGTGAAAGTACGGCGTCCAAAATGGCATCTGAAATCTGATCGGCGATTTTATCCGGGTGGCCTTCGGTGACCGACTCGGAAGTAAACAGAAAACTGCGCTTCTTCTGGCTCAAGCCATTGCTCCTTCAGGACTAAACCCTGACGAAACTTAGATGATGCGAGGACAAAAACGTGCAAACGCGACGCTAACATACGCGGCGCCGGGCCGTCAACGCGCTAGAAGATATTGGCCCAACGCCAGACGTTAGTTGTTTCCGTTCGGCTGAATTGAATATCGCCTACCCGCTGTCAGACCCATCGCCGTCTCCGCTCCCCGCTTTCGCCGCAACCGCTCGCCCGGCACGAGCTAGCAGAAAAGCACGGATAAACGGATCGAGATCGCCGTCGAGCACGCGGTCTACATCGCCCATCTCGAATTTCGTGCGATGGTCCTTGATTAGGCGATAGGGCTGCAGCGTATACGTTCGAATCTGGCTGCCGAAGCTGATATCGAGTTTCGACTCATCGAGCTTGCGGCTTGCTTCCTGTCGTTTCTCAACCTCCAGCTCATAGAGTCGTGAGCGCAGAATCTTCATGGCCAGCTCGCGATTCTTGTGCTGGCTGCGCTCGTTCTGGCACTGCACGACTGTGCCGCTGGGCAAATGGGTTATACGGACCGCCGTTTCCACCTTATTGACGTTCTGCCCGCCATGCCCGCCGGCGCGATAGGTATCAATCTTCAGTTCTTCCGGCCGGATATTCACTTCAATGCGGTCGTCAACCTCGGGAATCACAAAAACCGAAGCGAACGAAGTGTGCCGTCTCGCCGCCTGATCAAATGGTGAAATACGGATGAGCCGATGCACGCCGGACTCCGTGGTGAGCAGCCCGTACGCATTTTCGCCCTCAACCCGAACCGTGGCGGACTTGATTCCGGCGCCCTCGCCGGGCTGAGAATCGATGACGGAAGCGCGAAAGCCCTTGCGTTCGGACCATCGCAGGTACATGCGCAGCAGCATCTCCGCCCAATCCTGCGATTCAGTGCCGCCGGCGCCCGGCTTCACCGTAAGAATCGCGTTCAGCCGGTCGCTTTCGCCCGAAAGCAGGGTCTCGGTCTCGAGCTGTGCGACGTATTCGTCGGCCGCGTCGAGTTCCTTCTCTACATCGCGCAAGACGGAATCGCGCTGGCCAACATCACTCTCTTCGTGTGCCAGATGCAAGTACGTCTCGATGTCGCTCGAGATACGCGAAAGCTTTTCGTCCGCCGCAATGCTGCTTTCCGCGTTTTTGCGTTGCTGCAGAACTTGCTGCGCCGTTTCCTGGTCCTGCCAGAAGTCCGGCTGCGAAGTTCGCTTTTCGAGATCGGCGAGAAGACTGCGGTTGCGGTCTACGTCAAAGATAGCTCCGCACGAGCTGGATGCGTTCGTTCAGTTCCTGAAACCGGTGTTCGAGATCTTCGATGATCATCTTTCTTCCTTATCCTCTGATTACCTCACCCGTCATTATTGCCGGTCCGCCGCGGAACGCCGCGAAGAACAGCAAAATCGCGCTGATGACAAGGCAGATTACCGGCAGCCAATCGCCCCAGCGCGCATAGAAACTCGTGTCGCTGCGAAATCCGTACCGGGCATCCAGTTCCCCACGAACGTCCGCAGCCATTCGCGCAACGATTCGTCCGTATGGGTCGACAGATACCGTGTAGCCATTGTTCGTATCGCGCAAAAGCCAGCGCCGGAATTCCACCGCGCGCACCCGTGCCATCGCTAGATGCTGGGCTGGCGCTGAGGAGCGCCCGAACCAACCGTCGTTCGAAAGATTGATCAACAGGTTCGCTCCATCCAAGACAAAGCGTCGAACTTCGTTCGGAAAAACTGCCTCATAACAGATAAACGTGCTGAAACGGCCGCCCGGCAATTGGCCGACGGCATAATTCGTCCCGCTGCGAAAGTCGCCCGCCAGCCCCGTGAGATTCTTGGCGAACCAGAAGAAATCGCGCCAGGGCACATATTCGCTAAAGGGAACGAGGTGAATTTTATCATACTGAAATTCCTGGCGGCCCTGAGGGCCGAGTAACGCCGCGCTGTTGTACGCCTCGAGTTGCCCATTGCCTCCCCTTTCCCACCCGACCACACCCAGCAGAAAGTCGCTGTCCGAGTCGCGGGCGATTTTCTGAGCACGCTGTGCGAACGCTGGATCCCTTAACGAAAACGGCGCCGGAACCTCAGGCCAGACGACCAGTCCATGATCCTTCTGCCCTGCCTCGATGCTGAGTCGGTCAAGCTGCGCCATGTCACCGGCGTGAAGAGCATCCCAGTTCGCTGGGTACTCCATCGATTGTGGCAGATCTGTCTGCACCAAATGAGCCATCGCCGAAGGATGCGCCTCTGGAACAAAGCGAGGCCCGATCAGGGCCGCCGCGACGATAAACACAGTGAGTCCGGCCAGCGATGCTCCAGGTGAGTGCGAAAGCATGGGCCCTCGCGGCGGTTTCAGCCAGCCGGCAAAGCACGCTACAAACCAAACCGCCAACGCGTTGTAGACGGCGACCAACAACGATAATCCATAAATTCCGGTTATCGCCGTGAGCTGTATGAGCGCCATATTGCCGGCGGCGGCATAACCCAGAAGATTCCACGGGAAGGCGATGTCAGGCATCCTCGCACGAACCAGTTCGAACGAAACCCATAAAAATGGCGAAGCCAGCACCGCAAGTCCTCGATCCCGTCGAGCAATCCACGTCACACATACCGTGAACGCCACAAAGTAGGGTGATGCCGCAAGGATCATCAACCCCATCACGCCGGCGGCTTCCCAGGAAGGCAGCGGCCCATATTGCCGCATCACTGTGTAAATCCAGGGCGTGGAGAAAAGATAAAATGCCACGCCGAAAAGCAACCCACGGAGCGCCGCCTCCGCGATACCTCCTTCCAGCGAGGCGATAATCAACACAGCGACCGCGATCCACGCCAAAAGGGGCAGATTGAAATTCGGAAAGGCCAAGGCGAGCAGCGCGCCCGAACCGAACGCCAGCAGAAAGCGCCATTTTCGCGCGAGAATTTGCGCGGGAACTGGCGCGAACTCGCGGCGTTTTCCCCGGTGTGCTGTCAACGTCGAGCTCTGCGTGTCAACGACGGATGATGGCTTTAAAACCTTGGCTTTCAAGCTTATGTTTGGCGAGATCTGCGGATTTGGCATCGGAATACGGACCAACTTGCACGCGATAGTAACGATCGGCGCCGGGCGGCAGCACGAAGGCGGGGAATTTCTTCTGCTGCAACGCCTGGGCCAGCGATACGGCATCGGCTTGGCGCGCCATCGCCGCGATTTGCAAGACGGCGGCGCCGCTCGGGATGACTGGCGGGCTTACCGATTTCATATTCAGCCGACCGGAATCAAGGTGTGAACTCGCCTTCCCTGTCCCTGAGCCGGCGCTGCGCGCCGGTACGAGCGATTTCGGTGTTTCGGACAATGGTTGCGACGGTGTCTCCGGTTCCGCAGAGTGATAAAACGACCAATCGGTATTCGCTGCCGCCGGACTATCGGATTTAGCGCCTAAACTTCCCGCCCCGCCCCGCCCTGGCTTGAACGGTTTTTCATTCGCTCTGGCTGCCATGCCCTCTGGTTTGCCGGGAATGCTGCTGGCGTCTGCCTTGAGCTGCGCATCGTATTGATTCCGGCCGAGCAGATAGCCGAGCGTGAACACAACGCCGAACAGGACAACCAAAAGGATAAAGATGCCGGCGAGCTGGCCTCCGCCAAGCACCCAATCGCGTCCGCGCTGGCTCCTTCCAGCCATCAGCGCCCCGGTCCGATCGACCTCTTTACCCACTCATTGATGATGTCAATCGGGAGAGGAAAAATGATGGTGGTATTTTTTTCGGCCCCGATTTCCGTTAGTGTTTGGAGGTATCTGAGCTGTATCGCGGCTGGTTGAGTCTCGAGCACGCCGGCGGCTTCGGCGAGCTTCGTTGAAGCCTGGAATTCGCCATCAGCGTGAATGATCTTGGCGCGCCGCTCGCGCTCAGCCTCGGCTTGCCGAGCAATGGCGCGCTGCATCTGCTCGGGAATATCGACCTGCTTCACTTCCACTTTGGTCACTTTAATACCCCAGGGCTCGGTATCCTGATCAAGGATCACTTGAAGCTTGCTGTTGACCTTTTCCCGTTCGGAAAGGATCTCGTCGAGTTCGAATTGGCCGACGATGCTCCGCAAAGTCGTCTGTGCTTTCTGCGACGTGGCGTAAAGATAATTTTGCACCTGCGAAAGCGCCATATTCGCATCCACCACGCGAAAATAGCAGACGGCGTTCACTTTAACCGAAATATTGTCGCGCGTGATGATGTCTTGCGGCGCCACCTCGATGGTTTCGATGCGCAGCGAGATGCGGTAGAGCGTCTCGATCGGCCAGAAGACCAATCGCACTCCGGCCGGTTTTGCCTCCGGCAGCATGCGCCCCAGGCGCAAAACCACTCCGCGTTCCCATTCCTTGATGATGTAGAGCGAATTCCAGAACCAGATCAGGAAGACGATTATGGCGATGAGCGGGCCAGTGAAGCTGAAGTCCATCATCTTCTCCTTCCGCGGGGCCGCCCCGTGCGATGCCCCTCGAAACGCGCAGCGATCATATCAGCGCACGCCCGATTCTGCAGGCGTGACATGCACTGTCAGTCCCGTAATACTTACCACCCGTACTCTCGCTCCCGCCGGAATAGCCACTGGAGCTACGGCTCGCCACAATTCACCTCGCAAGCGCACCATGCCCTGAAATGACGGAGGAACTCCATCTTCGCTGACCGCCGCAAGCGGCTCGATCACCTCAGCCGAAGCGCCCAGCAACTGCTCGGCGCCGGTTGATTGCTTCCACGATCTCGACCGCAGCACCAGCCGCATGAGAAACACCGTGACTGCCGCGGCCGGAAAAGTGACTCCGAGCGCCACTCCGAAACTGACCCCAGCGCCGGTAAGCGGCGAGCGGATCAGCATAAGAGCCCCCAGCAGCATGGCGATAATTCCGCCCGCCGCGAGGACTCCATGGCTCGTATACTTCGCCTCCAAAATAAACAGGCCCAGCGCTACGATAATCAGCAGCAACCCCGTAAAGTTCACGGGCAGTATGTGCATCGCGAAAAGCGCTAAAACAAGCGCGATGGCTCCGATTACACCGGGTGCAATCATTCCCGGGTGCGTGAATTCCACGTACAAGCCGATCGCGCCTGCAATAAGCAAGATAAAGAAAACATCCGGCTGCACGATGCGCGCCAGAAATCGTTCCCGCGACGACATATTTATCGTCACGAGTTCGGGATTGTTCAGCTCGAGCCGCGTTTCGGATCCATCAAATCGCTTTATGCTTCGGCCGTTCAGTTTTGCCAGCAAATCCTGCTGGGAGCTGGCAATCAGATCGATCAGCTTGGCGTTTAGCGCTTCAGTTTCCGTGAAAGCTTTTCCGTCCGTGACGGCGGTTTCCGCCACTTCAACATTCCGGCCGCGTTTCGCCGCATAACTGCGAAGAAACGCGGTCGCATCGTTTAGGATCTTTTTCTTTAACGTTTCATCCACGTTCAGCGGAACACCGCCGATCTCCATCAGCGGAGAGGCTGCGCCCGCATGCGTTCCCGGCGCCATGGCTGCTATATCAGCAGACATCAAGATAAAAAATCCCGCCGACGCGCCTCTGGCGCCTGCGGGCGACACATAGACGACCACCGGTACAGTCGAGGAAAGGATGTGCTGGATGATGTCTTCCATCGAGGTGCCCAGGCCTCCGGGGGTATCCATCGTGATCAAAATAAGTCCGGCGTGCTGCTCGGCCGCTTCGCGGATGCCCCCATTGATGTATTCGGCCATGATCGGCTCGATCTCATCACCGATTCGCAATTCGATCACGCGCGAACGCGTAGCGGCGTTTGCAGTGGAGTTCGTCTGGGCGCGTGCCGCATCACCGAACGCAATCAGCAGCGCCAGCGTCGGAATAATCACAGATGCGAGATAAATCGTCCGCAGGCACGCCTTCAGAAACCTGTTGTGGGTATGTCGAACGGCGGAAAGAAGAACGCTGGGAAAAGAAAGATCGGCCTGCGGAGCCAGTACCGCAAGCGCATCGTACCGCACGCACCGGCTGCACATTCCGGCCTCCATTGTATCAAAGTGACGACAGCCCTGAGGGAGCCCTTTCAAACCTATATTTCCTGAAGCGAAACTCCACATAAACACTTCTCACCTGATTTTGCGCACCGGTCTATCGAAAGTTCCCCGCGACCGTTATCGGTGGCCGTGGTAGTTTGGCTGTGATGATACGAGTGGTCGCGGCGATTATCGAGCGAGACGCCAGGCTTCTGATCTGTCAGCGACGCGCGGACGCAGTCCTGGGCGGCAAGTGGGAATTTCCCGGCGGCAAACTGCGGCCCGGCGAATCGCCGCGGCAGGCGCTAACACGCGAATTACGAGAGGAGCTTCGCGTAACAAGTGAAATCGGAGATCTCATCCAAACTGTTCGGCATCGCTACTCGGACGTGCCCAAAACTGTCGAGATTCTGTTTTTCGCCGCCCACGTCCGCGAGATCCCCCGAAATCTCGCATTCGCGCGGATACTCTGGGCGAAAAGAGACGAATTGCCGCGGTACGACTTCCTTGCCGCCGACCGCCACATAATCTCGCGCGCTGCGCGCCGGGAAATTTGAAAACTGGGAATCACGAGCAAGCGGCCATTTTCGCTAAAACGGTATCGATGCTCCGCCGTCGGCCGCTATCACCTGCCCGGTGATAAATCCCGCGCCGATCAGGTACATCACCGCGTCCGTAATATCTTCGCAAGAACCGGTTTTTTGGAGTGGCGTGCTGCGTATGCCGCGCTCGCCAATTTCCGGCGCATCGTCTGGAAATGAGATTGTCCCCGGCGCGATGGCGTTTACAGTAATCTCGGGCGCGAGAGCGCGCGCCAGGCAGCGCGTCAGCATGATTACTCCCGCTTTCGAAATGCTGTACGCCATATATGTGGTCCAGGCCTGCAGACCGCCCAGCGAGCTGAAATTGATGATCCGGCCTCGTCCGCCGCACGCCAGCAGCGGAGCGGCGCGTTGCGCAGCAAAGAACTGGGCCTTCAAATTCGTGTCGAGAATCTCGTCCCATTGTCGCTCGTCCGTTTTTCCTACGGGCGTGGGAGAAAAAACTGCGGCATTATTCACCAGAATGTCCAGCCGTCCGAATCGCTGCCCCGCCTCATCAATAAGCTCCTCAACTTCGGGGACGCGCGTCAGATCCGCTTTGATGCATACAGCCTCTCCGCCCGCGCGAACGATCTCAGCCGCAGCGGCCTTCGCATCCGCCTCTGAATTGCGGTAATGGATCACCACGCGCGCGCCCTCGGCGCCCAACCGCAAAGCGATCGCACGGCCAATCCTGCGGCTCGCGCCCGTCACCATTGCGACCTGTCCTGTCAGCGAACTCATGAGCAATAGGAAATCTAACACATTGCGACCATCCCAACGCTTTCACAGCCTGGACAAGCAGAAAGTCACAGCCTGAAGCATAGGGACGGCGGGAGGTCTGCCCAATGCTCACGGGTTCGCGACCGGCTTGCGCTACAATCGGGCGCTCGAACTTCCATTGTTACCGGCCGAGGCTTCATTTCGCTTTGCGGAGGCATAATGAAACTGGACCTGCTCGCAATTGCCGCACATCCCGACGATGTCGAATTGACCTGCGGCGGCACGCTGATCAAAATGGCGCGGCAAGGCTATGCGGTCGGCATTCTCGATCTGACCGGCGGAGAGATGGGTACGCGCGGCTCGGCCGATGGGCGCAGCAAAGAAGCTGCCGCCGCCGCACGAATTTTGGGTATTGCGCATCGTGAAAACCTGCGACTTCCAGACGCACGGCTCGAGCTCCGCATGGACTATAAGATGGCAGTCGCACGGCGAATCCGCGCTCTCAAGCCCCGCACTGTAATTTTGCCGTATTGGGAAGGCCGCCACCCCGACCATTACACCGCTTCGCGGCTGGGCTATGAGGGGTGTTTCCTGGCTGGCCTTAAGCGTCTCGATTTGGAAGGCGAAGCTTACCGGCCGTTCAAAATCCTTTACTCCACCACCTACGACCGTACTGTGCGGCCCTCATTCGTTGTGGATATATCACGGGAATACTCCCAGAGGTCGCGGGCCATTTTGGCTTATGGCTCCCAGTTCCGGCCCAAGCGCAAGGATCGAAAGTCGAAGGTGTATATCCCACTCGACCGCTTGGCGGACGAAGTTCACGTGGTCGCGCGCTTTTACGGCGATATCATCGGCGTGGAATATGCCGAGCCATTTTTGGTGAAAGAAGTTATGCAGGTGGAAGACGTAGTCGAACTGCCCGTGCGCTCGATCTAAACTGCACGGCGCCACTCAAAGCTACCTCGTACTGTCGCCTGGGTTTAGGCCGATCGCGTCAGAATTCGTCCGAATCCTGGGCCATGGAGAAGCCAGGGAGAGCCTGACTCGAACCTTTGCGGATAATCTTAACCTTTAGAACGGTGGCAGTTTCCTTGCCTGCCGGGCGAAGGATGGCAAAGGTAGTCAGAGCTTCACTATAGAGGCGAGTAACCAAAAAGGTTTCCTCGCTGCCCGCTTTCTTCCAGACCTGCCCCACCTGTATTTTGGAAACCGACATTTTTCGATTCGGCCTGCGCAGCGCACCGGGCAATGGACGGCTATTTCCAAACGCTGTGCGTTTCGGCCGTGCCAGTCCATCCTGCGGTATGAGTTCTTGGGGTGTCAACTGCCCTAATGTACAGCATTTGCCTTTGGGGTCAGCATCCAACTTAAGCAGAGTTTGCTCATCCAACTGCCTGGGAGTTTCCTCATTTCCACTGAACAGTGGCACTTGCCAGAAAACACGGGAAACCCTGATGCCAAACGCGCCATCAAAATGATGGACCAATAGTTGCAACGGTTTCCGTAGGGGTATAATTGTCGGAGTAAATCGGTTGGAGCAAAAAATGGCACAATCACGATGGTTCCTGATTCGTGGCGGCGGATTTTTGGTCCGCAGCTTCCTAGGGCTCGCCCTGGCTGCAGCCTTGACGTGCCCTCTTCTTGCCTCGCCGCAAGCGCCATCGCAACCTGCTCCTCCTCCGGCCCAACCCGCGCCTCAAACCGCGCCAACGGCGGGACCTCAGGATAATGGCCCGCAACCGCAGGCGACCCCGAGCGATTCACAGACGAGCGATACGCAAGACTCGCAAAAGAACGCCAAGAAAGAAAAGAGCAAGGAAAAAAAGAGCAAAGAAAAGGACGCCAAGAAATCGAAGTCCGACGAAACCGATTCCAACGCACAGGCGAAAGAGCCCAAAGAAGAGCCTCCGATTCCGCAGCAGGAAAATCCAAAGGTCAAGACCGGTTCCGAACAGGACGTTAACGCCATCGGCAATCGCGGCGTTGGCAAAGGCGTGAACTTCTATTCTCTCGAACGCGAGATGGCGCTGGGAAAGAGCCTGGCGCAGGAAGTGGAGCGATCCTCGAAGCTGATCGATGACCCGGTCGTTTCCGAGTATGTCAACCGCGTCGGCCAGAACCTCGTCCGTAATTCGGACGCGAAAGTCCCCTTCACCATCAAGGTGATCGATTCAGATGTTGTGAATGCCTTCGCGCTCCCCGGTGGGTTCTTTTATGTCGATAGCGGATTAATTCTGCGCGCGGATACCGAAGCGGAACTGGCGGGCGTCATGGCCCACGAAATTGCCCATGTGGCTGCGCGGCACGGCACCAAAAACGCTACCAAAGGCGAACTTGCGCAGCTCGCCACCATCCCTCTGATCATGCTGGGTCCCGGCGGATGGGCCGGTTACGGCATTTATGAGGGCCTCAACTTCGCAATTCCCATGTCCTTCCTGAAGTTCTCCCGCGATGCCGAATACGAAGCGGACTACCTCGGTCTTCAGTACATGTATGCTGCCGGCTACGACCCGAACGCCTTTGTGACCTTCTTCGAAAAGGTGGAGATGGAAGAAAAACGGCAGCCCGGCACCGTTCCCAAGTTTTTCTCTACCCATCCGCCGACGCCCGAGCGCGTCGTCGCTATTCAAAAGGAAATCGGCAACGTCCTGCCGGCGAGAGATCAGTACATTGTGACCACCTCTGAGTTTGATAGCGTCAAAGCGCGGCTGCGCGGTATCGAGAACCGCAATAAGCTCCGCGACGACAAGACCAACAAAGATCGGCCCACCCTGCGCACGCGTACCGAACGAGGTCAGCCCCAAGCTGGCGGCCAACAGCCCAATGCTGGGGGAGCCAACAGCCCGTCCGACGACCCGGATCGCCCGACACTGAAGCGGCGTCCCGAGGACGATCCAAACGGGCCGAGCGACCCGAATCAAAACAACCAGTAACTGTTCTTGTTAAAAACAAAGGGCGCTCTGTTGCGAGCGCCCCTCTTTTTTCGCCAAAATTGCAATTCAATGAGATCGAAACGCCCGCTTACGAACTGCTCGTTGCGGCCGGCTGATGGGCAATTCCCATCCTGCGCATTTCTTCGGCGTAATATTTGCGGTACAAAACGTCCCACTCCTCGCTGCCTTCGAGGATCTCCTTCTTTTGGGAACCGATCTTTTGCCGAACCTGCGCGTCGATCTGCTCTTCTTCCTTGAGCAGGCTGATTAAAATATCAACGACATTCTGCCGAATGGTGGCGCGGTCCTCAACGAACTGGACGTCCTCGCCGGCGACGAGCACGTCGGTGATGACGTGCGAGAGACGTACCGTTTTTTCCCTGCTTAATCGCATAAAATTGAGCCAGCAGCTCGGCGGGCGTGGGCCGCTACGCAAGCTGCGTCAGCGCAGAATCAATTTCCGCTGTCGCGCCAATTCGCCCTTCACTTTCTTGTACATCTCTTGATAAGAAACTCCGGTGCGGCGCATCTCCTCCGCATGCTGGCTGAGAATTTCGCGGACCTCCTCGTTCAGCCGATCCTCGACGCCAATCTCCTCCGCCATTTTGAAACGAACCCGGTCCGCGAGCGCCAACGGATTTGCGGCCTCGATCATTTTGTTGGCGATCAGCCGCTTCACTACCTCATTCGCCATGTAGCCCACGAAATCGCGTGACAGCAGCATCGTCCTTACACCATATCCCGCAAAAATTTCCATTTTGAGTCTACTGGCACGGCCGAGAAGGTGTCAAGGAAACCAGGGGTTATTGTACGACGAGAGCAAAATGCTCCCTCCCCCCTAAGATTTTCAAACATTCACATTCATCGTTAAGAGGAAGCTTTCGAGAAGAATTTTTCTGCCAGCCTTAGAGCCCCCGAGATGATCAGGAAGTCAGCGATTCCGATTGGCAACGTGTAAAAAAGCGTAGGCATATTTCCTTGGGGCCATCGAACCATAAAAAATAATGGGATGTGAAGCCCCAAGATAACAGCAATGATCGCCCAGAACCAGATGTGTTTCCTCAAATTCTTCCAGCGCATCTTGATGGCAAATATACTCACCCCCAGGATAATGAAAACCGCAAGTCCCATGTCGCCTTTGCCAAAATAGATAAAAAGCAGAAGCACCGGTGCCAGAAAATGGCACCAATTTTGAGGCCTGTGTAGTCTATAGGTTCCTTTGCCTTGGGAGGATCGTGGCCAAACATACTTGCTACTCCAAATGAATCAGCCTTGCTAGCTCCTCATGCATCGTTGATACACGTTATATGCGCCATAACCGTCGTATATTCCTGTACCGAAAGAAACCAGATTGCCTAAGACAGGTATCGTCTTTGTGCCCCCGAAAGCCAAATCCGTAGCTACAATACCGATGCTTGCAGCTGCCGAAGCTCCTCCGACGTAGTCAGGAGTTAAGACGGTATTACCAGCCGCCGAAAGTGCAACACCTGCCGAATAAACGAATCAGCACACATTCGTCAGTGGCAAGGGCATCTGACGCGATGTTCACGGTCACTGTTATGATCGCGATGCTCTTCGAAGGTTGTGGGCTTATTCCGCGAAAAGCCACAATGGATAATCCACAGGTTCAGCGGCTCGTGAGTGTGGCAGAGTCCTTCAACCGAACTTCGTTTGGGTTTTCGCCGATCCCTAAGCAGGCTGATGTCCGTGACGTCCGTTTGGAACTGCACCCCACGAGTCGCTATGACGCGATGCTTCATATCACCGCAAAGACCGTTCGGACGATTGCGTTTCGAAAAGAGAACGGCAACTACGTCTGGATCGGCGACCAAGAAACGTTCGAGGGACCCAAGTTCGCCTATTTATGCGATTATCCTCGGCTTTCTGATTAACGAGGGGCGTGATTTTCGCGTTTGTTCTTGAATTGAGGAAGATTTACAAGCGGCTCAGGCACAAGGGCGAGGGCTGAGAGTTTGCAAATTGAAGCAACGATTCCATTTCGTAGTTCCCTTCTGACACTTAATGGCAATAGTTATCCCTTTGTCGCTCTAGTGGTACTCCTCATAGGCGTTCTTTACCAGCTTATCTCAGGAAATCTGCTGAAGCTGGGTAACGGAACAATCACTCGCAGAGACCGGCCGGAGAACGTGCCCTGATTTGCTCCTTTGTTCGAAACTTTACCAGCAGTAGAATACCGCCCCACCGCAGCTTCTATCGCATTTACGGGAGGTCGCAATGAAGTCTTGGGTTCGAACAGTTGGCCTGTTGCTTGTTATCGCCGCCGGTGTGACGCTCGCCTATGGTCTCACCAGTTCAATACCACAATCACGCTCGACAGATGCTGCGGCGAGCGCTGCCCTGCCCAAAGACATCTATCCCGAAACAGGCAATCGCTTTCCGGCGGTGAACCGAGACAGCCTGGACGACGCGGCCAAAAAAATCTACGACGCTGGCGGCAACGCCGCCGCTGTCAACTATGGTCCTCAGCGTCTGCGGCTTTACACCGGCGGTGCCGAAGTATTCTCCAGCGGACTGAACGATTTCCTCCGGCGCAAATCTGGATTGGAACCGCAGGTAGTGGAGTTAAGCATTCTTGCCGCAGTCCGCGAAATGGATGGAGAGTTCGAATGGACCGCGCACGAACCCGCGGCGCTTAAGGCCGGCGTCAGTCCTCAGGTGATCGACATCGTCAAATATCGCAAGCCGCTCACAGGCATCAGCGAAAAAGAAGCCGCGATCATCGAGTTGGGCCGCGAAGCGGTAGGCAAGCATAAGGTTAGTTCACAGACCTTCGCACGCGCGCACACAATTTTGGGCGACCGTGACCTGATGAACGTCGTCTGTCTCATGGGCGATTACGTCTCCACCGCCGTTCTGCTGAACACCTTCGATCAGCATGTGCGGCCGAATGAAAAACCACTTCTCCCTATACCCTGACGCCCAACTCATCTGATTTCACAGACTGCGCTCACTGTTCGCTTTTGAACGCAGCCATCCGCTTTGAAACGGTCTCCATCAGCATAATGCCGCGAGCAGGCCTCTCGGGTGGTTAATCTACTGATTCTTCAAGGCCTGCTACTCGCCCCGCGGCGATCGTTGGCTGCCCGCGTGCTCCGTCTCTGCGAGTCAAGTAATCGCGTTCTGACAGACGCTGATTCATGGCCAACGTCAAAGCATCTATCGCTGTCGCTGCTCTTTGCGTGCTGTGCACCGCTTCAGCACTGGCACAGGTGCAGGCGCCCGATCTGTCCCAGATGGATCTTGAAGACTTGATGACCGTTCAGGTTGAGACGGTCTCCGGCGCGTCCAAATTCCTGGCCAGGTCCACCGACGTTCCCGCATCAATCACCATCATCACGGCCGACGAAATTCGCGAATTCGGCTACCGCACTCTCGCTGACATTCTGCAAAGCGTGCGAGGCTTCAACGTGGTATATGACCGCAATTATTCCTACGTTGGTGTGCGCGGTTTCCTCGAACCCGGAGATTACAATGCGCGAATTCTCTTTTTGCTGGATGGCCATCGGCTAAACGATAACGTCTATGACTCCGCGCCCGTGGGAACCGAATTCCCCGTTGATGTCAGCCTTATCGATCACGTTGAGATCATCCGTGGCGCAAGTTCCAGCGTCTATGGAACGGGCGCTCTGCTCGCCGTCATTAACGTGGTCACAAAGAGAGGCCGCGACCTGGACTCGCTGAAGGTATCCGGAGCAGCCGGAACTCTTCGCACTTACAAAGGAACGGCAACGTATGGCGCCCGATTCAACAATGGGGTGGAGATGCTCATCTCCGGCACGGCTTACCGCAGCCACGGATACTCCTCTTTGTTTTTCCCGGAATTCAATTCGCCCGAAACCAACTACGGCATAGCCCGGGACGTCGATCATGATCGCGCCGCCAGTTTTTTCGCGGACCTGATTTATGGCGATTTCAATATCCACGTGGTGGATAATTCGCGCACAAAACAAGTTCCAACAGGTTCATTCGGGGCTGTGTTCAACGATCCGCGCGATCAGACCACCGACGGCCGCGGATACGTGGACGTGCAATACAACCACACATTCGGCGAATGGACCTTCATCGGCCGCGCCTCGTATGATTGGCAGAACTATCACGGCGTTTATATCTACGACTACTCCGGCGCCGGTCCGCCTTACACGCAAAATGAGGACCTGTCGAATGGCAGGTGGGCCGACTTCGAGATGGATGCCTCGCGCCGCTTGCTGCAGCGGCATCGGATCACGTTTGGCGTTGAATATCGGCCGGATTTCACCGAGCGGCAAATCAACTATGATCTCTCACCTTACCAGTTGTATCTCAATGAACAACACCCCGAGCGTGGCGCGGGCGTTTACGGACAGGACGAATTCCGCCTGAGATCTAATCTTTCCGTCGTCGGCGGTTTGCGTTTGGATTGGCAGAGCCCGTTTGGGAGTAACACCAGCCCGCGTCTAGGGCTGCTGTATTCTCCGGCGGAAAGCACGCACCTGAAATTGATGTGTGGAGATGCCTTCCGCGTCCCGAACGCCTATGAAGCCTACTATGCCAGCAGCATCAGTAATACGGTTAATCCCGCGCTGAAATCAGAAGAAATTCAAACTCTCGAGTTCGAGCTCCAGCAAAATTTGAATAAGCGCTATACGTTCGTCGGCTCGTTTTTCGCCAATCGGTTTCATAACCTGATCGACCAGAATTCCAACCCCGCGATCGGCAACCTGCCGAGCACAAATGCTTCCGACGTTGTACACACAACCGGCGCCGGTTTGGAAATCGACGCGAATTGGCCCTGGGGCATCAAGGGAAACTTCAGCTATTTCGTCCAGAGCTCGCGCGATTTCCCTCTCAGGCAACTCGTACCCAACTCTTCTCCGCAATTGGCAAAGGCCCGCCTGCTGCTGCCGATCGTGCAAAAAAGGCTCTCGCTCGGCGTCGAAGCACATTATTTCGATCGCACATTGACTTTCTCGGGAGTCGAGTTGGGGAGCTATGTCCTCACCAACGCCACGATTCTCGCGCAGAATCTCGCCAACAATTTGGACCTCTCGGTTAGCGTTTACAATCTATTCGATAAGTATTATTCGGATCCCGCCGGCATCGAGTTGCGGCAAGCTGCCATACCTCAGGATGGCCGGACGGCTCAGTTGCAACTGTCGTACAGGTTTGCTTCAAGAACCCACTAAGATGAACCTCGAATCGGCTGCCGATGCGAACCCCATAATGTCACGCCGATTCTCGCTGCGACGGCAGCCGCTCGCGCCACGCCGGAGCCTCGAAATGTTACTTCTCTCAGCCGCTCTGCTGCTTTTCCCAGCGTACACTCCTGCCCAACAGTACCAAAGCGGTGAGTACGAACTGAAGGCAGCGATCCTCTATAATCTCGTTAAGTTTGTGGATTGGCCGCCTCAGGCCTACTCCACTGCGCAGGCGCCTACGGTACTCTGCACGCTTGGCCATGATCCATTTGGCCCCGCGTTGGATCGATATTCCGGCACCACCGTAAATGGCCGGCCGCTGGTGATTCGCCGGTTGGAACGCGATCAGAATACGCGCGGCTGCCACCTTCTGTTCATCACTTCTTCTGAACGAAAACTTCTCGCGCGGGTCTTCGAGACTTTGCAAGGAGAGCCGATCCTCACCGTAGGCGAAGTCAACCAGTTCGCGGACCGCGGTGGGATGGTTCAGCTTGCACTTGAAGACAAGCAAGTTCATTTCAGCATCAATCTGACGATAGCCACGCGCGAACAACTGCGGATCCGCTCCAACCTTCTCGCGCTTTCGCGGATTGTTGAAAGCAAGCCCGGGGCAACCCAAGTAGGTTTTGTACCTTGAGCTCCGCGTAAATCGAGGATGATTATTGGCTGATTTTCGGCTTGCCCGCCTGAATCCAGCCGATCTGTGCTTCGTTGCACTCGAGCGCGATCATCATGTACCGGATATAGGTGCTGCGGCCGATCCAGGGGCTCGGATCGCCCTGTTTGCGCATTGCATTCTTGCTGATCTTGTCGTCTTTACTGTTGAGGAAAGTCTGGTCTCGATACGGATGATTGGCAATGAACCCGTCAGCGCCGCCATCCTCGCCGAGTTTGATAAATCGCTCGAGTGATTGCATGTAAATGAGAAGTCCCATATCTGTGGCCCGCGCTTCGAATGCCCCCGGCTCGAGCGTTCGCGGAAGGGCGCTTCCGCCCCAAAACGAAAGAAGATGTGGCCTGCCCTTATCAGTCACAGGAAGGAGAAACGATACGGTCCCTGGCGTATGCCCAGGCGTGAGGTAAAACGTGATCGTGGTGTCGCCCAGCGTCAGCTTATAGCCATCCGTGATGTCCGTATCGCGCGCCGGCGGCGGACCAAAACCTGGCCTGGAATCATGCAGGCGGCCAACCATGTCCCAATCCGGCTTGCCCATCAAAAGCCGTGGATGATAGGTGTCTTGCAGATATTTCGCGCCGCCATAATGGTCGTCATGACCATGCGTGAGGACGAGATATTTCATCTGTGCTGGGTCGAGCCCTAGCTTTTTGTAACCGCCGATAATAATCCGTTGAGCTTCCTCGGGATTGTCGAGGCTATCGATTTGAATGATTCCCGCGCTCGTGACATAGGCCCACGACGCCACGATATCTGTCCCAAGATAGTAGAGCTGATCAAATACTTTTGTCGGCGGAGCGTCTACCGGCTTCGTGGTAGGCGCCGCGCTTACAGGGGGCATTGTGCAGTCGGACAAATTTCTGCCGGTCAGGTCGTTGGCCGCGAGCAGCTTTGCATTTGCGACGTGATCCTGAAACGAAGCAGCCTCTCTCGCTGCGGTCTGCTGCGCTCCAGCACCAATCGAAAACCCCGTCAACCACAGCACGCCGATTCCCAATATCATTCTTGCGCGAAGCATCGACCCTCCTTCACTGCAACGCACAGCCTGTAAATCTGTGCTGCAATCGGCGGCATGCCGCCGTCGTTACGAATCGCGGCACTCCGCCTGTAATTGCTTGCAGCCTAATACATCCTGCTCCAACCAATGTCAACGCTCTACAGGAGGATATGGCGTCGAGGTACACTTTTAGTCCTAGTTTCCCTTAGAAATCCAATCGGCTTCCACCAGCAACTGTAAATGCGCTCACGGATTGCGCGGGCGGCGTTTTGCGATAAATCATCAGCAGGCGTGCTCAGCTTTACCTAAGCACCGCCCGGGGATCGCGTGCCGTCCTGTTTGGACCGCGCTGGGCAATGGTTCCTCTGCACAAACGCCAGCCTGCAACGGAAACGTCTATGGATTCACGATAGTTGCTTTCCGTTATTGCCTGGACGAATCCCTGACAGGGCGAATCGCGGCAGTAGCCAACAGGGGGTGTAAATGAGTCAAAGACAGAACGAGCATTTGCAAAATAACAGTAACTATAGCTGGCAACAGACCGTACAGGATGTCTTTCGCGCTTCGCCTGCATCCCTCTCTGCAAAGATCAGGACAGCACAGAAGATAATGACGGACCGGCTTAACGATGGCGAGCTCGGCGTCAATGAAAGGGCCGCAATCAAAGACGCGCTCAGCATTGTGCGCATTCTCGCAGCCGAAGCGCATACGAACCCTCCGCCACAACCGCGCCGCAAACCAATCGCATCATAAGGTACGCGCCGCAACGCCAAAATGTGCGGTGCGAAATGCCCTGAAAACAGACGGGGCAGAGTTGTCCGCCAACCGCAAGTCTGGAGAGGCTCTCTGAACCGGTTCAAGGATTAGCCGGAAATAAAAGCCGCATTTTATTCCACCCGAATTTAATTCACTCGGAACAGCACCGCGGTGTATAAACCTGCTTCGCAGGTCATGAAATTCAGCCTGCGGCACTGGCGCCAAGGTCGCCGGTTTGAACGTTCACAGGTTCGCAATGCGAAAAGAGAAGGTCTTTATGCCCAGATCCCTTAGAAGAGCATTCGTGGTTGTCCCTTTCGTGCTGTATGTAGCGGCATCTACCTGGCTGGTCGCCGTCTATGCCCAAGTCGCGGAACCACCCCATCCCGGACAGCAGCCGAAGAGAACGTTAGTTATCAAATATCCGCCCTTGTTTTTCCGGGAGGATTGGAAGTTGGCGACCGATGTGCCTAACATGAATACTCCAGACGAACCGGAGCATACGATCGGTCAGGGAGATCTTACGAATGCGAATCTGGAAGTTCGCTTGTACGGCGATAAAGCAGGTCCTCGCATTGCCGACCAAACCTATAACGACCAGCTCACATATGCCATGACCTTGCTTTGCACATCAAATTGCGCGATCACGCTCCGGGATAAAAATAATGATGTGGATTTGACGGGAGTTGCAACGATCCGCTGGCGCACACGAATCAGCGGATTTCATAACCTCCATCCGATTATAAAGCTCGCCGACGGAACATGGCTCATCGGAGATAAGGCGGCCGGCTTTTCTACGAATTGGGTGGAGTCAGAAATTCAATTGGTTGATGTTCGCTGGCGACGGCTTGATATCGAAAACGTCGTTGAGGGCCGCGATGGCTATTGGGTAGATTATCCAGACCTCAGCAGGGTTGAGGAGATTGGCTTCACGGACCTCATGAGGGGAGCCGGTCATGGATCGGGTGGAGGTTCGCGAGTTGATTGGATCGAAGTCTACGGTAAGCCAATTCCCCGAACCGCCTCAGCCCCGAAAGCCACCCGCAAATAAGGACGAAACAACTGTTTACGACTCGGAGGAAACATCGGAATGACTGGGGCACCAAAGGGAATGTTAAAGGCCGTGATTAATGCCGGGATTATCAGTTTACTGACAGCTTGCCTGGCGCAATCACAAACCCGTGGTCCTGGGGAGCAGAAGCCGCTCATGGCCGAGGATGTTTTCAAGAATGTGCAGTTGTTAAAAGGCATTCCTGTAAAAGAATTCATGGACACGATGGGATTCTTTTCTGCCGCGACCGGTTTGAACTGCATCGACTGCCATGATCCGGAGGGGGCAAGCAGTTTGGCAGCGTACGCAATTGACACGCCCCTGAAACAAACTGCGCGCAAGATGATTCTCATGGTCAATGCGCTTAACAAGGCGAATTTCGGCGGAGAGCAACTGGTGACTTGCTACACTTGCCACCGCGCCACAGATCGGCCGAAGCGTATTCCCAGTCTGGTGGAGCAGTACAGCACTCAGGCCGATGATCCCAACGAAGTCGAAGTGATCGCGAAAGGCGGTGCGCGGCCTGCGAACCAGGCTTCCGCTGATCAGATATTGAACAAATACATCCAGGCGATTGGCGGGCCCGCGCCCTTGGCAAAAATTACGAGCTTTGTCGCGAAGGGCACATATGAGGGTTACGACAGCTTGTCCGAAAAGGTGCCGGTCGAAATCTACGCCAAGGCGCCGAATCAGTTGGCGACGGTTGTACATACGCAGCAAGGTGACAGCGTCACTACTTTCGATGGCACTCACGGATGGGTCGCGGCCGCGGACAAACTTATGCGCGTGCTTCCCCTTTCGGAAGGCGATCTGGACGGAGCCAAGATGGACGCCTGCCTCTCTTTTCCGGCCGGCCTCGACCAGGAATTCAAGTGGCGCACGGGGTTTCCATCAGTAGCAATCGATAACCGGCCCGTTGAAGTCGTTCAAGTTGTGGGAACGGATGACCTCGGCACGAAATTGTACTTCGATAGGGAATCAGGACTTCTTGTCAGGCAGCTTCGCTATACTCAAACAGCCGTAGGCATTATCCCGACACAGGTGGATTATTCCGACTATAGGGATGTTGCAGGCATCAAAATGCCTTTCCACTGGGTAGTGACGTGGACCGATGGCCGATCGACCGTCGCGCTAACTGAGATACAGCCGAATGTTCAGGTTCCACCGTCCAGATTCGCCATGCCCGCGCCGCCGACACCAAAGCGAACCGCAGCGGAGTGATAAAGCCCCGGTTAGCAGCCACATACGCTTGACGCAAAAACAGCTTTCGCGTAATGTCGCCCTATCGCGCTGTCGAAACCGGATCGCGCCAAAGTCCGTCATAAGGTTCGTGGAGGATATGATTGCAATGAGAAACAGTGTGCCTTTTTTTTTGATCGCAGCTGCTGCCATTTGCGGCCTTTCGGCTCCCGCATCGGCCCATCACGGCTTTTCTGTTGAGTTCGACGGAGCCAAGTGCATGGATCTAAGAGGCACCCTGACGGGCATCGATTGGGAAAATCCCCATGCCTATGTTCAGGTTGATGTGAAAGATGCCGCAGGCAAGACAGCGACCTGGCATTTGGAAATGATCACCCCCAACGCGCTAAAGAGAAACGGTACTACGCGGGAAGATTTCCTCACCAACATGAATAAGCCCATGGCAGCGCGGGCCTGCCCGGCCAAGGCAGGCGATAACAGAGCCGCTGCGGAGTATATTAAGCTCTCTGATAACGTATTGCGTATTGTCGGCCAGCTTCCCGAACGCAACATCACGCCTGAGAAACTCAGCTTCTACAACGAAGACATGAAATAAGACCGCGTCGAGAACCCACACGGAGAACTGTAATGACGGAAAATTATCGTCTGTCTGCGCTTAGGCTTTGCAGTACCGGGGCTGTTTTAGTCCTCTTTTCGCTGCTCCCCGCCATGGCGCAGACCTCATCAGGTCAGACCGCAAGGCCCAAAATAGCCGGTAACTTCGATCAGGTGCATGTGTTAGAGCCCGGAGGTCCGGCTCCTCATACCGAAGACGGCCACGTAGACCTTACCGGCCGTTATTATCCGAACCATGCAGGTCGCATGCTGGAGGGCGGCTACCGACTTCCCCGCGCCATAATGCAGCAATACGATCCCGCCGTTACGCCACAGGAAAATCCGGTTTTCAAACCGGAGGCAATCAAAACCTTTAAGGAAGCGACTCCGTACGGGAGTTGCCCGCCGGGTGGTACTCCAACTTCGATCACCACCCAAGCTACCGAGCATGGGCCGATGGAGTTGGTTCAAAAGGGAAATGTATTGTGGGTTCTGTCTGAATTCCCTCAGACGATCCGGCGGATTCCTATGGACGGCAGCGCGCATCCCGCGGACCCAGACCCCACCTTTAACGGCGACTCAAGGGCGCATTGGGAGGGGGATACGCTGGTTGTGGACACGATCGCGATTGACACGAGAATGAGGAACATCTCGGTCGGATTGCCCGGCGATGCAAACGCGTGGCTTCACAGCGATCAGGAGCATGTTATTGAGCGATTCAGCCGTCCTTCGAAAAACTATCTTACCTATCAGGTTCATGTTGATGATCCGGTAGTGCTGGTGAAGCCCTTCACCTCCGCACCTCTCACTTGGACGCTCGCGCAAGATCCTAAGGATGTCTGGACCGAATACATCTGCACTGAGAACGAGGATCCTGCGACGTACAAGAACATAGACCAGAAAAGCAAAGACGAGTATGAAAACTCCGGCAAAAGCCAAAAGGGAGCCCCTATCGCTTTGCCGTAACGTTCTTGCCTAAAAGCGTGTCCGTCGTTTTCTTTTGAAACGTTTTCTTTTGAAAAAGGAGCCGCCCAATGAAGAAGTCGCTTGTCGGATTCGTTGCAGTGAGTGTGGCAGCCCTATGCGCGCCTGCCTTTGCTCATCATGGAAACGCGGCATACGATGAGAGCAAGGTCGTGGTTCTGAAAGCCGCCACCGTGACCAAATTCGCCTGGGCAAATCCTCACTCCATTATCTCGTTCGACGCGAAAGACGACGAGGGTAAAATTGCGCATTGGAACGCCGAATTGGGCAGTCCTTCCGCCCTCACCAATATCGGCTGGACAAAGAGTTCTGTTCGGCCCGGCGACACGATTACCGTATACATCCATCAGGCGAAGACCGGAAACCCGGTTGGCCGTATCGATCACATCGTCCTTGCTGACGGTTCATCTCTGCGAGACAGTTCGGGCGGTGGGGACCGCGGCGATTACAAGCGAGGTTCCGAAAACTAGTCGGTTTGGCACCTTATTTTTCAGCGAATTAAGGGAGCCAAGTAGCTTTGCTTGATCCCGGGATTAAGACGCGCTCCGTTCTGAGCCATTCTTGCGATAACTGCGGCCAGCCCCTCACATGGCAGTTTTGTTGAAGCTGTAGGACGATCCTGGCATTGCTGCCAATTCCGCCAATACACTGCAGGACATCTGTCCTTATTGTCTTGCGCTTACGAAAAAGCTCCTGCCGCGCGCCGGGTTCCATCGGCAGCGCGCAGCAGGAGCTTAATTCAAACACAAACTATTCAATCCCAGTGGTTGCTGTAGGATCTCCTCGTTAGAACAATATCTTTAATCCGAACTGGAATTGCCGATTGCTTGAGCCCCCGGGCCCAATCAGACCGCTCGTGGCGAACCCAAAGGCGTTGCTGCTGGAGAGGACTCCCCCGCCACCGCTTGGATCGGAAATGCCGTCAGAAAACGGCGTCAGATTCGTGTGGTTGAGCACGTTGTAAGCCTCGATCCGCAACTCGATGGAATAGCGCTCCTTCAGCTTCCATATCTTTTCGAGTGCGGCATCGAGATTCACATACATGGGTCCGGTGAACAAACCCCGGCTGGCGTTGCCCAGCGTTCCGTACGCGGGAGGCGTCAGAACGCCTCCGTTCTGGATATAGCAAGCACCGTTCCCGCTGAAAAGCGCTGCAAGAGCCAGACTCTGCAGTTGCGCGTTACCTGCGTAGGGCTGCTGCGCGGCCGCAGTACAGGATTGATAGATTGGGCTGCTCGCACCAATAGAGGCAAATGATGTGCAGCCTGAGGCCTGCCCGTAACACGGAATGGGAACGCTCCCATTGCCATTGAAGGCCGAAACGGGCCCGCTGTAATTCCAGGTTTGCCAGACTCCGTTGTTGGGTCTCGGAATTGTATTGTTGAACTCAGCGTTACCGGCCCAATCATTCGTACTTCCGTCGTCCGGAGCCCAGGGGAAGCCGCTCTGAGCAGCCAAAATGCCGCTTAGCTGCCACCCCTGCAGCATCTGCCCAGGCGACTTTCTCCCGGGAAGCGTATAGGTCCACGAGAACCTCAGGTTGTGACGCAGATCGAAATCACTATTCCCGTACGAGTAGTTCAGGTTGTTCGGGTCTGCCAGTGCTACGGTCGACTGCGAACTCTTCGTCCAGTCATCGAGAGCATGGCTATAGGTATATGCGGTCAGGAAGCTGAGGCCGTGGTAATTCCGAGCATTGAAGGTCACCTGTAACGCGTCGTAGTTGGAATGGAATAAGTTTTGCGTTTGCTCAATATACTGGAAATACGGAAATTGGGTGGCATATGGCCTTGCCGCCGTTATAGCTTTGTTATCGGGCGCACACGTGGTTTTGTAAGTACCCGCCAGCGCCGTCGTAAGGTTTGTCAGGCAACTGGTGACTGCGGCAGCCGTCCACCCCGCGCCGACTGGGGCCTCGTTCAGATCAACCGTGTTCTGTTCGTTGTAGCCATGAACACCTACATAGGCTACGTCCAAGGTCAGATTGTTCGTGAGCGCGCGCTGCAGGTCCACATTCCACTGAAGAGACTTCGGGGCCTTGAAAAACGGATTCCCCGTCGACATCGAACACGGCTTCACAGGGTCGCACTCAAAGCCCGAAGCCGAAGCGAAAGGAAATATCGGCGCCCCGCTTGTGTTCCAGTTTGGATTTAGCTGGCCGGCCGTAAAGGATAAGCTGGTCGGGAAAAGCGTCTGGATCGGCTGACCAAAGTGATTGACGATGGCGTTAGCGGCTGTACATGGAGAAGTCGCACACAAAGTCGCTCCATACGGAACTGATGAGCCGGTAACCGTCAGTATCGCGGGGAAGCTCGACAGTTTCCCGAATCCCGCGCGCAGAACCGTCTTTCCATTGCCGAAGATGTCATAAGCAGCGCCAATCCGAGGATTAAAGAGATTTGTCTCCGGGTGGGTCACCCTGTCTACGGGCAAGCCGGGGCCGACTTGAGTGACGCCTCCGGTTACGCTGGGATCGAAAATGCCCATCGCGTTGTCGGTCGAATGCGGAGACCCGTAGTACTGCCAGCGCAATCCCGGCGTCAGCGTTATTCTTGGGGTGATCCGCCACGTATCCTGCACAAAGGCGGCATACCATCTCTCGCGATATTGGTCAGTATTGTTACCAATGATGATAGTTCCGCCGTTCGTTGTGCCGGTTAGAAAATTCTCCAGGCTCGAACCGCCGGTGCCGGCAAAATTAACGGTACCCTGGAGATTCGCGGTTGAGGCATCGTCGAATTTGACGAACACTTGTTCGTAGCCAAACTTGAAGGCGTGATTGCCGCGCAGGTAAGAAACTTTATCCGTGAAATCCAGTTGATATTGCGGCCCGCGAGCTCCGGTCTTCGTACAATTGCCGAGGCCGGCGCCCCGCGGAAAAAGCCCGCTGATTGCCAAGCAAGTCATACCGTACGGGGTGCTCACGCCATTATTAAAACTATACCCGGTCGGATACGGGTCCGCGGGGACCTTGTTGTAATCCACAGGAAGTTGGCTTGCGAAGTTGGGTGCCGCGCCTGCCCTGAACTCATTCACCCAACTGGAGTTCGGAGTCCACGTCCAGCCTCCCGCATACTCGTTGGTCCTGCCGAGGCCGAGCAGGTTCCAATAGGGTTGATAATTGTTCCCAGTCGTCGTGGTCTCTCTGGAAATGTAGTAGAGCACATCAAAATGGTGGTGCTCATTCGGGCTGAAATCCACCTTGGCCAGCCCATTATTGCTCGGTACCGTCGTGGTTGGATTCGGAAAGGTAATTGCCGACGTAGTCGGATTGAAAGGGAACAGATTCTCAACCGTGGACGAAGCGGCGCTCACCGCGCAATTTGTCGGGTTCAACCCCGCCAGTTGCGCACTCAGCGGGTTAATCGCCTTTCCATGCGTTAATAAATCGTTACATGCATCGACCATATTGAACTTTATATCTGGCACCGGTCCGGCCAGGTCCGCTGGCGTCGTGACCGATGCGGTGGAGAAACTCGACTGGCGCAGAAATTCGGCTGAGACAAACCAGAAAAGTTTGTTCTTGATTGCCGGGCCACCGAGCGTGAAGCCAGGCTGCTCGACCGTCAAGTTGTTGCGAAACTCGGGGCCATTCGCGGAGAAAAGCCTCGCATCAGTCGCCTGCGCATCGCGGCCGAAGGCGTAGGCCGAGCCGTGAATGTTGTTGGTTCCCGACTTCACGGCAATGCTCACAACGGACCCGTCTCGCCACCCGGATTCCGCTTGGGGATTCTGTTGCGTGCTGAATTCCTGAATGGAATCCAGCGGCAACGTATCAACGGCGCCACCCTTCTGCGCTCCGTTGATGAGGACGTTGCTGGTCGCCAGATCAAATTGGCTGACGCCTTCGATCAGCAGATTGTCCGATCCCTCACGCCGCCCGTTCGTGGCGGTGGCCGTCTCACTGCCCGGCACGTACACGACCCCTGGGCGCAGTTGGAGCAAGTCCAGGAAGTTTCGGGTCACCAGCGGCAGTTCAGCTACCGCCTGGTTCGTCACGGTTCCGCCCAGCGTGGCATTGGTCGTATCGATAGCCGGAGCTTCTTCGGTAACCGTGAGCGTCTGGGTCTGCTCGCCGGGCGCAAGTGTGAGGTCCGTCCGAACCTGCTGCGCCACCTCGAGCAATACATTGGTTCGTTCCTGCGTCGTGAATCCTTTGGCCTCGGCGCGCACCCGGTAAGTCCCGGGAAGCAGCCCGGGTGCCGTATATTCGCCAGATGCGTTTGTCATTAATACTCGCGTTGTGCCTCGTTCCACGCTGGTGATCGTCACCGTCGCGCCCGCGATTGCGCCCCCGGACGAATCAAAAACTGCTCCCAGGATCGTGCCTTCCGCCGCCTGAGAAAAAAGAGGCGCCGAAGCCAAAACAACCATTAGCGTGACCGCCAGGAGCTCTGCAGCTCCCTTTAGATATCTTGAAATTCCGTTTCGTCTGTTCACCGAAGCAGTCATAACACTACTCCCTTCTCCATACGCGCGTGGTTTACCCTCGGAAGGGACTGAGCGCTCCGTACACACCCCTGAATGCATAAAGCTTCCCCCCGTTTGCGGCTCCCTTGCACTGTTCTGTTTGCGCAGATTGAGACCCGGCACTTGCTGCACACTGAGTAGCGCGCGATTTGGTAGCACAGCAGAGCGGCAAAAGTCAACGATTGTGGGGCTGGCCGCGTGTTGCCAACTGCTGGTCACGACGCTGCGCCGCCCGAACCGTAACCTCGATGTTTATGGGAAACGTTGAGGTCTGCCGAGCCGTCTCACTGTCGAGCAGAAACTAACTCTGGCTTGTGCTGTCGAGCAGGATTACATTTAACAGGGTTGAAACACGCCGCAGTAAAAGGCGACAATGCACCTGCATTCATACGGAATTCAGCGATATTAAAAGGGGGGAACTTCGGGAATGCGCTATTTGCGCGTGCTGTTACTCGTGGCCACGGCTTTGGCTTTCTTTTTTTCGACCTTTGCTATAGCCCAGGAAGGTCCGCCTAAGCTGCCGTCAAAGGAGAGTCTCTACAACGGAAACAGGTTAAAACCCGACCCGACGCCCGGCGGGCCCGCGCCCGTCCACGACGTAAGCGGCTCGTGGGCCGGCAATCTCACGCCCCAGCGTTTGGAGATCCCTCCGCTCACGCCTCTCGGCCAAAAGCTATTCGCCATGAATAAACCCGAAACCGAAGTCGGCACCGGTCACTCCAATGATCCACTGAACACCTGCGACCCGTTGGGCATTCCTCGAAACCTTGTGTTCGAGACGCGCGGACTTGCTTTCGCGACAATGCCCGACAGAATTGCCGTATTACACCAATATCAGAGGATATGGCGGTACGTATGGATGGATGGCAAGCACGAACTGCCAACAAAGTTCGATACCAAGGATGGCGTGCCGTCTCGATGGTATGGATACTCCATCGGCCACTGGGATGGCGATTACACCTTGGTTATCGACACTGCGGGCAGCAACGACCAAAGCTGGCTCGACAAGGCAGGCCATCCGCATAGCGTGGACGCAAAAATTGAAGAGCGATACACACGTGTCGACCATAATCACATGCAGATGGTGGTCACCGTTGACGATCCCAAGATCTATACCAAGCCCTTTATCCTCTCGAAAAACGAATACCGCTGGATTCCCGATCAGGAGGCGGAAGAACAAATGTGCGTCCCCTCCGAGATGATCAATTACATGAACCTCATCAGCAAACCCGCTTTTGGTGTGAATAAATGACGCCTGCCATCGGCATTTCAACAAAAGCTCTGCCCCCGGCCAACCCCCGGAAAACAAAGAGAAAGACGAAAAAAAACCTTTCTCATTTCATTATTGGTATCTTGCTCTTGGCTTTAATGGGCGCTCGCGCTGCGCGGGCTCAGGACGCAATCACGTTGCTGGGGCCGAATATCATTGACGATCCGGTGAAGGAGCTCGTGCCTCGCTTCGAGGAAAAAACCGGCCACAAAGTGAACGCGGCTTTCGGTGCAGTGGTCGCCACCAAGGATCGCATCATTCAAGGCGAGCCGGTCGATGTGGCTCTCGTCGAGGTGCCCTACGATTCCGAAGTCATTAAGTCCGGCAACGTTGTCCCCGAGAGTGCCACGCCGCTTGCGAACGTCTCGATCGGCGTCGCCGTGCACGAGGGTGCTCCTCGACCGGATATCTCTTCCGCTGACGCAGTAAAGCGCCTGTTGCTTGGTGCGAAATCGATCTCGTATCCTGATCCCTCGAAGGGTGCGGCGGCGGGCGTCAGCGTAGTGGAAGCGCTTAAAAAATTAGGAATAGCCGAAGAGATGCAGCCGAAAACAAAGTTGGCACAAGGCGGAGCCCGTGCCATGGCTCTGGTGGCCAGCGGAGATTCCGAAGTCGGGCTGACCTTCCTTCCTGGAATGACCAATCCAGCGATCGAAGTTCTTGGCCCATTGCCACGAGATGTTTCTCCTCCGACCGTGGTGATCGGATTCGTTTCCGCCAAGGCAAAAGATCCGGCGGCTGCTAAGCAGCTTCTGGATTTTTTGTCCTCTAAGGATGCGGCAGTCGTTTATAAAGCGCAGCGGTTCCAGCCCGGCCGCTGAAACCGCGCTACAGCTTTAGCCGTCTATCGCCAAGGGCTTTTAGGGAGGCTAGATTTAGTAGATGACAAAACACCTGAAGTCCGTAGTGCAGAGTCTCATAGTGCTACTTGTTGTTTGCTCTTGGGTTAGCGCCCAGCCCCCTCAGTCTCCATCAGCTTCGCCAAACGCAAAATGGAGATTTAATCCGAAAGACAATGCGATCGGTGACGGTGGACCCGCTCCAAAACGCGATCTGACCGGCACCTGGGCCGGACCCGGGTCAAGTCCCGCAGTGCCACGTGGAAAACGGCCCGATCAGCCCTCTCTCACGCCGCTGGGCGAGCAACTCTTAGCTAAAGCAAAGCCGATCGGCAAGTTCAGTCCAGCTGGAACCAATGATCCGCACGCCAGATATTGCGATCCCGTCGGATTTCCCCAGAATATCTATAACGAGGGGCGTGGATTATCCATCGGCGCCATGCCCGACCGAACCGTCTTTTTGCTTCAATATATGGACCTCTGGCGGGAAGTTTGGACCGATGGGCGAACGCTGCCGAAAAACGTGGGCGGCACCGATAAAGATTCGCTCGATCCCACATACAACGGTTACTCCGTCGGTCATTGGGAAGACGACTATACCTTCGTCGTTGACACCACCGGCATGGACGATCGAACTTGGGTCACAAGTGCCGGGTATCCGCATACCGTCGAAGCGCACGTGCAGGAGCGTTATTACCGCCCAGATCATAATGATCTGCAGTTGGCCGTCACGATTGATGATCCAAAGATTTATACCAAACCGTGGAATCTCGGGACTTACAATTACCGGTGGATCCCCAATCAGAAGTTCGACGATTTCGCGTGTATTCCGTCGCAGGTCATTAAATATTTGAGTGACATGGGCGACCCGGCTGGCAGTGATCCTAACGCTGCCGGTCAGGACCTCAGCGGACGGCGCGAAGGCAGATAAAAACGAGCACTCTGATTTGAATTCTGTTCAGCCGAAAATACCAGTGGGAGGCGCAGATGCAGATGAGGATGAAGGCGTTATTCGTAGTTGCGGTCTTCGTTGGCGTGCTTGGCACAGGTAGCGTTGTCTTCGCCCATCACGGGGATGCGGCGTACGTCAATACGGCGACCGTGTTGAAGGATGCGGTTGTCACAGAATACGATTGGATGAACCCGCACTCGCTCATCAAAGTCGATGCTAAAGACGAGAACGGCAAGGTACAGCATTGGACCATGGAAATCGGCAGTACGCCGTCCATGATGCTGCACGGCTGGAGCCGAACTACGCTGAAAGCCGGTGACGTTATCACCGTATACATTTATCAGGCTAAAACAGGCCTAACGGTCGGACGCCTCAATAAGCTCGTCCTGCCTGACGGCACCGTGTTGACTGACCGCGATGCCGCCACTCCCTCGCGCTACGGACAGGAAAAACCGGAAAAAGAGTAGCCCTTACCAAATCGAAAACCCAGCGTCCCTGGCGAACGTCGGAAACTTCGACGGCTCGCCAGGGGCGTTTTGTTTTGTACGGGAAATTCGGCCGAGGTTTGAAACCGATTTTACGGCTCTTTGCTGATCCCAAAAGAAGGTTTGCTGATCGTCTGCATGTAGTGAAGCATTTCCGAGGGGACGCAGATCTGTTCTTCTTCTTCCTGGTCTGGAATCCACCTGTATTCGTTCGTGGTAAGCGTAAACGGCTTCGTATAGATTGCCGGATCATCGACGGTGACCACCATGTGCATATGGTTGTGGTCCACGCGTGTGAAACGTTCTTCTATTAGCGCATTTACGCTGTGCGGATGCCCGCCTTTATCCAACCAGGTAGAATCGTTTACGCCGGTCGTATCGATGACCAGTGTGTAGTCTCCATCCCAGTGGCCCACCGAATATCCGTACCAACGCGAAGCGACGCCATCCTTCGTGTCGAATTTTTTCGGCAATTCGTGTTTGCCGTCCATCCAGGCATAGCGCCAAATTCTCTGATACTCCTGCAGAATCGCAATCCTGTCCGGCATGCCGGCGAACGAGATGCCCGCCAAAGATCCAGAACCTTCCAAGTTACGCGGCACCCCCAGCGGATCACAGGTATTGCCGGGATCGTTCGATTGACCCGTACCTGTCTTTGGCTCGGAGCGATTTTGAGTGTAGAGCTTCTGACCAAGCGGAGTCAGGGGAGGCACTTCCAACCGCCGGGGCACCAGATTCCCGGCCCACGATCCCATTACGTCGTGCACCGGCGCTGGGCCCCCTGGCGTCGGATCGGTCTTGAGCGTATTCCCGTTGTAGAGGCTTTGCTTCGATCCTGGCTTTGCCTGCCCTACAGCTATCGATGAACACGCAAATGCGATCGCCACACCAACTATCGAGCGCGCGACCAACGTCCGCACGCGTATTTCCCGTGTACTCATATCAGATGCTTTCAGATTTTTGACAGCGTCAGTATTGAGAATCGCCGCCCCGCCGCCGATTGCCTCCACCCTCGCCCCCTCCAACGCCAGATGTACCCGAGCTATCCCTTAGCTGCGTGCCATCGGCAAGTACGACATGCGATATGCGACCAACAGGGTTTCCCGTTTTGGACTGGTGGATGTAGATAGTGATGACGTCACCCGGCTCCAGGGAAGCCTTGCTCCAACCCTGGTTCGTAACGGCAGAGGGACTACCCAGTTCACCCGCCCAGTGTGTCACCTTCCCATTGCTGTCTTTCACATCAAATTCCACGATGGTGTGCGGATTAGCCCAGGTAAATTTCGTAACCGTCGCGTTCTTTAAGACTACTTCTTTGCTCTCGTCATACGCAGCCGCGCCGTGGTGGGCGGAAGCCGGCCAACAACTAACGAGAAAACAGAGAGTTATGAGACCTGTTATGTATCTCCAATTCATGCGAAGGGCTCCTTTGATGACCATCGGTTAATGAACCTTCTGGCAGCATCATCTATCGAAATTTTCATACTCGCAATATTTATTCTCGTGGCTTAACGCGGCATCGGCACAAGTTCCATAATCTGGCGCGCTCATTCAGCCGGATGTACACTGCTCATCCCTGTGGTGACTTCCCTCATTCCGCCACCCCGTGCGTCGATATGGCTGTACTCCACAACGATTTTTCTAGCCGCTTTTCTCTTGTTTCAGGTGCAGCCGATCCTGGCCAAGCTCATCCTGCCCTGGTTTGGAGGAGCGGCGGGAGTTTGGCTCGTAAGTCTGGCGTTTTTCCAACTGACCTACCTGCTCGGCAATCTCTACGCGCACATCCTGACCCGTCGTGGAGCCCTGCGTTTTTCGAGCCGTTGTCACGCCTTGTTCCTGGTGGCCAGCATTTTTCTTCTTCCCATCGTGCCAAGTCCGTTTTGGCAGCCGCAACCGAACCAGGAACCGATATGGAGAATCCTGGGTTTGCTTGCGGCGACCATTGGAGCGCCCTTCCTGTTGTTGTCGGCTACCAGTCCGCTCCTCCAGACGTGGCACAGCATCGGTCGTGACCGCCCCCGCCCGTATCGCCTTTACGCTCTCTCGAACTTGGCTTCCCTTGCGGCGCTTCTCAGTTACCCGACACTGGTCGAGCCCGCAATTTCAACGCAGCATCAGGCTCTCATCTGGTCGGTGGCATATGGTGTATTCGTCGCGATCTGTTTGCCTGTCGCATGGCAAGCCCCCGCGTTCGCCCTTCCCCGATTAGAGCGCCCACGCAAAATACGCGCACAACCGGGGATCACTTTGCTCTGGCTGTCGCTCGCGGCCTCTGCATCCGCGTTGCTTGTTTGCCTGACGAATTACATTTCACAAAACATCGCCGCAATTCCCCTGTTGTGGATTGTGCCGCTGGCGCTCTACTTACTGACGCTGATTCTGTGTTTTGAGGGACATTCCTGGTACCGGCGAGCCCTTTTCCTGCCTCTGTTTCCGATTGCGCTGGCAGCAATGGCCTGGCTGCAGTCACCTCGATTTGAAGGCGCGGCGCCCAGATTGCTGATCCCGATTTTCCTTGCAGGACTCTTCCTCTCTTGCCTGGTCTGCCACGGTGAACTGGCGGCCCTGAAACCGCCGCCTGAATTGCTGACTCATTTCTACCTTGCGCTCTCGGCTGGCGGCGCTGTGGGTGGGCTTTTTGCCGCTGTGATGGCGCCGCAGGTATTTCGCGGGCTCTACGAATTCCCTTGGACGCTCGCAGCATGCGTGCTGTCCGTATGGATAGTGCTGCGACAAAAACCGCCGGGCTTCGATGACCAGCCTACGTTTTTAACGCGATCATTGGCCGCGACGATCGCACTAGTGCTATTGGCTGTCATTTTCCAAACGGCACGAGCCCAGAGCCGGCAAACCTTATTGACGGTCCGCAATTTTTACGGCGTCCTGCGCGTGAATATCCTGCGCTCAGGGGCGGTCCGTCCGGCAGTGACGCAGCTTCGCAACGGAACCGTCGTCCATGGTGAAGAAATATTGGATCAGCGCCGCTCCGATGTCCCGACAACGTACTACGGAGAGCACTCCGGCATAGGCATCGCTCTGCTGTTTGCTAGACAGAGCGGGAATATTCGCGTTGGCGTGATTGGCCTGGGAGTCGGTACGCTGGCTCGTTATGCTCAACCGGGTGATCACTATATTTTTTATGAGATCAATCCTCAGGTGGTGGATCTGGCGACCAATCTTTTCGATTTCTTGCGGCGTTCAGAGGGGCAAGTGGAGATCATCCCCGGTGATGCGCGTCTCTCGCTTCACCGGCAGCCGAACCAGAATTTTGATCTTTTGGTGATTGACGCCTTTTCGGGCGATGCTATTCCCGTGCATCTGCTCACACGTGAGGCGTTCGAACTGTACTTCCGCCATCTGAAACCCAACGGCACTCTCGCTATACACGTTACGAATCGATCCTTAAATCTGCCTCCAGTCGTCGGCGCAGTAGCCGCCGCCGTCGGCGCCAGGGCCGTCGAGATTACAAACTCAGAGGATGAGCCGAATGCCGTTTACGAGTCCACTTGGATGCTTATAGATCGCGCCTCGAATCCAAACCCCACCGTAAGCAATCTCGTAGCAGACAGGATCTCCTTGCCGCCCGGAACATCGGTAAAAATGCCGAATCAAACTGAAGTGCGCGCATGGACAGACAATTACAGCAACCTGCTTGGGATTCTGAATTGGTGACGCGCGCACGTCATCTTACCTCGGAGAGTTCGCACAACGTATCCCCAACCGTTAGAGCGCATCCCGTTTACACCGAAAATTTACTGCAAGCAGCGCAACTCACCCATAACAGCATGACCCTCCATGAATATCGTCTTCACTCGCACCCCTCTCATGGAAGAGTTCGGGTTCGAGCGATATACTCACGCGCCGGCGCCATCCAGTGCGCGCGTTCGGAATGAGGTGAGAAGTATGGTTGCCGTGCTCTTTGAAGTCTATTCGAAATCCGAAACTGCCGAGAGCCAATACCTGCAGATCGCTGCAGAGCTTCTGCCCTTGCTGGAAAAAATAGATGGCTTCATATCGGTCGAGCGCTTTCGCGGCGTTACCTCGAAAGGTAAGATTTTGTCACTGTCTTTTTGGCGTGACGAAAAAGCTGTAGCGAAGTGGCGTGAGGTCTATGAACATCGATGCGCTCAGGCGAAAGGGCGCCTCCAACTCTTTGCGAAGTATCGCATTCGGGTCTTCACGGCTGAACTTCTGCGCGATTATGGCCTTGCAGACAGAGAACAGGCGCCACAACAATGGAATGATATCTCTGCCTTATAAAAAGCACGGAAAGCGAGCGATGTAATGAGAAACAATTCTCAGAGGCTTATTGTTTCTGCCATCTTCCTCCTCTCGGTATGCAGTGCACTAACCGCTCAAGTGTCAAAGCCCCCGGTTTCCACGCCTCGCACGGCTCACGGGGTGGACCTGTCGGGGGTCTGGGCTCAGAAACGCCCACCGGCCACTGCCGACCAATATTGGGTGTATGAATTTAGTAAGGAAGAGCCTCCGATGACCGCGTGGGCGGAGACCCAATATAAAGCGGCGAAACCTTCCTTTGGCCCGCATAGCTTCTCGATCGATCAGACTAACGATCCGGTCTACCGCGGGTGTTTTCCGCCGGGCGTACCGCGAATTTTTCTTCATCCATTTCCCATGCAGATCGTTGACGCCCCCGGCGAAATTATCATGCTATTTGAATACGACTCCATGAGGCGGCAGATTTTCACCGACGGCCGGCCGCATAGCGACAGCGCCGGACCGACGTGGATGGGGGATTCCATAGGCCATTGGGAGAATGACACGCTTGTCGTCGATACTGTTGGCTTCAACGATAAGACTTGGCTCGATCGCATCGGGCATCCGCACACCAGCGAACTCCACCTGGTTGAGCGGATTCGCAGGCCGGATCACGATACGCTAGTCGATGACATCACTGTCGAGGATCCGAAAGCCTACACCAAGCCGTGGACCGCGCATGAATACTTTCAGTTGAAGCCCGACTGGAACTTGCTGGAGCAGTTTTGTGAAGACAATGTAACGTTCTCGGATATAGAGAAAAAGGAAACTGCGGGGACTGCCAAGTAGCGGGCGAAAGGAGCGGACACCATCATGTCGCACAATTCGAGAACCATTGTATTCGTGTTCTCCGCGCTTGCGCTCGCGCTTAGCGCTTTGGCGCCCGCATGGGCCCACCACGGCGAAGCGAACTACGATCAAGATAAGGCTGTAACGGTGACGGGCAAGGTGGCCGACTTCCAATTCATCAATCCTCACGTCCTGATTTATCTGGACGTCAAAGGTGAGGACAATACCGTGACGCGATGGGTAGGAGAGGCCACGAGTCCAAACTTACTGCTGCGGCGCGGCTGGGACAAGAACACCATCAAGGTGGGCGACGTGGTGACCGCCACAGGCCATCAAGCCAAAAACGGCTCTCCGACGTTGCGCCTGCTTAAGGTTGTCCTCGCCGATGGCAAGGAAATGAACGACCTCTAAACTGCCGCTATCGCCCTCTACGGTTAAAGTAATGTGAGCTTGCTATAATTCGTCCGCATCACTATGCTCATCGAGAAGATCCCTGAATCCATTCCGGAGGACTCCGGTGAAAGGTAAACTCGCGTTTCTGGTTTTCGGCGCGTTCGTGCTCAATGTCATTTTCTTGCTCGAGGCGCCGCTCTACGCGCACCATGGATTTGAGCTCGAATACGACGGGAGCAAGTACATCACTGTGACGGGTGTGCTGAGCAAGGTCGAATGGGAGAATCCACACATTTATTTTAATGTCGATGCAAAGGATGCCGATGGCAAGGTGACCTCCTGGAGATTCGAGGGTTCCTCCGTCGCAATCGTGGAAAGGACTGGCACCAGGCGGCACGATCTTGTGGACAACATCGGCCAGACCGTGACCGTTTCCGCCTGCCCCGCCAAGGGAGGCGTGCCCAGGGGTGCAGCCGAGAAGCTCAAGCTGCCCGATGGAAGAGAAATCATCGTTGCAAGACAGAGATATTACGGTGGTGAGGCTAGTGGCGGCGGCAAAAACAACCAATAGCAAATCGCGTCTGAATTAGCTCTTGCGGCACCCCAAAGCCGCGCCGTGGTCCCGCCGACAATGCCAATAGCCCGCTGGAACCCTTCGGCCAGCCCTCCTCATTTTCTGCGCGTTAGTTACCTAGCTGCTGCCTGAGCTCCTTAATGTGTTCGAGAGCTTCGTTCGGCTCGACGCCACAGTACCACTCGCCTAAAGGCTCCTTGTTTACTGAGAGCGTGAACCGATGTGGGGCGGAGCGCCAGGGTTTAGTGAGCACTTTGGGATCGTCAATGGTCACTTCGTAAGTCAGATAATTCTTTGAGGGCCGGCTATAGCGCTCGATCACGTGCTCCTGATCGCTATGAAAGCGCCAGGTCGCGCTGTTCCAGACTCGCTCGTCGATCGCTATCGTGTCGATCACAAGAACATCGCCCTCCCAGTGGCCGCGCTCTTCGCCATTGAATTTTGGATCAGGATCTTTCGTGTGCGGCTGCCCGTCGGTGGGAATGACCCGAAAGTCGTGGTTTGCATCGACGAGTTGCACCAATTGCCCCGGCGTCTGCACAAACTGCATGCCATGGAGGCCACCGCCGATGCCGGGAACGCCAAAAGGCATGCAGTCTCTTGAAATACGAGCGATCTCCACATCGAGAAAAGCCTTCTTCTGATCGAGAGGCAGCTTGTCAAAATTCACCTCTCCCGGCGAGGTAGCGCCGGTGTACGTGATGCCATATTGGCGCAAGATGTTCGGGTCGAGGTTGAACATCATCTCCTTCAGTTTTGCCGCCGCCCACGGGGTGAACGAAGGCTTCTCCTCCGGCGTAACTTTGGGATCGAACGCTCTTGTTGCCGGGTCCGATTCTCCATACGAACCCACAAGTGTCGCGTCTTCCGTGCCCAGAAGACCAGAAAACCAGATACCCGAAAGGTCTGGATGTCCATCTGCAGTACGAGGCGTCGGCCCGCCAGGCGGCAATGGCTTCAGGCCGGTGTTCTTGGCATAGCTGTTGTCGAGCTCCTCTACCGCCTTCTTCTGTTGTGCGCTGGAATTCATTGGAGTCACGCACAGCAGTGGCAGCACGCTTACTGCCGCAAGCAGGACAATGAGCCGGTGATTCATGAGTTCTCCTTCACGGAGAAAGTAAATGCCGGAATCCTAAGAATGAGCGCATTGTATTACTCTCATCGTCTTGGGCCAAGTCCTTGGGCCAAATCCTTGGGCCAAATCCTTCCATGAGCTGACTCACATTTCGGTAACTGGAATCCCACTGGTTGCAGGCTGTCGGCAATCGCCCGTTCCAAGCCGCCAAGCCCCCGTAAACTGCGCCTAATCGACCCGAAACCTCGGTCGCCTTCTGTACGTCCATAGAGTTAACTTCAATTGAACCGACGACACCCCGCTGCCACTGGGACGGTGGCGGGGTTTCTTCTTCCAGCGGTCGGTTTTTTCGAAACAAATGCGGCTGATATTATCGCAATCGTTGAGCGAGTGAAGCTGCGCCCGGTTCGCTATTCGTGGCAACAACTCGTGGTCGAGGCGTTTATGGCTTCCGGCGATCAGTTGGCAACTAAAATCAGCACCCGAAAAACCCATAGCCGCACGCCTGAGGGAGAAAAAACAGCCGGACATTGACGGGCGCGTCGCAATAAACGATGCCTCCGCGCGTTGAGAGTTCTCATGGATGAGTTACCCCCCGGAGCGAAAGATCGAAAAATACGGCGTAGCCAACTGAGATCGGCTTCATCTCCCGCCGCATTCGTCTAAAACGAATTGCGAATGCGCTTGTACGAGCCGCATTCTGGCGACAGAATCATCGAAAAGCGTGGAGAATATCGAACCGGACAGAAAGCGAAAAGCGCCGTCCCTTCGCGCACCTTAGACCATCGTAAGGGAAACGCCTCAGCCCCTCGGCGGCCCTTCAGGGAAATTGACCCACCTGCGTTTTGCAGTTCAAATTGTCATTGCGGGTAGGTTGCGCAACTAAGGGAGGGCTTTGTGATAGGCGTCTGTGATTCTTGTGATCGTGAGGCTGAACTATTTCAGTTACCCGGGCGGAAAGACAAAAACTGCTCCGAGTGTGATTCAGACATCGTGACCATGGTGCTCATTTACGAGGCCCTGAACGATGCCGAGCGCCAGGGTGTAGATAGCGTCAGATTGCAGGACGAAGTCCTGGAAGCATTGCTCAGATTTTTGGAGCGCTGCGGAATGAGTCAGACGAGTTGCCAATAGTCCGGCCTTCTGAAGCCCGCTTTCGTTTGACGCAAAGCTGGCTGGCTGCCCGTCCGCCGGCTGCTATCGCGCTTTGAACTCTGCTTACCCCTCCCCGCCTGCCTCGCGCTCTTTGTCGGAGGGCACATATTGCTCCTCAGGGTCGGGTTCTCCTGAACCGCACGGTGTATTTAACTCTCCCCGCTTTAACCCCACAAATGACGGTGCACACCCTTTCGTCTTGTCCTCTTCGGTGGGCTTCTGATTCACCGTTTCGCGAGCATCCATGTGGATCGGCCTCCTTTCGCTGTCTAAATGTTGGATGCTATCTGCACGGCGGTTGGGAACTAAGCGGTGCCGCCGCGTTTACCCACCGCGCGACACTCCGCGTTCTGTCTTGGCCAACCGGGTTGAACCGTCGCTCCACCAGTTCGAAAATAAGAACACGGGCAGGCCACGGACACTTGCTCTAAAACGGAGCCACAATCCCCTATCGTCACGCTGCCTAAGTCGTTACAATGCAACGCACGGGCGGTTAGCTCAGCGGTTAGAGCATCCGGTTTACACCCGGAAGGTCCAGCGTTCAAATCGCTGACCGCCCACCATGCGTCCCAAGAATCAAGATCCTGTTTCCTTCCGCTTCACGCCCTCTGACGCATAGTGACACTGCTTACGCGGCAATCGCCGCGCGCGGCGACATCCCAATTGCAGAGTAGAGCGCCTCTCTGAGCGCCACATCACGCGGATCGCCGGTTAGCCGCGTTCCCATTCGATTGGTAACGTAACCATAGCCGACGCCGGCTTCTGGATCCGCAAATCCGAGCGAGCCGCCCGCCCCGGGTGCTCCAAACGAACGCGCGCTCCCAAATGGCCACACCGAGCTCGGCTTCATGAAACCTAACGAGAACTGGATGCCGCTCACCCTCATGCATTCGTCATAGAACCCGCGCGTCGGAGCCATTGCGGGCGCCGCCAAAAGTTCGAGTGTTTCCTTGCGCAAGCCCAGATCGGCTCCGTTACTGGCAAAGACGCCATATGCATGCGCAATCCCTCGTGCTGTAGCGACGCCACCGCCGGACGGAACTTCCAAATTACGGGCATAGATCCGCTGCTCGTCCTGGTAAATTCCAGTGCCCGGATTTACGCTCAGCGCGCGATGGATGTTGGACCGGGGGTTCAGGGCTTCAATCGCGAATCGCAACCCGAAGCCCCGCAGTATTTCGATCAAGCCTGGTGCCGCAAGTGTCGCCAGCCGCGAGTTCGGAATCGTCTCGGGCAAGCGAATATAGACGTCCTCGCCCAGCCGGGAGGCGATCTCCTCCTGAAAAAACTGGCCTAAACTCCGATGTTGCGGATCGACCCGGCGCATCAACTCGCCTTCGTAAAAACCGAGTGTCAGCGCGTGATACGCTTGGCGCGTTCCCGGCTCCCACGCCGGCTTTTGGCGCGCCAATACGGCGGCCAGGCGATCGAGATTACCCACGACATTTCGATCCACCGGTTCATCGATGGCGAATAAGCCTGCCTGATGCGCCAGGAGTTGGCGCACAGTGATTCCCTGCTTTCCGTTCTGCGCGAATTCCGGCCAATACGCGCAAACGCGCTCTTCGTAGTCGAGCCACCCGCGAGAATGGGCAATGGCGAGCGTCATCGCGGCCAGGCCTTTAGTGGTCGAATGAACGACCACCATCGTGTTCTCTTCCCAAGGCTCACTGCTGTGCTTGTTTCGCATGCCGCCCCAGAGGTCAACCACCTTCTGCCCTCCCACAAATATGCAGCACGCCCCGCCTAATTCGCCTCGCCGCTCGAAGTTTTGTTCAAACGCTTCGCCGACCGGCTCAAAACCTCTGTGAACATAACCTTCAATCCCAAACCAGTCGCGCGCGGCGGGCACGGCCTTTCTCGATTGGGGAACGTAATCGTCAATCATTGGAACTCTCCTCGGGTCCTTTTTACATCGCCCAGGAGCACTTCTCCGTGACACGCGTCACCAGTAATGACACTGCAAAAAGAGTGCAATTGAATGACGTGACTTTGGCCCTGCCTGCAAAACGGGAAGGGGGATGTGGCTGGTCTATTCTAAAAAATCGCCACTGTGGATCGCTTCGAGCGGTCTTTAGGTGCCGCCCGTTCATTCGGCGATACTAGGCCCAAAAAGCACTTCGGAGGCTTACCGGCAGCCGGGAGCCCTTCATCCGTGCGCTCTCATTCAAACTGTTGCAGGTTCAGCGCAATCCTCTCGCCGTTCACCAGCACGACCGTTTGATCGATTAGCTGCTGGCTATTGATTTCTGCATGGGCGAATTGAGCGAGGGCGTTTCGCGGCGAGATATATTCGACCGCTTCGGATGAGGCTTGCGGGTCGCGCCCAAACTGATTCAATACGGTAATGTCGTAAGCCTCGAATGCGGCATCAGAAGGGACCTTCTCCAGAATGCTCTTCAATTCACGAGCGAGAAAAAGATCGAAACTCTGCGCTGCTCGTTTATAGATCGAACCAGAATCCTCTGAGAACTGGGCAGGATTTCGCAACGTAAGCTGCAAGACGATCTTGTTCTGGTAGAGGCCAAACGTCGGCGGAGCGTAATCGACGAAATGCCAATTGGCTTTTCCGGCGCTTGCCAGCGTATCGAGCTGCGCCTGAAACTGCGATTGCAATCGGTCTACGTCGCCGCCGCTAGAGGCGGACTGGCGATCCGTGCCGGCAACGGAGGCCGCTGAAGTGGCGGGAATGGCGGCGTCAGCCGCACCGGCGCGTGTTACACCGGGCGGCGTATTCGCCGGCTTCTCGTCAATTCCAGTCTTCAATCCGACAGGAGTCAAGCGACGCTGATTGCCCAAAATATCGGGACGTGCCGCTGAGGCCGTGTTCCTTTTATCCAGCGCCTCGAGGTCAAACGGATTTCGCTGGTTCAGCGCCAAGCCGAATTCGTTTCCGTTTACATAGATTTCAGCTCGATTGAGAATTTCCTGACGGCTGGCATCATCTGCCGCAGCAGCGAACGCGAAAGCATCGCCCCGGTCGAAAACGGCCACCAGAATTTCTTTTCCTTCGTAATCAAAATTTCGATGAACGTGAACGTGATAGGAAATCTCGAATCCGACGCCGTCACAATCCATGTCCGGCGGAAACTCTTTTGCCAAAAGGCCGACAATGGGAGTGATAACGTCGGAGAAGACCTGCGCAGCGCGCTCGTTTTGCGTAAGGATGTCGGGGTTATAGGCCGCATTGTAATTGCCCGATATCTTCAGCAGAACGCGATTGTGAAAATTCACAAATTCGATGCCGCGCGAATCGGTTCCCGCTTGCTCTTTTGGATCGAGCCCTACGTATCGGCTGAGCTCAAACGGCAGAGGGGTGTGGACTGCCGGCACGGCACGATAAAGCGACATAATTTGTGGGAAATATGTCGCCTCTGCCGTTTTCAGCCGGGGGTTCTTTATTTCGTCCGGACTAACCTGGGCGCTGAGGGCTATGCCATTCGACAGCAGTAAACTCACGAACAACAGCACGAAACACAGCGAAACTCGTCGGATCTTCATTCAGATCACCTTGCGGTATATTTCGGCCCCGGACTCGCCGGGGGCTGGTAGGGTGGCTGGGCGATAGCGCGTGCATATGCGATCACCTGCTGGATTTCGCGCTGCGTCAGAACCTGCCCATAAGGCGGCATCATTGCGGAGCGCGATAGGGCGCTGCCGCCCAGGGTGATGATGTTCTGCAGGTACTCGTCGCTTTCCTTGTTCATGACCGTCCCGTCGTTCATTACGGCGGGCATAGGATTTAAGTTCGAACGGTTTGAAGGGCCGGCGGGAGTAGCGTCCGCATGACACCACACGCACTGTGTATAAAAGATACGTTTACCCTGCGCTTGATCGTAGTTCAGCGGAATGATCCGCTGAGGATCGCTCCAATCGGCTTCTGAGTCATAGGCCTGACGAACGGGATCGGCGGCAAGCGCCGGCTTCCTTGTCTTACATCCAAACGCAAATCCGGCCAACAGCGAAATGAGAACGACGAACGCGCTCTTTTTCATGGCCGCTCTTCCGATTTGCGGGATCTATTCGCTGCGCGAGCCACTTGTGTTGCGGCTTGTTGTTTCCCGGATACACGCAGTGTCAGCAGATAAGCGGTCAGGGCTTGGATCTCATCGTCAGTGAATGCGCGCCGCGGTTCGATGGTATCTGGCACGAGCGCTTGTGGATTTCGCAACCACGCTTCAATCCATGCCGGAGTGAGCCAGTTGCCTGCGTTGTTCAAGTTGGGGCCTACGTATCCGCCAGTCGCGCCGATCGTGTGGCAAGACTGGCACGCATATTTCCCTTCAAACAACTGCTTGCCAATAGCCGCCTTCTCCGGCGTGAACTGTTTCATGTCAATAGTGGCAGCATCAACCTGCGGACTATTTAGTGCCGCGCCGATGTAGGTGGCGAGCGTGGTGGCCTCCTGATCAGTCATATTGAATTGCGGCATGCGCAGGACTAGCGTAGGCCGTACCGTCTTGGGGTCTTTGAGGAAATCAATCAGCCACTGTCGCTGCGCCCGGCTGCCCTCATAGGAAAGATCGGGCGCCAGCGTTCCGCCAAAGCCGTTGAATTGATGACAGACGTAGCACTTGTAGCGTTCATAGACGCGCCCGAATTCGCCGGCAGGGTGAAACTCCCCTTGCTTTTGCGACACAACCAGCTTCTGTAGCCCAGCGCTTGTTGGAGGGCCAGTCATGCTTAAAAGAGCGGTGGTGAGCGCATCAAGGTCCTCAGGCGGTAGATGGTAAACCGGCATTCGTGCTGCCGAATTCACGGAAAGCGGATCCGTAATTTTGGCTTGGAGATATGCGATAAGATTGCGCGGAATTTTCGATTCGCCGAAAGATAGCTGCGAAACATCTCTCGCTCCGATTGCCGATAGGTCAGGACCCAACTCCCGCTGCACGGGAATTCCCTGGATCACATGGCAGCTTGCGCAACCCTTATCGATAAAAACACGACGCCCGCGTTGAATTTCGTCGGTCGTGGGAGTGCCCAATTCCGGTACTCCTGTTAGCAGGTCGGTATCCGTCAGCCGTTTGGTTATGTATTGCGTAACGTCATAAAGATCCGCATCCGACCACTGATACCGGGGCATTTTGCTGTGGGGCAGATAATCCTGAGGATCACGCAGCCAAGCGATCAACCATTCTGGATTTGCTTTGCTTCCGACCTTGGTCAGCTCGGGCCCGATGTCGCCTCCGATAAGGCTTGTCGTGCCGGCGCGCGTGACCGATAAGGAATGGCAGGTTGAGCAGAACATCTGCCGAAAGCGAAGCTCGCCCTGATCGGCGGGATCGGTTTTGCCGCCGGCGAGCACGCGGGGTTCGAAATGGTAGGGTTTTACCGGCTTACTTTGAAGTGTGCTCAGGTAACCAGAGAGGTCCCGCAACTCCTGCTCGGTCAGCCGAAATTGCGGCATTCGGGGAAGGCCGCCGGTCGCGTAGCCATTAACCGTGACGTTGCCGTTCGAATCAGTGATCGTCCGAGGCTCTTTTAACCATTTATAGATCCATTGGCGGCTTACTTTCGTTCCGATGCTGGTCAAATCGGGCCCGAGCATCTGAGGCCGCTCCACGTCGCGCAGGCGGTGGCAACCGACGCAATTCAACTGCACCAGCAGAGCTCGCCCCCTGTCCAGTTGCGGCGTTTCGGGCAGATCGGCTCGATGGCAGGTACCGCACGATGCCTGGATGAAATGCACCGGCAGCAGAGGCTGCTCCCATGCAAGAGTCGTCTCGTGAGCCTCCGTCGTTTCTGTCGCGGCGCCCTGGCCACGATGGCACGCCGTGCAGCCCCATTGCAAAACAGGATGAGGAATTGACGGATGAGCGCGAAAGGGCTGGGGTACTGAGGCGTTAATTAAAGTGGGCTGTGTAATGCCCTGGTGACAGGTGGTACAACGATCGACAACGCCCAGGTCGGGCAGCCAAATCTGGCTGATTTGTGGACGGTAATCCGCAAGCAGGCGTTTGGTGTCAGGCCGGGTCTCGGCAAACCGCACGTAGGCGCGTTTGTAACGTTTCCATTCTTTTCGAAAATCCCTGATAGGCGAGATGGCCAGAGCAAGAAGGAAAAGGATTGAGGTCACCGCAAAGATGAGGCGCAGGCGCGGTGAAATCTGCCCCATCTGCTCAGCCGGCATGAGAACTCCACGGCCAGACCCAAGACCATCCGGGCCCCCGGAAAAACGTGCCGACAACCGTGAGTACAACGGCGACAGAGATGAACCAAGTCATCACCCACCACGGCAGCGTGCGTTCTCGTCGCCACCAGGCTTTAGCGCCGGCTCTGCGCTCCGCGGACCCGTCATAGGACGCGAGCATCAGCAAACCGACAACATCGGTCGGTACGAGCACCGTCCACGCGCGAAAAGCGGCCAGAAGCATCGTGAGCCCGATTACCACGGAGAGAAAAATCAACAATGTTCGTTTGGCATTTCCGGACCAAAGCGGCGCGCCCTCGATATTGATGTTGAAGTAGGGAATGACAATCAGCGCGATCACCACCAGAGTGGGAATAATGATGCCGGCCACAAGCGGTGGGAAATAATGCAGCAGCTCCTGCAAACCCAGGAAATACCAGGGAGCCTTGGCCGGATTCGGCGTCAAAAGCGGATTGGCAAGCTGCTCGAGCGGGGCATCCCAGAATAGGGCGATCGTAACCAATGAGATCACAAGAATCATGAATACGATCGCTTCCCGGATCAGCAGATGCGGATAGGTCATCAGCCGAGGGCCAATGTCTCCCACCACTTTGGCCGAGGTCTTCCTGGTGATGAAGACGATGCGCACGGGCTCCTTCTTTGCGTTGGAGCCGAACCCCGCCTCGTACCTGGCTTCTTTAGTTTCCTTTTCCGCCATCTTCCTCTCGCACGGTCAGGCCGCCGTCTTTCTGCACACGCCAAAAATGCACGGCGACCAAAAAAACCGCGATCAATGGCAACACCACGCAATGCAGCACGTAGAACCGAAGCAGCGCGTTTTCGCCAACCAGATTTCCCCCCAACGAAACAAATCGCACGCGGCGGCCGATGAGCGGCATCGCCGAGACGATATTCGTCCCCACCGTGATGGCCCAGAACGCCAACTGATCCCAGGGGAGCAGGTAGCCCGTGTAACTCAAAAACAGCGTCACCAGCAAAAGCACCACGCCCACGACCCAGTTGAACTCGTGCGGGGGGCGGTAACCGCCGCGATAGAAAACGTGAAACATGTGCCAGAAGACCGCCAGCACCATAAGTTGAGCCGCTAGCCGGTGGAGGTTACGCAGAAACACGCCATTCGAAACGACAAAGCGCAGGTCCTTCATGTCGCGGTACGCCTGCGGGACTGCCGGGTGGTAATAAAACATCAACAGGACGCCGGTCACGGCGAGTACGACGAAAAGGAGAAACGAAATTGATCCAACATAGTAGGAAGCTCGCACACGCAAAGATTTCTCGCGCACTTTCACAGGCAAAAAATGCAGGAACAAATTGCCAAACACCGCCAGGCTCCGCGTGCGGTTGGTCAGAGCCGGCCCGCGGCGGAAGATTGATTTCCAGACGCGGGTTGCGCGCAATCGCTCGACTGCCGGCGCTATAGTTAAGGAGTTCGCCATTCGTCATTCACGCTTTCAGAGCCTGCCCCGGGCTGATGATTTCCAGTTTGTCCACCTGTAGCTCTCCGTCTGCCGTCAGGGAAATCGCGAAATGTGGCAGTGGTCGAGGCGCCGGACCTTCGATCTTTGTTCCATCGGACTTGAATTTGCTGCCGTGACATGGGCAAGCAATCTGCCCGAGATCTGGCTTCCATTGGGTTATGCAACCGAGATGAGTGCAAACGGCGGAAACAGCGTAAAAACCATTTTCCGCGTGCACAACATACACTTGCTGATCTTCGAGAAATGTGACGGAGTTGAGTGGATACAAATCCGGATTGCCGGCGCGAAATGTAGTTGGCGGCTCGAACAGTACATTGGGCGAAAGATAACCATAGGTGACGATCAGCGAACCGACCGCGGCAATGCCCAAAGCCGCCAAGGCCGCTTCGTTCAAGAATTCGCGGCGGGTGGTGATCAGGCGGGTGCGCGGATTTGACGGCGTTTCGCCAGGTGGTATTTGGTTCGCGTCAGTCATGCATGCATCGCAAGAGTCTCGATCTGAACCAACTCCGGGTCCTCATCGAATGCCTCGTACGCCTCCATGGTTATGGTATGAACGGGGCAACGCTCTGCGCACAGGCCGCAGCGGATACAGATGGTTTCATCCTTGACCATTACCGATCCGGCGGTTTGCGAAAGGTCGGCTGGCTCCACATGTTGTAAATCAACCAGCCGGATGGAGCGTTCGGCTTCGAGACGCTCCACGGTGGAATCGGAAAATGTGAATTGTTGCAAGGGCACCAGCTGCAAACAGTTTTCGGGGCAGACATCCACACATCCTCCGCACAGGATGCACTCAGTGCCGTGCTCCTCGTCCCCTTCGAAGATGGTGTTGATCCAGCACTGCAGGCAGCGAGACGCCTCGCGGCGAGCCTGTTCTTCGGTAAATCCCGTTTCCACCTCGGCAATTCCAGTGCGGCGGTCGATCGGCAGGATGGGGACAGCGAGCCGCGAATACTCGTCATAATGTTCGGCCATCTGGTGATGGTCTAAAATCGTAATCTGCACGTATTTTGGTTTGGGTGACCACTCCGCACCACGCAGGTAGCGATCCATCTGCTCGGCCGCCTTCTTCCCGTCAGCGACGGCATTGATGATCAGCCGCGGGCCAAAAGCAATATCGCCGGCCGCGAATATCCCGGGTGCAGTCGTCATCAAAGTTGTGGGGTCGATTTTGACCGTTCCTTGTCGCGTGGTTTCAATGCCGTCCTCTGCGGTAAGAAACGAAACATCGGATGCCTGGCCGATAGCCAAAATGACGGTGTCGCAGGGGATTACGGACTCCGTTCCGGCGTCAAACACGGGATTGAACCGGCGCTGGTCGTCAAATACGGAGCGACAATGGACCGTCTGTAAGCCGATTACGCGGCCGTCTTTGGCTACAAATTGCTTGGGCCCGAGTGATGTGTGCAGCTTCAGCCCTTCCTCCAAACCCTCTTCGATCTCCTCGGCAAAGGCCGGCATCTCCTCGCGCTTTTCCAGGCAAACCAGATGGACTTCGCGCGCGCCCATGCGCAGCGCGGCGCGGGAAACATCCATCAACTCTTTCATCGCCACATCCATCTCGCTCGCCGATAATGTGTTTGGCAGATTCGTGCTCGCAGGTTGCCTGACATTCTTTTGCTGCTCGCGAAGAGCGGAACGAGCCACATCAATGGCCACGTTTCCGCCTCCAATCACTACCACCTGCTTGCCGATCGAGAATCGATATCCAAGATTTACGTTGAGGAGAAAATCGATTCCCTTGATTACACCATCGAGTTCATTGCCGGGAATCTGCAGGTCGCGGCTGCGATGCAGCCCAAACGACAGAAGCACCGCTTTGTAGCCCTGTTTGCGAAGATCGGAAAGCGAAAAATCCCGGCCCAGCCTCGAATTCACGCGAAGTTCGGGTCCCAGATCCAGAATCTCTCGGATCTGAGCCTGCAGGACATCACGCGGAAGGCGATATTCGGGTATCCCTAGATGCATCATCCCGCCAGGCACCGGCGCGGCTTCGAAAACGGTGACTGGGTAGCCCAGAAGAGCAAGATCATGCGCCGCGGAAAGCCCCGCCGGGCCCGATCCGATGACCGCCACCTTCTCTGGATGACGGAGTTGCGGTTTTTCCGGAAAAACGTCGATGGGATGACGCGACTCCGGACCATATTTCTCGGTCAAAAATCGCTTCAGGGCGCGTATGGATATCGGCGCATCGAGCACACCGCGCCTGCAAGCGGGCTCGCAGGGGTGGCCGCATACTCGGCCACACACCGACGCAAAGGGATTGGGCTGGCGCGCATACCGATACGCCTCTTCATACCGGCCCTCCGCAATCAACGTGACGTATCGCCCGGCCTGGGTGTGGACGGGACAAGCCTGCATGCACGGGAAGTTGGACTCCAGCCAGTCCAAATCCACCAGCTTGCTGCGCGGCTTCATTTCTCGATCGCGAATCGGTAGTCCGTGCCCATGCCCAGGTTATTTTTTCACCGTGAGCGTGGCTGTGGCGCTTTCGCCGGTAACATCTACTGCTTGCGTTGTTGGTTTTCCTTCTTCGCTCCACGTTATGAGTGTGTAATGACCGGGCGGGATATTCTTGATTTCGAAATTCCCCTCTTTATCGCTGACCGCGAAGTACGGAGTTGGAGCGACGACTACATAACCCGACATTTCAGGATGGACATTGCAGAGCAGTGGCGCTGCGCCAACATCATTGAACTGGAATGACTTCGTTTGCCCCTGAGGCCACGTACCGAGATTGTGAGCGAGCTTTTTATTGCCGCTGATCGCGGGCCAGTAAACGTTGTGCCCGGTCGCATCGCTGTTCAGAAAATCCACGGTTGCCCCCTTCAGCACCACCAGAATATGCGGCACGAACTTCAGGCCTTTCTGGTCCATCACAACGTGCTGGGCAGGCGCGGGAAAATCCTTGCCCGGAATCGCGTCAACATAAACTGCAATGTTCTCCGGTGAACGCAAACCCTGAACGGCCACGTGCCCTTTGATATCCGAGGCGTGAGTAAGGCCCGCCATTCCGATGACCAGAGAGATCGCTGTCGCGCGAGCTATGTTTGCCTTCTTCATTTCAGTTCCCTTCCTTGTGTTCGGCCGTTCTTTCTTTAACAGCGCGAATTAAAAAGCAAAATCGATCCCTAACAACGCACTATTCGGGTGAAAGAACGTGGGCGCCAGGGCGCCGGGCACGGGCACTCCCCAGCGATGCTCGTATTCGAAATTCACCTTGATATTGGCGCGCACCAACGCCTGCACACCCGGGCTAAAGCGGTTTCGTGAATTTCCCTCTGAAAGCCCGGCGGCAAAATCGAAAGGCGAATTCACCACGTCATAGCGCATAATCGGTATCAACCAGGGAAACACCCAATACTCCGCCTCCACAAAGCCACCGCTATAGTTGATTGCAGGCCCCTCTATCAAAGCGGGCGTGGCAAGGGGGATCAGGTTCTTGTCATGGGCGAACATGCCCATACCATAAAGCTCGAATCTGCTCTGATAACGGAACCGGAAATATCCGCCCACACGGTGGAATGGCTCATTGAAAGCCGCGAAACCGGGAAAGTCCGTAAGGTTTACATTGAATCGGTTCGTCCCGTAATCGTAAAAAGCGCCCAAACGAATCGAGGTGTGGTCGTGCGGTCCGGTCGGTCCGGCGGCTTGCACCGCCTTGCGCACTTCAGGATCTCGCTCCAGGTTGAATTGCTCGAAAACATTCACATATACGTTTTTGCCGTTACTCACCTGGGCGGTTTCGGGACCGTTCGGAACAGTCTGAACGCAGCATGGGGTGAGATCATTGCTGCCATCAGTGAGAGCGACCGACCAATTGAAATTCCCATCATTGGGGTAGCCGCCAAATTCGATTCCTCGTTGCATGGCAGCGAATGAGAAAGGATTGTTGGTCGTACCGAGGGCGCCGGCGACCGCAACCTCGTCGTAGATGTCATAATCAGTGGGATTAATTGTATAAGCTTGGCTGAAAGGCAGATCCAGCTCAAACTGCCCGACCCGAACGTTCAGCGTGTCTTTCGGTAAGTGCAGATAGTGGCCGATGTCGTTCGCTTTCAGATAGGCAAACCCGAGTCCGCCTGCCGCATTTGAGCCTCCTACCGATATGTCGTCATCAATCCACCAGGAAAGCGTTGGGCCAAAACTTCCGGCCGTCAGAATTGTGAACGTATTTGGCGCGAAAAGATCGATCCGTGGCTGCACGCCCAAAGATGCCGGCTGCTTGCTATTGATCTGCGCGTAACCTTCGTAGCGAAGACCAACCGGGACCGAGCCAGGTATCTCGCCCGGAAAGATCGCGTTACCTGGGAAAGCTTCCTTTTGCGCCTTGGCGCCTAGCAAAACGGGCGGCTCTTTGACGAACGTCTCGTCATCTTTGGGGAACTTGAAGCCATTTTTGTAGAACGCCCATCCAAAATCATTCAATTCGGGGAAATTGTTGTGACAGGTCGAGCAGGACGTTCCGTACTTGCGAGCAAAGACGGGAATGGCCGATGCAGAAGGCGTCACCGACACAACCCAGAGCAAGATCCCGAACACACTGATTGCCGCGTGGCTGCCTAGACGTGCCGCACTCCTCTTGGTCATGAATCTGGTGTGTCTCCCCTTCCGGCCGTGGAGTTTCATTCGAGGCCATTTCGTAACGCAGCGACAATATCAGGAACTCGGTAGGGCAGTGATGTGATGGCGATCACATGTTATGTAACTGTTACGACAATAGGCACTAGGCACTTTTAGCGTTATCAAGCAAAGCAGCAAATTTCCTCTCCTGCTCACGGAAATCTGGGCGCAATTCCGCTGACCAATGCTGACCTGGCGCTAATGACACTCCCAAGGCGCCCGAGATGGCGAGACGTGACCCTGGTCACGTCAAATCATGACGAACCTTACCGCTTTCCCGTACGCAGCGGGCATACATTGACGGGTGAAATCTATTGCAGAGAGGAACGACTATGAACTGGAGAATCTTAGCCATCGCCATGACTTTACTTGTGGCATCTTTTGCGATTGGACGAGCGGCCGCGAATCGCAGTTCACAACTTCATCAACAAACAATCGAAAACGTTATAACGGCTGCGCATGGTGAGGCCTTTGCCTATGCGAAATACATGCTCTTTGCCGAGCATGCCCGCAAAACGGGAAGGGCGGATCTAGCGGATCTATTCGAAAAAGCCGCCACCATGGAACGCTTCGAGCACTTCGCGGATGAGGCGCAACTCGTGGGCTTGGTAGGAAGGAACTCGGAGAACCTTAAAGACGCTATCACAGGCGAATCCTATGAAGTAGACAGTATGTACCGCGATTTTGCGCAGCAGGCAGCGGCAGTAGGCGACAAAGTCGCCGCCGACCGATTTGAGGAGATACGCCAGGACGAGATGAAACATCGCGATGCTTTTAAGGCCGCGCTGGCGCGACTCGATTCGGCGGATCGCTAGGATGCCGGTGAGCGGGTAGAAAATAGCCGGTGGAATGAGTATCGCCGTCACCATTTCACGACGATTGTGCCGCCAACGTTTGCGGATCCTGACTCCCGGCGGCAGGTGCGGGAGAAACCCGGAGGTTTCTCCCGCTTTGGGGGCTAGGGGGGACCCTGAGGAATTTATTTTTGGGCGCTGACAACCGGCACTGCCTGGAGGTACCGGCGAGAGCCTCTTGGTCCGTCTCGGTGCGTTTCTCCTCCGTTACTAACTTCGGATCGTAAAGGCCGCACCGTGCCTTTAGTCTGAAAAGCGCAAAATGCCCCTGGAACGGCTCATTCCCTATGTGCTTTTCGCGTGAGCTTTTATGCACCGGATTTACGCTGATAAGGAATGGATGCCGCGGAGAGTCTGCTTTACTTTCGGCGCAGGGGGCGTTAGCATCGCGTCATTTTCGCGAAAGCCCGGTAGCCTCGAAGTGAATTCAGCTTCCTCGGCACGCGTTAGCGAACTTCTCCGCAATTGGGGTAAGGGGGACGAGCGTGCCCGCGAAGCGCTCATCCCGCTCGTATACAACGAGTTGCGTCGCCTGGCACGCCGCCATTTGCGCGGCGAACGCCCGGACCACACCCTTCAGAGTGCGGCCTTGGTAAACGAAGCCTACCTCCGCCTCATTCAGCGGCAGCAACCCCAATGGGAGAATCGCGCTCACTTTTTCGGGGTCGCTGCTCAGGTTATGCGCCACATTCTTGTCGATCACGCCCGAAATCGCAGAGCCGCCAAACGCGGTGCCGGTGCGCCGCGCCTCGAGCTAACTCCTGACATTGCGCTGCCTCGCGAACGCGAAATCGATGTCGTCGCGCTCGACGACGCTCTCAACCAGCTTGCCGCGCTCGATTCGCAGCAGAGCCGTGTCGTCGAGCTGCGATTTTTTGGCGGCCTCTCCATTGAAGAAACGGCGCTCGTACTCGGTATTTCACCCGCAACGGTGAAACGAGAGTGGGCCACCGCCCGCGCCTGGCTGCATCGTGAAATCAAGAGCAAAGGGCTCAACGCGTGAATCCAGAACAGTGGCGACAAGTCAAGGCCGTCCTCGCCGTCGCATTGGAAAAAGCTCCTGGCGAACGCGATAGCTATCTCGATCAGGTCTGCGTCGAGGAATCGGTCCGAACAGAAGTGGAGTCCTTGCTTGCGGCCCACGAAGACTCGGACGGCTTTCTCGAGCCTCCTGCTGTCGAACGAGAACCGCTGCCCAATGGAACCCAGCTTGGACCTTATGAAATTCTCTCCCGTATCGGCGATGGCGGCATGGGCGAAGTGTATAAAGCAAGAGACACGAGGCTCGACCGGTTTGTCGCTATCAAGTTCCTTCGCGGTGATCTGGCTGACGATCCTGCTGCCGAGGAACGTTTCCGCCGCGAAGCCCGCACCGTGGCCAATCTCAACCATCCCCACATCTGTACCCTATACGACGTGGGACGGCGCGACGACGCCGATTTCCTCGTCATGGAATATCTGGAAGGGGAAACCTTAGCGCAGCGCCTCGAACGAGGACCGCTGCCGCCGGAAGAAGTGCTGCGATACGCCACTGAGATTGCGCAGGCTTTGCAGGCGGCTCACTCCAAAGGAGTCCTCCACCGTGACTTGAAACCAGCCAACATCATGCTTACCGCTACCGGCTCGAAACTCCTGGACTTTGGATTGGCGAAACTCAGGTCCGACCGCGGCGCCTTTTCTCTACTATTCGAATACCCTGCCGATGCAGCAACACTCAGCGCTGCCGGCACGATTGTTGGCACGCTCTCCTACATGGCGCCTGAGCAGCTACAAGGCTTGGAAGCGGACCCCCGCACGGATATTTTTGGATTGGGAGCCGTCCTTTACGAAATGTTTACGGCGCACAGGGCTTTTGGCCCCGGCGGCACCGCATCCATAATAAGCGCGATCTTGAACGACACTCCGCCGGCGCTCAACGAACCCGGCGGACAAATTCCCGCACCATTTCGCCGAATCCTCGCGAGGATGCTGGCGAAGAGCCCCGATGAACGCCATGCAACCGCTGCTGAAGTTCTCGCCGATTTCGCTTGTTTGCCTCATGCAGACATAGAGCCAGCGGGTCGGGCCGCGCTCCCTCATACGACAAAAGCGTTTGCCATCGCAGGCAGCGCTGTTGCCGTCTTGGCGGTTGCGATCCTGGCTCTCTTCTCGCCTGCGCCACACCGATTCGCCAACTGGTTTACGCCCAATCCCCTGCCGCACGAGAAGCTGGTTGCCGTGTTGCCGTTTGCCGTCGTGAGTGGCGAAGCGCCACAAAAACCCTTTACTGACGGCTTGACTGAGACGCTGACGGCCAAGCTTACGCAATTGACCGTCGACCCCTCGTTACAAGTCGTGCCGGCGCCCGAGCTTCGCGCCAGAAACGCAACCACGATCGACGATGTTCGCAAAGAGTTCGGTGCCACCCTCGTCGTTCAGGGCGATCTGCAGCAATCCGGCAATCGCGTGCGAATCAACATCGGCATGATCGACGCCGCGACGCGGCGCCAGGTCGGAGCCGCCAGCCTAACGGTCCCAGCTTCCGATCCCTTCGCGCTTCAGGACCAGGTCGTCAACGCCACGGTTGGGATGCTCCAACTCGACGTGCCCCCGGCCCAACGAGATAACCTTGAGACAGCCGGCACGCAAGTGGCCGATGCTTACGACCTCTATTTGCAAGGCCGGGGTTACCTGCAGAGTTATGACAACCCGGAAAATCTCCAGAATGCCATCACCGCTTTTCAGCGGGCCGTAGCAACCGATCCGAACTACGCTTTGGCCTATGCCGGTCTGGGACAAACCTACTGGCTGAAATATCAGGAGACCGAGAGCACCGAATGGGTGCAGCAGGCTCGGCAAGCATGCGAGCACGCCTTGGCTCTCGACCGCAGGGTCGCGCCCGCTCACGTGTGTCTGGGGACAGTTGACTCCGGCACAGGGCAATATCAAAAGGCTGTCTCGGAATTTGGGCACGCACTCGATTCCGAGCCTACCAGCGACGACGCCTACCGTGGTTTGGCCCGGGCGTACGAATACTCGGGCAGCCTTGTTCAAGCCGAAGCGACCTATCGCCGCGCGATTCAGCTTAGGCCTCATTACTGGGCCGGCTACAGCTGGCTCGGAGGCTTCTACTTCGACCATAGTCGCTTCACCGAATCAGCGGCAATGTTCAGACAGGTCGTGGAACTTGCTCCGGACAGCGTCCGAGGCTATTACAATCTCGGCGCCGCGTTGAATGGTCAGGGCCGTTATTCCGACGCGATTACCGAGCTTCAGCACTCGATTGACATGCGCCCCACGGCAACCGCGTACACCAATCTGGGCAACTCTTATTTCTTTCTTCACAACTATGACCAGGCCGTTCCAGCCTACGCGCGGGCCGTCGAGCTCAAAAGCAACGATTACGTCAAATGGTGGAATCTGGCCGACGGTTACTTCTGGAGCGGAGACGTCGCGCATGCCACCGGCGCTTACCGCCGGGCGATCTCTCTCGCGCAAGAGGCGCTGCAAATCAACTCCAAAGATCCGAGCGCGATCGGCTTACTCGCCGTGTGCCATGCCATGCTGGCGGAAAGACCTTCGGCGCTGCAATACCTGCGTCAGGGGCTTAAGTTATCTCCGCGCATGGACGCGGATATGCCTTTCAAGGCGGCGCTGGTGTACAACCAGTTTGGCGACACTCGTGACGCGCTCAAGTGGCTGGAAAAAGCCGTCATGGCGGGCTATTCTCCGACAATCGTACGCGACACTCCCAATTTCAACCATTTGCACTCCAATCCGGATTTCGAGGCGTTGGTCCAGCCAAAATAATTCAATTTTCAAAGGAGAGAACAATGGCTACTCCAGAACCAGCAACGGGGCTCGCACCCAAACCAGTCACGATCACGTTCAAATCATCTGCCGATACGGCCACCATCCAAGTGACCCCGGGCCGATTTCAAATCAGTAAGGGCAAGAAAGAGCAAGTTGAATGGACCTGCGCTCAGTCCGGATTCATCGTGGACTTTGGAAATGACTCTCCGTTTGAGTTCGGAAAATTTCAACGGCAAACGCCGGGAAGTGTTTCGTCGGGTCCTATCAGGCCGGATTTACAGCCGCCCGGCGACAGCCACATTTACAAATACACGGTAACTGTCGGCGGAAGTGTGCTCGATCCCGAAGGTCAGGTCGACAGGTAAACCATTAGGGCGACCTTTTGATCGATCGTGCCGTTCTCAATGACGGGGCCGGCAAACAAACCAGCGAACACCCAAGTAAACCGTTCGATTCGCGCAGCGGTTCCGAGCTTGGCAATCTAGTCGCGGCTGGTGGCGAGCGGTTCTCTCATCTTGTCTTCATTCTGCGCGGGGTTTGTCAATTCGGCGGCGCGCCCAGGACCCAAATACCGAAGGTGTCGAGCCGAGGTTTTTCCCGTGAGCCAGGAATGGTCCATAGGATAAACGTCCGGATCGAACACAACGGTGTACATGTGCCAGATCGCAATCGCCGATGTCGCCAGAATCGCTTCGTAAAAGTGCAATGAAGTAGCGGCGTCCGACACCCATTTTGGAAAATGCCGCATGGCGACGTTGTTAAACCACAGCACGAGTCCGCTTAAAGCCATTACCGCCGTGCCCCACAGAAAGGCCAGATATTCTATCTTTTCGACATAGCTGATTCTTCCGAACTGCGGTCGTGTGCCGTTCAGCCCGACGTTATACCCGAGCATCCCCTTTAGGTCCCGCACGTCCTTCCACCGTGGCAACATTTCACGCCACAACGCCCGGTCGCCGCGCGATATTGCGAGATGCGCCAAGTGGTAGCAGAGCGCGCCAAGCAGAACCACCGCGGCTACTCGGTGCGCCGTGCCGCGAAACGCAAACCGGTTCTCCCACATCAAAAACGGCCGCGCAAACCAGCTTTCCGGAAACTTCAGTGCAAAGCCGGTGAGCACGAGAACGGGAAAACTGATTACTACGAGCCAATGTGCGATCCTGAAATGCAGGTTCATCCGCGGAACTTCGTTCCGGGCATGCGCGCCCATTCGCTCCCGCAACTTCCTGAGATAGTCAACGGAGTGGTGGAAAAACATGAACCCGATCGTCAGAGGAATCAGAACGATGTAGATCCCGCGAATCCATTTCACTGCCGCAACTTCGCTCCCCGAGTCGGCGCCGGCGTGAATCGGTCCGGACAAAAACACCTGGCTGGCTCCAGCATGGCAAGCGCCGCAGGTGTGTGCGAGATTCGCCCCGTTCACCATTGACCGTGGATCCGCCGAGGCAAAAATATTGTGCACGCCGTGGCAGGAAGCGCAGTTCGCAACGGTTTGCGAACCCGCGCGCGCGGCGAGCCCATGGTAGCTGTTTACAAATGTTGGCAGGCGATCCACGGGCAAGTTATAGCGCTTCTCCAGGCGCTCATCGCCATGACATCTTCCGCAGGTCACAAACGACACGCGCGCGGGATTAACCGGCGATTCCTGCTCCCCGGGGCCGAGTATCGAATGATCGCCGTGGCAATCGGTGCAAACGGGCGCGTCCACGACGCCGTGCGCCACGGCCTCTCCATGCACGCTGCTCCGGTAGGTTTTCGCAATCTCGCCGTGGCACGCGGCACACGTTGTCGGAATATTCCAATGATTGATGCTCGCTCGCCTGTCTTGCGCCCCGTAGATGCTGTGCGCGGTGTGACAATCCGAACAGGCAGCGGAGTTTTCATTGCCTGCCGCCAATGCGCGTCCATGCACACCCGCTTCATAAGTCTCCACCGGACGAGCGAACGGAATCTGATGCTTCGCCAGAAACGATTGCTGGGCGTGGCACGCTCCGCACGTCGCGGCCTGATTCTTTTTGGCCGTGGGCGCCGCTGAATCTGCCGACGCCGCAATACGATGAGCAGCCCCGTGACAGGTAACGCAATTAGGGCTCTGTGGATCGCCGGCCTTGAACGCCGCGCCGTGTGTGCTGTCGAGGAAATCCTTCACTTCTGCCGCATGGCATGAGCCGCATGCTCGAGGCACAACGCTGGCTGGGGGACCAATATCGTGCCCGGAGCCATGACAACTGCCGCAACTCCCGTTTCCAAGCGTCGCGTGAATGCTGGCCTGCACCGAGCCGCTCTCTTCGGCATGGCAGGTCGAGCAGTCGACCTTTTTCACTCGAACGGGATGCGGAAAATCTTGAATCTCTTCATGGCATGTCGTGCAGCTTAAGTCACCATGAACGCTGGCACTGTGTTTCGCCCTATTCACGTACACACTTCGACCTGAGCTGGATTTCGATCCCGGGTCGCCGTGGCAGGCCAAACATTTCGCATCCTCGTTGACTGCAGCTTTGGTCTGAGCCAAAGCGGCGGGCAGGGCTAAGCCGGCAGCAACAACCGGCAATGCGCAAAGCACGTGATACGTTCGCGGCCTTGTTATTCGGTGCTGCTGCGTTTTCATGACACGTTACTTCATTCCGAGTTCCGCCAGCACCTTCGGATCTGTTTCATCTACGGCGAGCAGTGTGTGGCACGTATCGCAATCGTTTGGAATCGTCTGGCCATCCGCGCTCGTGTGGCTCCCGTCGTGACATCGGAAGCATCCCGGGAAGTCCGTGTGTCCCAGATTGTTGGGATAAGTGCCCCAGCTGACCTTCATTTTCGGAAACACGTTTCGCGCATAGATGAGCTGCAGTTCGCGTATAGCTGCATCGATCAGCGCGCTCTGCCCGCGATACAGTTCGGGATACGAGGCCCGGTAGAATTCGTTGATGCGGGCTGCGATGCCCTGTGCCGCCGCCTCCTGTCCCGCGTAGTTCCCCTTCAGCGCCTCAACCCCGACTTTCTTGATAAAAGGCAGATCTGCGCTGATCGATTTTTGAGACAGTGCCAGATCGACCGCCTCCTCCGGCAACTGGAAAACATGCGTGGGGCGATTGTGGCAATCTATGCAGTCCATCGTCCGAGGATCGCCGGAGGCAACTTGCTGCTGAACGGCTTTCGCATCCCCCGAGGCAAATTGGATTTGCTTTCCCGCCCCTTCCCCGTAAAAAACGACCGGGATGACCTGGCGTTGCCGATCCTGCGGCACGTAACGTATTGGCGAAGCCAGATCCAGGTGCCTGCCATGAATCCCCACGCCGCCATGCGCGCCGCTTCCGCCGATTTTTAGAATCAGTATGGTCTTCTTTGGCGTGTTCTTTTCATCTTCTCCATAATGCGTGCGCACCACGAACCGGTCGCCTGTGAACATCTGCGGCCAATGGCATTGCTCGCAGGTTTCGCGCGCCGGACGCAGTTGTTCCACCGGCGACGGGATGGGCCGGTCATAGGTGTGAAATGTAACGGCTACCACTTGCCGTACCCCCGACAACTTCGACCTTACGAACCAGCTCGCGCCCGGCCCAATGTGACATTGCACGCAGCCCACGCGTTGATGCGGCGAGTTCTCATAGGTGGTGAACTCAGGTTCCATCACCGTATGACAGGTTTGACCGCAAAACTTCGAGGAATCCATATACTCGACGCTGCGATATGACGCGATGCCCAGGATCAGGATGTTCACGATCGTCAGTCCCGCGATCCACCCGAATGTCTGCCGGACAACTGCTTTCGTGAAATCGAGCTGCACATTCTGCTGAGTAGTGCTCGCCCGCGGGCCTCTACGTCGGCGCTGCCAGAGCATCCCCGCGGGAATCAGAAGCAAGCCGACGAGGAAAATAGCCGGCAAAATTAAGAAAAGCATGATCCCGCTGTAGGGGTGCACATTGGCCCCAAACAGCAAGTCGAAGCCAAAAAAAAGCAGGATGGTGACGGCGGAACTCGTTGTAACAACAGCGCCGGCCAGAGTAATCCGGTTGTGGGCGAGATAGGCGGCGGGATGCAGCCAAGATCTAATGCGCTCGCCAAGTCCCATGGATAATCAGCGAGAGAACCTTCTACGGCCTTCTGCTTCGAACGAGCATGCGCATGTAAGTGACCAGCACAGAAATTTCATGATCGCTGAGCCGCCCTTCGTAGCCGGGCATCTTTCCTTTACCGCAGCGCAGGATCGTCGCGAGTTGGTTGTCACTCTGCCTCTGTACGTCGCGCGACCGGATGTCACGCAACCTTAGCCTTGTTCCAACGAGACCGCTTCCGTCGCCATTTTCGCCGTGACACACCGCACACTTTTTCTTGAAAAGCGTCTTGCCCTGCTCGGCCTGCGCTCCCAAGCAAACGCACGCAGCCAACAGCAGAAAAGCGCAGCTCGCAACCTGAACTGCCCCGTGCTTGACTCGCAAATGCCGCCCCGTTTTCGCCATTGGTTTCGACGCCCCTGCCGCCGTCTGCTTGCACATGCAGGGCCAAGTCACTTTTTACGGCACATCATTTTTTGCCCGTCATTAGGCCCACTGGCATGAACTGCCGAATTCGCGGCTTCCCGTTTCGAAATCGAAGGGTTCTTTTATGGGAGGATGATCAGATGCTGTCCCGGGGTCACAGCCAATTTCTGTTACGGATTGGTCACCTCAATCGAAACGCTTGCCGCCTTCAAGCGCGTGTAAATTTCGTTCCATTTATCGTGGACTGTGCTCGAAGCATACGCATCGGCTGCGGCTCGGTCCCGAAACTCGATGGCAAACGCGTCGCCATATCCTCTCGGCTCGATCCATTCGCCTTTCATCCAGACGTTCTTAACGCCGGGAACCGATGCAGCCATTTTCTTCACGCCTTCTAATATGTTCTGTTTCTCGGCTTCAGTAACGTTCGGCCTCCACTCGATCGAAACTACGTGGATTACCGTCCTCGGCTGCCGAAATGTACCCTGTCCTGACACATAGCCCGCTTTGAAGAATCCGAACGACGTTATTCCCATGCCGGCCAAAAGCATCACCCAGACAGTTCGGTTTCGCATCTCCCCTCCAAGCGCGATAGGCAAACATTTTGTCCAGGCGCGCGCTCAGATGCTCCCGCTGCAAGTGGATGGCCGATCACGAGCCATGGCGGCGGGCTGCAAGCCGTTGCGCACGAGCGATATGTCTCGCGCCGGCCACGCTCGTTACAGAGAGTTGGAGAGCCCTTAAATAGCCAGCACCTGCCGTCGACCGGAGTTGCTGTTGCCGGTTTTCGCCGTCAGTTCGCGCTCGGCTTGCAGCCAGTCATCCAGGTCGCGGCCGTGCTCGGCGCCCCGCTTTACGTAGATTTCGTAGGCGCGTATGGCAATGTGCTCGTGACTCGGATGATGATTGTTCGAACGCTGATTGCTCGAACTCGGCTTCTTCTCACTGCCTGCTCTCTTGTTCATAAATGCTCCTGGTGCGTGAAAATAGTGAACACAATATTCGATGGAGTCCAACAGGAAGGGGTATCGGCTACACCTCTTCGCTCGATAAGTCCTAGCGAGGGCAGGCCGGGAATGTCCGCAAGGAGCGAAAGCTAACGACGTCTCCTTCTCACCGCGGACAGAGAATCTAATAACATGTCACGCATTAGGAAGGCAATTCTTTCGAGATTGAAATGTCAAGAAGTGAAAAACTACGGCGCAAGCTGTAGCACGGGGAAGCTGTACTTTGAATAATGCCTGCTGGATTGCCTGTCTCAATCGTGGCGGAGAATCAGGCGCCGGATCCCGTGCCGGATGTCCGGCCAGAATTCCTTGGCGATATTATTCAGCACAGCGGATTCCATCTGCTCTCCCCAGTCTCGGGCGGTCTGCCTGCCGCCGCGCTCCTCGCGCGGGTAATAGGCATTTGAAAGTGCCGCTTCGAGGGCGTTGCCTCCCACCTCGGACCAATTGAATGTGAGCCCTTCTCTATCGGTCCTCGTCACTACCGTCCGAGATAATGCGTATCCAAAGCGGCGGAAGAAGCCTCCATGACCGAGCGTGTAATAGCGAGGATCTTCGTGAGTGAGCACAGGAACGATAGCTTCGGTGAAATACGTTCCCGAAACGCCATCCGCGAAGGTCCGCCAATAATATCGTGCGTAACCTTTGATCCCGGTGCCCAGTTCGGGAACTGAACGCGTCGCCATTGACTGCCCCGCCAGAATGGCCGTCCACGTAAAACCCGAGTAATCTACGCTGTCGTGCGTGGCTAAGATGAACTTCCCTTTCGCGGTGAGCGGAGGCGGCTGCGCATTCGCGCTAACTGCCGCAAAATTCGGCACGACCCAAAACATGCGCGGCGTTTGCTTGTAACCGGAGCTGCCATTCCCCTCACGCGGCGTAAGCGGAAGCGGCTCACGCTGAATGGCCTCAAGCTCCGACTCCGCCGATCCTTTTTCGGCTGCTTTGGCGACCTGTTGCCGGGGCGCGGTTGTCGGTGCCGCCTGGCTCCACACCGGGCCTGACATAAACAAAGACCCTACGACGGCTAGTGCGGCTCGGTTTAGCGGCAAAAATGCTCCTGCACAGCTTTTCTTTGCAGCATGCGCGGAATGCCCACCACGATCATTTCAGTAGCCTCCTGGTTGGACAATAAACCTACAGTACCATCCGGTCATTCGATGGCAAAAAGGCTCGCTGTGGACTGCATGGAAACTTGCAGGAACCGCAGGGGAAATTTACTTGTATGCGGGTAGATTCGCGGACAACTGTGAGCCAACACAGCCACCAGCGACATGGCGCGCAGAGGCGACGCGACCTCGCTCGTCTAGCCGTGAGCTGAACGTGATTGCGCTAAACGGGCCGTCACTTGGCCGCGCTTGGAACCGCCTTCGTGCCAGGCCCGCTGAATTGGACCGTGTCCGCCACAAGCTTCCCTTCACTCGGCTCTTTGGCGTGAATCACCACGCGGTCCCCCACATTCAGGTCCGCCAGCTTGGCCGCAGCCTTATTCTTGCTGAACGTGGTTTCCGGAACGACGGCCACCGTTACCAGTTTATTCGCGGCAGTTTTTACGGTGATGGAGTCTCTGGTGACGCTCGCCACGGTGCCTATTACATGCTGCTCATCTCCATGAGCGAATGCTCCGGCAGCAAGAAATGCAAGGCAAACAACGAGAATCGCAAGGCGGGTTTTCATACTTCCTCCATTGCGATCATTTTACGCGCGAGCGCGGCGCCTGTCAGCGCCGGCGTTTCAGCCCCTGCAAGGCCAATGTTGCGATGGCTCTAGTGGTTTGGAATCTGAACGGCCGCCGTGACCACACAGATCCACAGCAGAATCTCAACCAGCGCTGCGGCCTTGCCCGCGCCCGGGACGTCAATCGTTTGCCCCCAATCGCGTGCCTTCCGTTGCACGAGCACGTGCCAGATCAAAGCCAACGGCACAAAAAGCCCAAGCTTCCACTGAAATGCGATGTTCCCAATGAACGCCGTCGCGATTCCGGAGAAAAGCATGAACCCGCCCGTCAGCACGATTGCAAAGCCAATCCAGTTCCAGGCGAAAAGCTCCTGTGCCACTTGTGCTGCCGTGGCTTTTTGTCTGCCCACTCCCAGCAGCCGCAGATCGAGCGCAAGGTTGGTGCCCAACCAGATCGATAACCCGGTGAAATGAATCAGCTGCACAAACGGGTACGCCCAGATGGACTCTCGCGTCATGAGTCCCCACGGCGTGCCCTCCAGCCATTTCGCGAACGCGACTAGCGTGTCATGCATAAGCGCCTCTCCCTTCCGCCGAGTGCCTAACCCCTAGCCCAACCCTTCGAGCGCGGGAATCTCAGACGCCGAAAGGATCGTCACGATCCAAAGCACTATAGAGATCAGGGCAATAATTTTCGCCGCGCGGGGTATTTCCGGATTCAGCGCCCACTTGTGCGCACCGCGCTGCACAACGTAAGCCACAATCGCCGAGAGGGCAATGAGCGTCAGCTTCACGTGGAATACCGGCGAAGGTGCCCAATCGCCCGCGTCTGTCGCGAACATAAAAAACCCCGAAATGATTGCCAGCGCAAATGCAATCCATGCCCACGGGAAAAGTTGATCCGCGAGTTCACTTACATTTCGCTTCCGCGCGGCTATTCCCATAACACGCAGATCGACGACGGCAACCGACCCGATACACCAGAAAAAACTGAAATAATGAGTTACTGCCACGGTCGAATACATCCACCCCGTGCTCCCCAGAGTCTTTATAAAACTTAAGTTTTCCAGAGCCTCCCACATCGCGGTCTCCTCCTTGGCTACACGATCGACATAAGGTCCGCACGCCCAATGATCGCGGCCCCCTTATACTGCAAAACTCTCCAACTTCCAACGCTCACTTTTCTTCTTTCCGATGCATTCTTCATGGCAGTCCTCATGGGCACCACCAGCGTGATTGGACTCGGTCCGGCGCCTTACACCCTGCAGACGAACTTCTCCCCAGAACTGCCGGCCATCATATCCACCGTTCACTTTTGGGAGCGTTAAATCGGTGCAAAAACTCAGTCGGAAAATTAATGCTGGTGCCCTGCCGCCGGCGCTTTCGGCGCTTCACCGCCGTTCAGAAATTCCTCTTCCTGCTGCTCCTCTTTGCGGTCCTCTTCCGTTTTTGGATTAAGCTTCTGCATCTGCTCCAGTTCCTCGGCGGTGATCTGCGGCAGATGTCGAATGAAGAGCACCAGTTTCCACGTCTCCACATCACCCGTGCCCTGATCGCCCGAACTCGGCGGCAAACCAGGACCGAAAGCAGGCATTCCGCTCAAGCGCACGCCATTTTCGATGGTGTAGTAAAGCTCGCCGTCGGTTTTGTTTTGTGTTTCCGCCATACGCATATCCGGAGGCTTCGGATACAGTCCCTTCCCGAAAAGCGTATCGCCGCTGCCGTTGTTTGCGTGGCAGGTTGCGCAATGATCGGCGAAATGTTCCTCTCCTTCGCGGATATTTTCTGCGGTCGCCGGATATGGATTTTTCATCCTGTAGATCGCGGGTACCGCAAGCCGTTTGGCAATCCCGGCGGCCAGTGCCTCGACCCAGGATGGATTCTCGCGCGCGCTGAATCCGCGCCGCACCATCATCACGGTGTAGCCCGCGCCCGTGGCAAAAATCGCGATCGCCACGAAGAGAATGATCTTCCACGCCCTTTTCATTTGTAGATCTCCTGCGGCGCCACAGCATAGCGCGCCGTGGGCGGCACGGGCACAGCGATTAACGCCGGCATTGATTACTGAATAAGCGTACCGCTGCGCAAGCTGATTTCAACCCGAACGGCAGGTGAGGACGAAACTACGTGGTAACTTTGGTGAAGAAGCCGTAAACTGCCAAAGCCGAGCCTGCCAGGAACACCATCGTCGAAAGGTAGTTAACCGTCGGATTCATCGAAAAAGGCAAGTTCAGGATGTCGGCGTGTAGCGAAATGTAGTGAATGACCAGCCCCAAAATCATGTACAGGATGCCTCGTCTGATTTGGCCGCCTTTGCTCGCGGGCGACGAGGCCGGCGCCGGTCCGAGCCGCACTTTGGGTACCGTCTCGCGGCAATGGGGACACTGCGTTTGATGCGGCGCCACCGGTTTGCCGCAATACACGCACTGCCGAGTGCTGACTGCTTGTTGAACGCTTCCCATGCGGTCTGATGCCTTCCCCAGAGGAATACCCGCTTTTGATTAGCATCCGCCGAATGACAGAACTCGTCAAGCGACGCTCGCCACGACTGCGCGAATCAGCCACCCCTGAACTGACCGACGCCGCCCCAGCGCTCTGCGCCATGGATGGTCTGCCGCTTTAAGCAGGGCAAGCAGGTTGGTGCCTGCCAATCGGCCCATATCGGCACGGAACCTGTAGTCGCAGTTTACAGTCCTTCCCGAAATGAACACCGGGTAATTTCGTAACGCGCATGGACTCGCCTAAGTACTCACCTTATCAACAGCTTACAGCAGATACATTGGCCCCTTCCCTGCTTTTTACTGAGCCGAGGTCAAACGACAATGCTCATCGAATGCATCCTGATCGGTTCTTCCCTCTGCCACACGGTCAACGCCAAGCCCGTAAAGGCCGAGGGCGTCCGGAAGCAGCACGCCATCGTCTCCATGCTGAAAGACCGGCCCGTGATGATGCTGATGGCCGCCGATTTGACCGCAAAAACAATGGACTACCGCCAAACTGAGCGCGACTTCGTTCTGGGCGGATTTCGCGAAACCAATCCAGTTCTTCGCCCCATGCTCGGCCATTCCGCCGCCATGTATGCCTATGGCGCGGCCTATGCTTTCGGCGCAGCTTGGGTCGGCCACAAAATGCATGCCTCTCGCTTTACCGTCGTGCGTAAGCTCTGGTGGCTGCCCCAAACTATCAGCATTGAACAAAACGTGTGGGGTTACGCCTACACGCGGGCGCACTACCGCCGCTAACGACACTATTTTAAAGTAAGTATATAGAGACAAAAAGGTTTACTAAGCTGTACCCAAACTGTACGCAGGGCCAGTTATCTTCGGCTGGATGCTGCCGGTAGCATATCGCCCAGATATCTAGCCGCTGCCAGACGCTCAAATGGAATTTCACGCGCCCGTGTCCGCGCGTCCGGAGCACAGAACCGAATGCTGAGATCCGATAGTACTCAAAGGCCGCGGATGCGTGGAGTGGGCCTCATCGAAATTATGGTCGTGGCAACCGTGATTGTTGTAGTTAGCGCAATCGCCATACCGCAGTTCATGCAAATCATGGAGAACGCAGAACTGCGATCAGCCGCCGCCGAGGTAGGCGACTTCTTCCAGCAAGCCCGCATGGGAGCGGCGAGAACCAATAGCACCTACCCGGTCCGTTTTCGAATGAATGGTGGCTTGCAACAGGTATACATCGATTACAACAACAACAGCGCCCAGGATACGGGCGAGCCCCTGATCGACCTGCCAAACAAAATAACCGGTGCGTCAGGCGCTCCGAACGGTGCCGGCGGCGCGCCAAGTGCGTACGTGCTGGTAGGCGACACCAGTTCAGGCACGCCGTTCGATAATTCCAACGTACTCGCATTTTCCCCACGGGGTCTGCCTTGCGATTTCAGCAGCGGCACGACCTGTTCGACGCCGGCGCCAAGCTACTTCGTTTTCTACTTCACCGACAGCAGAAGCGGCATGTGGTCCGGGGTTCTGGTGACGAAGTCGGGAAGAACTAAAGTGCTGATGTGGAATGGCGGAGCATGGAAATGACCTTTCCAGACAAAAAATCAGCATTGCACCTAGATCGGGGCATGAGCCTGATCGAAGTGATGATCGCCTTGCTTGTCCTCATGGTCGGCGTCGTCGGGAGCATGTCCCTCATTGGCGTTTCCATGGGAAACAACAGCCGCGGCAAACAAGAGAGCAGTTCCGCGGCGCTGGCACAAATGGTGGAGGAGAAGATTTCGAGCGTGAAAGCCAGCAATTCACCCAATCTTACGATCACCGATTGCGCCGGCAACAGCTTCACCATCGCCACGGCTGCCGGCGGGGCCGCCCTCACGAGCTCCGGAGGGGTGGACTATACCCAGGCCGCGGTCGCCAATTATCAGATGTCCTACACCGACTGCGCCGCTGGCGGGATGCAATTCACCTACGATGTTCGCTGGAACATCACTCAGCCCACCTCCTACGTGAAGATGGTCACTGTCTCCTCCCGTCTGCAAACGGCTGGGAACAGCCCCAAGTTCTTCTCTTTACCAGTTACCATCCGGACGCTTGTCGGACAGGGGACGTAAAGCCATGAAGCCTAGCCCAAAACAAACCGTTCGCGGTCAGCTCGGTTTTTCTTTGCTCGAGCTGACACTTGCTCTTCTGCTCCTGACCATCACCATGGGCGTCGTTTTTGAGCAACTGGGCGCCTTGCAGTTTCGCAGCAACAACGAAGAAGCAAAGCTTGATGATTTCCAGCAGGTTCGCGATTTCGTCGATCAATTTTTCCGCGATATCAACCAGATCGGCGACCCGAACTCGCGCATTTTCGACCTGGCCGGCGGCACTTGGTCGCCGGCGCTGCAATCTCCGGTTATCAATGACAGCCGTTTTGCCATCGGACTGGTGAAAATAGATGCAAACATGATTCAGTTTGAGGGCTCGGTAAACGGAATCAACTCGGTGCAAAGCATCATTTACCAGATCAATGGATCCGGTAGCTGCACCCAGTGTTTGCAGCGAAGCCAGGTGGCCAAGGTGAATGGGAGCCCCTTGACCGGCCAGACTCCAAACTGGGGCACGGAAGTAAACGACGTGGTCAGCAGCCCCATATTCAGATACTTCGACACCACCGGCACCGAAATCACCGGCCTGCCCGTCGATATCAGCACAACTGCGGGCGCTAACACCATCGCCACTATCAAAACCATCCAGATAAATCTGCGCGTGAATGATCCCTCCGTAACCGATCTACAGACGGGCAATCCCGTACAGGGCGTCTTTCAGGGTGAGGTATCGCTGAATAACTGCTCGATGGCATCCAGCGGGCAGGCCATGAGCTGCAATTAGGAGAAGATGATGAGCATGCTGGACCGAAAACAAACGCGCCCGCACAGTGAACGCGGAGTCGCGTTGCTGATGGCTCTGGTTGCGTTGCTGCTTGTGTCGGCGATCGCCGCCGGAATGATCATCCTAAGCACTACGGAAACCAGCATCAGCGCCAACTTCAAAGACGAGCAGCTGGCGTTTTTCTCCGTTAAGGCGGGAATCGAAGAGGCGCGGGACCGCATGCGCAGCGGTACCAGTTACACCCTGCGAAACGCCTCGCTGCCCTCCACGCTGCCGGGGACCAACGGCAGTATTCTTTACATTCTGAATCCTGCCAGCGGCGAGACCGTCGCACCCTGGAACGGAAGTAGCGCGACAACGTATCCCGACGACGAAATCTGCAAAGAGACCACAACCATCAGTTGCAGCAACGGTCTCCCCAACCTGTCGAGTTGCTCCACATGGTGCGTTTCGACGACCGCCAACAGCACCTATGCCGCTTCCCCGGTCCTGCCTTGGAAGTGGGTGCGCTTGATGCTCAAACAGAACAACGCTCTTACCGCTTACTCCACAAACGGCAGCAGCAGTTCCGCCTTGCAGGTCTGTTGGAACGGAACCAACGAAGAAACGACCAGTTGTTCGGCGCCGAATCTGCCTGTCTACACGCTGACGGCTCTAGCTGTGACACCTGGCGGCTCCCGCCGCATGCTCCAGGCCGAAATTGCGGAAGACCGATTGAACTATACAGCCACGGCTGCCCTGACCATGGATGGAACAAACGACGTATTCTCCGCGCCGAACAGCAACCCCTTCAATGTGAACGGCAACGATGCCGCGGGCTGCGGCGCGACAACTACCGGGCCCGCTGTCCCAGGCATCGGCGTCACCGATAACGCCGACGTTACCACCGTAATATCCGACATCCCTAATAACAGGAAAAACAACTATAGCGGCAGCGGCGGAGGACATCCGGATGTGGAGAATATCGCTTCATCTCTACCGCCTAACCTGCAATCGGTCACGGCCCTGCAAAACCTCGTATCCACAATTAAAGCCAGTGTTACGCAGCCCGTTATTACAGGGCCGGCTTCGAATCTCGCGAACCCCGGAACGCAAGCAGCGCCGCAGATTATTTACGTAAATGGCGATCTGACGCTGAGCGGCAATGTCACCGGCTACGGAATTCTGGTGGTCACGGGAACGTTCACCGCCAGCGGTAACGTCGGCTGGAACGGACTTGTCCTTGTGGTTGGACAAGGCAACTTCGTCGGAAACGGAGGCGGAAATAACCAGTACAACGGCTCTATTCTCGTAGCCAAGACGCTCGATGCCATGGGGAATCCCCTGGCCACCCTGGGCACGCCGACGGTTTCCTTCAATGGCGGCGGCGGCAACGGTTTTCAATACAGCAGCGGTTGCATCGCCCAAGCCACAACCCTCAGCACCTTTCACATTATGGCCTTTCGTGAACTATTGAATTGAGGCGAGACTCCAAAGTGAAAAAACAGCGTGGGTTTTCACTCATTGAACTGTTGATCGTCGTGGCCATCCTCCTGGTGATTGCCGCCATTGCCATCCCCAGCTTCTTACGTTCAAAGATTGCCGCAAATGAGGCCTCTGCCGTGGGGTCGCTGCGTTCCCTGAATACGGCCTGCGTTTCGTACAACACCAGCTACGGTCAGTTCCCCGTGGCTCTCACCAACCTGGGCCCAATACCGTCCGGAGGGACGCCAACTTCCACATCGGCCGATTTGATCGATTCCGTGCTTTCCGCCGGCGCCAAAAGCGGCTACATCTTTGTCTACGCTCCAGGACCCAGCAATCAGTCTTACTCGATAACTGCGACACCAATCTCGGTCGGCCAAAGCGGCCAGCGCATGTTCTTCACTGATCAATCGGACGTAATCAGGGCGGATACCTCGGGGGCAGGTGCAAGCGCTGCCAGCACGCCCATCGGTTAACTTTCCGCCACCGCATTTAGCTTCTCTTCGGCCCACAGCCGCTGTTAACTCCACTGATCGCAAGGGCGCTTTGCCGAATCACGCGCATACCCTCCACACGATCAACATCGTGGAAAACCTTGTGCAAACCATGTGCGCGCAATGCCGCGGGTGTGCAAACCTGACCGGCCCAAATGCGCTATCAAGCGCTTTTCCAACGGCTCAGCGTACTCCTCGTGTACACCTGGCCTCATAATAGACGGTGGGTAGATTCGTAACACATCTGAATCGCGCAAGTCTTTATGGCTCAATGGCCTGAACGCCACTGGATGGCCCTTCTCATGCTTTTACTCCTGCGAGGGTGAAACGGCCATGACACTAATTGCGGAACTACAGGACGAACGAGCCAACCCGCCATCCGCGACCGGCGACGACAATTTCGATGGTTCGGTGCTGGGGGCCACGGTATTCGTTTATGGCTATGGACCGATGAAGAATCCGTTCTACGAAGAGGCGCGGGCGATCAACACGACACCCCAAGGCGCTCTTCTTATTTTCGGCTCATCAATGAGCTGCGGGCAAAAACTTCTTCTTATGAATGGCACTGGCTCTAATCCGGTAGAAGCGGAGGTTGTTCGCGCCCGCACACTGGATGCTCAGATGTTCGAAGCCGAGGTGGTGTTTACAGTTCCACAGCCGACTTTCTGGACACCATTTCGCAACACTGGAAAGACAAAGTTCAGTCGGGAAAAGCGGATTTCACCCCGGGTCGATCTGCCGCGCGGCATGACCATTTCGTGGGATTCTCCGTATCGCCGCGACATCTCGCGAGTCTCATCACTCAGCGCGGGCGGTATGTTCATCGATGCAGATGACCCCGCGCCGGTCGGGCAGATGCTTCAGGTTCAATTCGATCTTCCCAGCGGCCCGGTTCTCGGCAAAGCTGTGGTCCGGCGCTCGATCAGGGGCAAGGGAATGGGAATCGAATTCATCGAATTGCCTGAAGACCAGCGAGCCGCCCTGAACGACTTGATGCAGAAACTGCTTGGGCAGCGTCGCAATCGGAAGTAAAGGCTTGCTGAATCAGCCGTAAGTCCGATTCGATAGACAACGGAACGCGGTGCCTGCATCAATGCAGCAGGTAGAACCTCTCTTTCGAATCAGCCTCGTTCAAACGCCCGCTCCTTGACACCATCCCGAAAATCGACGTACAAGTTCCCTGTCGGCGGCTCCAGGAAAAAGGCCGCAATCTCATACTGGCCCGCACGCCGTGCATGAACGTGCCTCGCAGCCGAACCCGAAAGAGTCATCTCACATCATGACTGGTCGCATCACCAGACAATTAGCCGCATTCAAAGCATTGTTGGCGGCGTGCTTTTTGATCGGATTGGTTTTAATGACCCGAGAAATCGTAAACGCCGACGATCATCAGAACGAAAGCAGAGATCCTGTCGCCTGGGCATACGGTTTCGCCACGCCGGGGCCCGATCCTGCCGCGCCGCCCTGCTCTCCGGCCACGAAACCTCACGATTGTTCGTGGCCCGGTCGTCCCTGGCCGGACGATGGAATCCTGCTCCATCTTCCCGCCAGCGGCCAGGCATTCACGATCGCGCAAATCCAATCCTTTTTCGCTCCTGCGGATTGGTTCCCGAACGAGCATCCGCCGGCGCCGGATATCGTGAAGTACGGAAGCGAGAGAGATCACCTGCGCGCTTGTGCGCATTGCCACTACTTCAATGGACAGGGAAAAGCGGAAAACGGCCACCTCGCAGGCTTGACTGCGAACTACATCCTGCAGCAGTTAGCGCTTTTCAAGAATGGCGGCCGCAACAGCGCGGACCCGAGAAAAGCGAACGTCAACGAAATGATTCAGGTCGCCCGATTCCTGAGTGATGACGAAGCACATTCAGCCGCTGAATACTATTCGCAGCTGAAATGGCGGCCGGGATGGACCAAAGCAGTCGAAACCGAGACAGTCCCGAAGACGCGGCAATCTCCGGCCGGCCTTTTTCTGCCGCTTGACGGAAACCAAACCGAGCCGCTCGGCAACCGGATTATTGAGGTGCCGCAGAACCCGGACCGGACGGAGCGGCTCCGCGATCCGCATTCGGGTTTTGTCGCCTATGTGCCGGTCGGCAGCCTTGAGAAAGGCAAAGCGCTGGTCACAACGGGCGCAGGCAAGACCGTCGCCTGCGGAACTTGCCACGGAATGGACCTGCAAGGCAAAGGTGACGTTCCTCCGATTGCTGACCGGACAGCAAGCTACAACATGAGGCAGCTTTACAACTACCAGCAGGGTACAAGAGAAACGAAGTTGATGAAGCCCATCGTGGAAAAGCTCAGCGTCGACGACATGATCGATATCGTCGCGTATCTCGCCTCGCTATGATCAGGAAGTTGTCGCTGCTAGCGCTTGCCTGAACCGCTTGTATCTCCGGTTTCGGTTTTCGTAGCAGGCGCGCTCCCGTTCGAGTAATTCGCCGCCAGATAATCGGAAATGATTTTTGCATCGCTCGGGGTGATCACTGCACCGTAGACCGTGATCATCTTCTGCACTTCCGCGTCCCACTGTTTGGCCGTCAGATGCGGCTGAATGACGATGTAGTCAGTGGAATGGCAAAAGCCGCAATCCCTGCGCGCGGTCTCCTCGCCCGTGCCAGACTTGAGTTGTGCCATAGCATTGTCTGGTGGCAGGCGAATCGATGTTTGCTGAGCGATTGCTATGATCGCGACACTGAAGATCACCACCGTAAAAAGCACTTTTGTTTGTTGTTTGCTCATCGGCATTTGCTTAAGCGACCGTGACTTCGACATGCTCGATCACATTTCGCATGTAGCCCGCCGGATTCCAGCGCGGGTCGGTCCGCTGAGTTTCTCCCATCCGATTCGTCGCCCTTGACATTAACGTGTAGCTGCCTTTCTGCGGGGTTTTCCAGTCGAAGGACCATTCGCGGAAGGAATAATTCCCGAGGTCTTTGCCAAGCTTGGCGGAATGCCACGTTGCGCCTTTATCAACGGACACTTCGACTTGGCGTATTCCCGAACCGCCGTCAAAGGTGATTCCTTTGATCGCGGCCGTTTGGCCTGAAGGGAGGCGCTCGCCGGCCCCCGGCGAGATGATTAATGAACGAACGTCCATGCGATTGATCGGTACCATGTGAGGGGCAGCCGTGCCTGGCTCGACGCATGCGCAGGAATTATCCGGAATCAGATATGCCTTCGTCATCCAGAAACCGTCAAAAGGCTTATCGAGCACGGTGATTTCGGAGAGATTTTTTACCCAATAGGTCGCATACCAGCCGGGCACGATGAGGCGCGCCGGAAAGCCATTCAGCAGCGGCAACGGCTGGCCATTCATCTGATATGCGATCAACACGTTGGGATCTTGCATGATGCGCGAAACTGTCAGGCTCTTGACGAAATCAGGCGTGGTGCGCATGACCGGCTGATCCAAGCCGTTGAACGTCACCTCGACCGCGCCTTGTTTGACTCCTGCCGCCGAGAGCAGGTCACGAAGCCGCACCCCAGTCCATTCGGCATTGCCCATGGCGCCATTGGCCCACTGGCCGCCGAAAACCCTCGGGGAGAAATACCCGCGTCCATTGCCGGAGCATTGGTTCACGGCCACCACGGTCGTGCGTGGGAATTTGCTCTGAAGGTCCTCCATTGATAGTTCGAGCGGTCTGTCGAGCTGGCCGGTGACCTTCAGCCGCCATGTGGAGAGATCAACCGAGGTAGGAGGCGGAATGTGGTAGCGAACATAGAATGCCTCGTTCGGCGTGATAGCTGTCTCGAAGTATTTGATAGGCGTCTCAAGCTGCGGCGGCCGTGAGGTGAGCAGGATCAGATCGGTTTTGCCCGGATAACGGACCAGGGGGCGACCGGAGAGCAACGGATCTTCGACGCCTTCAGCGAACGCGAGTGCGTGTCCGGGCAACAGTCGGTTGCCCCATAACGTCGCCCCAAGGGCTACCGCCCCTGTCGCTGCGGCGTGTAGAAACTGCCGGCGATCAAGAACTCCGGATTTAAATCGCATGCCCATATTCAAAATGGGGTTGAACCGCGGCACTCATAGCGGTACCCCCCACCCCCTTTTATTTGCAAGTGCACATTCCACAAGACTTAGTCGGTCAGTTCCGTAAGTTACCAGTATTCGGCAGATGGTGAAATATCGGCCCGTTGAACTCCGAAAAACCGGCTGCTCCTGAGATGAGGGCAGGAAAACGGTTTCTCGTCGATTCGAAAAATGGCGCGCTGGTAGATCGCCAACTCAAATTGAGGCCAATTTTCGGCGAGAACCGGCCGAAACTGGTTTTCAGAGTGCGCCTGGCGCAATCACCGGCACGGTGCGACGTTGATTTTGCAGACTGTCCTTCGGCGCGAGCACGCAGGCACTGATTCGCTGCATGGCGCACGCTCTTCAGACCACGCGTCTATTCTACCGTGAACGTCAACCGTCAGATTGGATGCGCGCACAACTGAAAAGAGTAAAAGGGCGGAAGAAAACCAGCCCCTTTTCTTGCAGTTCGAGTTACCAGAGCAGTTTCAAACCAAGCTGAATGGAACGGTTAGCCCCGCTGCCGAGCACCGGATCTGGAGCGGCCTGGTCGGGCGTGTTGCAGCCGCAACCGAACTGCCCTCCGAGCACAGAGGGATCGTTAAACCCAGCACCGGCGGGGCCTCCCGGATTGGTGAATGTTGGGTGATTAAGAATGTTGAAGAATTCCGCGCGGAATTGGGCGCCGAAGCGCTCGCCGAATTTCCAATTCTTCGTGACCGAGAAGTCCCAGTTCTTATAGCCGGAGTCCCGGAAAATATTCCGGCCAGCCGTGCCGAGCGTCCCCGCTGCAGGCGCGACAAGAACTGAGCCACCTTTCGCATAGCAGCCGAAGGATAGATCTGTATTGGGGTGCCCAGTGCATATGGCCGGAACGCTGCCAGACGGATAGTACGGAATGGGATTTGGTCCCGAGGTGAAGTCCTTCGGATTACCGAAGAAATCCCAGGGCTGGCCAAAACTATTCAGTTCACTCACTTGGCCGTTTCCCGCGAAGTCATCGGCAGTATCCTGAGCGCTCCAGGGAAGACCGGTTTCCAGCATGACCTTCGAGTTGAGCGCCCAGCCATCGAGCAGTTGCCCAAAAGACTTGCGACTCGGGAGCGCGTAGGTCAGACCGAGCGTGAATCGATGCCGCAGGTCGAAATCGCTGTTTCCATACTGCAGGCGAGGATTGTAGCTATCCGGCGGAAGCGGATTCGCATTCCAGTTGCTCGAGGCGCTGTCAAGGCTATGGGAATAGGTGTAACCGACATTGTAGGAAAGGCCGTGCATAGAACGCTGAGTCAAAGTTACTTGCAGACCGTTGTAATTCGAACTGTCGATGTTCCCGAGTTGGTCGATCTGGGCCAGGTACGGGAACTTGGAGTTGTATGGCCGTGCCGATTGCTCGCACGCTGTATCTCCCGACACGCACGCTCCGATGGGTGGCTGGTTAATATTTTGAAATCCGAGAAGCCTTGTGCCATGAGTGCCCACATAAGCAACTTCCAGGGACAAGTTGTTTGCAAGCGACCGCTGAACGTTGAGCGTCCAAGTATCGATATAAGGCGTTTCGAAGTTGGCGTTGATCGCCTCGGTATTGCAAGGACCGGGATCAGCGCCGATGCCATCACCGCACTGAACGGCAAGCGAGCTTACGGGAAAAACAGTGGTGGTCCCGCCCGCAAGCGATGAGCCATTGAAATTCATCTGCTTGCCATTGACGCTGAGCGTTTCGACTTTGATAGTGCCGGGGCCCGGGGTGGCAACGCCATTCACGTACAAAGTGGCGCCAGTGGGGACCTGATTCAATCCGAGTACATTGGCAACGTTATCGAAGACGTTGAACGGAAGCTGCTCATACATGATGCTGCCGCCGGCACGCACCACCGTCTTGCCATTGCCATTGACGTCCCAGGCCAAGCCGACTCGCGGAGAGAAATTATCGTGGTCACCGTGGTATGCAGACTTCTCTCCGGCGCCGACCTGGACCAGTCCGGTCGGCGCGTTCGGATCAAAATTGCCGAGGAGATTGTTGCGATCCTTGAGCACGGTGATGACTTCATAGCGAAGACCCAGGTTCAGGATCAGCCGAGGCTTGATGCGCCAGTCGTCCTGAATAAAAGCGGCATATTGTTGATTCGAGTAATGGCGCAGCGTCTCACCAACGAGAAGCGCGGATAAACCTCCCTTGTCTCTGGGGAGCCCAGCGAGAAAATTCACCAGGTCAGTATTATCGGCACCGGGAAGGCTGGTCACGGCGGCTTTGTTCGAACCGAACCGGATCGTGCCCTTGGCGCTTGCGGTTACAAACGGATTAGCGGTGTTATTTATGATTTCACCGCCGAACTTGAAAGCGTGATTGCCGCGGAGCAAGGAGACGTGGTCCAGAATCTGCAGGCTGCCGTCAGGCCCTCGCAATTTCGGCCAGTTTCCTCCCAGGCGCATGGTGTAACTCTGAAAACGTATGAACGGAAACCCGAAATAATTCGGGTCGGTGACGCCAGTATTAATACCGTAGCTCATCGGGTTTATATCGTGATCGACGGAAAGGTACTGCTGGTTGTAGTGGTCATATCCAACACGCAGCTCATTCACCCAGTTGGAATTTGGCGTCCAAGTCCAGGCGCCATAGCCCATTTGGATGTATCCAAACAAATTGGACATCCACGGCGAGCTACTTGATGCGGGAAGGCCAACCTGGTAGGCGCCGTCATTCCAAATGCCACCGCCGCGGCCATTGAAATACATGCCGCTGAGGGTGTTTTTGTCATTCAAGTGGTAATCGACTTTGGCTACGCCATTATTCTGGGAGTTGTTGCTAATGAGGCCGAGAATCATCGTCGTCGGGCTTGCGGGGCTATTGCCCAAGTTCGTAGGAAAGAGAGATTCGGAAGCGCCGGGCGTGAAGTTCGTGGGTGCAACGGCACATGTTGCCGGATTCAAACCGGCGATCTGCGCGCTGAGAGCGCTGATTTTTGCGGGGCCTAAAGCTTTGCAAGCATCCACCAGACTCTTGCTCGGATTGGGTGCGGCCAAGCCGCATCCAGCGGTACCCCCGCCGCAGGTAACCGGTGCCGTCAACGACAGAGTGCTCCCGACGGTATATCTCTGCCCTTCATAACTTACGAAGTAGAAGAGTTTGTCTTTCTTAACCGGTCCGCCGAGGCTGGCGCCAAATTGTTCAAGCGTGACCGGGGCCTTGGGGCAGGGCGCGGTGCATTGGGGTACTTGCGGCTGATTGAAATAATTTCGGGCGTCCATTGCCGTATCGCGACCGAAGGCGAATGCCGTGCCATGAATCGAGTTGGTTCCTGACTTGAGACCCGCGTTCACAATAGCGCCCGGCTTCCACCCAAACTCGGCCTTGGGATTTTCCTCGGTGTTGAACTCCTGAATGGCATCAATCGGCAGCGAAGTGGAGGCGTCGCCGGCGGCGATCGGCGCATTCAGGACGCTCTGGCCCGTGTAGGCCTCATCGCCTTTCAAGCCGTCGAGCATATAACCAACATCCTCGGCACGCGTACCATTTGCGGACTGCACGTAGGCGCCGCCGCCCGGGAAAAGGAGAACACCGGGCCGAAGGCTGAGCAGATTCTGGTAGTTCCGGCCATTCAGGGGCAATTCGTTTATGGTCTGATTGCTGAGCGTGCCACCGAGCGTGGCATTCGTGGTTTCTACCATGGGCAGCGCCTCGGTGACGGTGATCTTTTCACTCTGCTCGCCGGGCTGCAAAGTCAAGTCGATGCGAATGTCCTTACCAACTTCGAGCTGGATGCCTGAGCGCTCCGCAGTTTTGAAACCTTTGGATTCCGCGCGCACGGTGTAAGCGCCAGGAGTGAGATTCGGGGCGTTATACTCGCCGCCATCATCCGTGGTCAAAGTGCGCGAAATGCCCCGCTGCAGGTCGAGAACGGTTACCGTGGCGCCGGCGATAACACCACCGGTTTGATCAGTCACGCTACCAAGGATGCGTCCCAAGTTCGCCTGGGCAGAGGCTGAAACAGACGCTACCAATAGAAATAACGCTGCGAGCAACAATCGCGCCGAAGCCCTCGAGGAGACGCGACGCACACGAAGAGCCAGTTTGCGGTTCACGGGACCCATGGACCACCCCTTCGAGGAAAGAGTTCGGCAAAAGCCATTCTTCGAAAAACCCGACCTTGGACTAGTCGGAAGGCAATTGCCAATGGGTCCGCTTGTATTCCTGCCGCCAAATGATGTCAAGCGGTTTTTGGCGGCGACCTTTTACCGCCGAGGATTGATTCGCGACGAATGGACGAGGCGCCCGTTTGTGCGGTTTCGCCCAACGTCCCTTGCAGAGCAGCGCAGGTTTGAGGCATTCTTGTGCGCTTTGGATAAGACGTTTCATTTGTACTGCTGCGGGGGCGCATGGCGACGCAATTTATCGTGCACGATAAAGCCGATAACGTCGGTGTGGTGGTGGTGGAGGACGTGAAGGCAGGGCAAGACTTGACCGGCTGGGTCATGGAGACGGATGAGACCATTTCGCTGAAGGCGCTCGATCCCGTGCCGCTCGGCCACAAAATCGCCCTAAAAGAAATCAAGAATGGCGAAACGATTTTGAAGTATGGCCACGATGTGGGACGCGCCGTGACCGATATCGGCAAGGGCCGGCACGTGCACGTCGTCAATATGAAAACGAAGAGGTGGTGAACATGGCCCGATACGATTTTTACGGTTATCGCCGCGAGAATGGCCGCGTAGGCATCCGCAATCACGTCGTCATTTTGCCGCTCGACGATCTTTCGAACGCCGCCTGCGAAGCTGTGGCCAACAATATCAAAGGCACGATGGCACTGCCGCATCCCTACGGCCGGCTGCAGTTTGGCGAAGACCTCGAGCTGCATTTCCGCACGCTGATCGGAACCGGCGCAAATCCAAACGTCGCGGCGTGTGTGGTGATCGGAATCGAACCGGGATGGACGAACCGGATAGTCGAGGGCATCGCGAAAACCGGCAAGCCGGTGGCGGGTTTTGCGATCGAAGAAAACGGCGATATCAGCACGATCGCGGCAGCTTCGCGGAAGGCGCGGGAGTTCATGCAGCAGGCTTCAGAAAAACAACGCGAACTCTGCACGATGAAGGAGCTTTTCGTTTCGACGAAATGCGGCGAAAGCGATACGACTTCGGGACTGGCCTCTTGCCCGACAGTGGGAAATCTCATCGATAAACTCGACCCGCTGGGTGCGACGACCTGCTTTGGCGAGACTTCCGAACTGACCGGCGCGGAAATGGTGTGCGCCAGCCGCGCCGCAACCAAAGAAGTGGCGGATGAGTTCATGCGCGCGTTCAACGCCTACCAGGAAGTAATCGAACGGCATAAGACGAGCGATCTTTCCGAATCCCAGCCGACCAAAGGCAATATCGCCGGAGGGCTCACCACGATCGAAGAGAAGGCATTTGGAAATCTGCAAAAGATTGGGCGCAAGACAAAATTCATTGACGTGCTCAAACCGGCCGAGGCGCCGGCCAAGGGCGCGGGGCTCTACTTTATGGATACGTCGTCGGCAGCGGCCGAGTGCGTCACCTTACAGGCGGCGGCCGGGTTTGTCGTGCATCTCTTCCCTACCGGCCAGGGCAACGTGATCGGCAATCCGATCGAGCCGGTGATCAAGCTCACGGCCAATCCCAAGACGGCGCGCACCATGGCGGAACACATCGACCTGGATGTCTCCGGGATTTTGCGGCGCGAAATGACGCTCGATCAGGCGGGCGACCGGCTGATCGATATCATGATCCGCACCTGCAACGGGCGGCTGACGTGCGCGGAAGTTTTGGGGCACCGCGAGTTTGTGCTGACCAAGCTGTATCAGTCGGCGTGAAGCCACATAGCCCTGGCTGCTACGCCTTGGAAGCTTTTCGCCGTTCCGGCGCCGAGATCCCTCATCCTCGCAAAACCGCGCGATTTCCGCGCGATGCGAGCCGTGAAGCGCGGCAATTGAGCCGCTCGTCTTCGGAATGACAGCGGAAAGTAGGCGTCCTGATAATATGCAAGTCAATAGGCTTGCTTGATCCCGGGCTTCAGCGAGTCATTTCATCAGCAGAAATCGTTGCACTCGCTCCCCGGCTTGAACTTCACCGGTGTAGATATTCCCTTTGGAATCGACTGAAAGCATGTGCAACCCGTGGAACTGGCCGCCGCTATTGCCAGGACTGCCGACGCGGCCAAGGACTTTGCCGTCTTCGCGATTGAGGATCCATACAGTGTTGTTGGAAATATCAGGGACGATCAGGTACCGCTGCTGCTGGTCGGCCGAGAATTCCACGCCTCCGGCCGAGCCTCGATTCAGCGTCCAGCGCGCCAGCGGAAATTCCTTGATGAATTTGCCCTGCTTCGTCAGCACCTGGATGCGGTCGCCGCGACGGTCGGCGACATAGACGAAGCCATCGTTCGAAAGACCGATGGTGACGTGGCCAAGGAAATCGCGGGCGAGCGGCCCCTTGGGATCGTATTCGGTCTTGGTGTTGGTGCTGATTTCGCCCAAAGGCTTGCCATAGGCGCCAAAGCCGCGCTTTAGGGCCAGGGTATCCATGTCGTAGATCAGGATGCGGCCGTTGAGATAATTGTCGACGATGTAGACTTCATGCGCGGCCTCATCGGCGCGGACTTCCTCGAGTTCGCCGACGATGAACTGCGTATCCGGCGGGTACTTCCCGGGTGGAACTTTGGCTTCGGGTGCGCGTTTGGCTTCAGCGAGCAACTTGCCGTCGTGCGAATACTTCCGCAGCGTGTCGGAGCCGATCCAGACATTGCCCTGCCGATCGACCATCATGCCATGGCCCTGCGGGGCATCCCAGGAATTGATGACGTTGCCGTCGAGATCGAATTCGATGATCGCGGGCGGAGCGATGCAGCATTCTGCCGTGGGCGGATTGAGCATCGCGTAGTTCTGAGTGTTGTCGATGTCCTTGGGGCGATTCAGCACCCAAATGTGGTCCTCCTTATCCACGTAGAGCCCAGTGACGCCCATCATCCACCACTTGTTGGGCAGGGGAAGCTTGGGCCAGTTCGGATCGAATTTGTAATGGGGGCCGTCCTGAGCCTGTTTGTGCGGCTCATCCTGGGCCATGGCGCGCGTCGGCGCAGATGCGAGCGCGCAGCAAAAGGCGATGGATGCCGCCAGGGCATTCGCGCACAGCTTCGAAATTGTTGGCATTGGTTTCATGGAGCTATTCCTGAGGCGCGGCGGCATTCTTTGAAGTTTGCGCACCCATCGGCACCGCGGTCATGATGGGCGATGCTTGAATGGTGGTGTGGTAGCTCTCTTCCATCATCCAGAAGCCGTTGTGGTTGGCGAAAACACGGCTGGCCCAATAGGCTTTGCCACCGTAGGTCGGTTGCAACATGACGGCGACGACCGCATCACCAAAATCCCAGGTGCGCGCCCAGAGCACCGGAGCAACCGCAACCGAAGGCCGATTGCGGTTCGCCGGATCGGCGTTAGCTCTTTGCGTTCTTGCTATGCGTTCGGCCTTGGGCGGCTGCACGCCGGCTTCGGAGTGCACGGCGCGGAGATTTTCGCCCAGATGCGCGTCGTGGTTGCCGGTACCTGCTTCCTGATCGAGCCACCCCTCGATGGCCGCCTTTTCGCTCGAGGATTCCGGCTTATAAGGCATCTGCTGACAGGGATTGATGCAGGGCACTTCAAAATTCGGGCGGACCTCGTGAACCGCGGCGGCTGGATTCACATCGATTTCGTTGGTGTGCAACAGGCGCCAGCCTTGCGGGCGCTGCACCCAGAAATGCGCGACGTATTTATTGCCCTCGTTTTCCTGAATCCACACAACTTTGCCGTACTTATGTTCGGTGATCTTGACGTCAGACCCGCTGCCCACCAGCGGCTTTAGTCCGGCACGGAAGGCGTCTTCTTTGGCCCACATGATGCCTTGGGAATCGATCCAGCTAAAATCGGCATCGAGGAATTTCTCGGCGGCAGCGCGGTTGCCCTTTTCGAGCGCCTGCACCACCGCGCGGTCGGCCTGCACCACAGGATCGTCAGCGCCGGCCGCAGGTTTGGGGGTAAGCAGCGCCAATGTGGCAAGGCCACAGATGCTTCCAACGATGAGCGCATTCCTAACGTGATTTTTCATGTCGGCTCCTTTGGCTCATTTATGGCCGGCGTAGAGCATCTCTTCACAGATGAATTCGCCGATGTCCCATTGCGGCCTGAGCTGAAAGATCAACTGAGCGGACCACGGTTTGGTATAGGCCTTGGGGTCCTCGATGGTGAGGTCGTCGGTCAGTGTGTTGTGATCGACGCGCCGGAATCGCTCCACCAAGTGCAATTGGTCGCTATGCGGGTGGCCGACGCGGTCGAGCCAGGTCTTGTCATTAAATCCGATGGTGTCGACCACGAGCGTATCTCCCTCGTAGTGGCCGATGGCATGGCCCATCCAGGAAGGATCGAGATCGTCGGGGTGTTTGCGTCCATCGGTAAAGACCTCGCGCACAAAGTGATCGTATTCGAAATACATGATCACGCGGCCTTGACCCTGGATAATTTCAAAGGGATGAGGCCGAAAATATATGTACGGAACTCCGGGCGGCAGACAGTTGTAGTCGGGAGAATTCGATTCTTCCACCGCCACGGCCTTGGGCCCAAAGGTTGGCTTGGCTTCGTGGTATTTGGCTTCGGCCCACGGCGTCATGGGCGGCTCTTCTTTTGTGAATGCAAATCCGGAATAGGCGCGCGCGCCGGCCGGCGCATTTTCGCGCCACACTCCCGACAGGTCCGGCACATGATCGGCAACCGCCGGAGCCTTGGCGCCCGCCGATGGAGCGGGCGACTGTGCCGACGCAATCGGGCGATAAACGAAAAATATGGCGGCCACCGCCAGAGCCGCGCTGCACGCGTGTCGCATCACTACTCCCGGGGGAACGTTTCGAGTTCGCGCCCGTCGCTCAGGGTGACGGATTTCAGCCGCAGCATCTTCGCGCCGGTTTTAGCCTGGTAGCCGGTCATGGTGATCTGATCGCCGGGTTTGATGACTTTGCTGTTCCAGCCGGCCCGGTGCAAAGCGAGCGCGTTCGAAGCCTCGCCATTCCATTTTTCGACGTTGCCCTGCTCGTCTTTTGTTTCGACGTAAATCTGCACGTGCGGATTGATGTATTGAAAATCCGTGACCGTGCCCTTTACGGTGACCAGTTTGGAGGTGTCGTCGCCGGCGGTTCCGTGATGCGCAAAGGCCGGAACGACAAGCAGCAACAAAGCGAAAAGCGAAACGAGCAAACTTGCGGCTTTTTGCTTCATGGCGGCCTCCCGTGCCGGCGAACCCAACGTGGCTGGGCCGGATTGCGGCGATATTACCCCGCAAGCGTAGCCCGAGTCGAGCCGCAAGAATCACGTCGAGGCGATGCGAATTTAGTTACCCGTCTCCGCGCGACCGTCCAATATCGAGTTTCGTGGGAACTGAAAGTGCCGGTGGGTTAGCATCAGCCTCTTAGGCCGGCGCTCCATCTTGAGTTCAGCAGGTGCGCTGACCAAAGACACCATTAGCCAACTTCCGGTGTCGATCACCTCTAAAATGTGCATCTTTAGTTCAATTGATTTCTGGGTGAAGGCTAGACCAAGGGCCGTAGCTTCTTCGTCGGAAATAAATGTTTTTCCCTCAATGAGGTTCTGTCTCGCAGTTTTTGCCCATTCGGGTACGCCTGGAAGCGTTTCCTTCGGCAGTTTCTGAATTGCTTCAATAAGTTTGTCCTTGTCGAATTCGCCCTCACCACCTCCTTGTTTGTCGCCCTCTGAGTGGTTGCTGATATAACGTCTATTCAGATGGCTCGGAATACTCACATGCTGCGCTAGAGGCGACTCACTACCGGTCTTCTCCGAGCGTGACCGGCAAATCCATCTTTTGGTTGCCGCGATAAATCGCCAGGCGAATGACGTCTCCGGGCCGCTTTTCGTTCAGGATGACATTCAGATCGAGAATGCTTTGCGTATCGCGGCCGTCGACGGCCACGATGACGTCGCCTCCGATGACCAGCCGCCGCAAGCCCGCGAGCGCCACCTGGTCTCCGCCGCGAATGCCGGCCCGTGCCGCGGGGCTGCCGGGCGCGACGCGCTGAACCAGCAATCCTTGCTGAACGGGAAGCCGCAGCGCCTGTGACAACTCCGGCCACAAAGCAATTTCGCTGATACCGAGATAGGCGTGACGGACGCGGCCTTCGGTGATCAAATCCTGCGCGATGCGCTTGGCCATATTGATGGGTATGGCAAAACCGATGCCGGCGGTCGTCCCCGAAGGAGTATAGATGGCGGTGTTGATGCCGATCACCTCCCCGCGGGAGTTGAGGAGCGGGCCGCCGGAATTGCCGCGATTGATGGCCGCGTCGGTCTGAATCGCCTGATCGATGGCCGATGTGTCGCTGGTCTGAACGGTGCGGCCGAGCGCGCTGATTACGCCTTTCGTGAGCGTGCCGGAAAACCCGAAAGGATTTCCGATGGCCAGAACACCCTGCCCTACCTGCAGTCCTGACGAATCGCCAAGCGGGAGGGCGACGAGCGGTTTGTCTTTCGGCTGGATTTTCAGCAATGCGATATCGTTGCGCGGATCGGTGCCAATGAGCCGCGCCACGTAATGCGAGCGATCGCCAAGCGTGACCTGGATGTTTTCGGCGCCTTCGATGACGTGATTGTTGGTCATGACGTAGCCGCGAGGGTCAATTACGAACCCCGAACCCGCGCCCTCGACCGGCACGGCATCCTCGAAGAAATCGTATTCCACGGCTTGCGTGATGATATTCGCCACTCCGGGTGCGACCTGCTTGTAAATTCCGATCGTGCGAGTTTCTTCTTCGGTCAGGTTGAGCCCGGGCGGCAGGGACCGTGGCTCGCTCAGCGCCTCGACTTTTACCGGAGCATGAGCGCCCCAACGCGCACCGGCCCAGTACGCCGTGAGCGTCAAGAAAGCAATGATCGCCGCCCAGCGGATTCGGTTTGCTAGGGTAGCGTACCCTCGTCTATCCATTCTTGTCTTTTCTTTCCAAACCAGAATCGGGTCTTTCCAAACGAGAATCGGGCCGGCGGATGCTACCGCCAACCACAAACTATGGAAACCCGATAGTTTGCTCCAGCAACTGAGTTGCTGTCCACCCTCTCGACGCCGCGGCAAGAAGCGATGTTGCGGAAAGTGCGGGAAGCAGGCGTCAATAATTTGTGAAATTAGGATGCCACCGGTGGGTAGTGACTCATTTTGGAGTAATCGTATCTTGCCCTGCCACGTTGTGGTGTGTATCCTCACGGTATGAAGAGAGCAACTAAACCAATGCCTACCGATCCCAACCAGTTAGCAGCCGAAGTTGTGCGCCAATCCACGGTCAGTCCTGAGATATCGCAATACATGTCGCGCATAGGGCGCGAGGGCGGCAAGAAGGGCGGCAAGGCACGCGCAGCTAAGCTTGGTCGCAAGAGACTATCCTCCTCAGCCCGCAAAGCAGCACAAGCCCGCTGGAAAAACAAGCAATAAATTCCTTGCCACGCAACTTTCCTCTCATCCACTCTTTTAGAGGACGCTAAGGACGGCCCCGTAACAGGAGACCGTCCCTGCGTCTGGGGACTATATCCAGATCAACAGAACCGCCGTGAAACTAGCGGTCTGGATAAGTACCACGAGAAAGCGACATTTTCTCATGGTCTTTGCCCCTTCTCTCCGGCCTTGATTTCAGCATGCTCGCAACATGCTGAGAGCCGGAAGACCGCTGCTAAGTAATTTGTGGCGGAGAGGGTGGGAGTCGAACCCACAAATCCGGTCAGGGATCGCGATTTTAAAGATCGCCGGGCTTACCGATGCCCAACCTCTCCGCTGTCTTCCCCTTATACCAGCAATGCTCACCGCGCACCACCAGCCGCAAAGATAGGCAACGTCTTTCCAGCCAGTTTTGATGCGTGTTTTACGAGCATTTCGCCTGGTCGAAGGAAGCGAAACCGCATATGCTTTTCATTTCGCATTTCAGAGACTACGAACTGCGAAAAGTTTAGTTGATATTTCTTGGCGAGCTTTGAAGCGCCACCAAGAATTCCGCCGAATTTGTCCGTCGTGAACCCCGTCTCCTCGCCAAACTCCTCCGCCCTAACACCGTTCATGTGTCGTGCAAGGGCCGCTAGAAATTTGCGGGAATTATCGTTTATTGCCGCAAAGAACTGAGTAACTGCGTCCTCCTCGTTTTTGGGTGCGAGAATTGTTCCTGTGGTCTTTGCTGGGGCAACAGGTGCACCCATAAGCCGAATTAGACTTGCGGCCTCTTCGGGTGTATCGGCCTCTGCATAGCCACTCGGAAAGTACACCTTGATGGGCATTGGTATTACCTCCTTCTACACGCCAATTCTAAGTCCCAATAAGTACCCGTTGCAAGCCATAAATTGCAATGCATGCTTTATTCAAAGCTTCGCCTTTTCTATGCTTGACACTGCGTTAGCCGCTCACGCATAATATGGCCATGAATCAGCTAACTAAAGACGCGAGAGCTAAGATTATTGCTGCACCGGTTGAAGGTAATTCCATTAGAGCTACGGCGCGAATGTGCAATGTAGCATTCAATACCGTATTAAAGCTAGTGCCGCAAATCGGTGCGGCGTGCGCGGAATACCAAAGCAAAACGCTTCGCAATCTGAATTGCTGTTTCATCCAGTGTGATGAAATTTGGTCATTCTACTACGCCAAAACGAAGAATGTGCCAGCTGACAAACGGGCTGAATTTGGGTTTGGGGATGTATGGACTTGGGTGGCAATTGATGCAGAATCAAAACTGGTAGTGAGTTGGTGCGTAGGCAGCCGTGGATTGAGCACGGCTCAGGCTTTTATGAAGGATTTAGCGGGGCGGCTGTCCAACCGCGTGCAACTAACAACAGATGGCCATCGGGTCTACCTAGAGGCGGTTGAAAATGCATTCGGGTCTGAGATTGATTACAGTATGTTAGTGAAAATATATAAGTCCGACAGCGCGCCGGACACACACTATAGTCCCGCAGAATGCATTTCCACGGAGATCGTCAAGATTACTGGACGACCCAATCCTCGACACGTGTCCACAAGCCATATTGAACGGCAGAACCTCACCATGCGAATGAGCATGCGTCGTTTCACGCGGCTTACCAATGGGTTTTGAAAGAAGATCGAGAATCATGTGGCCTCTGTGGCCCTTCACTATCTGTACTACAATTTCTGCCGAATCCACCAGACGCTCCGGGTTACGCCAGCGATGGCCGCCGGAATCAGCGATCACGTGTGGGATATTTCCGAGATCGCGGCACTCTTGGATTCAAAATGAGTCACTACCCACCGGTGCGATTTCTTGACTTTAAGTTTCAATTCGTGATATTGCCCGCATTTATCACAGGGCGTCTCAGCCCCGAGTTGTATCCGATACCGGGGGGTAGCCGTACTTCACACAGGGGGTCTCCAGATGAACCTTCTTCATTGGAGCCGTTTGGATTTCTACGTCAACACACCAGCAGTCAAGCGGATGTGGGTAGCCGCGGTCGCGTCGATTCTACTGTGCGCGCCTGTATTCTCGCAAACCAGCCAGGGGACGATTCAAGGCAGCGTCTTCGATCAGACCGGTGGCGCGGTTGTGGGCGCCAGTGTGTCGGTGGTCGATGTTGCCCGAGGCATCACGCGAGCATTGACGACCGACGATGCCGGTCAATATGTCGCGAATAACCTTACACCGGGGAGCTACACGGTACGCGCCGAGGCTAAGGGCTTTAGAACAACCGAGCGCAGCGGTGTGCTGGTCGAGGTTGGACAGAACATCCGGGTGGATTTGACGGTACAGCCGGGCGAGCAAACGCAGACGGTCACTGTTACCGGGGAAGTTCCGGCGATCAATACGACCGATGCGACGCTGGGCGGAACGGTCAGCAATGAAGCTATTAATTCCCTGCCCTTGAATGGACGGAATTTCCAACGCCTGCTGCAACTGCGTCCCGGCGTGATCACGCCGGTAGGGGGGACCACGGGCCGGCAAAGCACCAATGGCCGGCGCTTAGGGTTTGACGTGTTGACGGTAGAAGGCATCGCAGCCATCGGCCAGACAGTGGGTACCACGACATTGAATGGCGGATATCGCGGCGGCGATTCGAGTTCCGTCTTGCCGATCGATGCGATTCAGGAGTTCAACACCGAACAAAATCCAAAAGCCGAGTACGGATGGAAAGAGGGTTCCGTTATCAACGTCGGAATTAAATCCGGGACGAACAGCCTCCATGGCACAGCGTACGCCTTTGGTCGCGATGCCCAGGCGACCGACGCAGGTAATGCGTTTCGCACTGCAGGGGTTGACCCCGTAACACCGGCGACTCTCGAACAATTTGGCGCATCTGTTGGCGGGCGCATTATCAAGGATAAGCTTTTCTGGTTTGCGAATTATGAAGGATTGCGGGACGTATTGGGTGACACTGCCGTCGTAAGTATCCCGTCAGATGTCGCCGGCGCTGGCGTAAGCAGGAGCATGGTTGATGCTTGTAACGCGCTAAAGAATGCCGGGACTCCCATCAGTCCGCTCAGCGCGCAACTTTCCGGTCTGAACGTCGCGACCTGCACGGTATCTCCATCCTCATCCACAGTCGAGAATCTCTGGCCGTACAACCCAAGTACATCAACGAGTTTTGCTCCCAGCACCACTGGCGTGATCAATAATCTCCCGCTGGACAACGGCATTTTCAAGGCGGACTACATTCCGGGGCCGCACCACCACATTAACGGTACATATTACAGGTCTCAATCTTTCCAGTTAGTGAACTATGCCAATGGACAACTGTTGCCCCGGTGGGAAGCTTCGGTACCCCAGAAGACGCAATTCATGTCAGGCGACTGGACATGGACACCCGGGTCGACTCTGGTGAACGACTTCCGTATCGGTTATTCGTATCTAAACAATCAGACAATTCCAGGAGATAGCAATATCGATGCCGCCGCGCCTTGGCCGACCGGATATGGAATAAACACCGGGAGGACGCTAACGCAACCGTCCGCACAAGGCCTGCCGCAGATCCAAATCCAAACATTCACTGGTTATCTCGGACAGGGCCCGCGTTCGGCGATACGCGGTCCGGAAGGCAACGTTGACCTGGCTGACAGCGTATCCTTGCTGCATGGCAAACATGCACTGAAACTTGGATTCGACTACATCGACGTCATTTATGAAGGCGTGACCGGCGATCAGCAGCAGGGGTTGATAACGTTCGCGACCTTGCAAGATTTTCTCGCGGGTAACGTGCTTAACGGAACCATTCAGGCGGGAAATCCAGCATTCAATACGCGCGATCACTGGTATGCGGCATTTGCGCAGGACGATTGGCGCCTTACGCCCCGGCTGACAGTAAATCTTGGACTGCGCTATGAATATGAAGCACCCATGGTGGAGCACAATAATTTCCTCAGCAATTTTGATCCCAACGTGAACCCGTTGACGACGCCGGCAATTCTCCAGGTTGGCCCGGGCGAGCCCATACCTGCCATGTACACGGATAATAAAACGCATTTCTATCCGCGGCTGGGCATGGCCTGGGACGTAAGGGGCGATGGAAAAACAGTGGTTCGCGCGGGGGCAGGAATCCTCGGGAATGCGGAGAATCTGTTTACGTTTAACAACCTTGGTCCTGCCGGCGCGAGTTTTCCCGATATTGGCGTAAGTAACGTGGGTAAACCGATCAACCGCAATACTCCATATCTTTTGAGCTTGAACCAAACTCCGGGTAACTCCATTAGCTGGACGCAGGCCGGCCCTCTTTTCCCGATCGGCGCAAGCGGCCCCGTCTGCAGCAAGGCCAGTCAGTGCAGCAGCGGTTCCGCGGATCCGAACTTTCACACGACCTTTTCTTATCAGTTCAATGTTGACGTCCAGCGCGCCATCACAAATAACCTAACGGTTGATGTCGCCTACGTCGGTATTTCGGGTCACAGAGAAACGATGTGGAGTGACGTGAACCAGCCGCCTCTCGGGATTGGGTATACTCCAGCCGTCATCTCTGCGTGCTTGGCGGCGCCAAGCAAGGCTACCTGCAAGCCGAGTACAGCGGCAGAAGCAGCGGCTCGACCGTATGCCACCGCGTTTCCTTACCTGAATTACATCTCCCAGGCTTCGTTTCTGGGATGGTCGAGCTACAACGGCCTGCAGGTGACTGCAAACATGCGGGCATACCACGGGCTTTCCTTCATTTCCGGATACACCTATTCGCATGCGCTGGATACAGGCTCAAATCTGAACCCGAACTCGTTGGCGATTGGGCCAAACTTGAAGAACTACTCCCTGAGTTATGGCAACAGCGATAACGACCTGCGCCATCGGTTCACGTTTGCCCCTAGCTATGCCATTCCTGGAATGAAAACCCCGGGGCAGATGCTTGAGGGATGGAGCATCAGCAGCATCATCACCATGCAGCAGGGAGCACCCTGGTCCGCCTGGGACCCGACGGCTTTTGATTGGCTGGGAACCGGCGAGAACGGGGACCAGGCAAACTCGCTCATCGGCGTTCAACAATTCTGGAACTACACCGGACCGAAGTCCGCTTTCCAAACGAGTTCCGCAGCGATTCCGTGCTTCGGCAATCTGCCCGGTTGCACACCTTACGCCGGCGGCAATCCTCCGGCAGAGTGTGTGGCTGCGGCCCAGGCGCCTTACACCGGAAATGCGCAACTGCAGGCGCTCGCTCTTGCGGCTCTACAGGTGAACGGCTGTTACGAACGTGGCGGTGGGATACTCACTCCTCCGGCGTTTGGCACTATCGGCAATGCGGGCCGGAACACCTTCCGCGGCGCCCCCTACTACAACGTGGATATGTCCGTTTCCAAATTGTGGAGGATTCGAGAGCGGTTCAGCGCGCAGCTGCGTTTCGAATTCTTCAACTTGTTTAATCGCGTTGATTTCGGACCTCCGGTTACCAGCCCTGCGAAAGGCGCTACCGGATTTTTCGGCACCGCGATCTGCACGCCCGATAACTGCAGCACCGGCGCCGGAAGCAATCCTGTGCTCGGCTCAGGCGGTCCGCGCCACGTACAGTTTGGGCTGAAGCTGCAATTTTAATTCACGCGTCGCATTCACGGAGGGATCGGCCGCCGGTTGCGTTGAAGCAACCGGCACCCCAGTTCGCGCCGCAGTGCATCTGCCTGTGTGCGCGCAAACATATCCACGATGGTAAAATCCGTTGCAATATCAGGCCAGCATTTACAGAAGCGAGTAATTGGTGGAAACTCATCCGGTCGCATTCCTGAGTTCATATCTGGAGTTGCGGCCGGGTTTGCGAGTAGAAACCGGTGTTCTCCATCGATGATCGCGCAGGAAATGTAATTACCACTGTAGTCATCTTTCTGCTCGCGGCAGCTATCCTCTACCTGGCGCGTGCCGCGTTCCTCATTTTGTTGTTGGCTCTTTTCCTGGCCTATTTGCTGGAACCGATCGTCACGCGGGTGCAAGAGCACTCGCCGGTCTCGCGCAAAAATCGCTCGTTGGCTATTGCTCAGGTTTATCTGGTCGGAAGCCTAGCCCTGGGGAGCTTGGGTTATCAGTTTGGCCCGCCCTTGGCCGCGCAGGCACGAAGCCTGAATGCAACCATCCGAGAACTGTTACAAGGGCCTGCCAACACCGCGGCCGTGAATGCGGGGACTGGACATGGCTTAACGGCTGCTCAGCAACTGTGGATCCGCAACGAATTAAGTCGTCACCAGGACCTGATTGTGCGCTTTTTCGAACGTGGCGCTACGTCCGTCGCGTACCTTGCCGCGAGTTCGGTATGGGTGTTGGTCATTCCTATTCTAGCCATCTTCATCTTGCAGGATGGGCGGCACATGTCGGAAACGCTGATCAAATCCATCAGGTCGAAAGGCGACCCGCGCGCCGAGAGAATCTTCCGTCATATCGACAAAATGCTCGCCAAATACATTCGCGCACAGCTTGCGCTAGCGGGCCTGTCGTTCGTCTTCTACAGTGTTTGCATGCTCGTGTTGGGCTTTCCGGACGCGATCGCGCTGGGACTCCTGGGAGGGATTCTGGAGTTCGTCCCGGTGGTCGGATGGATCGTCTCAGCCGCACTGATCCTGACGATCGGATTTCTGACACATTCGCACTGGATCTGGATGGCGGCATTGCTGATTTTCTGGAGAGTCGTGCAGGATTACGTGAATTCACCCCGGATTATGGGCGAGAGTCTGGAATTGCCGCCTTTGGTTGTCGTGTCTGCGCTCATGGTGGGGGGCGAAGTGGCGGGAATTGCGGGCATATACCTGGCGGTACCCGCAGCCGCCGTGCTCCGCATCGTGTGGCTGGAGTATTTTTCCCGCCACAATTTGCCGAAACTTCCTTCCGAAGAGCCCGTGATGCAAATGAAGGCGTAATTGGTTTCCGTGCGACCTCCGATCCTCGAGACCGACCACCTCAGCCGAGAGATCGCAGGCGTCCGAATCGTGGACGATGTGACCATTGAGGTACTCGCGGGAGAACTGCTGGCCGTCGTCGGACCCAGCGGCGCAGGCAAATCCTCCTTCCTCCGCCTGCTCAATCGCCTGGATGAGCCAACGAGCGGCACGGTGCGATTCCAAGGGGTTGACTACAGGAGTATGGATCCTCGGGAATTGCGCCGGCGTGTGGGAATGGTCACGCAGACGCCGCATCTTTTTCCGGGAACAATTGCCGATAACCTTCGCTACGGTCCCGCGCAGCAGGGGCAGGAACTGGCGGAGAGGACGATCCAGGACCTTTTAAATCAGGTCGGACTGGCCAACCGTGCCGGCGAAAACGCTGCTCACCTGTCGGGCGGCGAGGCGCAGCGCGTGTCGCTGGCGCGCTCGTTGGCGACCACACCACTGGTCTTGCTGCTAGATGAGCCGACTTCGTCGCTCGACGCCGAAGCCAAAGGCGCCGTCGAAAAGCTGATTCTGGCCGTGATTAAAAACAATGGGCTCACCTGTGTGATGGTGTCACACGATCTGGCGCAAGCTGGCCGGATGGCGGAGCGCATCATGGTATTGAACAAAGGCAAACTCGAAAAAATTGGCAAGACGAACGAGGTGATCGATGCTGAAGGCGCTTTTCGCTAGCCAACTCGCGTTGGGCTTCGCGCAAGCCGGAGTTACGACGGTGCTGGCACTGGCTGTCATGTTGTTGGCCCGGCAGCGGAAGATTCACCTTGAGCGCGAGACGGTCGTGGCGCTCGCGCGCGGAATCGTACAGATCACGGCAATCGGATCGATTTTGGTCCTTCTGTTACAAGGACCGGCATGGACCAGCGTTTTGCTCCTGGCGTTGATGATCCTCGCCGCCGCGCGAATATCAGCGGGAAGAGCGAAAGGCTTGCCAAACAGCTTCCGCTTCTCGCTCTATGCCATTGCCGCGGGCACAGGTTCGGTAATCGCTCTGATGACCTGGGCGGGCGTTATCGACACGGCGGTCACCTCCCTGGTGCCGATCGGAAGCATGCTCATTGCCAACGCCATGAACACGAATTCGCTGGTGATGAACCGATTCCGCGCGGAAGTCGAATCACATACCGGCTTGATCGAAACGTCATTGGCGCTTGGTGCTGATTCGAAAGCGAGCGTTGCTCCTTACGTGCAGGCTTCGTTGCAATCGAGCCTGATCCCTGCACTCGATTCGCTTCGGTCCCTCGGGATCGTGTGGATTCCGGGGCTGATGGCCGGGATGCTTTTGTCAGGCGCGCGGCCAATCTATGCGGCTGTCTATCAATTTGTGACCATTTCCATGATTTTGTCGTCTTCCGCACTTACGGCGCTGATCTGCAGCCTGCTGATTCGTGCCAGCGCCTTTTCACCTGCCGAGCAGCTTACGCTGCGTCCTCGGCCGGCCGCCTGAGACGGCAGCGAGCTTTGAAGGCCGGAAACACTGCCGTTGAGCGTTTCTCTATGCGTGCGACAATTTGGGCGATATCCCCCTGCGCTGACGGTCAGCTTGCCCCCAGCAGCAGCGCCTCTCTCGTGGCCAGGTAGAAAATTTGCGGAGAATCAAATTCGAGGCTAAATTGTGCACCAAGTCGAGAGTGCGGTACTATCAGACCGTCGCAACTGATTTGCTTTCCAAGTCGGGGGACGTAGTTCAGTTGGTTAGAACGCTGCCCTGTCACGGCAGAGGTCGCGGGTTCGAGTCCCGTCGTCCCCGCCACATTCTTAAGGAACTTAGGAACGTGGCACAGTCGGTTCGTTGCACAGTCGTTGTTCATACCGCTTTTTGATTTCTCCTCATCTGCCCACGAAAAACTGACCGACAAGTTTCTGTTCACTCTCAACACAGGGCGCATCAGCATGGCCCTAATCACGAAATCCACATTTAAGGAGCAACACCAAAATGACAACCGATAACTCTGTTCTCAACGATGTTGTGAACGGCCAGCAGCCAACATCACCGTTAGCCGGTCCGTCCACATCGCTAATGCCGGAATCTCCGCAGGATTTCGAGCAAGCTACTGCGCCCACTTCGGGCCGGGTGTCTCCGTGGCGCTCGATTTTGCAAGGCGCATTGCTGGGAATGCAGGGCGCAGCGCAGCCCACCAAAGGGCGCGGGAGCTTCGCTCAGGGCGTCGGCATGGGCGTTACCGGAGAAATCCAGGGCGAGCAGCGACAAATCGAGAATCAACAGCGGCAACAGCAACTCAATTTCGAGAGTGCGCAAGCCGCGAACGAGATGATCGCCGCACAGGCCCGGGCACGCCAAGAGGATATGGCGTCCAAACTGACGCAGGCGCAAATCGACTCCCTAAACGCGAACACTCAGGCGTATTTACAGGATCACGGCATTAAGCCCAACGTCACGGTTCAAGGCTCAACGCCAGACGAAATACAGGCTTCAGCAAGCGGAGCCCTGGGCACATTGTCACAGCAGAATGACGGGAAGGTTCCACGCGTGGCGACATTCGGCAGTCCGATTGGAGTCGGAGAGAATCCCGACACGCACAGCGTCGTTGCCTATCACGCGAATCAGCAACCCGGAGCCGACAAGCGAGCCGTTATTGACGATTACCTGTTAGCGACTCGCGGCTTACCGTCAACGGATAGCGAATGGCAGTCTGGCTTTGGGAAGGTTGCTCCTGGCGAAGATATACCGGCTGAGGGTTTGATTTCTCGCAATGCTCGCACTATCGGTCAGGATGCGAAGTTTGTAGATGCGATGCAGTTCCGGCAGGTGCCCGCAGTTCCCAGCCGTGACGGGAGAATTGACATCGGAGCGGCTGAGAGCTTACAGCAGACACTACAGCAGCAGGCCGATAACTACGCAAAGCTCCCAGGTGCGAAGCCCGCTTACGCGGCATTCCTGCAGCAAAAGGCCGACGCTTTCAAATCCCTCACAAGGGACTCGCTGGTAAATGAAGCGGAACTCACTAACCGGCGCATAGCGCAGGAAGAGACGGCCAGACAGCAGGCAATGGAGCCGTTCAAACAAAAAGAAAGGGAGTTTCAGGCGGGCGTAACGCTCAATACGGAACTCGCGAAAGACGCGAACACCAAAAACCAAACCTATTGGGCCGATCCGCAGCACGGCTACGCTGCCACGCTGCAACAGACGCGGACGGCTAATGCAAGCATCGACGCTGCGAAGGATGGCAACGGCCTGCTCACGTCGTTTGCTCCCACGATGGCCGTCCTGGGTATCAACGTCTCCGCTGGCGTGCACCGTATCAGTCCCGCAGAAGCACAGGCCGCAGCCATGCCCGGAGGCTTTGCCGAGCGGTTCAATGCGTGGTTTGACAAGGCCGCATCGGGCAAACTCAGCCCGCAACTGACGCAAGAGGCGCATCAACTGATGGGAATTTTGCAAGACAGCGCCTATCAGAAAGCGCTCAGTCAATCACAGATGGCAGCCGCAAGCGGGAAAATTCCGGTCAATGTGATGCCCGCTATGACGCCAGAAGGCAAGATCACCACATTGGACAAGGCTATTCCGCCGCAAGGTGCGGATGTGCGTGTACCCGGACCTGGCGGAAAGATGTATTGGGGCAATTCCAGAACAAGGGCCATCATCGGCCCTGCGGAGTGAACAGATGGCGACACAAGCGAATGGTTTCGATTGGGGCAATGCAGTGCCGGTTACGAGTGTTAATGCTACGTCTCCCGGTCCTGCGGCTACGGCTACGACTACGCAACCTCCGTCAGATTTTGATTGGGCTAACGCGAAGGGTTTGACGAACTCACAGGCCGTTTCAGCGTCCGCGACTGCCAGCAGCGCGAGCGGAAGTCCGAACCCTCATCCGATGGCGGATGAGTTTGCAAAATCATTCGGCCTGAGTGGATCGGATGTGAGTATCGGGGATGCTGCGAAGCAATTTATCAGCGGATTGGGAAATGCAATCAAGCAATCAAACCGCGAGGCTGCAAACTTCGTAGGCGAGGGCCGATTCGGTCCCGAAGCTCTTGCACTCACCGGCCCGAACCTCATTGCTCATGGCGTGGAAGGAATCGCAAACCTGCTAGAGCAAGGCACGCCAATGATCGTGAAGGGATTCAAGAACGGAGACTACGAAACGGCCTATCGCGGGATGGGTAAGGTTCTGGCAGCGGTCACGCAGATGCAGATGATGCGTGAACCGAATACGACAGCGCCGGAATACAACCCGAAGAACCTACAGGAAGCCGCGAGCGGAACGGGAAGCAATAGCCTACTTAACGCAATGCAAGGTCCGATCAATCGCTCGATTGGCACAGCGGTTAGGGACGTGCGTTACGGTGATCCCTCAAAGGCGCTGGTAGACAACGGCATTCTCAGTCTGACTACTGCTGGCAGACTTGAGGGCGTTACAGCGAAACTCCAACAGATAAAGCCGCAGGTAGATCAGGCTCTTGCCAATTCTCCGAAGCAAATCGACGTGGTGAAGGTTTTAGATCCGATCGTCAAGCGAGCCACGCAGGAAATTAACGAATCGTTCGAGACGCCAGAGGCGAAGTTTGCAGCCCACAACGATGTAAACGCGCTGTGGATGAACGCGCTACAAAAAGCTCCGGGCGGAATGGCCGATATGGTCACAGCCAACGAAATCAAACAGGGGATCGGCGATGCGGTTAATTGGGAAAAGCGACCTACTCCCATGATGCCCTTCGCGGAGGATGCCTACCGGAACGCTTACGGAGCACTGAAACGAGAAATAAATCAGGCTGTACCGCAAGTTGCGCCGATAAATGAAAACGTCACGAATCTCTTGGCCGCTAAGAGTGCCTTGAGCGAGACGTTCCTGCGGGAATCATCCGGCACCGCTCCCGGTATAACGCTCTCGTTTCGTCAAGCTGCCAAAGAAGCTGGCCGAGTCGGACCGGCAGCGGTTAGGGCCGTGCAAGCAGGGAAAGTTGCGGCGAGCCAATTACGGTCTGATGTGGGTACGGCAGCGACCGAAGCGGCGTCTAGCCGGAGTCAACAGTGAAGTGCGGATGCTTCGTAAAGTCTCCGGACGGCCAGTTTGTACCCACGCAGGAGTGGGGCGCGAGTGATTTCGATTCTCTTCACGGTGCACCGCTGGCTGAAGCAGAACGACTCTACGGTGTACTTGTCTTAGGGCCAAAGAACGGGAAAGAAGCCGTGATCTTGCGTCTGATTACTGGCGCTGCGGCGGCTGATCTGGGCGATTGTGATGTGATGGTGATTCTCGAAGAGCGTTCCGCACCAAACTGAAAGGAAGCGAGACAACGATGGCAAAGTTCGAAAAAGGCAATCAATACGCGAAGAATCGCAACAGAGTCAACGAGCTACTCGCCAACCGACTCGTCGAGCGGATTCAAAAAGAAGGCGACAAGATGAGCGCCGAAGAGTTGACTAAGGCGGCGAACACAATCCAGCGCTTAAAGTCTCGGGGCAAATATCGCAAGAAAGGGACAGGCGCGGTGCCCACGCAAGAACGCGGAGAGGGTCGCCTTGACGCATGGGAGAAGCTTTTTATAGAAGCCCGCAATGCGATGAGAGAAGGCCGGTATGACGAGTGGGAGAAATCGCGTCCGTGGACCGATGAGGAGATCAGGTGCTACGAAGCCGTCCATCGGCCACGACTGCAGGAAATCGAGCGAGCGCAACGAGGCGGAAGGTGACGCCGGACGGGGAGCAGTGGAATCCAGAGACGCAGGCCGCACGGGATTGGGAAAGAGTAATAGACGGCAACCCAGAGCTAGGGAGCTTTGTACAGTGGCTCCAAAAACAGGGGCTCACCGAGAAGCAAGCCGTTATCGCCACATGCGCAGCATTGACCGCGATATTCTCGCCCGAAGCACGCGCAGAGCGGCAATCGCCTACCAGACCGTACGTGTCGGAATGACTAGACTGCTGTGTTTTTACCTACAGCCTTTATCCGCTCCGCGCTTGCGAGCTAAAGCTAAGTCTCCATCTGTGGGCGTATCGGCGTTTAGTGACCAAGCGGAAAGCCGCAACGCATCTCTCCAACATACGGGCGCGTTTCGATAGTCGGTGTAAAAGGTCGTCATTGCGTCCATCGTCGTTCCTATTGTCACTTCGCCATTCTTGCCGAAACCGAGTACGTCGGACATCCTATTTTCTAGAGGAGCTACAAGGGCCTTTGCGCTTGCGTCTATCTGGACATCCTTCATGAGAACTGCTGAAATTTTTTCCATATCTGTGTCACCGTCGGCGTATCCGTCGACGTAACCCTTCACATACATTATCCGGGCAAGATCATCCACTTTCCCGACTTGGGTCCAGGCTGAAGAATCCAGTGCTGTTTGTGTTTGCTGACCGAAAGCCCAGCCAGCCACGAAGACGAAGCAGCAGCACGCCATGAGGATCATTGCTTTCTGCATAGCCCACTTAACCTCCTGTGCGGCTGGATTCTAGCACCGAGTAAACTACACAGAAGCGGAGGAAGAGTTTTTTCAAAAGAGCCAAGCCTCACGCTCCAACCATCTTTTTCCGCCTCAAACCTGCCCGACACTACTATCTACGTAGTATTTTAAGGCGTTGCGGTGCTTTTGCGGTCCGTTCGAAACGGCGTTTTTACCTGGCTGTTCCGAGCCTGGATCAGCGCAGGTTTTGGAGCATCCGTTCCAGGTGAGTGTTGGTTCTTTCAACCATAGGTCATATCTAACGCCAGCAACGTCACTCACATACACGCATCGTTGAATAGCGATTGAACAGAAACCCCGCTCGCGTAATGCTTCGATGCCCAACTTTCCGAACGCATTGCGGGCGTTTAGACGCTCGCTGCCTTTGCGTGCGAGAGATCGGCTCTAATGCGCAGGGATGGCTAATGCAGCGAGCTAAGTAATTCTTTGGCTGTAACTTAGGCCGGGGCGGGGCTCCCCCTTGACCGCCCTGGTCAGCCTGAAGCCTAGGCCCTACCCACATGCTTTCGCTTTGCGTTCGCCAAATCGCCTGCAAATGGCCTTAGCGTGAGTTTTACGAAGCGTTTCAGGAGTTCGCTTTAGATTCGCTACGGCGGGAGTGGGGACACTGGCACG